>Ga0247832_1000170_pt1 | contig 130766 bp, 118 predicted proteins | sample LaCruzMarch2015__10_FD_192407 | JGI IMG/M metagenome (GOLD analysis project Ga0247832, IMG submission 192407) | Freshwater microbial communities from meromictic Lake La Cruz, Castile-La Mancha, Spain - LaCruzMarch2015_4m | ecosystem: Environmental > Aquatic > Freshwater > Lake | place: Spain... | reverse complement strand
GCCGCCAAACATGGAATTCTGAAATCACTGAGGGCTTGATGCCATCCACGTTGTACAGGCCGTAGAAGGGGATCAAGTACAACTTAATAGCTGAAACATAGTCCCGAAAGCTAGGTTTGGCAGTACCTGCAGCAATTTCAGCCTCCAAGCGATGCAGGACGATTTCAGCCACTGGCTTGAACTTTCTGCTGGTGACAGGGCGACCCTCTTCCAAGTCAAACGTTGCCTTCATCCACATGCGCTCAGCTATCTTTGAAGCTTCCTTCACATTGGCTGTATCAGTGCTACGACGGAACCAAGTCTTAAGATTTTCCAGCTTGTAATGCGCTTGCCATTTCTTGCTGTCATCACGGCGCACAAGCCTAATCAATTCAGGCTTGACTATGACGGTTTGTGAGGCTGGTACACGCATGTCAGCACTTTACTGCCACTTTTAGAAAAAATCAACCAGCGGCAGGCTTAATATTCGTGTAATAACCGTGTAATTGATAAATCAAATAAAAACAACGAGGTAAGTCGTTGTTTTTAAAGGGGTTTTGGCTCCTCGACCTGGGCTCGAACCAGGGACCTACGGATTAACAGTCCGGCGCTCTACCGACTGAGCTATCGAGGAATTTATTCGGTTTTTCTAGCAAGAAACGTGCTCGAGGGGTATCACCTCTATGGGTTATCTTGAGCATTTGCTAGCTAAACATTGTAGCAAAAAAATAGTGGTTAACTTGGACTTTTGAGCCTGAGAGGGGGAAAAGTCGCAAAAAAACTAGTTGGCTTTTTTGGGCAAAATTAGCTTGACGCCAGATAATCTTACGAGCTAAACATAATTTTTCAAGCGACGAATTAAGGTTCATTCAAATAAATTTTGACCAATGAGCGATCAAAACGAAAACTCTGAATTGCAAGCGGAAAACACCCGCTTGATTTCGTTGCTGGAGCAGCATCGCATCGAATGGAGGCTTCCCAGTACTAAGCCCCCAACAAATGAAGCAGTTAAGAAAAATAGCCTTTCAACGGAAGAGAAGATCAAAATCTTTCGTGACTTGTTTCGTGGTCGAACAGATGTCTATCCCATACGCTGGGAAAGTAGAACTTCTGGCAAATCTGGTTATTCGCCCGCATGTGCCAACGAATGGCTTTCAGGTGTTTGTGAAAAACCGCGAATCAAATGTGGGGATTGTGGAAACCGCTTATTGGTTCCATTAACGGATTCAGTGATCTATGACCACTAGGCCGGAGAGCACACTATTGGAATTTATCCATTGATGGATGATGACGGTTGTTATTTTTTGGCCGTAGATTTTGATGATGAAAATTGGCAAGAGGATGCTAAAGCTTTTTCCAAATCATGTGCATCTTTAGGTGTTCCCTGTGCACTTGAGATCTCACGCTCAGGTCAAGGAGCGCATGCTTGGATTTTCTTTAAAGAGCGTGTCTCCGCCCGCGATGCACGCAGACTTGGGACAGCTCTTATAAGTCATACCTGTACAAGTACCAGGCAGTTGAAGTTGGCTTCATACGATAGGCTTTTTCCAAACCAAGATTCTATGCCGAAGGGTGGCTTTGGCAATCTAATTGCCCTTCCTTTGCAAAAAGGGCCACGTGAAAACGGAAGGAGTATTTTTGTAAACGCTGATCTAGAGCCATTTCATGATCAGTGGACGTTTTTATCAGGAATAAAGCCCATGTCGGCTATAGACATAGATCCAACGGTTTTGCAAGCTACTGGCAAGACGCACCCTTTAGACGTGACTTTTATTGACGATGAAGATTTAGATACGCCTTGGAAAAGCTTAACGAATTCCAATAAAAAATTGAGCGTTCCTTTGCCTAAGTCTATAAAAATTACTCTATCAAATCTGATTTATTTTGAGAAATCTGAATTGCCACAGCAGTTGGCCAATAGATTGATCCGGTTAGCAGCTTTTCAGAATCCTGAGTTTTATAAAGCTCAGGCCATGCGCATGTCTGTTTGGGATACGCCTCGTGTTATCGGATGTGCAGAAAATTTCCCAAAGCATATTGCTATACCTCGGGGATGCTTAGATGCTGCACATTCTTTGATGATGGACAACAACATCAATTGCCACTTGCTGGACGAAAGATTTTCCGGAGATCCGCTGAATATAAATTTTGCTGGGCAGTTGCGATCAGATCAAGAATTTGCTGTTAATCAAATGCTTAAGTACGACACGGGCGTACTCTGTGCCCCAACTGCGTTCGGTAAAACGGTCGCTGCTGCTTCAATCATTTCACGCCGTGGAGTCAGCACATTAATCCTTGTGCACAGGACCGAATTGCTCAAGCAATGGCAGGAACGCCTTAATGTTTTTTTAGATGTTGGTAAAGGTATCATTGGAACAATTGGTGGTGGCAAGTCCAAGCCAACTGGCAGGATAGACATTGCGGTAATGCAGTCTGTTTCTCGTCAGGGTGAGGTTAATCCGCTTGTTGAAAAATACGGTCAAATTATTGTTGATGAGTGTCACCATGTTGGTGCAACATCTTTTGATGCAATTTTAAAGAAGACTAAAGCTAAATTCGTGTTGGGCCTTACAGCTACCCCAATCCGACGTGATGGCCTTCAGCCAATTATCTTTATGCAGTGTGGGCCTATTCGGCACAAGGCAAACCGATCGGCAAGTGCCCCGAATGATCTTGAGGTGAGGCCGGTATCTCGGCACGATGAAATTAAATTAGGTTCGGATGCTGGTATCCAAGATGTATTTCGTCATTTGGCGAATGACGTACTGCGAACTCAATCGATCGCTATGGAAATAAAGACTGCTTTTAAGTCGGGCAGGAAAGTCTTGGTATTGACAGAACGCACCGAACATTTGGATGCCATTCGTGTGGCTCTCGAAGAAAAAGAGCTAACGCCCTTTGTCTTACACGGAAGAATGTCCAAAAAACAACGAGCTAGCTTGATTCAGGAGCTCAATGCCTTACCTCCCGAATCTCCTCGTATCTTGTTGGCTTCAGGAAAGTTGGTTGGAGAAGGGTTTGATCACCCGCCTCTGGACACATTAGTACTGGCGATGCCGGTGTCTTGGAGAGGTACTTTGCAGCAGTATGCTGGTAGGTTGCATCGCGAACACGCCAGCAAGACTGATGTGCGGATTATTGACTTTGTCGACACTGGCCACCCCGCACTTTTGCGAATGTGGGTTAAACGTCAAAATGGTTACAAAGTTATGGGTTATGGAATTGCAAGAGAGGATGATCTGTGGACTGATGCACAAGAAGCCGTAAAAATACCGCGGGTAGTGAATCTCAAATCTTAGTTTTCGGACTTTGCAACCTGGTTAGTAGGGCGGAGTAAAAATGACGTCGACTTTGTCAAAAGTTGAATTGCCGTCGGAAAAGTTACATTATGTAACTTCTCATAATGTGAGAGACCTACGCATTATTCGTGTAATAACCGTGTAATTGATACTTTAGATTAAACATGCCTCATAAGTCATTGAATTTAAATGGCTTTTTTACGAAAATGTTGGGGGTAAGGCTATTGCCGCGGACTTAACAGTCCGGCGCTCTACCGACTGAGCTATTGAGGAACAGCTCTGGATTATAGGTCGATTTTTAGTCTGTTTTGAGAGGGGCAATAGATTTTTCGCAAATCTTGCCACCCTGGTTTCAGAAGCTGGCCTTGACCACCAAACGCACCGTGCGGGGTGCACCGGGGTACAGGTAGTAGTGGCCGTATTGCTTGGGGGATTCACGCCAGTAACGGCGGTCGGCCAGGTTGTCGATGGCCAGTGTCCATTGCGTGCGCGTGCCCTGGATGCGCGTGTCGTAATGCGTGGCCAGATCGAGCGTGGTCCATGCGGGCAGCAGGAGGGCACCATCCTCGGTCACGCGGCGCGTGCCTTCGTGGTTCAGTCGCAAACTGCTGCGCAAACCTGGGGTGCCTGCGAAGCGGTATTGCGCCATGGCGCGCAAGCTCATGCGTGGCACGTTCAGGGCGCGTTGGCCGTTGATGCTGGGGTCAATCTCAGCTTCTTGACGCTTGGCATCTGTCCAGGTGGTGGCGATGTCCCATTGCCATTGCGCTTGGGTCAGGCCCGCCGACAACTCCAGTCCCCGGTGGCGGGCTTGTCCGTCGATTTTTCGGGTGCAGGTGTTGGCCTCGTCGCAGGTGCCTTCGTCGCCCGCCACGGGGCGGGTGATGTCAAACCAGCTCGCTTGCCAGCGCGTGCGGACCCATTGGCCTTTGACACCGATCTCGAACTGCTCGCTGCGCAACGCGGGCAGGGCTTGACCGGCGTTGGTGTAGCGGTTGCGGTTGGGCGCAACATCGGTTTCAATGCCTTCGCCGTAGCTGCCATAGACAAGGTAGGCGGGCGTGATCTGGTGCGTCAGGGCCAGCCAGGGTGTGTTGAAGCTGCGCTCGTCCTGCACAGCGCGGCTGCCGTCGGTGCGCTCGCTGGCGCGGTTCAGGCGCGTGTGACGCAGGCCCAGCCACAGGGCGGTTTGCGCGCTCAATGCAATGCGGTCACGCAGCGCGATTTCAGTGGTGTATTCGCTGCGGTTGGTGTTCAGGTCGTTCGGGGTGGGTTGGGCTTCGGGGCTGTCCGAGGTGCCGTCAATATTGCCTGTGCCGGCCCAGTTGTAGGCTTGCATGCTGGATAGGCGATCGAGCAAGCGGTGGCGCATCAAGCTCACGCCCACATCGTGGCGCAAGCCTGCCAGGCGCATTTGGCCATTGATTTCGGTTTGCAGGGCGTCGCTGGTGCGGCGTTCGTTGTCGCTGCGGTAGTCGTAGAGATCGAAGTTGCCGTTGCTGCAGTATTTGTCGCCAATCCAGTCGCCACTGGGCAAGGTGCAGCCAAACGCGTAGCTCAGTCGGTCATGGGAGCGCAGACGTTGAGCGCCGTATTGCGTGGTCCACAGCCAGCCGCCGTCCAGGTTTTGTTTGAAGCGGATGGTGCCTGTGGTGCCTGCAAACACGCCGGGCACTGACCAGGCCTGGCGCGTGATGTTGCGTGTGCCGTCCACGGTGGGGGGGAGGGTGGGCACGCCATTGAAGGGGTCGTTCGCATTGGCCAGCAGGCTGTAGGCATTCACCCCCATTTGCTGGCGTTCGCTGCGCTCGATCTCCCACTCCAGGCGGCTGTCGGGCGTGAGCCGCCAGTCCATGGCCAAGGCCATCAGGTGGCGGTGGCCTTGCGTGTTTTTGATGTAAGGATTGAGGTCTTCATAGGCCGCATTGAAGCGGTAGCCCAGGGCCTGGTCTTGGCCAAAACGGCCGCCCAAGTCCAGCGCGATGCTGCTGTTGTGGGCTGGGCCGAAACTGGCGCTGACGTCGCGCACGGTGGTGTTTTGGGCCGAGGGCGGGCGTTTGACCACGTAGTTGACCAAGCCGCCCGGGGCGCTGGTGCCGGCTTGGATGCCGCTGGTGCCCTTGAACAACTCGATTCGTTCCTTGTTGTCCATGCCGATCATGGTTTCGGCCGAGATGGGCAGGCCTTCGCGGCGGTAGTTGTAGCGGTTGTCCAGGGTGTAGCCGCGCACACTCAGCATGTCCCAGTAGGCGGGTGAGTTGTAGCTGTCGGCCACACTGGCATCGAGGCGCAAGGCGTCGGAGACGCGTTTCGCGCCGATGTCTTGCAGGGTTTTCTGGTCGATGGTGACGGCACTGAACGGTGCTTTGCTCAGGGGCACATCGCCAAAGCCGCTGACCTGCGAGGGTGCGGCATCGGTGATGGTGATTTCGGTCAGGCTTTGTGCCGCAAGCCCGGTGGCCGTCAACAAGGCGATGGCGCTGGCGACATGGGTGGCGCGAAAAGCAAAGCGGCCGGCAGACCGGCGCGGACGAGACGAAAAGAATGGCGAAAAAAATGCCATGACGTTTTTCCTTCAACGTAATGGCAGGTCGGCTGGCTGGGAACGTCATGCGCCCGAAACCGGACGCCGTTCTTTTGACGAGCTTCCCTGCGCGAGGATTACCTCAATCAGGTTCAAAGGGACTTTCTCAGTCGATGGCTTTGCAGCCACCAACACCCCTAGCGGATGCGCCGCAGGATTGCAGCGCGGTGTGGATTTTAGGCGATCCGAGCCAGGCATGCTTTGAGCAGACACGCAGGGGCTGGGGTTTTGCAGGTCGGGCCTTCAGGTCCGACGGGGATCAGTTGTCGGACCCGAAGGGCCCGACCTACGGGTTATCGGCGTAGATCTTTTGCAGGTCGGGCCTTCAGGTCCGACGGGGTTGTGTTCAGGCGATTCCCAGACGCTGGTGCAGCAGCGTGGAGGTGGTCGTGTACTGCAGCAGGGTTTTTTCTTCCGGGCGCAGCAGGGCCACGGCACCAAAAGCGGCCAGCGTGGCTTCGTGGAAGCCGCACAGGATCAGCTTCTTTTTGCCCGGGTAGGTGTTGATGTCACCCACCGCAAAAATGCCCGGCTCAGAGGTGCCGAAGTTTTCGGTGTTGACCACCAGCTGCTTGCGTTCCATGGCCAGGCCCCATTGCGCTACGGGCCCCAATTTGGGCGACAGGCCCAGACAGGTTTGCAGCACATCCAAGCTCAGCCACTCGGTGTCGCCTTGCGGGTTGAGCAGTTCCAGTGCTTGCAAGCGGCCAGCTTCGGTGCGCAGGCCTGTGGGCTGACCGGCCACAAAGCGCATGCGGCCTTCGGTGCAGGCTTGGCGCATTTGGGCGATCAAGGTCGGGTCGGCGGTAAAGGCGTCGCGGCGGTGCAGCAGCGTCACGCTGGCAGCGGCTTGTGGGCCTTGACCTGCATCCAGGCCAGTTTGCAAGGCGGTGTCGCCGTCGCCCGCCACCACCAGGTGTTGGCCTGCCCAGCGCTCGGGCGCGGGTTGCTCGGCAAAGACTTGCGTGCCTTCAAAATCCGCCAGGCCGCCCAAGGCCATGCGGCGCGCGACAAAAGCGCCGACGCCCGCTGCGATGAACAGGGTGTGGGTGCGAAAGGTCTGGCCCGTGCTGGTGATCACCAGCAGGCGCTGGTCGGGCAGGCGCTCGACGCTGCCCACATGCTGGCTCAGGTGCAGGGTGGGTTTGAAGGGGGCGATTTGCTGCTGCAGGCGCTCGATCAGTTCGAGGCCGGTGCAATAGGGAATGCCCGGAATGTCGTAGATGGGTTTGGCGCCATACAGCTCGGCGCATTGGCCGCCCACATGCGGCAGGGCGTCGATCACGTGGCAGTGCACGCCCTGCAGCCCGAGCTGGAAAACCTGAAACAGGCCCACGGGGCCTGCGCCAATGACCAGCGCTTCGGTGTCGATGGGGGCGGTCATGGGGTGAAGCTTGCGAAAAAAAGGCCGAAATAAAAAGGCCGAAAATTTCGGCTCTTCAAAAAGTTCAGCGGATCAACTCGGACAACTTGCCGGTCTTGTCTTTCCACTCGTCAGCGGTGGCCAACGGCGTTTTGCGCTTGGTGATGCTCCTCCAGCCGGGCAATACGGCCAACTGGGCATTGAGTTGGGTCATGTGCTGCTGGTCGGCGGGCAGGTCTTCTTCGGCAAAGATGGCATTCACGGGGCATTCTGGGATGCACACAGCGCAGTCGATGCACTCATCGGGGTCGATGGTCAGGAAGTTGGGGCCTTCGCGAAAGCAATCCACGGGGCAAACGTCCACACAGTCGGTGTATTTGCACTGGATACAGGATTCGGAAACAACGTGGGTCATGATGGACTCGGAAAATGGAGCAGCGCTGTAGGATTGGCGCGGGAATTTGGATTTTAAAGGAGATCGTTCGCCTCCCGATGGAGGCGAACCCCTGCTCACGACAGGGATGATGGTGAATCATACGCATGGGTCAGAGTGGCCCATTTGTCGGGGCTAAAGCCGCCGACCTACAAATCGATGTGTCACTCGGTGGCATCTGCCCCGACATGAAATGAACCCGTAGGTCGGTGGCTTCAGCCCCAACATGAAATGAACCCGGTCGGTGGCATCCGCCCCGACATGAAATGAACCCGTAGGTCGGTGGCTTCAGCCCCAACATGAAATGAACCCGTAGGTCGGTGGCTTCAGCCCCAACATGAAATGAACCCGTAGGTCGGTGGCTTCAGCCCCGACATGCCGGCTCAGTTCACCAGCACCGCCCCCGAGGTCTTGTGGCTGGCGGTGTCCACCAGCACCAGCGCGCCCAAAATGCGCGACTGGGCAAAGGGCCGGGTGGCCAGAGGCTCTTGCAGGGTCAAGGTCACATGGCCGATGGCGTTGGGGGGCAGTTCGCTGGCTTCTTCTTCGGCCAGGGTGTTCACGTTCAGGCGGTGTACCACGCGCTGCACTTTCACTTTGACCCAGCGGTGGCCGTGCAGCGCCCAGTAAGTGCGCCCGGCCACCAGGGGCTCGTCGTCCATCCAGGCGATGGTGGTGCTCAGCTGGCGCTGGCCTTCGGGGCTGCCGTGTTCTGCCAGCAGCCAGTCGCCGCGCGACACGTCCACCTCGCGGTCGAGCACAAGGCCTGCGCTGTGGCCAGCGGCCTTGTTTTGCGCTTGGCGGGTGGCGCTGAGCACCTGCGCCACCACGGCGGTTTGGCCACTGGGGAAAACCTGGACGGTCTGGCCCGGCTCAACGCTGCCCGTGGCCACGCGGCCCCAAAACACCCGGCGGCCCTGGGTGGTCACGCCCGAATCGTGAAACTTCTCCACCCACTGCACCGGGAAGCTGAACGCCACACCGGTCTCGGCAGGTGTGACGGGCAGGTCTTCCAGGATGCTGAGCAAGCTGGGGCCGGTGTAGCCGCACCAGTCGGCTTGGTCGGCGTTGTGGGTGTCCACCACATTCCAGCCCTTGAGGGCCGATACGGGCACCATGGCCGCGATGGTGATGCCGGCTGCTTGGGCGAACTTTTCCAAAGCCCCTGCGATGTTTTTGTAAGCCAGGGCAGGGTCGGCCACGGCGTCCAGTTTGTTGATGGCGAACACGACAGACGGCACCCGCAGCAGGTTCACTAGCAGCGCGTGGCGGCGGGTTTGCGGCAGCAGTGGCAGGTCGGGGTGGGCCCAGTCGAGCTTGATGGCGTCGACCAGCACCACGGCGGCGTCGGCGCTGGATGCGGCGGTGACCATGTTGCGGGTGTATTGCTCGTGGCCCGGTGCGTCGCCAATGATGAACTTGCGCGATTCGGTGTTGAAGTAGCGGTAGGCCACGTCGATGGTGATGCCTTGCTCGCGCTCGGCACTCAGGCCGTCGGTCAGCAGAGCCAGGTCAGTTTCGCCTGAGCGCTGCACGCCCGCCAAGTGGTCTTGCAGCACGGCCTTGGTGTCCACCAGCAGGCGGCCAATCAGTGTGCTCTTGCCATCGTCGACCGAGCCGCAGGTGATGAATTTGAGGGCTGAGAAATGTTTGTCGTTGTGCATATGTGGTTCCCCCGTGATTAGAAATAGCCGTCTTTTTTGCGCTTCTCCATCGAAGCCTCGGACGTCTTGTCGTCCATGCGCGTGGCGCCGCGCTCGCTCACATCGGCGGCCAGCGTCTCGATCACGATCTGCTCAGGTGTAGAGGCCGTGCTTTCCACCGGGCAGGTGCAGGTGATGTCGCCCACAGTGCGAAAACGCACGTCGCGCACCACCACCGTTTCGCCGTCTTTAGGCGCGGTCAGCGTGGTCACCGGCACCAAGAGGCCCCGGCGGTCGACCACCTCGCGTTTGTGGGTGTAGTAGATCGAGGGCAAGGCAATGCGTTCGCGGGCAATGTATTGCCACACGTCCAGCTCGGTCCAGTTGCTGATCGGGAAAACGCGAAAGTGCTCACCGGGTTGCAGCTTGTGGTTGAACAGGGTCCACAGTTCGGGGCGCTGCGCCTTGGGCTGCCACTGGCCAAAGCTGTCGCGGTGACTGAAGATGCGCTCCTTGGCGCGGGCTTTTTCTTCGTCTCGGCGGGCGCCACCGATCAGCGCGTCAAAGCCGAACTCTTCAATCGCTTCGAGCAGGGTCACCGACTGGTGCACGTTGCGGCTCTCGCCGGGGTGGGCCAGGCGCACGGTGCCGCGCTTCATCGAGTCTTCGACGCTGCGCACGATCAGTTCGGCACCCAGCTCCTGGGCGCGCGCGTCTCGGAAGTCGGTCACTTCGGTGAAGTTGTGGCCGGTGTCGATCATGAGCAGCGGGTAGGGGATGCGGCCGCTGCCGGCGGGGCTTGTTTTGCCTCCAAAAGCCTTCTCTGCGCACTTGAGCATGACCAGCGAATCCTTGCCACCGGAAAACAGCAGGGTGGGGCGCTCGAAAGCGGCGGCAACTTCGCGCAGGATGAAGATGGTTTCTTCTTCCAACGCGTCGAGGTGGGCGTTGCTCAGGGTGTGCAGTTCGGTGGGTGTGGTGGCGGTCATGTTGAGATCTTCGCAGGGGTTTTTGTAGGTCGGTGGCTTTAGCTCCGACATCTGTCTTTTCGGGCTCAATGTCGGGGCTGAAGCCACCGACCTACGAGGTCAATGCATGTCGGGGCTGAAGCTGCCGACCTACGAGGTCAATGCATGTCGGAGCTGAAGCTGCCGACCTGCGGGGATTCATTGTTTGACGTGCAGTCCGCATTCCTTGGCGGCTTCGTCCTCCCACCACCAGCGGCCGGCGCGGAACGCTTCGCCCAGGCTGATGGCACGGGTGCAAGGGGCGCAGCCGATGCTCGGAAAAAACTGGTCGTGCAGCGGGTTGTAGTCGACCTGGTGGGTGGCGATGTGGTGCCACACGTCGCCCCAAGTCCACCTGGCCAGTGGGTTGAACTTGTACAAAGCTTTGCTGGCCACTTCGCTCTCGTCCAGCAAAGGCACTTCGGCGCGGGCATTGGATTGCTCTTGGCGCAGACCGGTGATCCAGGCACGTTGGCCCGTCAAGGCGCGGGCCAGCGGCTCCATCTTGCGCACACCGCAGCAGGCTTTGCGCAGCTCCGTGCTGTGGTAGATCGCGTCTTGGCCTTTGTCGCGCACAAACTGAATGACCGAATCTTGCACCGGGCGGAACACGTGGATCGGCGCACGCGAATGCGCCTGGGTGCGCTCCAGCAGCGCCAGGGTTTCGGTGTGCAGCGCACCGGTTTCCAGCACGAAGACCGGGATGTCCAGCTGCAAGCGGTTGATGAGGTGGGTGATCACCACGTCTTCCGCGCCCAGGCTGGAGGCCTGGGTCACGGGCGCAAATTCGGCGGCAGCGCGTTGCAGCAGGGCTTGGGTTTCGGCCAGCTTGGCGGCAAAGTCAGGGCTGGCTTGGGCATGCAGATCTGTGGCTTTGAGCGGCGTGTTGCGAGAAGAAATCAGATTGGAAGTCATGGTGTGTCTTTTGTAGGAGCCCACCCCGCGGGCGATGCTTTAGGCTGCTTTCGCGAATGGGGGTTGTGTCCCCACAGCAGAGCCTTGGTAGAACCCGGCAAAGCGCTCAAACTGGCGTTGCGCCGCCGAGGCGTCTACGCCTTCGCGCAGCACGGCCACGTCAAAACCGGTGCGCTGCATCTGCACCAGTTGGTCGATCAGCACGTCGCCGGTGGCGCGCAATTCGCCCGCAAAGCCCAGGCGGCGGCGCAGTAAAAAGGCTTGGCTGTAAGCGCGCCCATCGGTGAATTTGGGGAACTGCAGATCAATGCGTGTCACGCCGCTCAGGTCGAGCGTGCGAGGGTCGGCGTCGTTGGCCAGTGTGATGACGGCTGGTGAATCAACGGTCTGGTGTTCTTGGGCGGAAATGATGTTCATGGCTGTTTTTTCTGTTGCAGGAGCGGCGTCCTCGCCGCGATTTGCAATTCATCTCCGTGAGGGTGTGGCTCCCAAAGGTGCATGCTGTGCAAGTTGGAGGAGCCCCGCCCTCGAGGCGATGTTGGGTGGTTTGCGCGGATTGATCGCGACGAGGACGTCGCTCCTACAAGGGGATTCAGGCGGTGCTTTCTTCGGTCACATGGCGTGCCGCATTGGCCGCCGCCTTGAATGGGTCTTGGCCCACGCGGCGCAAGGTGTCGATGAAGTATTCGTGGCGGCCTTGGGCGGGCTGGCGCAATGCCTTGTAGGTTTCCAAAATCGCCTCGATCACATCCGGCACTTCAAACGACGAGAACGAAGGGCCGACCACTTTGCCAGGGGTGGTGGGGCCTGAGAGGTTCTTGCCGTCCGAGCCGCCCAGCGTGACCTGGTACCACTCTTTGCCGTCTTTATCCACACCCAAAATGCCGATGTGGCCCGAGTGGTGGTGGCCGCAGGAGTTGATGCAGCCGCTGATGTGAAAGTCGATGTGGCCCAGGTCGTTCAGCTCGTCCAGGTCTTGGTAGCGCTCAGTGATGGCGGCCGCCAAAGGCAAAGAGCGGGCATTGGCCAGCGCGCAATAGTCGCCGCCGGGGCAGGCGATCATGTCGGTCAGCAGACCAATGTTCGGTTGGGCCAAGCCCAGGGCCTTGGCTTGGAGCCACAGGGCGTGCAGTTGGTCCAGGCGAACCCAGGGCAGCACCAGGTTTTGGGTGTGCGTCACGCGGGCTTCGCCTGCGGAATAGTGGGCCACCAGCGCAGCGGCAGCGTCCAGCTGGTCGGCCGTGGCGTCACCGGGGGCCTGGCCCACACGCTTGAACGACAGGCTCACGGCGCGCAGTGCAGGGTTTTGGTGGGGCTTGACGTTTTGCGCGATCCAGCGGGCAAAGGCGGGTGTTTTGGCCGCTTCGATGCTGACATCGGCTTCGGCTTTGGCCACCCATTCATCCAGGTCTGCAGGCAGGTTCAGCGCAGGCGCGGCAAAGCAGGCGGCCACGCGGTCGAACTCAGCCTGCGGGATGGTGTGCAGTCCGCCGTCCTTGACCAAGATGTCTTGGTACTCGGCTTCGACTTCGTAGAAGTAACGCTGGCCTTCGGCCTTGACCAAAATTTTGATGCGGGCCTTGTACAGGTTGTCGCGGCGGCCCCAGCGGTTGTAGACGCGGATCACGGCTTCGAGGTAATTCATGATCTGGTTCCAGGGCAAGAACTCGCGGATTGAAGTGCCCACCACCGGGGTGCGGCCCATGCCACCACCCACCAGCACCTTGAAGCCCACTTCGCCCGCCGCGTTCTTGAGCATCTGCAGGCCCACGTCGTGCCAACCAATGGCGGCGCGGTCCTCAAGAGCCCCGGTGATGGCGATCTTGAACTTGCGGGGCAAGAAGGCGAATTCGGGGTGCAGCGTGCTCCACTGTCTGATCAGCTCGGCATAGGGACGGGGATCGACCACTTCGTCGACGGCCACACCGGCCAGTTCGTCGGTGGTGGTGTTGCGGATGCAGTTGCCGCTGGTCTGGATACCGTGCAGGTTCACGCTGGCCAAGAGGTCCATCACGTCGGCCGATTTGGACAGGGGAATCCAGTTGAACTGCACGTTTTGGCGGGTGGTGAAGTGGCCGTAGTTGGTGGTCAGCTTCGGGGCCAAGCCCGCAATTTTGTCTTGCGTGGCCTGGGCCTCGGCCAGCAAGGCGGCGTCGGGTGTGTCGTAGTCGCGGGCAATTTTCGCCAGAACGCTGAGTTGTGCCGCCGAGATTTCGCCGTAAGGCACGGCCACGCGCAGCATGGGGGCGTAGCGCTGCACGTACCAGCCGTTTTGCAGGCGCAGGGGCTTGAACTGGTCGCCCGTGAGTTGCCCGGCTTGAAAGCGCTCGAGCTGGTCGCGGTGCTGTGCGGCGCGGGCGCGCACGAACTGTTTGTCAAATTCGGTGTAGTGGTACATGGGAATCACTCAGATCAAAACCAGTTTGGTGCCAGCCCAAGCCAGCAGGACGGAAAGCAAGGAGCGGATCACGCGATCCGGCGTGTGTTGGGTCAGGCGCGAACCCAGCCAGATGCCGGGCAGCGAGCCCGCCAGCAACTTGGCCAGCAAGGCCCAGTCCACCGAGCCCATCGACGCGTGGCCCAGGCCCGCCACCATGGTCAGGGGCACGGCATAAGCGATGTCGGCCGCTACGATGCGCGGCAGCGGCAGCAGGGGGTAGAGCAAGAGCAACACGGTGACGCCAATGGCGCCCGCGCCCACCGAGGTGAGGGTGACCATGATGCCGATCAGCGCGCCAAACAGCACCGGCAGGCTCCAGTGGCGCGGCGTGCTGGCGCGGGCTTCGTCGGCGGCGGCCAGGTGGCGGGGCAGTTGTTGGCCGCGAATGGCCTTGTAGAGCATGGCCGCCGCCGTCAGCAGCAAGGCCACACCCAAAGTGGTGGTCATCAGCGACTGCACCTCTGGGGAGGCCGGGCCCACCCAGTGCAAAAAGCCCAGCGTCAACAAGCAGGCCGGAATGCTGCCCGCACTCAGCAAGCCCACCACACGCCAAGGCACGATGCGCTGTCGGGCAAAGCTGATGGTGCCGCCCATCTTGGTGAAAGCCGCAAACAGCAAGTCGGTGCCCACGGCCATGTAGGGCTTGACGCCAAAGAAAAAGATCAGCAGCGGCGTCATCAAGGAGCCGCCACCCACCCCCGTCAAGCCCACGATGGTGCCCACGAAGAAACCTGCAAAGACATAAGCCAAATCAACCATGGAGGCGACTGTAAGGGGGCTTTATGCCTAAACAAACGATTTTTTAGTTGGGCTTATATTCTTTTGACTTATAAGAGTGGTGTCGGACCCTGGCTCAGTGCCTGCTGCGTTGGAAGGCTCGAAAGGGGTTGAACCCGGTGAGCCATGCCGAGGCGATCAAGATGAGCAGCACACCAGGCAGCAGGCCGGGGGTGAGGGGTTCGTCCAAAAACAAGGCCGCCCACCAACCTCCAGCGGTCTGGCATGAGGGGCATGGGCTTTTCAAGAGCCGGACGGGGCTGTCCTCGCACTGTCCTCCAAGACATCGGAGACCCTGCGCACCGGAGTCTGGGGCGCAAGGTTTGCCCGATCCTTGTAGTTTTGCGCCCGTTCCTGCGATCGGAAGGGTCCTGTGATCACCACAAACCGGCCACCCGGGTTGGCGGTTTTGCGCATGAGCACGCGGGCATTGGCCAGTTCGTCTTTCGAGCGGATCAGGCTTTGGGCCTGCGCGGCGGTTTGAAACGCGCCATGTTCCACGACAAAGAACTCGGGCGACTGCAGGGTCAGCCACTGCAGGCCCCGCAGGGCGATTTCCGGCACGTCGTTGCGGGTGTCTGCGGCAGCAGGCACTTGTGGCAGGGCCGCGGGTTCTGCCGGAGCGGCGGACGCGACAGGGTTTGGGGTTGGGCTTGGCGGTGCTTCAAGAGAAGGCGCTGAAGCTGCTGGCGTGGGCGTTGTAGCCGCAGACGCAGCCGCAGACCGCGTGTCCGCCCGCAAGGGGACTGGGTGGGGGTCCGACAAGTGGAGCGCCGTGCCCCATGCGCCCAAGCCCAACAGGGCGGCCAAGCTCAGCCAGGCCAGACGCTTGGGTGCTTGTTTGGATGCGGGGCTGGCGGCCGCTTCGGACGTTGGGCTGGGCGATGCCAGGGTGCGGGGCTCAGCCATCCACTGGGGATCCAGGCCCAGCAGAACCCAGCGCCAACGCAGGCCGGGCAGGTGCTGCGAGAGGTCTTGCAACAGCTGAACATCTGAAGCGGACAGCTGTTCGGCGTGGGTGACGAGGGAAATTTGCCTCGGCAAAGCGGTGGGCGATGGCGTTTGCATCGCCTGTGTCAACCCCAGCTGGGCAATGCCTTGGTTGATGTGACCGAGCCAAGCCAGGCGTTGTTGACCTGTGAAGTGCTCTACCGCAACAGCCGGGGCCGCTGTGCGCCACAAGCTTTGCAAGGCGTGCGCTGCACGCCACATGGCCTCGCTGTCTTGACGCCAAATGACCAGGTTTTGATCATCCTTCAAAACGGCGTGGCCCAGCGCTTCCAATGCAGACGCTGGTTCTTTCGGCTGGGAAGAGGCTGGTGGGGTGGCGTGAGACGGACCAGGGCGCATTGGAAACTGAATGTTGCGAAATTGGTGGCTCATTAGACACCAAGCAAGCCCACAGTTTTTTCGCCAAAGGGGTGGGCTTGCCACCCAAGACGGCGCACACCGAGCACCTGGGCGCTGGTTCAGGCGGGCTGGGGGTCAGCGCCTGTGGGCACGCCCCAATGCCCCGCCTGGCTGGCATGCCAGAACTCGGCAAAGGGACTGGGCAGGGTGTGTGGCCCTGACGGCTCACGCAAGAGTTGTCCGGGTGCCAGCGTGTCGATGCTCGAAGCCAGGGTTCGGGCCTGTCCTTCGGCATTGCGCCCCATGAGGTGATGGGCCGTGATGTCGCCTGGTTTTTGCAGGCCTGCCGCGCCCACCAGGTCGGCCAGCGCATGCAAGGTGTTGGCATGAAAGTAATACACCCGCTCGGCCTTGTCGGTTACCACGATGGCGCGTTGGCGCACCGGGTCTTGCGTGGCCACGCCCGTGGGGCAGTGGTCGGTGTGGCAGCTGCGTGATTGGATGCAGCCCAGGGCAAACATGAACCCCCGTGCCGAATTGCACCAATCGGCCCCCAGCGCCAGGCAACGCGCGATGTCAAAAGCTGAAATCACTTTGCCCGAGGCGCCTATCTTGATGCGATCGCGCAGGCCCGCGCCCACCAAACTGTTGTGCACCAAGCGCAGCCCATCGCGCAGCGGCATGCCCACATGGTCGGCAAACTCGATGGGCGCTGCGCCCGTGCCGCCTTCGGCACCATCGACCACGATGAAGTCCGGTGTTTGACCGGTTTGCACCATGGCTTTGACCACCGAAAACCATTCGGCCGGATGCCCCACACACAGCTTGATGCCCACGGGCTTGCCACCCGAGAGTTCGCGCAGTTGCGCGATGAAAGCCAGCATCTCCAAAGGTGTGCTGAAGGCCGAGTGCCGGGCCGGTGACACGCAGTCCTGGCCCATGGGCACGCCGCGCGCTTCGGCAATCTCTGCGCTGACTTTGGCCTTGGGCAAGACGCCGCCATGGCCGGGCTTGGCCCCTTGCGAGAGTTTCAACTCGATCATCTTGACTTGGGGGGAGCGGGCTTGCTCGGCAAAGCGCACCGGGTCAAAACGGCCTTCCGGTGTGCGGCAGCCAAAATAACCCGAGGCTATTTGCCAGATCAGATCGCCCCCGGGCTCGCGGTGGTGCCGGGAGATGCTGCCCTCGCCGGTGTCGTGCGCGAATTGCCCCATGGCCGCGCCCTTGTTGAGGGCCTTGACCGCGTTGGGCGACAAGGCTCCGAAGCTCATGCCGGAAATGTTCAGCAGCGACAGCGCATAAGGCTGCTGGCATTGGTGCGCGCCCACCGTGACCCTGAAGCCGGCCGGGTCCAGCTGTGTCGGTTGCAGCGAGTGGGTGATCCAATCGGATTGCGCTTGGTACATGTCTTTGATGCTGCCAAAGCCCCGCTTGTCGTTTTGCACCTTGGAGCGGGCATAGACCATGGCACGTTGGCTGCGTGAGAAGGGGAGTTTTTCCTCGTCGTTTTCCAGAAAATACTGCCGAATTTCCGGGCGGATGTATTCCAAACCGTATCGGAGGCGACCCGTGAGCGGGTAGTTGCGTCGCACCGCCTGCCGGGTTTGGGCGTAATCGATGCAGCCCAGCACAAACAGCAGTCCAAACCCGCCGCTGGCCCAGATCGAATAGGGCAGTGCCACCAGCGCAGCGGGTGCCATCACCAACCAAGGCAGATACCTGGAAAAAGAGGGTTGGGTCATGGGAACTCCTGAAAAAGTTAGCCGTTCGCCACATTTGTCAAGGTCAGTGGACGCAGTGATGAGCGCTGATGTTGAAGGGTATGGCTGATTTTTACAAGGTAATGCTACAAATGATTTGAAAGTTGAATTTAAATCAAATCGAAAAATGCGTGGAATTCGACTTTGCGCCTTACGGGCGAGAGCCAAGGCGGACAGGTGCAAGCCACAGCCGCATGAAATCCAGCCCCTCAAGCGGACGCAAAGCGCTCGGCCGCCAGGTGTTTCAACAAGGCGGCCGGCAAGGGCAGGGCTTCTTGGCTCAACCAGGCGGCGGTGAGCTCACCGCACAGCACGGCCAGGCTGATGCCGCGTGCGCCCATGCCTGTGCTCAGACACAGGCCCGGCAGTCGCAGGGCGTCGATGGGGCCGACCGCCGGCAAGCGGTTGGGCAAGCTGCAGCGCAAACCAGCCCAGCCATGGACCCGGTCCGGCCCGAATTGGGTGGCCATGGCTTCGCCCAAGGCCGGCAACAGCGTGGCCAAGCGCAGCTGGTTGGCGTGGTGGTCCTCAACCCGCACGGGCGTTTGCGTGCAGTCGCGCTCAAAAGTGGCTCCCATGAACCAGCCCGGCGGCCCCTCGGGCGTGGGCACGCCGCTGATGAAGCTGCCGTGGCCGTTGACTGGAAACGGCGGCAGCCGCTGGCGTTGGGCGTCCGTCAAGTCGGCCAGGCGGCCAAAGCTGACCTGCCCGCGCAAAGGGTTGAGTGGCACGGCAAAGCCGGGCAGGGGCCGCAACAAAGCCAGGCTGTCAAAGGCGCTGGCCACCACCAGAAAGGGGGCTTGGCCCAGCGTTTGGCCTTGGGCATCGGTCACGGCCCATTCATCGCCGCGCCGCTCAATGCCCTGCACCTGCTGACCCCAGCGCACCTGCACGCCCGGCGTTTGCAACTGCGCGGCCACCAGTTGCCGAGGGCGAATCCAGCCCGCCTGTGCGTGCCAGAGCGCGGGTGTGCCCGGTGGCAGGCCTGCGGCGGCAATTTGTGCCGCGCTGGCCGGGGCGCTGTGTTGATCGGGCGGGTCTGCAGGCAGTTTGCGTTTGCCCGCCAGCTTGTGCTCCAGAACACCGGTCAGCGCCCAATCGGTGCCGCTTTGCAGCAGCACCTGGGCGCGCTGCAGCGTGGCCTGCACCCCCGCACGCGTGATGCGCGAGAGCACGTTGTCGTCCGGTGAAACATGGGGCGCGGCCAAACCCGCAGGCAGGCCCGATGCGCCAGCCCCGACCCCTGGCGCCTGGTCGAGCACGGTGACCGACCAGCCGCGCACGGCCAAGCTGTGCGCCACGGCCGAGCCCGACAGCCCCGCACCAATCACCAGGGCTTGGCGCGTTGCGGGTGGCGAACTCTGGCTTGAAGCGGATGAAGGGTGCAAGCAAGACTCGCTGGAGGGGAGGTTGGCTGTTCAGCGTTGGGCGTTGAGCGTTGCGCGCCTTGCCTTTGCATTTCACGCTGAACGCTGAACGCTGAACACCAAACGCCCAACGCCCAACGCCCAACGCCCAACCCTTAACTGGCTGCAGGGGGCACGTAGCCTTGGGCGGCGTCTGCGCCATCGCCAAAGAAATGGTTTTCCATTTGGCGTGCCAGGTATTGGCGGGCGCGCAAATCGGCCAGGTTCAAGCGGTTTTCATTGACCAGCATGGTTTGGTGCTTCAGCCAGTCGGCCCAGGCCTGCTTGCTCACGCCTTCCCAGATGCGCTTGCCCAGCTCGCCTGGGTAGGGCGGAAAATCCAGACCCTCGGCTTCTTTGCCGAGTTTGATGCATTGAACGTTGCGTGCCATGGTGTTTGTCAGCCTTGATGTATCTTAAGAAGCGCTGGTGATACAGATATAAAATTTCTGTATTTCCAGTTGGAAGCGGTTCGCACGAGAATAAGCGTTGTCGGTGCAACAACACCGTCTTTTCTGTGGTCTTGCAGGCAGCAACTGTAGCAAGCTTTCAGCATCCTCCATTGGCATTGGGTCTCTCTCCCAGCCAAAACCCAGACACATCACATGAGTGCATTTCTCGAAGAACGCGTTTTGAGCGTTCACCACTGGACCGACCGCCTGTTCAGCTTCACCACCACCCGTGACCAGGCCCTGCGCTTTTCGAATGGGCACTTCACCATGATCGGTCTGCGCGGCGACAACGGCAAACCGCTTTTAAGGGCCTATTCCATTGCCAGTGCCAACTACGAAGAGCATTTGGAGTTTTTGAGCATCAAGGTGCCCGATGGCCCGCTGACCTCCAAGCTGCAGCACATCCAGGTGGACGACACCATCGTGGTCGGCCGCAAGCCCACCGGCACCTTGCTCATCGACTATTTGTTGCCCGGCAAGCACCTGTATCTCATGGGCACAGGCACCGGTCTGGCCCCGTTCATGAGCATCATCCGTGACCCCGAGACCTATGAGCGCTTTGAAAAAGTGATCCTGGTGCACGGTGTTCGTCAGGTCAATGAACTGGCTTACCACGACTACATCACGAAAGAGTTGCCTGCCCACGAGTTTTTGGGCGAGATGGTGAGCCAACAATTGCTGTACTACCCCACGGTGACCCGCGAGCCCCACCTACACCAGGGCCGCGTGACCGACCTGATGGAAAGCGGCCAGCTGTTTGCCGACTTGGGTCTGCCCCCGCTCAACCCTGAGACCGACCGCGTCATGATTTGCGGTTCGCCTGAAATGCTCAAGGACCTCAAGCGCATTTGCGAAGCGCATGGCCTTAAAGAGGGCAACACCAGCACGCCCGGCGCTTTCGTTATCGAGCGGGCTTTTGCAGACGCCTGAAGTCCTCAGGGCTTTGTTCAACCAATCGCTGACACCTGTACCGACAAGGGGGCACAATGCCCCCTTGTTTTTTGAAGAGACCCCATGAAACTGTCCGTTGTATCTCCCCAGCGCTGGATGCTGATGACCGCCCTCTCGGGCATCGGCATGCTGGTGTTTGGCTTGTATTTGCAACATGTTGTGGGTCTGAACCCTTGCCCCATGTGCATCGTGCAGCGCTACGCCTTGATTGGCGTGGTGCTGCTGGCTTTGATCGGCTGGCGTTGGCGGGGCTGGGGCTTGGCGGTGACCGGTGTGATGCTGGCGCTCTGCGCGGGTTTTGGGGCCTTCACCGCCGCCCGCCAAAGCTGGCTGCAGTGGTACCCACCCGAGGTGGTCAACTGCGGTCGCGATTTTTATGGCATGGTCGAAAACTTTCCCCTCAACCGCGCCATCCCCATGATCTTCAAAGGCAGCGGTGACTGCAGCAAGATCGACTGGACCTTTTTGGGCGGCTCGATCGCCAATTGGTCCTTCGTCTGCTTTGTGCTGTTTGGCTTGCTGGGGCTGTGGGTGGCCCTGCAGTCCCGCTCGGCTCAGGCCGCATAACTGAGCGGCACCGCCGTGGTGAATTTGAGCTCCTCCATGGCAAAACTGGAGCTCACATCGGACAGCGGCACCTGCTCGATGAGCCGCTTGTACACCTGGTCATAAGCGGCAATGTCGGGCACCACCACCTTCAGCAGGTAATCCACATCGCCGCTCATGCGGTGGGCCTCGACGATTTCGGCAATGCCTTGCACCGCGGCGCGAAATTTGTCCAGCCACGGCACATCGTGCTGGCGGGTGCGCACCGACACGAACACCGTGACGCCCAGGTTCACCTGGTGCCGGTCCACCAGGGCCACTTGCCGGGCCAAAATGCCCAGCTCCTTGAGCCGTTGCACCCGCCGCCAGCATGGCGTGGGTGTCAGGTTCACAGCGGCGGCCAAATCGCTGATGGGCCAGTCGCTGCGCGCCTGCAAGAGCTCGAGGATTTTGCGGTCAATGGCATCAATTTTCTGCTTCATGGCCGGATTGTAGAAAAGCATTCCAAAAAATCCATATTTAGGGGCAGAAAAAGCAATTTCATGCTGCTTTTTTGATGGCAAACTTCTGTTTTCAATCGACAAAGATGGATGGCATGAAAAAAATCGGTCTGATCGGGGGCATGAGTTGGGAGTCCACCGCCCTGTATTACCAGCACATCAACCGCGAAGTGGCGCGACGCCGGGGCGGACTGCACTCGGCCCCCCTGCAACTGGTCAGCCTGAATTTTCAGGACATTGCCGACCTGCAAAAGCAGGGCGATTGGGACCGCATGACCGAGATTTTGCAAACGGCGGCCCGCCAGTTGGCGCACAGCGGGGCCGAGGCTTTGCTCATTTGCACCAACACCATGCACCTCATCGCGCCGCAAGTGCAGGCGAGCACGGATGTGCCCTTGCTGCACATTGCCGATGCCACCGCCGATGCCGTCTTGGCCGCCGGTTTCAGCCAAGTGGCCTTGTTGGGCACCCGTTTCACCATGGAGCAAGCCTTCATGCGCGACCACTTGGCCGCACGCGGCATCCAGTGTCTGGTGCCCGAGGCGTCCGGGCGAGCCGAAGTGCACCGCATCATTTTTGAGGAACTGTGCCGGGGCCAGGTGCTGGAGGGATCGCGCCAGAACCTGATCGCGCAGGTGCAGCAGCTGGCAGCACTTGGGGCGCAAGGCGTCATTCTGGGTTGCACCGAGTTGACCATGAGCTTGCGGCCCGGCGATGGCGGCGTGCCGGGCTTTGACACCACGGCCCTGCACGCCATGGCCGCTGTGGATTTTTGCTTGTCCTGAAAGGGCCTCTCGATGTGCCAGCTGATGGGCATGAGCTGCAACAAACCTGCGGCCACCACCTTTTCTTTCACCGGTTTTTCGGCGCGTGGGGGCTTGACTTCGGACCACGTTGACGGCTGGGGCATCGCTTTTTATGACGGCAAAGGCTGCCGGGTTTTTCAGGACGACCAACCGGCCAGTCATTCGCCGCTGGCCGAATACGTGCGGCAGCACCCCATCAAGTCCAACGTGGTGGTGGCGCATGTGCGCAAAGCCACGCAAGGGGATGTGCAGTCGGCCAACTGCCACCCGTTTCAACGCGAATGGCTGGGACGCACCTGGGTGTTTGCGCACAACGGCGACCTGCGCGATTTCCAGGCCCCCAATGGTTGTCAGGACAAGCCCGTGGGTGGCACCGACAGCGAGCGTGCGTTTTGCGCCCTCATGAGCCACTTGCGCAGCCACTTCAAGGACCGCGTGCAGCCCCCCGAATGGCCCGAGCTGGCCCCTGTGCTGGCCTGCATCGCCGCTGAGCTGGCTGGGCATGGCAACTTCAACATGCTGCTCAGCGATGGTCAGGCCCTGTATGCCCATTGCTCCACGAACCTGCATTTGCTGACCCGGCGTCACCCCTTTCCCCATGCGCGCTTGGTGGACCGCGACATGAGCCTGGACCTGGGGCCGCTCAATGCCGAGGGCGACATCATGAGCTTGCTGGCCACCGAGCCCCTCACGCTGGACGAGCCCTGGCAAGCCTTGCGCACGGGCGAGTTTGTGGTGATGGTCGGTGGCCAGGTGGTTTGGCAAGAGCTTCACCCCGGCACGCAAGCTTTTCCCGTGGCCTTGCCGATCAGCGGCCAGCGGGAGCCGAACCCCGCTTGAAGGGCTGGCGAGCGGGGAGGTCGGCCGGTGACCCGGTGGTCATTCGCGGTGACAATACCGGCACTTCCTGTTGCCCCAGAATGTCTGCCCCTGTTCACCCCCCCGTTAACCCTTCGGTTGACTCACCCATTGCCCCGCCCGTGCCCCATGTGGTGTTGGTCATCACCAAAGGCGAAGCCGGTGGGGCGCAGACGCATGTGTTGGAGTTGAGTCGTGCCCTGCAAGGCCGGGTGCGCTTCACGGTGGCGATTGGCGGCGACGACACGCACAGCGTGCTGGGTCAAGCCCTGAGTGATTTGGGCATCGCGGTGCTGGCGCTGCCAAGCCTGCAAAACTCGCTCAACCCCCTCAAAGTGATCACTTCGGTGCGGGCCTTGCTGGCGCATGTGCGGGTGCTGCAGCCCGATGTCATCCACGCCCACAGCGCCGTGGCCGGGGTGATCGCACGTCTGGCGGGCAAGCTGCGGCAAATTCCGGTGGTCTACACCGTGCACGGCTTTGGCTTCAAGCCGCAAGCGCCTTGGCTGATCCGCACCAACGCCTGGCTGGCCGAGGCCGTTCTGGCGGCTTGGACCACGCGCATGGTCTGCGTCTCGGCCCACGAAAAAGAATTGGCCGCGCGTTTGCCCATGCCGCCCGAGCGGGTGAGTGTGGTGCACAACGCCTTGGCCGATGTGCCCTGGCGCAGCGACATGGCGACCCAGCCGCCAAGCCTGGTGATGGTGGCCCGCATGGCCGCGCCCAAGCGGCCCGATGTGTTGATCGAGGCCCTGGCTTTGCTGGCCCATCTTGGCCTGCAGCCCCTCACCCGGATGTTGGGCGGCGGGCCCGACCTGGCCCGCCACCAACAGGCCGCCGCCCCGATGCCACACATCCAACTGGAGGGCGACGTGAGCGATGTGGCCCAGCGCCTGGCCCAGCACCAGATTTTTGTGCTCTTGTCCGACCACGAGGGCCTGCCCATTTCCATTTTGGAAGCCATGCGCGCGGGCATGGCGATTGTGGCTACGCGCTTGCCGGGCATCGAAGAAATGCTCACGCATGAGGAGAGCGCCTGGCTGGTGCCCAACAGCCCGCAGGCGGTGGCCCAGGCGCTGCAGACCCTGCATGCCGATGCCTCCTTGCGCCAACGGCTGGGCCGCGCCGCACGCGCGCGCTACGAGGCGCAGTTCCAGCCTCAGGCCATGGCCGAGCCGGTGCTGGCGATCTACCAGCAAGCCCCCTTGATGCCCACCGCCCGTTGGCCCATGACGCGCCCGCGCCGCCACACCCAGCAACTGGCCTCGCAGCAGGCGCACCGCCAAAGTGCCCACCTGGTCTGGAGCCTGCTGGGCTTGGCGATGATCGGCCTGGCCTACGCCATCAGCCAGGCCCTGATGGCCAGCGGCCATGCCACCGTGGACTTTGGCCGGACCGTGCTGGCCAGCCTGGTGCCCTATGCGCTGGCGGCGCACTTGTTGTACCGGGGCGCGCACATGCCTGCGGCCGAACGCGGCCCGTTGTTGCTGGTCACCACCGGCTTGCCGTTTTGGCTGACACCCTTGGCCTTTGCCTTGCTGCAGCAGCCGTATTCGCGCGGCGCTCTGCTTTTGACCTATGTGCTGTGCACCTTCTGGTTTTGGCTGGCCGACCAGTGGTTTTTGCGGCATCGGCCTTGGCGGCTGGTGTACCAAGACCCGCGTGTGCCCGACCTGCTGGCCCGCTGGTTGACCGAGCCCAACGGCCAGGGCCTGCCGCGCATCCGCTTGCTGCATTGGCCTGCTCAGGGCATGCCGCCTGGCGCAGCACTGGCATGCGACGGCGCGGTTGTGCTGCCTGCCGTCACCTCTGCCACCTCTGCTGCATCCGCACCCACCGGCCCCGAGCGCCAACGTTTTCTGACCGCGCTCAAGCTGCAGCACATCCGCCTGTACAGCCCCGAGACTTTGCAGCAAAACCTGACCGGGCGCATGGCGGCCGAGACCCTGCAAAACGAGCTGTGGCAAACCGATGGCAACCCGGCTTACGACCTGGCCAAGCGCCTCATCGATGTGAGCGTGGTGCTGGCCTTGTTGCCGCTGTGGCTGCCGCTGGCGATCGCAGTGGCCTGCGGTGTCAAGATCGACTCGCCCGGCCCGGCCCTGTTCAGCCAGCGGCGCACCGGCATGCACGGCCAAAATTTTCGGATCTGGAAGTTCCGCAGCATGCGCCATGAAACGCCACTTCACCCCCAGTTCGCCCAGGCCAACGACCCGCGCATCACCCGCTTCGGACACTGGATTCGCCGCACCCGGCTTGATGAAATTCCGCAGCTGTTCAACGTGCTCATGGGCCACATGAGCCTGATCGGTCCGCGCCCCGAGCAAGACGGCTTTGTGCGACAGTTTGCCGAACAAATGCCCAGCTACCCCTACCGCCACCTGGTGCGACCTGGTTTGACGGGGTGGGCTCAGGTGCAGCAAGGCTATGCGGCCAGCGCCGATGAAACCGCCATCAAGCTCAGCTACGACCTGTACTACATCACGCACTACAGTCTGGCCATGGACTTGCTGATCGTCTTCAAAACCATTCAGACCGTGCTGACCGGGCGAGGCGCGCGCTGACCATGCCCCTGCCCCTGAATTCTCCCTGCCAAATCCTGTTGCTGACCGAAGAGTCTGGCGTGGGCGGGGTGCAGACCACGCTGCACTGGCTCGAATCGGGCCTGGCCGAGCGCGGCTGGCAAGTCTCGCGGCTGCCGGTGCGCCAAGGCCGCCCCTCGCTGTGGGCCTGCTGGCAGGCGGCGCGGCGGGCGCAGGTGCTGGTGGCCTCCAACAACTTCTGGCCAGCCTATGTGGCGGTGGTGCTGGCTGGGTTGGCCCGCCGGCCCAGCGTGGTCTGGGTGCACGGCCCTGTGCATGAGGTGCTGCAGCAAGCTGGGGCTTCGCGCCTGAAAACCGGCTGGCTGCGCAGGGTGTACCGCGGGGCCAGCGAGCTGGTGTGCGCCTCACAAGCCTCGTGCGACAGCCTGCTGCGCGTGATGTCCGGTGCCGGGGGTGCAGCCCCTGAAAACGTGCGCGTGATCCGCAACCCGGCGGTGTTGCCCGGTGCAGGCCCAGAGGACGCTGCCCTGCCCGCCACCGAGGGGCTGGTGCTGGGTTTTGTCGGCCGTTTGTCCCCGGAGAAACAGCCCTTGCAATTGCTGTCCATGCTGCGCCTTTTGCCGGCCGCTTGCCAACTGCATGTGGTGGGCGACGGCGAGCTGATGGGCGCGATGCGCAGCGCCGGGCAAGACCTGCTGGCCCAAGGCCGCTTGCAGCTGCTCGGTCAGCAAACGGTGACCGCGCAGACCTACCGGGCCTGGCGGGCCACGGTGCTGTGCTCGCGCTACGAGGGCTACCCCATGACGGCGCTGGAGTCGCTGGCCTGCGGCGTGCCCTGCGTGAGCACACCCATCCCCGCGATGCAGGAAATGCTGGGCACGCAGGCCCCGCTCTGGCTGGCGCGCGATGACAGCCCCACCGCGCTGGCCGAGGCGGTGCAGCGCTGCCTGGCGCAAGCGCCGGCCGATCGGCAAACGGCCATCGACCGCTTGCAGGGCCAGCACCGGCTGGAGACCTTTGTGCAGGCTTGGGACGAACTGCTCAAGCGGCTGCTGCACAAAGCGGGGCAGGGGCCCAAAAAGCACGCTGTGAAGCTGGAGGCTTCGCGCGATGACCCCCCTGCGGGAGGGCGGTCGTGATCACCGTTCATTTTGTGCAGGGCACACGTTCTTATTTGCCCGAGCTGGCCGCTTACCAGGCCCACATCGAAGGCTTGGGCCATGCGGTGCAGCTGCACACCCAGGCCCACACCGTGCCCGATGGCGCTCAGGCCGTGTGGTGGATTTGCGGCCGCGTGCCCCCAGGCCAAGCAAGGCGTTTGAAAGGCGCGGTGCAGGTGCACGAATACGCCTCGGCCAGTGTGGCCCCGCTGGCCTGGCTCAAGGACCGCATCAAGCGGTGGCAGCAGCCGGTGCCCCACTTTCGGGTGTTCCAAAGCGAATGGGTGCGCCAGCGCATGGGCTTTGGCGACACCGTGCCTGAAGCGGTTCCCTATGCCTTGCGCGATATGGGCGTGCCCGACGCATTTTTGACGGCGCAGGCCCTGCAGCCGCCCGAGTTTGACCTGGTCTATCTGGGCGAGATGCGCCGCTTGCGGCACTTTGTGCCGCTTTTGCGCACCTTGGGGCAGGCGGGATTGCGCCTGTTGCTGGTGGGCGATGTACCCCCGGCCTTGCAACAGCGCTTGGCTGCTTTGGGCCACATCCAAAACACCGGGCGTGTGCCGCAAAGCCAGGTGCCTGCGCAATTGCTGCGGGCACGCGCAGGCCTGAATCTGATGCCCGATGTGTTGCCTGTGAGCGAGCAAACGTCCACCAAGCTGCTGGAGTACCTGGCGCTGGGCCTGCCCGTCATCAGCAACCCCTATGCCTGGGCGCAGCGCACGGCGCTGGCCCATGCCGGGCGGGTGCAGCTGCTGGGCGTGCAGGCCAGCGCAGCGCAATGGCAAGCAGCGGTGCAGCGCCTGCCCTTGCGCCAGACCGATCGCCAGCACCTGCAGTCCTTGCGCTGGTCGCATCAGCTGCAAGGGCTGCCGGTGTGGGCTGCCTTGTTCGGGGCTGACAGATGAAGCCTTGGAAGTTGTTGCAGACCTTGCCCCGCGCCACGGCGCCCGCTGCCCTGGGCAGCCTGGTGTCGCTGGCGGCGCAGGGCTTTTTGGCGCTGGTGTTGTTTCGCCTGTTCAGCCCCGAAGAGGTGGGGCTGTTTTCTGCCACCAGCCAACTGGCTTTTTTTTGGGCCAGCTTGGCGCTGGCGCAAAGCCCCTTGAGCCTGCTGGCCGAGCGCCACCAGGAGCCGCGCGCGGCCGCACGCCGCGCCTGGCGGCAAAGCGCCTGGCGCATGTTGTGGCTGGGCCCGCTGGCGGCGCTGGGGGCGGTCTGGTCGGGTTTGGGGCAAGCAGCGCAGGTCTGGGCCTGGGCCGCCGCCTTGGGCCTGACGCAGCTCAGTTGGCTGCTGGCGCAAAGCCTGACATTGCGGGTGGGCAGCCTTGGGTCCATGGGCTTGGTGCGGATGGTGCCGCCCGTGCTGGCGGCGACGGTGGCGGTGCTGGGGGCGGTGCTTTTTCCCGTGCGTGGCGAGGGCCTTGAGCTGCCCGTGCTCTTGGTCTCGGCCTGCTTGGGCTATCTGGCCGGGGCCCTGTGGATGCGGCTGGCTTTTCAACCGGCGTCACCTGCTGGCGTGGCTTTGGCGGCCGTTGCAGGCAGCGACTTGCCTTGCGCCATGAACGAGACACCCACCGCTTCAGACCCGCGCAGCGCGCGGCTCAAGATGCTGCACACCCTCACCGACGGCCTGGCCGCCACGGCGTTGGCGCTGAGCTGGCCAGCGCACTACGGCGTGCAAGAAGCGGGCTTGATGCTGGCGCTGCTGCGCATCTTGAGCTTCATCCCGGCGCTGGTGCACACGGCCTGGGCGCAGGTGGTGCTCAGCAGCGCGACTCAGGTGCGGCTGCGTCCGCTGCAAGTGGCCTGGGCCGCGTCGGCGCTGGTGCTGGGCGTGGGGGCTTTGGCCCAGCTGGCGCTGGCACTGGGCTGGCTCGATGTGCGTTGGCAAGGCCTGTCGACCTATGTCTGGCCCTTGGTGCTGTGGCAAACGGCTGCGTGTTTTGTGGCCGCGCACGCGCACCTGCCATTCCAAAAAGGCCTGGCCGCCAAGCACTCTTGGCTGTGTGTGGGCATGAACGCGGGCTTCATCGCTTTGTGCTTGATCTTGCCCTGGTCCAGCACCTTGAGTGCCAGCACGCACATGGCCTGGCTGTCGGCCTACATGCTGCTGAGCCTGGCGGCTTTGACGCTGTGGGTGGCCAAGCGCTGAACGCGACCGGCACAAAAATTCTGCAGACCGTCCCATGACCACCACCTTGAACATCCTGGGCATCACTGTCCCGATTTACCTGACCATTGCCTTGGGCTATGTGTGCACCCGCATGGGGCTGTTTGCCAAGGCCGAGATGCAGGTGTTTGGGCGGTTCACGCTGCAGCTGGCTTTGCCTGCGCTACTGTTCAACGCGCTGTCGCAGCGCAGCGTGGCCGAGATCTTGAACCTGAACTATTTGTTGGCCTATGCCCTGGGGTCTTTGCTGGTGATGGGCTTGGGCCTGTGGTGGGCGCGCAAGGTGCTGGGCCAGAGCCTGAGTTACAGCAGCATGATGGCCATGGGCATGGCGTGCCCGAACAGCGGGTTTGTGGGTTACCCCATCATTTTGTTGTCGTTGGGCCCGGTGGCCGGGGTGGCACTGGCTTTGAACATGGTGGTCGAAAACTTTTTGCTGTTGCCTTTGCTGCTGGCCATTGCTGACGCGCAGGGGCGGCCCGGGCAGTGGAAAAGCGTGTTGCTGCAGACCGTGAAGAACGTGCTGCGCAACCCCATGATTTGGGGCGTGGTAGCGGGTTTTGCGTTCGCGCTGTCTGGCCTGCAAATGCCTGCGCCTGTGGGGCGCACCATCGACTTGTTTGCGCAATCCAGCGCAGTGCTGGCGCTGTTTGTGATTGGGGGCGCTTTGGTGGGCTTGCAGGCGCGGGGGCTGCAGGGCACGGTGCTGCCGATTGCGCTGGGCAAGCTGGTGTTGCATCCTCTGGCCATGTGGGTGGTGCTGGTTTGGCTGGTCCCGATTGAAGACCCGGCTTTGCGCGCCGCCGCATTGCTCACCGGGGCCATGCCCATGCTGGGTATTTTCACCATCTTGTACCAGCGACACGGCCACGGCACGGTGAGCGCTGCGGCTTTGCTGGTGACGACAGTGCTGTCGTTTTTCACACTCAGTGCGCTGTTGTGGTTGTTGCAGTGGCACCCTGTGTGATGGGCTTGCAGGCATTTTTGGGGCTTATGGGGTGTGCGCGCCAAGGGTGAGCAGTGGCCCTGACCCCGGGGCGGGTATTGAAAATGCCTGTGTGGCCCGCTGATAGACTTGCTGCTTGAAAAATTCCAGACCCTCCACTGTCCGCACCATCGCCCTGGTGCACGCAGAACCCGCGCTAGCGGGCATGCACCACTTCCAAGACGAACCGATTGATGTGGTGTATTTGTGGGTGGACGGCAACGATTCGAGCTGGCGGGCCAAGCGCCAGGCGGCTTTGGCGCAATTGCCTGGCGATACGGGCGCGGCCATGGCGCGTTACAGCAACGTGGAGGGCCGCTTTCGCGACAACCACGAGCTGCGCTACAGCTTGCGGGCGCTGGAGAAATTTTTCCCGCAGCACGGTCATGTGTACATCGTGACCGATGCGCAAGCGCCGGACTGGTTGCGTCCCTCGGACCGGTTGACGCTGGTGGACCACCGCGAGCTGATGCCCGAGGCCGCTTTGCCCACCTTCGATTCGGGCCACATTGAATCGTGGATTCACCACATCCCGGGTTTGTCTGAGCGCTATTTTTATTTCAACGACGATGTGTTTTTGGGTGCGCCTTTGAATCCGGCCGACTGGTTCACGCCCGATGGTTTTTACCTGACCTGGTCAGACGAGCCACACGTCACCGACGAGGCCATGCGCATGGACGCGACTTCGCTGGAGAACGCTTGCCGTTTGTCGATCGAGTGGTTGAGGGCGCAAGACCCACTTTACCCAAGCACCTTCCGCACCTTTGCCCATTCACCCCGGCCCATGCGGCGCTCTTTGCTGCGGGCGTTGGAGGGGGCGGCTCCCGAGTTGTTTGCCGGTGTGCGTTCAACCGTGTTCCGCAGTTGGGACAAGCCGACCATCGTGTCGGACTTTGTGCTGCGTTGGGCGCTGGCGCAGGGTTTGGCACAGATGCGCACTTACCGTCACCGCCATGTGTCCACGGGTGACGCCGATCAGCAGGCCCAGCTGCGGGCCTTGGCGGCCGAGTTCGGGGCGCTTGATTTCTTTTGCATCAACGACACCACCGACGATGCCCACCCCCAAGACCCGCGTTTGCGCCAGGTGCAGTCGGTGCTGCAGGCCATGCTGCCGCAGGCTTCGGGCTTTGAGCAGTTGCAGGGCGTTGCGGTGAGCGGATCGGCCGTGCTGGCCGGGGCCGCCGAGATTCAGCAAGGGGTGCAAGCGGCAGCGGCCCACCAGAGCCTGGTGTCGGGGTCGCGCCGCCGGGCTTGAGGGTCAGCGCAAAGAGGCCGCGGTGACCCCTGAGCGCGGCAAGGTCAAGGGTTCGGATTCGCTCTGAAACGGCTGTTTGTAGGGTTCCAGCAGGGCAAGGGTGTGCGCCGTATCCGCTGATGTTGCACGGCTTCGGGCATGTTGCAAAGCTTGGTGTTTGGTGGCGCGGCCGCGCACCCGCATGCGCCAGACCCGGAAAGACCGGGCTTTGAGGTGCGCGCGCATCAAGGCAATGACCTGGTCCTCACTCAAACCGAACTGCAGGGCCATGGCTTCGAAAGGGGTGTCGTCTTGCCACGCCATGCCGATGACAGCGGACACGTCGGCCGCGCTCATGCCGGTGCTGGGGTCTGCGGGCAAGAGCGGGCTCGCAGTCCAGCGCTCAGGCGTTGGCCACCGGGCTGGGGCCTTCGCGAAACGAAGCCGCCAACGCCACGGCTTCTTTCACGTCAATGCAAATGCCGTCAGCGCCCAAGCTACGGGCGTCATGTTTTTGCAGGGTGAAGATGGGGCCACCCAGCAGCACACCGGGCTCGGGGTTGCCCGATGCGGCCTTGAGGGCGCGGATCAGGCCGGGCAGGGCCTTGAGTTGCGCTTCGGTGGCGCACGAGATGCCAATCACGTCAAACCACTCGTTGTTGACCGCGTGCACCAGCTCTTTTTCGGAGACCGAGATTTCGATGACGACGTCCCAGTCGGCTTTGCGGAAAAAGTCGGACACGATGGTCATGCCCAAAAAATGCTGCGAGCCTGGGGCAGAGGCCAACATGATGCGCTTGACGTCGCCGCCCAGTTGCGGACCGTTTTGGTATTCGAAGCCCAAGCGGTGAGTGATCTCGTGCATGCGCACCAGGCCACAGGTGACTTCGGTGAAGTCGCACAGGTCTTGATCCCACATTTGGCCCAGCTGCCGTGCAGCAGGGGCGATCAGGTCCAGGAAAATCCGGTCGGTGGTGACGCCCTGGTGCAGCAGCTCGTCGATGAATTGGGTGGTCTCACTGGCCTGACTGGATTTGCTCAGGGCTACAAATGTGGCCAGCTGTTTGGGCGAGATGCCAGGCCCCAGTGCGGCGGTGTCAGCTTCGGGCAACGACACCCGGTGCGCTTGCACCAAGCGCGGAATGATCTGGGTCTCGATGGCCTCGGTCAAAGACCTTTTGCACTCTTCCTGTGCATTCAAGGCGTCGGCGTTGTTGGGCTGCGACCGAAAGTCGCTCAGTCGTTGCCCCAGGGACGACATGAGCGTGAGCCATGCGCTTGTGTGTGCCTTCAGCGGGTTGAAGTGGAGGCCCGGTAAATTGAGGTACATGGCAAAGTCCAAAAGTAAGTTTTGACCATAACCCTTTCAATAGTTCCTCGCAAGGCTTTAGGCAGCAGCTTGACTAGGGGTTATCACCTGTAAAACGTGTCCATTGAGGTCTTTTTGGGCCTATTCCAGTCTCTCTCGCACAGGACGAGCCTGGCGCGAAGTAATGTGGCCGACAAGGGGGCCAGGCAGCAGGTCTGGCGTTTTCGCCCTAAGCGTTCATGCCCGTGGCTCACCAGCGGATGCCGCGCACCTTGAGCAGTTCGATGGCGATGTCTGGGCGGTCGGTCACCAGGCCGTCCACCCCGAGGTCCAGCATCTGGCCCATGGTTTCGCGGTCGTTCACGGTCCAAGCCAGCACTTTCAGGCCCAGGCTTTGGGCCTCGCGTACTTTTGGGGCATCCAGTTCACGCCAGAACGATGACCAGTGCGTGCCACCCGCAGCCTTGATCATTTTGGGCACCGAGCCGTGTTGCGCATGCTGAAATCCCGCGGTCCAGGCCGAGGGCTGGCCTGACTTGATGCCCAGGTTGTCCAGTGCCGCCAGTTGCGCCGTGAGGTAAACCGTGGGCATGCCGGGGGCGGTTTTTTGCACGGCCTGCAAAGTGCGCCAGTCGAACGACAAAATTTGAACCCGATCGCTCATGCCGTGGTCCTTGATGTCCTGCAGCAGCAGTTGCACAAAGCGCTCGGGGTCGGGCGTTTGGTCGGGGCGCTGTGGCGTGATCTTGGTTTCGATGGCGAATTTGACTTGCGTGTTGCCCTGGGCCTGGATGAGGTCGAACAGGTCTTTCAGACGGGGAATGCGCACGCCGTCTTGGCCCTTTTGCGCTGAAAAAGTCTGGCTGTAGCGCGATGTCGGGTTGATGCGCCCGACATCGTAGCTTTGCAGCTGTTCAAAGGTCAGCCGCCGTATGTCAGGGCCTTTGCTGCTGAGAAAGCGGCCTTGCGCGTCGCGGGTGATGTCGGGGTTCAGTGCCGGGTCGTGGCTGATCACCAGCACATCGTCTTGGGTGACCACCACGTCCAGCTCCAGGGTGGTCACACCCATTTGCAGCGCCAAGGCCAATGAGGGCAGGGTGTTTTCGGCCAGCAGGCCGCGTGCGCCCCGGTGGCCTTGCAGGTCTATGGTGGGTTGTGCCAAGCAGGGCAAACCCGTCAGCAGCAAGGCCCAGCACATGAGTGCTCGGGGCCCGAATCGTTTGAAATGCATGGCCAGTCCTGGTGTTTTCAGAGAGGCGGGTTCACGCCTGGGTTTGAAATTGGTCGGCGTTTTTGCCTTTGAATGGGGCGTAGAAACTTTTGATGGCGGCCATGTCGGCGTCTATATCGCCTGTGGGCGTGAACACCGGGCCCAGGCCGCTGCGGCGGGTGCTGTAGTCCATGTAGGCCAGCACGATGGGAACTTGGGCTTGCTGGGCGATGTAATAAAAACCGGTTTTCCAGGTGCGCGTTTTGCTGCGCGTGCCTTCGGGTGGCACGATCAATTGCACCGGGCCTTGTGCTTGCGCCAGTGCTTGCGCAGAAGCTGCGACCAGGTTGGTCGATTGTTCGCGGTTGACCGCAATGCCGCCCAGCCAGCGCATCAGGGGGCCAAACGGGAATTTGAAAATGCTTTGCTTGCCCATCCAGTAAGGCGTCAGCTGCAGGGCAAAGGCCACCATCAAGGTGTAGGGCAGGTCCCAGTTGCTGGTGTGTGGCGCGGCAATCAACACGCTTTTGTGTCCGGCGGGGGGCAAGGCCCCTTCGACGCGCCAGCCTTTGAGGCGCAAGAAAGCGATGGAAAACCAGCGCAGCGAGGTGTTGACGACCGGGGTGGTGAAGATGGTGCGGTGCATGAAATGGGCGTTTGGCGCATGCAGCTGGATGGCTGCTGGTCTGCGAAGGGATGATGAGGTTTTTGTGGCGTGTCGCAGCGGATTATGGCGCTGTGGGCGACACCTGGCCGTGCCAGCGGTACCGATAATTCACGCCTGAGCCGCGAAGGAGAGCAGCATGGCTGGTGCGTTGAGTGGATTGCGGGTACTGGATTTGACCAGTGTCCTGATGGGCCCGTTTGCCACGCAGCTGATGGCGGACATGGGGGCGGACGTGATCAAGATCGAGTCGCCTGGCGGGGACACGGTGCGCGGGATTGGTCCGATGCGGCACGCGGGCATGGGGTCGATTTTTTTGCACGTCAACCGCAACAAACGCAGCCTGGTGTTGGACCTGAAAAAGCCTGATGGCCTGAATGCTTTTTTCAAGGTGGTGGAGACGGCCGATGTGGTGGTCTACAACATCCGGCCACAGTCCATGCGGCGCTTGGGCATCGATTACGAGCGGCTCCAAGCCCTCAACCCGCGCATCATTTATGCAGGCCTGTATGGCTACAGCGAGAAGGGGCCTTACGCGGGCAAACCCGCTTACGACGACTTGATTCAGGGCGCTGCAGCCGTGCCCAGCCTGATGAGCCGCGCCAGTGGCGGCGAGCCGCGCTATGTGCCCCTGACCCTGGCCGACCGCACGGTGGGCCTGATGGCGTCGAATGCCATCTTGGCAGCGGTGATTGCGCGCCACCAGACCGGCGTGGGCCAGGCGGTGGAGGTGCCCATGTTCGAGACCATGGCGCAATGCGTGCTGGGCGAGCACATGGCCGGTGCCACTTTCGAGCCGCCCATGGGCGAGACCGGGTATCCGCGCTTGCTGGTGCAAGAGCGCAGGCCTTATCCGACCATAGATGGCCATTTGTGCGTGCTGATTTACACCGACCGGCACTGGGAAAAGTTTCTGGGGCTGATTGGCCAAGGGCAATTGTTTGAACAAGACCCGCGTTTTGCCAGCATTGGCGCGCGGACCCGGCACATCAACGACTTGTACCGCCTGGTGGCGCAGGCCATGGCCACGCAAAGCACCGAAGTTTGGATGGCCCGGTTGAACGAGGCCGACATCCCCTGCATGCCGATGCACGACATCGACAGTTTGTTGCAAGACCCGCACCTGTTGGCAGTGGGCATGCTGCAAGATGTGCAGCACCCCAGCGAGGGCCATGTGCGCGAGATCGGTGTGCCCGTCAGCTTTTCTGGCACACCGGGTTTGACCGTGCAAAAACCGGCACCGCGTTTGGGCCAGCACAGCGCCGAGGTGCTGCGCGAAGCGGGCCTGAGCGATGCCGACATTGAAGGTCTGCACAAGCGCGGCGTGAGCCACGGTTGAAGCTCAGGCCTCGCCACGCCAAGCGGCGCAGGCACCAGCTTCAATGCGTCACTCGGCTTTGGCGCCCGAGTCTTTGACCGCTTTGGCCCAGCGCGGTATTTCGGTGCGCAGGTGGGCCGCGTATTCGGCCGGTGTGCCGCCTAAAATCTCAGCGCCTTGTGCGGCCAGGCGGGCGCGCAAATCGGGGTGGGCCAGCGCTTTGTTCACTTCGGTGTTGAGCTTTTGTACGATGTCAGCCGAGGTGCCGGTGGGCACCACGATGCCTTGCCATGCGGCGGCATCAAAACCGGGCATGCCCGATTCGGCCAGGGTCGGCAGGTCAGGCAAAAGGGTGGATCGCTTGATGCTGGTCACCGCCAGACCGCGCAGGCGGTTGTCACGCACATAAGGCAAGACCGTGTTGATGGTGTCGATCATGAACTGGGTTTGACCTGCTGCCAGATCCACCAGGCCCGGCGCACTGCCTTTGTAGGGGATGTGCTGGGTCTGCACGCCGGTCTGCGCCGACATCATGGCGCTGGCCAAATGCGTGATGGTGCCGGTGCCCGATGAGCTGTAGTTGAGTGCACCGGGGCGCGACTTGGCCAGGTCCAAAAATTCTTTGACGCTGCGCGCGGGCAGCTGCGGGTTGACCACCAGCACCATGGGCACGCTGGCCGTCAGAGCCACGGGCGCGAAGTCTTTCAGGGTGTCGTAATTCACCTTGCCGTAGAGCGCCGGGCCAATCACGATGGCCGATGTGTTGTAAAAAATCGTGTAGCCATCGGGCGTGGCTCTGGCGGCCAGCTCGGCGGCCAGGTTGCCCCCCGCGCCGGGTTTGTTGTCAACGATGACTTGTTGCCCCAGTTGTTCGGACAAGCGTTGCGCCAGCACCCGCGAGACCAAGTCGGTGGGGCCGCCGGGCGGGAAGGCGATGATCATGCGCACTGGGCGCGTGGGCCAGCTTTGCGCCCACACGCTGGTGGCCATGAAAGCCAGCAAAAGGCCGGTCAAGAAACGACGGTGGATGGACATGAACACACTCCTTAGGAATTGAATTGGTCGAGCACTTGGCCTGGCCCGTGGGGATGGTCCACATAGTCCTGACCGTCGTGCACTTTCACGCCATTGACCCAGACGCCATGGACGCCGGTGGCTTCGCGCACCATGCGCGTGCCACCGCCAGGCAAGTCTTGGCGTGGCAATGGTTTGGAGATGCCCACGCAGGCTGGGTCGAACAGCAGCAGGTCGGCGGGCAGGCCCACTTGCAGGCGACCCCGGTTGGGGATGCGAAAGCGGTCGGCAGGCTCGCTGGTCAGGCGGCGCACGCCTTCGGCTAGTGTGAAGTGGCCGGTGTCACGCACCCAGTGCGCTAAAAAGTACAGGCCAAAGCCTGCATCGCACATGTAGGTGAGGTGGGCACCCGCATCCGACAGCGTGATGACGCTGGCCGGGTGCTTGAGCGAGGGGGCCACGCCGTCGTCGTTGTTGTTGAAAAACTTGCCCACGAAATGGGTGCCCAGGTCTTCCGACAGGGCCAGGTCAAAGAACACATCCACCGGGTCCAGCCCGCGTTGGTCGGCCAGCGCCTGGATGCTCACGCCTTCCAGCACCTGGTTGTCCGGACGCATGGTGTGTCCGACTTCGATGTGCCGCCAGTTGCCCAGAAACAATATGCCCGCCTTGGGCTGGCGCAGGTTCTGGCGGAAGGCTTCGCGGAATTCGGCCGAGCGGTACAAGCCGGGCAGGGCGTCCGCCGTGGCGGTTTTGACCGCATCAAAGGCCGCATGGCTGAGCAGCACATAGGGGTCGGTCAAGGTGAAGTCAAAGGACAGCGGCTGGCAACTGGTCAGCACATACAGCTCGTGGCCGCGGGCCAGGGCCTGGGCACAGCGTTCATAGTAGGTGGCCCCCAGGCCCGGGTTGCCCTCGTTGTACATGGTCAGCACAGTGGAGATGTAGCCGGGCCGGCCGGTGTCTTGCACGATGGACTCCATCACGTCGGGGTTGGCGCGGCTGCCGGTGGCCATCATGAAGACGCCCTTGTTTTTCTCGCCCAGCACCCCGGCCAAGGCCCGCAACTCGCTTTCGGAGGCGATGGTGGACGGCATGGGGATGCCGCCATAGCCGCTGTGGTTGGGCGAGAAAGACGACGCAAAACCAATGGCACCGTGGTCCATGGCGTCGCGCACCAGGGCTTTCATGGTCTGCATTTGTTCGGGTGTGGGATCGACCTGGGCAGAGCCATCTGCGCCCATCACGGCGGTGCGGATGACCGAGTGGCCTGCGAAGACGGCGGTGTTGACATAGGGGCCGATGCGGCGCAATTGGTCCATGTATTGGCCAAAAGACTCAAACTGCCAGTCCACGCCCGTCAGCAAGGATTGCAAGTCCATGCCTTCCACCACCGACAGGTTTTTCAGCATGGTCTCGCGCAGGTGCGCCGGGCAGGGCGCGATGCCAAAACCGCAATTGCCAATCACCGCCGTGGTCACGCCCAGGGCAGGAGATGGCGACAGGGTGCGGTCCCAAGTGACTTGCGCGTCGTAGTGGGTGTGCAGGTCCACGATGCCCGGCATGAGGGCCAAACCCTGGGCATCGATGTTGTCGCGGGCGGGGCCGTCCACGGGGCCGATGTGGGTGATGCAGCCTTGCGAGACAGCGACATCGGCCATGAGGGGTGGGCCACCCAAGCCGTCGTAAACCTGCGCATTGCGGATGATCAAGTCATGCATCTGTCTGAAGCCTTGCTGCTGTGAAAGTCGAGCGCGGGGGACATGCCCAACGATTTTTCGGACTATAGGCAGTTGCCTGCTGCAGGCTGTCGCGCAGTGGATATCAGGGTTTTCCAGACCCGCCAGGGTTTCCATGGCGCTGCACCGCCAGGCGCGCCCAGTGCGGCAGCAGGTGCTTGAGCATGAACAGCGCGTGGGTGTCGCGCAAAGCAAAGCAAGCATTAGGTGAAAACACAAACCATCGAAATAATGCGCTGCACCAGGGGCCTCCATGGGTGGCTGGGCGGTCTGTTGGCCCTGACGGGAGAGATCATGAAGACGTTGTTTTTAAAAGGGGTGTTGGCATGAGCCAGCTGGATTCGTTGAACCCGTCGGCCATTCCTGCGCAAGACGAAGCCTTGCGCCAAGAGGTGCGGATTTTTTTGACCGAAGCCATGCGCGGTGTGCCGGCCCATGTGCGCGCCCGTTCCTGGATGGGTTATGACCCCGCCTTCAGCCGCGAGCTGGGCCGCCGGGGTTGGTTGGGCATCACGTTTGCGCCGGCCTATGGCGGTGCAGGGCGCAGCGCGTTTGCGCGTTATGTGCTGGTCGAAGAATTTTTGAACTTTGGCGCGCCCGTGGGTTCGCACTGGATCGCTGACCGCCAAAGCGGCCCCTTGCTGCTCAAGTACGGCACCGAAGCGCAAAAGCAGCGCTACCTTCCCCCCATCTGCCGGGGCGAAGCTTTTTACTGCATTGGCATGAGCGAGCCCGGTGCAGGTTCGGACCTGGCCAGCGTGCGCACCCGCGCTTTGCCCAATGAATCGGGTTGGCTGTTGAACGGCCAAAAAATCTGGACCACCAATGCCCACAACTGCCACTTCATGATCGCGCTGGTGCGCACCCGTGGCGAGGCGGGTGACCGCCAAAAGGGCTTGTCGCAGGTGATCGTCGACTTGTCCTTGCCGGGCGTCACGGTGCGGCCCATCGTGGACCAGTCGGGCGACAGCCATTTTTGTGAAGTGTTTTTTGAGAATGTGCAGTTGGGGCCTGACGCTTTGGTGGGCGACGAAGGCGGGGGTTGGGACCAAGTCACGGCCGAGCTGGCCTTTGAGCGCAGCGGGCCGGAGCGCTTGTTCTCCAGCATCGCCTTGTTCGACGAATGGCTGGCCTATGTGCGCACGCCGCAAGGCCGCACCCCCCAGGCCCAGCGCCTGGCGGGCAAGATCCTGAGTCAGCTGGCGCCGCTGCGCGCCATGTCGGTGGCCATCACCGAAAAACTCACGCGGGGCGAAAGCCCGGTGGTCGAGGCGGCCTTGGTCAAAGACCTGGGCACAGGCGTGGAGCAGCTGATCCCGGCGACGATTGCCGACGACTTGTTCTCGCGCGACGCTGCCAATGTGCCGGCCGAATTGCTCAACACCCTCAACTACACCACGCAAGTGGCGCCCAGCTACTCGCTGCGCGGCGGCACACGCGACATCCTGCTCGGCATGATCGCCCGTGGGCTGGGTCTGCGCTGAAAAGGACACACCATGGACGATCTTTTTTCTGACGCTGTGAAAGCGCTGCTGACCGACCATTGCACGCCTGCGGTGGTGCGCGCCATCGAAGCGGGCCAGCCGCGCGCGGCTTTGTGGCAGCAACTGGAGGCCGCGGGCTTTGCCGATGCGCTGGTGCCCGAGTCTGCGGGCGGATCAGGGCTGACGTTGGCCGATGTGTACCCGGTGCTGGAGTTGTGCGGCAGCTATGCCGTGCCCCTGCCGTTGGGCGAGACCTTGCTGGCGCGGGGCCTCTTGGCCCATGCGGGCGTGTCCGCGCCAAAAGGCTCGGTGGTCTTCGGTACGGGGCAGTTGGCCAGCGATGGCCGTCTGCACTGCGCGCAGGTGCGCTGCGGTACACAAGCCGACTGGGTGCTGGTGTCGTGTGGCGGCGTTTGCCGATTGCTGCCCGTGGCTTGTGCCCAAATGCAAGTGGCCGGGTTTTGCCTGGACGCACAAATCAGCTGGCCGCAAGCGGCTTGGGACGCTGCACAGGCAGTGCCTGGAACGCATGATCTGGTGACCTTGCAGGCGGCCCTGTATGCCGCCCAGTTGGCTGGGGCGCTGATGGCCGTGTTCAGCCGCACGCTGCAATACGCCAACGACCGGCAGCAGTTTGGCAAGCCCATTGGCAAGTTCCAAGCGATCCAGCACCAGCTGAGCGTCATGTCCGAGCACGCCTTTGCCGCCCGCATGGCGGCCCAGTTGGGGCTGTCCGCTGCGGGCCCGGTGCCCGACCGTTTGCGCGTGGCGATGGCCAAGGCCCGCACCAGCGAGGCGGCGCTCGAAGTGGCGGGCCTGAGCCACGCCATCCACGGGGCGATCGGCTTCACGCGAGAGTTTGACCTGCAGCTGTACACCCGCAGGCTGCATGCTTGGCGGCAAGCGGCCGGGTCAGAGTCTTACTGGCACGATGTCTTGGGCCAGGCCTTGCTGGACAGCCCCGAGCCGCTCAGCCTGGACCTGATGCGCACACTCACCGATGCGGTGGATTGATTTTTTTATTCAGGAAGTTTCATGAGCCATTTTCTCAACATCACCCGTGAGGGCACCATCGTCATCCTCACCATGAGCCATCCCGAGACCCGCAACGCCCTGACCGGCAACACGGCGGTTGAAGAGTTTGTGCAGGCTTGTGCCGACATCACCAAGGACACCAGCGTCCGCGCGGTGATCCTGACGGCCGAAGGCCCGGTCTTCAGCTCGGGTGGCAACGTGAAGGACATGCTGCGCTACCAAACCCAGCAGCTCAAGCCCGATGTGATCCGTGAGGAGTACCGCAACGGCATCCAGCGCCTGCCCAAGGCGCTGTACAACCTCGATGTGCCGGTGATCGCCGCCATCAACGGCCCGGCCATTGGCGCGGGGCTCGACTTGACCTGCATGTGCGACATCCGCATCGCCTCGGACAAAGCCACCTTTGCCGAGAGTTTTGTGAAAGTGGGCATCGTGCCGGGTGATGGCGGGGCCTGGCTTTTGCCGCGCGCGGTGGGCGCGTCCAAGGCGGCCGAGATGGCCTTCACGGGCGAGGCCCTGACGGCCCAGCAGGCGCTGGCCTGTGGTTTGGTGTCGCGGGTGGTGGCGCCTGAACAGTTGCTGCCCGAAGCCATGGCGCTGGCCCGCAAGATCGCGGCCAACCCGGGCGCGGTGCTGCGCATGACCAAGCGTTTGCTGCGCGAAGGTGAGCGCAGTTCATTGGAGTCCTTGCTGGAGTTGTCGGCGGGCTACCAAGCCATTGCCCACATGACCACCGATCACCACGAGGCGGTGAACGCCTTCATCGAAAAGCGCCCGCCCCAATTTTCGGCCTGAAGGCGCGTGCCACGCCGATCGCCCACGGGGTGGGCCCTTGCTGCATGTCGGGGCTGAAGCCACCGAAGATGTCGGACCTGAAGGCACCGACCTACAAATGCCAATCTCATCGCGGGGGCGCGACATGCCTCTCGTAGGTCGGGCCTTGATGGTCCGACAGCCATCCCTTCGCGGAGCGACATTTTCAAGGGGTGCTGGTGCACCGAAGATGTCGGACATGAAGGCACCGACCTGCAAATGCCAATCCCCCGTAGGTCGGGCCTTGATGGTCCGACGTGGGTCTATTCGCAAAGCGACATTTCAAATCCCGCTGGGCCTTTTTAATGCCGTTGCGCGGTCGGTGCTCAGCAGCTCAACCTCGCGGCTTTGGCCTTGGCTGCGCACGGTCAGGGTCAAGCGGCTGCCGGCAGGCCCCAAGGCCCGCAGGCGGCGGTAAAAGTCGGGCAGGTCCTGCAGTATTTGGCCTTGCAGGGCGATCAAGGTGTCGCCCACGGCGATGCCTGCCTGTGCTGCGGGGCTGCCAGGCGATACACGCAATACGGCCAAACCGCCACTGGGCAGGCGCTGGCTGGTGATGCCCAGCCAGGGCGTGGCCGGGCCGGTGCGCTTGCCGCTGCGCACCAAGTCAGACAGAGGGTCTTTGACGAGGTTCACGGGCACAAACAAATTGCCCGGCAGTGGCACTTGGTCGCCAAACACGTCTTGCACCAACAAAGAGCCGATGCCGACCAAGTGGCCTTGGTCGTCGAACAAGCCCGCGCCACTCCAGTTGTTAACCGCGGGCAGCGTCATCAGGGGGGCTTCCAACAGGTATTCCCAAGTGCCTGCGAAGACTTTTCTGGAGACCAACTCCAGCTGTGTGGGGGCGGCCTCACTTTGACCCAGCGTCCAGAGTTTGCCGGGTGTGGGCAAGGTGTCCGAGTCGCCCAGTGGCACGGACTCCAGGCGCAAGGGGATCAGGGTGCGAATCAGCCCCAGGCCACTGAGGTTGTCCACGGCCCGCACTTGGCCTGGAATGCGGCGGCCTTGGTGGTCGATCAGGTCCACGCTTTCGGCTTCGAGCAGCAGGTAACCAATGGTCAGCACCAGGTCGGGGCCAATCACCACGCCCGTGCCTTCGCGGCGCTGGCCCAGGGTGCGGCTGGTGCTGGCCTGCGCGTCGCTGCGGCTTTGCACCGTGACCACGGACTGCATGACCCTTTGCAGAGGCTCTGGCGGCAAGGTGATGGGGACGTCTGGCTTGGCTTCAAGCGGGCTGACAGGCTGTGCCCAAGCCAGCGTGAAAGACAACAAGCCGGTGCATAAAGCGGTCAAAAATCGGTGCTGCATGCCCATTCCCTAGAAAAATTGGCGCTCTAGCAGCGCAAATCTATTTTGTGCCTTGCCTCTTAACCCCATGCCCGGAAAGCCTAATGATTCGGCCCTGCGACGTTTTCAAATGTCGGCCCAAGGGGATGGACCCCGGGTCTTCGCCCGGGGTCACAGCCGCAGGGGCTGCGCTCGCCATTCAACTTCATCAGGCCGGAAAGCGCTCGCGCAGTTTGAGTTTGTAAAACTTGCCGGTGGAGGTGCGGGGCACGGCGTCGATGAACTCGTAGCGATCGGGCACCTGCCACTTGGCAAAGCCGTGCTGCAGCAGGTGCGCGGCAAAGTCTTCGGGCCGGGGCGCCTGACCTTGTGCGTGACCGAGTTTGAGCACGATGCAGGCCAGCGGCCGCTCGCTCCATTTGGGGTCGGGGATGGCGATCACCGCCGCTTCGGCCACGTCGGGGTGGGCCATCAGGGCGTTTTCCAGATCCACCGAGCTGATCCACTCGCCGCCGGACTTGATCAGGTCTTTGGTGCGGTCGGTGATGCGCACAAAACCCAGGGCGTCCACGCTGGCCACATCGCCGGTGCGCAGCCAGCCGTCGGCGCTGAACTTGTCTTCGCTCACGGGCACCTGGTGGTAGCTGCCGGTGATGAAGGGGCCGCGCACCTGGATTTCACCCACATGCTGGCCGTCCCAATGGGCATCGAGTCCGTCTTCGCCCCGGATGCGCAATTCGGTCAAGGGCACCGGCACGCCTGCCATGGCGGCGCGGCGGTAGCGCTCGTCGGGCGATGCGTCTTTCAGCTCCGACTTGGGGTAAGACACGGTGCACAAAGGCGAGGTTTCGGTCATGCCCCAGCCTTGCATAATCCAGATGCCGTGCCGGTCAAAGGCGCGGATCATCGTCTCTGGCACGGCCGCGCCGCCCACCAAAGAGCGCATGCCAGCGGGCAGCTTCCAGCGGCCCGGCTGGGTGCTTTGCGCAGCCTCAAAAGCCTGGATCAGCCCCATCCAAATGGTGGGCACGCCCAGCGACAGCGTGGGGGGCTCGGCCGTCATCAGGTCCAGCAAATCCTCCGGGTGCAGGTGCGGCCCAGGAAACACGAGCTTGACGCCCATCATCACCGCGCCGTAGGGGATGCCCCAGCTGTTGGCATGGAACATGGGCGTCACAGGCAAGATCACATCGCTGCCCTTGAGGCCCCAAAAGTCACCCAAACAGCCCACCAGGGTGTGCAAGAGGGTGGAGCGGTGCGAGTACACCACGCCTTTGGGGCGACCCGTGGTGCCCGAGGTGTAGCACATCGACACCGCATCGTCTTCGGCATGCGGGGCGTATTGAAAGCCCTGTGCATCGGTGCTGGCCAGCAGCTGTTCGTAGTCGGTGAAGGGCGCGGGCACGGCGGCACCGGAGAAGGGAAAGACGATCACGCGTTCAAAGTGGTACAGGTGCGCAAACTGCTGGTACAGCGGCAGCAACACGTCGTCGATGATCAGTACCCTGTCTTGCGCGTCGCCCGCGATCCAGGCGATCTCTTCGGGCGACAGGCGCAAGTTGAGCGTGTGCATCACCCCGCCTGCGGCCGGGATGCCGAAATAGCACTCCAGGTGCGCGTGGTGGTTCCAGCACAGCGTGGCCACGCGTTCGCCTTTTTGCAGCCCCAGGTTTTGCAGGGCCTGCGCCAGCTGGCGCGTGCGTTGGTAAAACTCGCCATAGCGGTGCCTGCGCAGCGACTTGTCGGGCAGGCGCGAGACGATCTCGTTGCTGGCAAACAAAGTGCCCGCACGCTCGAGCAAATGGTTCAGCGACAAGGGCATCTGCATCATGGTGCTGCAGATGGGCGACGGGGCAGCGGATTCAGAAGAAGCTGTGGTCATGAAGGGCGAGGGTTGAACTTGACAGCCCAAATCATGCTGCCCGCACCGCACGCCGTACGCTAGGGAAAACCCAAGGACCGTGACACTTATTGATTCTGACCGTAAAAGTCTGAATTTTGTAGGTCGGTGCCTTCAGGTCTGACATGGCGGGTGGTGCACCGTTGCCGTTTGACATGTCGCTTCGCGAGAAGATGAAATGTCGGACCATAAAGGCCCGACCTACGAGGGATGACCGACTTGCACCGCGTGACTTCAAACATCATGGGGCCGGATCGATGGCAACTCACTTGGGCAAATCGCGGGCACCGCTTTCGGGGCGGTGCATCTTGAACAGTTGCTCAGGTCCGATGCTGAAGTAATCGGCCGGGCCGCCCCCGCGCAAAATGTGCCCGGCATTGGCCGTGTCGTAGACCCCGTTGGCAATCAAGCGCTGGTCGATGTGCACCCCAATCACCTGGCCAAACACCATCCAGGTCTCGATCTTTTTGCCGTCCAGATTTTCGAGTTGCAAAATTTGCGTGCAGCGGCACTCAAAGCTCACCGGGCTTTGTGCCACGCGCGGCACGCCCACGATGCGAGAGGGCTCGGGGCTCAAGCCCGCCAGGTCGAACTCGTTCACCTCGGGCGGCACCGCCTCGCAGGTCTGGTTCATCCCCTCAGCCAAGTCACGCGTGACCAGGTTCCAGACAAACTCGCCCGTGGCTTCGATGTTGTTGAGCGAGTCCTTGCGCCCGACACTGGAAAACCCGATCAGCGGCGGCACGTAATTGAAGGCGTTGAAAAAACTGTACGGTGCCAGATTGAGCACACCGCTGGCGCTGCGGCTGGACACCCAACCGATGGGCCGGGGACCCACGATGGCGTTGAACGGGTCGTGCTTGAGGCCGTGGCCCAGGTGGGGTTCGTAGAAGTGCATCATGTTGGCACTTTAATGTGAGGCTGGGGTCAAACCAGTCATGTGCATGACAAAGCGACAGTTGACCTGGGTGTGGGACGAACTGTCGTTGGGCCTTGGTGTTCGCTTAGGGCTTAAGGGCTGGCCTGTCGTCGTGCCAGTTGATCCACTGCAGGCCCGGTACCCGAGAAAACTCGCGCACATTGCGCGTGATGAGTGTGGCCTGATGGCGCGTGGCTGTGGCCGCTATCAAGGTGTCGTGCGGGCCGATGGGCGTACCTGCCGCTTCCAAAGCGATGCGAATTTTGGCGGCCTGTAAGGCACATTCATCGTCAAAGGGCAGCATTTGCATGGGTCGAAGAAATTGTGCCAAGGCGGCCAAGCGCGGTTCGGCCGCTTCTTGGGGTAAGCGCATGAGTCCGTAGCGCAACTCGTACGCCACAATGGCCGGAACACCCAGCGTGCCCGGCCTTATCGCTTGCATGCGAGGCACCACCTGTGGGTCGCCTCTGAAGTAATAGCTGATGGTGTTGCTGTCGAGGATCAACATGGCCGGGCATCAATAAATCAGGCGCGGCACATCGGCAGGCTGGGTGCAGGGTGCACCTTGCTTCAGGGGAAAGTCTGTGAAACGGCCCGCCAGCGCCAAGCAGTCTTGCGGCCAATCGTGCGCCGCATAAGTGCGGATGATGTCCGCCACCCATCGGCTCTTGGACACCCCATTGGCTTTGGCGGCTTCATCGACCAGGGCTTGCGTGGCGTCGTCCAAATACAGCGTGATTTGTGCCATGTTCAACTCCAGTGCAAAAAAGTATATGTGGGAGTATACGTACTTTGGGCCAGAGTCCCAACTTTCAGCCGACAGACAAGGGCAAACAGGGTGCCCAAGCCCTTGAGCCTGTCACCACCGACCTGTCCGAACGGGTGGTCCGAAGGACCGTAAAGCTGCTAAATTCCGATCGCCCAAACTTTTCTTTCACCCGTGCGACACCGATGGCGATCTGTGCCGACAACCCTTGAAACTCCATGGCCACGAAAATACCCCCCCACCTCGATGCCCCAGCTTTGAAAGCTTTGGCTCAGGCCACTGCGCCCCAAAAATGCCAATGCGCCTTGGGGCCTTGTGCTGGCTGGGAAAGCATGACGGAAGACCGTTGGCCCGGGCCACAAATGACCGGCGTAGGCAGCCTGCGCGCAGCACCCGCTGAGGGCGAACAAGCGGCGGCCAGCGAGCCCACGTTTGAAGAGTTCCACCCTCAGGGCACCCGATACGACAGCCCGCTTGCGCCCTTTGCGCCGCAATTTTTCCCCTGCAACCGGAGCGATGTCTTTTCTTGCAACCGCTGCCAACGGGTTTTGCTCCGGTACACCGAGTTTGGCGGCTACTACGTCGACCACCGGGTGCGCGCCCTCAACGCTGATTTGGTGGTCGACGCGCCGCTGCCGGAAGCGGCGGCTTGAACTCAGTCGGGTTTGATGCCGTTGTCGCGCACCACTTTGGCCCAGGTGTCGATCTGACCGTCGATGAAAGTCTTGGCTTTTTCAACACTGCCGCCTGAAATTTCAATGCCCTGGGCCACCAAGCGCTTGGAGACGTCCGGGTTGGCCAGCGCCTTGTTCAGCTCTTCGTTCATGCGGCGGATGATGTCCGGGGGTGTTTTGGATGACGCCAGCAGCGCCCACCAGGCGGGGGCTTCGAAGCCTGCAAAGCCCGCTTCGGCAATGGTGGGGACGTCAGGAAAATCGGCGACACGTTTGGCCGATGTGACGGCCAGAGGCCTCAAGCGCTTGCTGTCGATGTGCGGTTTGTTCAAAAAGACAGTGGCCATCGACAGGGGGATGTGTCCTGCAATGGCATCGTTCATCAAAGGGCCGCCGCCTTTGAAAGGGACATGGTTGAACTCCATGCCGCCACTTTTGCCCAACAAAGACATGGCCAAATGCGCCAGACTGCCATTGCCAATGGAGCCATAAGAGACGTTCTTTTTGGCCTTGGCCGCGGCCACCACGTCGGCAAATGTTTTGTATTCGGTGTTGGCGTGCGTGGTCAGCATCATGGCCGAAGTGCCCACCAGGATCAGAGGCGTCAAGTCTCTTTTGCTGTCATAAGGCATGTTGGGCATCAGGCTTTGGTTGACGCCATGCGTGTCGAACACCACGGCGAAGGTGTAGCCATCGGCGGGGGCGCTGAGCACGCCTGCCGTGCCGATCACGCCCGATGCGCCGCCTTTGTTTTCGACCACCACGCTTTGGCCCAGTTGCTGAGACAGGGGCCCCGACAAAATGCGTGCCACTTGGTCCACCGATCCTCCCGGCGGGAACACGGCCACCAATTTGATGGGCTGTTTGCTGGGCCAGGCTTGGGCCCAAGCGCCCAGGGGCATGCCGAAGGCCAGTATTGCGCCCGTGACGCAAGCCGTGCGCCTTATCCAGGAGGCTGTCATGTGGGGTTCCTTATTTGTTGATCGAAGTTGATCAGCAAAGTATCTGCTGGATGTCTGCTTTTTTCCTTCAGCGTATTCCCTTAATCCAAAAGGGCGGTTTTTTGCGGGTGCTCGGAGGGGCCAGTGCAGAGGTGCACTGTTGTCCCCGCACGGGTTTGGCCCCTTTGGGTCAATAGTGGATCTTTTTATTCTTTGAGGGATTTGCCCCCAAACCCCGTGCCCAAAGGTGTGGATAAGTCTTTGCACAACTGCGCCAAGCCGCATCTTGATTGGCGTGGCGGCGGGTGCTTAAAAATTAGGCAATGTGGGGCGCTTGCCATGAGCCTGGTGGCGGGCACGATTGCGGCTATTCTTATCCCTTCGCTTCCATGTCTGCACTTGTTCACCGCATGCCTGTCTCCAACATCGCCCCCGGTTTCATCGCCCTGCACAGCCACCGCTCCGAGCGGCTGGCCGACACCCTGACGGGCTGGTTGCGTGCGCACCCGCTGCACCCGCTCGAGAGTGAAGTGGTGCTGGTGCAAAGCAACGGCATGGCCGAGTGGATCAAGATCGAGCTGGCGCGCCAGACTGGCGTGTGCGCGGCCACGCGGGTGGAGCTGCCTTCGCGGTTTTTGTGGCGCACTTACCGGCAGGTGCTGGGCGCGCAGAATGTGCCGCCCGACTCGCCGCTGGACAAACTGCCCATGACCTGGCGGCTGATGGCTTTGCTGCCGGGCTGTTTGGGGGACCCCGTCTTCAAGCCCGTGGCGGGTTTTTTGCGGGGCGACGAGCCCGACCGCCTGCTGCAGCTGGCCAGCCGATTGGCGGATTTGTTTGACCAGTACCAAATTTACCGCCCCGATTGGCTGCAAGACTGGGCCGCCGGGCGCGATGTGTTGCGCAAATCGGCAGGTTCTGACGCGTTGGCCAAAGACCAACTTTGGCAAGCTGAACTCTGGCGGCGCGTGTTGGCCACACTCGATGACAAGCAGCGCGAAGCCACTCGCCCGGCTTTGCATGCGCGGGCGTTGGCGCATTTGCAGTCGGGTCAGCCCCTGGCCAGCGCCGTGGCGCGACGCGTGTCGGTGTTTGGCATGAGCCACATGCCCGGGCAACTGCTGGAGATGCTGGCGGCGCTGGCCGCGCACAGCCAGGTGATGCTGGCCGTGCCCAACCCGTGCCAGTACCACTGGGGCGACATCATCGATGGGCGCGAATGGCTGCAGGCCGAGCGCCGTCGCCACGCTGACCGGGGCGAGGCCTTGGCCCATTTGCCGCTGGCGCAGATGCACCTGCACGCGCCCACGCTCTTGGCCGCTTGGGGGCGGCAGGGGCGCGACTTCATCCGCCAGCTCGACGCCTTTGACGACCTGCAAGCGGCCCAGCAACTCACGCAGTGGCCACGCCTGGATTTTTTTGACGATGTGCCCGGCGAAGACGGTACGCGCTTGTTGGCGCAGTTGCAGCGGCGTATTCGAGACCTGGAGCCGTCCAGTAGTGGTGCCCCTGTGGAGTCATGGACCCAGGGCGATCAGTCGCTGGTGTTCAAAATCGCGCACAGCCCTGTGCGCGAGCTGGAGGTGCTGCACGACCAACTGCTGCAATGGTTCCACACCCCGCCGGGCGATCAGCCGGTGTCACCCCGCGACGTGGTGGTCATGGTGCCCGACATCGAAGTCATGGCCCCAGCGATCCGCGCCGTGTTTGGCCAGTACAAGCGCGCCGATGCGCGGTTCATCCCTTTTGACATTGCCGACCTGGGCGCGCAGGCCATCAGCCCGCTGATCCACGCGCACGAGTGGTTGCTGGCCTTGCCGCAGCAGCGCAGCCGCATGAGTGAGCTGGTCGAGTTGCTCGAAGTGCCAGCGCTCGCCGCCCGCTTTGGTTTGAACGAAGACGGCCTGCCCACGCTGCTGCGGTGGATGGCCGGATCGGGCATCCGCTGGGGCCTGTCGGCCGAGCACCGCGCCGGCCTGGGCCTGGGCGTGTGCGGCGAGGACAACTCGGCGCTCTTTGGTGTGCAGCGCATGCTCATGGGTTACGCCTGCGGGGCGGACCCGGTCGACTCGGTGGACGCCAATGCGCCCGGGGCCACGCCTTACCCTGAAGTGGGCGGGCTGGACGCCGAGCTGGCCGGGTCTTTGGCGCACCTGCTGCAGGCCTTGATCGACTGGTGGCAAATCTGCACGCAAGAGGCCACGCCCGCGCAATGGGCCGAGCGTGGCCGCGCATTGCTGGCTGCGATGTTCAAGCCGCGAGATGACAACGACCGCAACGCGATCGCGGCGCTTGACCAGGCACTGACCGACTGGGTGCGCGCCTGCGCCGAGGCGGGATTTGCAGAGGCCGTGCCGCTGGCTGTGGCGCGCTCGGCCTGGCTCGAAGCGCTCAAAACGCCGCGCCTCGAGCAGCGCTTTCGGGCTGGGGGCGTGACCTTTTGCACGCTCATGCCGATGCGGGCGATTCCGTTCAAGGCGGTGTGCTTGCTGGGCATGAACGACGGCGACTACCCGCGCCGCAGCCCGCGTGCCGACTTTGACCTGATGGGCCTGCCCGGCATGAGCCGCCCCGGCGACCGCTCGCGCCGTGACGACGACCGCCAGCTCATGCTCGAAGCCCTGCTGTCGGCGCGCCAAGTGCTTTATGTCAGCTGGAGCGGCCGCAGCGTGCGCGACAACAGCGAGCAACCCCCCTCGGTGCTGGTGTCGCAACTGCGCGACGAAATCGACCTGCTGTGGGGCAAGGGCACAGCCGTGCGCCAGACCACGGTGCACCCGCTGCAAGCCTTCAACCGCGCTTATTTTGAAAAAGGCAGCGGTTTGCAGACCTATGCCAAAGAGTGGCGTGCAGCGCAGAGCAATCTCCCTTTAGGAGCGGTCGCAGGCCGCGAAGCCCTTGCCGAAAATCTGTCGCGGCCTGCGACCGCTCCTACAGGGGCATCGGTCCCTTGGTTGCCCCCGTTGGAATCCGCGCAGGGCGTGCCCGTCATCACGCTAACCCAACTCACCCGCTTTCTGCGCAAGCCGGTGGGCGCGTTTTTCCGCGAACGCCTTCAGGTGCATCTGGAGGACGAACGCAGCGAGTTGCACGACCAGGAACTCTTTGGTCTGGCGGGTCTGGACCTGTACCAGTTGATCGACCGCGAGCTGCAGCATGTGCCGACCGCGCTGAGTGCCGCCACCTTGTCCGCGCATGTGCAGCAGGTGGTGCAGCGTCTGCGCCAGGCCGGGGCTTTGCCGCTGGCAGGCGTGGGCACGCTCGCCGCAGAACACCTCAAGGCCCGCTTGCAGGCCATGCTGGGCACAGCGCTGCGCGAGCGGCAGGCTTACCCCGATGCGGCCGAGCGCCTGTTGGTGGATATGGCCCACTCCCAAGTGGCCTTGCAGGATACGCTGGGCGATGTGCTGGTGGGGGAGGGCGGGAAGATGTCCTTGCACCTGCGTGCCAGCGATCTGGCCAGCTTCAAGACCCAAAGGCCGCAGGCCCACCCGGACAAGCTGATCGACATTTGGCTGCTGTCGCTGGCCGCTGCCGCCATGGGCCAGCCCTTGAAGTGTGTGGTGGTGGGCCGCAACGCTGTGCTGCGCATGGCTGAGCCAACGCCAGAAGAAGCCCGCGCCCAGTTGACCGCGCTGTTGGCCGTGTGGGCCGAGGGCATGCGTTGGCCGCTGCCGCTGCCGCCCGGTGTGGCGCTGCAGTGGCTCAAAGACCCGGACAACCCCAACGCGCTGGCCGATGCCTACGAAGGCAGTGACTTCAAACGCGCCGAAAAAGACAAGGACCCGGCGCTGGCACGCACCTACCCCGCGATGGAGGACTTGCTGGCCACGGGCGCGTTCGAGCGCCTGACTCAAACCGTTTACGCGCCCTTGAAGGCCTGGGCTGAGCAAGCCGAGATCGAGGCCTTGCCCGATGCGCCTCATGACAACGAAGAGGGAGAGTTGGCATGAGTACCGCCCACGCCCTCAATGCCCACACCTTCCCTCTGTGCGGCAGCCACTTGATCGAGGCCAGCGCTGGCACGGGCAAGACCTGGACCATTGCCGCGCTGTATGTGCGCCTGGTGCTGGGCCACGGCCACGATGGCACCGCACCTGTGCGCCCCATGCTGCCGCAAGACGTGTTGGTGATGACCTTCACCCGCGCCGCCACGCGTGAACTGTCCGACCGCATCCGTGCTCGCTTGACCGAGGCGGCGCAGGTGTTCCGAGGCCTGGCCAAAACCAACGATGAATTCCTGCAACAACTGAAGGACGGGTACCCCGAAGGCGAGCCGCGTGAGCAAGCCGCCCACCGACTGGCGCTGGCGGCGCAGGCCATGGACGACGCGGCCGTGTACACCATCGACGCCTGGTGCCAGCGCATGCTGCGCGAACACGCGTTTGACAGCGGCTGCTTGTTTGAAGAAAACCTGGTGGGCGACGAAGCCGCGTTGCGCCTCGAAGCGGTGCAGGACTACTGGCGTCAGCAGCTCTACCCCATGGGCACGGCCTTGGTCACGCAGGTCTTGGGCGTTTGGCGCGATGTACCCGCGCTCGACCAAGACATGCGCGCCCTGATGGCTGTGCCGCTGGACGATGCCGAACCTGGCACGCTGGCGCAGGTGTTGGGCCAGGCACTGGCCGAGCGCGATGCTCAGCTGGCGGCCCTCAAGCAGGGCTGGTGCGAGAAGGCCGATAACTTGTTGGGCTGGATCGAGGCGCAGTTGGCGGTCAAAAAACACGGCTGGAACGGCGCTCTGCTGCAGGTTGGTCGTTCCCAAAAGTGGCTTGAAGCACTCAAGTCCTGGGCTCAAAGCGATGGCGACTTCAAAGCATTAAAAGGAGCGATGGGCAAAGGCTGGAACCGTTTCACGCCCGAAGGTCTTTTAGAGTGCCGCAAAGATGGCGATATGGTGGATTTGCCGCCAGAAAGCCAAACTTATGCGCACCTGTTGGCCGGACTTGAGGCCTTGCCCGAACCGACCCAAGTCGCCCGCCTGCACGCCCGCACCCATGTGCTGCAGCGCATGGCCGAGCTCAAGCGGCGCAGCGGCTTGTTTGGCTTTGCCGACATGCTGCAACGCCTTGATGTGGCGCTGGCCGACCCCGACTCGGGCGAACGCTTGGCCCAGCGCCTGCGCGAGCAGTTCCCGGTGGCGATGATCGACGAGTTCCAAGACACCTCGCCGCTGCAGTTCCGCATCTTTGACCGCATTTACCGCACGGCGGACAACCGGCCCGACATCGCGCTGCTGCTGATTGGCGACCCCAAGCAATCGATCTATGGTTTTCGGGGTGCGGACATCCACAGCTACTTGGCCGCACGCCGCGCCACCGCCGGCCGCCACCATGTGCTGGGCACCAACTTCCGCTCTACGCAAGCGGTGGTGGCGGTGGTCAACCGCTGGTTCGACCTGGCGCCAGACGCCTTTGGCTACCAGCAAGGCAATGAAGACCCGCTGCCGTTCCTGCCGGTGCAAGCTAATGGCCGCCCTGAAGTGTTCACGACGAGTGCAGGCGATGTGCCAGCCATGACCGTGGTGCACGACGCCTGCTTGCGCAGCACACGCGATGCACAGACGCAGTTGTCGGCCCTGTGCGCCGAGCAAATCGTGGCCTGGCTGAGCGACCCCCAAGCGAGTTTTACCGATGCGTTGAAAGGCGGCCAACCCTTGCAGCCCAAAGACATTGCCGTGCTGGTGCGCACCGGCAAAGAAGCCGCGGCCGTGCGCGATGCGCTGCGCGCACGCGGCGTGGCCTCGGTCTATTTGTCGGACCGCGACTCGGTGTTTGCCAGCGACGAAGCGCAAGACCTGTGCCTGTGGCTGCGCGGCGTGGCCGAGCCGCAAGACATGCGACGCGTGCGCGCCGCATTGGGCACGCGCACGGTGGGCCTGTCGCTGGCCGAACTGTACGACCTGGCCACGCAAGACGAATTGCTGGACCAGCGTGCCGAGCAGATGCGCGAGCTGCACCAGACCTGGCAAAGCCAGGGCGTGCTGGCCATGCTGCGCCAGTCGCTGCATGTGCTGCAGCTGGCGGGGCGCTGGCGTGGCCAGGCCGATGGCGAGCGGCGTTTGACCCATGTGCTGCACCTGGCCGAATTGCTGCAAGCGGCCAGCGGCCAGATCGATGGCGAGCAGGCCCTGATCCGCTGGCTGGTCCAGCAGATCGACGAAGCGCAGTCGGGCAATTCCAGCGGCAGCGAAGCGCAAACCGTGCGGCTTGAAAGCGACGAAGACTTGGTCAAGCTCATCACCATCCACGCCAGCAAGGGCCTGGAGTACCCGGTGGTGTGCCTGCCTTTTGCGCACAGCCACCGCGTGGTCACGGCCGACAAAGCCGCCGTGCTGCAGTTGGACAGCGGTGAGGGTCAACGACTGTGGACGCTGGACTTTGACAAAGAGGACTCGCAACTCGCGGACCTCGACCGCCTGCGTGAAGACCTGCGCCTGTGGTACGTGGCGCTGACGCGGGCGCGCCACGCGCTGTGGGTGGGCTGGAGCGCGGTCAAGCGCGGCAACGGCAAAACCTGCGTGAACCACAGCTGCGCCGCCGGGCATTTGCTGGGCAGCGGTCAAGCACTCGAAGCCGCCGATTGGCTGAACAAGTGGCAAACCCTGCAGACCAGCAAGCTTGGCCAGGTCTTGTCGGTGCACTTGCACCTCGCCCCCGCCGAAGTGCCGCTCACGCTTTGGCACAAGCCCGTGCAGACCACCGCACTGCGCGAGGCCCTGAGCTGCACCGCCCGCATCGACAAGTCGTGGACGATCGCCAGTTTTTCGCGCCTGACGCGTGACCTGTCTTCGCAGTCCCTGGCGCCCTTGGTGTTGCACTTGAACCCGCCGCGCCCCGCAGACGACGAACCCCCAGAAGATACGGCCATGCCCACGGCCAGGCTGGCCAGCCCCGGTGCTTTGGCCCCCTGGCATGGCTTTGCCAAAGGCCCCACAGCGGGCAATTTTTTGCATGACCAACTCGAATGGTTGGCGGCAGAGGCCTTTGCGCTTGATGCGACCCAGGCCGCGCGCCTGAAGTACCGCTGCGAAAACGCCGGTTACAAGGCCCAGGCCGACGACGTGCTGCAGTGGCTCAGCCGTGTGGTGGCCCAGCCTTTGCGCGGGCCCAACGCGCCGCTGAACGCGTTGGGCACCTTGTTGCCCGAGATGGAGTTCTGGCTGCCCGCCGAGCGCCTGCATGCACGCCAGGTCGATGCCCTGTGCCAGCAGCACCTGTTGCCCGGCGTGAGCCGCCCGCAGCTGCCCGACGCGCAGCTGCACGGCATGCTGATGGGCTTTGCCGACTTGGTGTTTGCGCACGAAGGCCGCTACTGGGTGCTTGACTACAAATCGAATTACCTGGGGGCCGATGACGCGGCCTACACCGCACAGGCCCTGGATGCGGCCATGGCCCAGCACCGCTATGAGGTGCAGGCTGCGCTGTACATGCTGGCGCTGCACCGCTTGTTGCGCGCTCGCTTAGGGGATGCCTATGACCCGGCGCAGCAGTTGGGTGGCGCGGTGTATTTGTTTTTGCGCGGCATCGACGGGCCTGCGGGCGGCTGCTGCACCTTGCCTGCGCCTTTGGCGTTGCTCGACGGCCTGGACGCCATGTTGAACACCGAGGGGGTGGCATGAGTTTGAAAAACCCCCCACGCATCACGACCGTGCCCACCGCGCAAATGGATTGGATCAAGGACCTGCCAGCCCAAGGCCTGCCCACCCAAGGCCTGTCCGCTGTGCAAACGGTTCAGTGGTTGAACCTGTGGACGGGCCAAGGCCTGCTGCGCCACATCGACAGCGCCTTCGCCGCACAAGTGCTGCGCCTCGACGCCGGTGCCCCTGCACCCTGGCTGGTGGCTGCGGCCATGCTCGCGCACATGGAAGGGCGCGGCCACACCTGCTTGTCTTTGGCCGAGTTGTGCCAGCCGCCAGTGGCCTTGCTGGGCTGGCCTGCTGTAGCCGTGGAAGGCCCGCAGGGCCTGAAGGCCTTGTGGGCACACCTGCCCGCCACGCTGGCCGACTGGCAAACCGCTTTGCTGGGCACGGTGTCTGGCGCGTGTTGGCGTGGGGTCGATGCCCCCGACCAAGGCCAGCCGCTGGTGCTGGGTGGCCCGGCCGATGCGCCGCTTTTGTACCTGCGCCGTTATGCGGGCTATGAGCAGCGCGTGGGCCAGAGCCTGCTGCAGCGTGCCAGCGAGCCCCTGGCCGTGCCCGAAGCGGCGGCACGCGAATGGCTGGACCGTTTCTTTGTGCCCAACCCCGAAGCGCCCAATCCCGAAGCGCACCACCTCACCGACTGGCAAAAGGTGGCCTGCGCTGTGGCACTGCGCGCGCGCCTGTCGGTCATCACCGGTGGGCCCGGCACCGGCAAGACCTACACCGCGGCCCGCTTGCTGGCCCTGTTGCTGGCGCTGCACCCCGATGGCACACCGCTGCGCGTGGCGCTGGCCGCGCCCACCGGCAAAGCAGCGGCGCGCCTGAAGCAGTCGATCGACGACGCATTGACCCGCTTGCCTGTGCCTGTTGACTCGGGGCTGGACCTGGGTGCGCTGATCGCCCGCATGGGCCCGGCGCGCACACTGCATTCGCTGCTCGGGGCGCGGCCCGACACACGCCAGTTCCGCCACCACGCGGCCAACCCGCTCGATGTGGATGTGCTGATCGTGGACGAAGCCTCGATGGTGCACCTGGAAATGATGGACGCCCTGCTGCAGGCCCTGCCGCCCACAGCCCGCTTGGTGTTGTTGGGCGACAAGGATCAACTGGCCTCGGTCGAAGCCGGTGCGGTGTTGGGCGACCTGTGCCAAGACGCGGCAGCGGGCCGCTACAGCGGGGCCACGGCGCAGTTTGTGCAGCGCGCAGCCGGGCAGACCCTGGCCGCCGAATTTGTGCAGCCCGATCCGGCCCCTGTGTTGGCCCAGCAAACCGTGATGCTGCGCCAAAGCCGCCGCTTCAAAGGCGCCATCGGCCAGCTGGCCCTGGCCGTGAACCGGGGCGATGCCATTGCAGCCCGCGACGTTTTTGTAGGACCGGCCTCTGGCCGCGATGGCTTGGCTGGCGATTCCTCGCGGTCGCAGACCGCTCCCACAGGGCCACTTTCTGCCCTGCTGGCTCTCCAGCCGAGCAGCCCCCAAGCGGTCTGCGCCCTGGCGCTGGGCGCAGCGGGCAAGCCTTCGTATGCCGATTACCTTCGCCTCATGCAAACTGGCCCGGCAGGGCAGGGTATGGCAGCGCACGCCAGTTGGGTCAGCAGCGTGCTCAAGGCCTTCGAGCGGTTTCGCATTTTGTGCGCGGTGCACCAAGGCGACTGGGGCACGCAAGCGCTGAATGCAGCGGTGCAAAAAGCCTTGGCCGATGCGGGCTTGCTGCACATCCAGGGCGAGTGGTACGAGGGGCGGCCCGTCATGGTCACGCGCAACGACGCACAGTTGGGGGTCTTCAATGGCGACGTGGGCGTGGTGTTGCCGGGCACCGAGGGCAAGCCCAAGGTTTGGTTTTTGGACGGTCAAGCCCTGCGATCGGTGAGCGTCATGCGCTTGGCCCAGGTCGACACCGCGTTTGTCATGACGGTGCACAAAAGCCAGGGCTCGGAGTTCGAGCACACCGCGCTGGTGTTGCCACCGGGCGCTGCCGAGGTGCTCAGCCGCGAGCTGGTCTACACCGGCATCACCCGGGCCCGCGAGCAGTTCACCCTGATCGAAGCCGAAGCCGGTTTGCTCGAAGCGGCCACCCACCGCCCCAGCATGCGCGCCAGTGGTTTGGCCCAGAGGTGGGCCCAGCCGCTTGTGAAGGCCGGTGCCTGAAGCACTCAGCTGGCGTAGCCCGCGCATGCCCCGGCATTGGGTCGGCCCCGGCATTCGCGCAACAGGCGTTTGTCGCGATCGGCCTTGCTTTCTGCCGAGCCTTTGTCGGTGGGCGGCTTGGGGGCTTTGGCCTGTTGGGGTTTTTTGGCGGGTTTGTCGGCGGCGGTCACGGCGGTGAAGTTGTCCGTTGCCCCGCTGGCAGGCACGGCCGCCAGCCATCCCAGTCCCAAAACCACGCTGGCGAGCGTCGACGCTAAATGCCGAGTCTTCATGGCGTTCTCCCTGTCTTTTGTTGTGCTGTGCATCATAGGCAAGCCCTGCAGATCTGCAAGCATCTGCTGCGTCGAGATGACAAGCTGTGCAAGTGGTGACTCGCTGCGTGCACCTGAGCCTTTACGATGCGGGCATGAACAAAAACACCACCCCTTTCATGCGCCAGGCCGTCATGGACTTGGAAGAGTCCCGCATCCGTGAAGTCGCCAACGCGGGCATGGGCCGCCCCGATGTGCTGGCCTTTTGGTTTGGAGAATCTGACGAGGTGACGCCCGACACCGTGCGCCAAGCCGCCATCGATTCGCTGCAAAAAGGCGAAACTTTTTATGCCCACAACCTGGGCCTGCCCGAGTTGCGCGAGGCCGTGTCCGATTACATGTCGGCCCTGCATGGCCCCATTGGCGTGGACCGACTGGCCATCACTTCGGGCGGCGTGAATGCGCTCATGCTGGCGGCGCAAGCCCTGATCGATGCCGGTGACGACGTGGTTGCCGTGACGCCCGTGTGGCCCAACCTGACGGCGCAGGCGCTGGTGATGGGCGCGAATTTGAAGTGCGTGCCGCTGCGCCCGGTGAATGGCCAGTGGCAGCTCGACATGGCGGCGCTCAAAGCCGCCATCACACCCGTCACGCGGATGCTGATCGTCAACTCACCCAACAACCCGACAGGCTGGACGCTCAGCCGCGCCGAGCAGGCCGACATTCTGGCGCACTGCCGCAGCACCGGCACCTGGGTGCTGGCCGACGAGGTGTACGAGCGCTTGTATTACGAAACCGATACCGCCAACGGCTGCGCCCCGTCGTTTTTGGATGTGTCCGAGCCCGAGGACCGACTGGTGGTGGTGCACAGCTTCTCCAAGAGCTTTTTGATGACCGGCTGGCGCTTGGGCTGGCTGGTGATGCCCGCCGCCATGACGCCGCACATGGGCAAACTGATCGAGTTCAACACCTCGTGTGCTTCGGTGTTCACCCAAAAGGCGGGGGTGGTGGCTTTGCAAAACACCGCAGACATCACGCCCCGCGTGGTGGCTCACCTCAAAACCTGCCGCGACACCTTGCTGCCGCTGCTGCAAGCCGTTCCGGGCGTGCAAGTGGCCCCGGCCAAAGGCGGCATGTACGCGTTTTTCAGGCTCGACGGGCACCCTGATTCGGTGCAGACGGCCAAGCGCCTGGTGGCCGAAGCCGGGTTGGGTCTGGCCCCCGGCGAAGCCTTTGCGCCTGAAGCGGCCGGCTGGCTGCGCTGGTGCTTCGCGTCCAAAGACCTGGCGCGGCTGGCGCAAGGTGTAGAGCGGCTCAAAACCTGGTTGCGTCTTAACCCATCGGCTGCCGTCTGAGTCGGCCATGGCGCAGTTCGATCGGGATGTGCTGACGAGCCAAGACACGGTTTTGTAGGTCGGTGCCTTCAGGTCCGACGTCTTGAGTGCGTCACCGCCTCTTGAAAATGTCGCTCCGCGAAGGGATGGCTGTCGGACCATAAAGGCCCGACCTACAAAAAGAAGGAATGTCGGACCCTCAAGGCTCTGACCGACGAGCGGCGTTGCTTTGCGGGGCTCACAGGCTACGGTTGCGCGCCAACGGCGGGTTGCGCGAAAAATACGCCAGGATGCCGCGCAGCAGGGCGTCAGTCAGTTGCTTTTGGTAGGCCTCGCTGCGCAGTTTTTCTTCTTCTTCCGGGTTGCTGATGAAGGCGGTCTCGACCAGCACGCTGGGGATGTCGGGGGCTTTGAGCACCGCAAAACCGGCTTGCTCGACACGGGGTTTGTGCAACTTGCCCACGCTGCCGATCTCGCGCAGCAAGCTGTTGCCGAGTGTCAGGCTGTCCTTGATTTGCGCTGCAGTGCTCATGTCGAGCAAGGCGTGTTGCACCTGGGTATCTTGCCCGCCCAGGTTCACGCCGCCGATGTCGTCGGCCTTGTTTTCTTTTTGCGCCATCCAGCGCGCCGCTGCGCTCGTGGCCCCACCCTGGCTGAGCGCGAACACGCTGGCACCTTGCGGGCGTGGGGTGTAAAAAGCATCGGCATGGATACTGACAAACAAGTCAGATTGCACGCGCCGGGCTTTTTGCACGCGCACATGCAGGGGCACAAAAAAGTCGGCATCACGGGTCATGAAGGCCCGCATGGGGCTGCCGCCCACGCTGCTGGCGTTGATGCGCTCACTCAGCATTTTGGCGATTTTCAGCACCACGTCTTTTTCGCGTGTGCCGCCTGGGCCAATGGCACCCGGGTCCTCGCCGCCATGGCCCGGGTCCAAGGTGACCACGATCAGCCGTTCGGTGCGGGGCGGCTCGGGTGTCCTGCCCGGGCGGCTCGGGTTGTCCATGAAGGGGCCTTCGCTGCGGGACGTGTCGGGTCGGCGGGTGGTCGGCGCGGGCAAAGGCAGGGCGCCTGAGCCGGACTGGGTTTGCCGGGCGATCAGATCGCCCAAGGGGTCGTTCACCGTGGCCCCGGCCCCGGGCAGGCTGCCCACGGCAGACGGGGTTTTGGCCGAGATGCGCTCTTGGATCAGCTGCTCCAGTGGGTCAATGGCTTGGCTGGGGTAGAGGTCGAGCACCAAGCGGTGTGCATAAGGGGCCACGGGTTGCAGGCTGAAGACTTGCGGCGCGATGGGGTGTTTGAGGTCGATGACCAGCCGCACCACGTTGGCGCTGAACTGGCCCACGCGGATGCCGGCAATGTTCGGGTCAGACGCTTGCACCTTGCCCACCAGCTCGCGCAATGCGGCGTTCAGTTGCATGCCTTGGATGTCCACCGCCAGGCGTGGTGGTGAGGCGATGAAGGTCTGGGTGCTTTGGATGGGCGCGTCCGATTCGAGCGTGACGCGGCTGTAATCGGCCGCGGGCCAAATGCGCACCGCCAGCATGTTGGCACCCCGAGCGATCTGTGCGGCGCCCAGGCTCAGCACCAGAAAACCCGCCTGGACCAGGCGACGGCGGTCACTGCGCATGGGCCGCACCTTGGATCCACGATTGCAGCCACATGCGGCCGCGCTGTGTGCCTGTGCCGATGCGCACCAGGCGCTGGTCTTCGTCGATGGCATCGAGCGTGATCACCCAATCGGGCGGGGGCAGTTGCCCGGCCACTTTGTCCGGCCACTCCATGAGTTTGAGGCCCGGTCCGGCAAAGATGTCGCGAAAGCCCGCGTCTTCCCATTCCTGGGGGTCGTTGAAACGGTAAAAGTCAAAATGCCAGATGGGCCAGGCCATCCCTCCCGCTCCGCCCGTGCCCGCCAGGTTGACCGCTTGGTGGGGTTCAACTACAGCGTAAGTCGGGCTTTTGATGCGGCCCGTCACCCCAGCGGCGCGCAGCAGGTGGCGCACCAAGGTGGTCTTGCCCGCACCCAGGTTGCCGCGCAGCTCAATGCGCGCATCGCGCCCGCCCGGCCATTGGCCGAGGCCTTGCGCCAATTGCGTGGCAAAGGCCTGCGTGGCGGCCTCGTTCGGCCACAAGCCCTCCCAATATGCCGGTGCGTCGGGGCTTTCTACAATCGGCGGGTGACTGCTCAACGTACTCAAATCGACTTTCTTGAACTGTGGCCCCAGATCCAGGTCTGGGCGCGTGAGTTGGGATTGTCCCAAATTGGCGTGACGGGCATCGATTTGTCCTCGGCAGAGCCCGGATTACAGGCTTGGTTGGCTGAGGGTTTTCACGGCAGCATGGGCTACATGGCAAGCCATGGCATGAAGCGCGCCCGCCCGGCCGAGCTGGTGCCGGGCACGGTGAGCGTGATCACCGCCCGAATGGATTACTTGCCGCAGGGCACCCCGCCAGAGTGGTTGGCGCGTGAAACCGCCCGCAGCCTGCAGCCAGCAGAGGCGGTGGTGTCGCTCTATGCCCGGGGGCGTGACTACCACAAGGTTTTGCGCAGCCGCCTGCAAAAACTGCAGGACCGCATCGCCGAGGCGATTGGCCCCTTTGGCCACCGCGTGTTCACAGACTCTGCGCCGGTGCTGGAGGCCGAGCTGGCCACCCGCAGCGGCTTGGGTTGGCGCGGCAAACACACGCTGGTCCTCTCACGCGAGGCCGGGTCGATGTTTTTTCTGGGCGAGTTGTTTGTGGACTTGGCGCTGCCCGAAACGCCTGCCGCATCGGCGCATTGCGGCCAGTGCACTGCCTGCATGGACCTGTGCCCCACGCAGGCCATCGTCGGCCCCTACAAGTTGGATGCGCGGCGCTGTATTTCTTATTTGACGATTGAGCACGCCGGGCCGATTGACGAGGCCTTGCGGCCGTTGATTGGCAACCGAATTTATGGCTGCGACGACTGTCAGCTGGCTTGCCCCTGGAACAAGTTCGCGCAAATCAGCCCTTTGCCCGATTGGCAAGCGCGCGACGGTTTGGGCGCGGGCAGCATCGCTGAGCTCATGGCCTGGAACGAAGCCGAGTTTTTGCGCCGCACCGAGGGCAGCGCCATCCGCCGAATCGGCCATGCCCGCTGGTTGCGCAATCTGGCCTTGGCGGCGGGCAATGCGCTGGCCACCTCGGCCTTGCCGGAAGGTGAGCGCCAGGTTTTGCTGCAGGCGTTGGCTGTGCACACTGCCCACCCAGACCCGGTGGTGCAAGAGCAGGTGGCTTGGTCGCAAGCCCAAAATGCGGACCGCCTTGCGCCAAGAAGTCGGGCCTGAAGGCGCCGACCTACGAAGAGCGATTCCATCGGGGGCGCGACATACCTCCCGTAGGTCGGGCCTTTAGGGTCCGACAGCCATCCTTTCGCAAAGCGACATTTTCAAAGGACGGTGGTGCACCGAAGATGTCGGACCTGAAGGCACCGACCTGCAAAACCGAGCTTTGGCTGGTGGCGCAAATTTTGTTCAACCCCGCAGCACACCCAGTGCAAAAGGCAAACTCAGCATGCCGGCCAAGGTGGACAGTGTGACCAGGCCCGCCACGTACGGCCCGTTGTAGCCCATGCGGGCGGCCAGCACATAGCAGGTGGAGGCGGTGGGCAGCGCTGAAAACGCCAGCAAGATGGTGGTTTGGGCGGGGTTCAGGCCAAACAGCCGCGACAGGCCCAGCGCCATCAGGGGCATCAACACGTGTTTGACCAACAGCACTGCCGTGCTCAGCAGTTTGCCTTGGCGCAAGCTGCCCAGTTGCATGCCTGCGCCGGCCGCCATCAAACCCAGCGCCAAAGAGGCTGCACCAATGCGACTGACGCTGGGCTCCAGGACATCGGGCATGCGAAAGCCCAGCAAGTTGGCCACCAGACCCGACACGGTGGCGATGATGAGGGGGTTGCGCACCATTTCGCGCAAAAAGCCGGTTTGGGCATGTCGGGCCATGGGCCAGATTGCGCTGATGTTGAACAGGGGCACGCAAAAGCCAATCAGCACCGCAATCATCAACAAGCCTTCGGACCCGGCCAAGCGCTCGGCCAGCGCCAGGCCAATGAAGGAGTTAAAGCGAAAGCCCACCTGCGACGCCGCAGCATGGTCACGCCGGTCCAGGTAGCGGCCCAGCACAGGCCAGTAGGGCAGGCTGTAGGTCAGCGCAATGGCCCCCAGCGCCAGGCTCAGGCCCGCGCCGATCAGGCTGGAGGCGGCCGTCAGGTCCAGCGGGCTTTTCACGATGGAGTGAAACAGCAGCACCGGGAACAGGAAGAAATACACCAGGCTCTCCACCTGTTGCCAGATCGGGCGGTTCAGGGCCGTGAAGCGGCAAATCAGATAGCCGCACAGGATCAGGGAAAAATCAGGAAAAAGGAGTTGGGCAAAATTCACTGGGCTAGGATAACCCAGTGTGGATGTGTCTTTGAGGAGCGGCTGTCACCTGCACCGCCCTCTTGCACGGTGTTGGGGCTTTGTGGGTTTTCCCCCTCACGCCGGGCCCCATTTTTTGCCTATCATGTGCGATCTTTTAAGGAGTTTTATCAATGAAGCGTCGTAGTTTGGTTTCTGCAGCCGGTTTGGCTGCCACCGTGTTGGCCAGCGGATCGGTGTGGGCCCAGGCTTACCCCAGCAAAACCATTCGTCTGCAGGTGCCGTTTGCGCCTGGCGGCACCACCGACATCGTGGCCCGCGTGATTGCCGAGCCGCTGGGCAAAGCCCTGGGCCAAAGCGTGATCGTCGAGAACAAGGCCGGTGGCGGCGGTGTGGTGGGCGCGACCGAAACCGTGCGCGCTGCACCCGATGGCTACAACCTGGGCATGGCCACGGTGTCGACCACGGCGGCCAATCCGGCCATCAACCCCAAGATCCCGTACAACGTGCTGACCGACTTCACCCCCATCATCAACATTGCGGCCACGCCCAATGTGATCGCGGTGCACCCCAGCTTTCCGGCCAAGGATTACGCGGGTTTTGTGGCCGAGTTGAAGAAGAACCCCGGTAAATACTCCTATGCCTCCTCGGGCACAGGCGGCATCGGCCACCTGCAGACCGAGCTGTGGAAGAGCCTGGCGGGCGTGTTCATCACCCACATTCCTTACCGTGGTGCAGGCCCGGCCTTGAACGACACCGTGGCTGGCCAGGTGCCGATCATTTTTGACAACCTGCCCTCGGCGCTGCCCTTCATCCAGTCGGGCCGTTTGGTGCCCATCGTGGTGGCCGCGCCCCAGCGCTTATCGCAACTGCCCAATGTGCCCACCTTCAAGGATGTGGGTCTGGAGCCCGTCAACCGCATGGCTTACTACGGCATCCTGGGCCCCAAGAACCTGCCCAAAGAGGTGGTCGACAAGATCAGCGCGGGCGTGAAAAAAGCCCTGCAAGAGCCGGGCGTGACCAAGCGCATCAACGACACCGGCTCTTTGGTGGTGGCCAACACGCCTGAAGAGTTCACGGCCCAGATCAAGGCCGAGTTCGAGGTCTACAAAAAGGTGGTGGACCAGCAAAAACTCAAGCTGGACTGATTTCAGTCCATGCACGAGGCCAGCCAGAGCGCCATCGACCGATTTGCCGAGGCCCTCTGGCTGGAGGACGGACTGTCCGACAACACCTTGTCGGCTTACCGTCGCGATTTGTCTCTCTTCGCCAGCTGGCTGTTTGTAACGCACAGGCTGGCGCTGGAGGCGACCCAAGAACACCACCTGCAGGCTTACTTTGCCGAGCGCCATGGCCAGACCAAGGCGACATCGGCCAACCGCAGGCTCACCGTGTTCAAGCGGTTTTTCCGTTGGGCGCTGCGCGAACGCTTTGTTCAATCCGATCCCACCTTGCGCATGCTGGCCGCCAAACAGGCGCTGCGCGTGCCCAAAACGCTGGGCGAGGCGCAGGTCGATGCGTTGTTGTCTGCGCCCGACATCACCACCCCGCTGGGCCTGCGTGACCGCGCCATGCTGGAGCTGATGTACGCCAGTGGCTTGCGTGTCAGCGAGTTGGTGAGCCTCAAAACCCTGCATGTCTCGCTCAATGAAGGCGTGCTGCGCATCATGGGCAAGGGCAGCAAAGAACGCCTGGTGCCCTTTGGCGAAGAGGCGCGTGAGTGGTTGCAGCGCTACATGGGCCAGGCCAGACCGGCCATGTTGGGCCAGCGACAAACCCAAGACCTGTTCGTCACCACCAGTGGCACCACACCGGGCACAGCCATGTCACGCGTCATGTTCTGGAGTTTGGTCAAGCGCTACGCGATCGATGCGGGCATCACCGCGCCGCTGTCACCCCACACGCTGCGCCACGCCTTTGCCACGCACTTGCTCAACCACGGGGCCGACTTGCGCGCCGTACAAATGTTGCTGGGCCACGCCGACATCTCCACCACCACCATCTACACCCATGTGGCGCGTGAGCGGCTCAAGACGCTGCACGCCCAGCACCACCCGCGGGGCTAAGGCCTTAAAGTCATCGGAACTTCATATGTTGGCCACAATGGTGACACACGGTGCCTAAATGCTGGTTCAGTCAGTTTATTCACCGAGATTGAACTGGCACCAAAGAACTGTCCACAGCATCAAAGGCCAATATGCCCGCTCACAAAAACGTTTTGCTCATCGTGGTTGACCAGTGGCGGGGCGACACCTTGCCCATGTTGGGTCACCCTCTGATCAAAACCCCCAATATTGCATCACTGGCCCGCGAGGGCGTGACCTTTGCGCGCCACTACACGCAAGCCGTGCCTTGCGGGCCAGGCCGAGCCAGTTTGCTCACAGGTTTGTACATGATGAATCACCGGGCGGTGCAAAACACCATCCCGCTCGATGCACGCCACACCAACATCGCTTTAGAGGTGCGCAAGGCCGGTTATGAGCCTGCTTTGGTGGGTTACACCACTACCACGCCAGATCCGCGCGTCACCGCGGCACAAGACCCTCGCTACACCGTTTTGGGTGCAGACATGGAAGGCTGGAAATCGGTCGGTTCGTGGGGGCTGAAAATGGAAGCCTACTTTGGCTGGCTTGCTGCACAAGGTGTGAAGTTGCCCGACAACCCTTGGGACATTTGGTTGCCCGAAGGCTTGGAAGCCCATGACGTCGGGGCCACGGCCCGTCCCAGCCGCATTCCTGCGCACTTGTCTGACACCACTTGGTTCACCGACAAGGGTTTGGACTATTTGCGCAGCGTTCAAAACAAGCCCTGGTTTTTGCATCTGGGTTACTACCGTCCCCACCCGCCATTTGCAGCGCCTGCGCCTTACCACGATATGTACGACCCGGCGCAATGCCCCGCACCGATTCGAGCCGCTTCACCGCAAGCCGAAGGCGAGCAGCATCCTTTGCTGAAGTTCTATTTGGACAACATTGCACGCAAGAGCTTTTTCCAAAACGGACAGGGTCTGGGCAGCCAGATGGACGAAGCCGAAGTGCGCCAAATGCGCGCCACCTATTACGGCCTGATGAGCGAGGTGGACGACCAGATCGGTCGGGTTTTCAAGTTCCTCAAGGAAACTGGTCAATGGGACAACACCTTGGTGGTGTTGACCAGCGACCACGGTGAGCAGTTGGGTGACCACCACCTGCTCGGCAAGATGGGTTACTTCGATGAGAGCTTTCACATCCCGATGATTGTTCGCGATCCTGCTGTTCAATCCGATGCAACACGGGGCCAACTGGTTGGCCAGTTCACCGAGACAGTGGACACGATGCCCACCATTTTGGATTGGATGGGTCAAGCGATTCCGCGGGCCTGTGATGGTGCTTCGCTCTTGCCGTTTTTGCACAGTGGTCAAGCGCCCCAAAACTGGCGGACCGAGGTGCACTACGAGTTTGATTTCCGCAACATCTTTTATTCACAGCCCGAAGACGTGTTGGGCACAGACATGGACGAGAGTGCCTTGGCCGTGGTGCAAGATGAGCAGTACAAGTACGTTCACTTTGCCGCACTGCCGCCCTTGTTTTTTGATTTGCGCAAGGACCCAGCGCAATTGCACAACTGCGCGCAAGACCCCGAATACGCTGCGCTGGTGCTGGCCTATGCGCAAAAAATGCTCAACTGGCGTCTCAAGCACGCAGACAAAACGCTCACGGGTTATGCGGCGTCGCCAGCGGGCTTGACGCAAAGGGAATGATCACTGCCCCAACAGTTGCAGTTCTTCGGGGCTAAAGCCGGCAGATTGGCGCGCCGCCATGTTGAAGGGCGGACGCAGTTTGGGGGCGTCGTATTGCGCGATCAGTTCGGCGTAGGTGTGCACGGGGTCCAAGCCGCGCTGTTCGCACAGGTGGCGGTACCAGCGGTTGCCTGCGGCCACATGGCCGATTTCGTCTTGCAAGATGATGTCCAGGATCTCGCCCGCTCGGTGGTCGCCCACGCTGACCAGTTTGTTTTTGACACCGGGCGAGGCGTCGAGGCCCCGCGCTTCCATGGTGCGCGGCACGATGCCGATGCGCGCCAGGATGTCGCCTTGCGTGCGCTCGGCCATGTCCCACAGCGTGTTGTGGGCCGGAAAATCACCATAGTCAAAGCCCATGTCCAGCAAGTGCTGGCGCAGCAGGCAGAAGTGTTTGGCTTCTTCTTGGGCAATGCGCACCCAGTCGGTGTAAAAGGCTTCGGGCATGCCTGCAAAGCGCCAGACCACGTCGAGCGCCAGGTCGATGGCGTTGAGCTCAATGTGGGCAACCGAGTGCACCAGCATGGCCCGGCCCTCGGGCGTGGCCATGGATTTGGCTTTGAGTTGGGTGTGCGGCACCAGTGCGGGACGGTCTGACCGGCCGGGGCCTGAGCTGGGGGCTTGCAGGGTGTCGTCCGCGCCCACGGGCAGGCGCAGGTCCAGCGCCAAAGTGGCCTGGGCCTTGAGGTTCGGGTCGGTTTGCGCCCAAGGGTGCAGTGCGGCGGAGCGCAGGGTGTGCATGGTGATCGCTGGCAGCGCCCACGGCGGGGTGTGGGCATCCCTACAATTGTAGGTTTTCAAGAAAACCCAACCAACAGGAGACCGCCATGGCCATTTACCAACTGGATGATCAAACCCCCGAACTCGCCGAGACGGCCTGGGTGGCCGATAACGCGCAGGTCATGGGCGCGGTCAAGATCGCGGCCGATGCCAGTGTTTGGTTTGGCGTGACGGTGCGGGGCGACACCGAGACGATTGAGATCGGCGAGGGCAGCAACATCCAGGACGGCAGCGTGATGCATGCCGACCACGGCAAGCCGATCAAGGTCGGCAAGCATGTCACGGTGGGCCACATGGTCATGCTGCACGGCTGCACGATTGGCGACGAGTCGCTGATTGGCATTGGCGCGGTGGTGCTCAACGGTGCGAAGATTGGCAAGAATTGCCTGGTGGGCGCGGGCTCTTTGGTGACCGAGGGCAAGGAATTTCCCGATGGCTCGATGATCATGGGCACGCCCGCCAAGGTGGTGCGTGAACTCAGCCCCGAGCAGATCGAAGGCTTGCGCCAAAGCGCCCGCCACTATGTGGAAAACGCCCGCCGCTTCAAGGCCGGTCTGAAAAAAATCAGCTGATTTTTTGGCCAGACCGAACGCTTTTTAACTTTTGAGGATCGGCCCCACGGGGCTGTTGATTGAACTTTGTCCGAACTCCATAAATTCATTTTCGAAGGCCTGCCGGTGCGCGGCATGCTGGTGCGCCTGACCGACGCTTGGCAAGACATCTTGGCGCGTCGCGCTGCCAATTCCGAAACCGGTGCCTACCCTGCGCCCGTGCGCCAGTTGTTGGGCGAGATGGCTGCGGCGGGTGTGCTGATGCAGGGCAACATCAAGTTCAATGGCGCTTTGGTGTTGCAAATTTTTGGCGATGGCCCTGTCAAGCTGGGCGTGGTCGAGGTGCAGCCCGACCTGAGCCTGCGCGCCACCTGCACCCAGGTGGGCGAGGTGGCCGACAACGCGACGCTGAGCCAGATGGTGAACGTGAACAACGAAGGGCGTTGTGCCATCACGCTCGACCCGCAAGACCGCTTGCCGGGTCAGCAGCCCTACCAGGGCGTGGTGCCGCTGTTTGGTGACCGGGGCGAAAAACTGGAGAACATCAGCGAGGTGTTGGAGCATTACATGCTGCAGTCGGAGCAACTGGACACCGTGCTGGTGCTGGCGGCCGATGACAAGGTGGCGGCGGGCCTGCTGATTCAGCGTTTGCCCATTGAGGGCGAGGGCAATCTGGCCGGACAAGTGGATTCGCTGATGCGCGAGTCGGTGCTGGGACAAAGCGAGGACTTCAGCCGCATCTCGATCCTGACCAAAAGCCTCAAGCGCGAAGAGCTGCTGGGGCTGGATGCCAAGACGATCTTGCACCGCTTGTATTGGGAGGAGCCGCTGGCCCGTTATGAGCCCTTCATCGGCGAGACGGGCCCGCGCTTTGCCTGCCGCTGCAACCGCGAACGCGTGGGCAACATGATCCGCAGCTTGGGCACCGAAGAGGTGGAAGGCATTATTGCCGAGCAGGGCCAAGTCGAAGTGGGTTGCGACTTTTGCGGCGCGCAATACCGCTTTGACCCGGTGGACGCAGCCGCCTTGTTCACCGGCTTGCCACCCGATTTGCCTGCTGGTTCGGTGCACTGAGCGCGCTCTGGTGCATGTGAGGCCGAGGCCAACGAGGTGGCCAACCGGGCGATGCAGCCCGGTCTTGTGCATTTTGTAGGTTGGTGCCTTCAGGCCCGACAAAGCCCACCGCAATACTTCGAAAATGTCGCTTGCCGATGTGAGGAGGTGTCGGACCGTGAAGGTCCGACCTACAGCTGCTTCTCAGGTCACCCTCAACAAAACGTCGTCCTGAAAAACCAGAGGCTGACCTGTCCCCCAATCAAACTCAACAGCGCCGTCAAAGACGCCGCTGAGTTGGGATGGATGGCGCGTTCAACTGCCGCGCGTGACGGGCATGCGGACTTCGCCCGGCAAGGCCAACTGCTTGGCCAGCTCCAGTTTGGCCAGCGAGTTGCGGTGCACTTCGTCAGGACCATCGGCCAGGCGCAAGGTGCGCTGGTGGGCGTAGGCATAGGCCAGCGGGAAGTCTTGCGACACACCGCCACCACCGTGCGCCTGAATGGCCCAGTCGATGATCTGGCAGGCCATGTTGGGGGCCACGATCTTGATCATGGCGATTTCGGCCTTGGCCACTTTGTTGCCCACGGTGTCCATCATGTGCGCGGCTTTGAGGGTCAGCAAGCGGGCTTGCTCGATCATGCAGCGCGACTCGGCAATGCGCTCTTGCCACACGGTCTGGCGGGCCACTTCACGGCCAAAGGCCACGCGCTCGTTCAGGCGTTTGCACATCAGCTCGAGGGCGCGTTCGGCAATGCCGATGGTGCGCATGCAGTGGTGAATCCGGCCAGGGCCCAAGCGGCCTTGCGCGATTTCAAAGCCACGGCCTTCGCCCAGCAAAATGTTCTCGGCTGGCACACGCACGTTTTTGAGCACGACCTCCATGTGGCCATGCGGCGCGTCGTCGTAGCCAAACACCGACAAGGCCCGCACCACGGTGATGCCGGGCGTGTTGGCGGGCACCACAATCATGGACTGTTGCTCGTGGCGGCCGGCGTCGGGGTTGGTCTTGCCCATGACGATGTAAACCGCGCAACGTGGGTCACCCGCACCGGACGACCACCACTTGCGGCCATTGATCACGTACTCGTCGCCATCGCGGCGGATTTCGCATTCGATGTTGGTCGCATCCGATGAGGCCACATCGGGCTCGGTCATCAAGAAGGCAGAGCGGATTTCTCCGCGCAGCAAAGGCTCCAGCCATTCGTCTTTGAGGCTTTCGCTGGCATAGCGCTCCAGCGTTTCCATGTTGCCGGTGTCGGGCGCTGAGCAGTTGAAAATTTCGGCCGCAAAGGGCACGCGGCCCATGATCTCGCACAGGGGGGCGTATTCGAGGTTGGACAGGCCTTGTGGGGCGCGAGTGGACTTGGGCAAGAACAGGTTCCACAAACCGGCGGCCAGCGCCTTGGGCTTGAGCTCCTCGACAATTTTGGTCGGCACCCAAGCGTTGCCTTTGGCGCGGTTTTCGGCAATCTCTTCGAAGAACCTCGCCTCGTTGGGGTAAATGTGCTGGTCCATGAAGGCCAACAAGTGGGCCTGCATGTCCTTGACCTTGGGGGTGTATTCAAAATCCATGGTCTATCTCCTGGTTGTGATGGGTCGTAAAAGGGGGTGTTCAGGCTTTGCAGGCGAACTGCCAGGCCAACTCGGCCATCGGGCGCGCACCGGCACCGGAGGTTTTGGCTTGTTCGCTGGAGGCTGTGCCGTCCTCGACGCGTTTGGCAATGCCTTGCAAAATCGCGGCAATTCGGAACATGTTGTAGGCCAGGTAAAAGTTCCAGTCTTTGGCCAAAACTTCGGGTGTGGTGAATCCGGTGCGTTCGCAGTAGAGGCGTATGTACTCTTGCTCGGACGGAATGCCCAGGGCCGCAAAGTCCAGTCCGCCAATGCCGCGGAAGGTGCCGGGGCTGATGTGCCAGGCCATGCAGTGGTAGCTGAAGTCGGCCAGAGGGTGGCCCAGTGTGGACAGTTCCCAGTCCAGCACGGCCAGCACGCGGGCTTCGGTGGGGTGGAACATCAGGTTGTCCAGACGGTAGTCGCCATGCACGACGCCAACCATAGACGCGTCTTTGGCGCTGTCGGGGATATTTTTCGGCAGCCATTCGATCAACTGGTCCATCTCGGGGATGGGCTGGGTGATGGAGGCGGCGTATTGCTTGCTCCAGCGGCCAATTTGGCGTTCGATGTAGTTGCCCGGTTTGCCGTAGCTGGACAGGCCTTGCATGGCCACATCCACTTTGTGCAGCGCGGCCAGCACCCGGTTCATTTCATCGTAGATCGCGCCGCGCTCGGTCTGCGACATGCCGGGCAAGGATTGGTCCCACAGCACGCGGCCTTGCACAAACTCCATGACGTAAAACGCCCGCCCAATGACCGCTTCGTCGTCGCACAGCACATGCATTTGGGCCACGGGCACGTCGGTGCCGTGCAGGCCTTTCATGACCGCAAATTCGCGCTCGATGGCGTGGGCCGAAGGCAGCAGCTTGGCCACGGGGCCGGGCTTGGCCCGCATCACGTAGTGGCAAGTGGGCGTGATGAGTTTGTAGGTCGGGTTGGACTGGCCGCCTTTGAACATTTCCACGCTCAAGGGGCCTGCAAAGCCGGGGAGTTTGGCGCTGAGCCAGCTTTCCAAGGCGGGGATGTCGAAGGCATGGGTGCCCGTGACAGGCCGGGTCCCCACGAAATGGTCAAATGCACTCATGGGTTCACCGGGGCTGTTGGCCGGCCGCACCCAGCGGCCGACGGGAGAGACAAGCGCGAACGTTTCAGTGGTCCGCGTTCACGATCAACAACAGCGCGTCGCGGTCCAGCACCACCAGGCCGCCCGGCTCGATGCGGATGATCTGCTCGCGCTCCATCTGCTTGAGTTCCTGGTTCACGCGTTGGCGTGAAGCACCCAGCAATTGCGCCAGCTCTTCCTGCGCCAGTTGCAGGCTGATGCGGATCGCTTTGGCGTCCGACAAACTCGGCACACCATAGCTGCGCAGCAAGTGGTTGAGTTGCTTGGCCAGACGCGCTCGCAAGGGCAGGGTGTTGAGGTCTTCCACCAAGCCGTAGAGCTGGCGAATGCGCCGCGCATGCAGGCGCAGCATGGCGTCGTAAAACTCGACGTGCTGCGTCAGGATTTTCTTGAAGTCGGCCTTGGCCACGTTGAGTGTGGTCGTGTCGCCGTGTGCATAGCAGTCGTGTGTGCGCCGGTCTCCGTCGAAAATCGACACATCGCCGAACCAGATGCCCGGCTCCACATAGGTCAAGGTGATTTGCTTGCCCGACACCGAGGTCGAGCTCACGCGCACAGCGCCCTTGGCACAAGCGATCCACTGCTCGGGCGGGTCGCCCCGTGCCGCGAGCATGTCGCCGTCTTTGTGTCGTTTGACGTAAGCGCATCGAAGTATGTCGTGTCGTAGTGAAGGTGAAAGGCTGGAGAACCAGCGACCATTGTTGATCGCCTCTCTTTCCTCCATTGTCAGAATCGGTTCGTCCATGCTCTGTCCTTTGAGTGACTGATGTTCGGGTTTTTGTCGCCTGGGGGACCAGTCGCTTTATTCGTATTCGGGTTTTTGTTTGTTCAAAAAAGCCCCAATGCCGATACCGGCGTTGGGGTGGTGCAGGTTTTTGACAAACTCATTGCGCTCACGCGCCAGTTGCGCATTCAAGCTACTGCCATCCGCGTCGGCCAGCAAATCCTTGATGCTGGTCAAGGCATTGGGTGCGCGGGCATTGAGTTGCTCGCACAGATCCAAAGCTTGCTGTAAGGCTTGCCCTGCATCCGCGAGTCGATTCACCACACCCAACTGTTGCAGACGCTCGGCACCGATGCGCTCGCCGCACATCAACAACTCGGTGGCCAACTGGCGCGGCACGGCGCGCGACAGGCTCCAGCTGCCGCCGCCATCGGGCGACAAGGCAATGGAGCTGTAGGCCATCAAGAACACGCTGTTCCGTGCGGCCACGATCATGTCGCAGGCCAGAGCCAGCGAAAAACCAGCACCGGCCGCTGGTCCTTCCACGGCTGCGATGACCGGCTTGGGGAAGGTGCGGATGGCTTCGATCCAGTTGTGCAGGCCTTCGATGCTTTGCGCCTGGTGTTCGGGCGGCAGTTGCCGATTGTTTTGCAAGCGCTGCAAATTGCCGCCTGCGCTGAAGATGCCGTTGGCCCCGGTGATCGCCACGCTGCGCACATCGGGGTTCGATTCGGCCACGCTCAGGGCTTCGACCCCGGCGGCGTACATTTCGGGGCCGAGGGCGTTGCGAAATTCCGGGTTGCTGAGGGTCAGGACCAGGGTCCGGCCTTCGCTGGTGCTGAGCAGTTGGGCGGTCATCTTGTTTCTTAATCAGTTGGGGACAGAGCTAAAGATCTGTCCCGCAAAGTCATTCAGATGGGACAGAGCTAAAGATCTGTCCCGCAAAGTCATTCAGATGGGACAGAGCTAAAGATCTGTCCCGCAAAGTCATTCAGATGGGACAGAGCTAAAGATCTGTCCCGCAAAGTCATTCAGGTGGGACAGAGCCAAAGATCTGTCCCGCAAAGTCATTATTCCTCGGTGTGCATCAGCGACAAGCCAATCGCACCGCGGCGGCGCAACCAGGGGCTGGGGCGATAACGGGGGTCACCATAAACCGTTTGCAGGTTGAACAGGACTTCCAGGATGCTGTCGGGCCCCAAGCGGTTGCCCATGGCCAAGGGGCCCATGGGGTAGGCCAGTCCCAAGGTGACGGCGGTTTCCAGATCTTGCGGGCTGCAGATGCGTTGCTGGCACATGTCGGACGCGATGTTGACGATGGACGCCACCACGCGTTGGGTGACAAAACCGCCGCTGTCGCGGATGACCGAGACGGCTTTGCCGTCTCGGGCAAACAAGGCATGGGCCGCATCGCGCATGTCGATGCGGGTGGCCGGGTTGGTGGCCAGCACGCGGCGCTTGGTGGAAGCGTCCTCAAACAGCATGTCAATGCCTACGGTGCGGGCCGGGTCCAGGCGCTCGACTACGGCGACAGTGGTGATGTCAAAGCCCAGCGGAGCGACCAAGGTCAGCGCTTCGGGTGAAGGCGACGCGCCGGTTTCGATCTTGGCGCCCAGGTCTTTGAGCAGCTGCAGCAGTTCCATGCGGCGGGCAGCGCGGGGCGATACCCAAACGGGCGGGATGCTGTCCACCACAGGCACCGGGGGCTCGGCGGGCACTTGGGCTGCGCCGTCCACATACTTGTAAAAGCCTTCACCAACTTTTTTCCCGACCACCCCCCCCGCCAAGCGCTGGGCGGTGATGACGTTGGGGCGGTAGCGTGGCTCTTCGTAGTACTGGTGGTAGATCGCTTCGATGACGTGGTGCGACACGTCCAGAGCTGTCAGGTCAAACAGTTCGAAGGGGCCGAGTTTGAAGCCCACCTGATCGCGCAGGATGCGGTCGATGGTGGCGAAGTCGGCAATGCCTTCGCTCACAATGCGCAGCGCTTCGGTGCCATAACCGCGACCCGCGTGGTTGACGATGAAACCCGGCGTGTCTTGAGCTTGGACGGGTGTGTGTCCCATTTGGCGTGCAAACTCGGTCAGGCGTTGGCACACAGCGGGGTCTGTTTTGAGGCCCGCAATCACTTCGACCACCTTCATCAGGGGCACGGGGTTGAAGAAGTGGTAGCCCGCAAACTGGGCGGGCCTCTGCAAGGCGGCGGCAATGGCCGTGACCGAGAGCGAAGAAGTGTTGGTGACCAAGATGGCGCTGGGTGACAGCACGTTTTCCAGATCGGTGAACAGGCTTTTCTTGATGTCGAGTTTTTCGACGATGGCTTCGACCACCAACTCGCACTCGGCCAGGTCTTGCAGGCTGGCAGCGCCCAGCAGGCGGCTTTTGTGGCCTGCCACTGCTTCAGCGCTCAAGCGGCCTTTTTCTTGCAATTTGTCCCATTGCTGGAACACCGCATCGCGGGCTTTTTGAATGGCTTCGGCTTGCGTGTCGAACAGCCAGACCTGGCTGCCTGCTTGCGCGGCGATTTGGGCAATGCCGCGGCCCATGGCGCCGGCGCCAATAATGGCCACTTTGGAAAATGCGAGAGTCATGTTGAAAGTATCAATACAAGGCGCAAGGCCGGGTCAAAAAACGTGTTGATTCGCTGAGCGAATGGACATGTGGGCCAGAAGGCCAGCAACGATTATGTCTTCAGTCGTTGCGAATGGGGCCAGGCTGCTCAGCGTCGAACCTGCAATGCGCCAGGATTGACGATATTGGTTGGCGTGCCTCTGATGAAGTTGACGACGTTGTCAAAAGCTGAACTGAAATACAGTTCATAACTGTCTTTTTCGACATAGCCAATGTGAGGCGTGCAAATGCAGTTTTCGAGCCGCAGCAAGGCTGAGCCTTGCAAAATCGGCTCGGCTTCAAACACGTCGACTGCCGCCATACCGGGTCGACCCCGGTTGAGGGCGCCAATCAGGGCATTGGTTTCGATCAGTTCGGCACGCGAGGTGTTGACCAGCAAGGCCGTGGGTTTCATGAGCCCCAAGTCATCGCTGGTGACGATGCCGGTGGTGGCTTCGTTCAACCTCAGGTGCAAGGTCAGCACATCCGTGGTCTGAAAAAAAATTTCCCGACTGGTGGCAGCGGCATACCCGTCCTTGACCGCGCGCACGCGGGATTCGTCGCTGCCCCAGACTTGGACATGCATGCCGAAAGCTTTGCCGAAGCCAGCGACCAGTTGGCCGATTTTGCCGTAGCCCCAGATGCCCAGGGTTTTGCCTTTGAGCACGGTGCCCAGGCCAAAGTTGACCGGCATCGAGCTGGACTTGAGGCCCGATTGCTGCCATGCACCGTGTTTGAGGCTGCTGATGTATTGAGGCAACCTTCGTGTGGCTGCCATGACCAGGGCCCAAGTGAGTTCAGCCGGGGCAGTGGGTGACCCCACACCTTCGGCCACGGCCACGCCGCGCTCGGTGCAGGCCATCAAGTCGATGTGGTTGCCCACTCGGCCGGTTTGGGCGATCATTTTGAGTCGGGGCAGCTTCTCGATCAGGGCACGGTTGAGACCCGTGCGTTCGCGGTTCAAGACAATCACATCGGCGTCTTTGAGCCGAACCGACAGCTGGCCAATGCCTTTGACCGTGTTGGTGTACACCTTGGCTGGGTAGTTCTCGAGTTTGGATGCGCAGTCGAGTTTTCGCACGACATCCTGGTAGTCGTCTAGGATCACAATGTTCATGCTCGACATTGTGCCTTGTCACGTGCCTGATTGTCGTCAGCCAGGCACATATCGGTGATGCTTTAACGCGTGCGGTGGCCAGTCGCTTGGTGCCACAACAACCCCCTTCCAGAGTATCGGGGTGTTGTTTGTGGGCACAAGCCGTCTGCCAGCCTCAGGAGGGGCGGTATCGCGCTTCCAAGGCGACCAATCGATCAAGCTCGGCGCAGACGTCGGCCATGCGGCCAGAGATCACCATGCGGCCGGCACCGAGGGAGTTTTGACCACATTCATGGACACGCAGGACACGCAGGCTGGGTGGGCGTTGGGTCACTGGCGTCTTGCCTTGGGGTGGCATAGCACAAGGTGAGGACCGAACAGCCCATTCGGGGTGCGGGCGTACAGGCGGTCTTTTAGGCAAAACCTGCACCGGGGAGCCAGTAACGAAGGAGGGCAGGTTCTTGAACAGACCTGAAAGTGTAAGCAGAGCGATTCCCATGTGAAACCTTTCAAAAGCATGGAGGTTGGACACAGGCAGGATTGCTGAAGAAAGTCGTCGGCTTCAGGGCTGATGAACAGCGCCCGCCACCTGAGGCCGCGACTGAAAAATGTCACATGACGAAGCTGTTGCGGATCAGGCCCACGGCCAGGCCTTCAATGTCAAAAGGCTCGCCCGGGTGCACCACGATGGTCGGGTAGTCGGGGTTTTCGGGCAGCAGTTCGATGCTGGAGGCGGTTTTGTGCAGGCGTTTGACCGTGACCTCGTCACCCAGGCGGGCCACCACGATCTGGCCGTTGCGCACTTCTTTGGTGGATTTGACGGCCAACAAGTCGCCGTCCATGATGCCCGCATCCCGCATGGACATGCCACGCACCCGCAGCAGGTAGTCGGGTTGCTGGGCAAACAGGCTGCTTTCGAGTTGGTAGGTGCGGTCTACGTGTTCTTGCGCCAGGATGGGCGAGCCGGCAGCCACGCGCCCCACCAGAGGCAGACACAGCTGACCCAACCCGGGCAGGCTCAAGCTGAACAGATCAGAAGGTGTGCGCAAGCTGCTGCGCGAGCTGCCTTTGAGGCGAATGCCGCGCGAGGTGCCACTGACCAACTCGATCGCGCCCTTGCGCGCGAGGGCCTTGAGGTGCTCTTCTGCGGCGTTGGGTGATTTGAAACCCAGAACACTGGCGATCTCGGCGCGGGTCGGGGGTGCGCCGGTGTTGGCGATGGTGTTCTGGATCAGTTGCAAAATTTCTTGTTGGCGGGCGGTGAGTTTGGGGCTGTCGGTCATGGCGGTCTCCTGGTGGGGACTGGAGCTGTTGTTTCATCCAGTGGCTGTATTTTTAAACAGTTTTCTTGGTTGTGCAAGCTTGCCATGAAAAAAAGTCTGAAATTGAACTTGAATTGGCGAGGCGGGGCGAAGCCGTTGCGCTAGCGCCGCGGGTCTTGCACGGCAGAGCGCAGGTGGAGTTCACCGTGCCCGGTCCGCGCGATACAGCCCCCAGACAGCCAAAGTGCCCAGAGTCTTTGTGTGTTGTCTGCCAACAACAAAGCCCCTGAAAAGGGGCTTGTCGGGTGGGTGCAGCCTGACGACTGTGTGCCGAGGATTACGGTGCCAGTGCGGCAAATGCGCGCGCGGTGATGTCCTCCACGCTGCCCGTGCCACTGATGGCGCGGTACTTGGGCGCAGAGGCGGCATCGGCCTGGGCCCAGTTGGCGTAGTAGTCCACCAAGGGGCGGGTCTGGTCGCTGTAGACCTGAAGACGCTTCTGGACGGTTTCTTCCTGGTCGTCGGCGCGTTGTACCAGGGGCTCTCCGGTCACATCGTCCACACCCGCCACTTTGGGCGGGTTGAAGGTGACGTGGTAAGTGCGGCCCGAGGCGGGGTGCGAGCGGCGGCCGCTCATGCGTTCAATGATGGCTTCAAAGGGCACGTCGATTTCGAGCACGTAGTCGAGTTTGACGCCGGCAGCCTTCATGGCGTCGGCCTGGGGGATGGTGCGCGGGAAGCCGTCAAACAGGAAACCATTGACGCAGTCGGTCTGGGCAATGCGTTCCTTGACCAGGTTGATGATCAGATCGTCGCTGACCAGTCCGCCCGACTCCATGACGGCTTTGGCTTGCAAGCCCAGTGGGGTGCCGGCCTTCACGGCCGCACGCAGCATGTCGCCGGTCGATATTTGAGGGATGGTGTATTTCTGGCAAATGAAAGTGGCTTGGGTGCCTTTGCCTGCGCCGGGTGCGCCCAACAAAATCAGTCTCATGGTTGTTTTCCTTATTGCTTGTCATGGAGTGGGTCTGCCGGGTCTCGAGGGGACCCATGTTGCGGCAAACGACTGCAGTGAGAATATCACGCAAGGCGTAATTCAGGCTTACGCCCGGATGGCGGCGCGAACGCGTTCCAAATCTTCTGGGGTGTCCACGCCCGGTCCGGGGGCCTGGCCGGTGGTGTAAACGGCAATGCGGTGTCCGTGCCACAGGGCGCGCAGCTGCTCCAGCGACTCCAGCTGCTCCATGGGGGCGGGAGGCAGTTGGGGGAACTGGGCCAAAAAACCGGCGCGGTAGGCGTAAATGCCCACATGTCGCAGGGGCGGCGGGCTGGGCAGTTGGGTGAAGGGTTCGAGGTTCTTGCCCAAGTGAGAAGCGGCACTTTGCCCATCACGCCACCAGGGAATGGGTGCGCGGCTGAAATAAAGCGCCATCTGCCGGGCGTCCGTGACCACCTTGACCACATTCGGGTTACAGAAGTCGGCCAGCAAGGTGATGGCGTGGGCGGCTGTGCTCATGCTGGCCTCAGGCCGTTCGATGAGCAGCTGCGCGACCTGGTCAATCAGTGCTGGCTCGATCAGCGGCTCGTCGCCTTGCACGTTGACCACCACGGCCTCATGACCCAGGCCCAGCAACTGGCAGGCCTCGGCCAGACGGTCGCTGCCGCTGACGTGGTCCTGGCGGGTCAAGAGGGCCCGCACACCATGGGCTGCGCAAGCGGCCACGATGCGGTCGTCATCGGCAGCTACCACCACTTGGGCGGCTTTCGACAGCATGGCGCGATGGGCCACCCGCACGACCATGGGCAGTCCGGCGATGTCGGCCAGGGGTTTGCCGGGCAGGCGACTGGACGCCATGCGCGCGGGAATCAGGACGCTGAAGTGGCCGTCGGGAAGGGTCTGCCGCATGCCTGGGCTTTCAGAGCGGGGGGCGCAAAGGCGCCAGTTTCTCGATTTCCTCGTCACTCAAGGTGCGCGCTTCGTTTTCGAGCAGGATGGGAATGCCCTTGCGCACGGGATAAGCCAGGCGGGCGCTGCGCGAGAGCAGCTCCTGGGTCTCGCGGTCAAAATCGAGCGGTCCTTTGGTGACCGGGCAGACCAGCAGTTCAAGCAGTTTGGTGTCCATGGGGCAATGATAACGGCGCAAGACAAGCCGGCCAGCGGATGTGGCTGTCCAGACGGGTCGTTTCAGCGAAACGGTTGTGCAGCCAGGCGCTGGTCCAGCGCCTGCCAGAACGCGGCTTCGGGCGTCAGCACCAAGGGGACAGCCAAGGCCTCAGGCTGGTGCAGCCAGAGTTTGGCCGCGTCTTTTTCTGTGCACAGCAAGAGGCGATCAGAGGGGTTTGGCGACCCGTCTGCGTAGTCAAAATGGTCGGGCAAGGCGGTGGTCTGCTGCAGCTGCAGACCGGCTGCGCGCAGCATGGCAAAAAATGCCTCGGGGCGGGCCAGACCGGCCACCGCATCGACGGGCTGGCCGAGCAGGCTGGACAAAGCCCGGCTGCGGCCGTGCGCATCGTGCGCCAGTGGGGCCAATTCACGCAGCGCCTGAAAGCCGCCCTGCAAGCCATTGGTGCCGGTGTGCAGCAGCAAGTCCACCGACCGGGGCCAGGGCTCGCGCAAAGGCCCGGCCGGCAGCAGCCAGCCGTTGCCCACGCCGCGCTCGTCCATGACGCAGATTTCCAGGTCCCGAGCCAAGGCCCAGTGTTGCAGACCGTCGTCGCACACCAAAATATTGACCTCAGGGTGCGCTTGCAACAAGGCCCGCCCGGCTTCGGCACGCAGAGCCGCCACCCACACGGGGGCACCGGTCTTTTGATGGATCAGCAAGGGCTCATCCCCCACCTCGGTGGGCAAGCTGCCGGGCAAGACCGCACGGATGTCATCGAACAGGCGGCCGTGGCCGCGTGAAACCACACCTGCTTTCCAGCCCTGCTGCTGCAGATGGTTCACCAGGGCGATGGTGAGTGGGGTTTTGCCGGCACCGCCGGCCACCACATTGCCCACCACAATCACCGGCACCGGCAGCCGATGGGCTTGCCGCCAGCCCCAGCGCCAAAGCAGCGCCCGGCTCCAGAGCAAAGCTGCATGGACGAGGGCGATGGGACGCAGCAGCCAAGCGATCCAACCCCGAGAAGCCCAGATCCTTGGCAAGTGCTGGTGCAGCCAGGCGGACAGGCGCATGGGTGTCAGGAGCCCGAGGACTCGGAAGATTGGGTGGCGAAGGTGATTTGCGACAGCCCCGTGCGGCGAGCCGCTTCCATGGCATGGACCACCGATTGGTGACTGGCCTGCGCGTCAGCGCTGATCACCAAGGTCACCTGTTGGGAGGCCAATGGCCCCAAAACGGCAGCCAAAGCACTCACCGAGGTGCCATCAACGGGGGATTTGTTCACGGCATATTGGCCTTGCGCACTGACCGTGAGCACAATCTGCTGCGGCCGATCTTTTTGCTTTTGGGCATCCGCCAAGGGCAAGGTCATGTTGATTTCGCTCAGGCGAGACGCAGTGGAGGTGAGCATCAAAAAGATGAGCAGCACCAACAAAACATCGATGAAAGGGATGAGGTTGATCTCGGGCTCGGCCGAGGGGGTGCGTTTGCGAAAGTTCACAGCGGACTCGTTCAGTGGCGCAGGTGGCTCAAGTGGCGGGCCAATTGTTCGCTGGCCACCTCCATCGACAGCAGCAGATGGTCCACCCGTGCTCTGAAGTAGCGCCAGAACATCAGTGCTGGAATGGCCACGATCAAACCCAAGGCGGTGTTGTATAAGGCCACGGAGATGCCGTAGGCCAGTTGCGCCGGTTGACTGCTGCCTGCAGTCTGGGCCGCGAAAATTTCGATCATCCCCATGACGGTCCCAAGCAAGCCCAGCAAGGGGGCTGCTGAAGCGATGGTGCCCAGAGCCGTCAAATAACGCTCCAGTTGCCCAGCAGCCAAACGGCCGGCCATTTCCATGTGCGCCCGGATGTCTTCGTACGAGGCGGCAGGATTTTGTTGCAGGCAGCGCAGACCACTGGCCAGAACGGGACCCAAAACCCCATTTTTTTCAAGTTGCACAACGGCTTCTTCGGGCGCAAGACCACGCCGGCTCATTTCAACAGCCTGTTCCAAGGTTTGTGGGGGGATGACTTTGTGCTCGCGCAGCTGAAACAGTCGCTCAAGGATCAAGGCCAAAGCCAAAACAGAGCACAAAATCAGCGGCCAGATGGGCCATCCAGCGGACTGAATGATAGACAACAAAACAGTTCCTTCTTTGGGAGGCCAAGTGTCAAAACAGCATCATTATGGATGATGGCAAGCGCCTCTGGCTCGCCGCGAGCACCCAGCCAGCGAGCACCCCATCGCTTGAATGGGCTGTGGATAACTTTGTGGAAAAGTTTTGGTGGGGCTGTATTTTTTTGATCGACATGTATTTTAAAAATACCCATTAATGATTAAAAAATTAACTGAATCAAGGACTTGTCAATTGGTCAAGCCGGAGCACTGTCCTTGCTGAATGGTAGTGAACCTCGTGATGGTCTGTGGACGACTGAAGATGGGCGTCAGACGCACGGGTTGGTGTGGCTGCCGGCTGTAGGACAATCCCGGGCATGAGCCCTTCAGAGATCTCCCCCCCACGCGCTTGGACTGTTTCAGCGTTGTGCCGCGCCGTGGCCGATGCCCTGGATACCCAGTTCAACCCGGTCAGCTTGCGCGGCGAAATTTCGGGCTTTTCGCGCGCGGCCAGCGGGCATTGTTATTTTTCAATCAAGGACGACACCGGCCAGATTCGCTGCGCCATGTTCCGGCGTGCCGCCAGTCTGATGGACTTTGCGCCCCGTGACGGCGAATTGGTCGAGGTGCGGGGCCGCTTGGGTGTTTACGAAGCCCGGGGCGATTTGCAGTTGATCGTCGAATCCATGGAACGGGCAGGGCAGGGCGTGCTCTTTGAGCAGTTTTTGCGCCTCAAAGCCAAGCTCGAAGCCGAGGGTTTGTTTGACGCTGGGCACAAACGCAGCTTGCCTGCTCAACCGCGCGCCATTGGGGTGGTGACATCTTTGGGGGCTGCCGCTTGGCACGACGTGGTGACCGCCTTGCAGCGGCGCGTGCCGCACATTCCGGTGTTGATGGCCCCAGCCTTGGTGCAGGGGGCAGGGGCTGCGGCCACGTTGGCGCTGGCCCTGCAAGCCATGTACGCCCTGACGGCCGAGGACAACCCGCTGTGCCCGCCTGTGGACGTGATCCTCTTGGTGCGCGGTGGCGGCTCGATGGAAGACCTGTGGTCTTTCAACGACGAAAACCTGGCCCGGGTGATCGCCCAAAGCCCCGTGCCGCTCATTTGCGGCGTGGGTCACGAGACCGATTTCACGATCGCCGACTTTGTGGCCGACGTGCGCGCCCCAACGCCCACGGCCGCCGCTGAGATGGCCGCGACCGACCGGGGTGTGGGCATTGAAGCTTTGAGTGTCTTGGAACACCGCTTGAATCGGGGCCTGCTGCGCCAGCAAGACCGGCAGGCACAGCGTTTGGACGCTGTGGCGGCGCGGTTGGGTGTGGGTTTGGTCCGTCAGCAAGAGCGCCAGAGCCAGCGTCTGAATGCGGTGGCGTCACGGCTGGGTCGCCCGCAAGCCTTGCTGGTCCAGCACAACCAGTGGCTGGACCAGTTGGCCGGTCGTTTGCAGATGGGTGTGCGAAGTCAATTCATGGCGCAGGGCCATCAGTTGGAGCGGCTGAGCGACCGTTTGGGTTTCAACCGGGCTCAGCAGGTGCCGCAACGCGCCCAGCGCCTGGAGCGGGCCGCTTTGCGTTTGTCGTCGGTGGACCCGCACCGGGTGCTGGAGCGCGGTTATGCCTGGCTGAGTGATGACCAGGGTCAGGCTCTGACCCATGCTGGGCAATTTCAGCCTGGTCAGAACGTTCAGGCCACTTTGTCCGATGGCGTGGTACCTTTGGTCGTGTCGCTTAAATAGGTCCCTTGGGTAAGCCTTGGCGGGGTGGGGCCAGGGCTCTTCATACGGGGGTACCCAAAATCGTCGCCCTGGCCCCACCCCGCCAAGGCGATGTGATTCAGATGACCACGGCTGCCAGACTCTCCAGAGTCCCGAATACCCAAGGGGCGATCGTGCTGCCCCTAAAATGCGTGGGTTGTTTTTCAATTCGCATCAACACAAGGACCCCTCATGGAACACACTTTGCCCGCACTGCCTTACGCGATCGACGCTTTGGCCCCTCACTACAGCCAGGAAACCCTGGAGTTTCACCACGGCAAGCACCACAATGCTTATGTGGTGAACCTGAACAACCTGCAAAAAGGCACTGAATTCGAGAGCATGTCCCTCGAAGACATCATCAAGAAGTCCAGTGGTGGTGTTTACAACAACTCGGCCCAGATCTGGAACCACACCTTCTTCTGGAACTGCATGAAGCCCAACGGCGGTGGCGAGCCCACAGGTGCTTTGGCCACAGCCATCAACGCCAAGTTCGGCAGCTACGCCGCTTTCAAAGAAGCCTTCGTCAAGAGCGCCGTGGGCAATTTCGGCTCTGGCTGGACATGGCTTGTGAAGAAAGCCGACGGCTCGGTCGACATCGTCAACATGGGCGCTGCGGGCACCCCCTTGACCACCGGCGACACCGCCTTGTTGACCGTGGACGTCTGGGAACACGCCTACTACATCGACTACCGCAACATGCGCCCCAAGTTCGTGGAGACTTTCCTCAGCAACTTGGTGAACTGGTCTTTCGCCGAGAAGAACTTCGGCTGATCGATTCAAGCTTCAAGTCACAAAGCCCGCTGATGCGGGCTTTGTGCTTTGAGGGGCCGAAGGTAAATGGGGCCCTTGAACTGTCTTGCGATCAACCATGGAGCTGAGAACGGGGTGGGGCCGGGCGCCGATTTCTGGTACCCCAGCATGAGGCGCCCGGCCCCACCCCGTTCTCAGCGGACCTCGCACAAACAAGCACCTCAGCGAATCATCATCCCGCCATCGGCCACCACGGTCTGGCCCGTCACATAGTTGGCTGCAGGGCTCGCCAAAAACACCGCGATGCCGCCAATGTCATCCGCCTCACCCATGCGGCGCAAAGGCGCTTGGCTGTTGTATTTGGCGCTCAGCACCGGGTCTTCGTGCAGTGCCTTGGCAAAGTCGGTCTTGATCAGGCCCGGGGCGATGCAGTTCACACGGATGTTGTCCGGGCCCCATTCCACCGCCAGGTTGCGCGCCAGCTGCATGTCGGCCGCCTTGGACAGGTTGTAGGCCCCAATGACCGAGGAGCCGTGCAGCCCGCCAATGGACGACACGATCACGATGGCGCCGTCTTTTTGGGCCTTCATGTCGGGGTAGACCAGGTTGCACAACCAGGCATTCGACAAAACGTTGTTGCGCATGACCTTGTCAAACACCTCGTCGCTCATGCCTGTGGCTGGACCGTAATAGGGGTTGGTGGCCGCATTGCACACCAAAATGTCGATAACCCCCCAGGTCTGGCGGGTCTGCGCAATCAGGTTTTGCAACTGCTCCTTGTTGGAGATGCTGGCCGCAATGGCCATGGCTTGGCCACCTGCAGCCTGAATCTCTTTGACCACCACTTCGCAAGCGTCTTGTTTGCGGCTGGACACGACCACCTTGGCACCCGCCTTGGCCAGGTGGTGCGCAATGGACCGGCCAATGCCCCGACTGGAACCAGTGACCACGGCGACTTTGTCTTGAAGATTGAACAGCGACATGAATGGGACTCCTTGTTGGATGCATGGCAGTCTGCCCGGGTGCTTGGCCCCTGTCTGTCTTGCGGGTGTCAGCGGGGTGGGGCTGGCGCGCCCTCAAATCACCGCAGTCTGAGCCAAAATGCTGCCCATGGAACAAATTGAAGCTGTCGTGATCGGGGCCGGCGTGGTCGGCCTGGCTGTGGGGCGGGCGCTGGCGCTCTCGGGCCGCGAGGTGCTGGTGCTCGAATCGGAAAACGCCATCGGCACGGGTACCAGCTCGCGCAACAGCGAGGTCATTCACGCAGGCATTTATTACCCGGCTGGCTCGCTCAAGGCGCGGCTGTGTGTTCAGGGCAAACAGATGCTTTACGCTTATTGCGCCGAGCGCGGCGTGACGCACCGGCAGCTGGGCAAGCTCATCGTGGCCACTAGCCTTGAGCAAGTGCTGGCGCTGGACGGCATCATGGCCAAAGCCACCGCCAACGGTGTGCACGATTTGCAAAAACTCACGGCTGGCCAGGCCCGGGCGCTGGAGCCTGCGCTGGCTTGCGAGGCAGCGCTGCTTTCACCCAGCACCGGGGTGATTGACAGCCACGGCTTCATGCTCGCCTTGCAAGGCGACATGGAAAACGCTGGCGGTCTGTTGGCGCTGGTCTCGCCTGTGCAGCGCATTGCCGTGCGGCAAGGCACGGCCAGCCACCCGATTCGGGTGTGTACGCAAGACGGCACCGAGTTGGCGTGCAAGGTGCTGGTCAACGCGGCGGGGCTGAGCGCCGTGGCCATCGCGCGGGGCATGGACGGGCTGGACAAAAGCCTGCTGCCGTCAGCGCACTACGCCAAGGGCAACTACTTCACGCTCTCGGGCAAAGCGCCGTTTTCGCGTCTGATTTACCCGGTGCCCGAAAAAGCCGGTTTGGGCGTGCACCTCACGCTCGATCTGGGCGGCCAGGCCAAGTTCGGTCCAGACGTGCAGTGGGTCGAAGACCCCGCCGATCTGCAGGTTGACCCGCGCCGGGGAGACGCCTTTTATGCCGAGGTGCGCAAATATTGGCCGGGTTTGGCCGATGGCGCTTTGCAGGCAGGTTATGCGGGCATGCGCCCCAAGATCAACGCCCCGCACGAAGCAGCGGCCGACTTCATGATCCAAGGCCCCGCCGAACATGGTGCGCCCGGTCTGGTGAACCTGCTGGGCATCGAGTCGCCGGGCTTGACCAGCTCGCTGGCAATGGCTCAAGAGGTCTGCGCTCGGTTGGCCTGAGCCATCGTGACCCACTGCTAGCCCTTCATGCACCCTTCGTCTTCATTTTTTCAGCGGTTGTTTCAACGGGTCGAAACCGCGCTTTTGCGCCATGGCTCCGAGCCAAGAACCATTTTTCTGTTGGCCATTTTTTCGGTTTTGGATGGGTTTTTGCCCATGTTGCCCGCAGAAATGTTTGTGCTGGCCTTGTGCATTTTCCAACCGCAAAACGGCCTGCGCATTGTGCTGTTGTTCGCAGCCGCATCTGCATTGAGTGCCTTTTTGTTGGCCTTGGGCATGGGCACGCTGACGGCATCTGCCGAATCGTTGAGCCACAAGCTGATGGGGTCACAAGGGCCACAGGTATTGGCCATGCTGCGAGACTCGGGACCGGTCAGCATGGTGTTTTTTTCGGTCTTTCCAGACTCACCGCGATCGGCTATCGCGTTGTTCGCCTTGAGTGGGGTGCCACCCGAGTCGATCTGCGCGATGGTGTTCATCGGCAAACTGATGCTCTACACCGAGCTGTTGTTGTTGATCCATCATTTGCCGTCCAGGGTGGGCAGGTGGCGAGGTGTTGGGCCATTCTGGGTGCGATGGTTACAGCGCCGCGCCAGCCGCTTCGTGGCCTATTGCCGCCGAATCCGCAGGCGTGCGAGGTGCCTCAAGCAGGGCACTTGAACATCCCCAGTAATTCAAAATGCGCACCTCTGTTTTGTTTATCTCTTGAGAGACAGCACAGCGTGAACAGGCGCGTCTATCATGACCTGCATGCACCCTTTTGACGAAGCCATAGATCTCCAAGCCAGCGCGCCCCACGAATTCACCGGCGCGACTCATCCGGCCTATGCCAACATGGTCGGGCCCTTTGGCGGCACGACTTCGGCACAGTTGCTGCAGTCGGCCATGCTGCACGCCGAGCGCCTGGGCGATCCCGTCGCCCTGACGGTCAATTTTGCGGCCCCGGTGGCCGATGGCGAGATCCGCTTTGTGGCCCGGCCCGTGCGAACCAACCGATCGACCCAGCACTGGATCATCGAGGCGCACCAGACAGAAGGCGTGGTGGCCACCGCCACGGCGGTGTTTGCGGTGCGACGCGAGACTTGGTCGGATGTGGAGGCCCTGATGCCGGCCAACGTGCCTGCGCCTGAGGATGTGCCGCGCATGCCCGTGAAAGGCATGCCCGCTTGGCCGCAGCGCTACGACATGCGTTTTGTTGAAGGCGCGTTTCCCACTGCCTTTGACGAGCAGGAGCAAGCCCATTCGCGCTCGACCCTGTGGGTGCGCGACGAGCCTGCGCGGGCGCTGGACTTTGCCTCCTTGGCCGCCATCAGTGACAGCTTTTTCCCGCGCATCTACATCCGCCGTCGCCGCCGGGCCATGATTGGTACGGTGACCCTCACCACCTATTTCCACGCCGACAGCGCCTTGCTGGCGCAAGTGGGCACGCGGCATGTGCTGGGCGTGGCCAAGGCGCTGAACTACCGCCACGGCTATTTTGACCAGACCGGCGAGCTGTGGAGCCCCGAAGGCCAACTGCTGGCGAGCACGCACCAGCTCGTGTATTTTAAGGACTGAGCAAGAACGTGTCTCTGTCGCTGAGATCACTTTGCGGCGGACCCTGCAAGCTTTTTTGGTCTTAACAGCTCAGTTATTCGCATCTCCATTGATTCAATGTATGTCAAGCTGAGTTGGGATGAAATCAAGAGGCAAATCAACCTGCGCAAGCACGGTCTGGACTTTGCCTTGGCAAGTGTTGTTCTGGATTCCCGGTATCGGTTGGACATCCCGGTGGTTCGCGGCACAGAGCCGCGAACATGGTCCACGTCGTATGTGATGAGATTTTTGGCTGCTTTGCCGGTGGTACACACGGCGCGTGATGCGTCTTGTCGAATCATCAGCTTCCGCCGTGCCAATCGCGAAGAAAGAGAGACCTACCTTGTCTGGATCGAAAATGAATGCGATGAGCCTTGAAGAGCTGATAACGGCTTTGAAGGTCAAGGAGCGCGAGGCCCCTTATGTTTGGGACGGCCAAGACGAGGACGAGCGTACGGCGACGCCAGAGGAATTGGCGCATCGCTTAGCGTTGGCCCGCAAACGCGGCAGGCCTGCAGGCAGTGGCGTCAAGGAGCAGGTCGCCATCCGTTTGGACAAGGAGATCCTGGAGGCTTTTCGCGCCGAAGGGAAGGGTTGGCAAACGCGCATCAACCAGGCATTGAGGCGCTATCTGGCGGAACACCCTACACAGTCGTGAACAACGTAGCAGCCGTGAACACCGAAGCAGGCTGCGTTGTGATCAACGTTTCATCTGCTGCAAAGCGCTGGCCACTTCGGTGACCAGCGCTGTCCCTTTGTAGATGAGGCCGCTGTAGACCTGAACCACATCCGCACCGGCTTCGATTTTGGCGATGGCGTCATAAATCGGGGTCAGATACCAATTACTCTAGGCTGCATCACGTCACCTGCCGCGCCCAAACCAACAGCGCCACCACCAGCATCTCGGACCGCACACTCGCCTTTGTCTACGGCCCCGACACCAACGCGTTAAACAGACCGTCACCCTGACGGGGAACGCCCCCACCAACATGATGGGCGGCACCACCTGGTACCTGCACGGCCAGAACAACGCGCTCTTGTTTGAAAAAGAGATCAAAGCCAACGGCGTCACAGAAAACCGCCACTACCTGCAAGCGGCTGGCATGACCTTTGCCAAGGCACCGGGCAACCTGCAAAGTGACAACCGGTATGCGCATGTGATGAACAACCCGTTGGCGTATGCGGACCCGAGTGGGTATATCGGTTTCAAGAAATTGTTGAGGATTGCGGTGGTGGTGTGCGTGGCGTTTTTACGGCTGGGTCTATGCAACCTTGGGCGCTTCTCAATGGGTACAGCATCGCTGAGGCAAAAATCTTGTCTGGTGCCACAGGAGGCGCAGCGGCAGGCGCAACAGGGGCCGCCATCAACGGCGGCACAGTCTGAGGCCTCTTGAGTTCTGGCCAAGACGGTCGGTCCAAGCTGGTACGCAGGAATGACAAGGCCCTGCTGCTGGTAGTGGGCAATTTCGGCAGACGTGAGGGCAGACAGCATGGGGACTCCTTGCAAAAACACATAGTCAACCAAGCCGCATCCAAATGTGTAGAAAAGAAGTTTCTTTATCTAAAATAAATATTTTTAGTATTATAAAATATACGAAAATAAATTTTTAATTTACATTCCAGCTCGGTGACATGCGCGCGAGCACACCTGATCGACCGGTGCCCACGTTGTACTCACACACAGAGGAAATGCCCCATGAAGCCCAGCCCATTCAAAACTCGATCGTGGATCCTGTGTGGGCTCGTCTTGCTGCTGTTGAGTGCTTGTGGCGGTTCTTCGACGGTCAGTTTGGATAACGGTAACGGCTCCAACTCCAACGCCAACGCCACCCTCGCCTTTGACCAAGTGGTCCATGGGAGCAATGCTTCAATGATTTACGGTGCGGTCTCGCAAGGCATTGAATTTGGTGCACGTGCGCACCTCAGCGATGTCGGCGCGGACGCCTCTGTGACCGGCAAAGGCGTGACCATCGCGATCATTGACGACTTTGTCACGGCTGAATCCACCCGCATCCTGTTCCCGTCCATCACCCGCAAATCAATCAGCTCGGGCGCAGGGGGCACCAACACCACCCTCATCAACTGCACCCTCACGTACCAGTGGGACACGACGTGGACGCATGGCGACCTGGTCGCCAATATTGCAGGCGCCAGCTCGACGCCATGGAGCGCCAAAAGTGTGAATTTGCAAGTGGCCAGTGTTTCAAACAATCCCGCGTGTGCTTCTACTTTTTACGCCGGGGCGCCCAGTTCCACCCTGCTCGCGCAGTTGAACACCAACGCGGTGCCTGGCGTTGCATCGGGCGCCAAGATTCTCCGCGACCCGGTCGTACTGGGTACCGACGGTGGAACAGAGGCTGTCGTCAACGTCCACGGGCATTTGGTCAATGCGCTGACTGACAAGACCGTTGGCGTGATCAACCTCAGTCTAGGTGCTGACATTAAAGCTTCGACCGGCGACAGTCTTGCAGACGTCATCGCTGAGGCGACCGAAAAGTTACCCATCTCCACCTCGGTCAATGCCGTTATCACGGTGGCAGCGGGCAACAGTGGACTGGCCTGCAACCAAGATAATTTAGCAGGCTGTAATGTGGTAGCGGCCGCTTTGGTCAATCAAGTGCCCACCGCCACCTCGACGATTGTGGTGGGCGCGTTGACGGCAGGCGGCAAAATTGCCGACTATTCAACCCGACCCGGCAGCCTGATGAACCGCTTTATCTGGGCCTCTGGCGAATCGGGGTTTTACCCCAACGCCAACGGCAGCAATGCACAAGGCACTTCGTTTGCGGCGCCCCGCGTCGCGGGCGTGGCGGCCTTGCTGCGGCAAAAATACCCAAGCCTCACCTCCAGCCAAATTTGTGACCTGATCTTGGACTCTGCCAGCAAAGACATAGACAACGACGGTGTGGGTGACTTTACGGGTGTCAGTCCGATTTATGGGCGCGGCAAACTCAGCTTGGCCAATGCCTTGGCCTTAGCGGCAACCCGTTACCCCACGCTCTAATCAGACAGCACCACGGGATTCAACCGCGCTCAGGCAAGGCAGTCCACGCGCGGATTTTCATGTGCATGTACAGGCACGCGCACAGGCAGGCCAAAGTCAGAGCGCCCAATATCGCTGTCCATTTCAAAGGGCCAAGACCGCTGGCCCTGGCAGGCAGGGCGTTGAATGTTTGAATCTGGCCGTGCAGCTCTTGCACAGACTTGACGAGCGAGGGGATGAAGCTGTCGTATTGCAGCGCATAAAAATCTTCTGCATGCTGCGGTTTAACCAGGCTCGGAAACTGGGGATCAGCTTGTTCCACCTCTTGGGCAATGAAGCCGACCCGGGGGTCTGCACTGCCTTTGAATTGGTACTGCACCGGCTTGAGTTGCCGGATAAAAGACAGGCCGCGCGCACTGTCCGAGATGTTCGTCTTCAAAGCCCGGTCTGACGGGGTGGGCCAGGCTGCGACAGAGCCGACGAAGAAATTTTTTAAATCGGGGTTTTTACCCAAGGTGATTGTGTTGCCCGCAGCACTGCTGCGATGCCCCAGGCTGATCGCACCGTCTAAGGAACTTGTACCTGAGGTGTCACCAGCAAAAAAGCCGACACAAATAGCATTGGAGCCTGATGGCGTACCTGAAGTACCACCCATAAAAATATGGTTCGAGCCTATAACGTTTGTTCCACCGGCAGAACGCCCAATGAAAATATTCGCACTCCCCTGATTCTGCCAACCTGCACTTTCACCCACAAAAGTGTTGTAAAAACCCGGCTCCGGGTTCGACAGATCCAAAACTGTCAGCCCACGAGCGCCATCGACCCCCTTTGGGGGCGCACCAAAACTTGAACTTGTTTGCGCTTGCACAGGCATACAGGCCCAGGCCCATAACAGCGCGACATAAACCGATCCCTTTAATTTAGCGGTCATGTCATTTTTGCGTATAAAAATTGCGGCCGCTGTTATCGCCGATATACACGCTGAAGCTGCCGGTGTTACCTGTACGTTGTCCCAAATACACAGCGTTGTTGTCGCTGGTATTGAGTGGACTCCAAGCTGAGCCTGTCCAAAAGTAGAGCGCACCAGAGAGTGTGACCAGCCCAATGTCGCTGATTTGACTGACGTTCAGCGGTGTCGATAAGTCGGCGGCATTGGCCTGGGGCGGCTTCCACCTGGGGTGATCACTGATGGGATACCGGGCGGCTAAAAATTGTTTGGCATCACTGGTATGGAGCATGGCCAAGCCGGCTTGCGCCGTCAATGTGGCGGGGACGGCATGCGACCATGTGCTATTACTGCTTTTGAAAAGGGCGGGGTTATCCGGGTAGGTGTAGCCCATAGAGATGTAACTGTCGTTCACCACAAGGCTGGTCAACAGGGCGTCGAACTTGCCATTGTGCAAGGCCACGGGCTGCGTCCAGTACACATCCAAATCGATGCTGCAGGCATTGCCGGTACAGCCTGTAGGCGTGATGGCAATGGCAGTGGTGTAACTCCCTACACCACCCCAGGGCAGACCGGGATAGGTGCTTGCCGTGGCGCTGGGCAAGGCCAGCAAGCCAAGCATCATCAATTCGTCAGCCGTGGGCGAGAGCAAATTGAGAACGTTCACCTGAGCGTTCGTCACGGGATTTTTGTAGCTGATGGCCATGGGTGTGGCGGCTGTCAAATTATTCCAATAGGTCAGGCTGTACAGTGATAAGCCATACAACACCTCACGCATGGCGATGGCCACTTGCGCCCCCTTTATGTCTTTGTTGGCGCTGATGCGCGTCCATTGCGCATTCAAAATCGCCAGGGTAGCGACCAGAACATAAATAGCGAGTCGGAGCATGTTGGTATCAGTTCATCGTCATCAAATGATGCCACCATGGGACTGGGGCGAAGGGGCTGATGCAAGCTATGAACGCCCACATCATCGGGGCGCAAGCTGTTTGTATTTCTGGTAGGTCAGCCCCGTCACAAGCAGCATACAAAGCAAGACCAAAAAGGCACTCACCTCTACTGCACGGATCAAAGGGCTCGATGCCCCGCGCTGTGATTGCGCAGCGGCCAATTGGCTGTCCAGCTCTTGGATCGACAACACCAAGGCGGGGATGAACGAGGTGTATGTCAGTGCGTAATGGCCATTGGCATAGGCGGGTTGAATGACGCCTGGAAAGCCCGGCGCCACTTTTTCCACCTCTTGCGCAATGAAGCCGGTTTGCTGACGACCGTCGCGGATCAAGGTGTAGTCCACAGGGCGCAAGTTGTCAATGAAAGACAAGCCGTACTGGCTGGGCTTGATGTTGGATTTCAAGCGCGCGTCAGACGTAGTTGCCAAGGTGGCGGAAGTGACCACACTGGTGATGGCATTTGCGCCTGTGGTGGGACCGAAGTAGGCCGTATTGGAGGCGTTGACGTTGATGCCGTTGCCTATGGCAATGGAATTAGTGACACCTGCAGTGACGGTCACGTTAGAGCCGAGAATCGTCAAATTAGAAGAACCATTTAACTGGTTTGCGCTGGAGTTGCCAACGATCGTGTTGAACGAGTTGGCCACCGAACTTGATGCACTGCTGCCTGATGAGGCGCCTATGGTGGTATTGAAACCACCTTTGGTTAACATGCCGGCGCTGTAACCGACCTGGGTGTTCCCCGTGGCAGAAGCACCCGTGTCGCTTCCAAGACCTGCGTTGACACCAATATGGGTATTTTGAATCCCCCCTGCACCGGCATTGGTACCCAAACTCACCGTGTTGTCGCTGGTGCTGTTCAAGGAGATCCATGCGGTGCCGTTCCAGAAATAAGCGGTATTCATATTGGTCACATGCCGCACATCGCCATGGGTGTTGCCCTCTGTCGGCAAGCTGTTCAGCGCAGTCACAGGCGACTTCCAAAACTGAGAAGTACTTAAACCACTGCCGTGCGCGAAAAAATTGTAAGCTGCTAACAGGCCTCCTAATTCGGGTTGTGGGCTGCTCACAGACCAGCCTGGGCCTTGAATGAGCGCCGGGGCACTTAGAGTCGAAAAACCGAAGTTTTGTGATGGACTGGAGGCGACGGCATCGCCTAAAAATTGGAGATCGGTCTTGCCGTTTTTCAAGAATTGATGTTGCAAATAAGTCAACTCTGTGAAAGGACAAATGGTGCTGGTAGCCGTGCAGGTAGCGGGGAAAGAGATCTGCGTCAGGTACGCCCCGCCGAAGCTTGAAGTGTTTGCAAAATCCGCCGATAAAAGTCCCAAGGCTTTCAACTCTGCCGCGGTGGGGGCCTTGGTGTTGGCCACTTTGTTAGCCCCGGCCATGATGGCGCTGCCATTGATCAGGGCAGTGCTGTTGTTGATCACATATTTGCTCAAGGCATCGCTCACGGTTTGCAGGGCTTTGGCCGTGGCTTTGGCCCGAGCGGTACCAAAGTCTTGCAGCGCGAGCATGGCCGAGCTGATGGTGATCATCATGACCACCATGATCGAAACGCCGATGGTGATGGGTGACATGGTCTTGCCCTGGAAATTGCGGTTATGGCGTTAAGGCCGGTATGACGTACTCGCCCTGATCGGTTGTCATGCGGCGCGTGACGGGGTCAAAATTCAAAAACGTCATGCCGCCCGGTAATTTGTCACCCGGTGGCACCAAACGGGGCTTGCCTTTGTCTGAGACCAGCACGCCGCTGGGCGAAATCGCATAAACGGGCAAAGACAATTCTTCGCGACGAGCCGTTTTAGCGGCTGCTTTGTCACCCTCCTTTTCACCCTCCTTTTCCCCCGCTTTGTTCGCTGCCAATGCTTTCAACATGGCCGCCTCGGCGCCCCAGGCCTTGGCATTTTTCAAAGTCTTTTTCTCCAGCTCGGCCACTTTGGCAATCAGAGCGTCGACGCTGGCGACCAAATTCTCCAACTGCTGCCGATCGCTCGCAGGCAGGCGCTCGGTGTTGGCGTTGGCGTTGGCGTTGGCGTGGGGCAAAACCGCCGCCGGTGCAAACCCCGGTGCCGCCGCCGTGGCTGGTGCCACTGGATTTGCCTGCGCACTCTGTAGCTCTGCCTCGGGGCCCGGCGCGGCTGGGGTGACGGACGTGGCCGTAGGCGCAGCAAGCACAGGTGCTGGTGAGGCTTGTGAGACTGGTGCGGCAGGTGCTGCGGGGGCCACAGAACCTTCAACAGCGGCAGTCTGGCGCACCGCGCTCGGTGGCTGACGCGGCGGTGCGCTGCCCATGACGTGCAGCACCCCCAATGCGTCGAGCACCAGCAGGCTGCTCACCGTTAACACCACCCCGGCCACTACGGCTGCGGACAACTGCAGCCATCTGTACCAAGGTCGACCCTCTGTGGCCGGGCTGTTGAAACGGGCGGGGGCTTCGTCAAGTGGGGGAAATTGGTCGTTCAAAAGCATTTTCAAGTTCTCCAAATCAAGTGAGGGACAGCGCAGCGGCGCATCCGTACAATGGCCTGCATCGGGGGTGCGCCATTTGCGGTTTTTGAGTTCTTATCTGAGTCGAGTCTGTAGTGCCTGCACGGGGGGCCGCTGCTTGTTGCGCGCAGGCGTGCTGTGCGGGCTCGGCTTGGCGTGGGCACTGGTGGCGACCAGGCCGGCGCAGGCTTTTTGTTTTGCCCAGGCCGCACAAGACTATGGCGTCAACGAAGCGCTGTTGCGCGCCATTTCCAAGGTGGAAAGCAACAACCAGCCGCAAGCCCGTAACACCAACACCGACGGCAGCGTGGATGTGGGGCTGATGCAAATCAACTCGCGCCATTTCCCTGTACTGGCCCGCTACCACATCACCCCCCAGGCCCTCATGGAGCCGTGTCTCAACGTGCAAGTGGGGGCCTGGGTGCTGGCCCAGGCCATTGGGGTGCACGGCCCCACCTGGCGCGCGGTTGGCGCCTACAACGCCGGCGGCTCGCCGGCGCGTGAGGCACTTCGCGAAAAATACGTGGCCAAAGTCTGGCAGGCGTTGCAAATGCAAACACGGCCCAGCACCGCCCTGGCGCCTGCGCCCGTGGGGGCTATGCAGCCGCACACCGGCGCCGACCCGCTGGTGCACAACGCCCCTTGAGCGTGTTGCCGTGGCGAATCGGCCCGCACACTGCAAGCCGGTGCACGACAAAAATGACGCCCCATGGGGCATGGACAGGAGGTATGGCAACATGGCTTTAAGTGCGGGTAAAGGTCACCCGCAGCATGTTGGTGCTACCGGTACCGGAGCAAGCGGCAATGACCGATGCGGGGTCCATGGTCCCGCCGACTCCTTTGATGTTATGCGTCACGCTATGGTTGCCACCGCCCTGGATCGCGACCGCAAGGTTGTCAATGCGCATGGCCACGTCGCGGCATGAGGTGGCAGGCATGCCAAAAAATGAGAATGTGAGGCCGTCGTTTGAAGTGATCTCGGTGGGAAGAGCGACGCTCACCTGACCCTGGTATTGGTTGAGCACCGGGATGCTGCCGTTGCTGACGCTGAACGCAGAGGAGCCAAAAAAGCCCATGCTGATCAGTTGGGCGAGGGACGAGTTGCCAGTTGTGAACCCGTTTGTGCCCAGGACACTGCCATAGCGCATGGTGGCCGCCTTGAGATCGGCCAGGGCCGCCACATCGGTATTGACCTTGGCTTGCTGGACGTATTGAAAGCCAGCAAAGGAGCCGACCAGCGCGATGACGGAGACCAAAATACCAATAGCCACTTGCACGGTGGTGATGCCGCGCTGGGCTTGTTGGCGCACCGTCTGGCGCCGTGGGCAGAAAGCAGGTGAAGCGAAATTTTTCATGATGAAGTCCTTGAGTAGTGAATGGCGTTGGGCAGTGAACCGTGGCTCACTTTTTTTTCTCAGTGCGGATGCCGAGATGACTTTAAGTGCGGGTGAAGGTCACGATCAATTGGTTGTTGCTAGCAGGGCCGCAACCGGCAATGACCGACGCGGCGTCCAGGGTCCCGTTGAGGGGTTTGACCCAAGTGGTCCCACCGCTATTGCCGTTGAAGATTCTGATCGTGGTCGCAAGGTTGTCAATGCGCATGGCCACGTCGCGGCATGAGGTGGGAGGCATGCCGGCAAATGTGAATGTGAGGCCGTCAAAGTTTGAAGTGAGATCGTTGGGAATAGCGACGCTCACCCCACCCTGGTATTGGTTGAGCACGGCGGTGTTGCTGGTGACGCTGAACGCAGAGGAGCCAAAAAAGCCCATGCTGATCAGTTGGGTGAGGGACGAGTTGTTAGCTGTGAACCCGTTTGTGCCCAGGACACTGCCATAGCGCATGGTGGCCGTCTTGATATCGGCCATGGCCGCGACATCGGTATTGACCTTGGCTTGCTGGACGTATTGAAAGCCAGCGAAGGAGCCGACCAGCGCGATGACGGAGACCAAAATACCGATAGCCACTTGCACGGTGGTGATGCCGCGCTGGGCTTGTTGGCGCACCGTCTGGCGCCGTGGGAAGAAAGCAGGTGAAGAAAAGTTTCTCATGATGTAGTCCCTAAGAAGTGAATGGCGATTGAAAAAAAAAGTGGGGGGTTCAAGATGGGTTTAAGGCATTGCAGTTCTCCTTGGGTCAGGGCTAGGGTGAGGGGTGATGGGGGGGTGATGAGGGGGGTTAACGCGACTGGCTTTGCATGTAGCGACTGGTCGCTTCGTTCACGCCGCTTTGTTGCACCGCCATTTGGTACATAAAAACCATGCCGGTCAAAATAGAAAACACGGTGCCAGTCACGATGGTCATCGACTTGACGCGTTGCACGATCAGGGGCATGGCGTCGGTGCCCAAGTGCGACAGGGCCGAGTCAAAGCTTTTGTTGCGCGCGGCGTCTTCGATGAGGTCCAAAATTTTGTAAGAAAACAGGCCGGTGTTCATGGCGGTCAAAGGGTTGGCGCCGACCACCGCCAGTTTTTGGCGCATGTTCATGATGTGCCAATTGAGCCAGGGTGAGCCGCAATGTTGCATCCGTGCCAAGGCGGCGTCCAGCTCCATCCCCGCAGCCAGCAAACCGCCCAACACGCCCAAAAAAACCGCTGACTGCCGGTCGCGGTAAATAGACCAAGGCGGCACCCGGTCAAACACGCTGCGCACCCGACCTGTCCAGCGCGGGATGGACCAGAGGTAGAGAAAGATAAACACAAAAATAGAGCCCATCACCTGCCAGTGCTGGGCCAGGGCAATTTCAAAATGGATCAGCGGCAAGGTCCAGGCAGGCCAGTATTTTTCGGTCACAACTTTGAGCAACTCGGGCCACAGCGAGTTGCCGCAGAACCAACCGGTCAAGCAGATGGCTGCCAGGCTCATGGCCGGCTCGGCGATGGCGGCCAGCACCAAGCCATTGATCTCGGCGCTGGCGTTGCGCTGTGCATTGACCGAGCGCAGGCCTTGCGTCAGATGGCCGGAGGCTTCTGCGGCTTCAAGAATCAACGCTTCTTCTTGGGGGATGAAGGGGGCAATGGCCACGGCGAAAGCCATGCCGTTGTCCAGCCGCTTGACAATGGCGCGGTGCGCCAAGTGAATTTCGTTGTTGCGTGAAGCTTCGCGGCTGGCCCAGGCGCTGAACAGCTCACGGATGGTGGAGACTCTGCGCGAGCCGGTTTCGGCAAAGTTGGCTTCGAGCAGCGTGTAAATTTCACCTCGCTCGCTCATGAAGGCGTTTTTGGCCAGAAAAATAGACAGCTGATGGAGCATGGTGATCAATGTGGCGATGAAGTGGGGACCGTGGCCAAACGGCGCACAGCGGCGGGGGGCTCGATGGCATGCAAAAGGTAGGTGTCGAAGGCTTCAAAATCGGCTTCGATGTCGTTGGGGTCGACCAGTCCGGCGCAGGCTTTGTACAGCGCGTGCTCGTAGGCTGTTTTGCCTGCCATGACGCTGGAGTCAAAGCCGTGCTGGCGCTGCGAGCGCCACAGGTGTTCGACCTGCATCCAGTCGCGCTCACGGATGGCGTGCAAGATGGCTTCGTTGGGGGTCAGGATTTCGGCCACCACCGTCAGGCCTTTGGTGCCGGCCAGCCCCACTGACTCGACTTTGCAGTGTGGGCAGCCTTGTTCATTGGCGACAAACATGGTGCCCGGGTCGACTGCAAATTTATGGCGCAGCAGTTGTTGTGTGCGTTCAGGCAGGTGCGCGGTGGCGGGCAATTTGCAGTGCGGACACAGCTTGGGCAAAAGCTTTTGGTACATGACCGCCGAGAGGTATTTTTTGGCCGCCAGCGTGGAGGGGTGCAGGCCGATTTCTTCACCTGTCAAACGCGCCAACACGTCAACGCAGCCGTCGCCGTGCACGGTGGTGAACACGCGGTGGCCGGTGCGGTTGAATTCCGAGGCAAGGGAGGCGGAGTCGTGATCGCGAATTTCGCCCAGCATGAGCACATCGGGGTCCATGCGCAAGACGCTGCGCAGGGCCGATAAGAACTTCATTTTGACCACCGCGTCGGGGTCGTCGGAGTTACGCTGCACCGAGATTTGGCGCATGAAGGGGTTGAGGTATTCGACCGGATCTTCGACGCCAAAAATTTTCAGCTGCTCTCGCTCTGGCAGGGCGTAAATGAAGGAGCGCAGCGCCGTGGACTTGCCCGAGCCGGTGGAGCCGGCAATGACCATCATGCCGGCATTGCGGCGGATGGCGGGCAGGATTTGGGCCTCGACGTGGTAGGGCGAGTAGCCCAAGCTCTCGATGCTGGGGATGGTGCTTTTGGGGTCGCTTTCGAGCAAGCGCATGACCACGTCGTACCCGTTGACCAGGGGGTAGCCGTTGAAGCGCCCGTTGTAGGTTTTGTAGTTGACCACTTGCTCGGTGATCGTGTTCATGGGCCGTTCAAACGACAGCGCCCCAGCCGAGTTGGTGCCACTTTTGGTGCGCTTGGAGTACGCCGAGGACAGGGCGCCCTTGACCAGTTCAGTGGGCAGCCATTTCCATTCGCGCAGCCGTCCAAAAATGCGCAGCTTGATCGGGGTGGTCTTGGTGTTCGCGATTTCGAAATGGATGTCCGATGCTTCCAACTGGATGGCGGTGCTGACCAGATCGTCGTAGGCGACGATGAATTTGTTGTCTTCGTTCAAGACCACCGCGTCGTGGAACAACGCGCGTTTGTCGTGCTGGTTGCGAATGTCTTGCAGCAGCGCTTCGCTGGTGATCCATTCCCGCACGGGGGTGCATAAAAACCGCGGACCTTTGAGCGTGCTGAGCAAGCTCAGGTAGTTGCTGGAGCCGTAGAAGGTACTGGTGCAGAGCACGCCCACTTCGGCGCAACCCAAGTCGAGCACACACACTGATTTTTGCAATGTGATGTTGACGGTGTTGGGGATCACGCCCTTGAAAGTGCCCAGATCTTCCAGGCGGCTGATTTTGGCCGGGGTTTTGGAGGTACCGGCCGGCAAACCCGCACTGAGCGGGGGATCTGTCGTCAGCACAGGGTTGGGCAGTGGGGGGCTCATGGGGCTCATTAACTGACCTCGAAGTACATGACTTTGACTTCGCACTCTTGGCGCAGACTGCATTTGCTCAGGTGCACTGCTTGGGAGGTGATTTTTTCAATCACCCAGCCGCCGTGCAAACGATCACCGACCGAAAAGTACCGCACCTGGCCATTGACATTGAATTCGGCGGTGGCCTTGTGGCGGTTCAGATACAGTCCCACCAACACGGCGCTTTGGCCCTGACTGGCAGCCCCGGGCGGTAAAGGTGTGGACAAGCTGGGAGGGCGAGGGAGTGTGGGTGTGGGCGCCGCTGTAGCCGCCGCTGTAGCCGGGCTTGGGAGCGCGCCGCCCGGCGGTTTGTCTGGCATTTTGTTCAGGACAATGTCGGACTGGGCGGTACTTTTTCTTTGCGCAGCCTGCACGATGTCGTCCACAGTTTTGCGTGCGTTTTGTGGGGCTGGGTTGATCCCTGGCGTTGCAGCGGTAGAGGCTGGGGCGGCGTGGGCGCAGGCTTGCAGGCACACCCAGGCTGTGAACAGGGCCCATTTATTTGCGCACATAAGCCATACCTGAAGCGCTGAAAGTCACCGTATCCAAACGTTCATCGATTTGAAAACTGAATTTGTCCAGCGTGAAGTGGCTGCCCAAAGTGGCAAAGATGTCGCGGGTCAAGGACCAGTCAACCGCCGCCACACTCCAAGGCAAGGCATAAATGGCGTTGGGGTGGTCGCTCACTTGTAGCGCGGTGAGCCCGGGAGGGATGGCTTGTTGCGTCGCAGTGCTCAGTTGCAGGGTCCATTTCAGGGCTTTGAGTTTTTGCATATGCACGCCCATCTGAAACACAAAATCATCGCGGCTGGGCCATGAGGACGGCGGGGGTAATTTTTCCGGCTTCAAGGACAGCTTTAAGCCGTGTTGCAAGGTTTTCAGATCGCCCAGGGGCGTTTTATCTGTGCCGCCGATAGACAACTTGCCCCATTCTGTGGGCGCTGCACGGCGAAAGTCTTCAAAGGTGCCGCCGATGGACTGCCAGGTCAGCTGACATTGGGCCAGGGTGCAGTTGATGCCGCTCAAGGTCCAGCCCTCGACTTGGACCGGGAGTTGGCGCAACAGATCGTTGATGGGCTCAACGACCATGGGCACCAGCAGGTAGTCTTGCACCAAAAACGTTTTGATCGAGGTGTCATAGAGGTAGGCTGGTGCTTTTAAGGCGCTACTGAATTGGTCTTCCAGTTTTTTTTGGTTGAGCTGGTACCAGTCCCAGGCCCAAAAAAGCAGAAGAATTGCCACCAGAGCGATGGCTGCAGAAAGAGCGAGCAAGGTTTTTTTGTCGTTTTTCAGTGTTCCCAGTTTGATTTTTTTGCCTTTACCGCCTTCAACCAATTCGGTCAGGGTGAACGGGTGATCCAGACGCATGCCTTCGGGTGCGATGTCGCCGTGGGTGACAAAGTGCCGACCACTGCTTTCGCACAGGCCCACAAATTTGACGTAGTGGGTCGCTATGTCGGTGATGGCCAGTTGTTCGTCCATGACCACGTTGCCATCGACCAAGCCGATGGCATAGGCCATGGGCTCCTCGGTGTGCTCGATGCGCAACAGCGCCAAGGTGGTGGTGCGCTTGAACCGAGGGTGCGTCGCCATTTGGGCCGCCACGCTGTAGACGCGGTATTTTTTCAGGGCTTCGTGCGCGATGCTGCTGGTGATGCCCATGTTGACGTCGGCCCCATTTTTGTATTGCAAAAAATAGCGGTAGCCTTCGGTAATCATTTGATTGACCTGCTCGTGAATCAGCAACTTGTTGGCAAAAGGGTCCAGCACCTGCCAGTGCAAATTGCTGACAAGCACCTCTTTTTTATGGGGCCAAGTTAGGAGTTCCATGTCGCGTATGCGTTTACAGGCTTTTGAGAATGCGTGGTGTCACGATCACCACAAACAGGCTTTGGGTGTTCGCTACCGAGGTGGATGCGCCGCCAATGCCGTTGTTGGTGCGCGCGGTGGCGTTCTCGCCACTCGAGCCCACGATCACCATAGACTCTTCTTGGTTGAGCAACAGGTTGCCAATGGATTTGGTGCCTGTGGTGTTGGCCCACTGAATTTGTTGTAAGGAGCTGCCAGATCCTGTGCTGGCCGAGCCAATGTCCACGAGATCGGAAATGTCCACTGACATATTGATCAAGATGGTGTTGTTTTCGCGGATGGTGGGCAAGATGCGCAAGAACGAACCCGTGGTGATGGAGCCGGGCAAAAGGCCCGGTGTGCTGGTGCCCCCCGCCACGGTGCTGGGCACTGAGACGGTTTGGGCCAAGAAGCCCACCGTTTTGAAGGAGCCCGTCATGGCCGGCACGCGGTTGGTTGTGATGACCGATGTGCTGCTGTCGCCTACAACGGTGCCAAATTGATTGAGGCCTTGGACGACGAATTTGCTGCCATTGAAGCGGGACAGCGGATTGTTCATGCTAAAGGTCAAATTGCCTGCCAGCGAGGTGGTGCGGGTGGCTGGAGCGGTGACGTTGAAACCGGAGTTGTCGATGCCGTCGGCGCTGAGCACTTTGTACACGCTGCTCAGGTCAAAGCCAGCTTCGGAGGTTTTGTCCAAATTGACGCGCAAAATGCGCACGTCAATGATGACCTGTTGACCCAATACCGAGGTCTCGTTTTGGATGATTCGCTCTATTTTGTTCAGGGCGTCGCGCGTGTCTGTCACCGTGACCACGCCGGTGGATTCGTTCATGGTGACTTTGCCCAAAGAGCTGCTGGCCGACTCCAACATCGGCTTGAGTGATTTCCAAAACGAATACGCGACCCGGATACCCACCGACGCATTGCTGCTGAAGCTGCCCGTGGAGCCGCTGTTGGCCGCGCCAGTTTGACCTGTGCTGGCCTGCCCTCCCTTGGACATGGTGTCGTTCAAGTCGACATCGCCAGGACTGATGTTGGACAGATTGAAGGTTTTGGTGAGCAGGCGATAAAAATAGATGGCGCCGTCTTTGTATTCCCACTCCACGCCAGCGGCATTGGCCACCTCTTTGACATAAGCGTGCAGCGTGCCCGTAAAGTCCAACCGAACTTGCAAGCGGTTATTTATGGGCACCACGCTGGCGGTCGGGGGCTCGTTGGCGTCTTTGGAGGTTGGCGCTGGCGCAGCGGCTGCCCCCGCACCTTGCCCCCCGGCAGCCGGCATGGGGACCAACTCGACATCAGGGTTGATGCGTACCGGGATGCCCGTAGCCAGATAAATATTGCGCGCCGCTTGCGCGACGGAGCCGAAACCCACGCCCCTGGACTGCAAAGAAATGGTTTCAAAAAATGAACTCGGTAAACCGGCGGCGTAAGGCAAATCGATGGGCTTATCGCCCAAGTAGTTGCCCTTGATGTAGGTCATCTTGGCTTCGCGTTGCATTTGCGTTTTGCCCGCTCGCACAGCTTGTTCAGCTTCTTGATTGACCTTGTCTTTGGTTTTTGTCACTTCAGCCGGCGTGACGGCGCACCCACTGAGAAGCCCTGAGCACAGGATGCTCAGACACAACTGGGCTGAATGGGGCAATTTCAAAACCTTTGGCATGCATGAGAGACATGAAGAATGCGGATGACTCGGTTGGCGTAGGAACACGCATGCAGCGGGTAACTGGAGCGCTCGGTGTCGGCCATGACCATTTCAATGGCGTCATGCAGGTTTTTGGCGGGGTAGGCCGTGTTGCGCGCTGGAAAATCTTTGCCCGCATCCCAGATCAACTGCACGCCCTGCGTGGTCGTCCAGCGGCGCAGCGCTAAAAACAGGGATTCATCGGTGGCCAGAATTTCATAGGCAAAGAGCTTGGGTGCTGTTGTTGGGGGGCGTTCCAAGTCCGGCGGGTCGCTGGGCCGAGGCAGGGGGGTGGGATTCGGCGCCAATTTCAGCATGTGGACTTCAGGGGCAGGTTTGGCCGCTGGCTCGGGATGTTGGAGACTCAAAAGACGGTTCAGAATCAACTTCATCGCGGGGGATCTTTCCAGCTTCTCGCCGCCTTGCTCTGTGGGGGCGGAATCCCCTGGTTTCGCTGGCGCCGGCCGCATTTTCAAGATGTACACAGGTTGTGTGAGCTTGTCGGGCTCGGCCCTGCTCAATGGGCTCACGCACAGGAGCGCGATGATGGCGATGGACTGGATGCCACCCAATGACGAAAAAAAGTCCGGCAGAAACCGCAAGTGATGGGGCGACAAGAGCAAAAGCCCTGAATCAAATTCGGACGGAAGGCATGAGCGAAAACCCTGTGAGGAATTCATAAATGAAACCACCAATTAATTTTAAAAGTTTCAAATTTAATGAAATTTTAATTCATTAAGGTTTATCTTACAGAAGAAATAGTTACAACCCAGTGAATGGCTGACATTTCATTGAAATAACCATTTTTGGAGTGTGAATGCAACAGTAAATTCACTGTCCAAGCTGCCAGTGCCACTGCCAGTGCCTTGGTTCGGCGGCTCAGGGGCTGGTCTTCTCAGCGGCGCCGGGCAAGGTAATTTGGTGAAGACCTCTTGAAATGAGGGTGTCCTAAATTTGTGTAAAAGGTCAAATGGCAGGAAACTGCCGAACATCCAGAAAGATGAACCATGACCGCAAGCCACGAATTGATCGACCAGCTGCTCACTGGCTAAAAGAACCCAGCGCCCGGTCGAGCGTGCCTTGGAGGCCGAGATGACAGAGCACATGGGCCACACCAAGAACGCCAGCTTGGCCAACGCCGCTGGCAACGCCTGCAACGGCAAAAGCAAAAAGGCCCTCAAAGGAGACTTTGGCGATCTGCCCATCGACGTCCCCCGTGACCGCCATGCCAGCTTTGAGCCTCAGATCGTGCCCATGCACCAGACCCGCTGGACGGGCTTTGACGACATGACAGCTGTGTCTGGCGCACATGGTGCGCCACAGCCTGAACTATGTGAGCTGGGAGATGCGCAAAGTGGTGGCCGCAAACTTGAAGACCATCTACAGCGCCGCAACCGCGGATGCGGCCGTGCTGCGGCTGCAGGAATTCGAAGAAAAATGGGGCGCTGACTACCCGGCCATTGTGAAATCATGGCGCAGCAATTGGGAGCGGATCGTGCCGTTCTTTGAATATCCGCCGGAGATTCGGCGGATCATTTACACGACCAAGGCCATCGAGTCGGTGAACATGAGCCTGCGCAAGGTGACCAAGAGCCGGGGCTCGTTCCCCAGCGATGAGGCATTGCTGAAGTTGTTCTACCTGGCGCTGAACAACATCAGCAAGAAGTGGACGATGCCGCTCAGAGATTGGAAAGCCGCATTGACCCGGTTTACCATTCAGTTCGAAGGCAGGATGCCCAAGGACTGATCGCAGCCCCGTTTACACAAAATGCCGTACACCCTCCAATCTAATACGAGTCAGATCTTTAGTTGCTACAAGTGAAATTTTTCAAGGGCTGATCGCAATTGCATAAGGGTTGGAGCCAACTGGAATTGTTGCTGAGATTGTGTTTGTCGTAGTGGTAATGACTGCAACAGTTTTATCGCCGGAGTTGGAAACATAGACCTTGCTGCCATCGGGCGAAATTGCCAATATGGAAGGCAAAGAGCCAACTGGAATTGTTGCCGTCACTGTGTTAGTTGCAGTAGCAATGACTGAAACAGTGTTGTCGCTAGAGTTGGAAACATAGACCTTGCTGCCATCGGGTGAAATGACCAATCCGATGGGTGAGATGCCAACTTGAATTGTTGTCACTGTGTTAGTAGCAGTATCAATGGCTGAAACAGTGTGGTCGCCAGAGTTGGAAACATAGACCTTGCTGCCATCCGGTGTGACTGCTATTGCATCTGGGGAATTGCCAACTGAAATTGGTGCTGAGCTTGTGTTGGTCGTAGTGGTAATGACTGAAACAGTGTTGTCGGCAAGGTTGGAAACATAGAGCTTACTGCCATCGGGCGAAATTGCCAATCTGGAAGGTAAAGAGCCAACTGAAATTGTTGCTGAGCTTGTGTTGGTCGTAGTGGCAATGACTGAAACAGTGTTGTCGGCAAAGTTGGAAACATAGAGCTTACTGCCATCGGGTGAAATGACCAAGCCAGCGGGTGAGCTGCCAACTGGAATTGTTGCCGTCACTGTGTTAGTTGCAGTAGCAATAACTGAAACAGTGTTGTCAAGCTGGTTGGAAACGTAGACCTTGCTGCCATCGGGTGAAATGACCAATCCGATGGGTAATCTGCCAACTGGAATTGTTGCCGTCACTGTGTTATTGACAGTAGCAATGACTGATACAGTGTCGTCGTCAGTGTTGGCTACATAAGCAACCCTAGGAAGTAATGAGGTTGCGGTAACTGATGCAGAACCATTGATTGCACCAGTTTTTGTAGTTGTAATCGTTGCTGTGGAATTTGTGTTGGTTGCTAGACCAGTGACTGTGACTAAACCAGTGCCACTGACAGTAACTGTACCTGACGATGTTGCAGTTCCTGAGTAGGTGTAAGTGGTGTCATAGTTGGTGATTTGGACAGTGAAGCCATCGTGCGTTGATGATGGAGTTCCAAAAGTCGGCGTTAATGTCGCAGGGTTGTTCGTAGAGCCTCCGCACGCTGTAAGCAAAAAAAAGCCGAACAAGACCGAAACGAATAGAAAAAAACGACGGACCATAGGACCTCCAGACAAATATGTACTCAACAACTGTATCGCGAAAATGAATCGCACCCGGTTTCAAGGGCGCTGGTCATTTAATTTGAGCTGGCAGTCTCGGCCTGTTGGGCGAGTTACCTCCAGCAGTTTGCCTCAGCTTCGGCAGGTGGGATGTGCCCATTGGGTTCAAGCAGTGGGATCTTGCTGAACCAGTGCACCCATTGCAGCGTAGCCAGTTTCACGGACTCCCTGGATTTCCAGGGCGCCAGACGGTGTATCAACTCGGCCTCATATAGCGCGTTGTCGTAGCTGTCGCCTCGACTGACCAGCAAGGGTGAAAAGAGCAAAACCCGTCCAGCTTTCACAGAGCAAGAGATTGAGCAGTTGCTGGCGTTCATGCCTGCTTGGAGCCAGCAAGGCAGGCTGTCAGTAGAGCGCGAGATACGCCCCTTGTTGCGTGACTACATTGAGATGCTGCTCTACACGGGTATGCGGCACGGCACAGAAGCAATGGGCATCTGCTGGCGAGATTTGGAGTGGCGCACAAAGGATGGTGTGCGTTATCTGCGTGTGTGGGTGGATGGAAAAACGGGCGGACGCTGGCTGATTGCCAAACACAAGGCAGTGGATGTACTGCGACGGCTACACGCAAGACAGAAGGACATCTGCGAAATGTCGTTTGAAACGACACTCACTACACCCTCTGTGATCAATGCTTCATCTGCTGCAACGCACTCGCCACTTCGGTGACCAGCGCCGGGCCTTTGTAGATGAGGCCGGTGTAGATCTGCACCACGTCGGCCCCGGCTTCGATTTTTGAAATCGCGTCGTGCCCGCTCAGAATGCCGCCCACGCCAATGATGGGGAAGTTTTTGCCCAAGGCGGTGCGCAATTGACGGATCACGCGGTTGCTGCCTCGCATCACGGGCGAACCTGACAGGCCCCCCATTTCTTCGGCATGGGGCAGGCCGCTGACGGCGTCACGCGCCAGCGTGGTGTTGGTGGCGATCACGCCGTCCATGCCGTGCTTTTGCAGCGTGGCGGCAATCACGTCCACTTGGGTCTCGTCCAGATCGGGGGCGATTTTCAGGAACATGGGCACGCGTCGGCCGTGTTCGGCGGTCAGTTCTTCGCGCCGCGCTGCGAGCCCGCCCAGCAGGCCATCCAGCGCTTCGTCGCTTTGCAGAGCGCGCAGGTTTTGGGTGTTGGGGCTGGAAATGTTCACCGTCACGTAGTCGGCGTGCGGGTACACGCCGGCCAGCGCGATCAGATAGTCGTCGGTGGCGTTTTCAATGGGCGTGGCGGCGTTCTTGCCGATGTTCAGGCCCAGCAGGCGGCCTTGCTGGCGGAACTTGGAGCGCTTGACGTTGGCAATGAAAGCATCCAAGCCGTCGTTGTTGAAGCCCAGACGGTTGATCAGTGCGTTGGCCTCGGGCAGGCGGAACATGCGGGGTTTGGGGTTGCCGGGCTGCGCTTTGGGCGTCACGGTGCCGACTTCGACAAAACCGAAGCCCATGGCGCCCAATCCATCGATGCATCGGGCATTTTTGTCCAGGCCCGCAGCCATGCCGACGCGGTTGGGGAACTGCAGACCGGCCAGCGTGATGGGTTGTGCCACAAAGGGCTGGCGGTAAGCGCAGTCGAGCGGGGTGTTTTGGGTACGGGCCAAGCCTTCGATGGTCAGGTCGTGGGCCGCCTCGGGGTCCATTTTGAATAAAAAGGGGCGGGCGAAGGCGTAGGGGATCAGGGACATTGGATAATTCCGGGCTGGTGCAGGGGGCGTGGTTATCGGTGGCTCCGATTGTCGCAAACCCTGGCCCGCCTTTTTGCCTGTTCAACCGAGCCCCTTTCATGACCCAAGACGAACTCAAAGCCCTTGTGGGCCATGCCGCCCTGAAATACGTTGTTCCCGGGGAGATCGTTGGCGTGGGCACCGGCTCCACGGTGAACAAATTCATCGACGCCCTGGCCACGATGAAAGACCAGATCCAGGGCGCGGTGTCCAGCTCCGAGGCTTCCACCGTGCGCCTGAAGGCCCTGGGCATCCCGGTGTTTGACAGCAACGACGTCGAACGCCTGTCGGTTTACATCGACGGCGCTGACGAGATCGACCACCAGGGCCACATGGTCAAAGGCGGTGGTGCGGCCTTGACCCGCGAAAAAATCGTGGCGGCCCAGTCCCAGCAGTTTGTCTGCATTGCCGACGAGAGCAAGCTGGTCGACGCTTTGGGAGCGTTCCCATTGCCCGTTGAAGTGATCCCCATGGCGACTGCCCGCGTGATGCGCCAGTTTGCGGCCATGGGCGGCCATGCCGCTGTGCGCCTCAAAGACGGCCAGCCCTTGGTCACCGACAACGGGCAGCACATCATCGACGTGAAAGGTCTGAAGATCACCGACCCGGTGGCTTTCGAAACGCAAGTCAGTCAGTGGCCTGGCGTGGTCACGGTCGGTGTGTTTGCGCTGCAAAAAGCGCAGGTGTGCCTGTTGGGGACATCTTCCGGAGTGAAGACGCTGAGCTTTTAAACGGATTTGGGGCGGTGCCAGTGATGTCGGCGCTGAAGCTGCCCACCTACGGGATCTAGGGTATTTGTAGGTCGGCGGCTTTAGCCCCGACATTGCGCGCTTTTGCGCAGCAGTAAGCGCAAATCCGGCCCCACGCTATCCACCGCATGAAAAGCCAGCTGCACAGCGCCACTCAGGGTGGTGAGCGCAGGCAAATTGGCCATCCCTTGGCCGGGCCCCAGCAGCTGTGGGGCCAGGTAGACCAAAAACTCGTCCACCAGCCCTTCGCGGATGAACGAGCCGTTGAGCTTGTGCCCGGCTTCCAGATGCAACTCGTTGATCTCGCGCCGGGCCAGGTCTCGCAACATCGCCGCCAGATCGACTTTGCCGCCGGGGCTGGGCATGTCGATCACGTTGACGCCGCGTGCGCTCAGGGCGGTGCGTTTTTCTGCCAGCTCTGAGTTGGAAGGGTCAACTGCCGTGTAAACCCAGATTTGCCGAGCTTGATGGCCTGCGCCTTGCGTGTCCAGCAGTTGGGCGCTCAGCGGCATGTCCAGGCGGCTGTCCACCACCACCAAGTGCGGCTGGCGCGGAGTGTCCACGCCGCGCACATTGAGCAAAGGGTCGTCTTCGAGCACGGTGCCGATGCCGGTCAGGATGGCGCAGGCCCGGGCACGCCAGGCGTGGCCGTCGGCGCGGGCTTCGGGGCCGGTGATCCACCGGCTTTGGCCGTTTTGCAGGGCGGTTTGTCCGTCCAAAGAGGCGGCCACCTTCATGCGCACCCAGGGCAGGCCGCGTGCCATCCGGCTGAAAAAACCGATGTTCAGCTCACGCGCCTGAACGGCGATGTCGTCCTGCGCGTCCAAGATGTCAGTCTGCACACCCGCTGCGGCCAGCCGCGCCATGCCCTGGCCCGCCACTTGGGGGTTGGGATCGGTCAGGGCCGCCACCACCCGGCCGATACCCGCCGCAGCCAGCGCGTCGCAGCAAGGTCCAGTGCGGCCCTGGTGGGCGCAAGGCTCCAGCGTCACCCAAGCGGTGGCACCTTGGACGCTGTGCCCGCGTGCGGCGGCATCGCGCAGCGCCATGATTTCGGCATGAGGGCCACCTGCACGCTGGGTGTGGCCTTGGCCCAGTACCGTGCCGTCGGCGGCGGTGATCACACAACCGACACGCGGGTTGGGTGAAGTCAACCACAGGGCCTGGCGGGCCAGGTTCAGGGCCAAGTTCATGGCTTGGGGAGTCGGTTTCGAAAGGGTCACGGCGAAAGACGGGTGCAGCAAATCATGGCAAGGATACGCCAAGCCAAGCGGGCACCGCATCGCGGCTGCTGTGCAGGGTGAGTTCGCCCATGCGCGGCTGGGCCTGACTGGGCGAGTCCCCACCAAAGCCGCCACCCGTCAGCCGCATTGCCGGTCCCACGGTGGGCCACTGCACGCGCACCTGCAGATCCTCCAAGGCCAAACCGGGGCGCGTTTGCACCTGGCTTTGCAGGTGGTAGGTCGTGCCTTGCACCGTGGTGGAGGCTTGCAAGGCGCAGCCTGTGCGGCCCGACTGGTGGCAGTCCATGGCATCCAGGGCCAGAGCGATGGCCAAGGTGTGTTGGCGGGTGTCGCTGGCCGTGAGCAGGGTGTGCAGGGTCAGGCGCGTGGCAGCGGCCAGCCCAATGCCCAGCACCGCCGAGGCCACCAGCGCCTCGATCAATGCCATGCCTTGCGCTGTGGCTCTTGAATGGCTGTGGGGTGGCCCGTTTGGAGGGGGGCGTTGGCAGGGTGGGGTTTTCACGTGCCACCCTCGCGCCAGCTGCCAGGCACACGCTGCACCTGTCGTGCGTCTATGCCGGGGGGCCAGGGCAGTCGGTGAGGGCTTGCGGTGAGTTCGCGGGCCTCGATGCGGCTGCCGCTTTGCAGCTCGGGCAAGCCCGACTCGACCACCAGTTGTCCTTGGATGTGACCGGCGTGCCAGGCCCGGGCCTTGTCGTCCTGACATTGGGTTTGCAGGACCACGGTGCCCACCACACGCACACCCGGGGCGAGGGACGGGCAACGTTGGGCACAGGCCTGACCCGAAAACACCAGCAGCACCGGGGCCTCTGGGGTGCCCAGGCTTTGGCTCCAGGTGGTGGAGCTGTCCACCCAGTAGACGCTGCGTGCGGGTTGGCTCAAGGCGTGCAGGCCATGGCTTGCCTGTGCCTCAGACCAAGCGCTGATTTGTTCGGGGGTGATGTCGCCCAGCACGCTGACCCAGGCGGAGGCGGTGCAGGCGGTGCTGCTATTACTGGTGCTGCTGCTGGGGCAAACGCTGGCCGCCATGTGGGGGGTCGCCACTTGTGTCGCACCCTTTGCTGCAGAAGCGCAGCCTTGGAGCACCACCGCCGCCGTGATGGGCTGGGGTGGGGCCGGTGCCACGGCAGGTATGAAAATCTGAGCCTGGACGCGTGCTTGGCTTGTGCCCTCGTTCAGTTTGGCGCTGGCCAGCAATTGGACCACATGGGGCGAGCTGATCAGGTCGCGCACGGCCAACACCTGCGCTTGGGCATCGGGCAAGCTCGGGTGTGCAGGCGGCTGCAGGGTGGCGCACTGCCAGCGCGGCCCGTTGTAGGCCGCAGGGCAGGGCGAGCGGGTCGGGCCAGCGCCCCAGACGGGGGGCGTCGGGTGGGTCGCGTATTGCCGCTGTAACTCGGCCCGTGCCCAGGCCAAGGCCGCTTCGGCTGCCAGCCGCGCCTGCGCGGCCTGGCTTTGGTTGTGACTGGCCAGCCGGTCCATCAGCACGCTGCGGGCGCTGTAAAAACTGGCCAGACTGGCCAGCAGCCCCAAGCTGATCGCCACCAGCAAGCTGATGGCACCGCCTTGATCCTTGGGCATCGACGGGCTGCTTGGGGTGCGCAGTTGGCTTTGCTGTATCACGGGGCGGCTCCACAAACGGCAGGCCAAGGCGAGGCGGGCACGTCGTTGCGCAGCGACACAGTTTGCGACAGACTCAAAGTGCGTGTGGCGTCGCGCGGCCACTGTGCACTCAGCTGCACCGTGACCCAACGCGCCACCCAGCGCCCGCGTTTTTCGCAGTGCACCTGCCAAGCTAAGCTGGTCATTTTCAGGCTGCCTGCGTCCGTCAAATCGGTCCAGACTTCGGGTACGCAGGCCGTGCGGATCTGCAGCTCATGGTTCTTCACTCGAAAGCCTGAACATTCGTTGTTGTCCAACAGCCCGTTGAGGTTGCGGTCCTGACCAAAGCTGATGCGCTGACCTTGCACCAGCAAGTCGGCTTGGCCGGTGCAAAAAGCGTCTGCGCAATCGGCTTGGACACGCCCACGCCAAGCTTGTCCAAGCGATTGCGCTTGGCGCAACTCCCGGGTGAGGGTGTCCAGCGCCGATCGCAGGTCGTGGTGCACATGGCTGTCTTGCAAGGCCAGTCGATGCGCTTGCAGGTACTTCGCCAACATCTGGCTGCCTGCGGCGAGCACGACCAATCCCACGCTCAGACCCACCAACAAGCCCACCAGGGTTTCGCCTTGTTGCGCGCTGGTTGCGAAGGTGTTCGCGCTGCACCGTGTTGGCATGATCAACTCATTGCCGCCAGCAGCGACCTGGATCGCCCGCAAGATCGGTTCCGCTGCTGAGCACCACGGTGGCCAAGTGCCGCAGTTGCAGGCGCATGGGGGCGCAGGCGCTGTCGCGCGCTTGCGCTCCGGTGGGTGTGGCGATCAAGGTGTAACCCTCGCTGTTGGCGTCTTCGATCGCGACGCGGTAATGACCGCCAGGGGACAAGTCGCTGGCCCAACCCAAGTTGGCCAAATCGCTGGCATGGCTGCTTTGGGAGCCACGCCAGCGGGCTTGGGTCAGTTGCAGTTGCTGCAAGGCGCTTTGTGCATCGCTGCGCCGGGCCTGGCGCTGCTGCCCCTGAAACGCGGGCAAGGCCACGGCCGCCAGAACGGCCACCAAGGCCAGGCTGACCAGCAGTTCACTCAAGGTCCAGCCCGAGGACTGGGCGGCAGCACCCGTGGTTGGGCGGCTTGCGGGCGTCTTCATGTCCCTCTCCTGTTAGAAGATTGATATTGTGAATACTTAATAATGACTTGTACAGCCGAAACGAACGGGTGTTTGGGCAAGACCAAGCGGCTGCAGGTTTTCACGGATCAAACAGGAGGGCAGGTCATGCGCAACCGGGGATTTACGTTGATCGAAGCGCTGGTGGTGCTGGCCCTGCTGGCGGTGCTGCTGTCATTGGCGGCCCCTGGCCTTCAAGGCTTGCGGCAAAAGCACCAGATGCAAAGCCATGCGGAGCAATTGCAGGCCAGCTTGCTGCTGGCGCGTTCTGAGGCCATGCGGCGCCAGCAGCGGGTGACCCTGTGTGTGCGTGCGTCCGCAGTTGGTGCGGGAGAGGACTGCGCGCTGGCCGGATCTTGGTCGCAAGGCTGGGTGGTGTTTGTCGACGGCAACGACAGCGGTCGTCGCGAGGCGGCTGAGACCGTCTTGCAGTTGAAAGAGGCGTTGCCTGGCTTTTTGACGCTGCAAGGCAATGCCACGGTAGACCGCTACATCTCTTACGGCCCGCAAGGTCGCAGCCAAAGCACATCGGGTGCTTTTCAGGCGGGCACCGTGACCCTGTGTGGGGCAGAGCAAGCCCATGTTTGGCGGGTGGTGGTCAACGCGGTGGGCAAGCCCCGACTGGAAAAAGCCGATCGCGAGGAAGGTGCGAATTGCTGAGGGCAGTGCAAAGGCTTAGAACCAGGGCTTGAAAGCATGGCTCACGCCCAAGTGCAGGGCAATTTTTGAACCTGCGCACCAGCGCTGGCGTGGGGCGGTTTGTTAACGCTGCACTTCGTCGACCAGCGTCTTGAACGCGTCGATGTCTTCAAAGTTGCGGTACACGCTGGCAAAGCGCACATAGGCCACTTTGTCGAGTTTTTTCAACTCGCGCATGACCAGCTCACCAATGCGGTTTGAGGCCACTTCGCGAATGCCCAAGTTGAGAAGCTTTTCTTCGATCCGCTCGATGGCTCCGTCGACCTGTTCGGTGCTGACGGGCCGTTTGCGCAAAGCCAAGTTGAGGCTGGCGCGCAGTTTTTCGCGTTGGTAATCGATGCGCCTGCCGTCTTTCTTGACGATGGCCGGAAAGTTGACCTCCGGTTTTTCGTAAGTGGTGAAGCGTTTTTCACACGCGCCACATTGGCGGCGACGCCGAATGAAATCCCCGTCTTCGGCCAAACGGGTCTCCACCACTTGGGTTTCAAGGTGGCTGCAAAACGGGCATTTCATCGCGTGGGCCGATCAGCCGTAGACCGGGAAGCGGCTGGTCAGCGCGTGCACCTTGGCACGCACAGCGGCCAAGTTGGCTTCGTCGAGCGGGTTGTCCAGCACGTCGGCAATCAAGTGAGCGGTGGCGCGGGCTTCTTCGTCCTTGAAGCCGCGGGTGGTCATGGCCGGGGTGCCGATGCGCACGCCGCTGGTAACAAACGGTTTTTCAGGGTCGTTGGGGATGGCGTTCTTGTTGATGGTCATGTGCGCGCTGCCCAATGCGGCTTCGGCCATTTTGCCGGTGATGCCTTTGGCGCGCAGGTCCACCAGCATGACGTGGCTCTGGGTGCCACCACTGACGATGCGAAGGCCGCGTTGGGTCAAGGTGTCGGCGATGATTTGCGCGTTCTTGATCACTTGGGCTTGGTAGGCCTTGAACTCAGGTGCCAGGGCTTCCTTGAAGGCCACGGCCTTGGCTGCGATCACATGCATCAGCGGGCCGCCTTGCAGGCCAGGGAAGATGGCGCTGTTGATGGCTTTTTCGTGCTCGGCCTTCATCAAGATGATGCCGCCGCGCGGGCCGCGCAAGCTCTTGTGGGTGGTCGAGGTGACCACGTCGGCGTGCGGCACGGGGTTGGGGTAAACGCCTGCGGCGATCAGACCGGCGTAATGGGCCATGTCGACCAAAAAGATGGCGCCAACTTCTTTGGCCACCTTGGCAAAGCGGGCCCAGTCGATGTGCAGGCTGTAGGCCGAAGCCCCCGCGATGATCAGCTTGGGTTTGGTTTCGCGCGCCTTGGCTTCCATGGCCTCGTAGTCGATGGCTTCGTTGGCGTCCAGGCCGTAGGAGACGACGTTGAACCATTTGCCCGACATGTTCAGCGGCATGCCGTGCGTCAGGTGACCGCCTTCGGCCAGGCTCATGCCCATGATGGTGTCGCCGGGCTTGAGGAAGGCCAAGAACACGGCCTCGTTGGCCGACGCGCCGCAGTGCGGCTGCACGTTGGCGGCTTCGGCACCAAAAATTTGTTTGATGCGGTCAATGGCCAACTGCTCGGCCACGTCCACATGCTCGCAACCACCGTAGTAGCGCTTGCCCGGGTAGCCTTCGGCGTATTTGTTGGTGAGTTGGCTGCCTTGTGCGGCCATGACGGCGGGCGAGGCGTAGTTTTCGCTTGCGATCAGCTCAATGTGGTGCTCTTGGCGGGCGTTTTCGGCATGGATGGCGGCGAAAATTTCGGGGTCTGTTTGTTCAATCAGGTGGTTGCGGTGGTACATGGCAGTCCTTTGGATGGCGGTGACCTTGACCCGAACCGGCGGTTCATTGACAAGGGCTGCCCAGGCGAACGGCTTAAAACCTGGCCCGCCATGCAAGATAAGCGGTCAGGCTGTGCGCTTCCCAGTGGTTCGGCAGCGACTTGGGTCACCACGCTCCACGTCAGAGTGCCCTGTTTTGCAGTCAAAACAAGCTCCTATCGCCAGTTGCGCACCCAGTAAGTGTAGCCCAGCCTGTTGCGCAGTCCGGGCCATGCAATCACAGTTGGGCTTGCGGGAATTTGGGCAAGCCCCCGTTGTTTTTGTTGGACAAGGCGGTTTTTTGGCCCTTGCTGATGTTGTCGAGCAACTTTTGCTCGGCCAGCACACGGTCCACATACTGGTCGTTGTTGCCTTGTCCGGAAGCAAGTGCATATTGGCGCAGCGCAGCTTCGAGCGTCCCTGTATCGTGGATCAAGCCCTGCAGCAGGCGTGTGCCTACCCGAAGATTGGTCAGTGGGTCAAAGGCAGCCAGGCGGCCGCCAAAAGATGACAGTGCGCTGCTGTGGACTTCTGGTTCAATTTTCATCAGACCCAAGCCCCCTTGGTTGCCAGAGGCAAAAGGATTGAAGCGGGACTCGATGGCCATCACGGCCAGGATCAAGGTGGGGGCGATCTGGCTGCGCTCACCCAAAGACCAGGCTTCCGAAACCAAGGCCGCCAAGGGCTCTTGAGAGACTTTGTATTTGCTGCTGAGCCAACGGGTCACAGCCACTTGATCGCTGCTCAGGTCCTGCATTGGCGCGGCGGTTGATCGGGCTGCTGCTGTGGGCGTTGGCGATTCCACAATTGCAGTTTGCTCCACTTGGCGCAGCTCGAGCCAGCCCATCAGTGTTTCGCTGGCCTGCTGTTGCAAACCGGGGCGTGCCAAAAGTGTCAACGCTATACACACCACGGCCAAGCCAATCACAGCCAGACTGTGCCGGGTGATTTCCACGAAGCCTTCTCGCACATCGAAGGCCACAGTCGACATGGCCTGTTTGAGGTGGGGCCAAGACAAAGTCGGTGTCATCGCACTTTCTCTCATTGCAAGAACCGGTAGCATGTGCCAGAGGCTCTTGAAGGTTTGGGGTAGGCAAGCCGCAAGATGCGACCAGCACTTTTGCGGGTTGAGCCGGTGACGGCAGTGGTGTCGGGTTATCCCTGATGGTCAGCAAGTGGGGCGAATTTTAGGAATTTTTCATAACCGGTCAAGTATATAAAACATTAAAAACATTTAAAAATATAATAAAACAATCTTCTGTGTCTGTAATTCATCAGAGATTTCGTCCGAAAACAGGCCAACAGGCAGTCCAGCCCAAATAACAGCGAAAATAGCAACTTCACGCCTGCGTGGCGCACTTGTCGATTCAAGTGCCGCCGTTTCTGCCTGTATGCCCATTTGGCAACACCGTGCTTTTAAAGTTTTAACTGTGACTTCTTCCAAGCCTTTTGACATCGCCGCCCTCGATCCCTTGACGGCCGGCATTTTCAATGCCCCTACTTCTGGCGAGCGCAGTGCCCGCTTGCGCGATTGGTTGCTCACCGAGCCTTCTGGTGATTTGATGGCCGAGGTCTACCGTGAACTGTCGGGTCGCGACAAGGGCGTGGCCAAACTGCTCAAAGAAAAACTCGACGAGCTCAAGCGCCTGCATGGCCAGGAAGCCTTGGCCACCGAATGGGCCCAAAAAGCCGAGCAGTTGCTGCAAGCGCCGCGTCTGAACATGGCCGATGCGCTGGCCTGGCAGCGAGATGCCGCCAAAGCCGGAGCGCCGCTGTCCCGCGAACCCTTGGCGGGCCTCAAACATCGCTTGACCGAAGTGGTCAAGGGCGTGGAGGACCTGCAACACCAGGTCATGGTGCAGCGCGAAGCGGCGGTGTTGCTGGCCCAGCGCATTGAGGTCCTGTCCACCAAATCGCTGGCCGAGGCCTTGGGTGGTCAAACCGGCCTAGAGGCCGATGTGGCGCAGTGGCAAAACCAGGCCCAGGCCCTGACGCAGAGCAGCGTCTGGCCCAGCGTGGAGCTGAAATACCCCCCTCAATTGGACGCTGCGGGCAAGCAGCTGCAGGCGGTTTGGGACGGTTTTTCGGCCGCAGCGACTTTGGCTGAGATAGCCCAAACCGACGTCACAACCGCTTTGCCCCCCGTGCCCGTGTGGGCCGACGAGATCCGCCGCTTGCGTGGCGAATCCTCGCAACAGGTCGCTGCTGCAGCCGAATCAGCCAAACCCGCCAAAACAGAGCAAGCCGAAAAAGCGGTCAAACCCAAAATCGACCCCGCCCAGCGCCAGGCCCTGCGAGAGCAAGCCATGCTGGCTGTGACCCAAGCTTTGGAGCTGCTGGAAAAGCGACTCACCGAAGCCCAGGAAACGCCGCCTGCCGAGGCCACCGTCGCCTTGCGCAACGTGCTCAAAACTCACGGCAAGCAGTTGGACACCAGTCTGGACGAGCGCCTGCACAAGTCATTGACGGCCGGCGGCGATGCCGAAGGCTGGCAACGCTGGCTGGCCGATCAGGTGCGCACCGACCTGGTCACGCAAGCCGAAGCCCTGCTCGATGCCAACAAAGCCCCCACCGTGGGTGGCCGAAAAATGCAGGACAAGCTGCGCCATCTGCGCGACAGCTGGAAGCAAATTGACCAGGGCGGCCTGCCCAACCACGCGCTGTGGAAGCGTTTTGATGCCGCTTGCAATGAGGCCTACAAAGCCGTGCTGGCCTGGCTGGAGCAAATGAAAAAAGACTCGGCCGAACAGCGTGCCCAGCGCGTGACGCTGATGGACGAGGTCAAGGCCTGGACCGCAGAGCATGCCCAAAGCGAGGACTGGCGTGCCCAGTTGCGCGCACTGCACCAATTTGCCGACCGTTGGCGCAATGCCGGCCACCTGAGCGAGAAGGCCTTTGGCGAAATGCAGGGCCAGTGGAAAGGCATTTTCAAAGCCGCCGCAGCCCGCCTCGAAGCGGCACAAAAAGCCAGCATTGAGCGCCGCCAGGCGCTGATCAACGAAGCCGTTGATGTGGGCGCAGCACCGGCCTTGCGTGTCGACGCCGTCAAAGCCTTGCAGCAACGCTGGCAAGTGGAGGCCCAGTCGGTGCCGCTGGACCGCAAGACCGAACAAAAACTCTGGGAAGTGTTCCGCGCCCCGCTGGACGATGCCTTCCAACGCAAAGGCACAGACCGCCCTCAGTCCACAGGTCCTGTCAGTGCCCACGATCGTGCGGTCCTGGATGCCTCCAAAGCCTTGGATTTGGCCAACGCCAGTGGCGATGCGGCCAAAATCCGCGCTGCCATGGCCGCGCTTGACGCTGCCTTGCGTGGGCAAGCCTTGCAGGCGCAAGCAGCCCAGTCACCCGTTGGTGCACCCACTTCCAGCACGGCGGCTGTGGTGCCCCCTCAAGCGGTGGCGCAGGCACAAAGTGATGGGGCCTCAGCTGCTGCCGACGCAACCACAGCGGCTCCGGCAGATGAACAAGCCAGCGACACGGCAACTGCCGAAGCGGCGCAAGCCGCGCCCGATTCGGACAGCGTGCTCCCAGAAGAGCCTGCGCCGCCCGTGGTCGTACCCAAGCCCGCCAAACCCGTGGTGGCGGTGCGTGGCGACGACCGGCCCGGCCAAAAGCGTGCCGAAGGGCCTGTCGGCCGCGATGGTCGCCCTGGCGAGCGCGGGGCGCGCCCCGGTGGCGACCGGGGTCCAGGTGCCGGCCGCTTTGGTGACCGAGGTGCTGAACGCGGTGGTGATCGTTTTGGCGACCGTGGACCGCGTGAAGACCGCGGCCCGCGCCTGGGAGATGCGGCTTTCCGCGCCCAACGCGAAGCCATGGAGCGGGCCGAAATGTCCCTGCGCAAGCTGGCAGCACAAGCGCATGGCGAAACCCTTGGCCGTGTGATGACGGCTTGGCAAGCGCGCCAGGCCGAGGCCTTGCCGACAGTGCAAGAGCTGGGCAAAGGCGTCAACGCCACCACCCGCCAAGCCTGGGTACAAGCCGTGAGCGCCGAGCCCAAAACCGCTGGAGCCACCGCCTTGTTGCGTTTGGAGATGGCGGCCGATGTGCCGACGCCCGCTGACCATCTGATTGAACGCCGCGCTTTGCAGTTGCAGTTGCTGACCCAGCGCAATCAACCTGGCCCGAATGAAACCTGGGCACTCGATGTGGCTCAAGTCCTGTCGGGTCCGCACGACGAACCCACCGCAAGACGCTTGCAAAACGTGCTGAAGAACTTGTTGCGTACTTGAGTCCAGCACCGCTTGTGGGCACCCCCGCAAGCGGATTGGGCTGTGCGACAGCCATGCCCTCGCGTTGGCGCAACCTCTGTGCGCAGGTCGGACCTGAAGGTGGCGACCTACAACGTGTTGTGGGTGGTTGGCGTCAGGTCCAAACGGGTGTCATCACCACCGCGCTGCAGCCTGAACACTTGGGCTCTGTGCGGCGCGTGGTCCAGCGACCAGTCGCTCAGCACATGCCTTTGCCCTGAGCCCAATGGGTGGTCGGCGGGCTGGTGGGTGTGGCCATGCACCAGGCGATCGGCCCCGGCGGCGTTCAACCAATTCAAAGCCATGTCCGAGTCGGCATCGGCATAAACGGCGCTGCTTTGTTTTTGGGATTCGCTTTGCGTGCGCATGGCGCGGGCCAGGGCCTGGCGTTCGTGCAGGGGTTTGGCCAAAAATTCAGCTTGCCAGTCGGCACTGCGCACCTGCTTGCGAAAGGCTTGGTAGGGGCGGTCCTCCAGGCACAGCGCATCCCCGTGGCTCAGCAAAATGCGTTGCTCGCCCAAGAGCAGCAAGCAGGGGTCGCTCAAGGCGTGCACGCCGCAATTGGTCAAGAAGCGCGGCCCCACCAAAAAGTCCCGGTTGCCGGGCAGGAAGGCCACATGCAATCGCTGCGCGCTTTGGCGCAAGACCTGCGCGCAGCGCTGCAAAAAGGGGTCAGTTTCGGCGGCATCGTCGCCCACCCAAACCTCGAACAGGTCACCCAGAATCAGCACCGCATCGGCCGGCGTACTCGCCATGTAGTGGCGCCAGGCTTCGAAAGTGGCCGGCTCTGAGGCCTGGAGGTGCAGGTCCGAGATCAAGTCCACCGTCTGCCATGCCGCTGGCGCTGTCAGCCGACCGAAGGTCGGGGCTGTGGTGCGCGAATCAGCGGACACGGCTCAATCCATCACAGTGCGACGGCTTTTTCGATCACGACGTCCTCTTTGGGCACGTCACCGTGGCCACCACGGTTGCCGGTTTTCACGACCTTGATCTGGTCGACCACATCGGTGCCCTTGACCACTTTGCCGAACACGGCATAACCCCAGCCTTGCATGGAGGGCGCGGTGTGGTTCAAAAAGTCGTTTTTGGCGACGTTGATGAAGAACTGCGACGAGGCGGAGTGGGGCGCCGAGGTGCGGGCCATGGCCACGGTGTACTCGTCGTTCTTCAGGCCATTGTTGGCTTCGTTTTCGATGGTGGCGTCCGTGGGCTTTTGGGTCATGCCGGGCTCAAAACCACCGCCTTGGACCATGAAGCCGGGGATCACGCGGTGAAAAACCGTGTTGTCGTAATGGCCCTTGTTCACATAGGCTAAAAAATTTTCGGTCGACTTGGGGGCTTTTTCGGCGTCCAGTTCGAGGGTGATGACGCCGTAGCCGGTGATGTGCAGTTCGACTTGTGGGTTGCTCATGGTGTTACTTCAACAAGGTGATGGATTGGATGACGACCGGCGTGCGGGGAACATCGGTCGGGAAGGGGCCGCCTGCGCCCGTGGGCGTGTTGCGGATTTTTTGGACCACGTCCATGCCGGACGTGACTTTGCCAAAAACGGTGTAGCCGAAGCTTTGAAAACTGGGATCTAAAAACGCGTTGTCTACCACGTTGATGAAGAACTGCGCGGTGGCCGATTGCGGATCATTGGTGCGGGCCATGGCCAGTGTGCCGGTGGTGTTTTTCAGGCCAGCAGCCAGGGCTTGGCGGCCCTCATGCGCGACTGGAGCGCGGGTTTTCTTTTCTCGGTACTGGCCATCGTAGCCCCCGCCCTGCAGCATGAAGCCAGGAATCACGCGGTGAAAAATCGTGCTCTCGTAGTGTTTGTCATTGACATACTGAACAAAGTTGGTCACGGTTTTTGGGGCTTTGTCGGCATACAGCTCGGCCTCGATGTCACCCATGGAGGTGCTGATGCGCACTTTGGGGGTGCTGGCGCTCGCTGGGGTGGGAGCGTTTTGCGCCTGCGCAACCCAAGGGGTCAACAAGCTCAGGCTCAGGGCCAGGGCGGCCCAGCGGCGGTGGTGCTTCAAATGGGTCATGTGTTTGGGCAGGAGTGGTGGGACTGTCATGGGCAGGAGGGCATCAAGGGTACGGCAAGGCGTCACGCATGAGGGCGTTTTCAGGGCGAGCGCATCAGCCGTTCGGCACCGTCTTGCTTGTTTTGCAAGCGGGTTTGGGCAGGTGTGACGCGTTGGGCCCGCGCGAAGGCTTGTGCGGCCATGGCCAGGTGCAGATCGCCCAAGTTTTCCAGGGCCAGCGCATAGTCCGGCCGGGCTCTGATGGCCGCTTGCAAGGCGGCCAGCGCCTCGTCGTGGCGGTTCTCGCGCACCAGCAAGGCCGCCAGGTTGTTGTGCGGCTCCGGCAATTCAGGGAAGGATTGGGTCAGGGCCCGCAGGGTGTCCATGGCCGCCTGAGTTTGCCCCATGCCGGTCTGGATATGGCTTTGCAACAGGCGCATTTGCGGGTCGGTGGGCACGGTTTTCAGCCTGGCTTCGGCCAAAGCCTGGGCTTGTGCCCATTGGCTGGTTTGCACCAAGGCATTGACATCGGTGTACACGTCGGCCCGCACGCCCAGGCTGCAAGTCCACAGGGTGCAAAAAGCCATCCAACGGAGCCAGGTTCGCATGCGTGCCCAAAGAAAGAGGGGGGGGTGAAAAAAATACGCTCCCGAGCCGCTGGGGTTGGCTCAGGCCGACTCAAAAAGAGCACCACAGGCCTTGGCTCGGGGATATACTGATTGGTCATTGTAGCGGAGCCCCTTGTGGTTTTCCGTGCACCGAAAGGTGCCGCCAGCCCCGTGCGCGCTGGCTTTTTTTGAGCCGTTGTCGCGCCGTTGTCTGAACTGACGGCCCTGGGTGCGCAGCGCCCAAAGCGGCTTTTGTTGACTGCCATTTTTTTCGATTTGACATGAGTTTGCGCATTTTCAACACGCTCAGCCGTGCTGTTTCCGATTTTTCTTCGTCCGAGCCCGGCCATGTGCGCATGTACGTCTGTGGCATGACCGTATACGACTTGTGCCACCTGGGCCATGCCCGCTCGATGATCGCGTTCGATGTGGTGCAGCGCTGGCTCAAGGCCAGTGGCTACCAAGTCACCTATGTGCGCAACGTGACAGACATCGACGACAAGATCATCAAGCGCGCCCTGGACAACGGGGAAACTATCCGCCACCTGACCGACCGCATGATCGACGCGCTGCACCAGGACGCAGACGCCTTGGGCATTGAGCGTCCCCAGCACGAGCCCCGGGCCACCGATTACGTACCCCAGATGCTCAGCATGATCGGCACGCTGGAGCAAAAAGGCTTGGCCTACCGTTCGGGAAATGGCGACATGAACTATTCGGTGCGCAAGTTTGCGGGTTACGGCAAGTTGTCGGGCAAGTCGCTCGACGAATTGAACGCCGGAGAGCGCGTGGCCGTGGAAACCGATAAGCAAGACCCGCTCGACTTTGTGCTTTGGAAAAGCGCCAAACCCACCGAGCCCGAAGACGTGAAATGGGCCAGCCCTTTTGGCACGGGCCGTCCCGGCTGGCACATCGAGTGCTCGGCCATGGCTTGCGAGCTGCTGGGCCAGACCTTCGACATCCATGGCGGCGGGGCCGATTTGCAGTTTCCGCACCACGAAAACGAGATCGCCCAAAGTGAGGGCGCCAACGGCCAGACCCTGGCGCGCTTTTGGATGCACAACGGCTTCATCAATGTGGACAACGAGAAGATGTCCAAGAGCCTGGGTAACTTTTTCACCATCCGTGATGTGCTCCAAGCGTTTGACGCTGAGACGGTGCGCTTTTTCATCGTGCGCAGCCACTACCGCAGCGCGCTCAATTACAGCGATGTGCACCTGAACGATGCCAAAGGGGCCCTCAAGCGCCTGTACACCGCATTGCAAACCGTGCCGGCCGCTGACGTGAAGCTCGATTGGACTGACCCCCTGGCCGCCCGATTCAAGGCCGCCATGGACGAAGACTTTGGCACACCCGAAGCGGTGGCCGTGTTGTTCGAGTTGGCGGGCGAAGTCAACCGCAGCGGCTCGGCCGAGCGTGCAGGTTTGCTGAAGGCTTTGGGTGGCTTGCTGGGTTTGCTGCAAACCGACCCCACGGTTTACCTGCAAGCGGGTGCAGGCTTGGACGATGCCGCCATTCAGACCCAGATCCAGGCCCGGGCAGGCGCCAAAAAGGCCAAGAATTTTGCCGAAGCCGACCGCATCCGCAACGACTTGCTGGCCCAAGGCATCTTGCTGAAAGACTCGGCCGCTGGCACGACCTGGGAGTCGGCCCCATGACGCTCAGCTCAAGCCTTGAGGTGATCCCCGTCACGCCCGCTTATTGGGCCGAGGCCTGCGCGCACCTGGCCAAAAAAGACCGGGTCATGAAAAAGCTCATTCCCCAGTTTGGTGATGCCATCCTGGAAACCCGGGGAGATGCGTTCGTGACCTTGGCGCGTTCCATCGTGGGCCAACAAATTTCGGTCAAGGCCGCACAGTCGGTTTGGGACCGTTTTGCGTCTTTGCCCAAACGGATGTCGCCGGCTGCCGTGCTCAAGCTCAAGGTCGACGACATGCGGGCGGCGGGTTTGTCGGCGCGCAAGGTGGAGTACTTGGTCGATCTGGCGGTGCACTTCAGCTCGGGCGCGGTTCACGTGCAGGCTTGGCAAGAGATGGACGACGAGGCCATCATCGATGAGCTGGTCGCGATCCGCGGCATTGGCCGGTGGACAGCCGAGATGTGCCTGATCTTTCACCTGCTCAGGCCCAATGTGCTGCCACTCGATGATGTGGGCCTGATCAACGGCATCAGCCGCAACTATTTTTCGGGCGAGCCGGTGAGTCGCAGCGACGCCCGCGAGGTCGCTCAGGCCTGGAGCCCATATTCGACCGTGGCAACTTGGTATATTTGGCGCTCGCTGGACCCCGTGCCGGTGGCGTATTGAGGGGCTGGACATCACGTCCACCCGGAACCTGAACAGAGGAGTCAAACTTGGCCAAAAAAACATTTCTCGATTTTGAGCAACCCGTTGCCGAACTCGAAGCCAAGATCGAAGAGTTGCGCTATGTGCAGACAGAATCCGCGGTGGACATCACCCTCGAAATTGATCAGCTGAGCAAGAAAAGCCAGCAACTGACCAAAGACATTTACAGCGACCTGACCCCTTGGCAGGTCACCAAAATCTCGCGTCACCCCGAGCGTCCTTACACACTGGACTACATCCACGGCATCTTCACCGACTTTGTGGAGATGCACGGTGACCGCCACTTTGCCGATGATTTGTCCATCGTGGGCGGCCTGGCCCGCTTCAATGGCCAGGCCTGCATGGTGCTGGGCCAACAAAAAGGGCGCGACACCAAAGAGCGCACGCTGCGCAACTTTGGCATGAGCAAGCCCGAGGGCTACCGCAAAGCGCTGCGCCTGATGAAAACGGCCGAAAAATTCAAACTGCCGGTCTTCACCTTTGTGGACACGCCTGGCGCTTACCCTGGCATCGACGCCGAAGAGCGCGGCCAGTCCGAAGCCATTGGGCGCAACATTTTCGAAATGGCCCAGCTTGAGGTGCCCATCATCACCACCATCATTGGCGAGGGCGGCTCAGGCGGCGCATTGGCCATTTCGGTGGCCGACCAAGTCTTGATGCTGCAGTATTCGGTCTACTCTGTCATCAGCCCGGAGGGTTGTGCCTCTATTCTTTGGAAAACCAGCGAAAAAGCCGAGGTCGCAGCCGATGCCCTGGGCATCACCGCGCACCGCCTGAAGGCGCTGGGTTTGGTCGACAAGATCGTCAACGAGCCTGTGGGCGGCGCCCACCGCGATACCGACCAAATGGTGTCCTTCCTCAAGCGCGCTTTGGGTGATGCCTGGCGTCAGGTGGCCGACCTCAAGCCCAAAGAGCTGCTCGAGCGCCGCCACGAGCGCCTGAACAGTTACGGACGCTTTACAGACACCAAAGCAGGTAAATAACCTGCTGGTGAGCCTCCAGGCTTCACGCATGGCCCTCCCACCGATGCTGTCCATCGAACAGGCCCTATCTAATTTCAGCCCGGGCCTTCCTTTTGCGGTGGCCTTCAGCGGTGGGGCCGACTCCACGGCATTGCTGTTGGCCTGCGCCCGCCGCTGGCCTGGGCAGGTGAGGGCGGTGCACATTCACCACGGCCTGCAAGTGGCGGCTGACGCGTTTGAAACGCATTGCCGAGCGCTGTGCCAACAGCTGAACGTGCCTTTGGCCGTGAGAAGGGTGCAGGCGGGCCATGCCCCGGGTCAAAGCCCCGAAGACGCTGCCCGCAAAGCGCGTTATGCGGCCCTGGCCGAAGCGGTGCAAAGCGAGTGGCCCGAGGTGCATGACATCGCGCTGGCCCAGCATGCCGACGACCAGGTGGAAACTTTGCTGATCGCCTTGTCGCGAGGCGCGGGCTTGCCCGGCTTGGCCAGCATGCCGGCCCATTGGCAGCGGCAGAGCCTCGATTGGCATCGGCCTTTTTTGTCGGTGCCCAGCGCGGCCTTGCGCGCTTGGCTGCAAAACCAAGGCCATGGCTGGGTCGAAGACCCCAGCAACACCGACGAAAGCTTCACCCGCAACCGCATCCGCGCCCGCGTGCTGACCGCCTTGGCTGAAGCCTTGCCCGCTTTTCGAGAGACCTTTGCCCGCAGTGCCAAGCATGCTGCGCAGGCGCAAGAGGTTCTCAACGAGGTGGCTGCGCAAGACCTGGCACACATCGGCGTGCCGCCCCGCATCGAGGCTTTGCAGCGCTTGAGCCGAGCCCGCCAAGCACTGGTGCTGCGCCATTGGCTGCGGCTGCAGCACGCCACCACGCCCAGTTCAGCGCAACTGAACGAGCTGCTGGACCAACTGAGCGCTTGCACCACCCGTGGCCATCGGATCCATTTGAAGGTGGGTGTGGGCTTTGTGCAGCGTGATGGCCAGCATCTGAGCTGGCAAGCCGCCTGACATTCACCTTAATCAGCCGTCTGAACCGACATGGTTGGGGCGGTTAGGGGGCTCAACGGGTCAAGAAAGTGTCAGCCTGGTGGCTACAATTAAAGGCTTTGCCAGTGAAACACCCTTGGTAACCCTTGACGATGTGGCCTTGACAGAGCGCATCCGCATTCTTTTTCTATTCATCACATCACATGGCTTTGATCGTTCACAAATACGGCGGCACCTCGATGGGCTCCACCGAGCGCATCCGCAATGTCGCCAAGCGCGTGGCCAAATGGGCGCGCGCTGGCCACCAGATCGTGGTGGTCCCCAGCGCCATGAGCGGCGAGACCAACCGCCTGCTGGGTTTGGCCAAAGAACTGGCCCCCGCCAAACCCGGCCATGATTACAACCGCGAACTCGACATGCTGGCTTCGACCGGCGAGCAAGCTTCGTCGGCCCTGCTGGCCATTGCCCTGCAATCCGAAGGCCAGCCCTCGGTCAGCTACGCAGGCTGGCAAGTGCCCATCAAGACCAACAGCGCTTTCACCAAGGCACGCATCGAGTCGATCGATGACATGCGTGTGATGGGGGACTTGAACGCCGGCAAGGTGGTGATCATCACCGGCTTTCAGGGCGTGGACGACAACGGCAACATCACCACGCTGGGTCGTGGTGGCTCTGACACTTCGGCCGTGGCCGTGGCCGCTGCCCTCAAAGCGGCCGAATGCCTGATCTTCACGGATGTGGACGGCGTCTACACCACCGACCCCCGCGTGGTGCCCGAAGCGCGCCGACTGCACACCGTGAGCTTTGAAGAAATGCTCGAGATGGCGTCGCTTGGCTCCAAGGTCTTGCAAATCCGCTCGGTCGAATTTGCAGGCAAATACAAAGTGCCCATGCGCGTGCTGTCCAGCTTCACGCCCTGGGACATCGACATCAACGAAGAAGCCGCATCCGGCACCCTGATCACTTTTGAGGAAGACGAACAAATGGAACAAGCCGTCGTTTCCGGCATCGCTTTTAACCGCGACGAAGCCAAAATCTCCGTGGTGGGCGTGCCCGACAAGCCGGGTATTGCGTACCAAATTTTGGGCGCTGTGGCCGATGCCAACATCGAAGTGGATGTGATCATCCAGAACCTGAGCAAAGACGGCAAGACCGACTTCAGCTTCACCGTGCACCGCAACGACTACGCCAAGACCATCGACCTGCTCAAGGAAAAAGTGCTGCCCTCATTGGGCGCAGCTGAAGTGTTGGGCGACGCCAAGATCTGCAAAGTCTCCATCGTGGGCATTGGCATGCGCAGCCATGTGGGCGTGGCCAGCAAGATGTTCAGAAGCCTGAGCGAAGAGGGCATCAACATCCAAATGATCTCGACTTCTGAAATCAAAACCTCGGTCGTGATCGACGAAAAATACATGGAACTGGCCGTACGCGCCCTGCACAAAGCCTTCGACCTTGACGAAGCCTGAGTTATAATTTGACCCACTGGAAACGTGACCGAGTGGCCGAAGGTGCTCCCCTGCTAAGGGAGTATGGGGTGTAGAGCCTCATCGAGGGTTCGAATCCCTCCGTTTCCGCCAGTACAAAAACCTCAAACCTGCTTAGCAGGCATTGAGGCAGCCTCAGGCCCCGCACCACGCGGGGCTTTTTGCTTTGGGCTCCTGACTGCAACCTCATGCAGCGGCCCGGCAAAGACGTCTCAAACCCCGTTTGTCTCAAAACCTCATGACTTTTTCGGACTTGGTTCCGAGCCGTGAATTTGGGGGTTGCGGCAAAACAGGCTTTGAACCAAGCTGGATGAAATTTCGCTGTTCAGTGCGTTTTGAGTCGCTTGCCATTAATCTAACTAAATACACTTGTGAGTTGATGGTCTGTAGATTGCTCTACTCGTTCATTCTTTCCAAACCGCTGCCGCAAGAGGAAGTTCATTGAGTTCGGCACGCGCCTCTCGCCAGCTGGGGTAATGTTCTTCAAGGATTGCGATGAATCGGTCGCTATGCGTTGGCTCAATCAAATGAGCCATTTCATGAACGATGACGTACTCAAGCAAGTCCTTCGGCTTTTTTGCCAACTCCGTATTTAGACGAATATTTCCGGCGGCCTGATTGCAGCTACCCCATTTGGTTTTCATCCGCTGCAAAAAATAGCCTGAAACGATGACCTTGAGTTTTCGCTCCCACCTTTGAACCAGCGGCGGCACGACTTCATGCAGCAGTGACTTGTGCCACTCGTGCATCACTTCGGCGCGCTTTTCTGCGCTGCAGCCAGGACGAACGACCAGTGTGATCCTCTTGTTGCTGAGGACAACCGAGGGCTTCACATCTTGGTAGTCGACCGTCATCAAATAGCGACGCCCCCAAACGTGGTGGCTCTCACGCTCAACAAACTGACGTGGTGTTTCCCGCGCCTGATATTCAAGTGTTGATTCATCAGCCAAACTGAGCCAGTGCGCACGTTGAATATTGAGCCACTGGTTTTAGGGAATTTATGTTCAGTTGGTTGTGGATAAGTCTATCTGATCT
>Ga0247832_1000167_pt1 | contig 132441 bp, 104 predicted proteins | sample LaCruzMarch2015__10_FD_192407 | JGI IMG/M metagenome (GOLD analysis project Ga0247832, IMG submission 192407) | Freshwater microbial communities from meromictic Lake La Cruz, Castile-La Mancha, Spain - LaCruzMarch2015_4m | ecosystem: Environmental > Aquatic > Freshwater > Lake | place: Spain... | reverse complement strand
GATTTTTATTTAAATCCACAACCTTTCACGGAGTAAAAGGAAAATATCCAATTGGCTTTTTAATGTGGAACTTATCAAAACCAAGTCAAACAAAAACAGTTGAAATTGACATTGCAAATGAAGAAGCCCAAACTATTGGAGTTAAGCATTTGCAGCTCATAGAAAAGAAAGACGTTTTGAATAATTGGTTTCCAAGACCACAAAACTCTAACGACTATATTTTACCGCCATTGAGTAACGGTATTACTGTAAAAAATGATAACACCGACACAAGACACAGGGCAAGACCAGATTTTTTAGCTTCTGTTTGTAGCAACGGTAACGACTTTCAACACGCCAAATATGTTGTAATGCTTTCATCTCCTAATGCAAGTGCTGGAGCATTTACAGTAATCAAAGACAACTTTGAAAAAGCATTGACACTTCACGCTGTCAAAAAAATACCTAAACAAACTTGGCTCAATGACAGAAACCAATTTCTAATTCCACATACCGAGCCGACAAAAGAGTTTCTAAACGACTGCGTTGTTTGGAGTTTGTTTGCTTCATCAAACGAAACGACAGCATTAAAAAATGCTTCGTATTTAGGTAGCACTTACCAAATCACAAACAACTTCTACCCTTTCCGAATTGAAGAAATCAAGCATTGGGAAATTAGAGATCCCGATTTTAGACAACAACTAACAAAAGACGAAAACAGATTTGTAGCTGACTGGCTTTCAAAAAACGACTTGTCAGACGAAGCGAAAGAAGTAATTGAAAAAGCAAAAACAGTTTACAAACTCTTCTATGCAAACCTTAACCAAATGGCAACAAACAAGTGGAAAATTGACACTTGGGACGCAGGTTGGTATCAAGTTAGGCGTTGCTTGACAGAACACAACTTGGCGACAGACGAAATAAAAGAATTGAGCAAGGCAAACGAACAACTTGCAAACAAGATTTTGCCACAAATAGAAACGTTCGGCTTCTTGGACAAAGACGAAGTTTATGACGACATCTAAAGTCGGAAATACTACTGGTAACAACATGGTTTGTAAAAGGGGCGGTTCAGTGCTCCGCTGACACGTTCGTGGATATTCAAAGGTTCATTCTCCGCATCAACATTTGTGGTGAAAATCGCCACCTTTGCCAAACTCGAAACGTTCTCGGAAAAAATATAACGAAAAATTAAAACTTGATTTCGTGAAAATTCAACAAGTTCAAATCCATAATTTCCGTTCAATAAAAGATGTGACTTTCAAACTTGACAATTACAGTTTACTTGTCGGAGAAAATAATGCAGGAAAGACTACTATTATTACTGCTATACGAATGTTTTATGCCGAAAGAGGACTTGCCTTTTCGGACGAAAGAGATTTTCCGAAATTCGCAACTAATGATAAGGAATGTTGGGTGGAAATAAAATTTATTACTACTGATGATGAGCAAGAAACTTTAAAAGAAGAATATAGGTCAGCAGACAAAATTTTAACTGTAAGGAAGTATCTAAAATCCGACACCAAAGACTATAAAAACAACTTGTATGCATACGAAGATGGTGAATTGACCCATACTAACCAGTTCTACGGTTCAACCAATGTAGGGCAAGGTAAATTAGGAAAAATACTTTACATTCCCGCATTGAGTAAAACCGACGACGGACTCAAAATGTCTGGCCCTTCTCCTTTGCGAGACATGGTGAATTTTGTTTTTGAAAAGGTTATCGAAAAAAGCCCGTCCTACAAAGGTCTTAGCGATGCTTTCGAGGTTTTCAACGAAGCAGTTGGCAAAGAGGAAAACGAGGACGGATTTTCACTTGCCAATCTGACAGAAGATATTAATAATGAGATTGGGCAATTTGGACTTGGTTTTGGGCTTGGAGTGAATACGATAAAACCGACTGACATAGTTAAAAACTTAATTTCACACACATTTAAGGACTTCAATCTCAATAGTAACATTGATGATGTAAGTGCGCTTGGGCAAGGTGTTCAAAGGCATTTAATTTATACTCTAATTAAGTTGTCATCAAAGTATACCGAGAAAAAGAAAGAGAGAAAGAAAGATTTTACACCAGAATTGACAGTTATTCTCTTTGAAGAGCCAGAGGCATTTTTGCATCCTTCGCAACAAGAACAACTAAATTTAAGTCTGAGAGTGCTTGCGCAAGAAGACGACCAGCAAATTTTAATCACAACCCATTCGGCAACTTTCGTAAGCAAGAACATTCTCGAAATAAAGAACATTGCAAGAGTAAATAAAGAAAAAGGACAAACCCAAATTTATCAAATTTCTGACCAGCAATTATCTGATTTGCTTGATGAAAACCAAGGCTTGTATAATCATTTTTGTAATTTACTCAATAACCCTACAACCGACGCAGGGTTTAAGAAGAAAATTTTAGAAAAAGGATTAGCCGACTCAATGCCTGACCACAGCAAACAGTTGGAGCAAGAAAGTATGCGCTATTTGCTATGGTTAGATGCAGAACGTGCCTCTCTATTTTTTGCAAAGCACATTGTTATTTGCGAAGGAGCAACAGAAAAGGTTTTTATAGATTATTTACTACACGAAGATTGGAAAGACTTGAAAGTGCTGCATATCTATTTATTGGATGCCCTAGGCAAATATAATATCCATAGGTTTATGAATTTACTTGGGGCACTCGGAGTAAAGCATTCGATATTTATGGACAAAGATTTAGACAAGGATATCCATAAAGAGATAAATAGTTTCATCGTAAATCATCAAAATAGATTTACCAAAGGCATCCACATGTTCGATGAAGATTTAGAAGTTTTCTTTGGGATACAAAAACCAGAAAAAAGGAAAGACATGAAACCAATAAATATCATGATGTACCACAAAAAAGGGCTTATTGATGCAATCAAATTAGTTGAATTTAGGCAAATATATGAAAATCAAATAAATAAGTAAAAACCCGCTTGTACAAGTCTTTTCCTCAAGAAGCCTTGCAGTCAACAAAAAACATTGCACTATCGCTGGTACGGTCTCTCTGACCCGTACCATTATCCCCGCGTCTCCAAGAAGCACGAGTAAGCACGATGTAAAAGTCAAATAGAATTTATCAAAGTTTTCCGATTTCGAAAAAATCCCCCTCACAATTTGCCAATCCCTGCCACTTTTGTTAGTTTTCCATCCATTCACCAACATCAGATACCAACGCACATGATCAAACTCAAATCTGCATATTTCCTTTGGCCGCTGCTCTGCCTCGGCGCAATCTTGAGCAATGGCTGCGAACCAGAAGCCCCCGCCGAGGATACCCCAAAGTTCAAGCTGATCGCTACGGATACCTTTTACTTCAACTCCTTTGTGGATTGCAACATGGCCGAAGCCTGGATAGGCGATACCTTTCGCATTTTTCCGGGAAAGTACGGCGAAGATCCCCTCTGGGGCAATGCCCGCGACCTCAAATTTGCCAACGGCAAAAATGCCGATGAGGCGTTCAGCAGCAAGAAAGAAGCCTTCACCGAGCCGCGCATGCCTGCCAATGCACCAACCGGAAAACCCGGCCTGCACGGCGCGGTGTGGTTTGAAACCGTGTACCAGGACGCTAAAGTTGCTTCGGGGCGCACCCTTTATGCCGTGTACCACAACGAAAATTACCCCCAAACCCTCCCGTACGATTCCAGTACCGGCGAAGGCTACATCAACGTAAGGTGGCCACAAGGCTTGACCGGAGTGACCTCCCCGGCAGCAGTATGCCGGATCGGCATCATGAAATCCACCGACGGTGGGCGCAGTTGGGACAATCGCGGACTATTTCTCGAAGACCTCCAGCCCCGCATGATTCTGAAACCGAACAACACCTCCAATACCTTTGCCGGTGGAGTAGGGGATCCATCCGCGGTGGCCAGTGGCGAGTACTTATACCTGTTTTATGGCGAATATGGTTATCCCGGCGTCTATGATTCGCTCAAATACGATCCAGCCAAAGAATGGAGTGGCCAGTGCATCAGCATCGCCCGCATCCGTTTGAGTGATTTGGACAATCCGGTAGGCAAGGCCAAGCGCTGGGATGGCAAAGCCTTTACCCGCCCTTACAATGGCATTGGTGCGCCGATTGCAAGTTTGCAAATTCCCTTGGGGGATGGTGGTGGCCCAGCTTCTTCTCCCCGGGGGCAATTCCACTGGGGGCCATCGGTCAGTTGGAATACCTACCTCGAATGCTGGGTGATGCTGATGGGCAAGGTGGAAGGATCTTCCTGGAAAGGCGATGAATTGTACATTTCTTTCAACAAAAATAAAGACCTTGGCAAGGGCGACAATGCCCAAAAATGGAGCAAGCCAAAACTGCTGGTCAGACGCGGCGGGCATATTTTGTGGTACCCTTCGTTGCAACCTATGAATACGCCAGAAGATGTGGCCAACAAGCGGACTTGCCTGAAATTGGGCAAAAAGGCGCGTTTGTTTTTCAAGTACTCGGATCAAGGGGCGTATCGGTCGGAGTACCAGATTGAATTTGAAAAATAGTGAAAGTTCAGTAGAGCACCTTCGGTGGAGAGTTTTTTTTACGCACCGCACGTATTTTAACCGCAGAGTAACGGAGTTGACGCGGAGTTTCGCGGAGTTTTTTTAAAGGCACCTTCGGTGCGGAGAGGCCGCGGAGGTCGCAGTTGTTGAAGGTTGGTTCGTTGACCTAAATCGAGTCCTAGCAGTTGATTTAGGCAAGATACTGCTGGAGCACGATCTCCAGCCACCGCAGGTGGCAAGCTCCCTTGTACTAAAAAAACTCCGCGAAACTCCGCGTCAACTCCGTTACTCTGCGGTTAAAATGCTTAATGTGAGTTAAGTAATTACATAAAATGAAAATGAACTGATCATTCATGTTCCCGGCCCTGAATCCTTCCTTTTTTCAGCGAAGCCTCCAGCGCCTTCATTTCCTGCAACTCTTTTTCGTCCGGCGAGAAATTGAGCTTTTTCAGCTCAGGTTTGCCTGCGTCTACCCAGGCGGTGTACCAGGCACTGCTCACTGCCCGAATGGACGAGCGCCAACGGTTTTCCACCATGCCGCTCATGGCCTCCTGGTATGCCTCTGCAAATTCAGCACATTGGGTACGGATGGTTACGCCCAAGCGCTCTTCGAAGCAAAATTGGGCATCGGCAGGTAAGGTTTGCTTCAAGCGTTTTTCGATGAGCAATACCGAATCCACCAGGCTGTTGCTTTCCATCACAATGTTCCAATAATAAGATTGTGGATCTTTGATGTATTCCGCCGCACCAACGAAGTTGTCGTAACTTTTATCGGCAAACAACTCTGGTATGCGGCTTTCCCAGAAGCCGTGTATCCCGATTTGGTCAGTCAGTTGGCCATTGTAGTTTTTGGTGGTGTGCAAAGGCACGTGGGCATCCCCGATGTAATGCCCGATCTCTGCTGATAAGCGCAGAATTGCTGGCACATTGCGGGTGTAAAATGCCTCGGTCAGTCGGCGTTGTACCTGCAAGAGGTTGTAGGGCAAAATGCCATGTTCCGACAGGTGATCTTTGGCAAAAATGCTGCGACAGGGTAGGGGCGTACCCACCACTTTCGCCAGGCTATCGGGTGCTACTTGCCAGATTTCTTCATAATACTGGGGCAAAATGTTTTTGTTGAAAAACTGCTGGTAATCTTTGGCAGCAATACCCTGTTCATTGAGGTCGCGGGTACGTCCCAAACCCATCAAGCGGTTGTTTTCGAACTGCGTCACGCCTTCTCCAACCACTTTGACGGTATCACCTGCCATATCCACGAGGTATACCTCAGTAAATTGGGCCAGCGCCTCATTCCAACCCCGTGGCAGGGTTTCAAATGGAGCTTTGCCGTAGCGATCCAGGTCAATGAAATGTCGGGGGGCCTCGTGCCGGGTGGCGTAGCGCCGCTTATCGGGATCTACCGCATGTTCGGTGATGTACTCGATGTTTTGTTTGTAAAAAGGAATCAACTCGGGTGGCAGTGCAAAAACGGCCAGGCGATTGATGCGGCGGTGGCCAAAAAAGCCCCACTTCGGCTCCGGTTCAGGACGGGCAGCAATGGCACTGATCGAAATCAGGAAGAGTAAAAACAACAGCTTGATTTTCATGGCTACAAATTTATGCTTTTGTCAATCTTACCTGCCAAAGAAAAAATCGTACCCCCGCAATACCTTTCGAAACACCCGATCCTGTACCAACATAAAATCACCAGAACTATGGTCTGCAAAATAGCGCTCCACCGTAGCCCCGTTTGGACTGATCCATTTTCCGGTTTTGGGTTCAAAAACCACGTCCAAATCGGGAAAAATCGGAAACAATTTGACTTGGGTCGTTTTGCCCTGCTGGTTGGTCACGGTGATGATGCTGAAAGGCACGATTTGCCGCACCGAATCTTTGGCCGGGGTTGAATTTTCAAAAGCTTCGGCACCCAGGCTTTCAAATCCAATCAGGAAAGCCTCCGCGCTGCCTTCGCGATACGGCGCTTGAATGGCTGGCGTAATGGAATAAAATGGCTTGATCTCGAACCGATTGCTGCCTTTGCATTCCAGTTTAAAGGATCGATTTTTCTGTTTTGGGTATTCGATGCTCACCGCTTGAATCGCTTCTGGATTTTCGGCAAACACGGTTTTGTCCCGCCAATCGTCGCCCCGCAAAGTGAAACGGTAGCGCAAATTGCCTTCCCAGCCAGGAATGTGGCACACGAAGGGTTGATCAAAACCTTCCATGATCATGTAGGTGCCGCGCTCGTCGGCAGTACCTCCGCCGATGTAGTAGGTTTTGATGGGCTTTTCCCCGGATGCATAAATTTCCACTTTGATGCCCTCGCCTGCCAGGTTTTTGACGATGTTGGACACGGCCGCTTTGGCTGGGATGTGGTCTATTTCGACCCTTTCAATGGCGTCCAGCACGTTTTCGATGGCATTGGGACGGGCTTTGAATTTGCTGTTGTACAACCAATCAGCGCCGCGTTTCTCCAGCAAGGTGGTCTCCCCATCGCGCTGGGCGATGAAGATTTTGCGGATTTGTGCAACATTTTTGATGCCAAAATTCCGCTCTGCTTTCAAGCCCCGCATCAACGCATCTTCCTTATTGAGGTATACGTAGGCTAGGGCCGCGATGCCCAGGCCAAAAAAAGCAATCAACAGCCAGGTGCTGCGGTTTATTTTTACCTTCATAATTTTCTCAATTCACTTTAACTTTACTACTGGACATTTTCATTTCGCGCAGATGCACACAGATTGAACCGCAGATTTGACGCAGAAAAATCTGTGTAAAATCTGCGATTCAATCTGCGTCAAATCTGTGTGAACAAAAAAATCCAGATTACACCAACATCTCTGCGCTGGTTTCCATGGTTACGCGGACGCTGCTATTCAAACGAATTTTCATGGCCACTGTTTTGGGCAATTCGTATTCAAAGAAATATTTAAAAGCCTGCAATTTGCCCGCGTAGAAATGCTGATCGGCAGTAGCCGGATTTTGCGTCAACCCTTTTTCGGCAGCAATGGCTTGTTTCAACCACATCCAGGCCAGCACCAGGGTACCAAAGTACTCCAGGTACAAGGTGGCATCCGCCAAAAATACTTCCGGAGATTCTTTTTGTGCCAGTTGGAACAGATTCACCGTGGTTTCCTGCAAGCTTGCTCCTGTCTTCATCAGTTGCTCTGCATAAGGCTTCAGTGTGGGAAATTCCATCGCCGCTTCGATTTCGGTCTGGATTTCTTTGCTCAGCAATTGCAAGCCTTTTCCATTCGACATGGTCAGTTTGCGCCCCAGCAGGTCCATGCCGTGAATGGTGGTGGTGCCTTCATAAATGGCATTGACCCGGATGTCGCGATAGAGTTGTTCCAGCGGAAAATCGTCGGTGTAGCCCGCGCCGCCCAATACTTGCATGCCCTGGCTCACCGAATGGATGCCCATTTCAGAAGGATAAGATTTGGCGATCGGCGTCAGGAGTTCCAGCAACAAATGGGCGTTGCTCGCCGCTTCACCTTGACCACGGTGTGCCAGATCACCGTACAGGCTACATTGCAACAAGAGTGCGATGCTGCCTTCCACGATTGCTTTTTGGTACAAGAGCATGCGCCGTACATCCGCGTGCTCGATGATCAAAACCTGCGGTTGGTGCACATCTTTGTTGGAGGGGTGGCGACCTTGAGGGCGTTCGTTGGCGTATTTGAGCGAAGCGTAGTAGGCTGCGGAAGCACTTGCTGCAGCTACCATACCCGTACCAATGCGGGCTTCATTCATCATTTGGAACATGTACCGCAAACCCTGATGCGGCTCACCAACCAGGTAACCCCGGCAATCGTCGTGTTGTTCGCCCATCATCAGGTGAGCGGCCACGTAGCCTTTTTGGCCCATTTTGCCGTAGATGCCCGCAGTGGTCACGTCGTTGCTGACCAATTGGCCAGCTTCTTCCCGGAATTTGGGTACCACAAACAAGGAAATGCCCTTGGTGCCAACCGGAGCGCCTTTGATGCGCGCCAGCAGCAGGTGCACTACGTTATCGACAGCATTGTGGTCGCCACCAGAAATGTAAATTTTTTGGCCTTTGATTTTGTAGTACTCGCCATCATTGACGGGTTCGGCACTGCTGGTGATGTCGGACAGAGAACTGCCTGCCTGCGGCTCGGTCAGGGCCATGGTGCCTTGCCATTTGCCACTGTACAGTTGGGGAATGTACGCTTCGTTGAGGGCTTCAGATCCAAATGTGCGGATCAGGTTGGCGGCGCCGGTGGTCAAAAAAGGATGACAAGTGATATTGGCATTGGCGGCATGAAAAATCAGGGTGGCCGCATTGAGTACGGTGTAAGGCATTTGTTGCCCGCCTACTTCGAAGTCATCGTGGGCATTGATCCAGCCCCCTTCAGCCATGGCTTCGATAGCGGGTTTCATGCAAGGATGGACGTGAACTTCGCCGTTGGCATAGTAGGCTTTGTCTTTGTCCATTGCCCGGTAAAATGGAAAAAGATACTGGTCGCCAATCTGCTTGGCTGCATCCAGGGTCATGTCAATGGCTTCGCGGTCGTATGCTTCAAAGCGTTCGATTTGCTGCAATTGGGTGACGTTGAGCAATTCATACAATACAAACTTAAGGTTACGCGAGCTGATGTATTGTTCGAGCATGGTGGTGGTTTTTAAAGGAATTAGCGAAAGTTCGCTATAGGGCGACGAAAAAACAAGTGTTCATTTTGCCAAAGAATTAGATAAGTAAATGCTTCATTTTAAATGTCTTATCTAATTCTTTGGCTCAAAAAAAATGAACACTTGTTTTTGCCCCACTACAATGTGGATGCAAGATATCTTGTTGAAACGAAAATGTTAATGATGTTTTTTACTCAGTTAAAAAAATCTCATTAATTTATTTCGTTTAAAGAAGAAGAAAACAGCATTTGTCAGGAAATGTCAATTATACAGCTCCATCACTTATCCACAAAAATCAATCAAAGTGACTGACAACACTTATTTTAACCGCAGAGTAAAGGAGTTGACGCAGAGTTTCGCGGAGTTTTTTAGTGTCAATGAGCTTGCCACCTGCGGTGGCTGGAGATCGTACTCCAGAAGGATTTTGCCAAAATCAAGTATACTGCTGAGACTTGATTAGGGTAAAGAATCAGTCTTCAATACTGGCGAACTCAGTGGCCTCTCCGCACCGAAGGTGCACCTAAAAAAACTCCGCGAAACTCTGCGTCAACTTCTTTACTCTGCGGTTAAAATACCTTATGTGAACTCTCCTCTCAAAACCGCATCAACTCCCTCCGCAATTCCGTATGCAAACCCGCATACACCAGCAACTTGAATTCCTGGCCGCTCATGCTCATCACGTTGGTGTATTGGGTGCGCAAGTCGGTCAAGGTGCGGTTGCCGTCATACAGTCTGATGACCTGCCAGGTATTGTTTTGAGCTGAAGTGGGTTTGATGTGGACCCGAATCGGCAAGGGATTTTGGTGTGCCAGATAAAAGAGGTGGATGCCCGCTTCACTCTGAAACAGCGGTGCTATCCCGTAATCTTCGGCAATCAACATTTGCTCGTCGGCAGAATATTCAGGATCGATGCCCAAGTGGTTAAACAAAGCTTTGTACCGCTCTAAGAGGTATTCGATTTCCCGTTGGCCCTGTCCAGCCACGAGTGATTCCAGTTTGATCTCCACTTTGTCCAGCTCTCCATTTAAAAATGCCCGACCTGCCAGGCGCAGCAGAGCTACATCCAGGTAATGGTTGACAAATTCGGTATCCATGGCGTCGTACACACCGTTGGCAAACTGGTAGGTTTCGCTGACTTCCTTCAATGCGGCATCGTGAAACAAACGCGCTTTGACGTCTTCCAAAGATTGAGCGTTGCGGGAACTGGATCGGTTGCGAAACAATTCCGATTGCTTGAGGCGCAAGGGCGTTGGCAGGTTGCGCACAAAATTGTTGTTGTTGAAAGCGATCATGATGGTCGCAATGTTCTCCTTCATTTCATCAAGTCGGGTGATGAAATGAAAATAATGCCAATTGTCCTCGATGCTGCGCGGATCGTAATAATCGGGGGCACTGTCCCGATTGCGCACTTCCTCGTTGAGTTCTTCCACCAATTTGAGCAAGCGGCGGTAAAAGCTGCCGCCACTTTCCGGTTTGGGTGGTTTGGGGAAGTAGGTTTCGCCGCTGGGGGCTACAAATTCCAAGGGGAAAATCCGTGGCACCAGGCGGTCTTCCTGCAATTGAATGTCGAGAATGATTGGCCCTGGCGTGCGGATTTTCAGCAACTGATCAGCAGAGAGGCTGGTCAAATCGCGCTCGATTTGCCGACGCAGCGCCCTGCCGCCCATCTCTGGGTCATAGCCCCGGTTGGCTACCCATTCAAGCGCTTCTTTTTGGATGTTGAGGATGGTAGTGCGTCGCACAAAACCATCGCGTTGCAACAACTCATTGATTTGCAAACGCGAAATGCCCAGGATGTGCTCGCGTTCCAGGGGCCGGAAGATGACGATTTGCTCAATTCTGTTGACAAATTCAGGACGGAATTGCTTCTCCAGGGCACTGCGGTACACCTGTGCCTGCGCCTGGTGTTGTGTGTCATTGCCCAGGCTGATCCGAAAGCGGTTGTCATCTGCCCCCACATTGGAGGTCATGATGATGATGCTATTGGTAAAATCAACGGTGCGCCCCATCCGATCAGTCAAGCGACCATCGTCCAGCAATTGCAAAAACAGGTCGTGCACTTTTGGATGCGCCTTCTCGATTTCATCCAACAAAAGCACACTGAAGGGGCGATAACGAATTTTCCCAGTCAATTGACCCTCAGGATTGTATTCGTCGCCAATCAATCGATCCACCGCATAAGGATCGAGGTATTCATTCATGTCAAAACGCACCAGCGCCTCTTCGTTGCCACTGAGGTAACGGGTCAGGATTTTGGCGGCGTGGGTTTTTCCAACCCCGGTTGGCCCAATGAACATCAAGGAGCTGATTGGCCTCCGGGGATTGTTCAACTTTGCTTTGTACAACTGGATCACGTTGTTGAGCGCGAAAGCCGCTTCTTTTTGCCCGATCAACTCCCGTTGCAAGCTGTTGAATACCTCATTTTTTTCAAACCAATATCCGGCGCTGAAAATTTCTTCGCGCAAACCACTGACCATGCCAAATTCTTCGCGTACGTCATGCGCATCTACCGAGCCGTAGCGGAGCTTGATGGACATTTGACGCAGCAAGCGAATGACTGCGCCGGGCAAGGCCTTATTGGATTGAAAAATGCGGTGCACGTACATCAACTGGCTAATCGCTGAAATTGAGATCCGCATCCCATTTTCTTGCTCCAAAATTTTGCGTTGCTCCAAAATGATTTTCAAGGCAGTAGTCGAATCCGGTTCTGGTACCCGGATTACCTGAAACAAGTCACTGAATGGGCGGTCTTTTTCCTGAATCAGCTGCCATTCCTGCGGTGTAGCAACCAGGATGGTTTGCAGACTGCGTTTTTCCAGGTAGGGTTTCAGGACGTCGCTGAGCGTCATTTCGTTTTGCGACGATTTTCCGATGCGCAGCAAGGATACAGGATTGTCCAGCAATAATTTATGGCCAATTTTGGGCTTGGTCAGGTATTGAATGATGGCTTCCATTCTTTTTTGCCATTGTCCGACAATGGACATGCCACTGATGATCCGATTGGGATCCAAAGACCAAACGCTGATGGCTTGTTCTTTGTCGTCATCTTCCCGGGCAGCTAAATACCGGTGTACAGCGTTGGAAATAAGGTTGTGCCTCCCAACGCCTTCAGCGCCTACCAGTGCAAAAGGAATGGGGTCGCGATTGTAGATCAAATCGTACACTTCCGTGGCCAACTCGTCGCGGAAAAAAGTTTGGGGCAGTGCATGTGGAAACTGGTCGTTGAGGTCATTCCCGGTTTTGGCGGCTTCTTCGGCGCCATCAAATTCGGTTTCTTCAAAAAACTTGAAGAACGGATTGGCGTCCTGCACTTCCACAAAACGATTGGGCGCCATTTTGAGGTCTACTTTTACCGTTACATCCACCAGATAATCGCGCCGGTTGGCATAATATTCCTCTGGTTGGAACTCGGTACCCTGGTATTCTCGTTCTTTTTGCAGCAGCCTTTTGATGGTTTTTTCCAGTTCCAGGTCTTCAATCGGAGATTCTTCATTAGGCTGAAGCACCATGGTATTGTTGAAGCCAGGCAGATAGAGAATGTTTAATCCATTGACCTCAAACTGGATAACCAAAAACAAACCATCCACCTGGTATTTGCCAAGGGGAAATTGTAATTTTCTTTTTTGAAAAAGCGTTTTGGGCTGAAAAATCAGCCAAAGCGTTTGATCAAGGGTATATCGATTGACAGGAGTAGCCGAAAGATGGTGTTTAACCTCCTTGCGGTAAGCAGTGATTGCCTCTTGATACCGTCGGTGAATGGATACCGGGCCTGGCCAAAACAAGGGTTTTAGGCTGAAATAGGGCCTTCCATCCACCTGAATGTGCTGTACTAATGTGGGTATTTTAAATTCTTGCTGGGACATTAGATGACTTTGATGCAAGAAAGTTAAAAACTTTGTACAAAAAGCAGCATATTAGCAGAGCGAAAACAAAAAACTTATTGTTCTGTGTATTTAAAAGACTTTGTGAACCCTGAATGATGTTATGACGGAAGAATTTTCAAAACCAGAATTTATAAGGCATAAATTCAAAGAACTCAAGGTTTATGCCTCTACGGAGTGGCTGGCCGATAACAAGAAGAAGTATCGGCAGGTGTTTGATCGTTTGGAAACTACCTACATCTACGCAGAACTCTCTTTCTACAACAAATTCTTCGACATCGATGATTGGGAAATTGATGTGGAGCTGAAGTGCTTTTCTTTGAAAAAAGGGCGAAAAGAAATTTGTGATTTGCCCCTGCGGAAAAAAGTAAGCAAATACGACAGCGTTGTATACATCCGCGAAGGATGGGGCAATAAAACCGAAGGCTCTTTTTGGAAAAATGGCACTTACTACTGGGAAGCCTGGATTGAAGGAGAAAAGGTGGGGACGAAGTATTTTTACATCGAAGATGCCGGCCAAGACTTTTTGCTGGGTGAAAACCCTTATCTCTCCGTTCATTCCCTCCGATTGTACGAGGGCCCTTACGACGATGTTCCCGAATTGGAACGGGTATACTACAAGACCTTCAGTGGCGAGGAAACCCGCTACATCTACATTGAGGTGGTATTGCAAAACATGCATGTGTCCAAAGCCTGGCAGTGTGAGTTGTTTGCCAAGTTTTACAACGATGCCCGAGAGCTGAAGGGGCAAGTAGTGCGTTTGCACCGGGTAGAGAAAAAAGATGAATTCATCCGCATCACCACGGGCTGGGGCTCCAATGTAAAAGGATCCTGGCGCAAAGACCGCTACACCGCTGAATTGGTCTTTATGGATCGACTCATCGCGGTGATTCCTTTTGAAATTGATGAAGATTTTGTAGAAGGTGTTTCTCCTGTTTGGCTGCCAGATCGGGGCCAGCAGATCATTCCTGCTGTACAAAATGATGACCGCCAGAGCTTTGAAGATGCAATGGGGCAATTCGATAAGCTGATCGGCTTGACCGATATCAAGCAGCAAGTTCGCAACCACGCTGATTACATCAAGTTTTTGCAATTGCGCAAAGAACGGGGCTTTGACGAAAAAGACAACGTCAACGTCCATTCGGTGTTCATTGGTAACCCCGGCACGGGCAAAACCACGGTGGCGGGTATGATGGGCTTGCTGTACCGCAAAATGGGTCTCCTCAGCAAGGGCCACGTTCACGAAGTAGACCGGGTAGATCTGGTCGGAGAATACATTGGTCAAACCGCTCCCAAAGTCAAGGAAGCCATCGAAAAAGCCCGCGGTGGTGTACTGTTTATCGATGAAGCTTATTCCCTGGCGCGTTCCACTGATGATACCAAGGATTTTGGCCGGGAAGTAATCGAAATTCTGGTGCGGGAAATGTCCAACGGTGCAGGTGATTTAGCGGTCATCGTAGCGGGATATCCCAAAGAAATGAAGCATTTTCTGGATTCAAACCCGGGGTTAAAATCCCGTTTCAAGTTCAATTTTGAGTTTTCCGATTACCTCCCACAGGAGTTGTCGCAAATAGCCCGCTTCGTTAGCAAGCAAAAAGGGGTGAAAATGAGTGAATTGGCGGAGAAAAAAATCGACGAACTGATCATCGATGCCTACCGCAAGCGCGACCGTACTTTCGGGAATGCCCGCTTTGTCAATGATTTGATCGAAAAGGGAAAAATCAACCTGGGTTTGCGCGTGATGCGCAACGAAGATCCTCGCTTGCTCTCTCGCGAGAATCTGGAACTTCTGGAGTTGCCCGATATCATGGCCATTGACCTCAAAAACCTGAAGCCGCTGCCCAATATTCCGATCGATGAAGCCCAACTCCGAGAATCGGTTGATGAGCTGAATCGCTTGATCGGAATGGACAAAATCAAGGCTCAGATCCATGAAATGGTGCGACTGGTGCGCTTTTACCGCGAAACGGGCAAAGATGTTCTCAATAGTTTTTACCTGCATACCGTATTGATTGGAAACCCCGGAACGGGCAAAACCACCGTAGCCAGAATATTGACCAAAATCTACAAAGCCTTGGGCATGTTGGAGCGCGGCCACATGGTGGAAACGGATCGACAAGGCCTGGTAGCTGGATTTGTAGGTCAAACGGCCATCAAAACCAATGAAAAAATTGAAGAAGCTATCGGTGGCGTATTGTTCATAGATGAAGCCTATTCGCTGACCGCCAAAACTGGCGGCGCACATGGTGACTTTGGTGACGAAGCCATTCAGACCTTGCTGAAACGTATGGAAGACATGCGGGGACGGTTCTTCGTTTTTGTGGCCGGATATACCGACAACATGGAAACCTTCCTCAAAGCCAACCCTGGATTGAACAGCCGTTTTGACAAAATGCTGCGCTTTGAGGATTACCTCCCCAACGAATTGCTGCAAATTGCCATGCACATGTTGGACGAAAGTGGCCTGGTGCCGTCTCCAGAAGCGGAGGAATACCTCAAGACCTACTTGGCATTCCTGTACGATTGCCGCGACAAATACTTTGGCAACGCCCGTACGGTGCGGAATGTGGTCAATGAAGCCATCAAGAACCAGAATTTACGCCTGGCCGCTATACCCGTTGAAGATCGAGGTGAGGTTCCCAATAACTTGCTTACGCTGGACGATTTGGAATCCTTCAAATTGGACAAGAGTACTTTTGCCTTCAACCGGCAAAAAATAGGATTCAAAGCCAGATAATTTGCTAATTTGCTGATGGATAAAACCATCAGCAAATTAACCTATTAACGCTGGATCGCAAATGAAAAACATTACACGTTGCTGCACGTTCCTGGTGCTACTGGTGGCCTGTGCGCCGCAAAAACCTCAAGTTGACTTCGACAAACTAGAAGAACCCGCCAAAAGACTCAGCCAAAACGCGGTCTACGGCATGGAAGTAGCCGAAGGCTGCGAAGTAAGTCTGTTCGCCTCCGAACCCATGCTGATCAATCCTACCAATTTGCATATTGACGAGCGGGGCAGAGTTTGGGTTTGTGAAGCTTTGAATTACCGCAATACCCACAACCCCGAAAATCCCGAACGCCAAGAAGGAGACCGCATCCTCATTCTGGAAGACACCGATGGCGACGCCAAAGCGGACAAAAGCACGGTTTTTTACCAGGGTACTGATGTCAATGCCGCCTTGGGCATTTGGGCCGTCGACAATAAGGCAATCATTTCTTGCAGCCCTTACGTGTTTCTGTTGAGTGATACCAATGGGGATGACAAAGCGGACAAAAGGGATACCTTGTTTACAGGCTTGAGTGGCGAGCAATCCGACCACGCCGTACACTCTTTTGTGCAAGGAGCCGATGGCAAAATGTACTTCAACTTTGGCAACAACGGCAAACAAATCATGGATCGACACGGTAAACCGGTGATCGATATGAGTGGCAATGCTGTGAATGCCAGTGGTGCCCCGTACCGACAAGGGATGGTATTCCGCTGCGACCCCGATGGCAGCAATCTGGAAGTACTGGCCCACAATTTTCGCAACAATTACGAAGTCGCACCAGATTCTTACGGTACGCTTTGGCAATCCGACAACGACGACGATGGCAACCTGGGCGTGCGCATCAACTACGTGATGGAATACGGCAACTATGGCTATACCGATCAGGTGACTGGAGCCTGGTGGGGCGAACGCCGCATCAATATGGAAGCCGAAATTCCCAAAAGACATTGGCATTTGAACGATCCGGGCGTTGTACCCAATCTTTTGCAAACGGGTTCTGGTTCGCCTTGTGGCATGGCCGTTTATGAAGGCACCATGTTGCCAGAAGTGTTTCGCAACCAACCCATTCATGCCGAGGCTGGGCACAATGTAGTACGCGCTTATCCGGCTCAGGATGATGGCGCAGGTTACCAGGCGAAAGTGGTTGATTTGGTCAAAAGCAAAGACCAGTGGTTTCGTCCTTCCGATGTATGTGTAGCACCCGATGGCTCGGTGTTTATTGCCGATTGGTACGATCCGGCAGTGGGTGGACACAAATTTGGCGATACGGGCCGTGGTCGCATTTACCGCGTAAGCGCGGGCAAAAAAGGCCGCAAATACCAACCTGCTACTGCCATTCCAGGCTTTGATACCGAAGCGCAATTGCTGGAATCCCTTCAGAACCCCAGCCTGGCAGTTCAAGCCAAAGCAGCCAATTTGCTACGCAGCAAAGGCAGTAGCGCTGAAGCGGGCTTGGCCAAACTGTGGAACAGCAGCAATTCCAGAATCAGGGCTCGCGCCTTGTGGATTTTGGGTCAAATGAAAGGCAAAGCCCAGACCTATGTGCAAGCAGCTTTGAAGGACAAAGATGCCAATATCCGCATAGTGGGGCTGCGACTTGCCCGCCAGGTATTGCCCAAACAGCTGACCCAATTGGTCAAAAATGTGGTCAATGACCCTTCTAGTCAGGTGCGGCGCGAAGCGGCCATTGCCTTGCGTTTTGAAAAAGGCGCAACTGCGGATGAATTGTGGACCAAATTGGCCAAGCAATACGATGGCAAAGACCGCTGGTACCTGGAAGCCCTCGGAATTGGTGCAGATTTGCAGGCCGACTCCCGTTTTGCAGCCTGGAAAGCTGGCGCAGGAGCAAAGTGGAATACGGCAGCAGGCAAAGACATCGTTTGGCGCAGCCGCTCAAAAGATGCGCTGCCACTGCTCAAAGAAATGATCCTGGAACCCAAGGTTAGCCCTGCTGCTTTGCGGCAATATTTCCGGGCTTTTCATTTTCAAACGGATGTGTCCAAAAATGAAATCATCGCGGGTCTGGTTGATGCAGATCATCCCTTGAAAGACTCCATCAATACCTTGATTTTGTTTGAGATCGATCCCGGTTTTTTCCAGCAATCAGCAGCACTCAAAGCATTGGCAACTCGGGTATTGCCCAGTCTGGAAGGCAAAGTTGAATACCTGGATTTGGTAGCACGTTTGCAATTGAAAAACCAAAACCCCAATCTGCTGAAAATGGCTCTGCAAAGCCCTGATGGCGCCTTGCGTGGTCAGGCAGCCAACATGCTGGTTGAAAATGGTGGGATGAACTTGTTGCTCCAACAACTAAAAGGCGCCGATGAAGCCAAATCGCAACAAATCTTGTACGCGCTGGCTCCCGTGAGCAATCCGGCCTTGTATCCACTTTACAAACAATACACGCTGGATGGCAAGAACAACATTTCAATACGCCGTGCTGCCCTGAGTTGCCTGAACAGCACCGGAGATGGCCAAGTCTATTTGTTGAACTTGTTGCAACAAAATCAAATTCCAGCAGAATTGGAAATGCAGGGATTGGTCGCGCTTTCAGGTGCCTGGAATACGGACATCCGCAAAGCATCCCGAACTTTGCTGACCAAAAAGCAAAAGGAAATGGGCAATTCCTTGCCACCAGTGGCAGTGCTGGAAGGTCGGAGTGGCAAAGTGGCTTCAGGAAAAGCAGTTTTCTTGCAGCATTGCGCTACCTGCCACAAAGCGGGAGCAATTGGCACCAATTTTGGGCCTGCGCTCACCGAGATTGGGGGTAAACTAGACAAAGGGGCGCTCTATCAAGCCATACTATATCCTTCTTCAGGCATCAATTATGGCTACGAAGGGTTCAATATCGGGCTCAAGGATGGATCAACGGTGCAGGGCATCATTGAGAGCAAAACAGCAACCCAACTTACCTTGCGCATCATGGGCGGAACTTCGCGGTCATATCCACTTGCCGATGTGCTAAAAACGGATGAATTGCCGCAATCCTTGATGACTGAAGGCTTGTACCGAGCATTCAGCGAGCAGCAATTGGTGGATTTGGTAGAGTATCTGGCTACCCTGAAGCCAAAGGAGAGTTTGTAAAAAGAGGATCGGAATGGTGGCAAAGCGTATTTGCTTTTGCCACCATTCCGATTATGTGTTAGGTCAAATGACTGTCAATGATGTCGGAATCATCTTCTTCTTTCTCGACGCTGTATCCTTCATTGTAGAGCAAAGCTTCCATTTTGGCATACCTACTGATCACTTCAACGGCTACAAACGCAAGCGGGATGGATGCAACAGAACTAACAATGGATGCAACTGAAACAACCATTAATTCTTCAATGGTATCAGCACCAACCGAGTATCTGAATACGAACTGCCCTACAAAACTCACAAAAATCCACAGTGCCCACCAGCCGCCCAAGAGCGCTGTGTGGTTATGTGTTTGATAATTTTCGACTCTTTCTACAAGTAAGTGTTCAGTTTCCTGATACAATTCTTTCATGATTTGGTAGGGCCGAAAGAGGTTCAAAAAAGGCACAAACCAGGCACCTGCAGCCCATCCTTCATCATGGTTTAAATTGAAAATTTGGGTGTGCAAATTGTAATAAGCCCTACGGAACCACATGATAAAAGTGACTGCTGAAGTAATGTATGCAATCAGGTAAAGAATGGAAATAATCAGTTGTCTGGTGTCATTGGCTGTTGCACTTTCCGGCGAAATGCTGAGTCCTGCCGAAGCATTACTCAGCAATTGGTATTCAAAAAAATCAGAAATGAGCATTAGGATTTCTATCGCCAATACGATCCATATCAGGATTTTTGCAGTTTTGGCGCGCTGCTCATTTGGCCTTACGTCTTCCATCTTAATTGAAGTTTAATTTTATTGTGAAATAAGCGTCGAGCAAAAATAAAAACTTGTATAGAAATTATGCCTCCATTTCCTGGTCTTTTTGAAGATGCAAACCAATCTTTTTGAAGCCTACCCGCCACAAACGAATGACCACATAAGTAAAGAGGATAATCAACAAAACGATTATAAATGGATTGACATCTTCCTCTCCTGCATACATCAAGGCGAAATCGTAAAGACCGTGAAACAGAATGGGGAATGCCAAGGACAAAATCAGGTACTTGCGGCGCTCTGGCCCTTCGTGAAACCTGGCCAAAGAGAAATAATACCCCATCAATACGGCAAAAAAACCATGGCCAGGAACGGACAAAACCGCCCGCATCATGGCAACACCCATACCCCCTTCGAATACGTACAAGATGTTTTCTACCAACGCAAATCCCAGGGAAACAAAAACCGCATAAATGATCCCATCATAGTGTTGGTCAAAATCCTTGCTTTTCCAGACAAGCCAATACAGTACTACAAATTTTGCAAATTCCTCAGGAGCAGCCGCCACCAGAAAAGCTTCGTAAAAAGCTTTAAAGAAAGGATTGCTCAGGCTTTCGCCAAAAGGAGCAATGGGTTCATCAATCAGCAGCGCCAAGGCCAGGGATAAAAACCCGCCAAAAAAACATTTTGCCAATAACTTTAAGGGCTCTTTGACCTTATCCTTGCGGTAGATCAAGTACAAAAAAATCATTACCGGGGTAATCGAGGCGATTAAAAGGCTCATAGGGTGGTGTTTTTTGGTGTAAATTATTTAGATGTAGGGCCTTGGTACAGAGACTTTTTGTATTTATCACTTAAAGTATATTTCCCTTCTTTTAGCGCTAAAGTATAGTTGGCATTTTTCCAGCTGACTTCATTTCCTTTTTTGGCTTTTTTGAGCAAAATAGAGTCTTTCACACCAGGGATGAACATTTCCACTTGTGCATTTTCGGATGCCGATTTGAATACCGCAAAAGCAGATACCGTCTTATTCAAATCAGGTGCAACGGCATCAAGGCGGATTCCAGCTTCAAAAATGCGGATACATTCTTTTTTCAACATTGACCACTGGTAGCCTGCCGATCCAATGCAATTGTGTTCATCGCGGTCTCCACCTACAATGGTTGGAGTATCTTGGGCGCTACAGGTCGTAGACAACAAAAACAAAGCAAAAGGAATCAAAGAAAGGATAGATTTCATCGTCATTTTTTTTAGAAAAAGTAAATCTAACATGTGATTGTTGAACCGCAAAGAAATCACATGTTAGATTAGTATTTTTGTAGGGCTATATTCGACACTTAAACTCGAAATTTCATGTTTACCATCACCCAACTCCACGTTTATCCCGTTAAATCGCTTGCAGGCATTGCCATGCAGGAGGCCAAAATCACTGAACGTGGTTTTGAACACGACCGCCGCTGGATGCTCATCGATGCCAATAACCAATTTTTGACCCAGCGCAAATTTGGCGCAATGGCGCTTTTGGAAACCAAAATAACCGACAATCTCTTGTTGATCAGCCACAAGCTCAATGCTAGTTACGGCGTCCTGCAAGTACCTCTGCAAAGCGATGGTTATGCCCAAGTTGATGCCCAGATTTGGGACGATGTATGTCGGGTGTTGTTGTGTAGCAAGGAAGCGGATTCCTGGCTAAGCGAGGTGCTGGAAAGCCCGGTGCGATTGGCTTACATTCCAGATGATTCTCCGCGTCAGGTAGAACCCGAACGGGTGAAGATGCCCATGAACGTTAGTTTATCCGATGGCTATCCTTATTTGTTGATTGGAGAAAAATCGCTGGAAGACCTGAACCAAAGGCTGGAAAATGCGGTACCCATGGAGCGCTTTCGGCCAAACCTGGTTTTTTCAGGAGCAGCAGCCTATCAGGAAGAATCCTGGCAGGATATGTTGATTGGGGGGATCCCATTTCGAGGCGTTAAGCCCTGTGGGCGATGCATTTTGACGACCACCGATCAGCAAACCGGTTTGCGTCATTCCGGTGGAGAACCCCTGAAAACCCTGGCTTCCTACCGCAGTCAAGGCAATAAGGTATTGTTTGGGATGAACCTGATTGTACTGGGAGACGGAATGGTAAGGGTAGGGGATGAGTTGCTTCCTTTGGTGTAGCACAGTGAAACTAAAAAAGCGTTTCAGTGACTCACTGAAACGCTTTTTTTATTGCAAAAAACAGGTTTTATGCCGAAAACGAAGTGCCACAGCCGCAGGTTTCTTTGGCGTTGGGGTTGTTGAAGGCAAAGCCCCGGTTTTGCAAACCGTCCAACCAATCGATTTCCATGCCCAACAGATAAATGGCGTGGCTTTTTTGCATATAAACCTTGAGGCCAGAGATTTCGTAAGTCGAATCGTTTTCTTTCGAGTCGTCGAATCCCAGGACATAGGTGAACCCTGAGCAACCACCACCTTTTACGCCAATGCGCAGGCCATAGTTGTCGGGAATATTTTGTTCCGCTTTGATGCGTTGCAACTGCTTGATAGCGCCTTCAGTAAGCGTAATCGGTTTTGCTTCAGTTTGAACTTCGCTCATGCTGTGGTTATTTAGATTGAATCTAAGTGCAAAGATACAATTTTTGAAACACCTGCAATCGTTTTTTAGTTGAACGTACAAGAAAAATTCTCACAAAACAGTTGAAAGCACCTTGGCCTTTCTACCTTTGTGCGCTAAAAGTAAAAAGTATGGATCTGATCTCACCCTTGGTGGATGTGTTGAAATTTGCAATTGCAGCTTACATTATTTATGCAATTGCCAAAGACTTACTGAAAAACTATTTTGAATTAAAGGCCAGCAATGCCCAAACCAATGCCATTGCTTCAACCAATACAGATGGCACCATCTTGCCACTGCGCTTGCAGGCCTACGAACGCATGAGCTTGTATTGTGAGCGAATTGCCCCCGAAAATCTCCTGATGCGGGTACGCCCGGAAGGCTTAAACCTGGCCGAATACAAATATACTTTGCTGTTCAACATTCGTCAGGAATATGAGCACAATGTGACCCAACAGATTTACCTGTCCAAGCAACTCTGGCAAATCATCAAACTGGCGGGTGAAGACACCATTGGTTTGATCATGCTCGCGTCTGAAGGCTTGGAAGCAAAGGCTGATGCTCAACAATTGTACGATGTGGTGTTTGATTTGTCGGCCCAACGCGGTACTAGTGGCTCCGAAAAAGCCTTACAAGCCATCAAAACTGAAGTAGCGGGCTTTATGGGCTAATTTTGTGGCCTCCTGGACATGCAAATTTGGATTCTTTGGCTATCTTGTTAAGGAAACATATTATCCAAACACTTAAACCAAATTAGCCATGTCCACGCGTCGCAGTTTTCTTCAAAAATTCAGCGCTTTAGCGGCTTTAAGCGCTACACCTCCGTTTTTAAGCAGCATCGAAGGCAAATCTTTTTTGCGCGGCATTGACCGCATCAATGGATTGAGCATCGAGGAGAGCATCCAGGATGAAACCTTTTGGTACCAGGTTCGCCAAGCCTACACTGTTTCATCTTCCATGATCAACTTCAACAACGGAGGGGTGTGCCCACAACCCAAAGTGGTGCAAGAGGCCGTAGAGCGCTACAACCGCCTCAGCAACGAAACACCGTCTTATTACATGTGGCGTGTACTGGATGAAGGACGGGAACCACTGCGCCGCAAATTGGCAGATTTGGCAGGCTGCTCTGCTGATGAAATCGCCATCAACCGCAACTCTTCAGAAGCCCTTGAAACCATCATTTTTGGCCTGCGCCTGCAAGCTGGAGACGAGGTGGTGCTGAGCAAACAGGATTACCCCAACATGATCAATGCCTGGAAGCAGCGCGAAAAACGCGACGGGATCGTGTTGAAGTGGATCAACCTGGAGTTTCCTTCTGAAGACAAAAATTACATCGTCAAGACCTACGCGGATGCGTTTACTGCCAAAACCAAGGTGGTACAAATTACCCACCTCATCAACTGGATTGGCCAGATTTTACCCGTGAAAGAAATTGCGCGGGAAGCCCACAAGCGGGGCATCGAGGTATTGGTGGACGGAGCACATACTTTCGCCCACTTTCAGTACACCATTCCTGAGTTGGATTGTGATTACTACGGAACGAGCTTGCACAAGTGGCTGTGTGCGCCGTTTGGCAGTGGTATGCTGTATGTACGCAAGGATAAAATCAAAAACCTGTATCCTCTGCTGGCGGCACCAGATGCCGAAAGTGAGGACATCCGCAAGTTTGAAAACCTGGGTACCCGCTCTTTTGCCATCGAACAAGGCATCAATCAGGCCATCGATTTTCACGACATGATCGGTGGTGAACGCAAGGAAAAGCGCCTGCACTACCTCAAAAACTACTGGGCGGAGAAAGTCCAATCCCTGCCTAAAGTACAAGTGAAAACTTCTTTGAAACTTGAATACGGTTGTGCCATCGGCATGGTAGCCATTGATGGCAAGAAACCAGGAGAAGTAGCCGATTATTTCTTCCGCAATTTCAAAATTCACTCGGTACCGATTGAATGGGAAAACATCAAAGGCGTGCGCCTGACGCCGAATGTGTACACCACCATCAAGGAAGTGGAGACATTGGTGACGGCGATCCAGCAATTGAGTAAGCAGGCGTAAGAATATTTAAGCCTTAGATATAGTCGCTTAGCGACGGTGCAATTGTAGCGGTGGGTGTCAACCCGCCGATCAGATGGCACCTATTTTCAAAGGAGTGCCGTAGGTACGACCCATTTTGAAGCAAAGAATGTCGTACCTACGGCACTCCAATTCTAATGTTGCGCTATAAACGGCGGGTTGACACCCGCCGCTACAAATGTGTCATCGCTACGCGATTTGTCGTTGCAGTTTGAGTAGTGGGGCAAAATGAAAACTTATTTTTTTGTCGCCTCTAAGGCTACTCCTTAATCTTTTCAATCACAATGTCCACCCTCCGGTTTTGTGCCTTCCCTTCTGTAGTGACATTGTTGGCAATGGGTTTGCTCATGCCATAAGCTTTTACCTCCACTTGCACCGAGGCAGGAATGCCCCGTTTTTTCAAAGCAGCAGCAACGGCATCAGCGCGGTTTTGCGATAGCGTGAGGTTGTCTTTGGCGCTACCAACATTGTCGGTATGCCCTTCAATGCGGCATTTGACGTTGGGATTGTAGTTGATGAGCCGGATGGCCATGGCCAGGGTGGTATCTGCTTCGGGTTTGAGTTCAAATTTCCCGGTTTCAAAAGAGATTTTTTCAGCAAAACGGATTTTAATTTCCTTGCCATCTTGTTGGATGTACTGCTTGGCTTCGTCCTCCATTGGTTTGAAATCGAAGGGGCGAAATCCTTTTTCTTCCTTTCTTTTGTACATCAAAATCAAGCCCATGCGATCAGGAAAACCCTGGAAATACCAGACTTTGATGCCGTGAAAACCTACGGTGAGCTTGATTTTTCCCTGTTTCATTTCTCTAAACTGACGTGAGCCGTCTCGATTGATGACTTCAACTGAATCAATCCAAAGCCGGGAACCGTCGTCAGATTGCAATAAAAACTCGTAGGTATCTTCTTCTTTTACTTCAAATCTGCCCGTGTAAATGATGGCGAAAGTCTCTTTTCCTTTGGGTACTCCTGGAAATGGTACTGTTAATTTTCGCTCAGTGATGAACAATTTCTGAGCATAGACATAACCAATTGGTGTGGTTTTTTCAATCGCAGGGTCATACCCTTTTTTAACATCCATCCCTTCAGGAGGAATGAAATAGTTGAATATTGTTCCTTTGAAACCTATCAAAAAAGGCTCGGTGCGTCCTAAATCATCGGGATTTTGAGCGGCCAATGCAGCTACAAAAAGAGTGCAAAGAATAGACAGGATTAACTTGCGGGTCATGGCTGGACATAATTGGTGAAAGATGTGTTATTCAACAGAATAACTCAAATCCACTCAATAGTTACAGCCTTGAGTCTAAATAAATTACCTCCCAATCACCATTTTACGCGAAACGGTATTGAGTCCATCCGTTAGGGTGAAGATGTACAGGCCAGGCGACATGTCAAAAGCCTCGAAAGGAATTCGATTGATGCCTTGTGAAATTTGTACCGGACGACGCTGAATCAATCTGCCCATGATGTCGAATACGCGGAAGTCGAATTGACCGCGCAGGTCAGAATCCACTTCAATTTGGGTAAAGCCAGTGAAAGGGTTGGGCAGATTGCCCATGCGCAATTTGGTGGCTGCCAATTCGCGGGTAGAAGAAACGCGGCAAGCCGCAGAGCCCTGTGGGCGGATGTACAAGAAGTAATTGCCTTCGGCAAAAAACTGGGCATTGGGAAACGTAATGTCGATCGGCAAAACGCTGTTGACTTGTCCTTTTATTTTGAGGTCAGTAACGCCAACATTTGCAGGATTGGTAGGCGTACCCGAAACGATGATACAACCCTTGGTGCCAGCAGGAAAAACACAGTTGGGAGGATTGCAGGTATAACCCAAACCTGTAGGCATGTTGTCAACCGCCTTGGTGGTACTCAATTGAATGTTATTTACAGGAATGTTTCCAAATAAGCCGGCATTGAAACTTTTTGGAACATTCAAAGTAAAGATGAAATCGTAAAAAGTATTTAAACAGGCGGTATCCGAAATACCACCCTTAAGATTCGTTTTTGAGTAAGGGAGCGGAAACACACCATAAGAAGTGTCAGCGATTGTAGGGTCAGGTTTACAAGTTACAGTTTGGGAAAACAGTGAAGTAGACAAGCACAACACAGCCAAGGCAAAAAGTATATTTTTTTTCATAACACCAGTTTAGGTTAGGTTTTTTTTGCGCTTTATTTGGATTACAGCTTGCAAAATAGGCATTTCAGATGAAAAGGACAATTTTTTAGTAGAGAAAGCCAAGACAAGACAAAGCACCCTGAAAGTGAAAAAAAATCACATTTTATTGCCCTTTGCCTAAGAATTCATCAAGGTCTTGTTTATCTTTTCAGGGAATTGAAAAAAGAAAAAATGCAAAACCTCCTTCGTTGTTGCCTGACCTGGGCAATTCTGGTCTTTACCTTGAGTCATTCCATTGCCCAAAATGCCCAATTGCGCGGGCGGGTAATCACCATTGACCATGAGCCTCTGGCTGGCGCTTATGTATATGTCTCGCCTGAAGTAGGGACCTATACCGACACAATGGGCTATTTCTCACTCAATCCTGTACCCGGAAACCTAACCTTAACCGTGTCCTTTTTGGGATTTAAAACCTACACCGTTAACCTTGGTATCGTAGCTGGTCAAACGGTAGAAATGGAGGACATCGTGCTGCAAGCCGAAGCCACCATTTTGAATACGGTCACGTTTACCACTGGGCGTTTTGAAAAGCGTCTGGGTTCTGAAACGGTCTCTATCGAAGTACTCAAGCCCAGCCTGATCAACAACAGCAACAAATTCCAATTGGACGATGCCCTGCAAAAAGTACCTGGTTTGACGGTGATTGACGGCCAGGCCAATATCCGTGGGGGTTCCGGGTTTTCATACGGAGCGGGAAGCAGGGTTTTGTTGTTGATGGACAACATTCCAATTTTGCAGCTCGACGCGGGTTTTCCCAACTGGAACGACATCCCGGTTGAAAACGTTGGCCAAATTGAGGTGGTGAAGGGAGCGGCTTCTTCCCTTTACGGTTCCGCAGCCATGAATGGGGTGATCAATTTTCGCACTGCTTTTGCGGAATCCAAACCCGAAACCAAACTCAGCCTGTTTACCTCCATCGTAGACGCACCCGCAGATCGTCGCTTCAAGTGGTGGGACAGTGCACCAGTGACTTTTGGCACCAGCTTGTCGCACAAGCAGAAAATTGGCAAACTGGATCTGGTTGGGAGCGTTTTTTACCTGAATGAAAATTCACACAATCAGGCAACTTTTACCAAATATGGTCGCCTTAGCCTCAGTACCCGCTATCGAATTACAGAACGCCTGAGTTTGGGTGTAAATATGAATTTCAATAAAGGCAGCAACAGCAATTTCTTTTTCTGGAAAGCAGACAGCCTCAAATACACCCCGTTTACGGGTACAATATCCGAAAACAAACCAGTGCGCTACAACATCGATCCTCACTTGACCTATTTTGATCAACATGGGAATCGACACAAATTGCTCAGTCGTTTCTTCCGGGTTGAAAACAATGTGAGCAATGGCCGTTCCAATTATTCTTCTCAGTATTACTTCGAGTACCAGTTCCAGCGCAGCATCAAATCGTTGGGCTTGAATACAACCGCTGGGGCAGTGTACATTGGTTCGGATGTTGAAGCCCAATTATACGGAGACACGACATTTAACTCCCGAAATTTGGCGGCTTATCTCGATTTTGAGAAAAAGTTTGGTGAAAAACTGACCCTTACCGCAGGCTTCCGCTATGAATCCAACCGCATCAAAAATCCTGGTTTTACATATCCCGGTGGGGTAGTGGCGCCATCAGATGAAGCCGAAGCAAAACCAGTTTTGCGGGTGGGGGCCAATTACCGCTTGGGCGACTTTTCATTTTTGCGGGCTTCCTGGGGCCAGGGCTACCGTTTTCCTACCATTGCCGAAAAGTACATTTTTACCAATCTTGGGGGATTCAATATCTCACCTAGCCCAGATTTGCAATCAGAAAGAGGGTGGTCGGCAGAGCTGGGCCTCAAGCAAGGTTTGAAAGTGGGCAGTTTGAAGGGATTTCTGGATATGGCGCTGTTTCGTACCCAGTACCAGGACATGATGGAATTCAATTTCATCAATTTGCAACGCGGCTTTAGTTCCATCAATACAGGAGAAGTACAAATTACCGGACTAGATGTAAGTTTGGTGGGAGAGATGAAGCTCTTCAATTGTCCAACTGCTTTCACAGCAGGATACCTGTTTCTTGATCCCCGTTTTTTGGAATTCGATACGACTCCTCAGGAACCTGGGGTGACGCCGACACCCGCGCAGCGCAACGCAATTTCCAGTTCTTCTTCCGAAAACGTCTTGAAGTACCGCTCGCGCAACAGCTACAAATTTGACATTGAAACCCAAATCAAGCGCTTTTCGATTGGTTTTGCAAGCACCTATTACAGTTTTCAGGAAGCCATCGACCGCACTTTTGAGTTCATCGTGCCGGGCATCAAAGCATACCGGGAGGCCAACAATCATGGGGTGACGCTGTTGGATGTGCGGGTCGCTTACCGCCCCATCGACAATTTGAAATTCAGTTTTTTAGTGAATAACCTCGGCAATCAGGAGTATGTTTCCAGACCGGGATTGATGGAAGCACCCCGGAATTTTGCTTTGAGGATGGATTGGAACTGGTGAAAATAATAGTTTGTTTAAATTCTCCTTTACCCAATTTTTTAACTTCCCCTAAACCAAAGCCAATGGCAACCGTAAACGAAGTAATGGCCTTGCTGGAAGAACACCAAAGCACCAGCACCAAAAAGACCTTGATGAATCATGGCGCTCGCGAACCTTTCTTTGGCGTCAAAGTGGGCGACATGAAAACCATCATGAAAACCCTTAAAATCAAGAAAGACCATCAATTGTCGCTGGATCTTTACGCCACAGGCAATTCCGATGCCATGTATTTTGCTGCCCTCATTGCCGACGAAAAGAAAATCAGCAAAGATGACCTGCACCAATGGGTAAAAGCCGCGTATTGGTACATGCTGTTTGAATATGCGGTGCCCTGGATTGCTGCCGAGACCCCATTTGGACAGGAATTGGGGCTGGAATGGATCGAATCTCCGGAAGAAAATGTAGCCGCAGCGGGCTGGTCAAGCCTTTCGAATTGGTTGCATTTGCAGCCCTACGACCAGTTGGATCAGCATCTGTACCAGAGTCTTTTGGAGCGGGCACAAAAAAATATCCACCAAGCCCAAAACCGGGTCAGGTACACCATGAATGGTTTCATCATCGCGCTGGGGTCGCAAATCCCGGAGTTTACCGAAACCTGCATTGAAGCATCTGAAGCCATTGGCAAGGTCAGGGTGGATATGGGCGGTACTGCCTGTAAAGTACCTGACGCTGGGGAGTACATTTACAAAATTCAGGAGATGGATCGGATTGGCAAAAAGAAGAAGATGGCACGCTGCTAGAAGGGATCAAATACAACGCTAATTTCCCTATCTTTGCCCCATGCAAATTATTCCATCTCTTACTACTACGCTGTCCAACCTGGGCATTCTTGCACTGAACGAAATGCAGGAGCAGGCCATGCAGAGTTTCCCCAATGCCCCAAGCCTGATGTTATTGGCTCCTACGGGATCGGGCAAAACCCTGGCTTTTTTGCTGCCGATTATGAAAGCCTTGAGACCAGATGTGGCCGGTGTACAGTGTTTGATCTTGTCGCCTACCCGAGAATTGGCCATTCAGATAGAACGGGTTTGGCAAAAAATGGCTACAGGTTTCAAAGTCAATACTTGTTATGGTGGTCACCCCATGCAGACCGAAATCCGCAACCTGAGTCAGCCGCCGGCATTGCTGATTGGAACACCTGGCCGGATCGTAGAGCACTTGGCGCGCGAATCCTTTGGAACGGAAAACCTGCACATCCTCATCCTCGATGAATTTGACAAGTGTCTAACCCTGGGTTTTCAGGAGCAGATGGAGATTATCGTCAGTGGGTTGCCCCAGTTGGAAAAGAAAGTGCTGGTTTCAGCCAGCAACGAACAAAGCATTCCTCCCTTTACCGGAATTGTACATCCAAAAATTCTGGATTACACCAAATCAGAAGACAAATCTACCGACGGATTGCAAGTCAAAGCGGTGATCGCCAAAGACTCCGATCGGATGGAAGCACTATACGAACTGTTGTGCACCCTGGGGCAGTCGCAAACCCTGGTGTTTTGCAACCAAAGAGACGCCACGGAGCGCGTCGTGAAAGGATTGAGCGATCTGGGCTTACAGAGTTCTTTCTTTCACGGGGGTATGGAGCAGCTGATCCGAGAAAAAACGCTGGTGCAGTTTCGCAATGGCAGCATTGTGGTGTTGGTGGCTTCGGATTTGGCGGCCAGGGGCTTGGACATCCCAGAAGTCAAAAATGTGATTCACTTTGAATTGCCTGACCGGGTTTCAGATTTTGGCCACCGCAATGGCCGTACCGCCCGTATGCACAATGAAGGCTACGCCTTTTTGATCTTGAATTCAGAAACCGACCTTCCCGAATACCTGCCTGGTTTGCCTCCACTTTTCGAATTGCCAGAACTCGCGCCCATGCCACCAAAGCCTGAATGGGTGACATTGTACATCAGTGGTGGCAAAAAAGACAAACTGAGCAGAACCGACATCGTAGGCTTCTTGTCCAAAAAAGGCGAATTGCAAAAGGAGGACGTTGGCAAAATCGAATTGCTGGATCACATGTCTTTCGTAGCCGTCAAAAAAGAACTGGTGCGAACGGTTTTGAAAAAAATTGAGGGTGAAAAGATGAAGGGGGATAAGTATAAGATTGAGATTGTGCGATAGGTGGTTGTTTTTTATCCACCACCTCAGACACCTAAGGCACACCTGAGTCAATTTATTTTTTTCTTAGGTGTGCCTTAGGTGTCTGAGGTGCCTTAGGTGGTGGTAAAAATGAATCTTTCCAAAAATCCACCATCTCAACGATAGCGGATAGTCCGATTTGAAACGACGTATGCTCGGGTTACTTTTGCCTTGCTTTTACAAATCATTTCAGTGCTTGGGTTGGGCAGTTTTGGGTTGGTTCTGTAACTGAAAAGCTGAGTGGGCGCTGCGATGACTTTTTTGTATTTGCCGCCAAAAAGAAAATCAGCATGCACATGCCGGCACTTTAGTTGACTCAAATCCAGCATGGAAATGCCAAAGTAATTGTCTCCGATTTCAACCAAGTCTACTTTTCCCTTGACGATGTGCATCGGACTTCGCCCAATTTTCTGAAGGAAGTTGCGGTGTTTTTTTGCATCCATGGTATCCAAATTGAAAGGAACTTCAGGTTTGGTGATGCTCAAACCCAAATGATTGGATTCAACGTTGAATTCGGCCAATTCAGCGTTGACACTGATGGATAGATCACTTGCTTTGAGGATTCCTTGTTGTTTGATTTTTCTTGCTTCTGCTGATGAGGACAATTGGTTAAAGCCTTCTGGATAACCAATTTTGATGAACAATCCGCCTTTTTCGATCATTCCTGGAAAGTCGTGTCCATAAAACCCCTCATCTTCTACCCCTTCAACAGGGTAATGGTATTTGCGGAGCACATAATAGATTTGGTTTTTTTCATCGTATTGAATGTTTAAATTGTTAACCAGGGTTTGATCGCCGCTGATTTCCACAAAACCCTGCTTGGCTGGTACCAGTTCGATAGAATCCACGAATTGGGTTAAAATGCTGATGGATTCGAGATTGGGCAAGGTTTTTTTTATTGTGACCATGGAATCTGACAAGTCCAGTTTGCCTTTTCCCCAGGATGAAATACTGATGGGTTGCTTCTCCACTTTTGGTAAAAAATTAATCCCCAACACCAGAAGAAACAAGCCACAAAAAACTCCTCCAGTAAGGATTTGACTGGATTTAATTGGTTTTTTCATGATTGATGTTTTGATGATAACAGTCATTTAATTCTTGAATCGACATTTGCAGTAAGTCCATGGTTCTGAACACTTCAGGCAAAATTTCTTCCATAAATTCTTTGCGTTTGAAGGCCCGTGCTTTTTCTTGTGCGGCTGCACTGATGAAAAAACCAATGCCCCGCTGGTTGAGTAGAATTCCTTCCGTTTCGAGAAAACCGTAGGAACGAACCACCGTATTGGGATTGACTTGCACCTGTGCGGCATACTCCCTGACGGATAAAGCACGATCCCCGATTTGGGCTTTTCCTGCCAGAATCTCATCGATGATGCGATCTACAATTTGCAGGTAAATGGCTTTATTGCTGTTCCAGTTCATGCTTCTTGCTGTTTAAATAGCCAGTATCCACTGACAAATGCCAAGGGTAATACTGCTCCCATCCAAATTGGCTTGGCTATTGAATTATAGGCCTTAATAAACGTACCAATGCTCTCAAACTGAGCGCCAATGATTGCACCAATTGAGCCATCATTGTATGAGGAAGTACTAAATGCAGGCAATCCCAGCAAACTTGAGATGGTAGCTAAACAGATGAAAAGGACGATGTAAATGGCGATAGACTTAATCAGGTGCCCTCGTTTAAACAGAATCGATCCCGGAATAAACATGGGTAAAATCATGGCGAGCGTCCAGGGAATTATAATGCTCACGATGCGGATCTCGTAGGGATAAAATGGATAAATTTCGAATCCGGTGATTGCCATACAGAGGTATAGGCATACGGGCCGGAACAGCCAAAAAGTGCCAAGGAACAAAACTGGTACAACGAGAAAAGGAAAACTCAGCCTGACCAAATACTTTTCAAGCGGTGTAGCGGGCAACTGGATAAGTTGGCAGGTTTGGAAATGATGGTTCCATTCAGGAAACAAGGTTGCCATTTGCCACCCGGTCAACAAAATCAAGCCCAAAATCAAATGAGTTGGAAAAAAATTTCTGGACATATCCAGGTATTGCGCAGGAATCATTACGCTGATCAACATGAACAGCAAATACACCAGGATTGACACTATGATTACTTTCCCTCTTTTGCCCCATTCTATGCGGAACAAAAGCCCCATGCGGTTTAAACTATTGAGCAGCATACATCTCTTTTTTTTGCAAGTGAACCAATATTTCCGGTTTCTCCACAATGGCTTTCATCAGTATCTCCAGGTCAATTTCTGTTTCCGGGTCGCCTTCTTCCGAGGCATACAGCGCCAGGTAGCCGCCTGGGACGGGTTCGGAGTACCAAGCTTCAGCCGTTGGTGCTTCAAGGCTGCGTTGAATGCTGAACAAGCCGTTGAGCGTTTGCATGAGCTGATTGAACAACACCTTGCCCTGGTCAATCATGATTACCCTGTCGAATTGTGCGCCCAACTCGCGTACCTGATGCGTGGAGATGATCACCAGCGTATCTTCAGGAAGGTGACGCGTCCAAATGCGCCGCAATTGGGCTTTGGAAAACACATCAAGACCATTGCTTGGCTCATCCAACAGCAACAGTTTGGTTTGGGCAGCCAGTGCAAAAGCCAACATGACCTTCTTTTGTTGCCCAAAAGAGAGTTCGTTGAGTTTTCCAGGAACTTCAATTTCAAACTCTTTTAGAATGGTTTCGAAAAGCACCTGGTCAAAGCGAGGGTAAAAAGGCGTCAGTTCTTTCAGCCAGCGCTGTAAAGTTTGCCCGGGCATTTCGATGGTTTCAGGGACAAAAAGCACCTGTTGCTGCCAGCTCAATCGCCGTTTGCGAGGTGCGTCTCCCAGTACCACACATTCACCCGCCCAAGGGAAACGCAAGCCTGCCAGGATATGCAGCAGAGTGGTCTTGCCTGCGCCATTGGAACCCAAAAGCCCCACAATGCCTGGCCGATCAATGTTCAGATCGAGTTGCTCAAACAAAGGGCGTTTTGGGTGATAGCGGAATACAAGGTTTTCGAGTTTGATCATATCTAGTGTATTAGTTTACTATTACACTACAAATCTAATGCAGATTTTTTAATTTCCAAATACCCGAAGAAAAAAATTCATTTTTTAGCAATCCTCTGTAAATCATGTTATTTTGCACATTGAAGCCCATTTTGATTGCTATCCTTTTTCAAAAAATCAAAATGAAAACACATGTTTAAGAAGATTCTGCTTGTTTTGGGAGCCATCCTCGTCATTGTACAGTTTATCCGTCCGGAGCGCAATACCTCCAATGACAATACGTACGCCATTTCTACCAAGTATACTGTACCTGCTGAAGTGGAGTCGATTTTAAAGGTAGCTTGCAACGACTGCCACACCAACAAAACCGAATATCCCTGGTACGCCAATGTTCAACCAGTTGGACTGTTTTTGGCCAACCACGTCAAAGATGGCAAGCGGCACCTGAATTTGTCGGAATTCACCAAGATGAAAATTGCCATCCAAAACCACAAATTGGAAGAAGTAATCGAAACGGTTGACGAAGGAGAAATGCCTTTGCCTTCTTATACCTATTTGGGACTTCACCCGGAAGCGAAATTGAGCGAAGCACAAAAAACAGTATTGATCAACTGGGCCAGAGCCCAAATGGATTCAATCAAAGCCAATTACCCTGCCGACAGTTTGGTTATGCCTAAGCGCCCAGGCAGACCTGGGAAATAAATTCGGCCTCGCCGAATCATACATCATTTGCAGGAGTAACGGAGTAAACTATGGATCCAACCGAGTCCGTGTGTTTACTCTGTTTACACTGTAAATTTCCGGGACCGGAAATCGTTCTAAAATCGGTGTTTGCGGAAAAATAAAGAGAAAAGACCAGCAAAAATCGCAACAACAGTTCAGCACCGTTGTTTTTTTCTTCGGAAAACAGTTTCTTTAGTGCGAAAAAATCCAAACCATGTCCGCAGTATCCACGCTCAAGCACCCCGCACTCTCTGAACGCTTCAATGCGGATGAACCCCGTGTAGATTGGCACGATGCAACACTGTGGTGGATACGCGAAAAGCGCGACAAAGCAGCCCATACCCTTTACGAAGATTGGGAATCATTGCGCAATGCCGCTTCTGCCATCAAAGACAATGTGCTGGGCAATCTGGCCGATTACCTCACCCAGTTTGAGCAAAATGCACAGGCCAACGGGGTGCAGGTTCACTGGGCAGCCGATGCAGCTGAGCACAATCAAATTGTATTGTCCATCCTGAAAGAGGCTGGCGCACAACGCATGGTCAAGTCCAAATCCATGCTGACCGAAGAATGCCACCTCAACGAATACCTTGCTGAAAATGGGATTGATGTAGTGGACACAGACTTGGGGGAACGCATCGTCCAACTGGCCGAAGAAGGACCCAGTCACATCGTGATGCCCTGCATCCATTGGAAAAAAGAAGAAATCGGAGAACTGTTTCACGAGCACCTGGGTACGCCCAAAGGCAATGCTGATCCACAATTGCTGACCGAAGCTGCCCGCCAACATTTGCGCGATAAATTCCTTACCCGCCGGGTCGCTTTGACCGGGGTAAACTTTGCGGTAGCCGAAACCGGAGAATTTGTAGTATGCACCAACGAAGGCAACGCCGACATGGGAGTTCACTTGGCGGATGTACACATTGCCTGTATGGGCATCGAAAAAATCATTCCGCGCCGGGAACACCTGGGGGTATTTTTGCGCCTGTTGGCGCGTAGTGCTACCGGACAACCAATCACAACCTATTCCAGCCATTTCAACAAACCACGCGATGGTGCACAAATGCACATCGTATTGGTAGACAATGGGCGCAGCCAGCAATTGGGGCGCGAAGCTTTTCGCAATTCCCTCAAGTGCATCCGTTGTGGCGCTTGTATGAACACTTGCCCGGTTTACCGCCGCAGTGGCGGGCATTCGTACCACAATGCGGTGGCTGGTCCCATTGGTGCCATCCTGGCCCCCAATCTGGATTTGAGTAAATACTCGGATCTGCCCTTTGCTTCCACGCTTTGTGGATCTTGTTCCAATGTTTGTCCGGTAAAAATCAACATCCACGAGCAATTGTACGAATGGCGGCAAGAATTGACCCGCAATGGCAAGGTGGATTTTGGCAAAAAAACAGGCTTGAAAATAATGGCCACCGTATTGTCGAATCCTGCTTTGTACCGAAGCATGGGCAAAATGGGGCGTTGGACTTTGCGGCACATTCCTGGAATGGTCAATAATTCGTTGAATCCCTGGTTCAAACAGCGAGACATGCCCGAAGCACCCACAGAATCTTTCCGGGAATGGTATGTAAAAAACCGCAAGTAGTATTACAGTTGTTTCAAAAATTCAGTGCATGTCAAATTCACGCGAGCAAATTCTGGCCAAAGTGCGGGCCAATCAACCACAAGATGAACGGCCCTTGCCGGACTTGAGTGTTTTTCCTTCCCGCAGCGGCGAATTGCAGGATCAGTTTATGACGGTTTTGAGTTTGATCGGTGGCAAGGCCATCAAAGTGGCCAACTATGCTGCCATTGAGGAGTATTTGCGGAGCAATCCTTACAATGGGCGTATGGTGACATCAATTCAGGAGTTGAACAGTATCGCCAAGCCTATTTCTGCCCCTGGCGATCCACACGAATTGGCCGATGTGGAATTGGCCATCATTTCAGGTGCATTTGGCGTAGCCGAAAACAGTGCCATCTGGGTGACCGAAGCCAATTTTGTGCAACGGGCCACGCCTTTTATCTGTCAGCACTTAGCCATTGTGCTGCCCGCGCAAGAAATATGTGCCAATATGCACCAGGCTTACCAGCGCTTGCAGGGTCAAACATACAATTTTGGCGTATTCATCGCAGGTCCGTCCAAAACGGCGGATATTGAACAATCCCTGGTGCTTGGCGCACATGGTGCCCGAACGATGACGGTGTTTTTGCTGGAAAATTAAGTATGCCGCAAAAAATTACTTGTTGTCTTTCAACAGGATGTGAACGCGCAACAAGGCCATGATCGACAAGCCATCGGTGATTTCGCCGCGCAGCACCATCTCGATTGCTTCACTTAATGGGAGCTTTTTGACTTGCAATTCTTCTGTTTCTTCGGGTTCAGCTTCGCCATGCGTAAGTCCTTTGGCCAGGTACGCGATTCCATATTCGTCGGTGACCGAGTTGGAGGTGTGAAAATTGATGATTTGCGTCCATTCGCTGGCTTGCATCCCGGTTTCTTCCTTCAATTCCCGCTTTGCCGTTTCCAGGGGATCGCTTCCTTTGGGACAGCCTCCTTCGGGAATTTCCCAGGTGTACAGATCCAGGGCGTAGCGGTATTGGCCAACCAGCCAGGTATTGCCTTCATCATCAACAGGTACGACGCCAATGGCGATGTTTTTGAAATGAACTACTCCGTAGATGCCAGGAGTGCCAGCAGGGGTAAGTACTTCGCGGTGGGAGACGCTGATCCAGCGGTTGGCGTATGCCTCTTGAATCGAAAGGGTTTTCCAGGGATTTTGCATGGCAACAAATTTATATAAAAAAAAACGGGCAACAGTGTGAACTATTGCCCGTTTGGTGCAAATATGTAGAAAAAACTTATTGTGAAAGCAACTGCTCACCGGAAGTTCCGATGTTACTTGCCAACAAAGAAGCGACAATACAAAGGATAAACAGCGCAGCCGCTAAACCCCAGGTAATCTTTTCCACAATTTCAGTTGAACCCGCTGCTCCAAAGAGTTGGTTGGCTTGGCTGCCACCAAATGTTGAGTCAATACCGCCACCTTTTGGGTTTTGGATCAAAATGAAAAACATCAACGCGAAACTGACCAATGCGATGACTATGGTAATTAACGTCATGATAAACTTTTTTTGATCAATTCAATTTGAGCTGCAAAGAAAGAATCTTTTTCTGGAAAAAGCAACTTTAGTCGCTCATATACTTCAATTGCTTTGTGGTATTGTTTTTGAGCCAGCAACAATTTTGCCCAGGTTTCGGAGGCCATTTTGTCACTGTCTACAATACTTTGCCAAGCTTTTTTGCTCACTTCGTTTTTGCTTTCCACACTGCCAATGTGCTTATTTTTGCTGTGTTCCAGATTTTCGGCTTCTAGCAATTGCCTCATCGACTGCTGAATGTCACTGCTTTGTGCTGCATTTCCCCAGCTGTTGAACGCTTTTTTAGGCGTTGGAACAATGGGGGTTGGAGCTGCAGTTGATGGATTGGGTAGGGGAAGAAGGGGCAAGACCGCTTCCGTTATTTCTTCAACTGGATTGGTTGGGGTAGGAGGAGTAAACAAAGAAGTCAATTGCTCAGTCAAGTCAATTTCTTCTTCGGTTCCTTCCCAACTGCCGTTCCAATTGCTGAGGCTATCGTCGGGTTTGTCAGGTGCATCAAACGCAATGGGCGGTGCCGGGTCGATGGCCATGGTTTGACTGGAACTTGGATCTTCGTAAGTGCCCAATGCAATTTTTTCCAAATCAGCTTGTACCGCGGTGAGGTCTTTGAGTTCCAAAAAGTCTTCACCCAGGTGATAAGCTTCTGCTATAGGTTTGCTTCGCTGTTCGCGCATTAGTTTCAAGCGCTTGTACAAGTGCTTGCGGTCGATGGCGTAAGTGGCCGCTTTGCCCAGAGTTTTCTCCCGATCAGGATGTTGATCCAATTCCGACTTTTCCTGGAGCAATACTTGCAAATTGTGGCAATAGGGGTACTGCATCACCATGGTACGCAGTTCCTCCATCGGCAATTGGTACAAGTGCGCGTATTCCTTTAGCAGATTTGCAAAGCTTTCTGCATTCATGTTGTGTAGACAAAGTGGTTTTCTGAAAAAAACGGATGGTAAGGACAAGTTTTGAATGTTCTTACAAGGTGTATCCGTTAATTGAAACGCAATGTAGTGAAAAAACATTGAATTTGTACCCCAAAACCACTATTTTCATCATTTTACCCACCCCAGGACACATTTTCTAACCTTCAAACGTTATCATTGCAACGTTATTGATTCACTTTATACATAGTCCCATGCAAAACATTTTACCCAACAACCGATTTGGGCGTTTCATGCGTATGATTTACGCAGCGCTATTTGCTTTCCACAATCCAGGCACCTTTGGATTTGCCCCATTACCAGCAAGGATAAAAAACGAAACTCCACTGTCAAAGGTTGGTATTCCTTTTAACCAAGAGAATAGGTAGTCCACATTTATTTTGTGATCTTTGCAACGATCTACCCGGGATTGTACATTCAGCTCCTTTGTGTTTTTTGAGGTTTATCTAACTGTATACAATTTATGAGAGAAGCTATCCGCACCATAGCATTGTGGGCGATATGTATATTTTGGCTATCGATGGAAAGTGCTGCGCAAAATTGTTCGGCAGCAGCAGGAAACTTTTTGACGCCAAACATGATCACTTGTCCAAATGATTCCATCCAAGTAAGCATCAACGGTGCTTTTGCTGGAAATGGATATGTTACCGAATTCTGGCTTTGTGATACCAATCAGATTTTCTTGGCCAAGGCCAGTTCTTCAGGGAAATTTGGCCCAAAATCTTCAGGGAAATACTTGGTCTACGCCTATAGTTTCGATCAAAACAACAACGCCCAATTTCCTCCACAAATAGACAGCAGCACCGCCAGGGTAAAATTGTCTGCCACTGGGTGTTTTGCATTGAGTGATTCACTGGTGGTTTTGATCAAAGACTCGACCCGCCCCAACGCAATATGCCAAAGTGTACAAATTTACCTGAACTCCAGTGGAGTCGCAGTTGTAGATGCTGAAACTATGGGTTTGGGCAGCAGCGATAATTGTGGGGCTTTGAAAAGTTTTGAGGCCAGCCCAAGTCGTTTTACCTGCGCCAACCTGGGTGAAAACCTGGTGATCCTTACCGTAAAAGACAGCAGTGACAACATCAGCATCTGTTCCGCAACGGTAACCGTTTTGGACACCCTTCCTCCAGATGCAAAATGCCGTAACATCACCATTTTTCTCGATGAAGAAGGCACGGCCAGCATCCGACCAAAAGACATAGACGATGAAAGTGTAGACAACTGCGGAACACCCGAATCTTTGATTTTATCAAAATCGGATTTTTCCTGTTCGGACATTGGTGCGCAATCTGTTTCCCTCACGGTAACTGACCGCAGTGGCAATCAACAGATTTGTATTGCCACAGTGACTGTGCGGGATACCATCAAACCCCAGGTTGAATGCCGGACTACAACCTTGTTTTTAGGGTCTGATGGGCAAGCCAGATTATTGCCCACTTTGATCACTGCCAGCAGCAGCGACAATTGTGGCGCTTTAAGTTATCGCCTCAGCCGCAGCGTTTTTTCCTGTGCCGACCGGGGCCAAACGCAGGTGACCCTTTACGGTACGGATGCCGGAGGAAACACCGATAGTTGTACGACCACTATCACAGTGGTTGATCAGGTGAAGCCCACTGCCCGGTGTAAAAACATCAGCGTATACCTGGATGCAACGGGAAAAGCGGTGGTCAATCCTGCCCAGGTAGACAACGGCAGTACCGATAATTGTGTGCTGGATAGTCTGGTTTTGAGCGAAACCAGCTTTACTTGCAACAACCTCGGTGAAAACCTGGTCACTTTTACCGTGTACGACGGACAACGCAATAGTGCTTCCTGTTTGGCCTCCATCATGGTTTTGGACACCTTGCGCCCAACTTTTCAGTGTGCCAGCGATTTGTTGGTCAATTCCAATGACGATGGGGACAAGGATTGTGGCTACACCGTAACCAACAATCGATTGGATCCCCGCAATCTCAGCGACAACTGCGGCATCAAAGGGTTTACCACAATTACGGGGCAGCGCCCAAAGACACCACCTTGCAAGGGGCTACTTTTCCATTGGGACTGACTGAAATAATTTGGACGATAGAAGACAATCAGGGACTAAAGCAAACTTGTACGGTCAAAGTAACCGTAAAAGATGTTTTGCCACCTGTTCCAGTTTGCAAAGATACCGTGCTGGTGCAGTTGGGGGCAAATGGAACCATTCGGATAGATTCATCCACAGTAGACAATGGGAGTTACGACAATTGCAGTATCGCCCGCTTTACCATCAATAAAGTAGATTTTTCGTGTCAAAATATTGGCTTTCAGCGCATTGTTCTCACCTTGAAGGATGCTTCAGGGAATACCGCTACGAAAACAATTGTATTGGGGGTTTTGGCTGGAGCAGCCTGTCCCGCACCAAAAATCACCAATTCCAAAGGGCCAAAGATCGGCGATCCATGTACCTGTAGAGGCAATGGCGCTTTTGATGAAGAAATTGTGATTGGCCCTGCATTGCCCAATCAAATCTGGCGGGTAAAAAGTACCACCCTCCGCGATAGCCTCAATCTAAATGTATATGCTGTAGGAACCTTGTTTCGGGAAGTAAAAATCAAACCTGATTCCAGTATTTACGTGCTGAGGGGGGTGCACCTTGATGGGCAAGGCTATACGCTAGTGGCAGAGAGTCCACTTTTTTCCAATACCTTGAGCATTTCTAACCTTTGTAAATACCCCAAGCCACAGTTTTTCGATTTGGATAATCCTATTTGCTTGTTCACTCCTGCCATAACCCTGACAGGCAATGGTGGTGCCGGTGTGCAAGGCAGTGGCAGTTTTAAAATCAATGGGCAGACCGCAACGGTATTCAACCCCAAAAACCTGGGGATTGGGATACATCAGGTAACCTATACCTTTGATGCAGGCAATGCTGCCGGAAAACTGGAACCCAAGGATGTGGGTTGTACAACGGTATTGACCAAACAAGTAGAAGTACTCAATACCCAACCTAATTTTACCTGCTTTACCGACATCAGCATCAATGTCAACAATTCCTGTGAAATATTGATCACTCCAGACATGCTGATGGTCAACAAGTTTGCCTGTTACGATGATTTTGAAGTGATTTTAAACGTCGACAATCAGTTGGTGCCGAACCCGGTTCCGGCGGCTTATGCTGGGCGTACCTTGGTTGGTTTTGTTCGTTTTAAACCGAATCTTAACGTGGCCTCTTGCCGAACCAATGTTGTTTTGCGCGACATTACCGGCCCTGAAATCAAATTTTGCCCTGAAGGTAAGCCGAATATGCTTTGTACAGACTTTGATTCTATTTTCAACAATGTCAAAACCATCGACCCAAGCTTTCGGAATTATACTGGCCGCCCGATTGTACAGGACAATTGTACGGGCACAACCTTGACCTTCAATGACGTGGTGGTCAATTTTGCCAATTGTCACCCGAATTACGTCAAGGGCATCATTCGTACTTTTACGGCAAAAGACAAATTTGGCAATGCTTCTACCTGTGTGCAACAGTTCTTTTTTCGACGCCCGGCTACGCTCAATTTTCCGAATGACACCTTGGTGAAAACCGATTGTGCCAAGCCTGCCTTGCCCAACGACGCACTAGGGAATCTCAGCCCCAATATCTCTGGCAGACCCTGGTTCATCAATGGTTTTGGAAAAAAAGTGTACATCGACAATACGTCCAACTTGTGCAATTACTCAGCCAATTATACCGATCAAAGGATTCCAGTTTGTGGCAGTCGCTACGGCTTGTTGCGCACCTGGCGTATTTTGGATGGTTGTGATCCCGGTCGCTTGCTGGAAAAGCGCCAATACATCGAAGTGGGTGATTTTGATGCGCCCATCGTCAGCAATCCAGAATTGGATCTGGACAAAAACGGGATCATCGACGATACCCTGCGGTACAGCGTGACTCCATTCAATTGTTTGGCCACCTTTGCAGTGCCTGCTCCCAAAATAAAGGATTGTTCGAGTACCACGGTTGCGACAGAAATTTACTCCTGGCAGCCGGAAACGATTTCCGGATTTCCCACCGGGCGGATCATTTGGGTAAAACTGGATCTGCCTATTGTCAATAGTCAGGTGCAAAATGTGCCACTGGGGACGCACTATTTCATTTTCAAAGTCAGAGACATTTGCAATCAATTGACGGTGGATACGGTGGCCTTTAAAGTGCTGGATCGGATTGCACCAACCATGATTTGCAACAACAATTTGAACGTTTCTCTGAGCGGGGGTGGAACTGCGCGGATATTTTCTTCAGACATCAATAAAACCAGTCGCGACAATTGTGACAATACCAACCTGAAACTGGAAGTTCGCCGCTTGTTTACTGCCGAATGCAGCCCCAACGGAGTCCAGGAATACAGCGAATGGGGTGATTTTGCAGACCTAACTTGTTGTGATGTAGGTAAATTGGCTACTGTAGAGCTTCGGGGAACCGACCGATTCGGAAATTTCAATACTTGCATCACCCGCTTTATTGTAGAAGACAAACTCAACCCGATTTGCACACCTCCTGCCGACCAGCTCATCAATTGCGATGCCCTGCCCAGTGGGTTTAGCCCTACCAATTTGAGTGAATTGCAAACCAGGTTTGGCATACCCAGCGTATCTGACAACTGCTCTGCCATTTGGGAAGAATTGCCTCCAGCCGTTGCGCTCAACAATTGCGGTGTGGGTACTATTACGCGGAAGTTCCGCGCCAAAGATGCCATTGGCAATTTTTCGGATCAAATTTGTGAGCAAGTCATCAGTGTTGCTGCGGTACACAATTATGAAATCAAATTCCCGAAAGATGCGGTGAGCTATTGCGGAACTCCGGTGGCAGATACCCTCTTTTTGGATGAATTGGCCTGTGATAAACTGGCTTTCAATGTAGAAGACAAGCAATTCACCGTAAATGGCGGTGGCTGTTATCAAATCTTGCGTACTTACCAAATCATCAATCTGTGCGAATACGATGATGCTTCTCCACCCACAATCCTGAGTCGAGATATGGATTGTGACCTGATTGCTGGCGACGAAGACCTTTGGTTGATGGTACGGCCCAACGGCGTTACTTACCTGGACAAAGACAACCGCGAGACCAATGTTTTCCCCCGCAACAACGAACGCGGACGTTCCTGTGATGGGTTAGGGAATCCTATCGGACACTGGAGCAACATCAACATCAATCCAGCGCTGAAATCCAAAGGTTTTTGGCAATATACTCAATTCATTACGGTGATCGATACCGTTAAGCCAAAGATTGTGTACAACCAGCCTGCACCCTATTGCAGCAACAACAGTACCACCTGCGATGCTGCCGTAGATCTACCTTTTGCGATCAATGAAAACTGTACACCAGGAAGTTTGCAAATCAAAGTCTGGGTTGACCTGAACAACGATGGAAGCCTTGACCAGCAATTGGCAACTACCGAAATTCAAGGGACTTACCCCAATTATCGAGTCAAAGGCACTTACGCTTTGGGTACGCATTCCTATCGGGTAGAAGTCAAGGACGCCTGTGGCAATACTGGTGCTCAAGTGTTGGTGTTTAAAGTGATTGATTGCAAAGCGCCGTCTCCGATTTGCAGAAGTGGCATCACCGTTACGCTACAAGCCCTTGTTCCTGCTCGCGATATCGATGGAGATGGCAAGGAAGATTTGGCTTATGCCGTGGTTAGGGCAAGCGATTTTATTGCCAGTCCTGCCCAGGATTGTACTGGTCCTGTCCGGTATTCTATCAACCGTGAAGGGGCAAAACCCAACCTCAAACAAGACAGTTTATTGTTGACCTGCACAGATGAAGGAACGGTCATTGTTGAAGTTTATGCCTGGGACAGTGCCAATAATCCTTTTGCACTGCAACCTGATGGCCGCTTGGGCGGGCCCAATGGCGATTATTGCCTCAACTTCATCAACGTCCAAAACAATGGGGAGATCTGCGTTCCGGTGCCACAAGGCGCCTTGGGTGGAGTGATCCAAACCGAATTGTATCAGGCCATGTCAAATGTAGAAGTGACCTTGAGTGGCCAGGCCTCCAACCGCACCAATACGGCTACTGATGGCAACTATGCATTCAACAACCTGATCGAAGGCAACGATTATACCTTGACTCCACGTTTGAATACGGATCATGTCAATGGAGTGTCTACTTTCGATTTGATCTTGATCCGCAAGCACATTCTGAACGTTACTGCCTTGAGCTCGCCGTACAAGCTAATTGCAGCAGACGCCAATGCATCGAAAACGATCACCACGTTGGACATGATCTCGATACAAAAATTGATTCTTAACCTTGATCCAGCGTTCAAAAACAACACCAGTTGGCGTTTTGTGGATGCCAATTACCGTTTTCCTGACCCTACCAATCCATGGGCACAAAACTTCCCGGAGAGCTTCAGTGTCAACAACCTGAGCGGTAAAAAACTCACGGCCGGTTTTATTGCCGTAAAAATTGGCGACGTCAACGGCTCGGCCAATCTTGGCCTCCAGGCTACTCCAGAATTTCGTTCCGAAAACGAACCACTTTGGATTGACCTGGATGACCAAACCCTGCAAGCCGGACAGGAATATGCGGTTGCATTCAGGGTCAAAGATCTCGCTCCCGTGCAAGGGTATCAGTTTGGTTTGGGCTACGCCAAAAATCAAGTGGAATTGGTAGACATTCGCTATGGCTTGGCGAAGCCTGAAAACTTCGGCGTATTCAAAGAAGAAGGACTCATTACGACCAATTGGTACACTGATCAGGCTCAAATGAACCCGGATGCCGTTTTGTTTACCCTGGTGTTTCGGGTCCATAACACGGGCAAACTCAGTAAAATCCTGCGCTTGAGCCAACGGCGGATGCTGTCTGAAGCCTATGATTTTGCAAATGAACGCAAACCAGTCCAATTGCGCTTTAATCTAAATGAAGTTCAGACTCAATCATTCGAGTTGTACCAAAACATTCCCAACCCCTTCCAGGATGCAACCTCGATCCGGTTTTACTTGCCAGAAGCCACTGACGGGCGCATAATCATTTACGATGCGGCTGGCCGACTACTGCAAAACCTCCAAGGCAACTACCAGAAGGGATTGAATCAGATCGATCTGGAAGCATTGCAATTGCCTCCGGGTGTGTTGTACTATACTTTCCGAAGCACAAAATACACCGCAACAAAAAAGATGCAGCGGATTGGTTTTTAGCGTGTGTTTTTGGAATTTAAACGAAAACAACAAAATGGATAAGTACGAACTTGCACAAAACCTGAAAGATCGTCATCGCGATTTTTACAACCTGATCGAGCAACTCAGCCCCGAAGAATTCACTTATCACTCCGCAGGGAAGTGGTCGGCGGCGCAGCAATTGGACCACATCATTCGCAGTATTACCCCGGTAATATTGGGATTAAGTTTACCCAAATTTCTATTGCGCCTCGTTTTTGGTCGTGCAAAACGGCCATCCATGGATTACGATTCTTTGGTTAAAACCTATCAGGCGGCTTTGGCCAAAGGAGGCAAATCACCCCGGGCTTACGAACCAAAGATTGATGCCGCTTCTTTTCATGCTGTTGGCCCCGTCAAACTATTGGAATTCGTCTCCCGTTTGATCCAATTGCTGGAATCGTTGAGCGATGAAGATCTGGATCAACTGCAAGCTACGCATCCCTTGATTGGAAAAATAACGCTGCGCGAGTTGATGTATTTTACGCTATACCATGTGCAGCACCATCAGCGGAGTATTCAGCAAGGTTTGGCCTCTAAATGATTCAATAACAGACCAATGCCAAAAAATCCAGCTTTCACCTACACCATCCACCCCCACATCGAGCGTGCCGAAACGCTGCCTGCCGAATTCTACCGCAACCCGGAAGTCTTTGAGGCGATGCGCGAGAAACTGTTCCCCCGCAGTTGGCAGTGGGTTGAGACGGGTGAAAACCTGGAGCAAAATGGTACTGTTTTTCCTTTTCAATATTTACCAGGATTTGTGAACGAACCCCTGTTTTTGCGCAAAGGAAACGAAGGCCAGGTACAATGTTTCAGCAATGTATGTACCCACCGGGGCAACCTTCTGGTGCATCACCCCGGTTCTCCCAAAAAACTGTTGTGCAACTACCACGGCAGGCGCTTTGACTTGAATGGTCAAATGGAATTCATGCCAGAATTTAAGGAAGCCCTAGATTTTCCCCGGGCCTGTGATCACTTGGCCGAAATCCCCTGTATTTCCTGGGCTCAATTCCCTTTTGTTTCGCTCCATCCTGGTTTTGATTTTCAAAAGGTAATCAACATCATGCAGGAACGGGTAGGATTCATGCCTCTGGCCCAATTCAGGTATGCTGCAGAGTTGAGTCGGGATTATTTGGTTAATTCGCATTGGGCTTTGTATTGCGACAACTACCTGGAAGGTTTTCACATTCCTTTCGTACACGCAGATTTGAATCAGGCGCTGGATTATGGCTCGTATTACACTGAAATCTTTGAGCATTGCAACCTGCAAGTAGGCATTGGCGATTCGGCTACGGAGTGTTTTGATTTACCAGAGAGCCATGTTGATTACGGCAAGCGCGTAGCGGCCTATTATTTTTGGGTTTTCCCAAACATGATGTTCAATTTTTACCCCTGGGGATTGAGCATCAACATCGTCAAGCCACTTTCCATTCGCCAATGCAAGGTTCGTTTCATCCAATATGTATACGACGAAAGCAAGCTGGAGCAAGGTGCTGGGGCGGCCCTGGATAAGGTAGAACGGGAAGACGAGTACGTGGTGGAAAATGTGCAGCGGGGTTTGCAATCGCGTTTTTACCAAGCGGGACGGTTTTCTCCTACCCGAGAGCAAGGAGTACACCATTTTCACCGTTTGTTGGCAGCGAATTTGTAATTTTTTACTTCAACTAAGGAACGGAAATGAAATAAAGTAAACAAGTTGACTGAGCTATTTTTTGATTTGGCAAGGCACGAGGAAGGCGCATAGCAAGCCTACGCAACTGAGGAGTAACGAAGCAAAATCAAAAAAGAGCCAGTCAGGTGTTTACTTTATTTTATTTCCGTTCCTAAGCAAAGGTGTTACTGGCCAGCAAAGCCTCGAACTCTTCTTGTAACTGCGCTTTGTCAACTGGCACCACCCCCACTTTTTCACAAACCTGGCCCCCCGCCAAATTGGCCAATACAGCAATCTCTTCCAGATCGAGGTGCAAACCCAAGCCCAGCGCTACGATGCTGATCACGGTATCACCCGCACCACATACATCGGCTACTGCGCGAGGTACAGTTGGGAATATTTTACCAGTATTGCCTTCTGTTGCCCAAAAAAGTCCTTTTTCCGATAAGGTAATCAAGGTGTGCTGGTTGCCCAATTGGCTGCGAATGTACTGCGTTGCGGCTTGCAAAGAGGGTAGGGTAGCCTGCACGGGCATTGGCGCTTGTGCCTGAATTTCTTTGAGATTGGGTTTGAAAAGGGTGATTTGCTTATACGCCCAAAAATTGTTAAACTTGGGATCAACCGCGGTAGGGATGTCGCGTTTGAGGGCTTCCTGAATGATTTCATTGATCACCCGGGTGCACAAAACGCCTTTGTTGTAATCTTGAAAAAGAATCACTTGAATATCCAGGGTTTCAAGTGCTTCCTGAATGATTCGCAACAATTGCTGTGCCTCCGCATCATCCAGATCATGGGTGTCTTCTTGGTCAAGGCGCAACAAATGCTGTGCGCCAGCCATTATCCGGGCTTTAACCGTGCTGCGGCGATTTTTTGATTGAAAAATGTACTTGTTGCTGATGCCGTATTCGGGAAGGAGCTTGCAAAAAGTTTGTCCGTCTTCATCGGCGCCGACCACGCTGCACAGAATTGGCGTTGCCCCCAAAGCCCGAACATTCAGGGCAACATTGGCTGCACCACCCAGGCGCAAGTCTTCTCCGCTTAAGTTGACTACTGGAACGGGTGCTTCTGGTGAAATCCGCGTTACATTTCCGCGCAGGTACCGATCGATCATCACATCGCCGATGATCAGTACATTGACTTCATTAAACGATTCAAAATTAACCATTGTGTGCAGCTATTTTCAAGCGTAATTTAGTAAGGGTTAAACAAATGAGGGAATTGTTCTTTCAATCGAGAGATGATTTTTCCGGTGGCACCCCGATTTTGTTGCATGTAATTTGACACAGCTGCCGAGGCTTTTGCCTTGTTTGTTGGATCCGTAAAATCACGGAATGCCTCAATCAAGTCAGTTGAACTCTGGATTTTTTTTGCGCCTCCCAACTCCAAAACAGAAACTGCCTCAGTGAATTTCTGGTATTTTGGACCAAAAATTACCGGCAATCCAAAGGCCATGGGCTCCAGGGTATTGTGGATGCCACTGCCAAAACCACCGCCAATATACGCCAGATCGGCATAGCTGTACAAGGCGGAAAGCATGCCGATGTTGTCAATGATCAAGACTGGATACTCAAAATGATTTGCTGGGTCAAATTTGGAATAACGAACGCATAGTCCGCCAAATTTCGCTTCTATCTGACTCAGGTGACTTTCGGTAATTTCGTGTGGTGCAATGATCATTTTCCAGTTGTTGAGCAAGGCCTCTTCTTGCCAAAAAGTGGCCATTATTTGTTCGTCTGGCTCCCAGGAACTTCCCACCATGAATACCTGACTCTGCTGTTTGAACGCCTCCACCTGCGGGAATTGTTTGGCTTCTGCAGCAATTTGCAATACCCGATCTACGCGGGGATCGCCAGCAATGGTGTATTGGTTTAGGCCAAATCGTTGGAGTAAATCGGCTGATTCCTGGTTTTGTACAAAAAAATGGTCAAATCCCCGTAGTATCTTTAAGTACCAAGCCCCCCAAGCTCGGAAAAAGGGTTGTTGAGGCCGAAACAAGGCTGCGATGAGCCAAATCGGTACTTGTTGCATTTGCAGTTCTTGCAAGTAATTGTACCAAAATTCGTATTTGACAAAAATTGCCAGTTTGGGTTGAACGATTTGGATGAACTTCCGCGCATTGCGCTTTAAATCTGCGGGCAGATACACCACCAGGTCCGCATTGGGGTAATTCTTGCGGATTTCGTAGCCCGAGGGAGAAAAAAAAGTCAGCAAAATGAAGACTTCGGGATGCTCTTTTTTGATGGACTCCATCAAGGGCCTGCCTTGTTCAAATTCACCTAAAGAGGCGCTGTGCACCCAAATGGTGGTTTGATTTGGTTTGCGCTTTGCTGTCAGGGCTTCATTCAGTCTCGTTTCCCAGTTGATGCGCCCTTCCCACCACAATTTTGCTTTGATCAGAAACAATGCTCCCAATCGAATGATCAACAGGTACAAATAAATACCCAGTGTGTACAAACTGCGCATAAAAATTGAATTAATAGTAGATGTCTTCAGCTTTGTCGGCGTAAAATGGAAGGATCCAACCTACGCGAACCCCAACCAACATACTGAGGTGCAATTGGGTGAATTTGCTTTGGGTGGCAAAATCAAAACTCCTCCTTGAACGGGTAAGCCCTTGGAAAAACTCCAGTCCTGCCATGAAGTTGCTGCGCCGATCTTTGCTCATGGCCTGATAGCCAAAATACTGCTGAAAAGCCAGGCCATTGCTCAGGCGGTCGTACCCTTTTTTGTATTCGCCCGTCAATTGTGCAACGGTACGCAATGGGTCGTCCTGAATCCGAATTTTGTGTTGCAACAAACCCGCTCCCAGATTGATTCGAAAACCTGCCCGTGGTGAAGCTTTGCTGCTCACTGAAAAAACTTTTCCAGCGCTGAGGCCAAAATAAAAACCTCTTTCACGCAAATTAATGTCGGCCACTTCGCGGTCATTGCCAATGATGTAGCCTTCTTTGGTGCGCAAACCGGCAAGCGGATCTTCCTTAACCTGGTTGCCAAAAAGGTATTGCGCGTCAATTCCGACCACCCAATTTTGCTTTCCCCACTGCCAATCTATCCCTCCCCCTGCAATGAAATTTGAACCAAAACGTTTCTGAAGTGATCCTACTGGCAATTGAGCGCCATAAGTGAATTTGGAGAGTAGGACGCCTTGTGGTTCAGATTGAGGTTTTTGGGCAGACAAACCTGCCCACCAGCCAAATAGAATGCACAAGGCAAGTCTTGATTTCATCATCGCACTGCTTTTTGTAATGGCAAATCTATACTTTATGCTGGTCTTTGCTAAAATATTTATGTAAACCAAACAACATATAGTATATTTGTATAACTTTTAATCGAATGAAAAAAATTTACCTGTGAAAAGAATACTGATTACTGGCGCCGCTGGGTTTCTGGGCTCCCACCTCAGCGATCGATTTATTAAAGAAGGTTACCAAGTCATTGGGATGGACAACCTTCTGACCGGAAACATTCAAAACATCGAGCATTTATTTCCGCTTAAAGAGTTTGAATATTACCACCACGACATCACCAAATTTGTGCATGTTCCGGGCAAAATCGACTACATTTTGCATTTCGCATCCCCTGCAAGTCCGATTGATTACCTCAAAATGCCGATCCAAACCCTCAAGGTTGGGGCTTTGGGTACGCACAATTTGTTGGGATTGGCGCGTGAAAAAAATGCCCGTATTTTGGTTGCTTCTACTTCAGAAGTATACGGAGATCCACTGGAGCATCCTCAATCAGAGGAATACTGGGGCAATGTGAATCCCATTGGCCCACGTGGCGTTTACGATGAAGCCAAACGCTTTTTGGAAGCCATCACCATGGCCTACCATACTTTTCACAAGGTGGATACCCGCATCATTCGAATTTTCAATACCTATGGCCCTCGCATGCGTGTAGAAGACGGTCGGGTATTGCCAGCGTTCTTTTCACAGGCCATTCGTGGCGAAGGACTTACTGTGTTTGGAGACGGCTCTCAAACCCGTTCATTTTGCTATGTTGACGATTTGGTAGAAGGCATCTACCGCCTGTTGTTGAGCGATTACACCAGACCCGTAAACATCGGCAACCCGGATGAATGTACCATCTTGCAATTTGCGCAGGAAATCTTGGCTTTGGTCAACAACCCGGATGCTTACATCGACTACCGGCCATTGCCCGAAGACGACCCCAAAGTACGCCAACCCGACATCACCAAAGCCCGCTCTATCCTGGGCTGGGAACCAAAGGTACCCCGTGCCGAAGGTTTGTTGCGCACTTATGAATATTTTAAAGTAGCTGTTAAATAGATACCTTTTGAGTTTTGGGTTGCACACCAAATCCCAACGCTGTAAAGTTGTGTGCAGCCCAAAACCCAAAGACCAAAACTTGAAACCATGGAATATACCCAGAACATCCTCATCACTGGCGGTGCCGGTTTTATTGGCACGCACCTGGTAAAAAGGATGGTAAAAAACTATCCGCAATACCGCATTGTCAACCTCGACTTGCTGACCTACGCAGGAAACCTGACCAACCTTACCGATATTGAAAACGAACCCAATTATATGTTTTGCAAGGGCGATATCCGCGACCAGGAGCTGATCCAAGGCCTGTTTGATGAGTATCAATTCGATGGGGTCATTCACCTGGCCGCCGAATCACATGTAGACCGCTCCATCAGCAACCCGATGGCTTTTGTAGAAACCAACATCCTGGGCACATTGAATTTGCTGAATCTGGCCAAATCCAATTGGACAGACCGCAGCAACAAGCGTTTTTACCACATTTCTACGGATGAGGTTTACGGATCTTTAGGCGAAACTGGATTTTTTACGGAAGAAACGGCTTACGATCCACGTTCACCTTATTCGGCTTCCAAAGCGGGATCCGACATGTTGGTACGGGCTTACTTCCACACCTTTGATTTGCCAATTCTGGTTTCGAATTGCTCCAACAACTACGGCCCTTATCAATTTCCAGAAAAACTGATTCCCCTGATCATCAACAATATCCGCAACAAGAAGCCTCTGCCTGTATATGGCGATGGATTGTATACTCGGGACTGGCTATGGGTAGAAGATCACGCCGCGGCCATAGACCTGATTTACCACCAGGGTGTGCTTGGTGAAACCTACAACATCGGTGGCAACAACGAGCGCCGCAACATCGATTTGGTGCATTACCTCTGCGATGTCATGGATGAGTTGTTGGGACAAAGCGTGGGCACTTCCCGCGAGTTGATCACCTTTGTGAAAGACCGCCCCGGCCACGACCGCCGCTATGCCATCGACGCCACCAAATTGAAAAATGCCCTAAACTGGGAACCATCGGTAGGCCCTGAAGATGGCCTCAAGCGCACCGCTCAATGGTACCTCGAGCATACAGATTGGCTAGAAGCAGTTACCTCCGGTGCTTATCAGCAGTATTATGCGGGGCATTACGAGGATCGGAAATAGAGAATGGATTAAGAACACACAATTGGAGCATGGTTTTGCTTGTGGCGTGTGTTCTTTAATGAAATAAACCACCAAGCGGTGGTTTATTTCTTTTTATGTAGTAACTTCGATTCTTATAAATCAGTTAAATGCATGAAATCTTCTCGAAATATACCTCGTATTGAATACCTTAAGGTCAAAAACTATCGTGCTTTGGCTGACTTAGAGCTCAAGGAATTGACTCCATTGACTGTATTTTTAGGGCCGAATGGTAGTGGAAAATCGACACTATTTGATGTATTTGCTTTTTTGTCTGAGTGTTTTACAATTGGTGTTCGTAAAGCTTGGGACAAAAGGGGGCGATTTAGGGAGCTACGCACTCGAAACATGAGTGGTTCAATTGAATTTACCATAAAATATCGAGAAAGTAGCAACCTGCCATTGATTACCTATTTTTTAAAAATTAGTGAAGAGAACAATAATCCAGTGATCGAAGAGGAATGGTTGCAATGGAAAAGAGGATCTCATGGCCGTCCGTTCAAATTCTTAGATTTCAAAAGAGGAAAGGGGGGGGTAATCACTGGTGAACTACCCGACGAAAATGATGAAAGAATTACAGAAAGCTTGAATAATCAAGAAACATTGGCTGTTAATACATTAGGACAGTTTTCTAAACATCCTCGTGTAAGTGCATTGCGTGAATTTATTTCAGGTTGGTACCTCTCTTATTTGTCTGCCGATAATACTCGTGGAATTCCGGAAGCTGGTCCTCAGGAAAGACTAAGTGAAACTGGTGACAACTTACCTAACGTAATTCAATACTTAAAAGAACAACATCCTGGTAGACTAATAAAAATTCTCAAGACATTAGTACAAAGGATTCCTCGTCTTGAAAAAGTCGAAGTAAAACTCATGGAAGATGGCCGACTTCTTCTTCAAATAAAGGATGCTCCTTTTGATCAACCAATATTATCGAAATTTGCTTCAGATGGAACTTTAAAAATGTTGGCATATTTGACAATCCTGTTTGATCCAAATCCTCCCAGACTAATTGGAATCGAAGAACCTGAAAACCAGCTGCATCCCCGTCTTTTAATTGAACTTTGCGAAGAATGTCGTAAAGCTTCAGGTGAGACTCAATTACTTGTAACCACGCATTCTCCTTTTTTTGTTAATGGATTAAAACCAAATGAGTTATGGGTGCTGTATCGGGATGAACGAGGCTTCACACAAGCCAAAAAAGCTAGTGAAATGAAGGGCATTCCCCAATTTATTAATGAAGGCTCTATGTTGGGTGATTTATGGATAAGGGGATTTTTTGAAGTTGGTGACCCACTTGTAAACTCAGGAGCTGAAAGGATAAAAAGTAGATTAAATGCACATTGAATTATTATTGGAAGAACCATCTGCGGAGGCCGCTCTTGAAAATTTACTTCCTAAGCTGATTTCAAATTTGGAAACAACTTGGAGGATAATTGTATACAATGGTAAATCTGATCTTTTTGGAGGACTTGAAGGAGCTTTACGTGGGTATTCTTCTTGGATTACAAATGATTACCGTATCGTTGTACTCTTGGATCGAGACGATGAGTGACTGTAAAAAATTAAAAAATAAGCTAGAAACAATAGCTTTAAATTCTGGATTGACTACTAAGTCTTCAGCAGAATCCTTTCAATTGGTAAATAGAATTGCAATTGAAGAATTAGAAGCTTGGTTTTTAGGTGATCCTGATGCGTTAAGAGAAGCTTACCCTAAGGTTAGGAAATTTGAAAATCAAGAAAAATATCGAGACCCAGACAACATCAAAGGGGGCACATGGGAATCACTTGAAAAACTTTTACAAAAAGCAGGATATTACCCAACTGGAATGCCTAAAATTGAAGTTGCAAGGAATATCTCTCGGTTTATGAACCCCTTAAATAATAAATCCAATAGCTTTTTAGCCTTCTATCAAGGTATAAATGCTTGCTTGTTATAGTTTCACGTGTTTTACCAACTGCAAGAAGAATGAAAATAATATTCCAACTTGTTCTAGTTGTGTTGTTTGTCTTGATTGGGCAAAGCCCAATGCTATTGGCACAAAATACAGATACACCACAGAAAGTACGTACCATCGTCACCACCGATGGTGAAGTAGACGATGTGGACTCCTTTATCCGCATGTTGCTGTATGCCAACGAGTTTAAATTGGAAGGACTGGTTTACAGCAGCTCTCAATGGCACTATAAAGGTGATGGAAAGGGCACCAGGTTCACTTCTGAAATGGAAATAACTTCCACCCGTTACGGCGAACGCACCGAATTGCGTTGGCCTGGTACCAGCTGGATGCATGAATTGATGGACTTGTATGAAAAAGTACAACCCAATCTGGCCTTGCATGCGCCAGGCTACCCGACAGCAAATGAATTGAGGAAATTGATCAAGGTCGGAAACATCAATTTTGAAGGGGATATGGCTGAAGCTACCGAGGGCTCGGAATGGATCAAGAATATCCTTCTCGATGACAACCCAGCACCGGTTTACCTCCAAATCTGGGGCGGAACCAATACCGTAGCTCGTGCTCTGCTTTCGATAGAAGAAGCGTACAAGAATACCAACAATTGGCAGGCAATCAAGGAGAAAGTATCAAAAAAGGCCATCATATACACCGTTCTTGACCAGGATGCTACTTACCGCAAATACGTTGCTCCCAATTGGCCGGGCATTCGGGTTTTTTACAACGCTGATCAATTTTGGTGTTTGGCTTACCCCTGGACACAAGTTGTACCCAAACCTCTGCAAACCTACCTGCGGTAAAATCTTACAAAGAGGCCAACCATCCCCCAACGATCAAGATCAAAGGCGGGAATCGAATAATGGCTTCGGCAGGTTCAAGATTAAAAATCAAAGCGAACGCAAAAGATCCTGATCAGCAAAAGGTGGAGCTTAAATTTTGGCAGTATCCTGAAGCAGGTAATAACTCAGGTAAAATGTATTCGATAGACATGGGTAAAGGCCATGGACTTTTAATTATTCCCCAAACTGCCAAAAAGGGAGAAACCATTCACTTGATCGTAGAAGGCAGAGATGCTGGAACCCCAGCCCTGATCAGGTATCAACGCTTGATTGTTGAAGTCAGGTAGGGGACTGTTGTTTTTGCGTTGGAAATGAGTTAACTTTACTCCAATAATAAAAGTATGACAACAGCAACTTCTACGATTATTACCAGTCTTTCCCAACTTGATCCGGAGGGGACTTATACTTATGCCGATTACCTTACCTGGCAATTTTCAGAAAGAGTCGAATTGATTCGAGGCCGTTTGTTTCCGATGAGTCCCGCGCCAAGCACCTTGCACCAACGCGTTTCTCGTGAATTAAGTTTGAGGATTTTTACATTTTTCAATCGTTCAAACTGTCAGGCTTTCAGTGCTCCTTTTGATGTACGTTTGCTGGTTAGCTTAAAAAAAGGAGAGACATCCACCGTAGTGCAGCCGGATTTATGCGTCATTTGTGACACCGATAAAATTGATGAACACGGCTGCAATGGTGTACCTGATTTGATTATTGAAATCCTTTCTCCTGGAAATACCAAGCGAGAAATGCGCGACAAATATAGGGTTTATGAAGAAGCTGGGGTAAGAGAGTATTGGTTGATTCATCCGCTAGATAAAGAAGTTCGGATATATGTGTTGAATGAAATGGGCGTTTTTGTAGGTATGGCTCCAGTGATCGAAGAGGATGTGCTGGTTTCAACCATTTTTCCTGATTTACAGATTAATTTGCAAGAAGTATTTTTCAATCAATGAGGTCATTGTCATGCATCAATGGCAAATCGGCACTTCTTGCCCAATTTCCCAAAAACGCATGGTTTCCGGTAGGTGAAAATTCACGCCCCGGGCGATAAAAAACAAACCAAACAGCCCCAATAAGATCGGACTCAAACGCCGCAGCCTTTGCCGCCAATTCAAGCTGATGAATTGCCCTGCCAGAGCTGTACCCAACATCAAGGGGAGGGTTCCTGCGCCGAAAGCACCCATGTACAAGGCGCTTTGCAGCCAGGTATCACTCAGTACTGCTCCGGCGATAGCAACGTAAACCAGCCCACAGGGCAGCAAGCCATTCAGTACGCCGATGCCGAGCGTAGTTTGCCAGCCTTCGCGGTGCAACAGCGTGGCCATGCTGCGCGAAACCCAGTTGTGCAGCATGGCCACCAGCCGAAACCGTTTGAAATATGATTCGATGTTGAGAGAGAGCAATGCAACCAGCAACAAGGAGATGCCAATCAGCACCGAAAACCAGGCCTGCACCCCTGCCAAAAACAACCCTCTGCCAAATGCGCCAATGATCAGTCCCAGCAGCATGTAGGTCATGATCCGACCAGCATTGTACAGCAAGGCACTTCCTGCTGCCGCCAAAGCACTTGGCTCGGAACGCGGCAGCGCCAAGGCAATCGGGCCACACATGCCGATGCAATGCAAACTCCCCAGGATACCCAACAAAAATGCAGAAAACAGCATGATTTTAGATTTGAATGACCTCTTCGGTGTAATACCCTTTTTTGCCGTCCGACCAGTCTACTTTTACCCGCCACAAACCTGATTTCAGGCCAGAAGTAGAAATGATTTGTCGATTGTTGAGGTTGGGCGCAATGTTGACTTTGAAATCGCTGGCCTGGTCAGATGGACAAAAGAAGAAGATTTGACCATGCACCCGACCCAGGTCTTCAGGGAAAAACAATTCTACCTGGCTGCCCGATTCAGCAGCTTCAATTTTCAAGTTTTTCTTCAACCCTTGCGAATTGCTAATTTTGTCGTATTGTGCCTGGTAATTCAAGTCATCGGCATAATACTTTTCTGATACCAAACTGTTGTCGTATTGTGTCGAGCGGTATACTTCGTACACCAAGGTCAGCACAAACAGGCTGTAAAAAATGGCAATTCCGGTTCCCCAATTGATTTTCATGGTGATGTGATTTAGAGACGGTGAAAAGGTATTACAAGCCCCCAATTGGGCCTAAAAAGTTCGTTTTGACCCGGTCGATCTTTTTCCCTTGGGAATACACATCTACCGAAATTCTGGTCTTCCGACCAGTCAGGTTTTTTCGAGGTATTTCCACAAACAATTCTCCTTTGGTGACGTCCGATGCTTTGGTCAAGGGCGTTTTGCCAATGAGCTTGATTGAGCCATGAGGGTTTACCAATCGGAATTCGATCGGGAAAGTATCGCGAGTCTTGTTGATTATCTCGTAGTTGTACAAATTGCTGATGTGTGTTTTGCCTACTTTTTGGAACAACAGGCCAGGAGTGCGCAACAGCAAAACTTCCACATTGGTGCGCATCGAAAATAAAACAACATTGACGATGATCATCAGCACCAATACAACGGAGTAAGCTTTGACTCGAGGGGTGAAGATGGTTTGTGTTTTGGTTTCGATGCTGGTAGCACTGGCATACCGGATCAAACCGCGGGGGCGCTTCACTTTGTCCATTACTTCATCGCAGGCATCGATACAGGCGGTGCAGTTGACGCATTCTAATTGCGTGCCATTGCGGATGTCGATCCCGGTGGGACATACGTGGATGCACAATTTGCAATCGATGCAGTCGCCCAAACTTTTGTGAATGGATTCGATTGGAGAGCTTGCGCTCGGCATGGCCTCGGCCATTTCGAATGCCACTTCTTTTTCGCTTTGCAACATGCCAGTTCTGATGGCATCTACTGGTGATTCAATCTGACTTTGCTCACGTTTGATTTTACCCCGAGGTTCGCCACGTACGTGGTCATAATGAACCACAATGGAGCTTTTATCCAGCAGTACACCCTGCAAGCGGCCATAAGGGCAAATGGCAATGCAAATCTGTTCGCGCATCCAGGAGAAAACGAAGAAAAAAGCAAAGGAAAAGATCATCAAAGCGATGAAACCTTGCAGGTTTTGAGCAATCGGTTGGGTGGCTATTTTATATACTTCTTCCAAGCCGATGATGTAGGCCAGGAAGGTATTGGCAATCAAGACAGAAATGGCAAAAAAGAGGGCTTGCTTGCCACCTTTTTTGATGATTTTTTCGGTAGTCCAGGGGCTGCTGTTGAGTTTGCGTTGCGCGTTGGCATCGCCTTCGATCCAATATTCAATCTTGCGAAAAACCATTTCCATGAACACTGTTTGGGGGCATACCCAGCCGCAAAACAAACGCCCGTAAATAACGGTAAAGAGAATAATAAACACCACAAAGGTCAGCATCGCCAGCACAAACAAATGGAAATCTTGCGGCGCAAAATTTACCCCAAACAGGATAAAGTGCCGCTTCAAAACATTAAAAAGCATAAACGGCTCGCCATTCATTTTGATAAATGGCATGCCAAACAAAAAAATCAAAAATGCCCAGCTCAGATAAGTTCTGGCAGAAGTGAATTTACCTTTGGGTTTTTTGGGATAAACCCATACCCGCTTGCCATGTTCATCTACAGTAGCAATATGATCGCGGTAGTCTTCGGTATCTTCTATTTGGGTGATTGGATCCTTCCTGTCCATGATGTTTCTTTAAAAGTTTGGGTCTAGAGTTTGAAGTTCTGGGGTTCTCACGGTTTTACTTCGTTGAGCAAATCGTGCGCTCCAGAACTTCAAAACTCAAAACCTAATTCATGCTTATATCCATACTATTCACGTCTTACTCCTCTTCCGATTCTTCTTCGGGGGTATACTTCACACCCTGAGGTGCTTTGGCATTCGGTGGATTGGTGCCTTGTAGTGTAAGGATGTAGCTGCTGACTTTGTATATGTCCGTAGGTTTGAGCTGTGCACTCCAGGCGATCATGCCCTTTTCAGGCACCCCATTTTTCACCGTTGCGTACACGTTTTTGATGCCGCCGCCGTGGATCCAAAACTCATCGGTCAGGTTTGGGCCTACGCTGCCTTCGCCATTTGCCAGGTGACAAGCCACGCAGTTGGTGCTGTAAATGGTTTTGCCAATGGCAAGATCCTGCGGATCGGTACTTGCCTCCAAGTTTTCTTCGTCAATCTTGTTGGCTTGGGTAGCTGCAAATGCCGCTTTTGACTCTTCTGCAACTTTCATAGCTGCTTCGTATTCCTCTTTTTGGCTTTGGCCACCCAAAACGTGGTAATAACCCAGGAAAACGACTGCAAAAACAATGGTAATGATGAACATGGCGACCCACCAGGGTGGCAAGCTGTTGTCCAGTTCCCGAATGCCATCGTAGTTGTGATCCAGCATCACTGAATCTTCCTTTTCCACGGGGACTACGTTGGTCCAGGCCTTGTATTGGCGTTTCCACCAAGGATCTTTTGCTTTTTGAACTTCTTCAACAAAAGCTTCGATGCCTTGCTCCTGGTAAATCTTGATTTGCTGCACCTTGATCATCATATTGAGCAAGTGGAAAAGCGCCAATACGGCACCCAACATGGTCAAACCAGCAAAAACGATCAGCCCATTGGCCAGAAATGAATTGTAAAATCCATTGTCTGCCTGAGCAGTAGTAGTGGCACCTGCGCTTGCTTGTTGGGCAAACACCATAGAAGAAGACAGAAGTGCCAGAATGGTAATGATCAGTTGCTTTTTGAGCTTATTTTTCTTCATGACTAATGGCTGTTTCCGATGTTTTAAGAATTGAATCTTCCAGGGGAAGATTCGACATTTTATTCAGGAATAAAGGCGTACTGCGGAATGCCATCACGGCGCTCACCAGAAATATGGTCACAAAAGTGATCAGCGCAGAAATGGCCATCCAATTGATGTTGCCAACGCCTTCGAGAATGTATTTGTACATTTTCTTATGTTTTGGAGGTTGGGATTTATCCTCTCGGCACGGTCACTGAGCGAAGCCGAAGTGCCCGTGCCGAGAGGATAAATCCCAACCTTTCTAATTAATTCGTTTGAGGCTTCGGCTTAATGTCCGTCCCCAATCTTTGCAAATAGGCGATCAAGGCAACGATTTCTCGTTTTTCCAGTTTATCGTCTTCTACACCGTCTTTGCGCAATCTTTCGGCCACGCCAGCAGCTTGCTTTTTCAAGTCGGCCACAGCCTCATCCTCAAATCCTTCTGGATAAGGAGTGCCAAGCATGCGCAATACTTCGATCTTGCGAGGCAGGGTGCTGAGGTTCATCTCATCGCGCAGCATCCAGGGATAGGGAGGCATGATCGAACCTGGCGACATACTCTGTGGGTCAACCATGTGGTTGTAGTGCCAGCTGTCGGGATATTTGCCACCTTCGCGGTGCAAATCTGGTCCGGTGCGCTTGGAACCCCACAAGAATGGGCGGTCGTAGATGAATTCTCCAGATTTGGAATATTCGCCGTAGCGTTCGGTTTCTGAGCGGAATGGACGCACCATTTGCGAGTGGCAACCCATACAGCCTTCCCTGATATAAAGGTCGCGACCGTGCAATTCCAGTGGTGTATATGGTTTTACGGAAGCTATCTTGGGTACGTTGGATTCGATCATCACCATTGGGAAGATTTCCAAAATCCCACCAATCAAAATGGCAATTGCACTGGCAATCAACAATTGAATTGGTCGGCGCTCAATCCAGCGGTGCCAGTGTTCTCCTTTGTGAACACCATCGCTGGCTATCCGGGCAGGTGCTTCAGCGGCTTCGTCACCAATGAAAGATCCCTGGCGAATGGTTGCAATCAGGTTGTAAATCATCACCAGCGTTCCGGCAAAGTATAAAGTGCCTCCCAAGGCGCGGATGTAATACATCGGCAGAATTTGCGTCACTGTTTCCAGGAAGTTGCCGTATTTCAAAAAGCCATCAGGAGTAAATTCTTTCCACATCAAGCTCTGTACCCAGCCAGCCCAGTACAAGGGGATGGCATAGAATGCAATGCCCAAAGTGCCAATCCAGAAGTGGGCATTGGCCAACTTTAAGGAGTACAATTTGGTATCAAACAATCTTGGAATCAACCAATACAGGATGCCAAAGGTCAAAAAACCATTCCAACCCAGGGTGCCAATGTGTACGTGACCAATCGTCCAGTCGGTAAAGTGGCTGATTGCGTTGACAGACTTGATGGAGAGCATCGGCCCTTCAAACGTAGCCATACCATATGCAGTGATGGCCACCACCATAAACTTCAGCACCGGATCCTGGCGTACCCGATCCCAGGCACCACGAAGGGTCAGCAAACCATTGAGCATCCCGCCCCAAGAGGGTGCGATCAGCATGATGGAGAAAACAGTTCCCAGCGATTGGGCCCAATCGGGTAGTGAAGAGTACAACAAGTGGTGAGGCCCTGCCCAGATGTAGATAAAGATCAGTGCCCAGAAGTGAATGATGGACAATCGGTAGGAATAAACCGGACGATTGGCCGCTTTGGGCAAGAAATAATACATCAAGCCCAGATAAGGCGTAGTCAGGAAGAACGCCACCGCGTTGTGGCCATACCACCACTGCACTAGCGCGTCTTGTACTCCGGCAAAAATATTGTAACTCTTGGTTGCAGATACCGGAATTTCGATGTTGTTGCAAATGTGCAACACCGTAATAGTGATCCACGTGGCGATGTAAAACCAGATGGCTACATACAGGTGGTTTTCACGACGCTTGATGATGGTGCCAAACATGTTGATCCCAAAAACAACCCATACCAACGCAATCGCGATGTCGATGGGCCATTCCAGTTCAGCATACTCTTTGGCGCTGGTAATGCCCAAGGGCAACGTAACCGCAGCCATCACGATGATGGCCTGCCAGCCCCAGAAGTGAATATTGCTCAATGCATTGCTGAACATGCGCGTTTTGAGCAAACGTTGGAGGGAATAATAAATCCCCATGTAAATGCCATTCCCAACAAAAGCAAATATTGCTGCGTTGGTGTGCAAGGGGCGAATTCTGCCAAAGGTCGTGTACGGAATGCCGAGGTTCAATTCGGGCATGATGAGCTGAAAAGCTGCAATCAAGCCGACCAGCATCCCAACAACACTCCAGAGCATGGTCGCATACGCAAATTTGCGCACTATAGCATTGTCGTAGTAAAAGGTCTCTACTTGTGCCATCAGGTTCGATATTTAAAGTTTTGTATCAGTTGGTTTCTTATCATCGAGGAGCATGCGGATCGACGGGGTATAGTCGTCATCGTATTGTCCGCCTTTCACGGCCCAGAAAAATGCTCCCAGAAAACCCAGTGCCAGAATAAGGCTGATCAAAATGAGAATGAAAATGACTGTCATACCTTTGTCAAGTTTCGACACAAGGTAGCGCGGAGGCCATGTTGGGCTGAATGACAGGGGTCAAGAAGAAAGGTGATTTTTGTCAGTGTGGGTAGGAGAGGGGCAGGGCAAACGCATTCAAATTGTTGTTGCAATGCAATATTTTACGCATTAGAACCAACCCCCAAACCCCTAGAAGGCAGGGTCGATTGGTTCTAATGCTGAAATGCTAAACATTTGATTTTGGCTGCGCCAAAAAGATAATTCACCACGACGTACAGGACGATCACGACGTTTTGCTCCGCACCACACGACGCAAGCGTCGTGTTCAAATCGCGCGAAGCGCGAAAACGTCGTGATCGTCGTGTCGTCGTGGTGAATAAAACAAGCAGCGAAGCTGCGCTTTAGCCGCTCGAATTAGAACCAATCGACCCTGCCTGGAAGGGGAGCCCAGCTTACGTTAGGTCAATATTCTACCTTTTAGTCGATACGGGATTGTACACCCTATCTGCATCAGAATGCCCTAGTAAATCACAATCTCGTCAGTAAACATAAAGCCTCCACGTACATTCGGGGCAACGATCCGAATGTACCGGGCTTTGGTTTTTTCCAGGGCGCAGGCAAAAGATTTAAACAACAACTCCGGGTTTTCTGGCGAAACGTCGTGTTCCAGCTTTTTCAAAGGCACAAAATTGCTCCCATCTTCGGAACCCAATATTTCCACATAAGCGGGAAGAAAAACCCCCGGCCCAATTTGTTGCATAAAGGCAATGGCCACTTCGTGAATGGGTTGTACCGATCCCATGTCTACCGTCACATCAAAATCTTTGAGGTACCCAAGCCACTGTTTGTCGCTGTAGGTGAACGATCCGCGTACGCCATTGGTGAGGGTATTTTCTTTTTGAGCTGGATAGGAATCACTCCACGGGGTGTTGAAAATCGTTTTTTTACCAATCGCCAGGTGATGATTGGCCTGATAGCTGGTGATCTTGCCCAGTGGGACTCCATTTTTGAAAACGGCGGCATGAATGTTTGCTTTTCCCTGGATTACAAACGGTTTTACGTACCGCTCCGAACTGCTTGAAGGCGTACTGCCATCGGTTGTATAGCGAATTTCCGGCTGGTAAATCTCGCTGATCAAGGTGATCGCATTGCCACTATTGTCAGGAGCTGGGGCTTCTTTTACTGCCAGAAAAGCCGAAGGCCGGTAATAATTGACATTCATCCGCTGCAAGAGCAAATAATGGGCTTGCAGGCGTTGCTGAAAGTTGGGAAAATCCTTTGTTTCTTTTTGTGTCCAGCCATTTTCGGCTATCGCAATGGCCCGGGGAAAGGCCATGTACTCCACCTGGTCCGTGCTGGGCATAAACTCTGTCCATAAATTGCCCTGTGTGCCCAGGATGTGTTTCTTTTCGCCTTCCTTGAGCACTGCGGGAATGGGCTCGTAGGCATATACCCTTTGAATCGGCAAAAAGCCGCCTATGGCCAAGGGTTGGGTGCTTGGATTGCTTTGGTAGGCGTCCAGGTAAGTCTCCCCTGGAGTCATGACCACATCATGCCCTTGTTGTGCGGCGGTAATGGCACCGGCTTCGCCCCGCCAGCTCATTACAGTTGCATCGGCAGGAAGGCCTCCATTGATGATTTCATCCCAACCGATCAATTTCCGGCCTTTCGATTTGAGAAAAGCTTCCAATTGTTTGATCAGATAGGCTTGCAGTTCATGTTCATCTGCCAGGTTTTTTTCTTTTTTCAGGGCCTGACATTTTGGACAATTTTTCCAAGAAGAAGTCCCTGCTTCATCTCCACCAATGTGGATGTAGTGAGAGGGGAAAATGGCCAAAACCTCGCTTAAAATATCGGTTAAAAAAGGCAAGGTCTTGGGGTTGCCAATACAAAATTCATGGTGTTGATAAGGTTTACCCGTGCAACTGAACTCGGGATAAACGGCCAAAACTTCATAGGAATGACCGGGGATTTCAATTTCTGGGATGACTGTAATGCCTCGTTGCGCGGCATAACGCACGATCTCCCTGGCATCGGCTTTGCTGTAATATCCGCCATATGCTTCGGCATTTCCTTCTTGCGAGAATCGACTGCCGTTTTTGCTCCAATCCCTCCAGCTGCCATGCGTGCGGAATGCAGCTTGTGCACTCAGCAGTGGATATTTATCGATTTGTAAACGCCAGCCGGGCGAATCAGTAAGGTGCCAATGAAAGGTGTTGAATTTGTACAAAGCCATCAAATCGATGTACTTTTTGATGAAACTCAGCGGGAAAAAGTTGCGGGACACATCCAGGTGCATGCCCCGGTAGCTGAATCGAGGATAATCTTTGATGCTGGCACAGGGAATTTGATTGGGATTGGTTTGCAGCGCCCTCAGTTGGAGCAAGGTAAAAAGCCCGTGGATGCTTCCCGCTTCATCGGAGGCAAGAATGGTAATGCCATTTTGGGTAATGTTCAGCGCATAACCTGCGGCGGGCAGTTCAGGGGATTTAAGCAACAAAATGCCGGCCTTTCCCTTGCTTTTGGAGACACTCAGCTTCATTTCCTGGGCCAGTAACTGCGCGCTTGCCTGCCATTCTTTTTCCGCAAAAACACCAAAGGATCCATGGATTGCAAATACTCCCTTTTGCTCCTGGCAAAACACGGGTTTGGGAATGAGCAGCGTGGCCCCGGTCTGAGCTTTTAGGACGCACGCAAGGCTGATGTTCAAAAGGACAAAAAGGGCAAGGCGGTGTTGTGGCATGGTGGCGATTTTGTGTGGGCAAAGGTCTGAAATTTCCTGGCTCAGTGGCTGTAATTGATCCATATTTGCGCAGCCCAAATTCGTAAATAAGCGGTGTAAACCTTACGTCACCGCATAGCCCGAAAACTCCCGCACATGTTCAGGCAACAAAGCCAGTACAATGTCCTTTTTTTGTACTTCTCACTCGACTAACATTTCGGCAATAATGCATACAAAATAAGTAAGAATGGAAAGAGTGGAAATTCCTTCTCCTTTAATCATATTGAGTATAGCAGCGACTATAATCATCGTCACAACAATAAGGAGAGAAAAAGAAAAAACCTTGTTGTTAAATAATCATTTATTGATTCAGGGCCAAACTTCAAGCTTCGGCTACAATATTAAAAGCTCTAGATCAAGTGCATCTTTTTTCTTCAAGGTGGACAAGAAAATATATCAAGGCTCGTTTAGTCATTCTGATTTTTGCCATCGACTTAGTAACAGTGAAAAGGATTCTTTGAAGTGTGTGAAATTTCCAGTAATTTATTACCCCAATGACCCAAAAATAAACATGATGCTGTTAAAAAAATGGCATTATGAAAAATTCAATGTGCCATATCCAAATAGCCTTGGAGGAGTATTGGAAGAATATTTTGGTTGTTCACAATTGGAAAGGTTTTTTACTTACTATTGATTTTGGCGTACGGTTACATTAGTATGCGATTTTTTTCGAGTACTTTTGCCAGTTGAGTATGTCTTAAACCCAAAGAATAATTATGGGAATGATAGTCTGTCCACTTCACGGCGAACAAATGATAGGATTTTTATCCAGGAGAGTTGGTGATTCAATTCGTAATGATCAAGACATTACACAGGAAATGATTCGCCTAACTATAACAGATAAGAATTTTGAGTTTAGTTCTTCTCAACTGATGTTAAAAGAAGAGGTTGAAAATTTCGTGGAAAAATATGAGAGTAATTTGTTCATCCATATTGATGAATTAAATCAATTATCCATTCCTCATTGTGGTAAGTGTATCAAATTATTTTTAGAGAAAAATGTTTTAACTCCCAAGGATGAGGAACTTTTTTTGACTTGGATTGAATAATACGGTTGCATGGACTAGTATAGAGTACCCGCTGACATAATTCTTACAGAGCAGCAGACTGAAGGGGCAATTCCTTCACAAGTTATTCCATCAAATTCGCAGGAACAGCGCTTTTTCGAAATTTTTCCAGAGTTTTCAACATTAAAAACTACACAAACCTGGACTGATGAGCTTCAACCGTACGAATGGCTTCAGCTTTGGTTTGCCCTTCTGTTTGCAGGTAAGCAAGGAGCATTTCCAAGAGCCTTTCGGGGCTAATGTCTACGAGTAGGGCAATTTTCTCCAAAGAAAACTCTTAGAGTGACCAAAGCTTGTACACGAAAACTTGTTTTTCAAGTTCAATACCTTGCTTAATACCTTTCTCAAGGTCCTTTTCAATGCCTTCTTCGATGCCTTTCAAAAAAAGGCCATCGGTTTCGATGTCATAGTGAATCGTCATGGCTTCCACTTCGGTTTTTACAATGAGTTCCATTTTTATTAAACGTGATAAACACACAAAAGCTACTCCCCCCTAACAACACGAAACCCCGTATCGTTGTAACAGTTATTCGCACTACTGACGAACCTAGCAAACGTTACATGCAGTCCCATGGGCTTGGTTTCCCAAGAGCCACCGCGACAGACCCGGAGGTCGCCACTACTCCCACCTTGAGCATAGCCCATATTATCGGGCCAATTCTGGTACTGATCCTGGCACCATTCCCATGCATTTCCATTCATGTCGTATAAGCCCAGCTCGTTGGCATTCTTTTGGCCAACCGGATGGGTGGTATAAGCGGAATTTGATTCATACCAGGCCATCTCATCCACCGCATCGCTGCCGATGGAGAAGTAGCTTGAGTTGTTTATACCTCTGGCTGCATATTCCCATTCCGCTTCGGTTGGTAGGCGGTAAGTCAATCCAGTCTTTTGGGACAACCATTGGCAATATGCTGTAGCATCATTCCAACTAATGTGAATCACGGGGTGGCTATATTCGGAGCTTCGTCGGAGCTGACCTGCTGCATCGTATTTCCAATTGATGCCACTCCTCCTTTTCACGTGACCTTCATGGTAATAACTCCCTCCATCTTTGTCGGCATCCGTTTGATAGCTGGTAGCATCGATGAATTGTTCAAATTCGGCTACGGTTACCTCGTATTTGGAGAGATAAAAGCTGCTGACGTTTACTGGACGGCCGGTTCTTTTGAGATTCTTATCATCGTTGCTGCCCATTTGGAAACTTCCTCCCGGAATCAATACCATGCTGTCTTCTACCACTGGCGTCAGACCTTGCTGGGCTGTTTTCAGCATGGCTCGGTGATCACCACTGGAAATGAATTGAGGCTTCGGATTGGAGGCCGCAAAGCATAGGGTGCAAAGCAGTAGAAGAATCGTGGGTTGCTGCATTACTGGAGGTTGATATGGTTTAACTTAAAAGAATCACTTCACATGCTTCTCAAAAAACGCAATCGTTCTGCTCCAGGCCAGTTTGGCTGCGGCTTCGTTGTAGCGGGCTGTGGAAGTATCGTTGTGAAAGGCATGATTGACGCCTTCGTATACGTATTGCTCGTACACGATTTTGTTGGCTTTCATGGCTTCTTCATAGGCTGCCATACCTGCATTGACCCGTTCATCCAGCGCGCCGTAGTGCAATTGGACGGCTGCCTTGATTTTGGGGACATCTGCGGCCTCTGGTTGTCTGCCATAAAAAGCAACGGCTGCGCTCAGCGCAGGCACTTTCACCGCCAAAGTATTGGCCATAGCGCCCCCCCAACAGAATCCAACGCAACCAAATTTGCCATCCCAATCTTCGCGAGCGGGCAGGTAATCGATGCAGCGCATAAAATTTTCGGTGTTGTCTTCGGCTTTGAGGGTCGTAAACAATTGACGGGCTTCATCTTCGGTGGCAGCGGGCTTGCCCAGTGGTGCCAGGGCATTAGGGGCGATGGCCAAAAAGCCAGCCATTGCGGCACGACGGGCCACGTCTTCAATGTGGGTATTGAGTCCCCGGTTTTCGTGAATCACGATGATGGCCGGGTATTTCTTCTTCTTTTCTGGTCGGGCTACATACGCCTTCATTTCCCCTTGCACGCCAGGATAAGTGATGTATTCGGTAAAAAGTTCTCCCTCGGTCGTGATGTTGGCGGTTTTAAAATCCGACTCCAACAAAGGCAGCATCGACATGGCTGCTGCGGTGCTGCCCGTCAGCATCACCAATTGTTGCATGAAGGCTTTGCGGGTAAGCGGCTTGTGGGTGTATTCGTCGTAGAGGTTGATGATGCGTTGATCCATCGGGATAAAGTGTTATGTTTTTGGATTTTGGAGGAATTGCTGGACGGCTTGTGCATTTTCTTCAGCATCGAAAATGGCTTTCACCGATATTGAAAAACCACGCAGCGATCGACTTTCAATTTGATCGCTCAAGGTTGCTTTTTTATACAATTCATAGATGCCTACCTGAGTATCAGAAAGGAAGTATTGTTCTACGGTTTTCTTCTTGGGATCAACTATCCAATATTCAGGAATTAAGTGTGCAGCGTAATCTGCAAATTTTATCCTGGTGTCCCGATTGATATTTTCCGAACCAGGAGATAGCACTTCAATGACCAAGTCGGGGATTGGGTAGACATTCATACTGGGCTGGAAACGATCAGCAGTTTCTTTCCTCCAAAATGCAATGTCGGGTTCATAGTCATTGCGGGTCATTCCAATCAAGGCCTTTTCTACCCTGACCTTGCCCAATTTGTAGATGTCTGCAAAAAAACTGGTTACCCGATACAAATGCCCCGTAGCTTCATTGTGGTCTTCTGCGGCTGGCGAATGCATCACAATGTTTCCATTTATGAATTCTGCTTTTACTTCATCGGTGATCCATTGACGAAAATCTTCGCGTCGAATTTTCTCATCGACTAGACGAACTTGAAGCCTTTCCAGTAGAATGGGCAAATCCGGAATATCCAGCAGATTGTCTTCAAGGGTTGTATTGGGCATGATGGATTCTTTGTTTCACCAAATTTAAACAATTTTTGAAATAAAAAAGAGGCTATTTTAAATAGGCTTTAGGCCACAACAAAATTTTTACCAGCCCCACTGCAACGGCAAGTACCAGAAACAAAGCCGGAAATCCACCCAAAGTAGAGGCCATTTTGATCCCTTCAATCCCTGCATTTGCCACCATCACCCAGGCAATGAGTCCGACCAGCGTTCCCCACACGATTTTGATCCATACCGCCGCTTCGGGGCTTTCGGGCGAGATGCCCGTGCTGGATAAGCTGCTCATGGCCGAAGTGTTGGCGTCAGCTCCTGCTACGTAAGACAAAAATGCCGTACCCAAAAATGCGATTCCGGTAACTTCGGGCAAGGGCAATTGATCCAACACCCCATAAATCACACTTTCCGGGCCCTGATTTTGCAAAGTGCCATACAGATTGGCGGTATGCGTCACAAAATCCATGTGGATGGCGCTGCCGCTGAAAATTACCATCCAGACAATGGAAAAGAGCGAAGGCAAAACCAGGTTGTAATTGATGAAGTCGCGCACAGTGTAACCAATGGCCACCCTTCCCAGAAAAAGCGCGGTTACCGGCGTCCAGGCCAGCCAATTGGCCCAATAAAAAACCGTCCAGCTATCCGCCCAGGATTTGTCAATATTTATACTCAGACTGCGTGGAAAGAAGGTAGTCGCGTAGTCGCTCATGCCTTCCATGCCGTATTGAAACAAGTACCTCGTTGGCCCAAATACCAACACAAACAGCGCCAATACAAAAAAAGCATAGGTATTGATGTTGGACAAAATCCGGATGCCATTGAACAAACCCGTGATGGCAGAAATGATGAAGGAAGCCACAATCACCAAAGCAATCAGCAACAACAACATCGGGGTATCTTTTACCCCAAAAAAGCGTTCCATTCCACCTGCTACAGTCAGAATCCCGGCACCCAAAGAGGCAGCCATCCCGGCTACCAGGCTATACAAACATACCGCATCGATGGCATTGCTCCAGCCTTTGCCAAGATTGCCCCCCGTAAGCGGAAACAACATCGAACCCAAACTAAATGGCTGCTTGAGGTTGTAATACGCGATGGCAAACATCAAACCTGCCACGGTGTAAATGCTGTACGGGGTAAAAGTCCAGTGCAAAAACATGGTTGAAAGGGCAAAACGCGCCGCTTCAGCGCTATTGGCTTTTAGTCCAATGCCCCCCGGTGGGGTGTGCAAGTGGTACAATGGCTCAGCGGTAGCCCAAAACAAAATTCCGATGGCAATGGTCGTACACAGCGTAATGCTGAACCACTCCCAGCGGGTCAGGATGGGTTTGGCGTCCTTGCCTCCAATCCGCAATTTGGCCAGGGGCGAAAAATAAATCCAGATACAAAGCAAAAAAAACAGCAAAGTCCCGGAGGAAAACAACCAGCCAAAATGGTACAAAACCCAATCGTTGGCGGATTTGACTTTGACCAAAAAATCTGCGGGATCGATCAAACTGTATCCCATACACAAAACCAGCAGAATCGCAGGGGGCAAAAAAACGGATAGGTTGATTTTCGGCATTCGGCACTGTTTTTAACTTGTAGTTTGTAGTCGGTAATCCAAAAAAAATACACAGTACCACAAGATAGTAGGATTCCCGCTGAACTTTGTATTTTTCGGGATAACAACCATACTTATGAAACTCATTTCCATCAATTCCGGCTATTTCAAACTCGATGGCGGCGCCATGTTTGGCGTAGTGCCCAAGCGCATGTGGCAAAAACTCAATGCGCCGGATGAAAACAACCTTTGTACCTGGGCCATGCGCTGCTTGCTGATCGATACCGGAGATCGCAAGATCCTGGTGGATACCGGAATTGGCACCAAGCAAGATCCCAAATTTCGCTCCCACTTTATTCCCTGGGGGCAGGATGTTTTTTTGCAAGACCTGTCCGCCAAAGGATACCGTGCCGAAGACATCACCGATGTACTCTTGACGCACCTGCATTTTGACCACGTAGGTGGGGCCATTCAGCTCAACGCCCAAGGCAAGCCCGAACCTACCTTTCCCAATGCGCGCTATTGGTCGAATCCGCTGCACTTTGCCTGGGCCGAACATCCCAATCCACGAGAGGCCGCTTCTTTTCTCAAGGAAAACTTAATTCCGCTGCGAGATTGGGGCCTGCTGGAAATGATTGATCCCAGCGACAAGGATGTAGAATGGCTGCCCAAGATCCGCCTTCGATTTGTCAACGGCCATTCTGAGGCCATGATGTTGCCGATCATCGATACACCTGACGGAACCGTTGTGTATTGTGCCGATTTGATCCCTTCTGCCTGGCATGTCCGCATGCCCTACATCATGGCGTACGATGTCCGGCCATTGGAAACCCTCAAAGAAAAAAATCGACTCCTGGAAGAGGCGGTAGAAGGCAATTATACCTTGCTTTTTGAACACGATCCGGAATGTGAATCGGGTAGGGTAGAGCGCGACGAAAAGGGGGGAATCGGCTTGAAATAGGTGAATTTTATTTTTTTAAAATAAATTTTACTCAGTCGTAAATTTCTTTCATATTTTAAAATAAAAAAACAAGACCCAGGATTGAAAAAAACGGAAGCGCAGAAATAAAACCTTGAAGCGTCGAATACCACAGAACAATTCTGGTGATGACCGTATTTTTGATTTAGGTGAAATCAATGCCTGTATTTTTGAACTTAAATTGTGAATTCAATGACCAAGTTGATTGCTTCATTTTATTTGATGCTGGTAAGTGTAGTTGCCTTTTACAACCCTAAACCTGTTGAAAAAGACCTTGCTACTGCTCCAATGCCCATGTGTGCGGCCATGCCGGAAAGCGTAGGGGAGTCTGCAAATGCAACCCTGACAAATAGTGCTGATTTGCCCTCTTTTCAAGCCAGCACTGCGGGATTGGAAATGGATTCTTCCAAAATTTACTCCATGCCCTTGCTCAGCAAAACCCCCAATAGCGAAATCTTGCTGACCTGGACTGAAAAAGATGCCAAAGGTATGGTTTCCTTGTGCATGGCGCTTTCCAAAGACCTGGGCAAAACCTTTGCTGAAAAGAAAACCATTTACACCGGAACAGGGATTGGCAACAGTCGCCTGATGCGCGCCAAAGTATTGGCCAAAAAAGATGGAACCTTCGTCGCGGTTTTCTCCAATCGGGGCACCGCTCCAGCTGCTTCCAATCCACCCAAACGTGGAGGCAGATCTTTGGATATCGTATTTTGCAGTTCCAAGGATGGCGGTGCTACCTGGACAAGCCCTGAATCGGTGGATTCAGATAAAACCACGGGCATCGTCAGAGGTTTCTTTGATGCTGCGCTGATGGCCAATGACGAGGTCGCAGTAGCGTACCTCAAAGACGTAGCCAACAGCACCAAGCATGAAGAAAGAGATTTGCGCATGGTAATCACCAAAAACGGGGTGTTTCAGCCTGAGCGCGTAATTGACCCTGTGGTTTGCGATTGTTGCAACATCAGCTTGCTATTGGATGCCAACGGCGCACTGATCGTATATTACCGCGACAACAACGACGACATCCGCGACATTGCCCGCATGACGTCTACCGACAATGCCGAAACGTTTTCCAAGCCCCAGATTTTGCACGATGACCAGTGGAAAATCAATGGCTGCCCACACAGTGGACCAAGCTCAGTAACCATGGGCAAAAGTGCCTTGATCACCTGGTTTTCAGGAGCAGAAACCGAGCCCGGCATTCGCCTGGTAACCAATGAGGGCAAAAAACTGCTGGTTCTGGCTGATCCTACGGCCAAAAATCCATTTTTGCTGGGATCGAACCAGGCTTCTGTCCTGCTTTGGGAACAAATTCAGGGAGAGGTGCCACAATTGGCTTACCGCAAAATCAAAAACAACACCGTATCTGAAACGTCCTGGATTCAGGATTCGGCCAATGGCAGCAACCCTTGCGGCCTCGTTGTCAGCAATCAGTTGTTGCTGGCTTATGAAGTGAAATTGGGTTCAGGAAAAGCGCAGTTGAAGGTGAGTACAGTAGGGATGTAATTTTTTTTCGTACCTACTTTGTTTTGGTTTTTCTTTATTCACGCGGGCTAAATGTCAATTTTCGATGTTTAGCCCGCTTGAATTTATACTTGATTCCCACCTCAAAAACGTTTACATTATGCATTATTCATTAAAACTTACCCGAAATGTTGCAAACAGGAATCGTGTTATCAGGTGGAGGCATCAAGGGCATGGCACACCTTGGCCTGATCAAGGCCTTACAGGAAGCTGAAGTGAATTTTGACTGCATCGCAGGATCTAGCGCAGGTGCATTGACAGGCGCCCTCATTGCAGCTGGATACAGCCCCGAAGAAAGCCTGGAGTTCTTCAAATCTACTCCCTTGTTCAGTATTTATTACTATTCTACCTCCAAGCCGGGCTTACTGGACACCGAAAAATTTAGACCTATTTTTGAAAAATTCTTCCCACAGGATGCCTTTGAAACCCTGCATTATCCTTTGTTTGTGACCACCACCAATCTGGAAACGGGCAGTTGGGAAATCCACCAGACGGGAAAATTGATCGATAACTTGCTGGCCTCGGCATCACTGCCTCCCGTTTTTGCGCCCATGCTCATCGATGGCGCTATGCATGCCGATGGCGGGATCATGAACAATTTTCCAGTAGAACCCCTTGAAGAGCGTTGTGCCTTCATCATTGGGAGTTATGTGCATCCCATTTCAGCAATCAAAAACACTGAACTCAAATCTTCTTTGCAGGTGGCCATGCGGGGAATGGATCTGGCACGTTTTGCTATCGTGCAGCCTAAGTTAGAACGCTGCCATTTTTTGTTTGCCCCTCCTGGAATCGAGGCCATTGGCATGCTGGATCGCAAGGCCATCGACAAAGCCTTCGACATTGGCTACGACCATGCCCGCAAAGAAATGCCAAAATTTTTGAAGCTGTTAGAAAAAAAACGGAGCCGAATCTTGAAAGTAGAATAGGTATTTTCGGTTATTGTGTAAAGACAAAGCAGTAACCATAGGTTGTGTAGCGCCTTAGTATTGGGGTAAAAATGAATACTTATTTTTTTTAGCCCCTTAAACACTACACAACCCACCATCATTTACTTCTTATCCAAGTTCGGCAACATAAAATTGTCCAAGGGACTCGGCAAAGCCATCATTTTTTCAATCTCTTCCACGGTGCGCGGAGCTGCTTTCGACAGCAATTCATAGCCATCTTTGGTGATCAGGATATCATCTTCGATGCGGACACCGATACTCCACCATTTGGGATCACAAGGGCTATTGGGGGGAATGTACACACCCGGTTCTACCGTGATGACCATCCCTTCTGCCAGGGGGCTGCCGTCACTGCGGTCGTGTACGTCCAGGCCGATGTGGTGCGATACGCCGTGGGGAAAATACTCATGGGCTTCTCCGGCTTTGATCAAGCCCAATTCTGCCAGTCGTTTGTTGACGATTTCGCGGCAAATGCGGGTGGTTTCCCGCATGGGCGTGCCAGGTTTGCATACTTTAAAAGCTGCTTCCTGGGCTTCCAGTACGATGTTGTAGATCGCTTTTTGTTCAGGTGAAAAAGTGCCGTTGGCAGGGACTGTACGCGTAATATCTGCGGTATAGCCGTGGTATTCAGCCCCTAAGTCCATCAAAACCAGGTCGGTACCCACCCGTTGGCGATTGTTTTCCACGTAGTGCAGTACACAGGCATTGTGTCCCGATCCCAGAATAGAGGGGTAACCTTCGTATTCGGAACCATACCTTCTGAACACAAATTCGTGGATGCCGCGAATTTCCATTTCTGACATATCGGGGCGCATGGCTTTCATAACCTCCACTTGTCCCTGACAAGAGACATCTACCGCTTTGCGCAAGAGTTTGAGCTCTTCTGGTGATTTGGACATGCGGAGTTTGGCCATTTTGCCCCCTAGTGAGTTCACATCCAGATTTTTGGGTAAAGTCGGGATTTTCTCCACGATCTTTTTAGCTGCCTTGCCTGTGCCAGCCTTGATGAAAGCTTGCAAGTGTGGGTCGTTGCGCAAGGCAGGATTGCGGCCATAGCGGGCAAAAACGGATTCTGCTACTTGCTTGTAATTGTCTTCGCTTACTTCCCGAAGTTGGGCATACAGGGTTTCTTTGGCGACATTGAATTGATCCGGGATTCCGGCCTTGTCACGGAATTGCTGAATCAAATCAAACAAGTCAGCTTCTTCGTTGGTATCTCGTACATCGTTTTGGAAATCAAAAAAGAGGATTTTTTCAAAAGCCGAAAAATCGAGTTTGTGGTCTTTGAAATCTTTTTGATCCAGGGCGTTTTCGATGCCCAGCTTGGATTTTACGCCTTCTGCACCCAATCTTTTTCCCGTCCAGCGCTCGCGCAGGGGATCACGACTTTGGGCAAAAAAGAGTTCGGTGTATTTTTTGCCATCGGCAGCGGTTTGTTCATCAGCAAACAGGATCAGCATGGCATTGGGCTCCTGGTAGCCAGTGAGGTAATAAAAATCGGGATCCTGGTGGTACAAATATTCCACATCGTTGGCACGGTTGCGCACAGGATTGGCAAAAAACACGGCCATCCCTTTGGGGGGCAACAATTTGCGTAGGGCTTCGCGGCGCGTTTTGTGAAAGTCAGCAGGCAGCAAGTCCTGCGGTTCATCTTGGGCAAATAAGCTGCTGCCCAGCAGGAACAAGCCAAATACAACAATCAATCGGGTCATGGTCAATTGGATTAGGAAGCGGCTTGCATTCCCGTAAGATTGCAAGCCGCTCGTTTTTGAATAACCCGAAGCTAAAAATAATTTTGAAGACCAACAAGCCTGGATCTTTAGTACGCAAAAAAATGCTTACAATTTCGGATGCTGTTTGTGGTGCGTAGTCGCTTCCTGGTAGGCTTTGGCCAAACTCAAAATTTTTCCTTCTTCAAATAACTTACCCGTGAAGGAGATGCTAGTAGGTTTTCCATCGCGAAATCCATTTGGAATCACTACGCAAGGATGGCCAGTATGGTTGGTGATGTTTAAACTACGGCCTACCCAGGATGGATTGATGTACACATCCACTTGTTCGAACATTTTCTGCATGTCCTGCATCAATTTGGTTCGCAGGCGGTTGGCCTGCAGGTATTCCACTGCCGGGATAAAACGAGCTTCCCGAAAGGCGTTGGGCCAGGCATTCTGAATCTGTCGCCGCATCAAATCATCGCGACCACTGAGGGTCAATTCATCAAATGCCGCAGCTGCTTCCGCATTTAAGATGATGCTCAGGTTCGGCGATTCAGGGAGCTCAATAGGCACGAGCTTGAATCCCATCTCCCTTAATTTTGAAAGCGCAATGCTGTCCTGAACATGAAATGGATACCTGCGGTCGAAATCCTTTTTGAGGTAGCCAATCTTCAAAGTCCGAGGATCAAAGTTGGCATCGTAGTTGAAAGCGGCTGGAATCAGCGAAACATCCATGGGGTCTGGCCCCTGAATGGCCTGAAATACAATGGCGCAATCTTCTACCGTACGGCAGATTGGCCCAATTTTGTCCATTGACCAGCTCAATGCCATTGCCCCATGCCGACTCACCCGGCCATAAGTGGGGCGCAATCCGGTGGTACCGCATACCGTTGAGGGCGAAACAATCGATCCAAGCGTCTCGGTGCCAATCGCAAAAGGCAGCAATCCTGCGGAGACAGAAGATGCCGATCCTGCAGAAGATCCACTGGAACCAGTCTTGATATCCCAGGGATTGCGGGTCATTTCACCAAACCACACATCACCCCAAGCCAGCTCACCCATGGTCAGTTTGGCACAAAGTACCGCACCAGCTGCTTCCAATTTTTGGATCACCGTAGCATCATAATCGAGTACCTGATCCTGATAAGGAAACGAACCCCAGGTGGTTTTGTATTTTTTTGCAGCCAGTAAGTCTTTAGCCCCGTAAGGAATGCCGTGCAACAAGCCACGGTACTTTCCTGCTTTGATTTCGGCATCAGCGCGTTGGGCTTGCTCAATGGCCAAAGCTTCGGTGAGCGTAATGACACAATGCAAGGTTGGATCGTATTTTTTCAAACGATCCAGAAAAAAGCGCGTCAATTCCAGGGAACTGATTTGTTTGCTTTTGATCAATTCGGCCAGTTCTCGTACGCTGTACCAAGCCAAATCGTCGCGATTACTGGGCAAAGTAACCTTCGGAGATTTTCCAAAATTCACCTTGTCGGGGCCAGAAGGAATGTTCATGCCTGGAAGTACCGGATTGAACCAAAGTGCAGGGCCAAGGTCATTGCCTGGTGTTAATTTGCGGTGCGCAAAATACGCATTTCGCGAGTCTTCCAGGCCTGGAAGTAAGGAGTCAATTTCGCTTGGCGTCATTTCCAATCCAAAAATTTTGGAGGCACCGCGCACATCATCCGCAGTGATTTTATCGGCCAAAAAACGATTGGAAAAAGCGCCCAGCATAAAAATTAACCCAAAGAGCAAAAAGAGTTTCAGGGTTTTATTAAACCGATCCATATATTTGTGGCTTTGATTTTGGCCTGTTGGCCGATGATTTTATACCTGAGCAATATCAGGAGAATTCAATATCAAGCAGATTAAGAATGGATCAACCTTGCAAAGTGTTTAAATTCGGTGGTGCTTCGGTGAAAGATGCCGAAGCGATACGGAACGTAGCCGAGATACTCCAAAAATACCGACAAGAAACGTTATTGATCGTTTTGTCGGCCATGGGCAAAACCACCAACGCCCTGGAAGCAGTGGTAAACGCCCATGTAGCGCATACGAACGAAGCGACTATTTTGCTGGAAGCCCTCAAAATTCAGCATTATCAAACGATGAATGAGCTTTTTCAGCCAGATGACGAAGTGTATGCGCTGGTTAATGACACATTTGTAGAAATTGAATGGGTATTGGATGAAGAGCCCCACGATAACTTTGATTACATGTATGATCAAATCGTGTCGGTAGGGGAGTTGATTTCCACCAAAATTCTTTGCGCTTATTTAAACAATCAAGGTTTGCCTACTGAATGGCTGGATGCCCGAGATGTAATCCTGACCAATGAGTTGTACCGCGAAGCCTGGGTTCAGTGGCAAGAAACGGAAGAACGTTTCCAAAAAAATGCCCAGCCGCTGCTTCAAAAGGGAGGCTTTGTGATCACCCAAGGCTTTATTGGCGCTACTCAGGAAAATTTCACCACCACCCTGGGACGCGATGGTTCGGATTATTCTGCAGCCATCTTCTCTTTTTGCGCTGGCGCAGAAAGTATGACCATCTGGAAAGATGCCCCTGGGGTATTCAGCGCCGATCCCAGATTTTTTCAGGGAGCTACCATGTTGCCCGAAATGTCTTACGATGAAGCGATTGCAATGACCTATTACGGGGCTAAAATCATTCACCTTAAAACGGTTGGGCCGCTTAAGCGCAAGCATATCCCTTTGCATGTGCGCTCTTTTCTGGAGCCATCTGCTGCAGGTACTCTGGTTTCTGAAAAGGAAGTAGCTACTTACCCCCCTTTATTGGCGGTTGAAGCCAATCAGGTGCTTCTGCAAATCAGCAACAAAGACTACTCTTTCGTTACCGAACAGCATTTTAGTCAAATTTTCAATGCTATTTCAGATTTGCGCATGCAGGTTGCCTTTATCCAAAATACCCCTTTGACCTTGTACATCAGTGTATTTGACCAGGGTGATAAAGTGGTACAATTTGCCGAGCGCATTCAAGATACTTTGGAAACCAGTTCAATTAAAGATCTAGAGTTGATCAATATTCGCCATGCCACTGCTGAACTATTGACGCAATTGCGTCAGGAGCGGAAAGTTTTGGTTGAACAAACCAATGGCGCATCGGCGCATTTGATCGTAGAAAAGGGGTGAAAGGTTGAAACGCTGAAGAGTTGAAAAGTTGATGGAAACTTTTCAATCTTTCAATTCGTCAACTTTTCAACTAATTGCGTACATTTGTTTAGGTCAGCGGTTCCCTTTGACCAGCTGCTAAATTGCCCCTGATGAATAGTATTGTTACTCAGCGCTTTATTCAGTGTCATCATCTGCTTAAACAAGACAATCGGGTGCGATCCAGTCGGCAATTTGCCATTGCACTAGACTATTTGCCCCAAAGTTTAAGCGAAATATTGAAAGGTCGCCGGGATGTTACCATTGATTTGCTGCGTCGGGCGGTGGAAGTATACCAGATCAATCCCCTTTTTTTATATACCGGAGAAGGAGACATGTTTCTTCAGTCCCAAAGGGAAAACACTCCAAGTGCATTGGCCAATGCATCCGAAGCCAACAATAGGGAACAGATTTTGCACATTCCCATCAATGCCTTGGATGGTTATCCTCATCAGATGAGTGATCCAAAATTTGTAGAAACCCTGCCCATTTATTCCTTCCCTGAATTGCGACAAAGATCGGGATTGCACCGCTCATTTGATGTCAATGGGGACAGCATGAACCCCACTTTTGTAGAAGGAGAGAAACTCATTTCAAGTTTTATTGAACCTAGCCAGTGGGAAATTGCGATAAAAAACCACCATGTATATGTTGTCGTTTCTATCAAAGAAGTCGCTGTAAAAAGGGTGGTCAATGGATTGAAAGAAGATCAGCACCTTCAATTGATTTCAGACAATAGCTTTTATGAATCGTATCCCTTATATTTGAAGGACATCAAAGAAATTTGGCAAGTCCATACCCGCATTTGTCCTTTTCTCTCTTCGGTACAGCAACCTCGTTTTTCTATGCAAGAAGAAATTAAAGACTTGAAACAAATGATCGGGGAACAACAACAGATGATTCAGCGTTTGCAGAATACGATTGAAAACTCATCAAAACTAAATCATGCGCAATAAAAAAATCAAAGGGAAGGTCGTGTATCTTGAACTAGAAGGTGGCATTTGGGGAATTGTTGACGCCAAAGGGGGAGATTGGCTGCCAGTCAATATGCCTTTTGAACTCATGAAAGATGGACTCGTTGTAGAGGTTGAAGCCCACAAAGTAAGTGATTTTATGTCAGGAGGTATGTGGGGAACCCCCATTGAAATTTCAAAATTTCAGATTTTGCCATCGTAATTAAATGCGGAATTGCTTCACTACACTCACGTAAAAACTTTAATTTTCCGCCCCAACCAAAAAAATCAAACCAACGAATTGAAAAAAGTTGAGTTGCAGGAGGGGTTTTGTCAGGAGATTTTTCTGCTGTTTACGCTCTCTCTACCTCAATTTTAGTGCTAGCAAACCAACGAAGCAATGCCGAATATTTCGCAGCGGGCTTTGAATGTCCCGTTATCACCTATCCGTAAGCTTGCAGGCTCTGCGGAACGTGCCAAGGCCAAAGGGCGGCACGTATTTCACCTCAACATTGGTCAGCCGGATATCGCAACTCCCGAGGCAGCCATGGCGCGTTTGCGCGAGGTGGACATTAAAGTACTCGAATACAGCCCTACTGAAGGATGGGCGAGTACCCGAGCGGCATTTGCAAAAGCGATGGTAAAATTTGGCGTCAACATTACCAAGGATGAAGTCATGGTGACCACGGGGGCCTCAGAAGGCAACCAGTTGCTCTTTTTTGCCTGTTTCGACAAAGGCGATGAAGTGATCATCCCAGAGCCTTTCTACGCCAACTACAATGGTTTTGCGCAAATCGCTGATGTGGTAGTCCAACCCGTAACGAGTACCATCGAAACGGGCTTTGCGATGCCGCAAATTCAGGATTTCGAGCGGGTCATCAATAGCCGTACCCGGGCCATTTTTCTAAACAATCCGAGCAACCCTACTGGTGCATTTTATCCTCGCGAGTTGATTGAACAATTGGCTCTCCTGGTCAAGCAATACAACTTGTACTTGATTGTAGATGAGGTATACCGCGATTTTTGTTACGATGGACAAGAGTTTTTCAGTGTATTGCGCCTGGAAGGACTGGATGAAAATGTAATCGTACTGGATTCCGTTTCCAAAAAATTCAGTGCCTGCGGTGCAAGGATAGGTACCATCATCACCCGCAATCAGGATGTAATGGAGGCGGTAAGCCGTTATGGCAAATTGCGCTTGAGCCCTCCTGGTTTTGGGCAATTGCTGTCGGAGTTCATGTGTGAACTTGAAGACGATTACATGGACAATGTACGGGAAGAGTACCACCGCCGTCGCGACCTGGTCTATGAGCGCCTGGGCAAAATGCAAGGGGTGGTATCTTATAAGCCAGGTGGAGCTTTTTATTGTTTTGCCAGATTTCCTGTCGAAAATGCCGATCACTTTTGTCAGTGGATGCTCGAAGAATTTGAATACAATGGGGAAACGGTCATGCTGGCACCTGGAGAGGCGTTTTATGCCACACCAGGTTTGGGAGTTGATGAAGTCCGCATTGCCTATGTATTGAATACTACTGCCTTGAATCAGGCCATGGATTGTTTGGAACAGGCTTTGGCTGTATATCCTTACAAAAAAGTGCGGGATATGGCCACCATTCTGTAGAGACCTGCGATTTATCACGTCTTCATAGGACGCTGGCAGCCATGCTGTAGAGATGCGATAAATCGCACGTCTCTACAGCATTCATCGATCGGAAACGAAGAATTGTCCATCATTTGTGCAATTACAGGTACAAAGTAATTACCTTTGCAGCGATTTTTTGGCACCTCATTTTTAAACCAGAGATAAACAATTCTCTTAAGGTTTTGGTAACCTGCACGTTTGAAACATGGATAGAAATAACATCATTGGGATAGCACTGATTTTCGTTCTCTTTTTGGCATGGCAATATTTCCTGACTCCCTCCAAGGCGCAATTGGCTGCGCAAAAACGCGCTCAAGATTCTATCGCCATGGTAGAAAAACTGAGAGATCGCTTGGCCACCATCAAAAAGCAAGAAGCGACCAAAAAAATTGAGGCTGCTGCCAAAGTACCGGATTCGTTGCGTGCGAAATTGCTGGGAGGACAATTTGGTCCATTTGCTGCCGCCGCTGCTGGAAAAGAAGAGACCAGTGTACTTGAGAATGAACTCATCAAAATCACCTTTAGCAACAAAGGTGGCCGCATAAAGGATGTGTTGCTGAAAAAGCATTTCAAAATGGTACAGGGCAAAGACCGCAAAGACCGCAAAATTCCTTTGCATCTTTTGGACGACCCCAAAAACCGTTTTGACTATACACTCCCCGTCAAAGGCATCAGCGGTGGTGTCAACACTGCGAGTTTGTATTTCAGCACTCAAAAATCGGCCAACTCCATCACCTTTCAGGCCAATGCCGGTGATGGACACTATTTTGCACAGACCTATACTTTGCCCAAAAATTCCTATAAACTGGATTACAACCTGAATTTGGAAGGCTTGGATGAAATTTTGGATCCTAAAAGCAAAACCATTGCTTTAAAATGGGTCAATTTCCTGGATAAGATAGAAAAGTCGACACAATACGAGCGGCAGTATTCTTCTCTGAATTTCAAGCCAGTAGAAGGAAACTCCAATCGTTGCTCCGCAACCAAGGAGTATTCCGCCAAGGATGCCGAAGGGGTTCCAATTCAATGGGTGGCCAATACCAACCAGTTTTTCAGCAGTGCTTTGCTTGCTGAAAAAGGCTTTGTGCGGGCAAAATTTGAGAGCAAAAACTTGCCTGAAGACAATGAAGACCTGAAGGCATTGCGCAGCGATATCCAAATCCCGTTCAATGGGGATGGATCAGAGAAAGTGGCCATGCATTTTTACATCGGGCCAAACGAGTTCAATCGATTGTACGATCTGGGGTTCAGTATGTCTGACATTATTCCTTTTGGACAAAACATCATGGGAACCATCAACCGATGGGTGATCAGACCTTTGTTCAATGTACTGACCAGCTTGTTCAGCAGCAAAGGGATCGTGATTCTGATGTTGACCTTGTTGGTAAAACTGCTGCTGTTTCCGCTGTCGTACCGCATGATTTATTCCCAATCGAAAATGACCTCCTTAAAACCGGAAATCGATCGGCTCAAAGAACGTCATGGGGATGACCAGCAAAAGGTACAGATGGAAACCATGAAAATGTACCGCGAATTTGGGGTAAACCCATTGGGTGCATGTTTTCCGATGTTGCTGCAATTGCCGATCTGGTTTGCATTGTATCGCTTTTTCCCGGCTTCGATTGAGTTCCGTCAGGCCAATTTCTTGTGGGCAAGTGACTTGTCTTCGTACGATGAATTTTTTCAATTGCCTTTCAAGATTCCATTTGGTTTTGGTGACCACATCAGTCTTTTTGCTTTGCTTTGGGTGTTGTCTACTTTGCTGTACACCTGGTACAACTCCAAAAACATGGACTTTTCGGCCAACCCGTCAATGTTGTACATGCAGTACATCATGCCGGTGATGTTTATGGGTTTCTTTAACAGTTCTGCATCAGGACTTTCGGCCTATATGTTGTTCAGTAACTTGTTGAACATCGGTCAAACTTTGGCCACCAAGTATTTCCTGATCGACGAAAAGAAAATCAAAGCCGGAATGGACGCCTACCGCAAAAAACCCAAGAAAAAGAGTGGCTTTGGTGAGCGCATGGAAAACATGCTCAAAGAGCAACAAAAGGCGGCGGAAGAAAAAGCCAAAGCCCTCAAGCGTAAATAAATTCATTCATTGAATCAATGCCAGAACGGGATTACCCAAACCTGGCATTGATTTGGTTCTTTGCATCTAAAAATAAACATCATGTTACTTTTACAAGCAGCAACGGGCGCAGCAGGCGGTGGTTACATCAACCTGTTGTTCATCGGTTCCATGTTTTTGATCATGTACTTTTTCATGATTCGTCCTCAACAGAAAAAACAGAAGGAACAAACCAGTTTTGCCAAAAATCTGTCCAAAAACGATGAAGTAGTGACCAATAGTGGCGTTTTGGGCCGCATCAGCAAAATTGAAGAAGACATCATTACCCTGGAAGTTGGCTCCAAGGTGTATATTCGCGTATTGCGCAACGCCATTTCCAAGGATTTGACCGATTCAATTTATGGAGCAGGTAAAAAACAACCAGTGGTGGTTACCCAAGAGTAAACTCGTCCCTCGGGCACGAGAAGAAAGGGCTATTCTAATGCTGTGCATTGGAATAGCCCTCGTTTTTTGGATCGGAGTAAAAATGTCGCAGGAGTATACCTCTACCAAGAAGATAGAGCTTCATTTTATCATTCCCCCCAATCAGGCTTTTCGAAAAGCCTCACCAAACAACATGAGCATTCAACTCAAAGGATCGGGTTGGAATATGTTTTACGATTACCTACTCAATTCGCGTATTCACCTTACTTACGATCTTTCGGAGCGAAACAGCATCCGCCTGGATGAAAAGCGCTTGCTAAAAGACATTCGCAACCGACTTTCCGCCGATAAACTTACCTTTTTCAATTTGTCGCACAGCGATTTTAAATTGAGCCTGGAACCCAGCATGGATAAATGGGTTCCCATCAGAGCAATTACTGATCTGGGTTATCAACCTGGTCATTATCTCTCTGGAAACATCGAATTTGAGCCGGATACTGTTCAAATTTCCGGCCCAGAATCAGTCGTGCAGCCCATCTATGAATGGCCAACGGAGATTTTAATTCTAAAAGATTTGAAAAATGAATACGAAGGTGAATTGAAATTAAAAGCCACTTCTCCTGAACTGCAGCTGTTTCCAAACGCTGTAAAAATCAAAGTACCCGTACAACAAGTTACGGAGAAAACCCTGTTTGTCAAAGTTCAGGTGAAAAATGCTACCCAGCAATACCGCCTGTTTCCCAGCCAGGTGCGGTTAATCTGCAATGTGGGTTTGAGCCAATTTAATGCCTTGACATCAGCAGATTTTGAAGCAGAAGTAGATTTGTCCAATGCCTCACAGCAAATTGGAAATACCGTTCCGATAACGGTCAACCGGCAACCAACCATCGTGACCAGTGTTCGCTTTGAACCTAAAGTTGTGGAATTTTATGTAGTAAAGAAGTAAATCAATTGAGAAGACTTTGTTCCTTTTGTAGTTCTTCAATCAGGACGGCCTCCAAGGCTGGATCAATTTCTTCCGTTTTTTCCTGATCCTCTTCTTTCATTTTTACAAATACGCCACGGATTTGAGAAGGCAACAAACTGATTCGGTGGCCCAACCAGGATTCAAGTGTAACCGCCAATACGGCGTAGCCTTCGGTGATCCCAGGTACGGGTACAACGATGCACATAAAAAAAGGTAAGAATTTGGGTAAATCTTTGAGCTGCTCCCGAGCCAGCTGCAATTCTTCAGGGGTAGGGCCGTTTTTTGAACTGGATTTAATGATTTTTCCTCTTCCGTGTTTCACAAACGTTTTTACCATTTGCTTGGTTTCGACACCTTCCATCCAGAAAGCCCAAAGCATCATTTTGGGAAAACGGGCAATCTTGCTTAATTTCATATGCGGTAAAAATGATTGAGGTAATAGGGGGGTGTAGGAGTTGAATACAAAATTACAGGAAAATAGTTCCATTAGCAACTCTGAAACCGCATTTGGATGGAAGTATAGCTCAATCTAAAGCTTTTAGCGACTATGTTTTCAGAGAAATCGACGTAGGGACTGTTACTTCACAGTCCCTACATCTCTTTTATTTATTACCAGATTTCTCTTTGTCTTTTTTGTTCATCTCGATGATCTTATCCATTACCTCTTCCAATTGCTCGGCAGGTACTTGCTTGGAAATGATCTCTTTTTTTGAGTCTAAAATGTACATCTGAGGCGTAGTTTCTACATTGTACAACACAAAATACCGGCCAGTAGGATCCGTTGCATTGTACCAATCGGTCAGTCCATTTTCTTGAATGTACTTGACGCATTCGGGTTGATCCTGGGCGGGTTTCACGCAGATGGCCACCAGGGTAATGCCTCGGTCTTTGAATTTTTCAAAAAACTTCTTCATTGCTGGCATCGATTCTTTGCAATGGCCGCAGTCGTATCTCCAGAAATACAATAATGTAAATTCTGATTTGAGTTGACTCAGCATGGTGCGGTTGCCATTTCGTTCCAATACAATGTCTGGGGCTGTTTTGCCAATGAGCAAAGGCTTGAGCTTTTTGGCATTGTCAACTATCTTTTTCACTTGATCCTGATTGGCCCAGTTGGCTTGCCCGGTAGCATAATACCGCTCAGACATGTGTACATATATCGCATCCATGCCTACAAACTTGGAAGCTGCATAACTGTTCAGGAAGTGAATCAAATAAAACTTGAATGATTCTTCTGCCGGACGCAAACGTTCCAAAACGGTATCGATGGCGATGGCAATGGAATCTGGATGCTGTACACAAAGTTTGTTGACAAAATAGTCGAGGCGTTGAAAAAGGAAAGGAGTACGGAGCAAACGATTGTCGCCGAGGTTCATATTGTCAAAAAAATGCTGGCGTGTCCACATCCACAATTGGCGGTTTTTTTCTTCTTCCGGCAAATTGTCAAAGCTTTTAGGCGTATCCAGGCTCATATTTGCCCGGATGATCGCTGCTGCGAACGAGCCGTTGAACTTTTTGACGTAATCGGTTTGGTATTTTTCTACATCCAAGTTTAGTTTTTCCATCTTCTTTTGCGCAGCATCCTTTACCGCAGGATTGTCCTTGGCCGCTTCGATTTCTTTTGACAAGGCTTCTGCTTCAGGGCGCTTGCCATTGAGGTAGTTGACATAGTCGTAAAACAGGGCATTTTCCTTGCTGCCTTCAAACTTGGTGTTTTCACCTGGTTTATCTTTGGTGGTGCGCACAAAAAAAGCCTGCTCTTTATCGGTCACTAAAATCTGGAAAAAGTCATTATTGGGAGGCAATACGACGATGTACATCCCCGCTTTCAGTGCTTCGGCGCCACTGAACACAAATTCTCCTTTGGCGTCTACTTCTGCCGTATCCATGACGTACTGCTTGTCGCCCATGTAGTAACCCAGGTACAATTGCTTTTCGGTAAAACCATCTACTTTTACCCGGATTTGGTAAGCATTCTTAGCCGTTTGAGCCATTCCGCCCACAGCCAAAAGCATCAACAGAGAAAAAAAATATTGCTTCATGTTGTCGATCAGTTATTGCTTTTTGAACATATACATTCGCTTCAGGGTTCAGTTGCCCTAAAGTTTTCCTTTTTTTTGCAACTCGATGATTTTTCCCACCACATCCTCCATCTGCTCGGCCACAATTTGCTTCCCGATGATGACTTTATTGCGATCCATCAAATACACTTGTGGTGTGGTTTCAACATTGTATGGTTTTGCAAAACGCAAAAGTGGATCATAGGCGTGTAGCCAGGCTTCGTAGCCATTGTCATCCACGTACTTCCAGCAAGCAGGGATCTCACTTTCAGGAACGTAACAAAGCGCTACTAATTTTACGCCTTTGTCCTTGTATTGATCATAAAAAGTTTTCCAAAAGGGCGCTGAATGCTTGCAATGCCCACAGTCATAGGCCCAAATGATCAGCAGGGTGTATTCTGCATCAAGATCATGCAAGTTAAACTTTTTGCCTTGACGGTCTACCAGCGGAATATTGGGGGATACTTTGCCGATCAGCAAGGGCTTCAATTTCTGTGCCATCTGCACAATCTTGGCCTGTTGATCCGCATTGCTGAGTTTGACCTGTCCTGTTTGCAGGTATTGCTCTACCATGTGCACAAATACAGCATCCATACCCATTACTTTGGGTTGGATGTACTGCTTCAAAAAATGCACCGCATAATATTCAAAAGCTTCCTTATTGGGCCGCAATTGATTCAAAACATAGTCAATGCCTGCATTCAGCGAATCGGGATGCTGAAACAGCAAGTCGTTCACATAAGTGGTGATGGCCTGAAAATAATGCGGAGTACGCAACAAGCGAAAATCCTGGATGGGAATATTGTCAAAGCAGTGCTTGCGGGCATACAACCAGGTTTTCATCATTTTTTCATCACTCGTACCCGTGAATGAGGGATAACGAATGGGCAAGGTGGCTTTAATCACCAGGGCTGCGTAGGTGCCTTTGTTTTCGCGGATAAAATTTTGTACGTACAACAATTGAGTTGAATCTGCTTGTTGCAGCAAATGTTTGAATTTTTCCTTTTGTGATCCTTCAGGGCTGCGTTTGTATTGCGCGCGCAAAGTATCCGAAATGGGATTCTGCTCAGTGACAAAGCGGATGTATTTTTGGAACAAGTTATTCTCGGCTGAACCAGTAAACCGGAGATTTTGAAAGGGATCTACCACTTTCGTTTGAATGGAAAACTGCTGCTCTTTTTCAGAAACCAGGATGTCTAAACCAATTTTTTCGGGTTCCAATACAACGGAATAAATTCCTGATTGCAAGGGTGTAATGCCTTTAAAAACAAACGAACCATCGGCGCCTCTGCTGGCAGTATCTTTGATGTATTTTTGATTGCCGAAGTAATAGGCCAGGGTGATTTTTTTTTCGCGGTAGCCTTCGATGTTGACTTTAATGCTGTATCCGCCAGTGGCAGCGAGACACCAGGGCAGCAAAAACAATCCAATCAGTAACGTAAATCCTGTTTTCATTGGTACAAGTTGTATTTGGGACGAAAGTAAAACGCCACAGTAACAAACGCAGAAAAATTAACTTCCCGATTTTGCGTCATATAACTGTTTGGTACACAAAATTCGCAAGTCTTTTAAATTTGTCTGACATCCAATCTACAATTAACGACTGATTAACAGATACAAGTTTACAAATTGAGCAAAACCCTGGCTCCACCTGATGGACTATTTTCAAAAAACAAGTCAATATCGAGTTTTTGGGCAAAATCCTGTACCACTTGTAAGCCAAAACCACTCAGCATTATTTCGTTTTTTGCCTGGCTGAACCCTTGAAGAACCGCTACTGGAAACCCGGGCCCATTGTCTTCTATACTCAAGTAGTTTTTGGCATCTTGATTCCACGCCCGCCAGGTGATTTTTCCGTTCTGGGCTTTCTGGAGTGCCTTGCTGGAGTTGGAACTCAGGTTTTGCACAATAACCCAGAGGTAATTGGGATCAGTATGAATGGTCAACCCTGTAGGACAATCAAAAAATAATTCAAACTGATTTTGTACCGAAAAGGTGGCATGCAAGCGCTGAAATACATCTTCAACCAGTACCGCTTGTTTTTCTACTCCAGCCTGGTTCATTTGTTCCTTGCTCCAGAGCAGCATGTTTTCAAGATTCTCCAACAAGATTTCGGTATTGGCAGTGATGTTGGCTTGGTTTTGCTCCGCCAGTTCAGGCGTCAATAAATCTGGCGCATTTTTTTGCAGGTGCAATAAACCAATCAAATTGCTCAAGGGATGCCGCAAATCATGACTCAAAACTGCCAGTAGCTGTGCTTTTTGGCGATTGGCCTGATCCAGTGATAGATTGAGTTGCTGCAGTTGCTGGTTGGATTTGCGTCGGTTTTGACTCAAACGGTAAAACAAAAAGGCAATTACCAAAAGCAAAAGACTACCTAAACCAAATGCCCATTGAATTTTGCGCTGGTTGCTGATGGTTAGTTTTTGAATGGCAATTTCCGCATTTTTTTGATCAATGAAATAGTTGCTTTCTGCTTCGGCGAGTTTGTTTTTGGTGTCTTGGGAGTAAATAGAATCGTATAGTTCGTGGTATTGGTGCATAGCCTGGTAGGCAATTTTGTAGTTGCCTTTGGCTGCTTCCAATTCAGCGTGTAGCCCCAATAAAAGGTGCTGATTGCCCAGGTCTTGCGCCGAATCTGCCAATCCTATTGCGCGCTGGTAATAAAAAGTGGCCTTATCCAGGGCTACTTTTTGGGTTCCTGGATTCTGTTTGGCACTTTCCAAAAACGACCAACCGATGTTCCCCAAATTGACGATCGACAATTGATGGGCAGGAAAAGTTTGATCCCAAATGGCCTGGGTTTTGAGCTGGAGCTGAAGCTTGTTAGGCAATTGTTTGATCAACAGCGCTTGGTTTTGGTATACTTCAGCCATTTTAACCGGAGCTTCAATCTGTTGGTACAAGTCCAGTGCTTTTTGATAGTACTGTATGGCTTTTAAAGTGTCTTTTGTCAGGTGATAATTATTGGCCATACCCGCCAAAGATTTGGCCATGCCCAGGGTATCTCCTAGCATTTGGTGCTTTTTCAACGCCTGTTTGGAGTAATGGAAAGCCTTGTCAAAATGTTCTTGATCAAAATAAACCACGGAAATGTTTTCCAACACTATGGGAATTAAAGCATTGGCTGCTGCCGATTCCGCCACCTTCAATGCTTGTAGGAATTCATTCAAGGCCTGGGTATGCTGTCCTTGCCGCAGATAAAGTGTGCCAAATGAATTGTAGGAGTTGGCAATATTGATTTGATCCTGATTTCGTTGATGGATCTCAAGTTCGATTGTCAAATAGCGCTTTGCCTGGTCATAATCCCCCAGGTCTGTGTAAATTCTGCCATAAATCCCGTTGAATACTGCTACTCCTTTAGACCAGTGCATCTTCTTTACGTGTTTCAAACCCAAATTGGCATAATACAGTGCCTGCTTCGGTTCATCGGATAAGGCTTCCGTAATGCTTTTGTACAAACGCGCTCTAGCCGTATCCTCAGTGGTATTGGGCAGCAGGCGTTTGAGCGAATCAATGGCAGTTTGTCCGCAGGTTTGCCCCAGCATACAGTTGAACATCAACAAAACCAGATAGAGCTGTTTTCGAAACATGGATTGCATCATTGCAGCGAAAGATTGTGTTTGTATTTTCTGCCAATGGGCAACGAAATGCCCCTTACTACGATTTCAGTAGCGGTCATTTTTTCTACAAAAAAACGCTGGATGGCATAGCTGCGGTGAATGCGGGTGAAATTGCCAAACTCTGGCATCGACAGCATTGAACCTAACGTAGACAGCACGCAATGGTTTTTTTGGGTAGTCACAATCTTGGTATAATCACCCAATGCTTCCAAATAAAGTACGTCTTTAAAGCTGATGCGGTGCTGCTCGTGGCCTTCTTTGATAAAAAAACTATCTGAACCCAAAAACTGATCAAAGAGGCCGGATTTTTCCCTTAGCGTAAAATGCTCTTGCAATCGTGACATGGATTTGTCGAATCGGTCGGCCTTCAATGGCTTGACCAAAAAATCAAAAGCTGCACTTTCATAACTATCCAGGGCGTATTCTGCGTGTGCCGTGATGAAAATGCAGATGGGCTTGGGATCCAACAAACTCCACAACTCCAGTCCCGATTGCTCCGGCATATCGATGTCTAAAAAAAGCACTTCAACTTCATTTGTTTGCAAAAAATGAGCAGCATCTTGGCTGGAGGAAAACGTGCCTGCCAAATCCAAAAAAGATACTTTGCGTACCATCGAAACGTTCATCAGCAAATCTACCGCGTCGTCGTCTACAATTATACAAGTGTGCTTCGGCATCCTATTGCTTCTTTTCCTCAAATGTAGCCAACCGCATTCGCTTATGCTGTCGTTTAGCGATAAAAAATGTAGTTTATCGAGTAGAACTGGTCTTGGTGCTCGGTCCTGTGTAGTTTTGGTTATGTTTTTACTAAAAATGCAACTACAATGAACCGACGCAATTTTGTGTATACAACGCTGGTCTCCTTTCCTGCCTTTGCTTTTGCCAATGAAGCCTTTGTGAATAGCTCCCCCGGAAAAGCGCTGGTGGTCAGGGCCAAAGCCAGTCGTTTTAACCAGCCTACTCCATTTCACGGAATCAATCCCAACGATCTAAAATTGTCCACCAAAGATACCAAGGGCAAATTGTCAACATTTGATTACGTGGGTGTAGAAAAAGTTGGTCCCAGCTACCATGCCCACCTGTTTCAGGACGAGGTATTCTTCGTATTGGAAGGGGAGTATGTGTTTCAAGTTGGGGATGAAAAGACCTTGTTGAAGACCGGCGACTTGATCTTTTTACCCCGCACAATCCCGCATACTTGGGTACAAATTTCAGATCGGGGTCAATTGTTTTACTTTTTACAGCCCGCGGGTAAAATGGAAGAATTTTTTCTGCAATTGACCAAGTGGAATGGCAAGGCCAGTAAGGAGCAATACGAAAAGCTGGATAAAGACTGTGCCATTCAAAATTTTGGCCCTTCCATTTCTGCTACGGAACAACATGCCTTGGTCGATTTACCCAGCAAAGGTTTTGTGGTTAGGGCAGACAAAAGTCGCTTCAACGAAACCACCCTTATTGATGGGGTCAATGCCAATTACATCAAAGTGTCGGGGAAAGATACCGGCAATGAACTGTCCGTTTTTGAATACAAAGGCACAACCAAAGGTGGGCCGCCATTGCATGTACATGTCCACCAGGATGAGGTATTTTATGTTTCAGAAGGCCGTTACCTGTTTCAATGTGGCGCTGAAAAATTTGAATTACTGCAAGGAGATATGATTTTTTTACCCAGAACCGTACCCCACACCTTTGCCCAGCTTTCCGATACAGGAAAACTACTTTTTTTCTTTACCCCTGCGGGAAAAATGGAAGATTTTTTTCGGTCTATCGGTGGGAATGTAACTTTGCCAGCCGGAACTGATCCATTTTTGGCCCACGATATGAAAGTGGTTGGTGCACCACTCCAATTTTAACCAATTGAAAATTCACAAAATGGCATCGAATAAAAATAAACTATTGGGTTGCTTGCCTTACCTTGTGGTGGCCATCTTGCTCAGTTGGGGCATGTATGAATGCGATTATCAATACAGTTATTGGCGGGATTACCAGGTCAGACCTTGGGCCTACAATCGCGATAAAAATGCCAAATTGTTGATTGGTACCTGGCAAGGAAAATTCAAAGATCCAGACGGGATCGATAAATCCATCGTTCTTGAAGTTTTTGTACCCCTCAGCGATGCAGAACGAAGAGAAAAAGCCTCAAGATCACACCGTCGGCGTACCCGGGGTGGCTTGGGTTCGACTTCCGAAAAGCGGCTTTTTGAAGGCAAAGCTCAAGTGAAAAGCCGTTTGGGGATAGAAAAATACGACTTTTCAGGCTCAGTTGGAAAAGATGATTTTCACCAATTGAAAATGGACTTTCGGGCGGAAGACGAAAAAACGCGCCTGCAACCCAATTTTTGCATCAACCTGATTGAATCCGGGAATTGGAGCGAAGACAAGATGTCGCTTCAGTTGGGCTTCGCCTATTTCAAAGCAGATGGTTCCAGTTTTTGGAGCAGCGCTGACCCTCGACACAGCTACATAACCACTTGTCCACTTAGCCGTATTCAAAATTTCAAAAATTGAAGTTGTAAAACCCAACATAAATTCAACACCATCAAATCAATAGCATGAAATTCTATTCGCTTTCTAAGTCAATCGTGCCGATGCTCTCTTTCTTGGCATTTTTACTGAGCAGTGTCAATGCCCTCCAAGCTCAAAGTGTTGTTGGCAAATGGAAAAGGCAAATGGTCAATATTACCGACAAAGAGGGAAAAACCACTGACATCCAGAAAATCCTGGTAGAATCACTGCCTTGTGCTGGAAAAATCATCTATGAATTGACATCGAATGGCTTGCAAAAAACCATTATCCCAGAAGAATGCAAAAAAGCCATGTCTCCCATGGCCAAACTGTTTGTCGATGTAGATTACTCCTACTCTGGCAACAAAATAACCATTAAATCCGCCGACATTCATGAGCTTCCTGATGCGGTTTATGTGGTTCGGTTTCAAGGTGGAGACATGGTTTGGCATTTTGACTATGCACAGAATCCCAAAACGCCTAACCCAACCAAAGCAAAAAAAATGTCTATTGTTTACAAACGGATTTAGTCGCTTCGCTTGGTAAATTGTAAAAACTCCCTGCTTTTTGGGGATTATTTGGATCGAAGTTTTTTTTCACAGCTTATTCTAAATCAACGGAAATGGTTGACGATCAAGAAGAGTATTACGATTACGACAGCGAGTACTACAATTACGACGACAAGGAAAGTGCTACTGAAAATGCCCCCAAAAGAATTTTGAATCCACCAAACCAGACACTTCCGTCACCGAAGGGGTGGAAGACTGCCTTTACCTCAATGTGTGGACACCCGCCCTTGCGGGATCTCGGCCAGTGCTATTTTTTATCCACGGTGGAGGCAATCAGCAGGGTTCGGCCACCGAAAGTCTCAATGGCGCTTTGCTTTACACCGGAAAATACATCGCTTCGCGCAAAGATGTCGTGGTAGTGACCATCAACTACCGCCTGGGACCATTGGGCTTTTTGGCACATCCTGCGCTTGCCAAGGGTGCAAGCAAAACCTCGGGAAATTATGGCACTATGGATCAAATCCTCGCGCTGGAGTGGATCAAAAGCAACATTGCCGCCTTTGGTGGAGATCCCAACAATGTCATGGTGTTTGGGGAATCGGCGGGAGCTGTAAATACTTCGGTATTGCTCGCGGTACCTTCGGCCAAAGGTTTGTTTCATCGAGCGGGGATTCAAAGTGGTTCTCCAGTGGCAAGTCCCTATGCTTTGGCCGAGTCGAGTGGGAAATCCTTTGCCACCGATCTATCAGGATGGCGCGAAAATAAACTTGAGCCTCGAAGAAGCATTGCCGCTCCAGATTGAGGTGTACAACCTGTTAGGCCAAAAAATCTCCACCGTTTTTCAGGGCCCAATGGGTGCTGGTAAACATGAGTTTGAGCTGAGTATCCCTGCTGGAGCTGAAGGTTTGTTGCTGGTACGGGCACAAGCGGGAGTAAGTGGAAGTGTGGCGAAGATTTGGAAAAAGTGATGCGTAGCAACTTCGCTGCCAAAAAACCTCAAATCCCAAAATACAAATTCGAATAAATCTCCATCATCAGCCCCTTGCGCACTTCATCTAATTCAGTAAGGTGCGAAGGCAAGTGCTTTTCAATTTCACCAGCCTTTTGGAGTTTTTGCTTCCAAATTTTTTCCAATGCGCTCATGGCGTAGCTGTTGCGCGGGCAGATTTTGGAACTCAAAGCGATGGATTCATCCAATAAATTGGCGATGGTGCCAAAAGCATGGTCATCTACCTGAATGTTTTCCAATTCGTGGTAAACGTCGTCTAGTGTTTTGCTCGTAATGCCGTGCATGATCTATGATTAAAGGTTGTAGCCTAAAGAAGAGGGTAGACGATACAAAGGCTACGAAAAAAGCCCTCTTCTCTAGGCGGCAATCAAGTGATTATTCAACAATGATTTCATCAACAAATAGCCAGGAACGATTTCCTGCACCGGGTGCACCGGCAGGAATCTCCCCAAAATTGCTGATTTCTAGTTTGAGGTATCGCGCTTTGGCATTTTTTAATGCGATGGTCGGTGCAACAATGTTGTCTTTACCCGTAGTGATAATACTGCTTTGAGATTTTTCAAAACGATTTTCGTCGTTGCTCCAGCTCAATTTCACTGCTTTAGGGGCATACACCCATTGGCCTGCGCTATTGAAAAAACGCAGCTTAACAGCCTTCATAGCTGTCGCTTTGCCCAAATCAATGACCGCAACCAGGTCTTTTCCTGAAAATCCCAACCATTCGGCGTCATTGAAGCGTTGGTTGCTGCCAACCACACCATTGATCAAAGAGCCATTGCCTGAACCGCTGTATTGAGGTGATGGAGGTGTACTCAAGGTGATTTTTTTTCCCGCTGCCTGGTGAAAATTGAGTTCCAATTTGGCAGAACGGCCAACCACTTGCCCATCCAGGAAGGATTGAAACACGTACGTTCCTGTTTGGTTGACCTCAAAGTTGTTGCCCGCTGTTGGGTTAGCCACAGTAGGGGAGGAGCCATTGCTGGAATACCGAATTGTGCCTTGTTGAGCTGGATTGGATGCGTTTATTTTTACTCCATTTCCATCTGCGATCGCTTGAACGTCAATATCAAAGAGGTGGTTTCCAAAATTGTACCCCTCTCTTTTCCAAACTTGCTGGTGCGTGAGTAGTCGATTCACAAAGTCCGGGAAGTTCTTTTTTGCTTCGCCTGACCAGGTCACTTCGGCCAATGCCTGTATCCTGGGATTGGCCATGTACTGCAATTTTGAAGGTTCTTTGATGTATTCCGTCCACAAGTTGGCTTGGGCACCCAGAATGTATTTGGCCTGTTCTGCATTCAGTTCTTTTGGAATCGGGTTGTAGCTGTATACCTTTTTCAGCGGTAAGTATCCGCCAATGGCCAAGGGTTCGTCGGGATGCAACGACTGGTAATAATCAATGTAACAATAAGAGGTGGGCGTCATGATGACGGTATGGTTTTGTTTGGCCGCTTCGATGCCGCCTTCTGTGCCTCGCCAGGACATTACCGTAGCATTGGGCGCCAGACCACCCTCTAAAATTTCGTCCCAACCAATGATTTGTTTGCCATGTTGGTTCAGGTATTTCTCGATGCGGCGGATGAAATAGCTTTGCAATTCATGCTCATCCTTGAGCTTTTCCCGCTTGATGATCTCCTGCGCCACTGCATTGGTCTTCCACTGATCCTTGGGGCATTCATCACCTCCAATGTGAATGTACGGGCTGGGAAACAAAGGAATTACCTCACTCAAAACATCCTCCAGAAATTTGAAAGTGGCTTCATTTGGGCAAAATACGTTTTTAGAGACCCCCCAATAGGTCGCTACTCCCAATTTTTGATCCGTACAACCCAATTCAGGATACGCAGCTATAGCGGCCTGGGCATGTCCAGGCATTTCTATCTCAGGTATAATGGTGATGAAACGCTTGCGGGCATATTCTACAATGTCTTTTACCTCTTCCTGGGTATAAAAACCGCCATGTTTTTGTCCATCAAAAGTTTTGGGGGCATTGTTGTCTAGTTTTCCAACCAGGGTCTCTTTGCGCCAGGCGGAAATTTCTTGCAGTTTGGGGTACTTTTTGATTTCGATGCGCCAGCCTTGGTCTTCGGTTAGGTGCCAATGAAAGCGGTTGATCTTGTACCGCGCCAGCATATCGATGAAGGATTTCACCTGTTCGGGTCCGAAGAAATAGCGGCCTACATCCAGCATAACGCCCCGGTAACCAAAAGCAGGCTGATCCTGGATGTCAACGCAGGGTAAGCTGCTTTGCCCTGTGGCCTTAACCGGAAACAACTGAATCAACGATTGAATGCCATAAAACAATCCGGCTGGCTGCCAGGCCTGGATTTTGATTTGATCTGGAGTGATTTGGAGGGAGTAACCTTCCGCTTGTTGCACGTTGGGGCTAAGTTCCAGAATAATGGTATTCTTCTCTGCTTTTCCAAATGCAAGGCTATATCCAGCGTAACTGCTGAGCCATTGATTGAAATAGTTTGTGGCAAGACCAGCGTTTTCATTTCCCAAGTCAAAACGAATACTGGTTTGACTACTCACAACAAATTGCCCTGACTTGGTGGTAATTTGTTGTGGAAGGGGGATAATGGGAAGAGATTGGGCAAGAATGTAGCTCTGACTGAACAATATCAGTAACAAGCCGATTAAATATTTCATGCAATCTGGTTTTAAAAAATCGCTAGGGCAGTAGAGACGCGAAAAATCGCGTCTCTACCTGAAAGAAATTTAAAACTTCCAGCGGCGGAATGCTTCAATCGCTTCATATTCGGCCAAACCCAGTTGGCGGTAAATACGAGCCGTATCCCGGTTGCGATCTTCGGCGCGTTGCCAAAACTCGCGCTCATCGTTGCCCGGGAATGGTGGACGATCTTTTTGCGACTGGTGCATAAAGATGGCCCGGCGCTTTTTGAGCAACTGCTCTGGACTGATCGGCACCGCCATTTCAATCTCGTGGGTTGACCATTCGTGCCATGCGCCACGGTACAACCACAACCAGCAATCTTTCATCCAACTTTCTTCTTTCAGCGCTTCGAAGGACATGAAGATCGCATCCAAACAAACCCGGTGGGTACCGTGTGGATCTGCCAGGTCGCCTGCTGCAAATACTTGATGCGGTTTGATTTTGGCCATTAGTTCGTTGATGATCTTTACATCATCTTCGCCAACCGGATTTTTTCTGGTGCGACCAGTTTCATAAAATGGCAAATCGAGGAAATGGATGTGGTCGTCGTCTAGACCACAAGAGCGAGCTCCGGCACGGGCTTCACCTCTACGGATGAGTCCTTTTACAGAGCGCAACTCTGCGATGTCCATTTCGTTAGACTTCTTATTGTGCAAAAACTTCAGGATCTTCTTGTAGTTTTTGGCCAAATCTTCCTTGTGGCCATTGTTGGCTCCTGACTCATTGTATTCTTGCAAAAACTCCACAAAACGCAGGGCATCGTAATCGTGTACCGCAATGTTGCCCGAAGTTTGATAAGCGACATGTACGTCGTGTCCTTGCTCAACGAGGCGCAAGAAAGTTCCACCCATTGAGATGACGTCATCATCCGGGTGTGGGCTAAAGATGATCACCCGTTTTTTGGCCGGTTTGGCGCGTTCTGGACGGGTTGAATCATCGGCATTGGGTTTACCCCCTGGCCACCCGGTAATTGTATGCTGCAAACGGTTGAAAATCTTGATGTTGATCTCGTATGCTGCGGCATATTCCAGCGTCAAATCACTCAAGCCGTGTTCGTTGTAGTCTTCACTGGTGAGTTTAAGGATCGGCTTACCTACTTTTTGTGACAGCCAGATGACCGCTTTGCAAATCAGGTCGTCATCCCAGTTGCAAATGCCAATCAACCAGGGGGATTGGTACTTGGTCAATTCTTCCGCAGCACCAGTATCCACATGGAAACGGGTATTGGGGTGCTTTTGCAAGAAGGAAGAAGGTACCGAAGGGGTGATCTCTTCTTCGACTGCTTTACGAACCACCTCCGCTTTGTGCTGTCCCCAGGCCAACAAGTGTATGGATTTGGCTTTGAGAATAGACCGGATCCCCATGGTCATAGCGCGGTAAGGCACATTTTCTTCGCTAGGGAAGTCTTTGAGGGCATCTCTGCGGGTCAAGGCATCCAACCGCACCATGCGGGTGTCAGAAGTATCCCAGGATCCCGGTTCGTTGAAACCAATGTGTCCGGTTCGGCCAATGCCCAGCAATTGAATATCGATCCCTCCCAGCAATTCTATTTGCTTGTCGTACTGTCTGCAATATTCTTCCACCTGATCAATGGGAAGGGTTCCGTCAGGAATATGTATGTTCTCTTTCTTGATGTCGATGTGGTCAAAAAGGTATTCGCGCATAAAACGCACATAACTTTGCTGTGCATCCGGCTTCATTGGGTAATACTCATCGAGGTTGAAGGTAATTACATTCTTGAAACTCAAACCTTCCTCTTTGTGCAGTCGAACCAATTCCTGGTACACCTGGATAGGGGAGGAGCCAGTAGCGAGGCCCAATACAATGTTTTCACCTTCCTGTTGCCTTTGACGAATGGCCAAAGCAATGGTTTGGGCTACGTGCTTTGAGCCTTCGCGGGCATCTGCCCAAACTTTTGTCGGGATTTTTTCTACCGACTTGAGTTGGTATTTAAGAAAGTCCATATGGAACGGTTTTTCAGGTTTTTTAACGGTTGAATATTTTAAGTTCTTTCAGCGTCGATAAATCAAGGATGCAGCTCCCAACAAGGCAGCGTCTTCACTGCCGAGTTCAGAAAGCTTCAGTTCCGATTTGCCCTTAAACATCGCGATGGTATGCTTTTCGAGGCTTTTTTTGGCGGGATCCAAAATCAAGGATCCGGCCAAGGCTAGGCCACCCGCTAAAAAAACCGCCTGTGGGTCAAACAATACGATAAGGTCTGCGATTTTGTAGCCCAACATTTCTCCGGTGAGCCGAAAAGCTTCCTGCGCCAAAAAGTCGCCATCCTGAGCGGCCTGAGTGATGTCTCTTGCACTCAACTGATGGAAGCTGTAATTGCGCAAAGGGCTGTCGTAGGTCGTTTGGCAAATCAGTTCAAAAACCGTGCGCTTGATTCCGGTGGCGGAAACATAGGTCTCCAGGCAACCGTTTTGACCACATCCACATTTGCGACCATCCCTTACCACAAACGTATGTCCAAATTCACTGGCCAATCCATGGTTGCCAATCACTACTTTGCCATCCACGATCACCCCTGAACCCAAGCCAGTTCCCAATGTCACCAATGCATAATTGTTCATGCCTTTGGCACCGCCAAATTGGCCTTCGCCAATGGCTGCAACATTGGCATCGTTGGCCAACCGAGTAGGCAGTCCACATTGCTCTTCTACCAATTGTCGAACGGGCAAGGTTTCTGTGAAAGGCAGGTTAGCTGCCCCTGATATCGTTCCGGAAAGTTCGTCGCAGGCAGGTGCACCAATGCCAATGCCGATGATCTTATGTGTATCGCTCATCCGCTGCTGCAACTCGAAAACAGAACTGGTAATGGCAGAAATAAACTTTTCACCACCTCGCTGAGCTTGAGTGTCAAAACTGCTGCGTTCCAATATTTGACCAGAAGCATCTACTATGGCTAATTTGGTTCCGGTGCCGCCAATGTCGATCCCAATTACAGCGTTGTTTTTCACTTGCAAATTCGATTTGATGGTAGAAATAGCAAAATTGTCCTAGTCTCGATTAGATTTGGTTTGCAAAAGCAAAGGTATTCTTTTTTTCTTGCGTGTGCGCACACACAAGAAAAAAAATTTAGCGTTTGCGCACACATACTTTTTTCTACCTTTGAGTGTGTGCACACTCAAAAATTATATTTCAATTTTTTTTAACTAATTGGATGAACAAAAGGATTACCATAAAAGACATTGCGGCGCAAGCAGGTGTTTCAACAGGTACGGTTGATCGAGTCATCCATGACCGTGGACGAGTTTCTGTAGAAGTCAAGGAAAAGGTTTTGCAGGTGATGCAAGACCTTAATTTTGAACCCAACTTAATTGCCAGCACCCTGGCTTTTAATCGAGTGATAACTGTGGGGGTTTTGATGCCCGTGTTGCACAGCGATCCATATTGGGATCAACCGCTTATGGGGATGCGTAGGGCGCAACGCGTGGTAAAACATTATGGTGTAGAGCTGCGGGAGCAAATGTTTGACTTGTTTAATCCCCAGGATTTTCAGAACAAGGCAATGGAATTAATCGCGCAGAAACCCGATGCCCTGGTTTTTCCCCCCATTTTCCTGAAAGAATCCCTGCTGATTTTGGATCATTGCGCCGAAGCACAAATCCCGACCATCCTCATCAATACCGACGTCGAGCATCCACAAGTCATGTCGTATATTGGGCAAGACTCCTATCAAAGCGGCATTCTTGCAGGTAAATTGTTGCAATTTGCCATGGATGGCCCCGGGGCAATTTTGCTGCTGAATTTGGACAAAGAAACCGCCAACGCCAAGCACTTGATGGATAAGGAACGTGGGCTGCGCCACTATTTTTATCAAAACAAACTCAGCAATTTCCCAATTCATCGACAAGATGTAGAAGAATTTGATACTCCAGAATTTTTGAAAGCGCAGTTGTATAATCTTTTCCAACATTATAGAAACATCAAAGCAGTTTTTGTGAGCAACTCAAGGGCTTACAAACTGGTAGAGGCGCTGGAAGGCCACCCCTTTGATCAACTGCGGATTCTGGGCTTCGATCTACTACCCAACAATCTGAAGTTTTTACAAATGGGTAAAGTTGATTTTTTAATCAATCAAAACGCTAACTATCAGGGGTATTCTGCGATAAAAAATTTGACCGATTATTTCATTTTTAAGAAACAATTGCCCAGGGTACAGCACCTGCCTTTGGACATTGTAGTGGCCGAGAATGCTGCCTATTACACGAAAAGAGAATTGGGGAGTTAATCCAACAAATACCAAATGAAGCGGTGGTCAGCAACAAAAAATTTTGAACAAAAAAATAGCAGGAAGAAAAGAGCGAGATGGATATAAGCCCAAAAAAAATATTTGCGCCCAGACCCAAAGGTTTACAGGCAGTTCCACTTTTTTGACCCTTCTGAAAAGAAAAAAGTCGACGAACGGATTTTCCAAAACCGATTCTTTTTTCCATCTTTGTATTCCTCCGATGAAGGGAACGGTTTGAACTAGATGTGATGCTAACGCATTTGATCAAGCTATACGTTTTTATTAACTTACTGATACGCTCTCTTTTACAAATTGAGACTATTTATTGTTTAACGCTATTGGCGAAAGATTCTGGAGAATGGTTAAAGATCATGCTACAGTGTGGGAGAGCTGTCTGCAAAACATTCGCAACAATGTTAACATGCAGGCATTCAGGACTTGGTTTGAGCCCATCAAAGCCATTAGGCTAGATGGAAACGCGCTGACCATTCAAGTACCCAACAAGTACTTCTATGAATGGTTGGAAGAGCACTATGTGTCGCTACTCAAAACAAGTATCCGCAGTCAACTGGGTGATAAGGGTCGCCTGGAATACCAAATTTTGGTAAATGACTCTCGTGAAGAAGAGAAACGTAAACATGTTGCTTTTACGAATGGAAGCTTTGAAAAAGCCCATACGAACAGCAGTACATTTTCTATTTCTGATCAACTTCCATACCACAATAATGTGGACACCGATTCCATCAAAAATCCCTTTGTAATACCAGGGATTAAAAAGATGCGGGTAGATCCACAACTGAACCCCAACTATCGCTTCGACAATTACATCGAAGGCGATTGCAACCGTCTGGCGCGCTCGGCTGGCTATGCCATTTCGCGCAAACCTGGACAAACCTCTTTCAACCCACTGGTCATTTTTGGCAATGTAGGCTTGGGCAAAACCCACCTTGCACAAGCCATCGGCAATGAAATTCTGGAGAAATTTCCTTCCAAAACGGTGCTTTACGTTTCGGCAGAAAAATTTACCAATCAGATCATCGCCGGCATCAAAAACAATGCCATCAATGATGTGGTCACTTTTTACCAACTCATCGATGTGTTGATTGTGGATGACATCCAGTTTTTGGAAGGAAAGAAAAAGACCCAAGACATCTTTTTTCATATTTTCAACCAGTTGCACCAAAACGGCAAACAAATCATCCTGACAGCTGACCGCCCTCCAAAGGACTTACAGGACATGGAAGAGCGCCTGATTTCTCGTTTCAAATGGGGACTTTCTGCTGATGTTCAAGCTCCCGACCTTGAAACAAGAATCGCCATCCTTGAACACAAGATGATGAAAGAGGGTGTAGAAATCGCGCAGGACGTAACCGAGTTCATTTGCTACAACATCAAAAACAACATCCGCGAACTGGAAGGTGTGTTGATCAGCTTGATCGCCCAATCTTCACTCAATCGCCGCGAGATCGACATCGATTTGGCGAAAGAAGTGGTGCGGAATTTTGTGACCGAAATCAATAAAGAGATCACCGTCGAGTTCATCCAAAAACTCGTAGCGGATCACTTCAAAGTTCCTGTAGAAACCCTTAACGGCAAAACCCGCAAACGATCTATCGTTATTGCGCGCCAACTCAGCATGTACCTGGCCAAAAACATGACCGACCGTTCCTTGAAGGCACTCGGCGAAGTTTTCGGTGGTCGGGACCACAGCACCGTGATTTATTCTTGCCGCACCGTCCAGGATTTGATGGAGACCGATCCGTTTTTCAAAGAGACCGTGAGCGATCTGGAAAAGAAAATCCGCATGAGTTTGAGTGAGAAATAATCTCATCAGCTATATTATTTATGTTAAAAAGCATCAAGGACAAATCGTTCTTGATGCTTTTTCTGTAATTGTACTATTTTGCTGCCTGAAACTTACTCCCATGACTCATCCTCATGGGATCTAAACAGATTAGCAATGTCACAATTGAAATGGATGTGCAGCGGGGTACTCTCCCTGTGGGCACTGTGTCTTTTTGCCCAAATTGATCGCATCGAACCCATGAACTGGTGGGTAGGGATGAAAAATCCGGAACTTCAACTAATGGTCAGCGGCAAAAACATCGGGGAAACCATCCCAAGCATCGCTTATCCAGGGGTAAGCATCAAAGGCAGCAAGTCGGGAGACAGCAAAAATTACCTTTTCATCGATCTCTTGATTGCGCCTGGCACCAAACCGGGTAGTTTCAAGATCAACTTCAAAAAAGCCGGACTAACCACGCAAACCTATACATACAGTTTGTTGCCGCGCAATAAAATCGCTCAAAACCAAATGGGCTTTTCTTCCAAGGATGTCATTTATTTGGTTACTCCGGACCGCTTTGTCAATGGCGACCCAAGCAACGATTTCAGCGATACCCTGCGCGAAAAAACGATCGACCGCAAGTCGGATTACGCCCGCCATGGTGGCGACATTCGGGGCATCATCAACAGCCTGGATTACCTGGCTGATTTGGGCGTTACCGCCATTTGGCCGACCCCACTATTGGAAAACAACATGCCAAAATGGTCGTACCATGGCTACGCGATCACCGATTACTACAAAGTAGATCCCCGCTTTGGCAATTTGGCGGATTATAAAGAACTGGCAGACAAGGCCCGTCAAAAAGGCATCAAGCTGATCAAAGACGACGTGGTCAACCACTCTGGTGTGCAATACTGGTGGATGCAGGATTTGCCCTTCAAAAACTGGATCAATTATGCAGATTCTATTCAGGTAACTAACCACCGCCGCACGACCAACGAAGATTTGTACGCCGCCGAAGTTGACAAAAAACTGATGGTCAAAGGCTGGTTTGTGCCCGATATGCCCGACCTGAACCAGGACAATCCATTTATGGCCAAATTTCTGATCCAAAATAGCATCTGGTGGATCGAAACGCTCGGACTGGGGGGAATTCGCCAGGATACTTACCCCTATTCTGCGAAATCATTTTTGAAAGACTGGTCCTGCTCGATCATGCGCGAGTATCCAATTTTCAGCATCGTAGGGGAGGAGTGGAGTACCAACCCGCTGATTGCTTCTTACTGGCAACAGGGCAAAAAGAACAGTGATGGCTACGTTTCTTGCCTCGAAAGCCCCATGGATTTTCCGCTCCAGCAAGCCTTGATCCAGGGGCTTGTCGAACCGGAATCCTGGGACAAAGGTTTGGTGAAACTTTACGAGGCATTGGCCAACGACTTTGTGTACGCCAATCCGCAAGCCCTGTTGGTTTTTGGGGAAAACCACGACATGGATCGCCTTTTCACCCAGGTGAAGGAAGATGTCGATTTGCTGCAAATGGCACTGACTTACCTGCTGACCATCCGTGGCATTCCCCAGCTCTATTACGGCACCGAAGTTTTGCTCCAGAATACGGCCAAACCCGGCGATCACGGCTTGATCCGCAGCGATTTCCCCGGCGGTTGGGCTGGCGATCCTGCCAGCGGATTTACCGGAGAAGGCTTAAATCCCAACCAGGTACGCATCCAGTCTTTTTTGAAAAAAATACTGAACTGGCGCAAACAAAAAAGTGTGATCCACGAGGGCAAAACCTTACATTTTGCCCCCAGCAATGGAGTTTACACCTATTGCCGTTACAACGCTACTGAAACGGTTTTGGTGATCCTCAACAAAAATACCGAAGCCAAAACGATTGATCTGAACCACTATGCTGAAGCAATCAAGGGAAGAACCAACGCACTGAATGTGCTAACCGGGGAGACCCTGACCCTCGGAAAAAACTTGCAGGTCAAAGCGAGGATGGCAACGGTGTTGGAATTAAAGAAATAACGAATTAATCAAAAATATTTGTCAATTAAGTGTAACCTTTTTTCCCTTCTGCATTATATAGGAAAAAAATAACTCTGAAAAAAAGTCCAGATGTTCACAAATTTGCAAATTAATCGTACCCTTGCAAAAAACGAATGGATGGATCGGTCTACTAAGACTGTTTCGGAGTCTGCAATGCAACAAGAGTGGGAGGAAATTCGCGCAGCCCAGGGCAACCCGGCACTGTTCCGTCCGTTATATGAACGTTACTATGAGTCCGTTTTTCGACAGATTTATCGACGTACTACCGATATGGAACTCTCCGGCGACCTGTCTTCGCAAGTTTTTCTCAAAGCACTCCAAAAGATCAACACCTACACCTTTCAGGGCGTGCCCTTTTCGGCATGGCTGTTTCGCATTGCCGCAAATGAGGTAAGTCAGCATTTTCGGCAACAACAGAGCAACCGGGTGGTCAGTGTCAACGACTTGCAACTGCACGATCTGATTGATGAAATAGGATCAGATCCCGAAGAAATGGAAGCGCTGCGCCGCAAAATGTTGGGCGCACTGGACAACCTGAAAGAAGACGACATGCAACTGATTGAAATGCGCTTTTTTGAGCAACGATCGTTCAAGGAAATTGCCGAAATACAAGGCATCACCGAGAACAATGCGAAGGTTAAAGTACATCGAATTTTGGAACGCCTTAAACGCAAATTATCAGGAGGATAGCATTCAGCGAGGAAATCAATTTCTTTGCTACAATGCCAATTTCTCTGGGTAACTGTGATCCAAAACCAGGTTACTAACTATGGGGAACAATTACAACATCAAACGCAACGTTCCGGAGCCGGACACAGCAGACATCAACAAGTTCAAAGACTTTGATGCGCTCTTGGCCAGCTTCCAGAACACCGAATCGACTCAGGAGGGTGGGAAGATTCGAGCATTCACTTCGCCACGCGAAGGGCAATCCAATAGCCGTGTGCGCCGCTGGATTCTCATGGGTTCATCCCTTGCGACGGCAGCCGCAGTGGCCTTACTTCTGATTGTACGTTCCCTCGATGACCTGCCTACTCCAGCTCAATCTCAAGCTGTTGCTGATGCCTATTTTGCCAAAAAACCTTTTGTCAACCCTCCTCTGACAAAAGTAAAACCTCAAGGCAAGAAAATTTCCATTGATGTTGCCCTGGGCGCCAGTGTTGAGCTCAGTGAAGGTACCCGCCTGGTGATTCCTCGTACTGCTTTCCAAAACGATCGGGGTCAACTGATCCAGGAAGGAGAAGTAGACGTTTTTTACCGGGAAATGCACGACGCCGTCGATTTCTTTATGGCAGGCGTTCCGATGACTTACGATTCAGCGGGCATGCGGCATTACCTGCAATCGGCAGGTATGATCGAAATCATCGCTACCCAAAATGGTCAACCCGTGGGCATGGCTCCGGGCAAGAAAATCCGCATTGAATTGCAATCCAATGTAGTGCCACAAGCCGATGGCTCCTGGCCTACCTTTAAAGTGTATCACCTCGATACCCTCGCGCGCAATTGGGAGTTTCGGGGCAGCAGCAGCATGGTGTTTGATGAAGCAGCGCAGCTTGATCCAATCATCAATGCTGAACAAGAATTTGAAGCTAAAAAATCTGCGATTTTGGCAGCCCATCCGGCACCGCTTCCTCCCGCCAAGCCTGTAAAGCCCGATGGCAAGGCCATTTCATTCAACATGGATTTGCGGAGTGGCGAGATTCCGGTTGAACCTGGTTCGGAGGAAGCCGTTGCCAGTTTGCAAAAAGGATCGATTTGGCAGGTTTTGCCCAATTGCCCCAGCTTTGATCCAGCTTTGTTGAATCTGGAATGGAAATCAGCGGGACTGAAACGACTGAGCGAAGTAGAATACGAGTTGACCCTGATTAACGACAACCAGCAATTGCGCTTGTTGGTACAACCTGTCATCATTGGCAAGGAATTTGAAAATGCACTCAAGAGATACGATGAAGCACTGGCCAGACACCAGTTGGAACTGAGCGAATGGGAAAAACGCAGCAGCCAGAAACTCAAAGCCCTCGAAGAACGCTATAAAATTGAAACGGAAAGTCCGGCCGGAGAGAGCACACGCTCCAATTCCCGCAAGGTTCGCCATATTTTCGACATCAACGCATTTGGCATCTGGAACTGTGATCGTCCAGCTCCGCTGGCTTCGAGCAGTTTCCGCATCCGAACCATTGAGGACCAAAATGGCAACAAATACCCCGATCAAACGGCTTATTTGACGGATAAATCTGGTGCTTCGGTGTACCAATTGCATACAGGCCGCGGCAGTACCGTTTATTTTGATTCCAAAAAGGAGTACTTGCTCTGGCTAATGACGCCTGAAGGCAAGTTGGCGATGGTGAAAACCCAAGCCGAATGGGCGGATTCCAATCCCAAGAAAGGTGTTAAATTGAACGTAAAAATCTTTGACCGCGAAATCCTCAGCGAAGCTGATCTTCGAAGGGCGCTAACATCGAATTAGCCGTTAAAACCTTGATCGATGAAAATCTCTTGTCGATCAAGGTTTTAAGCGCAACTCCAGTTTTGCAATGAACTCATCATTGGTACTCAGGGTATTGAAGTAATAGCACTCTGGGTACAAAATTTCCAATCTTTTTTGCAAGTTTACCAAGCCAATGCCGCTGTCTTTTGTAGGTTTCGGTAGGACAGAGGGCATGTGAATGGTGTTTTGGAGAGAAAAGCTCAATTTCTCTTCCTGCAAGCGAATTTTTCCTTTGATGGCGTATTGTCCATTACGATTGCGGCCAACGTGCTTGAAACCGTTTTCCACCAAAGTCAAGAGTAGGAGAGGGGCGATCCGGTAAGCATTTTCTGCAACCTGGATGTCCAAATTTAACTGCATCTCTTCCCCAAAACGCCATTGCTGCAACTGAAAATAATTGAGCAAGTGCTGGAGGTCTTGTTTCAGTTCAACTTCTGGTGCGCCACCTTCGTACAGAACGTAGCGGAGGTTTTCGGATAACTTGAGGATTGCCTCGGGTGTTTTTGGATTTTCTTCCAATGCCAGGCTGTACAAACTATTCAGGTTGTTGAACAAAAAATGGGGATCGAGCTGGGCTTTTAACGCATCCAGCTCTGCCTGGGTTTTTTGTTTCTCCAGGAGTTGAATTTTCTGCTTCTGTTCTTGTTCCCGAAACCAGCCTTTGGACAAATTCAACAATGTACTCAATAACCAAAAACCGCTGAGGAAAACCAAAATTGTACCCGGCTGATAATAGGAAATGAAATAATAGCCAGGGAAAATAAAATCAACCAGGTAGTCCATAATCAGGTAATACCAACCAACCCCCGTAATCAAAACGAGCAAAATGGACAGCAAAAGTTTCCAGTATTGATGCTTGGGCAACAGCCGCTCAATCAAGACAATGTTCCAATACACGACCCAGGAAGCAGGAACTAAAAATAGCAGGGTATAATAAAAATCGGTGAGGGTGAGCTCGGCATTATAGGCGGTAATGCGGAAAATAATGAACCCGGCCAAAGCCCAGAACAACAAGTGTTGAAATACCTGATTTTGTGCTATGGCCGAGATCAATTTTTTCATTTTTTGACTACTTTATTCAGAATTTTGGGTTCATCGCTATCAAACAACTTGGCGTCATTTCCGTATTTCTTAAAGAATTCTTGTAGTTCTTTGGTAGAAGCAGTCAGCACAGTAGTTGAATGATCTGTGTCTTCATGCTTGATCCGAATCTTACGCTGCTTGAACAATTCTTTCAGATAAGCTTCATTGAATGGATAAACATAAATTTTTTCTCCTTTGAAACCAAGTTTGTAAAAACTGTGGCCAGGAATATTGTAAGCCAAAAAGCCTACATCCAATCTTTCCATACCTTCTTTGCCGTTCTTTAGCTTCGCTTCTTCTTCCTTCTTTATTCTTGCCGCCTCCACGTCACTAATCGGTTGCTCTAGCATGACGATGTCCAGGAAATAATTGCCTCCGATTTTGACCATACCCACTTCATACTCTGCAAAGTAATTATAGGCGCGTAAACGCAGGTGGTACTTTTTGTCACCGCCGATTTGGTAAAATTTCCAGTACATCCCTTCTTTGTCCTTCCAGGTGGCAACCAGTTCTTTTTTGGTCACCAACGTGTTTTCGGTATACAGTGGATACAGAGAGGTGATGCATGATTGCATGACCAGAAACAACAGGGCTACAAACAAAATCTTTTTCATGATGGGTTGGTTTATGAACTTGTCTGATAAATATGTTGCAACATTAGGCTTAATGCAGATGCACTATGGAAAAAATCGGTGAAAAGCATTGGAAAGTAGGTGAAATGGTATCTTTCCCCAAAATTGTAAGTCATGCTGTCGTTTTTGAATAGAATTGCCCGTTTTCACCCCTCTTCTTTTCAGTTTTTGCAAACTGCAGCTGCGGGTTTGTTATTGGGTCGGGCATGGCAGCACCTCTTTTGGGATGCGCCTTACCGTGAATTATTGTGGGATGAATACTGGATGCGGGATATTGTGTCTAACCTTTTTGGACTCAGCTGGCAGGATTACGTCAGCAACCCTATTTACGATGAGCGGATTCAGGTTTTTATTCGCGGGATGGGGTATTTTTTTGGATTGAGTGCCGCCGCAGCCGTGGGGATTAACTGGTTTCCAAGATTGGCCAGGCGCATCTTGAATACTTCAGGAATAGCCCTTTTGTTGCTGGCTATTTTGGCCTGGAAGGAATACAGTTGGCAAGTTGGGCAATTGTTGGAGTACACCTTGCAATGGTCTACGCCATTACTTCTGGCTGCCAGTAGCAAAAGATCGATACCCCAATCTTGGATTCGCTATGCCTCCAGGTTTGCGATTTCCGCTACTTTTTTTGGACATGGCTTGTACGCGCTGGGGTATTATGCTGTACCTGGTGCCTTTTTGGAAATGACCATGCGGTCACTAAACATCGGAGAAGCTGCTGCCCGAAATTTTCTCTTTGTAATCGGTGGTCTGGATATATTGGCTGCTTTGGGAGTGGCCTGGCCAATTCGGTTCAAAAACACAATTTTTGCTTATTTGGTCTGTTGGGGTCTGCTCACTTCACTTGCCAGAGTATGGAGTTATTTCAGTTTTGATTACTGGGAAAACTGGCTCCAAATGTGGGTGTATGAGTTGCTTATGCGTTTTCCTCATTTTTTGGTGCCTTTGTTTTTGTGGAAAAATGAAAAATAACAGCACGATAACTTGATCTTTGAATTAGATTTTGTTTATATTTGTTTGTAAAATAAGTGAAACACTAGTTCCTCCAATTCGCAAATTTTCATTTCACTTTCACTAACCCCTCATGGTATATGCTATCAAACCCTTGCGTTTAGAAGCATACCATGATGTAATATTCCCTCGAATATTTGCAATCATTTTGTTTTTAGTCTGTGGATCATACTCACTGAATTACCGCAACTACTAACAAACTTTGCAAAATGAAACCACTCAATTCATTCCTTTCTCTCCTTCGAACTACGGTTCAAATCTTGATCCTTTTTTCGCCAATTTTCCTTTGGGCTCAACCCTGGGGAAATGATTTCTTGAATCCTAGAGGCAATTTAGGGACGATCAAGAAAAATGCCGAAACGTATTTTCAAAAAGCTGGAACGGCAAAAGGATCAGGCTTCAAGCAGTACAAAAGATGGGAATATTACTGGAAATACCGGGTCAATAAGGATGGCACTTTCCCCGCAGCCAACGTGCGTCAAATTGAAATGGGCAAATACAAACCCGGCACAAAGGGTGTTCAGCAATCAGGTGCATCCAGTTGGACCAGCTTAGGCCCTAATTCATCTTCTGGTGGATACGGCGGGATTGGCCGCATCAATCGGGTGGCTTTTCATCCAACTGATGCCAATACCTTATTTGCCTGTACAGCTGGTGGAGGACTATGGAAAACCAGCAATGGTGGTACTTCCTGGGCTACCCTGACTGGAAACTTGAGTCGAATTGGTACCAGTGATTTGGTTATACACCCCACTACTCCTGATGTTATGTACTTGGCGACAGGTGATTGCGATGGATTTGACACCCCTTCTTTGGGCGTTTTCAAGTCTACAGACGGTGGTTATAGCTGGAATGGCACAGGCTTGAGTTTTACGGATGGCCAAAATGTGGTCATTTTTAAGTTGGTTATGCATGCATCCAATACCAGTATTCTTATTGCCGCTACCAATGCTGGTATTTACCGCACCACCGATGCCGGGGCAACCTGGACAAGAGTATTCAGCAGTGCGATAATTTATGACCTGGAAAAAAAGCCGGGAGATGCCAATACCTTTTATGCCTGCTCCGGTACTCAGATATATACTTCTGCTGATGCAGGGGTTACCTGGACTTCAAGAACAACCATCTCTGGTGCCAGAAGAATTGCATTGGCGGTGAGTGCTGCGAATACAAGTTTTGTGGGTGCATTGGTTGCGAAAAGCTCCGACAATGGGTTTTTGGGTTTTTACGGTTCCACTGATTCGGGAGTCACTTGGGCCTCAAGATCTACTTCTCCGAACTTGTTGGGTTGGAATCCCACCGGCAATGATTCTGGTGGGCAAGGCTGGTACGACTTGTGCCTGAGCATAGATCCCGCCAATGCCAATAACATCTATGTTGGCGGCGTGAATACCTGGAAATCTACCAATGGTGGCACTTCATGGGCGATCAATACCATGTGGTATGCTACAGGATCGACACCCGAAGTACATGCCGATAAGCACGATATTGCTTTTCAAAACAATTCTACCCTTTTCCAGTGCAATGATGGGGGCATCTACAAGTCTACTAATGGCGGTTCTTCCTGGACAGATTTGACCAATGGAATGTCTATCAGTCAGATGTACAAAATTGGCGTTTCTCAAACCGATACCAAAGTTATTGCAGGATTGCAAGACAATGGTACCAAACTCAAAAGCACAGCCAATACCTGGGCAGACAAAATTGGTGGGGATGGGATGGATTGTGCCATCGACCCCAGTAATAGCAACATCATGTATGGCGAATTGTATTATGGCGATATTTACCGCTCTACCAATGGAGGATCAGGCTGGTCAGCAATTGCTCCCGATATCGGCTTTGAAGGGGCTGGCTGGGTAACTCCGTTTGCCTTGGCACCCAGTGCTCCTGCTACGATTTACATTGGCTATGAAAACCTGTACAAGTCAACCAACAATGGAACAAGCTGGACAAAAATGACCAATGGGGTTACTGGCGGCTATATCATCAACAATATTGCGATTGCTCCCAGCGATGCCAATGTAGTTTACTTTAGCTCTGATCAGTATTTGAATACCGGTGGTAATTTGTACAAAACCACCGATGGTGGATCTACCACAACGACCTTGACCAAACCCAATTCATCGGGGTACATCAATGGCATTGCCATCGACAACACCAACCCAAACAACGTGTGGGTATGCATGGGTGGTTATTCTGCGGGGCTGAAAGTATACAAGTCTACCAATGGAGGATCAAGCTGGACGAATGTCAGCGGCACTTTACCCAACCTCCCTGCCAATTGCCTGGCGTATGCCAATGGCAGCAATGGGGCACTCTATCTGGGGATGGACGTAGGTGTTTACTACATCGACAATACCCTTTCAGACTGGGTTCCATTCAATACAGGCTTACCCAATGCAGAAGTTTTTGACTTGGAAATTCAGTATGCAACCAGTACCATCAAGGCGGGTACTTATGGAAGAGGACTTTGGGAATCGCCATTGTTTGTAAGTCCGGATTCAACCTTAACCGTATCTCCCACTTCCCAAACACCGAGTTCTTCCGCTGGAAGTTTTTCCATTACGGTAACTTCCAATGTAGACTGGTCGGCGTCTTCTGATGCCGGATGGTTGACGGGGTCACCCACTTCTGGTAGCAACAATGGAACCGTAACAGCAACTTACACAGCGAATACCACCGGGGTAGCGCGTACAGGAAGCATCACGTTCACAGCCGGAACTTTGACTCAGACAGTTACTGTTACGCAGGCTATTCCTGTAGAAATATCGGTAAGCCCAACTACGCAATCAGTCAGCCCTCCTGCTGGCAATTTTGCCATTGACCTAAGCTCAAATACAGCCTGGACGGTCAGTTCCAATGCGGTCTGGTTAACGGCTTCGCCTACTTCGGGTGCCAGCAATGCCAGTGTTACGGCTAATTTCACTGCCAATACTGGTGCCGCGCGCACAGGTATCCTTACATTCAGTGCAGGTGGAGTAATGCGTACGGTTACCGTAACCCAAGCTACCCCTGCTCTGACGGTTTCTCCAACAACCCAAGCTGCAGCTGCCGCAGCAGGAAATTTTGCCATTACTTTGACTTCCAATGTAAACTGGACGGTTTCCTCCAATGCAATGTGGTTAACTGCTTCTCCAACATCAGGAAGCAATGACGGATCAATTACGGCAAGTTATACCGCCAATACCGGAGCAGCACGCACTGGTGTACTCACCTTCAGCGGAAGTGGACTAACCCGTACGGTAACGGTTACTCAGGCTACACCAAATTTGGCTGTAACGCCTGCCACGCAAAGCGTGTCACCTATAGAGGGAAGTTTTGCCATCACCTTGACTTCCAATGTAGCATGGACAGTAAGTTCCAATGCGGCTTGGCTAAGTGCAGGTGATGCATCGGGTAGCAACAATGCAACCGTAAACGCGAATTTTGCGGACAATACGGGAGCCAGTTCTCGCAGTGGAATATTGACTTTCAGCGGAGGAGGACTTTCCCGTACAGTGACGGTCACCCAGGCTGCCCCAACCTTGACGGTAACGCCAACGACTTCGGCGCCAACTCCAGCGGCAGGTAGTTTTGCCATCACCCTGACTTCCAATATACCCTGGACGGTTAACTCCAGTGAAGCGTGGTTGACTGTAACTCCAACCTCCGGCAGCAACAATGGCACATTAACGGCAAGTTATACCGCCAACACGGATGCTGCCAGAACCGGGATTCTAACCTTCACGGGCGGCGGATTGACGCGTACAGTGACGGTAACCCAAGCTGGGCCAAACTTGTCGGTAACGCCCACAACTCAAGCACGCACTTCTGCACTTGGAAGCTTCACCACCACGCTTACTTCGAATGTGGCCTGGACAGTAACGTCTGATGCGATTTGGTTGACGACCACCGTCAGTTCAGGCAGCAACAATGCTACAATAACGGCCAATTACACCGCCAACACAGGCGATGAACGTACTGGAGTACTGACCTTTACAGGTGGGGGCATTACCAGAACCGTAACAGTCACTCAAGCAGCACCACCAATTTTGACGGTATCGCCCAATACCCAAGCAGTTTCCGCAGCAGCTGGAAATTTCCAGATTGCGCTTACTGCCAATGTTGCCTGGACGGTTGCTTCCAACTCAGCATGGTTAACAGCTTCTCCTACTTCAGGCAGCAACAATGGTTCGGTCACTGCAAATTTTACAGGAAATACAACAGCAGCAGCCAGAACAGGAATACTTACCTTCACGGGAGGAGGACTCACGCGTACGGTCACTGTCACCCAGGCGGCTCCGACTCTTGCGGTAACGCCTGCTACCCAAGCTGTACCTGCCTTGTCTGGAAGTTTCGCTATCTCCCTTACTTCCAATGTCAACTGGACGGCTTCCTCCAATGCAGCATGGCTGACCACTTCCCCCACATCAGGCAGTAACAATGGATCAATTACCGCAAATTATACTGCAAATACGGGTATTGCCCGCACTGGGACGCTTACCTTCTCGGGTGGAGGACTCAATAGAACGGTAGTTGTAACTCAGGCAGCCCCATCCTTGACAGTAAGCCCAGCTACTTCGGCAGCTACCGCAGCGGCAGGCAGTTTTGCCATCGCGGTGACTTCCAGCATCAATTGGACAGTAGCTTCCAATGCGGTATGGTTGACGGCCTCAACGGCCAGTGGCACCGGGAATGCTACAGTTACTGCGAATTATACCGGCAATACAGGTGCATTGCGAACAGGGGTGCTGACTTTTACTGGAAATGGAATAACCCGAACAGTAACAGTCACCCAGGCAACCCCAACCTTGGCCGTAACACCAACGACTCAATCGCCAACTGCGGCAGCAGGTAGTTTTGTGACTACCCTTACCTCGAATGTAGCCTGGACGGTCAGCTCTGATGCAGACTGGCTGACGGTAAGCCCAACTTCAGGCAGCAACAATGGCACCTTGACCGCGAGCTATACTGCCAATACGGATGCTGCTAGAACCGGGATTCTGACTTTTACCGGCGGTGGATTGACACGTACAGTTACCGTGAACCAAGCTGCCCCAACCTTGTCAGTAACCCCTACAACGCAGTCTCGTACTTCGGCGGCTGGTAGCTTCACCACCACACTTACTTCGAATGTGGCCTGGACGGTAGTTTCAGATGCGGTATGGTTAACAACAACGGTCAGTTCTGGAAACAACAATGCTACAGTGACTGCCAATTACACGGCCAATACAGGAGAAGCCCGTACGGGTATTCTGACCTTTACGGGTGGAGGTGTTTCAAGAACGGTAACAGTAACCCAGGCAACACCGCCTATTTTGACAGTATCGCCTACTACGCAAGCATTTTCCGCAGCCGCTGGGAATTTCCAAGTTGCGCTTACTGCCAATATTGCCTGGACGGTAGCTTCCAACGCAGCGTGGTTAACCGCTTCCCCTACTTCAGGTAGCAACAATGGCACGGTCACAGCCAATTTTACGGGGAATACCGGATCCGCAAGAACAGGTATACTTACCTTCACCGGAGGTGGACTCACCCGTACTGTCACAGTAAGCCAGGCGGCTCCGACTCTTGTTGTAACGCCAGCTACCCAGGCGGTACCTGCCTTGTCTGGAAGTTTCTCTATCACGCTTACTTCCAACGTCAATTGGACGGTTTCCTCCAATGCAGTATGGCTGACCACTTCCCCAACATCGGGCAGCAACAATGGCAGCATTACTGCCAATTATTCCGCCAACACTGGTGCAGCCCGTACCGGGAGGCTTACATTCTCTGGAAATGGCATCAGCAGAACAGTGACCGTAACCCAAGCTGCCCCAACGTTGACAGTTAGTCCAACTACTTCGACGCGCACGGCAGCTGCAGGCAGTTTTGCCATTGCGCTGACTTCCAACATCAATTGGACAGTAGCTTCCAATGCGGTATGGTTGACCACTTCCCCTACCTCGGGAACGGGCAACACTACAGTAACCGCCAATTATACGGGCAATACAGGAGCATTGCGTACGGGCATACTGACCTTCACTGGAAGCGGAATTACCCGTACAGTAACGGTCACCCAAGCTGCCCCGACCTTGGCGGTAACTCCAGCTACTCAATCGCGTACCACTGCGGCAGGAAGTTTTACCACCACCCTTACTTCGAATGTGGCCTGGACGGTGAGTTCCAATGTAACCTGGCTGACGACAACAACTTCTTCAGGATCCAACAATGCTTCGGTCATTGCAAACTACACTGCCAATCTAACAGCGGTTAGGGTTGGTATACTGACATTTACAGGTGGAGGTCTTACCCGGACAGTGACCGTAAATCAAGCTGGATTACCTGCATATTTAATCGTATCTCCGCTGATTAAATCAGTAGTAGCTACTGCAGATACTTTTCAGTTTTCGGTTGTCTCAAACATTCCATGGACAATGGGCAACTCAGGCACCTGGTTGATGCCCGGAATTGCAGGGGGTAACAACAACGGCACTGGATTTGCATATTTTCAGCAAAACAACAACAGCTTGATGCGCAGAGATACGGTTTATGTTTCAGGTTTGGGAATCACGCGTAAAATCGTGGTTACTCAGGATGAAGGCAGTGCTGCTGGCGTTACTCTGGAAGTTGAATCCAACGCAATCAGTGCTGCTGCTACAGCGGCTATGGTGAGTGATTCGATTACTTCAAATGGATGTTGGACAATTAGCGAAAGCGCTTCCTGGATCATGTCTGGTGTATCTGAAGGATCGGGTAATGCCAAAATTACGTTGTTCTTGCAGCCCAATACTACTGGAACATCTCGATCTGCGGTCGTGACGGTTTCTACCAACGGCATTTCCCGTTCGATTACCATTACTCAAGGTGCAGCTACTAGCTCAAAAAGCTCCGCAGCCACACTGGATGAGTTTGTCAGGGAGTTGACCTTTACTACCAAGTCAGATGCAAGGATCCCCAGAATTGAGTTGTACCCCAATCCTGCTCAGAACATGGTGAATTTGGTATTCGACGCACTTGACAACCGTGATCAGAGCCCGCGTTTGGTGGTATTTGATGGTATGGGACGAATAGTGGTGCAAAAGGAAAACACCAGCAATTTGCAGCAATTGGATGTGAGCAACTTTGCTACGGGAATGTACATTTTCAATTTCTACTTGTCGGATAACAAGATCATCAACAAGAAATTGATTATCAATAGGAATTAGTGAAAAGAAAAGCACCTATTACATCTCAACAACCGGCACTTCGGCTTCGCTCAGTGACCGCTTAAGATGTACTAGGTGCTTTTCTCAATTACATAGCCAGAATTCCCGCCATCTTCAGCAACTGATTGTTGATGGTTTTTTCGCTAAAAATAGCCTCTTTAAATGGGGTATAAACGATCCCATCGTTGACAATACCGGCCATTACGTCGGCACGGCCTTCCACCAGACCTTCTATTGCCGCGTGACCCATGCGACTAGCCAGCATGCGATCTTGGTGGCTAGGAGAACCTCCGCGTTGCAAGTGACCGATTACAGCTACACGAATATCGAAAGATCCGGGAAGCAGTTCGTTTACTTTGGCTGCAATTTCGTTGGCATTGCCCAATTTGCTGCCCTCGGCAACGATGACCAGGCTGAACAATTTTTTGCGTTTGGCACTGCGTTGAAGCACATTGACCACATCCTCAATGGTGGTATCAATTTCAGGAGTGACTACACTTTCTGCACCACTGGCAATTCCCGTATGTAGGGCAATGTATCCTGCGTGACGCCCCATGACTTCGATAAAGAACACCCGATCATGAGAATCGGCAGTATCCCGAATTTTGTCTACTGCATCGATTGCAGTGTTGACAGCAGTATCAAAGCCGATGGTATAATCGGTGCCATAAAGGTCATTGTCGATGGTACCTGGCAAGCCAATGATGGGCACGTTGTGTTCCTGCGCAAAAATATTTGCACCAGTAAACGTACCATTGCCGCCGATGGCAATACAAGCATCAATGTCGAAGGCTTTTAAGGATTCATAAGCGGTTTTGCGGCCTTCTGGCGTCATAAACCGTTTGCTCCTTGCCGTTTTGAGGATGGTTCCTCCACGATGGATGATGTTGGCCACATCTTTGCGTTCCAAACGTTTTAAATCGCCATCAATCATACCTTCATACCCACGTGAAATTCCATATACATGCAAATCGTGGTAGGAAGCGGTACGAACCACTGCACGAATAGCCGCGTTCATGCCAGGGGCGTCGCCCCCGGAAGTGAAAACGGCAATGCGTTTAATGTTTGATTTCATCTCTTGTAGCTACTTGTTGGGTTATCCAAAGGATTCATGTGTAGTTCAACCTACGCGCACAAATCCGTAGGGTTATTTTTCACGATTCAACTCATGATTCCGGTGGAATTGCACCAAATTGTCAATGGGCTTCAAGATAAATACTCCCGGCTTCATTCCACGTTCTTCCAGAATAATTTTTACAATATCCTGGAAGTAGTAGGCTACCGACCCAATAAAATGGATAGGCATGGAAAGGTGACCAGGGTATTTGCGCACGTTGCGGTCTATGAATTCAGTAAAAGATTGGTAAATCAACTTCTGGATGAAAAAGTGGTTGCGATGCTCCCCCAAAAACTTGGTAAACGAAGCCAGGTAAACATTGGGTTGTGGCTTGCTGTAAACGTTGTCCAAAATTTCGTCTTTCCCTCCAGGGATATATTCTTCAAAAGCTTTAAACAGATCGGGTGGAAGTTCTCGGTAGAAATAAGCCCGAACCAGGGCTTTGCCCAAATGGGCGCCACTGCCTTCATCTCCAACAAAAAAGCCCAGATTGGTTACGTTGTCGGTAACATCTTTGCCATCAAACAGGCAAGTATTGGAACCTGTGCCAATGATGCAGGCAATACCGGGTTCACTGCCACAGGTAGCGCGTGCTGCTGACAACAAATCGTGCTCTACTTCCACATGTGCGTTGGGAAAAAGACGGCGCAAGGCCCGTGCAATCGTTTCTGCCTTGTCATGATCCCATACTGCCGTACCATAATAATACATGGCAGTTACGGAGGTTAACTCTACCTGGTGTTTGTCCAGTTCCTCTTTGCTTTTTTCGTAAATGAGGTCTTCGCTATGGTAAAGTGGATTGAAACCCATGGTGTGCAGCAAAAGAGCTCCTTCATCGGTTAAAAGCATCCAATCCGTTTTGGTGGATCCACTATCGGCTACAATGATCATAGGTGTCAGAGCGGTTTAAAGACTGTTTTTTGAATGAATACGGCAGTAAAGGTAGTGTAAAAGCTACACTAAGCTAAAAATGAAGGTGACTTTTTTGGAAAAACAAAAAGTTTATTTAAATTTTGTTTATTTATTTTTTTGTTTTACTTTTGTTGAAACAAAAAATGTTGCTGCCATGAAACAAACGCATACTTATTCAAATTACTCCAATGCTTCTTTTTTTTCACCTGTACGTCAAGCAGTTGAATGGGCTTCACGAAATTGGTTTAACGCCATTTTACTTTATCTGGCGGGCCATCTTTTGTTTCAAAGAGACCTAAGTCTTCAAATCAATATGGATGGAGTAGGTGCCAATAAGTCTGCTGCGGCGCCCTATTCCAGCCCTACTAGCCTGGAGAATGCATCACAAACGCAACAAGCGACCTTTGTACCGGCGATCAACATCAGTCAGTTGGTACAGAAGAAAATTCCTGCCCCGACAACAACAACAGTTACATCGACACCCACAAAAGGCAAAGAGCCTACCTTTAGTGTATCTAATCTGACCCCTGCCTTGAGTCCGGACTATGCCAAACGAAAAGGAATTGATCCTGGCGTGTTTGCGGATAAAGAACAAGTGCTGCAAGACTACGTTCAAAAATATGCACCTGCTGCCATACGTGCCATGCAAAATTATGGTATCCCTGCTAGTATAACCTTGGCACAGGGTCTTCTGGAATCCAATGCCGGAGGTAGCAAGTTGGCCAGAGAATCAAACAATCATTTTGGGATCAAGTGTCGGCGCAAATGTCGGGGTTGCACCTGCCGAAATTATACGGATGACGATGTTTTTGACATGTTTCGGGTCTTTGAATCGGTTTGGGAAAGCTATGAAGAACACTCGGTTTTATTGACTAGTCCAAGGTACAAGCACCTGCAAAAATTTGGCACAGACTACAAAAGCTGGGCTTACGGACTCAAAAGAGCGGGATATGCAACCGACAAAACTTATGCACAAAAGTTGATCCGCATCATTCGGAACATGAATTTGGATCAATACGATCTTTGATGAACGGGTTTAAATCAGCAAGGGTTGTTTAGGGAAGCCCCCTAAACAACCCTTGCTTGTTCATACAAAACTGGATTCTCTATCTTTTGAAGCCTTCTGGCATCTTAAAATCTTTCTGAAATACCGACCAGGGCGTTTCTTTGTACTTACCCGATCCGAAATAAGATGAAATCATCAAGAGTTCTTCTGCATTGCGGAATCCTGGGATGGGCTGAATGATGTCCATGCTTTCGTCCAGGAACACCATAGAAGGAAAACTCAAGTGACCACGTAAAAATTCTTCCGCCAACTCGTGATGCCCGCTTTTGGTGCTGCGTACGTACCGAAACTCTTTCCCTTTGTATTCGAGAGGTTCTTTTGATTCAGCATCAAATTTTACAAGGTAAAAATTCTCGTTGAGGTATTTTGCCACGAAAGGGTTGGTAAATGTTTCCGCGTCCATTTTTTTACACCAGCTACACCAATAGGTAAAAACATCCACCAAGATTTTCTTTTTTTCCTTTTTGGAAAGTTCTATGGCTTCTTCCCATGAAATCCAGTTGACCGATACGACCTGTGTTCTGGTAGGTGTCCGTGGGGCAATTCCCTTTGCGGTTACCCCAGGTTTTGGTGTAGTTCCTTTCTTGTTCAGGATATTTTCCTGCGAAAACGCCGCTGTTAGATTTAAGCCAATCAACATAACCATGGCCAAACACGCTCCCAATCTGCTCATTTCAGACAGTATTTGATTTTGTACAACAAAAATAGTAAATGTTGGCGACCCATACACCTACTCTAATAAAAGACTCCCATAGAACACATCTGTCACCAAAAATATGCTTCCAATTTTCGATTTTAAAACATCTTTAACTTCTCGTGGGGGCGATAAAAAAAGTCAGTGTTTCATTTTGTCCCACTACTTGTCATTTTTGTAAACGTTTAGCATGTCTTTTCCTACACGGAAAGATTGCTGAATTGGAGCGGGAAGGGTAGGAGCGGGGATGCCGCCAGGCAGATTGGTTTTACCTATGAGTACGCGGGCTTCATCCCACAAATTTTCGGCAATTAAGCCTTCTAAAACTTTTGCGCCGCCTTCCACCAGAACAACTCCCAGCTTATACTCTTTCCACAACCTTGCCAACAATACGGACCAAAAGCTGGAATCAAAAGTCATTTGCAGGTATTGCACCCTTGAATTTTCGTTATCGGGTGGCGTTTTCTCGGTGATCAGTATGGTAGGATGTCCATCTGATAAGACATTAAGGTGTGAGGGCAACTTCAATTCCCGATCCAGTACAATGCGTAGCGGAGATTTTCCAAAATAATGGCGATTGTCCAATTGGGGATCATCGATCAGTGCCGTAGCAGTACCCACTAAAATCGCATCTGCTTCCATGCGCCAGCGGTGAACCAAACGTTTGCTGGTGGGCTGAGTGATCCAAAATTGCTTTCCATCCAATGGTGCGAAAAAACCATTGGCAGTTGCTGCCATTTTGAGTACAACATATGGTCTCTCTTGTGTAACGGCAATATTTCGGGTTGCGGCCAAGGCTTTTCCTTCTGCCTCCAAAATTCCGGTTACCACTTCTACTCCTTGTGCCCGCAATATTTCAACACCTTTACCTCGCACCTCGGGACTGAGGTCTAAACAAGAAATGACAACTTTAGGGATTTTCTCCTGAAGAATCAAATTGGTACAAGGTGGAGTTTTCCCAAATATGCAACAGGGCTCCAAAGAAACATAAAGAGTAGAGTAGGGGATAAGCTCCCGATCAGCGGGCAAAACAGAGGCCAAGGCATTCACTTCAGCATGTGCCCCTCCGTATCGCTGGTGAAAACCTTCTCCAATGATTCTTCCCGAGTGTACCAGTACTGCGCCAACCATGGGATTGGGAGATACCGATCCGGCGCCCATTCTCGCGAGGTCAAAGCACCTTTTAATAAAGTTTTTTTGCTCTTTTTCCATATTTTTTTGTGCTTTAGCTGATTAACGACAAAGAAAAATATAGCCTTTACCTAAATATTGTTGAATAAATGTTAATCATTTTTTGAAATTATTTATCTTTAGTGCTGTAAAATCCAGCCCATTGAACTAAGAGGGTCCATCGCCTGCTGCAAAAGGTCAAAAACTTCAATTAAATTACAATCCCGAGCTTGTTGATTTCCCCAAACCTGACACCAAGGACATCTGACTGTATTGACTGTGATCTAGTGAAGTAAAATTGGTTTACCATTCTTTGCCTTTATTTGAATAACTAAAATTTTGAGAGCGTGCTTTACAAAGTTAAACTGAAAAACGCAGAGGAGTCTGTCCTTTTGGATGACAAAATCTACGAGTTTCTTACCACCGACCCGTATCTTGTTAAGGTAGATTTTATCAACAATCTCCGAAGGCATTCCAGTGGATGCGCAGTTTTCCAAAAAACCTGGAAAAAAGCCGATGGAGGATACAAAACCGAAACCATTTACCTGCACAAATTGGTTGCAGAAAAGTTTTTGGTGGATACAAAAGGTGGTGACAAGAACCTGGTAGGTGCCAAAAATGGCAATAAATTAGATTGCCGTCTGGAAAATCTAATTTACCGGTCTCGTTCTGTGGCTAGTCGAAAACGCAAAACCAGCAGTAAAGTTGGTTACACTGGTGTCTACAAAGAAAACAACCGCTACCGCGCAGTGATTTCGGTTAACCGAAAATCGGTGCACATTGGTATGTTTGCTACAGCCGAGGAAGCGGCCATGGCCTACAATAAAATGTCTCGTAAACTATACGGCAACGACGGCAAATTAAATGCCATTAAATCAACCCGTAAAGGGGAAGAGGATACGCCTATCGACCTTTCTGAAATCATTGAAGTGCCAAACACCGGAATAAAATCCAAACGAGGAAGAAAGCCCAAAAATTTCGTGCCCTAAAAGGCATTCCGCGCCTGAAATAACATTTGTGTTTCAGGCGCGTTCTTTTATGGCTTTGGTCATTTCTCTTTTCCCAGGTGGCCCGGGTAAAGGCTCTACCTTAAACCCCACCGCTTTCAGCGAACGTTTGAACTCCCCTTTTGCACAATACGTCACCAGTATTCCTCCTGGTTGCAATGCACCATACATCTTTTTCATGATGGCCTCTGTCCACAATTCGGGTTGAACGGTTGGAGCAAATGCATCGAAATAAATCAGGTCGAAAACTGGCTCGAAAGGAAGTTCTTCCAAATCGCCCAATCGTTTCTTTAGGGAAAAATCTGCGGATAGATGAATGTCTTTTTCCCAGGCACAGCTGTGCATAGTTGAGAACAATTCTCCAAGATCTTCGCCATCAAGCAATTCGGGATAATTGAGGTTCTGCGCTTCCGTTTGAGTAATTGGAAATCGCTCAATTGATTCGTAGTATACCTGGATTTGCCGTTTGGCCATTTCCTGATAGGTCAACAACACATTCAGTCCAGTACCAAAGCCGATTTCCAAAATAGAAAGCTGATCGGGAACATGAAACAGCAATGGCATCAAACCTGCCTGGATGAAAACATGGCGAGATTCGGTAATAGCTCCATACTTGGAGTGATAGCTCACGCCATATTGGGCTGCTGTAATAGAGTGTGAACCATCTTGTGTTACAAAGATTTCATTGATTGCCTCGGCCTCATCCATCGTTTTCCAATCCTATGCAATGCCTAGAAAAACAATGAAATAACCATTTTTATGGCATCAGCAATCAGATCCGTAAAGGAAAAGTTGGAAGGACAACCATATCCACGGTTGCAAGAAAAGGTCAGCGCGATCACAACGCAAGCCAACACAATGTTTTGAGACTTTTTGATTTGGATTTTCATATCTTCAAAGGATTTACAATTTGTCTAAACAAAAGCAGAGCAATATGGTTTTATTTTAGAGCTTTGCTTTTCGATACAAAAGTAGAGAATTTTTCTATTTTTGCTGCTTCCAAATCACTTCCAGTTTGGGAAAATGATAAAATTGACAAAACCTGCGTATGATTAGAGAACTTGCGCTTCGCGACGCACTGCGAGAAGCATTAATAGAAGAAATGCGTCGGGACGAAACCGTCTTCTTGATGGGAGAAGAGGTAGCCCAATACGATGGTGCTTATAAGGTGAGCAAAGGATTATTGGATGAATTTGGTGCCAAACGCGTCATTGACACTCCCATTGCAGAACTTGGTTTTACAGGTATTGGTGTTGGGGCTGCTATGAATGGGTTGCGTCCGGTGATTGAATTCATGACCTGGAATTTTGCCATTCTTGCCTTTGACCAAATTGTGAACAACGCGGCCAAAACCTTGTCTCAATCTGCGGGTCAATTCAATTGCCCGATTGTTTTCCGTGGTCCTTCTGGTTCGGCAGGTCAATTGGCACAACAGCACTCTCAAACTTTTGAGAGCTGGATGGCCAACGTTCCTGGTTTGAAAGTCATTTCCTGCATTGATCCTGCTGATGCAAAGGGCTTGCTTAAGTCTGCCATCAGAGACAATAATCCGGTGTGCATCATGGAATCCGAAATCCTGTATGGACACAAAGGGCCAGTGCCTGAAGGTGAGTACCTGGTACCCATTGGCAAAGCGGCCATTCGGAGGGAAGGAACAGATGTAACGCTCATTTCCTACAACAAAATGACTTTGGTGGCATTGGATGCTGCGGTTGAACTGGCAAAAGAGGGGATTTCTGCGGAAGTCATCGATTTGCGTACAATTCGCCCATTGGATGTAGAAACCATCATCAATTCAGTGAAAAAAACCAACCGTTGCATTATTGTAGATGAAGCATGGCCTTTCGCTAGTGTTTCTTCTGAAGTGGCATATACGGTGCAGAAATTTGCGTTTGATTACCTCGATGCTCCGGTAATCCGGGTGAGTTCAGCAGATACCTCACTGCCTTATGCGGCGGCTTTCGTGGAAGAATACTTGCCCAATCCAAGTAAGGTGGTAAAAGCGGTGAAGGAAGTGATGTACGTGAAAGGTTGATACATCTTGAACTCACATTACGCATATTAACCGCAGAGTAACGGAGTTGACGCAGAGTTGCGCGGAGTTTTTTTCAGTACATAGGAGTTTGCCACCTGCGGTGGCTGGAGATTTTACTCCAAAAGGATTTTGCTTCAATCAAGTATATTGCTGTGACTTGATTGAACCAACAAACCAAACTTCAACAACGGCGACCTCCGCGGCCTCTCCGCACCGAAGGTGCCTCTAAAAACTCCGCGAACCTCTGCGTCAACTCCGTTACTCCGCGGTTAATATGCCTGAGGTGAGCCAATCATTAAGTCTTTACAATCCTCTCAGAACCTCAACCCCAAATGAGGCTGCGAATTGTCAATGATCAAAAGCTCCATGATGTTATCGCGGTTCAATACGCCAATCAATTGATTGTTTTCAAAAATCGGGGCAATTTCTACATTTTCATCGGTCATTTGGTCATACACTTCGTCTAATTGCATCTCTGGTTCGAGGCGCAGTACTACTTTATTCATCACCTCACTTAGCACGGCTTCTTTGCCAAAATGCCCAAGTCCTTCGATCATCTCGTTGCGATTGAGCGTGCCGACTACTGCGTCATTTTCCACTACGATGAATTCTTTTTCCTGACCATCCAAAAGCATTTTTACTGCTGTACCGATCGTATCGCTGCTTTGCAATGGAGAAAAATGGTGCATGATGGCATCCCGCACTTTGTATTTCACCAGTGCAGAACGGGTGGATTCGTAATTGCCTTCGGCTCCTGCACCCAGGTAGATAAATACGCCAATGAATACCATCCAGATGTTGCCAGTACTTGGAATAAGCCCATACAATACAAATCCAATGGCCAACAATTGACCAATGCGCACAGCCAGATTTGTGGCTTTGTACCGTCCGTATTTCATGGCCAACAATGCCCTTAGCACCCGACCACCGTCCATTGGGAAGGCTGGAATCAGGTTGAAAGAAAACAACATCACATTGGTGGTAAATAGGCTGTACACCATATTGTCATTGCTAACCGGACTCCACCAATCGGAAAATGCAGGAACATGGCCACTGATTCCCAAAAAAAGCAAAAATCCCAATGCCAAAACAAAGTTGACCGCAGGGCCGGCGAGCGCAATCAGCATTTCTTGCCAGGGTTTTTCGGGAATGTGTTCCATTGCAGCAACGCCGCCAATAGGGAGAAGGGTGATGTGATTGGTTTTTACGCCAAATCTTTTGCCCATCAAGGCATGGCCAAATTCGTGCAGGAGTACAAAGAGGAACAATAAAATAATGAACCAAAAGCCATTAAGATTGCCTCCTTCGAGATTGACACTGCGGAGACCTCCAACCAAAACGCCAACCAGCAGCACGATAAACGTCCAATGCAAGTATACTTCGATGCCAGCAATTTTGGCAATTTTGAGCGACCATTTCATAATTAACCTGGTTTGAATTAGAGCAAATAAACCTCAATTTACAAAACCAAGTCCATGGAAGTTCATTCTTTGGGCAAATTCTTCTGTTGCTGTTGCTGTTCTACAGGTTTTTGTTTGAATCTCGGACTCTTAAAAGTGAAGCCTTTTCTTTCCAAATCAAGATTTGCGGCCTCGATCAAGGCTGGATCAAGATTTTTTTTATAGCGTTCCAGGCTATCACTGGCCTTTTCAGCACCAACGAGATCTTCAATTTTTACGTGGGCAATAAAGCTGTTGTTCAGTGCTATTGTATCGCGGTGGTTTTTGACCAGCAATTTGTCATAGTACGGAATGGATTTTTTGTACTGCTTGGCACTTACATGCGCATTGGCCAAAGTCATGGTTGCCATAGCTTCCGTGTTTTTGACTTTAGGATTATTAGAGGCAACAATGGTTTTATCCTTAGAAATTTCTTTGAAAGCATTTTCTGATTCGGCAACTGCTCCGGGGTCGTTGTTCATCACCAAAACCCGAGAGGCGATGATCAGCGCTGCTTGCTTGATACTCGCTTGGAAATTTCCTTGTTCTCTAAATTGCAGCAAGCTGTCCAACCTATTGCGCTCCTTGCGATCAATGTTCGGGGCATAAAAATTGATTTCTACCGATGTATCGCTGAATACGCGGCCCCAAATCACCATTTTTGCCGTACAATTTTCAACCAGTGATTTTGAAAAAGAAGCGTCAATCAAGCCTTTGTAACCTTCAATGAGTGTCGCATCCGCCTGAAACCCATTGCGGTCAAAAATGACGTCCAATTCACTGACCAAAAACTGATCAGAATTATCCGGAATTCCCGTGCGGGTTGTAAAGTCAAATACGGCAATGGTGTATTTGGCTTCAGGCGCAAAAGAAGGACAGTCAATGGGGAGTTTGCCGACTACCACCTGCGAGGTATCAACAGGTTTGAAGGGGTCAACTGGGTCTTGTACTGGAGGCTTTATGGAGAATACACGGAACAGCAGCACAATCGCCAACATCAAGCCTGCTCCAATTGCGCCATACAGCAACCATTTTTTGCGAGCTGAAGCTGGGGAAGTGGAGGCTCCTTTTTCCAGAAATTCCAGAATTTCCAGAATCTTGTTGACCGTTTTGTTGTTGGCCAAACGAATCTGATCCTCCGTAAGCAAACCTTGGAGTTCTCTTTCTTTTAATTGGTTGTATTCACTCTGGGTAACTTTAGCCGCACGATCCAATGCGGAAAACTGATCGTTCTGGCTTTCCAGAAACGCTACTAATTTTTCCAAAGCTTCATCCAGATTACCCTCAGCGACCAATGCTTTGATTTCAGTTTTCATCACCAAATATTTTGTAGGGTTAGTCATTGTTTGAAAATAGGAAATGGAAGACAGCAAAAAATGCAATTGCTTACATTTCGATGACATTTCTACCCTATAACACCAATTCTTCAAAAAGTAACGTAAAATAGAGCATGTTTCACAAACTCTTAACTCAAGAAGCTATAAACTCTCCAGAATAGTTAAGAATTTTATAGAACTTTCAACAATCAACCAACTTATGAGATCAAAACATCTGAATTTCTGCGTTTTAGCACTAATTGCAGCACTTTTTAGTACTTGCAGTAAAAACAATCAAACTTCCTTCTCTTTGGGACGGTTTGGCCAGGTTCAAAAAGTTGAATTGCCCAATGGCTGGTCGCTCACTCCGGTAGGCGAGCAAGTTCCATTGGGTGATTTGCCGATGAATATGGTGGTATCTACCGATCAAACCCGTGCCGTAGTGAGCAACAACGGGCAATCTGGCCACAGCATCATGCTCATTGACCTGGTCAACCACAAAGTATTGCATCAAATGACCCTGCCCAAAGCTTGGTACGGCCTGGCGCTAAACAAGGCTGCCAATACCGTGTATGCTTCTGGTGGTTATGACAACATGATCCGCGTTTACAGCATCGAAAACGATAAATTCAAAGTCAAAGACAGTTTGGCACTGGCTAGCCGTTGGCCAAAAGGCGGAGCTTCCCCGGCTGGCTTGGCGCTATCTGCTGACGAAAGCCACCTGTATTGCGTAACCAAGGGTGACAGTTCTCTGTATGATTTCAACCTGGGTAGCCGTCAATTGGCTCAAAAAACCAAGTTGAAAGCTTCTGCATTTGCTTGTACCTTGGGCCCTGACGGCAAAAAACTATTCATCTCAATTTGGGGCGGATCTGCCATCAGCGTTTATGACATCGCTACAGGTAAAATTACTGCTGAAATTGCCGTAGGCTCACACCCAACCGAGATGACCTTCAGTAAAAATGGCCAGTATCTCTTTGCGGCCTGCTCTGAAGAGAACTCTGTGTCGGTGATTGATCTGACCCAAAACAAGGTAGTAGAAACCATAGTTGCTTCCTTGTATCCGAATGCTCCCGTGGGTTCTACCTCCAATTCAGTAGCCGTTTCTGAAGATGGCAATACCTTGGCCATCGCCAATGCCGACAACAACTGTGTGGCCATGTTTGACATCAGCAGCATTGGTTCCAGCAAATCCCTGGGTTTTGTACCTACTGGATGGTATCCAACTTCGGTTCGTTTTGCCAAAGGCCAAATCCTGGTAGCCAACGGCAAAGGGCTTACATCATTGGCCAACCCTGACGGGCCCAACCCTTACAAAGCTCGTGAAGATGGTACTCAGTACATTGGTGGCTTGTTCAAAGGTACTTTGTCATTTATCCCGATGCCAACCCGTGAAGAATTGCCAGCATTTACACGATTGGTGTATCAAAACACACCTTATACCAAAGACAAAGAGTTGAATGCAGCGGGCGAAGCGGGCAACCCCATTCCACGCAAAGTTGGCGATGCATCGCCCATCAAATACGTGTTTTACATCATCAAGGAAAACCGTACCTACGATCAGGTTTTTGGAGATATGAAGGAAGGCAATGGCGATCCATCGCTTTGCATTTTCCCAGACACGGTAACGCCCAATATGCACGCTTTGTCTCGCCAGTTTGTGCTGCTCGACAATTTTTACGTAGACTCTGAAGTAAGCGCAGATGGCCACAACTGGTCAACTTCGGCTTATGCCAATGACTATGTAGAAAAAACCTGGCCTACCAGCTACGGTGGTCGCGGAGGCACTTATGATTATGAAGGTTCCAAGAAGATTGCCTGGTCAAAAGGTGGTTTCCTCTGGGACAAATGCAAAGCCAAAGGTTTGAAATACCGGAGCTATGGCATTTTTGCCGATTACAACAAAACCTTCATGCCGAACCTGGAAGGCCACCTGTGCGCCAAATATCCAGGATACAATCTGGCTATACAGGATGTTTTCCGGGTTGAAAAATGGAGAGCAGATTTCGACTCGCTGGTAAACATCAACCAATTGCCGAGCATGAACTTTGTACGTTTTGGCAACGACCACACCGCAGGCGCTAGGGTAGGGGTACCGTCTCCTTCTGCTATGGTGGCCGACAATGACCTGGCGGTAGGCCGTTTTGTGGAGCACATTTCCAAAAGCAAAATCTGGAAAGAATCCGCCATTTTTGTATTGGAAGACGATGCACAGAATGGTTCTGATCACGTAGATGCGCACCGTTCTCCTTGTTTGGTAATCAGCCCATACACCAAGCAAAAGCATGTAGAGCATACCCTTTATACTACATCAAGTGTATTGCGCACCATCGAGTTGATCCTGGGTCTTTCTCCAATGAGCCAATACGACGCGGCGGCCACTCCAATGTTTGCTTGTTTCAACAAAACGCCTGATCTGAAGCCTTATCAGGCAAAAGCCAATCAGATCAGCCTGACTGCTCGGAATACCATCGACGACAAATGGTCAAAATTGTCATACCAGTTTGACCTCAGCAAAGAAGACCGTGCACCAGATTTGGCGTTCAACGAAGTGATCTGGAAAGCAGTTCGCGGCCGCAACAGTAAGATGCCAGCGCCACGCAGAAGTGCATTTGTGCGCCCGATTGAAAACGACGACGAAGACGACGAATAAGCGGTAGACTAACGCAAAAAAATGCCATGCTTGCTTTTGCAGGTGTGGCATTTTTTTTGTGCATTAACAATTTGTTTGTACCACTATTTCTAGGCGTACACTTTTTCTAGCTGAGAAAAAGGAAAAAGTTGTTTGATATTTTGGAAAAAAGAATAGGAGAAAGAATTTTGTGTTACCACACAACAAAACCAATCTCCTATGAGCCGAA
>Ga0247832_1000166_pt1 | contig 132480 bp, 141 predicted proteins | sample LaCruzMarch2015__10_FD_192407 | JGI IMG/M metagenome (GOLD analysis project Ga0247832, IMG submission 192407) | Freshwater microbial communities from meromictic Lake La Cruz, Castile-La Mancha, Spain - LaCruzMarch2015_4m | ecosystem: Environmental > Aquatic > Freshwater > Lake | place: Spain... | reverse complement strand
GCTCGCCCAGCTCATACCACGAGACCTGATACGAGCGATAGCGGGAGCCTTTCCGTCGGAGCGGATAAATTTTCACCTCGGCGGTTCCATGCCCGAAAACTTGCACGCGATTCATTCGAGATCGCGGTGGTGTCAACGTATTGCATGAAATTTTGCATGAAATGGATCCGCCATTTTCGACGTAAGTCGCTGACCTCAAGGAGGATGAGGTGGCGACCCTAACGGGATTCGAACCCATCCGGGAGTGATGGCGACCACGGTGATGGCGCGCGGCCGCAACTCGGCGGCCATCGAGCGCGTGAGCATGTTGAGCGCGGCTTTCGAGGCACCGTAGCAAGGCACAAAACCGGCGTCGGAACAACCGCATGCAGCCCGGACAAATCGAGCCCTCCTTGACACCCAAAGCCCCGCATCTAGCATAATCCTTTCCACGATGCCAACTGGCCATCCCACTTCCCGCCCATCGCGGCATGCTTGGAAGAAGAATCAGGTTTTTCGATTCCTCGCCTCGCTGCAGCTCGCCGTCATTCTGCTCGCGGTGCTCATCGTCATGAGCATCGTGGGGACCATTGCCGAGTCCAAGTTCGACTCCGACACGGCTCGCGTCTGGATTTACGAGGCCCCGTGGTTTCACCTCTGGCTGGCGCTCCTCGCGGCCAATCTCACGTGCAGCGCCTTCATGCGCTGGCCCTGGCGGCAGCACCACACGGGCTTTCTGCTCACGCATTTGGGCATGATCGTGGTCATGATTGGTTCTGTCATCGGACAAATCTGGGGCGTCGAGGGCACGATGACGCTCTTCAAGGGGGGCGAACCGGACAATGTGCTGGTGCGGCAAACCCGGCAGATGACCATCCGGGACACCGACGCGCAGCGGGCGGTGATGATTGAACTTGGGCGGCGTCCGCTGACCGTGCGCGAAGATCGTCCGGTCCCGCTTTGGAATTCGCCCGGTGGTTGGAACATCGAGGCGATCGCAAGTTCGTCCCGTTTGGTCAGCACCTTTGAGCCGGCCGCCGCGCCGGAGGGAAAACCCGCGGTGCGGGTGCGACTCCAGACCAAGGCGATGAACCAGACGATCGATCAATGGCTCCTCGTCGGCGACCGCGATCATGGGCGGATCGACCTCGGCCTCATCACGGTGGATCTGGTCGGACCCGGCGAGGAGATTCCCGCGCACGGCGGGGCCAACCGGGCCATTGTGCGGGTCGGGGCCGACCGTGGGCTGAGCGCGGAGTTGTTCTCGGGCGAACGCCGGTTGGCCGGGGCCCCGATGACCGCGGGCCAGCCGCTGGCCACGGGATGGAACGACTGGACCATCGAAGCCGTGCAGGTTCTTCCCGCCGCGAACGCCGGCTTCCGTTTTGCCCCGATTCCGGCGGGCGAGGCCGCCCCGCCCGGCCAGCCGTTGCTGGAGGGCGTGCTGGTCCGCGTGGCCCGCGGCGACACGAAGATCGAGCAATGGGTTGCCGCCGGCTGGCGCGTGGGTTTCCCCACTGGAACCTTTCCCATTGATGTGTCCTACGGATGGGAGGTTTACCGGATGCCCTTCGGTCTGGTCCTCGACGGTTTTGTGGTGGAGCGCAATGAAGGCACCGACGACCCGGCGTCGTTCCGCAGCAATCTGGCCATGGTGCTGCCGGATGGCGTCCGCGCGGCCACCGGCTCGTGCTCGATGAACCAGCCGGCCAATTATCCGGACACCTGGTGGCGTTCGATGACCGGATTGACTTACAAAATTTCGCAAGCCTCGTGGAACCCGAACGACCTGAGCCAGAGTTCGGTGCAGATTTTGCGCGACCCGGGCTGGCTGGGTAAATGGACGGGCTCGCTCGTCTTCGTCTCCGGTCTTGTCCTCTTGTTTGTTTTCCGCCGTCCGGGCGAGCACCGTCCGGCCGCACCAACCCCCGCCCCGAAGTCCCAACCCGACCTGACCCACGCCGCATGAGAATCCTCCTTGTCCTCCTTTTCGCCCTGAATGGGCCCGCGCACGCTGAAACAACAGACCTCCACCCCTGGGAGGCGCTGGTCGTGCAGGACTCGGGCCGGCGCAAACCGGTCGGCACTTTCGGCCACGAGGTTCTGGTCAAGATCGCCGGTCGGGATCCGGTTCGCACCGTGGACGGCACATCCTTCAGCGGCAGCTCCTTCGCCTTTTCCATGCTCTTCGCCACGCGCGAGTGGAAAGACGAGCCGGTTGTTCTCATCTCCTACCGCCCGCTGGTCGAGCAACTCGGGCTCGACCCGGCGCGCAAACTTTTTTCCCGCAAGGAACTGGCCGGCGCGGCCAATCTTACCCGTCTGGGCCAGGAGGCGGCCGCGCTCCGGCAATCCGGGCAGCCGGTGCCGCGGTTGAACAGCGAGGCCCAAACGGTGCTCGGGCGGATCCAGCTCTTCGACGCCCTCGGTGCAACCACCGCGTTCCTCCTCGCCCCTCCTCCGCCGGGATCGCCCGCCGGGGCGGCCTGGCTTTCGATCGACCAGTTGGCCGCGGCGTATCCGCCGGAAAAAGCCGGACCGATCCTGCAGGACCTGCGCGGGCTCAACCTCGCGGTGCGGGGAGGCAGCGCGGAAGATTTCGCCGCGGCGGCGGAACGATTGACGACCGACCTTCGGGCGCTCAATCCGGAGGTCTATCCGTCGGTCCCGACGATCGAACGCGAGTTGTCCTACAACCGGCTCAAGCCCTTCGATGCGGCGATGTGGCTGTTTGCCGGCGCGATGCTGCTGCTCGTCGTCGGCGCGCGGCACGGTTGGCGGCGCTGGCTCTTGGGTGGCGGCGTGGCCGTCACCGTGGCCGGCTTCGTCATCATGGTTTACGGCATCCTTCTCCGTGTTCTTATTGCCGGACGCGCCCCCGTGACAAACATGTATGAGTCGGTCATCTGGGTTGCCATGGGCACGGTGCTCTTTGGTTTGGTCTTCTATGCGATTTATCGCAACCGGCTCATGCTGCTGAGCGCGCTGCCGGTGAGTTTTCTCTGCCTCCTCCTTGTGCGCAGCCTGCCCGTGGCCATGCCCAGCCGACTCGATCCGCTCGTTCCGGTGCTGCGCGACAATTTCTGGCTCACCGTTCACGTCCTGACCATCACGCTCAGTTACGCCGCGTTTGCCCTCGCCCTCGGCTTCGCCCATGTCGTGCTTTGGCAATACATCCGCAACCCGCACACCGCCGGGGCACTGCGGCAGCTGCACACCTGGCTCTACCGCATGATGTTTGTCGGCCTCATCTTCCTCGCCGCCGGGACGATCCTTGGCGGCGTCTGGGCCAATTACAGCTGGGGTCGTTTCTGGGGATGGGACCCGAAGGAAACTTGGGCCCTTATCGCCCTGCTCATGTATGTCGTCGCCATCCACGGCAAAATGGCCGGTTGGTGGGGCGATTTCGGCATCGCCGTGGCGGCCATTGTCAACTTCGCCGGCATCATCATGGCTTGGTATGGCGTCAACTACATCCTCGGCGCCGGCCTCCACAGCTACGGCTTCGGCGTGGGCGGAGAAGGCTACATCCTCGCCTTCCTCGCCGCCGAGGCAGCCTACGTCTTGCTGGCCGCATTCCGACGGCGTGGGGCAGCCCACTTGGCGCCGGCCACTACGCCCGGCTGGCGTGAATCTTCAGGTGCAGGTGAATGATGTCGTTGACCACGTGCTGACCGAGGAAACGGAAAAACCGTCCCGAGCCGTAGATGCTGCCGAACTCGGTGCGGTCGAGGTCCAGCCAGGCCTGGCCGGTTAACTTGCCCTCTCCATCCGCGCCAACCACGACCGGAAACTCCAGCGGACGGCTCACCCCGCGCAAAGTCAGGGTGCCACCGAGCCGGAAGTTTTCACTCCCGTCCGTTGCCTCAGGCAAAGCCTCGCAGGATGACATGACAAACGTGGCCAATGGATGGTTGGCCGTGTCAAAAAAATCCGCCGCCTTGAGATGCTGCAGGAGCATGCGGTTGATCGCCGTATCCGCGATGTCCTCGCAAGCCATGCTGTCCATCGCAACCGCGAACGACGCAGCGAGCAACTTCCCATCCCTCAAGGTCAAATCGCCCCCGGCCAATCGCACCGTTCCGGAATGATGGTTGAAAAGATTGCGACCGGTCCAACGAATCAAGCTCTCGTCCGTCCTGACCACGTAGGTGCCATCGGGGGCCTGCGGCCCGCTGGGCAGTGTGCCGTGGCCCTCCAGCGGCAGTCCCGCCGCCCGCCAGCCTTCCAGGCCCTCCTCGTAAACTGTCACATCGGCGTAGCCCTCGCTGCGCAGCAGGTCGGCGGCGACCTGCGCATCACGTGAACCGGCCCCTGCTCCGTAAACAATGATTGGCTCGGCCTTCCCCGGAAAAATCGCGGGGACTTTTTCGCGGAACGAGATTTCGTAAATGCAGGCATTGACGGACCCCGGGAGCCGGGCCCCTTCGAACACGCTCTCGGGCAAAACGTGCAAAAGGCGCGGGGCAGGGCTGGTGGCGAGGAGATTCTGCAGTTCGGTGGTTTTCATGATAGCGGGACGAAGGTTGCCGCGGAACGACGTCCGGCGCTAGGCATAAATGGCCCCGCGGGCTTGCCCGCGCCGTCGCGGGACCCAATCATGCCGACCATGACCAAGGCGGAACTCCAGACAGCAGCGTCGGCTGAAGGATTCGCCCGCTGCCGGATTGCCGCTCCCGGTCCTGCGCCGCACGCTGGGGCTTTGCGGGAATGGATCGCGGAGGGATCTCACGCGACCATGGAATGGATGGCGAGGACCGCGGAGGACCGCGCCGATCCCGAGCGCGTGCTGCCCGGCGTGCAGTCCATCGTGGTCCTGGCCACGAGCTACGCCCACGACAACCAACCCCCTGCGGGCGGCGACTCCGCCCGCGGACGTATCGCGCGTTATGCGTGGAGCGATGATTACCACGAGGTGATCGCGCCGCGGTTGCAGGCGTTGAATGCGCTGATGACGGAAGCGGGCGGGCAACAACGTTGCTTTACCGACAGCGGACCGGTGCTGGAGCGGGATTGGGCGGCGGCCAGCGGCGTCTCCTGGCATGGCAAGAGCACGATGGGAATCCATCCGGAAATGGGGACCTGGTTTTTTCTCTCCGTCATCTTGACCACGCTTCCGTTCACGCCCGATGATCCCCTCGCCGACCGATGCGGGCGCTGCACACGTTGCCTTGAGGCCTGCCCTACTGCGGCCATCACGGCCCCGTATCATCTCGACGCGAACCGCTGTCTTTCCTTCCTTACCATTGAAAACAAGGGCCCGATTCCGGAGGAGTTTCGCGTCGCGCTGGGCGACCGCATCTTCGGCTGCGACGATTGTCTCGACGCCTGCCCGTGGAATCGCTTTGCCCGCGCGTCGCGCGACGCGGCGCTGGCGCCGCGGGCGGATATTCTGGCGACTCCCTTGCGGGATTTTCTCGCCCTCGATGAAGCGGAGTTCAAATCCCGCTTCCGCGGCTCCCCCATTCTGCGGGCCAAGCGGCGGGGCTTTTTGCGGAACGTGTGCGTGGCGTTGGGCAACACGGGCAGCGCGGAGGATTTGCCCGCGTTGCGCCGCGCGCTGGAGGATGCGGAGCCACTTGTGCGCGAGCATGCGGCTTGGGCAATCGCCCGCCTGCAAGGCCGCGGCTAACCGGGGCCCCAGGCTTTGGAAAGGCGCCCGCCCGGAACGCCGGCGATGGCCATTCCGTCCGACGCGTAATGCGCCACGTCGTTGAACAAGGTGAGCCGCGCCTGCGAAAAATCACGAAAGTCGAGGATGGTCAGGGAGGCCGGATTCAAATCGAGGTGGTCGCGGTAGCGGCGCGGGTCGAACCCGAGGACGGCGCTGAGCAGGAGCCGGATGGTCGCCTTGTGCGACACCACGCAAATGATTTCGCCCGGGTGCTTTTCCACCACGGCAAGCAAGGCTGGCATGGCCCGCGCGGTCACGCCCAGACCGCTCTCCCCGCCGTCCGGGGCGAAATTGTAAGGGTCCTGCTCCCAATGTGAATACATCTCCGCGTGGTCGTGTTCGGCCTCGATACGCGTCAGTCCCTCCCACACGCCATGGTTGATCTCGAGGAATGCGGCGTCGGGCTGAACCGGCAACGCGTGCGGCTCGGCCAGAATCCGCGCCGTTTCCATCGTGCGGTCGAGGGGCGAGGCGTAGAACGCCGCCACCGGCTGAGGCGCGAGCCGGCGGGACAAGGCGCGGGCCTGCTCGCGTCCGGCCTCGCTCAACTCCACATTGGTCGCCCCGGCGAAGCGATCCTCAGCCGACAACACGGTGGCGCCGTGCCGGACTAGAAAAACGCGGGTCGTCGTCATGGCCTGAGGCTGTCAGGAATTTTTCGCCGCGTCACTTCCTCAGCACGGGACGCCAACCCGCGACATGGTCCAGGCATTCCGCGATGGCTGGAGCGAGCAGTTCGAGGCATTCCGCGATGGCCGAGGGGCGGCCGGGAAGATTGATGATGAGGGAACGCCCGGCCACTCCGGCCGTGGCCCGGGTCAGGATGGCGGTCGGCACTTTGGCGAATGAGGCCATGCGCATGACCTCGCCGAAACCCGGCAGCTCTTTCTCCAGCACCTCGCGCGTCGCTTCCGGCGTGATGTCACGGTCCGACGGACCCGTGCCCCCCGTCGTGACGATGAGGGGCAGATGGCGTGCGACCATTTCCCGGAGAGCCGCCGCAATGGCCGGCCGCTCATCCCCCAAGATCCGGACCTCGAAGTCCATCTGCTCGGCAAAAAAGCCACGCAACACGCGCTCGATTTCCGGTCCGCTCGCGTCGGCATAAACACCCGTCGAGGCCCGGTCACTCAGCGTCAGACGCCCGACCAAAAACACGCGCTCATCCATTCCGGCAAAGTATCGGGGCGGGCGCCGCAAAACCAGACCGCAGCCAAGCGGGCAGGATAATGTTGACACCACAACCCGTTGTGGTGGAAAAGGACCGTGGTTCAAGTTCAACACTATGCGTTGCCCCCGATGTGGAGACCTGCGCGATCGCGTCATTGACTCCCGTGTCATTCAGGAAGGCGAACGGATTCGCCGCCGGCGCCAGTGTGTGGCCTGCCGGACCCGCTACACCACCTACGAGGCCATCGAGCAACTGGAGTTGCGGGTTCTCAAGCGCACGGGGCGGATCGAACCGTTCCACCGCTACAAAATCCTGAGCAGCCTCTCCAAGGCCTGCGAGAAGCGGCCGATCCGCCTTGATCTCCTTGAGCGTCTGGTTGACGAAATCGTCACCGAACTAGGAGCCGACACGGGGCGCGAGGTGCCCAGCCGGTTGATCGGGCTGCGAGCGATGGAAAAACTTCAGGCCGTCGACCCGGTGGCTTACGTCCGCTACGCCTCGATCTACCGTCAGTTCCAGGAGGCCGGCGAATTTGTCGATGAAGTCGAGCAAATGAAAAAGCGCAGTCCCCGGCGCCCCGACCAGCCGGAGCTTTTCGCCGTCAGCGCCAAACTTCCCGTCCTCCCGACATGATTGCCCTGGCTGACAATCTCCCGCTCGTCCGGCTATCCGACCAACGCGCCGTGCGCTTCGACCGCACGTGGCTGGAGAACGCCGTCGCTGTGGCGGCCGGGAACGCCGGCTATGAGCGCTGGTGGCTTGCGCCCCACGTGGCCGAAAGCGTCACGAGCTACCTGGAGCGCGAGTTCGAGGAAAATGTCATCGCCAATCAATGCCTCAGCACCCTCGTCTGCAGCGTGCTGCAGGTCATCGGTTACCCCGAAGTGGCCCGCGGCTTCCGCCTGCCCGATCCGCCGGCACGTATTTCACTCGACTCGCTCGCGGAAACCGCGGGAGCGGGCTACGAGCTGGCTTTTTTCCACGAACTCGACCAAGCCCTGCGCCGCGTGCTCTCGTCGCGGAGCGTCCGGATCGAGTTGTGCGACCTGACGGAGTGCGTCAAACGCCTCCGGCGCGCCCGCAGCTGGGGCAAGGACTGCACCCGTTTGCGCAACGAGATCGTCGCTCATGTTCGCGGACAAGCCGCCCGCCTGCGCCGCCGTCGCGGGGTCAACCTCGAACTGACATGACCATTTTCGAACGCATTGCCGCCGGGGACATTCCCGCCCGGATCGTCTACCAAGACGAGGAGGTCCTGGCCTTTCACGACGTCAACCCGCAGGCCCCCGTGCATATCCTCGTGGTGCCCAAACGGGTCATTCCCCGCATCGGTGCGGCGGCCGACACGGATGCGGATTTGCTCGGACGCCTGCTGCTCACGGCGCGCAACATTGCCGCGACCGAGGGTATTGACCACGGCGGTTACCGTCTGGTCATCAACCACGGCCCGGACGGCGGGGAAACCGTGCCCCACTTGCACATCCATCTCCTCGGTGGACGGCCGCTCGGCTGGCCGCCCGGCTAGTCTGCCGGATCGAGCCAGCGGGCAAGCGCCCCGCGCTGGACGATCCAGCGCCACGCATACCAGCCAACAATCAGGCCGAGGAGACCTCCCGCCGCGACATCGGAGATGTGGTGGGCGTTGAGTTGGACTCTCGACCAGGCCACGGCGGCGGCCGCCAAGAGCCCGAGGGAACCCCATCCGCGGCGCGCAAAAAAAAGCGGGATGAAAAACCCGAAAGCGCAGGCGGCGTGCGAGGAGGGAAACGCTTGGAAGCCGTGCTGCAGCGCAACCAACTGTTCCCCGTGGACCGTGCCATACCATCCGTGCGCCACCTCCTCGACCCGCGGCCGCACCCGCCCGGTGCCGAGCTTGATCAGGTTGGAAAGAAGCCCGGCCACAATGGAGGCGAGGATCATGGCCGTGAAGATGCGCGACCACGAGCGGCTCCCGCCGAACCACGCCACAACCAAGCCAAGCAGCCCCGCACCGAGCAGCCAGGGAAAATCCCCGTAGAACGAAAGCGCTCCAGCCAGACCGCGCCAGTGGTCGCCGTAACCGCGGCGCACCGCTTCGAGGGTCGGCTGATCCCAGGCGAGTAAACCGGCGGCCAGCAAGGCCGACGCGGCGAAGAAAAGAACAGCGAACCAGACCTGGGAGCGACGCTCGGAGTTGCTCATGGGACAAAGACGGCCGCGGTCAAAGGAGCCAATTCGCTCAGCAACTCACCCCCGGCGCGGCGGATGACCGCGGAGCCCCCATCGGAAACGAAGACCGCGGGCACCGCCGCCTCGGGCCAGCCCTCCGGTGCCGCCAGGCGCACGGACTGCGGCGACTCACTGCGATTGAACACGACCACCGCGGTGCTCGGACCGGCCGTGCGAACGAAGGCCAGCGTGTTGGCCGCGTCGTCCTTGAGCAGCCAGCGAAAATCCCCCACGTTGAGCGCGGCCGTGCCACGCCGCAGGCCGATGGCCGCGCGAAAAAACGCGTGCAGCTTGCGGTCGAATTTCATCTCGTGCAGACCGACCCGCCCGCCGTCCGGCCCGATAAATTCCGGATCATAGGCGAGGTCATCCCAGAGCATCGGCTTGCGGCAGTCGGGATCGTTCGCCCCCCACATCCCTGCCTCGCTGCCGTAATAGATAAAGGGCGTGCCGGGATAAGTCATCTGCAGGAGCGCGGCCATGCGGAGGAGACGCCAGGCACGCTCGTCCGGCTTCTGCCAGCGATAGGCCGGATTCTGGCGCGGTGACACGCTTTTCGAGACGGCCAGATCGAACTCGAGTGGCTTCTCATAGGTTTTGTCCGGCCGACCGTCGAAGGCCGCCGACGAAGCCCGCGGGGTGTCGTGCGAATCGACCAAGTTCTGCAAACGCAGGGCCTGCTCCTCCGGCCACGTCGCACGGGTGCGATCCAGCCAGGCGGCGAAGGCCGAGGGCTTGAGCGCGCCGTCGAAGAGCCAGCCCTTCACCGGCATGGCGAATCCCTCGTAATTCATCGTCGCGTCGAAATGCCCGTTCAAGGTGACCTTGTGCGCATCGTGCCAGATCTCGGTCACGGTGTAGGCCGAGGGATTGATCGAGTGGACCAGGGCATTCCAGTCCTGCCAGAAACCATCGGGCACCATCCAGGCAACATCCAGACGCCAGCCATCCACGCCACGCGAAACATCGCCATCCGGCTGCATCCATCGCCGGGTCACGGCCATGAGGTAATCCTTGGCCCCGGGAGCAAGGTCGCCGCGCGCACCGGCCCAGACCTCGGCGAACTCGGGCAAATCTTTGATTCCGCTCCAGCCGGACCAGCTGAATTCATTTTCGGGCGTCTCCGGATTGTCCCACGACTCGACATTGAACCAATCCTTGAAGCGCGAGGCTTGCTGGTTTTTGCGCACGTCCTCAAAGGCGAAGAACCCGAGACCCGCGTGGTTGAAGACGCCGTCAAGGATCACGCGAATCCCCTTCTCGTGGGCCCGGCGGACCAACTCGAGGAAAAGTTTGTCTGCCGCCGTCCACTGCCAAGTAGCAGGATCTTCGGTCTCGGCCGCGATGAGCTTCAGATCCCCCGCGGGGTCCGGACCGAACCACGGATCGATGTGGTGGAAGCTGTAAGCGTCGTATTTGTGGTGCGAGGCCGACCAGAAAACCGGATTGAGATAGATCGCGTTGATCCCGAGGTCGGAGAGGTAATCGAGCTTGGCGATGATGCCCTGAAGATCGCCGCCGTAACGGCGCTCGCCCACGCCGTCGGAATAGAAGTCACCTCCCCTCGCCTGCTCCCAAGCATCGCGGGCATACCAGTCCGAGGTCCAGGCCCGAGGACGCCATGAAGCCGGGGTATGATCCTGGCCGCTGAGACTTTCGCGCGGGGGATCATTCGAGAAATCACCGTTGCGGAATCGTTCGGGAAAAATCTGATACCAGACCGCACCCGTCTGCCATGCTTTCGGATCCGGCTGGGCGGCGAAGGCCAGGGCCGTGGAGACCGACAGCGAGAGGAGGGCGACCGCGACGAGGGGCCCTTTCATTTCGATCCTCCCAGACGGCGAAGGATAGCCGCCTCACCAGCCGTTACGGGCATAACGCTCAAGCGCGATTGCCGCAAGAGGGCGATGCCGCACAGACCGGATTCCGCTTTGATTTGCTCGAGCGTGACGGGCCGGGCGAAAGCCTTGGCCGGACGCAATTCCACGCTGGACCAATCACCATCCGTCGCGGTCGGATCCGGGAAGGCCTCCCGCACCACGGTCGCTGTCCCGACGACGCATTTTCCGGTCACGCTGTGGTAATAGAAGACCTCGTCGCCAAGATGCATTGACCGCAGGTTGTTCCTCGCCTGAAAATTTCTCACCCCGGTCCAGGCGGTGCCTCCGTCGCGCACGAACTGCTCCCACGCGTAGGCCGAGGGTTCCTGTTTGACCAGCCAGTGCTTCATGCCCGCACCACTACCTCGGGGGGCAGGCTGCCGGCGATGAACGAGCGGATGTTTTCGATCGTGCCGAGGTTAATCCGCTCGATGGCTTCCACGCTGTTGAAACCGACATGCGGAGTGAAGAACACGTTGGGATGCCCGAGCAACTGACGGTTGCGCATGAAGCCCTGGAGTTCGCGCAACCGCTCCTCGCGGCGCTCCGGATCGCCGCCCGGGGTGGCCACGGCATGAATTTTCTGCACGATCTGCGCGCCGATGAGCTTGGCCGAATCTTTGTGGAATGCCCGGTCATCCTCGAGCACATCGAGACCAACCCCACCCACCTGACCGCTCTCGAGGCCGCGAAGCAGGGCATCGGGATCGATCAAGGCGCCCCGCGCGGTGTTGATCAAGATCACCCCGGGTTTGCACTTCTGCAGGCGGGTGGCGTTGATCATCTGCCGCGTGCGCGGCGTCAGCGGAACCTGCAGGGTGATGATGTCAGACTCCCGCAGCAACCGGTCGAGAGTGACATAGGAAAAGTCCAGAGTGCGGGCAAAGCCGGGCTCGGGCCGCATGTCGTAGGCGATGACCTTCATGCCAAAGCCCTTGGCGATGCGGATGACATGCCGGCCGACGCGGCCGGCGCCGATGACGCCGATGGTTTTGCCGCGCAGTTCCATGCCGCGCAGACGCTCGGAAGCCCCCCGCCCGCGCCGGCCGGTTTCGAGGCAGTGCCGCAGTTTGCGGGCCACGCCGAGCAGCAGCGCAAAGGTGTGTTCGGCCACGGTGGCCGCCCCGTAGTCGGGCACGTAGGCGAGGACGACGCCCCGTTTTTCCGTGGCCGGGACGTCCAGGTGATCAACCGCGGACGAACGTGTCGTGATGAGGCGCAGCTTGGGGTGATCGCGCAGGAAGGTGGCGTTGATGGCCGAATTGACGAAGACCGAAACAACCTCCGCATCCCTGGGCACCTCCGCGGCTGAATCGACGAATTCCACGTCGTGCTCGGCCAGGCTGTCGACGAAAAACGGCTGCTCGTCGTCCTCGGTCTCAACAAAAACAATTTTCATGAAGGTCTTTGGCCGCGAAATACCTTGGCCCCCGCGACACGCGTGGAGTGTAATCTCCGGCACGCATGAGACGAGGCCTATTTGTCAGTTTCGAAGGCTCGGAAGGTTGCGGAAAGTCGACCCAAATCCGCCGCCTGACCGCCTGGCTGGAGGCCCGGGGAAAAACTTCCGTGGCTACCCGGGAACCGGGCGGCACGCCGGCCGGCGACCAAATCCGGCATCTCCTCCAACACGCTCCCGAGGGTCAGGGGCTGGTCCCGGAGGCCGAATTGCTGCTCTTCACCGCCAGCCGGGCGCAGCTCGTGCGCGAGGTTGTGCTGCCTGCCTTGGAGGATGACCGGGTTGTCCTGAGTGACCGCTTTCACGACTCCACCACCGTCTACCAAGGTGTGGCCCGACGACTGCCCGCGGAAAAAGTCGCGGAGATCAATGCCTTCGCCCTCGGAGGCTGCCTGCCGGACATCACCTTCCTTCTCGACATGGATGCGCGGGCCGCCTTCGAACGCCTCCAAAGCCGGGCCCGTCCGGCGGACCGGATGGAAAGCGAACCGCTCGCTTTCTACCAGGCCGTGCGCCAAGGTTACCTGCAGGCGGCCGCGGCCGAGGCCACGCGCTTCGCCATCCTCGACGCCACGCAGCCCGAGGAACTGCTCGCGACCGAAATTCAAACTATTCTGCTCGAACGCTTCCATGGCTTTTTCTCCCGCTGAAACCCTTGAACGCCTGCGCCGGTCCGTCCGTCTCGAACGCCTTCCGCACGCGCTGCTCGTCACCGGGCCTCCGGGCAGCGGGCGCACGGCCTTGGCGTGGGAAATCGCCGGACTGGTCAATGGCATCACGCCCGCCGAGGCCACCACCCATCCAGACATTCACAAGCTTGAGCCGGAGTCCAAGTCGCGGCGCATCCTGATCGAGCCGTTCCGCGAGTTTTGCGCGCCGTTTTTTGCCACGAGTTTTCGCGCCGGCGCGACCAAGGTCGGGCTGATTTTCGACGCTGACCGGCTGCAACCCTCCGCCGCCAACGCTTTTCTCAAGACCCTCGAGGAACCTCCGTCCAACTGCCTTTTCGTCCTCGTCACGACGAATCCCGGGCTGCTTCCGGCCACGATTGTGTCGCGCTGCGCGCACTATCCCTTGAGGCCGCCGGAAGTCCGGGCCCTCGAGGGACCCGCGGCCGAGATCGCGGCGGCCGCCGGGGCCGTGCTGGCCGCCCCCGCCAACCGCCGGGCCAGCCATGCCCTGCGCCTGGCCCGCCGTTTGCAAAAACTCCTGCGCGAAGCGCGGGTGGACTGCGAGGCGGAGGTTTCCGCCGCCTTCAAGGAAGAGAAGAAGCGACTCGGTGACACGGCGGACGATGATTGGATCAAGGACGAGGAGACCCGGCTCAAGGCTTTGGTCGAGGCCCGCGCCCTGGCTATTCGTCAGAGCCTGGTCGGCGTGGTGGCCGGCCGCACCGCCGATGTGCTGCGCGCGCGCCACGGGGTTGCAGCCCTGCAGTTTCCCGCGCTCGCCGCCGAATCGCAGCGTCTGGCCGGCAGTCTCGACGAGAGCGCGCTTTTACGCGTTCTTGACGGGGCGGCCTTCCTTCGCCTTCTTTTGGATCGGAACGTGAAGGAAGATCTGGCTCTCGAGGCCGGATGCCTCGCCCTGGCCCGACCATGAAAAAGCGCCTCGTCCTGAAATTCGGCACTGGCATCCTCACCACGGATGCCAGCGGCCTGCAGCTTGACCGCAGTCAGTTCGCCCGCCTTTCCTCGGAGATTGCGGCCCTCGTCGATGGCGGCCACGAGGTCATTGTCATTTCCAGCGCCGCGGTGGCCGCCGGGGTGGCGGCCCTCGGCTTGACGGCCCGCCCGGCTTCGCTTCCGGCCAAGCAGGCCTGCGCGGCCGTCGGCCAGTCGCAGCTCATGCGCGCCTATGAGGAGACCTTCGCCCAGCACGGCTTGCGCGCCGCACAACTCCTGCTGACCCACGGGGACATCGACAGCCGGCAGCGGCGGGCGAATGCCGAGAACACGCTGCGCGAGCTGCTCGGATTTTCGCGCGTCGTCCCGGTGATCAACGAGAACGACTCGGTCGCGGTGGAAGAACTCGGGTTCGGCGACAATGACCATCTCGGGGCCGAGGTGGCCTCGCTCTGCCAAGCTGATCTTTTCCTCATCCTCACCGGCAGTGACGGCCTCCATGCCGAGGGCCAGCGTCTGCCGGTCGTGACCGACCAAGGGGAAGCCCGCCGCCACGTCACCGGCGAAAAAGGCACGCACAGCACCGGCGGGATGGGCAGCAAACTCGACGCCGTCGGACTGGCCACCGCCGCGGGCATCGAGACATGGATTCTGCATGGACGCCTTCCGGGCCAGATGGCCGGGGCCCTGGCCGGCTCCGACGTCGGCACCCGATTCCCTCCTGCCTCATGATTCGCCGCATCTTCGCCATTGCCAGCGTGACCTGGACCGAGTTGGTCCGCTTGAAGGTCTTTTACTTCCTCATCATTTTCGCGCTGCTCGTCATCGGGAACTCCTTCTTCCTCGCCCGCTTCAGCTTTGAAGAGGAGTTCCAGATGCTCAAGGACATCTCCCTCGGGGCCATGAGCATCTTCAGCTCACTGCTGGCCATCCTCGCCACGGCCACCCTGCTGCCGAAGGACATCGAGGACCGGACGATTTACACCATTTTGGCCAAGCCGGTGTCGCGCACGGAGTATCTCCTCGGCAAGCTGTCCGGCGTTTTTCTGCTTCTGGCCTTGTCCGTCCTGCTCATGGGGGCCGTCTTTGCCGTCGTGCTGACCATGCGCGTGCAGAATGTCCTGCAGGTCACCGAAGCGGACATGGCGGGCATGCCGGCGGCGGACATTGCCGCGGCCCTGGCCAAGATCCGCCAGACCGGGCATGACCCCAACCTGCTGTCCGGCGGCCTCGTCATTATGATCAAGGCCTGGCTGCTCGCCGCCCTGACGCTGTTCATCTCGACCTTTGCCACCACGGCCATCTTCACCACGATCAGTGCCTTCGCGGTTTACTTCATCGGCCACCTCCAGGCCACGGCCCGCGACTATTGGCTCGCGGCCAATGATTCCGGCTTTTTCACCCACGCCATCCTCGGTGCGGTGGCGCTGATTTTCCCCGATTTGCAGGCCTTCAACCTTGTCGATGACATTGTCGCCGGCACGCCGGTTCCGCTCGTCCTGCTGGCCAAGACGGTCGCCCTCGGCTGCGGCTACATTGCGGTCTACACCGCGCTCGCCGCCGCGGTCTTTCACGGTCGGGAGCTATGACGGCCATGCGCCCCGCCCTCACCTGGTTGGTTGCGGCCGGTGCGATCCTGCTTTTCGGCTTGGCCCGCCTGCCGGTCGAGAAAGCCCTCGCGGCAAGCCATCAGAGCGCACACCTCCGCACGGCCAAGCTCGACCTCGGCCTGCGTGAACAGATCGGGCAACTCTCCTTCGTCGCCGCCCTCAGCGGCTTTCGCTCACTCGTCGCGGCCTTCCTGTGGATCGAAGCGCACACCGCCTGGGAGCAAACCGCCTGGGGCCGGATGGCCGGGCTCTTCGAGAGCGTAACCACCCTGCAGCCACGCTCGCTTATCTATTGGGACCTCGCTTCGTGGCACATGGCCTGGAATGCGTCCGTGGCCGCACGGGAGAACCCCGCCGAGCCCAGCGAGTTCCTCCGCATGCGCGCCGAGCGCGAATACCACAAGCTGGGCCGGTCACTGCTCGAACGCGGAATCGCCAACAACCCTGACAGCTATCTTTTGCAGGAGCGCCTCGGCATCATCCTGCGCGACAAGTTCGGCGACCACAGCGCGGCGGCCGATGCCTTCACCCGTGCGGCCAGCCTGCCGGGTGCACCGGCTTATCTTAAACGCATGGCCGCTTATGAACTGGCCGACAGCGGGGACCGCGAGCGGGAGGCCTACGAGCAACTCCGGACCATTTTTCAACTGGGGGAAAGCGAGCGGCTTCCGCGCGTGCTCACCCTCTTGCACGAACTCGAGGGGAAACTCGGCATTCCCGTGGCGGACCGGTTGGTTCCGGTTCTCCCGGCTGACCAGCCCCCGGAATCATGATTGCCATTGAGGCGGGACGGCCCGAATCTGCTCAGGTTCGTCGTCATGCGTATTGCGCTCATTGGTGATATCCACAGCAACCTCGAGGCTCTGCAATCAGTCCTCGCCGACGCCCAGATTGAAGGTTGCACGCACCACATTTGTCTTGGTGACATCGTGGGCTACAGCGCCGATCCGTCCGCCTGCATTGACCTGATCCGCTCGCTCGACTGCCCGGTGGTCAAGGGCAACCACGACGAGCAGGCCGCCATGTCGGGTGCGGTCAGCGGCTTCACCGACCTGGCCGATGAGGCCATCCGTTGGACGCGCGAGCAGTTGAGTCCCAAGGACAAGGAATGGCTGCGCTCGCTGCGTCTGCAACGGGTCATCCGCGATTTCACCGTGGTCCACGCGACCCTCGATACGCCGCACAAGTGGGGCTACATCGTCACCCCGGGCGATGCGGCAGCCAGCTTCACCTACCAGCACACCCCGGTGTGTTTCTACGGACACACGCATGAGCCGGTCATTTTCCGCTCGGGCGTCGTGGTCAAGCGGCAGAGCTACGACAAGCTCAAGCTCACCCCGGGCACGCAATACATGATCAACACGGGGAGCGTGGGTCAGCCACGCGACGGCGACTGGCGGGCGGCCTACGCCATCTACCAGCCGGAGACGATGGAGATCGAGTTGCGCCGCATTCCCTACGACATCGAAGCGGCCCAGCGGAAAATCAGCGAGGCCGGCCTGCCCGAAGATCTGGCCTTGCGCCTGGCCCTCGGCCGATGAAGCCCTCCCGCGTTCTGGTCCTCAAGCCCGGCTCCCTCGGCGATATCGTCCACACCCTGCCGGCCGTGGCCGCCTTCCGTGCGCACCATCCGCAGGCGCGCCTGACCTGGATGGTCAATCCCGAATGGGCTCCCTTGTTGGAGGGCAATCCGCACCTCGACGGCACCGTGTTGTTTCCCCGCGGCGAGTTTCGCGGCGTTTCCGGATGGCTGCGTTTTTTCCGCTGGCGGAGCGGCCTGCGGCAGGAATTCCAACCCGACCTCGTGCTCGATTTCCAGGGATTGCTGCGCAGCGCCTTGATTGCCCGCGCCTTTCCGGGCGCCGCGATCTACGGTCTCTCCGACGCCCGCGAGGGAGCACGACTCGCCCAGACTGTCACGGTGCCCGTGGGCCGCGACCTTCATGCCGTCGAACGCTACCTGACACTTGCAGCTGCGTGCGGCGCCGTGGCCAACGGACCCCTCGCGTTCGACCTGCCAGCCGGAACTGCGCCGGACGTGGCCCTGCCTTCCCGGCCATTCGTCCTTCTTCATCCCTTCTCCCGGGGCGAAGGCAAATCATTGCCGGTCTCGGCGGTGGTTGCGTTTTGCGGGGCGGTGGATTTTCCCGTGGTGCTGGCCGGACGCACGGACGCCGCGCTGCCGGAGCTGCCAGCCAACACCTTGAATCTGCTCAACCGCACCTCGCTCCCCGAGCTCATCTGGTTGCTCCGCCGCGCGGCTTTCACCGTCAGCGTGGACAGCGGCCCGATGCATCTGGCCGCCGCGCTGACAGACCGCCTGCTCGGCCTGCACACGTGGAGCGACCCCTGCCGCGTCGGCCCCTACCGTGCGGGCGCGCACGTCTGGAAAGGGCGTGAGTTTTTCCCCGCCCTTGATCCCGCGTCGTCCGCTGCCGGAACATTTGTGCCGGATGCAGCGGATGCAGCGAACATCGGCCGATGGGTGATGGAACAGCTGCGGTTCACCGCGCCAGCCTGACCTCTCAGGCACCCGGCGGAGTGATGGCCCGCCGCGCGATTTTACGCCGCAGCAGCGCGAAGGCTTCGCTGGCTTCGTCGACCCGCAACAAGGTGCAGAGCCCGAAGTAGGCCGCCGCACCGACGCCAATGACGGCGAGCAGGGACCAGGCGCGATCGAAAAGCGACGCGGAGGAGAGCCACGGCCCGAGCCATTGCTCGCCTGCGAGGCAGACGCCCGCCAGCAGGGCCGCGGCCACCAACATCCGCAAGAACGCCGAGACCAGCGGTCCTGTCTGCATCCCTCCGGCGGCCCGACGCATGAGAAAATAGAGCATGAGGAAGTTGGCGATGGCCGACAGTCCGGTGGACAGCGCCAGCCCGCGGTGGCCCATGCCGAGATGGAACGTCAACAACCAGTTGATCGCCACATTGAGACCGATGGAAATGAAACTCACCACCATCGGCGTCCACCGCCGCTCTAAAGCGTAAAAGGCCGGCGAGAGAACCTTGATGCACGCGTAAGCCATCAGACCCGCCGCATAAAACTTCAGCGCCCCCCCGGTCTGCAGGGTGTCCAACGCGGTGAACCGCCCGCGCTCGTAGATCAGTCCGATGATGCGATCGCTCATCAGCACCAGCCCGACCGTGGCCGGCAGGGTGAGGAAAAGGGCCAATCGGATGGCTTTGGCCAGGGTTTCGCGGAAGTGCCCCATGTCGCCGCCGACGGCGATCTTGGAAACAACCGGCAACGTCACGGTGGCGATGGCCACCCCGAAAATTCCCAGGGGCAATTGCATCAGGCGGAACGCATACGACAACCAACTCACCGCACCGTCACCGAGGTAGGAGGCAAAGATGCTGTTGACCATCACATTGACCTGCACGGCGCTCGCGGCGATGACGGCCGGGAGCATGAGGAGGAGGACCCGCCGGACCTGCGGATCATTCCAGCCGAAATCAAAATGGAACGTGAACCCCACCTTGCGCAGGCTGGGAAACTGCACGGCCATCTGCAGGAAGCCGCCGATCAGCGTGCCAAGAGCCATGCCGACGAGGGCACGGGGACCGAAGGTCGGATCCAGCAGCCATGCCAGCGTGACCCCGCCAAAAATTGACCCGATATTGTAGAAACTCGAGGCCAGCGCCGGCATGGTGAAAACATTCCGCGCATTGAGCATGCCCATGGCCAGCGCGGCCAGGGAGACCAGCAGGATGAACGGAAACATGATGCGCGTGAGTTCAACCGCGAGGGCCGACTTTTCCGGGTCGAACCCCGGGGCGAGCAAACCGATCAGCGGACCGGCGAGAATGATCCCCAGAACGACGGTGACGCTCATGAAGACCAGAACCAACGTGGCCATCTTGCGCGCCAGTTCCCAGGCAGCTTCGTAGCTTTTCTCGATCCCCAATTTGGAAAACACCGTGACAAACGCGACGGACAGCGCCCCCTCGGCGAAAAGATCGCGCAAAAGATTCGGCGCCCGATACGCCGTGAGGTAGGCATCCATCCCCCGCCCCGCCCCGAAGAGCGCGGCAAAGATCAACTCGCGGGCCAGCCCGAGCACGCGGCTGAGCATGACGGCAAGAGCGACGATGCCCGCCGCCCTTGTGTTGAGCTTTTCCCTAGCCATGGGACGCTCGGCGTAGTCGGTCCATGATGGCCAGACCCAGCCCCGATTCCGGCACGCTCTGGGCGTAGATGCACCTGACCCCCGCAGCATCGAGCCGTCGGAGCGCGGCAAAAAATTCACGAGCCGCCGCGGCCCCGTCGGCGGGGAGGCTTTCGACGGCGGCGAATCCGGCGGCGACGACGGGGCCGAAAGCGAGCAGACCGCAATCAGCGGTTTCGCCGGGAGTTTCCCCCGCGGCGAGGAGCCGCAGCGGGGTGCGCGGGGCGTAATGGCTTTCCAGCATGCCGGGGGCGGAAACAGCAGCACCACGCACGCACGACCAGACAGCCGCGTGGGGCTCGAGCTGTTCACGCGTGACCGGACCCGGACGCAGGATCGTGAATCCCCGGTCCTCCACCGCCACGATGGTTGATTCCAACCCGTGGGCGCAGGGACCGCCGTCGAGGACCAGAGGGATGCGCCCATCGAGTTCCTCGACCACATGCTCCGCCGTCACCGGGCTGATCCGCCCGAAGCGGTTGGCACTGGGCGCGGCTACGGGAGAGCCGAGGGCCGAGAGCAAGGCCATCATGAGCGGATGCGCACTGCAGCGCAGGGCCACCGTCGGCAGGCCAGACCGCACCAAATCCGGCACAACGTCACGTGCGGGCAGAACCATGGTGAGCGGGCCGGGCCAGAAGGCGTTGGCCAGTTGTTCCGCCAAGGCGAGCACCGAGCCGGAGGCGGACGACAGGCGCGAAATCGCCGACGCGTCGGCGACATGGACAATGAGGGGATCGAAACTCGGTCGCTCCTTGGCCGCAAAAACCTTCGCCGCCGCCGCGGCATTCAGCGCGTCGCAGGCCAGCCCGTAAACCGTTTCGGTCGGGACGGCCACCACCTCCCCGTGCCGGAGCAAATCCGCCGCCTCGGACGCGGCCGCGGGAATCTCCCCCTCGCTCCGCGCGGGACGCACCCGGGTGATCATGCCGGGGGTAGAACCGACTCGGCGGCCTCGCGGGACTGACGGGCGCGCATTTTTGACAGGCGCGCCGCCAAGGCCGGATCATCCGCAGCCAGCAGCGACGCAGCGAAGATGGCGGCGTTCTTGGCCCCGGCCGCACCGATGGAAAACGTTGCCACCGGAACGCCCCCGGGCATCTGGACGATCGAGAGCAGCGCATCCACACCCAGCAAAGTCCCGGTCGGCACCGGCACGCCCAGGACCGGAACCGTCGTGTGCGCGGCCAGCATGCCGGGCAAATGCGCGGCGCCACCCGCCCCGGCAATGATGGCGCGCAACCCCCGCCCACGTGCCGCTTTGCCGAAGGAAGCCATCAGGTCCGGCGTCCGATGGGCTGAAACGACCTTGCACTCATGGGCAATCTGCAACTCGTCCAGCATACGGGCGGCCTCCTGGAGGACGGTCCAATCGGACTTGCTGCCCATGACCACGGCGACCAACGGCTTGCTTTGCGACTTCTTCACGCGGGGGATGATGCCGCGGCCGGGAGGGTTTTCCAATATGCAATTGACCGGGCCGCGCGGCTTGCGCCATAAGCACCGGGTCGGATGCGGCATGTCTGCGTCCCAACCAGCACATGGCGCATGGCCGAAGGAATAGTCAAATGGTTCAACAACAAGAAGGGCTTCGGTTTCATCTCTGATCCCGAAGGTGCTGATGCCGACGTCTTCATCCACTACTCGGAGATCCAGGGCGAAGGTTACAAGACCCTGGAGCCGGGTGACGCGGTTACCTACGAGCTGGTTCCGAGCGAGCGTGGACCCAAGGCCCTCAACGTGGTGAAAATCTAGCGGTGTTTCGCAACCTCGTGCTGGTCGGGTTCATGGGCTCGGGAAAATCAAGCGTCGGGCGCATCCTCTCCTGCCTGACCGGGTTCGCCCTCGTCGACACCGACCAACTGGTGGCGCAGGAGGCGGGATGCTCCATTCCGGAGATTTTTCGCACCAAGGGCGAGGACCATTTCCGCACAATCGAAACCGCGGTCCTCCGCGGGTTGGTCGGGCGCATCGGGCTCATCGTTTCAACCGGCGGCGGGATCATTGTCGCGGAGGAAAATAGGCGCCTGCTCGGCGAGATCGGGCCGGTCGTGTGGCTTGATGCCAGCACCGACGAATTGCACCACCGGGTCAAGCACAGCAAGCGTCCCCTGCTGCAGACGGAGGATCCGCGGCAGACCCTTGAGACACTCTATCGGGCCCGCGAACCGCTTTATCGCGGCGCAGCCGACGTGCGCATCGACTCGGGAAGACTGACCCACCGCCAAACCGCGGAAGCCGTCATCGCCGCGGTGCGAACGGCCGCAACCTGAGCCCCAGCGACGGCAGGGCGCCACCGCTCCCCGCATTCACCGGCCTGGCGGCGAAAATTTGGCGGCGGGATCGTCATCCGGTGTGCCCACCAGATCGACGGTGATGGGAAAGTGATCAGAATAGCGCTGGCGCCACGTCTCCCGGTCGCGCAGTCCATCCTTGTTGTGGATCTCGAACGTGCCGGCTTTGACCTCCGCAAATGTGGTCAGCGGGACGATCTGGTCGATCTGCTGGTTGAAGTGAATGATCGTGGTTCCCGCCCCCGGCTTGGTCAGGTAGCTGGCCATTCGCTTGTCCGTGAAGGCTTCGGCCTCCGGAAAGTTCGTTCCGGAGTTGAAATCGCCCAGCACCATCACATCCAGATCCTCGTTTTCACGGGCGACCAAATCATCGAGATAACGCCGGAGCTCGGTCATCTCCAGCAACCGCTTGCGATTCGACACGTCATCGCGTCCGGCTTTGAAGTGAACTCCGACCAGCCGGAAATCGGGTCCGCCGGCGCGGTCACGCAGAGAAACCGTGACCGGAAGCCGGTGAAAAATCGGCACGCCCCGCAGGTTCCGCGGCAGCCCGGTCAGTTCGCCGCCCGAGACCAGATCGAGGCGTTGGTCATTCCAAATCACGGCCACCGCCTGCTCGGCCGCGCCCGGGTCGCCCCCGGTCTTGCTCGAGCCCACCTCGCATTTCCATTCCGCCCCGAGCCGTCGGCAAAGATCGCGCACCGGCGTCTCGCCGTCGACCTCGGTGAGGACGAGAGCGTCCACTTTGAGTTTGCGGATGTATTCCGCAATGGCTTCGACATCGGCATCGGTGCGCGGCGGATCGCTGCGGCTACCGAAGAATTCGAGGTTCCACGCGCCGACGCGCAGCGGCCCGGCCGGCGTGGCCGCCGGGGCGGAAGTGGCCGAAACATGCGGGGGTGGAACGGTTGCCTCCTGTCGCGCCAAAGCCTGATCGAACGCCTCCCCGCGGGCCCGCAGCTCTTCATCCTTCTGCGCCGCGGCCGCACGCGCCTCGGCGAGGAGTTTCTGCGCCGCCTCGTATTCGGCCAAACGATTTTCACGCAGGGCGTCGGCCAGATCCATATCCCGCGTGAACCATGACTTGGGAGCGCGTCCCTCCGCCGCGCCATCGGCCACGACAAAATACCCCGCCTCGGGCCGGACCAACCGCACCTCGAGCCCGGGCGTGAACGCGTGCAACCCGCCTTCGACCGGAGCGGTGAAACGTTTGACCACATAAAGCACGCCCTCCGGTGCGGTGCGGGAGACTGGTGTTGGTTCAGGCGTCGGCGCAGGCGTTGGGACCGGAGTCGCGACAACGACCGGAGGAGGTGGTGGTGGAGGCTGATGATCAGCTTGCCAGACCCAATATCCACCCGCACCCAGCAGGGCGACAAAAACAAGAACAAGGATGCGGCTCATGGGTTCACTTGCGCGATGTCACCGCAGTCCAAACGTCTTGGAGTGCGGCGGCTTGACGCCGCTTTGGTTGCCGGACTTGCGGGAACGAACCCCGGTCGACCAACCCAGCCGGCCCCTATCGTGGGGAACATTTTCACCGGGAAGTGGCTGAATGTGTTCAATGATCGAGCAAGAAAAAATGCCGGCGGAGGGGGTCGAACCCACACTCCCTTGCGGGAAACAGATTTTGAGTCTGTCGCGTCTGCCAATTTCGCCACGCCGGCTGCAGTCACCGACTATAGACGAACCAAGCCACGGGTAAAGGATGCGCGGGGGCGGCGCATTTGGGCCGGGAGGAGCGGGCGACCGCGAAAAACCGCGTCAGGCTGCGGCTGCGGGCCGAACCTTCTTCGGCTTCCGTCCGCCGCGTTTGCGCACGGTCAGCTCGGACTTGTGGAAGGCGAGAACGAACATGGGCGGAATATTACCGAGGAAGTATTCCACCTCGCAGGCGGCGAACATGCGGCCGTGGCCGCGGAGCTCCATGGTCACCTGGTAAACGATGAAGAGACCGTCAGACGTGAGGCCGTCATGCACCGCATGAAGAATCTCTTTTTTCTTGGCCGGCGGGATATAGCTGAAAGGAATGCCGGAGACGACATAGTCGGTGTGGGTCAGCCCGAGCTTGTGCAGCTCGTCCTGAAATCCCGCGGCGTCGGATTCACAAATGACCACGCGCGGGTCCTGGCCGAACTGGTTGCGCAGATGCTCGGCCAGATGGGCGTCGAGCTCGAAAACGAGGACGCGAGCGTCCGGGGCCATGCGGGCGAGCAGCTCGCGGGTGATGCAGCCCTCGCCGCCGCCGAACTCGACGAAGGTTTTGGCCTTGGCAAAGTCCATGGACCGGAGGACCCGGTTGATCAGGGCTTTGGAGCTGGGAAGCACGTAGGCGACCTGCTTGGGACGGGCCAGAAAACGGCGGAACAGGATGGCGCTCATGCGTCAGGGGATGCTAGGAGTCTTGGCCATGTGCTGGCAAGCCCAAGCTGAAAGAGAATGGGCATGACCGCGCCCCGCTCGGTCGGCACGGCTGTCTGCGTCGCGCTGGTCGTGGCCAACATGGTGGGCACCGGCGTCTTCACCAGTCTGGGATTCCAGTTGGTGGAAATCACGGCGCGCCCGGCCATTCTGCTGCTCTGGCTGCTCGGGGGCGTGCTCGCGCTCTGCGGTGCCCTCTGCTACGCCGAGCTCGCCGGGGCGTTGCCCCGCTCCGGCGGGGAATACCACTTTCTCGGCCGGATCTATCACCCGGCGGTCGGGTTCATGGCCGGCCTTGTTTCCATCGTGGTCGGGTTTGCCGCGCCGGTGGCTCTCAGCGCCATGGCCTTCGGGTCCTACTTGCAGGGATTGTTCCCGGCTGTTGCAGCCGGCGCGTCCTCGGTCGCCATCGTTTTGCTCGTCACGCTTGTCCATCTGCGCAGTCTCCGGGTGAGCAGCATTTTTCAGGTCAGCTTCACGCTGCTGAAGATCAGCCTCGTGGTTTTTTTGTCGATCGCGCTCTGGCGCGCGCCCGACGCAAATGCGACCGCGTCCACTCCATGGGCGCACGTGATTTTCAGTCCCCCGTTCGCCGTGTCGCTCATGTTCACCCTCTACGCCTACTCGGGATGGAACGCGGCGACCTACATCCTCGGGGAGGTCCGCGCCCCGGGGACGGTCATCCCGCGGGCATTGGTCATCGGCACGCTGTTGGTCATGGTTCTCTATCTCGCCCTCAATTCGGCTTTTCTTCATGCCGCGCCGGTCCCGGCGTTGGCCGGGCAGTTGAATGTCGCCCAAGTCGCGGCGGAAAGTGTTTTCGGCAGCGGCGGCGGAAGGCTTGTCGCCGGCGTCATTTCCCTTGGCCTCATCTCGGCCATCAGCGCCATGGTCTGGGCCGGCCCGCGGGTCGCCATGGTCATCGGCGAGGACTATCCGGCCTTCGGTCTGTTCCGCCGACGCACAGCTGCGGGCATACCCGTGGCGGCGGTGCTGGCGCAGAGCGCGTTGACGCTGGGGCTGCTGCTGACTTCCACCTTCGAGCAGGTGCTGGTGTTCACCCAGTTCGCGCTGCTGGCCTGCAGTTTTCTGACGGTGCTTGGCCTCATCGTGCTCCGGCGCACGCAGCCGGCCCTGCCCCGTCCCTTCCGCACTCCGTTCTATCCCCTCACCCCGCTGCTGTTCCTTGCGATCAGCGGATTTGCCATGGCCTACACAGCGACGGTGCGCCCGGTCGAAGCAATCCTCGGCGCCTGCACGCTGCTGGGCGCATTGGGGGTTTACCGCCTCGTGGCCCCGCGCAAGACTGATGCCGAGGCATGAAACACGGACTCCTTTCCCTCGTCGCTCTGCTCACCCTGGTGGTGGTGGCGGGAGCACAGACCATGGCGCCGACCGAGTTGGCCGCCTTCCTCGCCGGTCGCACTCTGCCCCCGACCAGCCCGCTGGCGGCATTGCAGCAGTCGACGGAGTATCAGGATCATGCGCGGCAATATGCGGCCCAGTGGTTTCGTTATCGCGAGATGTATTTCGATCCGATGCGTGCGTGGTCGGCCACGGAATTGGTCCCGCGCATCGGCGCCTGTTCGCAGGTCACCTATCTTTTCGGCGGCCCGGACCTGATCAGCGCGCTCGGGCTTTTTCCCGCGGCGCGTCTGTATGCCCTCGGGGGCCTCGAGCCGGTCGGGCGCCTGGCCAACCCCCTGAGTCTTCCGCCGGAGGAGTTGCACGCGAGCCTGGCTATGCTGCGCAAGTCGACCGAAGTGATCATGAACTTCAGCCACTTCATCACCAAGGACATGAAGGCCGAACTGGCCTCCTCGCATTTTCAAGGGGTGTTTCCCATCATGCTGGTCTTTCTCTCCTTCGCCGATGCGAGCATTGATTCGGCCGAGCGCCTGAGTCTGAAAAGCGACGGCACGCTGACGGCCGGAGAAGCTGCGGACGGTCAGGCCGCGCTGCGCATCGTTTTCCGCGCGGGGCCCGGCCAACCTCCGGCCGAGGCGTTCTATTTTCAGGCCAACGTGGCCGACAGCGCGCTGAAAACCAATGGAGCGCTGCTCGATTGGCTGGCGGCCCGCGGCCCTTCCACCGGCTACCTCAAAGCCGCCTCCTATCTGCCGCACGAGGGAAGCTTCAGCCGCGTGCGGGATTTCCTGCTCGGCCATTGTCGCGCCATCGTGCAGGACGACTCGGGGATTCCGCTGTCGGTTTTCCGCGCCCGCGGCTGGCAGGTGATGTTCTTCGGCAACTACACCGCGCCGCTGGACATTTTCACCAAATACGACCAGCCCGAACTGCGGGGAATTTTCGGCGCCGGCGGTGCGTTTCCCCTGCCCTTTGGCTTCGGTTACCGCTGGCAGAAGGGTGCCTCGACCCTGCTGCTGGCCCTGCCGCCGGGTGAAGCTCCGCGGGCGCTGCCGGCGCCGTCCGCCGTCGCGCCTTAGTCTTTACCGTCCAAAAAGCGCGCCGAGTAACGCCGCGTCGCTGTAGCCCGGGGCCTGACCGAAGCGGATGATGGCCAGGTCAAGTGACGGCACAAGATAGACCCGTTGCCCGCGAGTGCCGATCATGGCCACGAGATCGGACGGGGCGCGGCGGCTGAGACAACCCTGCTGCCAGAATGAGGGTTCGTGCGACTGGCTGACAACGTTCTCGACGCTGATCTCCCGGGCCCCCGGGGCGGTGGCCCCGCGGTTCAGCCAGAAACCAAGGGCATACATGCGGTTGCCCGGAGTGCCGGAAGCAAACAGGGCGCGCACTTGCTCCGGCCATTTATCGCGGTCCAGTCCGCGCAAGACCTCGCGCGCCGCCGGCAGCAACTCACGGGGTTGCATTCTTGCCCCGGTGGAAAAAAATGGCACACCCTGACCGTCACGGCGCCAACGGGCCACGACTTCGGAGTCCGCGCCCGGAACAAAGCGTCGCAACCATCCCTCCAGTGGCAAACCGCGGTGCAGGCGGATTTCCTCAGCCAGCACCTCCCAATGCGAGGCCCCGTAGGCAAACAACCGTGGCGTCGTCGCGGCCGTGAGCTGGTTCAAGACCGCATGTTTGTCGCGCAGACCGGTCGAGTAGAACTCCCGCTGCGCCGGATTCAGGCCGGATGTCTGGTTGAGCAAGTCGGCCAGGGTCGCACCACGGGCGGCGGGAAAACGGATCAGCGACGAGAGCGAAAGCCCGCCGGCCTGCGCGTCGCGGATCACACCAACGGAAACGAGGCTCTTGGTGATGCTGAAGACTCGCGGGGCCGCCGAAGATCCGCGTTCGTAAATGACCCGGCCATTCTGCCAGACAAGCAACGCGGTCTCGCCACGGCTGGCCGAATAGGCCGCGGCGCGCTCCATGGCCGCCGGGTCCAAGCGCTGTCCAGCTTGCCCGCTGGCGGCCAGGCCCAGCACAGCCAGCAGCGGAAGAAGCCTCATCGCTGGGCACCGTGCCGCCCGGCCAGCGCGCGGGCCAGCGTCAATTCATCCGCGCTGTCCAATCCGCCCCCGGCCGCAATGCCCTGGGCCAAGCGCGTGATCCGCAGACCGCGGGGAGCGAGCATTTCCTGCAAGAAGTTCGCCGTCGCCTCGCCCTCGACGTCGGTGCTGAGCGCGAGGATTACCTCGGTGAACGTTGCGCCATCAAGCCGCGCGCGCAATTCGGCCAAACGCAAATCCCCCGGGCCGACGTGTTCGAGCGGTGAGAGCCGCCCGCCCAGCGCATGATAAAATCCGTGGAACGCCCCGGATCGTTCGATGGGCAAAATGTCCGTGGGCTGCTCGACCACGCAGAGAACCTCATCACGCCTGTGATCGAGACAGATGGAACACATTTCCTCCGTGGTGAAAAACCCGCACTGGGTGCAGTGCCGCAGTTCATCGCGGGCCACGAGGAGCGCCGCGGAGAGGGTCGAGCAGCGGTCCGCGCTGCCCAGCAGCCAGAGCGCAAGGCGCTCCGCGCTGCGGGGCCCGATCCCCGGGAGCCGGTGCAACGCACGGACGAGGGCGAGAAAGGGCTCGGGATAATCCGCGCTCTTCACGATCCGGCATCCTGCCGACGCGCCTGCTCGCTCCGCAAGGCAAAGACCCGGGCCGCCGCATCGTCCTGTTCGCGTGCCAGGGCGGCAAAGGCATTGCCGGCCGACGGCCAGTCGCCGGCCCAGAAATCATCCCAAGCACGCTCCCAGCGGCGGAGCGCCTCGACGCGGGCGGGGTCATCGGAACGGGCCGGACCTGTTACTTCGCGCAAAAGGATGGCTTCACCCTCGAAATCCCACCAAGCCATGCGGCGGGTTGACCAAGCCCCGCCGAGTTCCCCGGCGGCCGCATCTTCGAGCAAAAGCTTGGCCGCGTATCCGCGGGCCGAGGCCGCCATGCGGGCCGCCCGTCGCAGCGGAGTCCCGCTCAAAGTCCATCGCGTGTCACCCGGCATCCGCGCCACCCCCGCAAGGCATTCACCCCGTGTCAGCGCGGCGCATCCGCCGGCCTGGCCGACCCATTTCCAAGTGGCGTCGACCAACTCCGGAAGCACCACGCCCTGTCCCCAGAGGCCAAAAACAAAACGCGCGCCCTCGGCATCGCAGCGCTCGACGTAACCGCCGACGGATTGGAAATGTTCCGCGGCTCGCGCGGCGGCCGTCTCCACCTCACGCCAAGCGTCAGCCGACGAATCCACGGCGGGCCACAGCACCTCAAGCACGGCAACATTCGCGGCCTGGGGATCCTCCTCGAGCGGACGTTCGTCGATGTGCTCGTGCAGGAGATCCGGGGCCACGCGTCCGCCCACCAGCGAATGCCATCGAGCGCGCCGCGATCCCAGGCTGGTGAAAGAAAAGGCAAATGCGCCGACCCCGGCGAGCCCGGCGGCGGTCAGCGGGGCGATGGAGAGAATCGGATAGCCGTAAAGGCACGACAACCAGATCCCGCTGCCCAGAAGCCAGAGGGTGGCGGCGAGAATGAGCAATTTCAGCCCGCGGCGTTGGATATCAACCACGCACCACGCGGTCCAGGCGGCAGCCAACACGGCCAACACGGCTTCGACGCGCGGATTGATCAGCGGCGGACGCCAGGCCGGCCACGCGGGCAGTTGCGGCAGCCAGAGCAGGGGCAACGCGAGAGCGACAGCCGCCAAGGTGCAGAGCACGGCGACCTTAAGATGCAGAATTAGCGGACGTTTCATCAGGCGAAGACTCACGATAGGCGCGCACGACCAATTCGCTCAAGAACTTGTCGGGCTCCTCCACGGCCCGGAGCGCCAGCACGAGGGGCTCCCCGCCGGGGGCGGGCCGGATGAGACGCAGGCCGAATTCGTAGTCCTTGAAGAGCGAGGCGCAAAGTTCGCGCATCGGCAGATTGCGCGAAACCGCGAGGGCGGTCAGCGCCTCGAGCGCCTCGGGGGAGAAGCACAGGAACAATCCGTTGGTCTGTTGGAACCGCGCCAGATATTCCTCCGCCGCCTCCCGCAGCACACGGGTCTGCTCATCGCGACCGCTGGCCCGGAGTTCGCTCAACCGCTCCTCGGGGCGATCGATCAGGGCCGCGTCGACCCGCAAGGAACGAACTCCGGTGCCGGGCAGTTCGAATTTGAAATCGCGGAGCAATCGCTCGCAAACGGTGAGCAGGCCGCGTGCCCCTGTCCCCTCCCCGGCCGCGAGCGCCGAGATGCGGTCGAGCGCGTCCTCGGCAAAGACCGACTCGATGCCATAGGCGAGAAAGGCGCGCTCGTATTGGCGGAGCACGCTGCCCTCGGACTCGGTCAAAATCCGCCGCAGGTCCGCCGCCCCCAGATCCTCGCAGGCCACCCGCACGGGAAGCCGCCCGACAAACTCGGCCTCCATGCCGTATTCGATCAGGTCGGCCGTGGTGACATGATGCTGCCACGAACGGTCCTCCGGGGTCGCGACCGGCGCGGCAAAACCGATCTGGGACTGACGCCGCCGTTTCTCCACGATCTCGCGCAACCGCGGGAAGGCGCCGCTGACAATGAAGAGAATGCTGCGGGTGTTGATCGTTTTCCGGGCGGCCTTGCCGCCGCGCTGCATTTCCATCACGGCCTGCATCTGCCCGGCCATGTCATTCGGATTGCGCAACAAGACCTCCGTCTCCTCCATCAATTTGAGCAGCGCGGTCTGCACGCCGCGCCCGCTCACATCGCGGCCGATGAGGCCGCCGGAGGTGGCAATCTTGTCAATCTCGTCGATGTAAATGATGCCCAACTCGGCCCGGCCAATGTCGCCCTCCGCTTTCTGCACCAACTCACGCACGAGGTCCTCAACGTCTCCGCCGACATAGCCGGTCTCGCTGAACTTGGTCGCATCGGCCTTGACGAAGGGCACACCGATCAGCTCCGCGATGTGGCGGACGAGGTAGGTTTTTCCCACGCCGGTCGGGCCGGTGATGATCACGTTTTGCTTGGCGTATTCGACCGGGCCGGTTTCCCCCGCTTGGGCGCGCGCGCGGAGAAATTTGACGTGGTTGTAATGGTCGCAAACCGCGATGGAGAGGACCTTCTTGGCCTCATCCTGCCTGATGACAAAGCGGTCGAGGTGCGCCTTGATCTCGCGCGGCGAGAGGTTGAATTCCAATCCGCTGTCCTCCTGCTCCGGCGGCGTTTCCACGGCCTCGCCATCCGGCTGGGCCTGCGCCGTGCCCGCCGGTTGCTGGAAGGCGGATTGAAGAAACGATTGCAGACGGCGCTGCAACTCGTCGGGGCCAGGGAAAGCAGGATCGCTCATGGGATCACTCTACGCGGCGGGCGACCGGGCGCAAACCGCCTAGTTTGATCCCGCCAGACGCTCGGCCAGGGCGCGATAAGCACTCCACCACGGGACACTTTCGGGCGGGTTGATTTCGAGAAAGCGGCGGAAAAGGTTGGCCGCCTCGGCCCGGTCGCCCAGCGACCAGTCATTCAGCCCGGCGACGAGAAAAACCAGCGAGCCCGGTCCCTCCTGCGGATAGCGCCCGAGCTCATCGAGCCGGATGGTGCCGGTCCGCAAGCCGAATTCGGCCGCATCGAGGAACATGTTGGCCAAATCCCGGTCCTCCGTGCGGTCGGAAAACAACCCGGCCTGACGGAGCGTGCGCCACTCGGCCGCGGCCTGCTCGCGCTGGTCGGCGGCCAGCAAGGCCAGGGCGAGATTGAACCTCGCCCATGAGGCGTCCGCCGTGCCGGGGGCGGCGGAGGTCAGCGCGCCGGCGAATTTTCCCGCCGCATCGTTGTAGTCTCCGGCGGCCAGGGCGGCGGCACCGGAGGCCAGCGGATCGATTTTCTGCTCCACCGTCTCGCCGACAACCGAGGCCCGGAGGGATATCATCCGCGGGTCCTCACTGGTCAGCACGAGCCACGCCAGCGTGCCGAGGAGAAGAAGCGCCGCGGCGATGGAAATCAGGGCGACAATAAGTTTGGTCTGGCTCGACTCGACCTTCACCACTTCGCGACGTGATGGGCCCGGACGCCCGGCCCGCTCGAGCACCTTGGCCCGGGCGAACTCGAGGTGCTCGATCAACTCGGTATACGAGCCGTAACGCTCGTCCGGGCTCTTCTCCAGCATGCGGTTGATCACGTAAGCCGTCTCGGGCGCAACATCCGGGGCAAAAGCCTCCAGGCTGACCGGCTGGCTCTTGATCTGCTTCAACGCGACGAGGCTCGCGCTGGCGGCCTCGAACGGGGGGCGTCCGGCAATGGCGTGAAAAAGCGTGCCGCCCAGGCTGTAGATGTCGCTGCGAAAGTCCTCGGGCTCGTAGTTCAGCCGCTCGGGCGCGATGTAATACGGCGTGCCCCAGATTTCGCCCCGCGACTCCGCCTCCTCTTCCAAAACGCGGGCCAGCCCGAAGTCCACGATTTTGGTCGTGTGCGGATCGGCAAAGAGAATGTTGCCCGGCTTGACGTCGCGATGAATGAGCCCCCGCTCGGCCGCGGCTTCGAGCCCTTGGGCGATCTGCACGCCGATCTCGAGCACCTGCGCCTCGGAAACGCGTTCGGACACCGACATGAGGTCGTCGAGCGAGCCCTTCTCGACCAGTTCCATCGCGAGGTAGAACTGCCCGCCGGCTTCGCCGAAGGCATAAACCCGCACGACGTGGGGATGGTTGACCGAGGCGGTAACGCGGGCCTCCTGCTCGAGTTTCGAACGCTCCTCGGCCCGCACGCTCATTTCCCGGCGCAGGACTTTCAACGCAATCATGCGGTCGAGCGTGTGGTCGTAGGCCTTGAAAACCGAACCCATGCCGCCCTCGCCAATCAATTCGACCAATTCGAAGTTGTTGAACATTTTCCGCGCCCGCAGACCCTCGCCGCAATGCGGGCAATAAATCTGCGCGAACGGCAACTCGCCGGACACATCGATGGCACCTCCGCACGCCGTGCAGGTTTCGATGATTGGCTCGCCCGCATCTTCCACCGCGACAAGCTAGACCATCGGTCGGCGGGCGGCAAACCTTGCGCGGAAGGCCGATCCTGTCCAGCGTGGCGGTCCGTCCGATGGAACCACCGAACCAACTTATCGCCGAAGAGCCATCCCCCCGCCTCGATCGCTGGCTCGCGGACAAGGCCTTCCCACCCGCGAGCCGGGCCCGCTGGCAGAAGGCCATCGCGGGCGGCGTTGTCCGCGTCAACGGCCTCGTCGCCCGCGCCTCCGATCCCGTGCGGACGGGCGACACGATTGAATTCAGCCTCATCGAGTCTGTCCCCGCGGAGCTTTCCGCCGCGGAGGAAATGTCCCTGGATATCCTCTTCGAGGACGAGCACCTGCTGGTCGTGAACAAGCCCGCCGGGCTCGTGGTCCATCCGGGCGCGGGGAACTGGGAAGGCACCCTGGTCAACGGGTTGCTCCACCATTGCGGCAACCTCTCCGCCGGCCATCCGTCGCGTCCGGGCATCGTGCACCGGCTCGACAAGGACACCAGCGGCGTGATTCTTGTGGCCAAGACCGACGACGCCCTCGCCGCCCTCGCGGCTCAGTTCGCCGCGCGGACCGCCGAAAAAACCTACCTTGCCGTGGTTCGCGGCAAACCCCGCACGTCCGCCGGCACAATCAACGGCGCCATCGCCCGTCATCCGGCCCACCGCCACCGCATGACCGTGAGCACGCGCGAAGGGGCGCGGGCGGCCGAGACCGGCTGGAGGGTGCTCGTTTCCCTCGGCAACTTGAGCCTGCTCGAGTGCCGCCCGAAAACCGGACGAACGCACCAAATCCGCGTCCACCTCAAACACCTCGGACACCCGGTCGCGGGCGACCGGACATACGGCGGAGGCGCGGACTTTGCCCGCCAGCTTCTCCATGCCTGGAAAATTCGCCTGACGCATCCGGCCACCGGCGCCGAGGTGGCTTTCGAAGCGCCAGTGCCCGCCGATTTTCCGCTGCGGCCGGAGCCCGCGAAAAGCTGACATTTGAATTCCTGCAGAAATGTGGGAGAGTGCCGGTGTAGTCATGTTTTCGCCGCGCACGAAGGGGTCGGCCAGCGCACCGCCCCACCACCCTTACCCGATCAGCCTCGACGATCTTGCCCAGGCGCTTGACCACTCCGACGAGGGCTTCGCCCTGACCGACCCGGAGGGCAACTACGTCTACATCAACGACGCGCATTTGCGGCTTTACGGATACGAAGACCCGTCCGAACTCCTCGGCCGGAGCTGGCGTTGCCTCTACATTCCAGTTTGGGTGGAGCATTTCGAGCAAGCGGTCCTCCCGATCCTCCCCCGCGACAAAGTCTGGCGCGGACAAGCCGTGGGAAGCCGCCGCGACGGATCGTCGTTCCTCGCTGGGATCACCCTCACGATGCTGCCGGACGGCAAGATCACCTGCAACTGCCGCGAGGCCGGCCCATCGGCACTCGATGGCCCATCGAAGCGCACGGCCCTGCGCGAACTCGGCGAGAGCCTGATCGCCGCCCTGCCCGCGAGGCTGCGCCGACCGCTGGACATGCTCTCCGGCTATTCCTCTTTTCTCCTCGGCGAGCTGGAGGCAGGGCGCGAGGTTACGCCTAACTGTCTACGCGAGGGTCTGGCCGAGATTGATGCGGCCGGACGGCGCCTGAACGAGCAGATGCGCCGACTCGACCTTGTGGCGGAGTTGGCCGCCGAGGATGAAATGCTCGACAGCCCGCCGTCAGGCTGTGCCGACCAGCATTGGCCCGCGCGTCTGGCCGCCTCGTGCCGGGCCCGTGCCGCCGCCGTTGAGCGAGGTGTGGACTTGGAAGTTTCCTTCGAGCCCGGAAAGCCCGCGACCAGCTACCGCGCTCTTGAGTGCGTGGTGCTCGAACTTCTGGCCAACGCACTCCAATCATCCCGCCTTGGTGACGCGGTCAGCATCAAAGGCTGCGCGCAAGACGCGCAATACGTGGTCCGCCTCTGCGACCAGGGTGTCGGCCTCCCGTCCGGCGAATGGCCCGACCAGGATAGCCGCCCGCTCGGGCAAGACGCGCCAACGGGATTCGGTCTTGCCGTGGTCCACTACATCCTGCGCCGGGCCGGGGGATGCCTCACCCTCGAGCAGCCCGGCCAATGCTCAACCTGCCTCCAGGTCAGTCTTCCGTTGCAAGGCTGAGCCCCGTCAGCGCGCGCGTCTCGGCTGGTCGGCCAAATCCTCGAGCTGCTTCCGCTCTTCGCGGGTAAGACTTTCGATTCCCTCCTCGGCCAAACGCTCAAGCAACACATCAGTCGAGACCGGCGGGGCTCCCGCCAGACGTGAGCGGTCGGATGGAATCCACAGCCAGGAGAGAAACGCCCCCGCGATCGCGCCGCCCAAGTGCGCGAGATGACCGATCTGCGGGAAAATGTGCAGGGTCGCGCAGACCATAGAAAAAACCATCAGCCCAAGTCCCAGGGTGCGCGCCTTCATGTTGACCGGGAGGACAAAGAAGAGCAGCGCGCGCAGCGGCAGGTCGGGATAAGCCGTGGTGAAGGCGAGCAGGAGGCCGCAGACCGAGCCCGACGCTCCGACCAACTCGGCGGAAGGGACGGAAAACGCCGTTTGCAGCAAGCCGCCGCATACGCCCGAGACAAGAAAGATCACGAGATATCTGACCCGCCCGAACATGAACTCAACCGCCGGCCCGACAAACCAAAGCCCGAGCACGTTGACGAAAAGATGGAGCAAATTGGCGTGGAGAAAAACATGGGTGACGATCGTCCACCAGTATCCGCGGGCCAACCCTTCGCCGCTCAAGGCGAACCGCGCGAGCAACTCGGGACGCTGGGTCGCCTGGAAAAACACCTCCAATCCGAAGACCACGACCAACACGCCGGCCAAAGCGACGGTGACCGGAGCCTCCCTGATTTTGCTCCGGAGTGATTCCACCTACGCACCCTAACAGGTCGGGGTGAGGAGGGCAATGGACGCTTCCCGCTTTGCCTCCGTCGCCATTCCGGTAAGATGGGCCCCCTCATGCCGCGCCTTCTTCGTTCCGGTCTCATCGCTCTCGGCGTGGTCCTCCTCCTGATCACCGGGGCGGTGCTGGCCTTCAACCTGCACCTGCAATCTGCCGGGATGCAGGAACAATTGCGCGAGGGAGCGAGGCAGACCATCGGCTTGCCCCTGTCTGTGCGCAGCACGTTCTACACACCGTGGGATGGCATCCGCCTGCGCGGCCTGGTCGTGCCGGACATGGAGAATGCCGGCGTCAATTTCCTCGAGGCCTCCGAGTTCCAGATCGTCTTCAAACTCTGGCCGCTCCTGCATCGCGAGTTTGTCGTCAGCCGCCTCGCTCTCAAGCAGGCAGTGCTGACCTGGCGCCAAAACGCCAACGGACAATGGCGCCTGCCGCGGCATCCCGAGGAAGCCGTGGCCCTCCCGGGCGGCACGCCGAGCGCCCCGGTGCCGCCGGCGGCCACACCCGCCCCCGTGGTGGAATCCACCCCGACGCCCCCCGCGGCTCCCGGCTTCATCGTGCGGGTCGACGTCGTGGAAATCGAGCGGTCGCGCATTCTTTTCGAGAACCGGGACGGATGGCCGTTGCTCGATGCGGATGGCATCACCGCCAATGCGGAGATGCTGCCCGATGGTGGAGCCAAGGGACATGCCGCCATTCCCGAAGCGGTGCTGGCGGGGATACTTGTGGCGCGCGACCTGCGGAGCGGATTCCAACTGGCCGACGGTCTGATCACGTTTCCCGACATCCGTTGCGATGTGGCCGGCGGTCAACTCACCGGCCACGGATCGATCGCGGCCCGCGCCGAGGGCTCGCCTTACGATTGGATCCTGCAATTGGCCGGGTTCCAGCTTTCGGCCTTGAAGCTCCCTGCCTCCTTCGGCGGCACGAGCATGGACGGAGCCTTGTCCGCCGATTTTGCCCTGCAGGGGCGCAACGCGCCGCAGCGGCAGGTCCGCGGACGGATGGAACTCACGGTCGATGGCGGACGCATCGTCCCTTCGGCTTACCTTCGGGGTCTGGGCCAGGCTTTGGGCATTCGCGAGCTGCAGGGCATGAACTTCAGCGAAGCCCGCGCCACCCTTCGCATCGAGGATGACCTCTTGCACGTCGAACCGCTCCGCCTGCGCTCCGAGGAGATCGCCGTCGAAATGACCGGGCCGATCACGCGAACCGGCGCCCTCGACCTGCAGGCACGTCTCATGCTCAGCCCGCCGGTGGCCGCCCGGCTCAGGGCCATCTCCGGGAGGGATTTGCCCCTGACCACGGACGAATCCCTGCCCGGCTTCAGCGAACTGCCCTTCCGCATCACCGGCACCCTCGACGCCCCGCAGAGCGACCTGGCCACGAGCCTGCTGGGCAACGGCATGGCCGGTCAGATCGGGAACTTCCTCTTCAACCTCATCGGAACACCCTGACCGCACCAGATGCGCATCATTGCCGGAAACGCAGGCGGCCTGCGAATGGAATGTCCGCAGGGGATTGCCCGGCCGATGATGGACCGCGTGCGGGGCGCGGTCTTTTCCAGCCTCGGAGAAGTTGTCATCGGGGCGCGGGTGCTTGATCTTTTTGCCGGGAGTGGAGCCATCGGCATCGAGGCCTTGAGCCGCGGGGCGGCCAGTTGCGTTTTTGTCGACTCCCACCGCAAGGCGGTGGAGGCGGTGCGGGCCAACTTGAAAAAGACCCGGCTGGAGGGAATCGTCCGCACGCAGGAGGTCGCGGCCTACCTCGCGGGGGCGGCGCCCGCCTCGTTCGATCTGGTTTTTGCCGATCCGCCGTTTGCCCTGCCCATCGATAGCCATTCACACCCGGCGGTCTTTCTGGCCGACGATTCTCTGGCCCGCGTGGTGACGCCGGGGGGCCTTTGTGTGATCGAGTTGCCCGGCGAACCCGGGCCGGGCTCGGACGCTTGGGCATTGCTCCGCACCCGCAAATACGGTCAGGCTTGGATCGCCTACTACCAGCGCGATTCCGGCCAATGATCCGCCTGCTCTACAAACTGCTTTTCCCCCTCGCGCTGCTTGTCGTGCTGCCACGCTACCTCGCCCGCATGTTCCGCCGGGGTGATTTCCGGCGCGATTTCGGCCAGCGCTTCGCGCGCTATTCGCCGGAACTGCTCGCGGAGTTCGCGCAGGGACGCTGGCTCTGGGTTCACGCGGTCAGCGTGGGCGAACTGCTGGTCGCCCTGAAAATTCTCGATGAACTCCATGCGCGTCACCCGGATTGGCGCTTTGTTGTTTCGAGCACGACTTCAACGGCCCACGCCCTCGCCCTCGAACGCCGAGCCGACTGGTGGGTGCCGGTTTACACGCCGGTGGATTTTGGCCCGGTTGTGCACCGGGCGTTTGCCTCGGTCAACCCATGTGCGGTCATCCTGACCGAGAGCGAGATGTGGCCGAACTTCATCTGGGCGGCCGCCGGGCGCGGCCTGCCGGTGTTGCTGGTCAATGCCCGTGTCTCGCCCCGCTCGGCCCGGCGTTACCGGCGCTTTGGCCGTTTCCTCCGCCCGGTCACCAGCCATTTGTCCGCCGTCGGCCTGCAGGAACCTGGCCATGCGGCGCTTTGGTGCCAATTGGGCGTGCCCCCGGAGCGGCTGCACCTGACCGGCAGCGTGAAGTTTGACCCCGCGAGGGAGACGGGAGAGCGGCGCGACTTTCGTCCGGTCCTGCAGTCCTTCGGATTTCCCCCCGAAGCGCCGGTGCTGCTGGCCGGCAGCACCCACGACGGGGAAGAGGAAATGCTCGCCGACGCACTGCGCGAACTCCGTAAAACCTTCCCCGCCGCACGGCTCGTCATTGTTCCGCGCCACGTGGAAAGAACGGGTGATATCGTGGCCAAGCTGGAGGCCCGCGGGCTCTCGATCGGTCGCCGGACGATGGAGCCGGGGAAAAATCCGGTGGACGTTCTGATCGTCGACACCACCGGCGAGTTGCGCGATTGGTATGATTGCGCGGATGTCGTCTTTATTGGCAAGAGCCTGACCGGCCGCGGCGGCCAGAATCCGGTGGAGGCCATTCTGGCCGGTCGGGCCGTGCTGTTCGGGCCGCACATGGAGAACTTTACCGACCTGGCCGCCGCACTGCTGGCCAACCAAGGAGCCGTCGAGGTCCGCGATGCCGCCCATCTGTCGGCGGAGGCCGCGAGCCTGCTGGCCAGCCCCGAGCGCCGAACCGCGCAAACCTCCCGGGCCTCGTCCACCCTGCAGGCGCACCATGGCGCGACCGCCCGCACCGCTCGCCTGATCGAGGATGCCCTCGCCGGGAGTGACTCCACCGCCACGTCTGTGTAAGCTGCTGCGATTCGTGGAAGCCAAACCCTTCAAAATAGGTCCGGTCACCGTGGGAGGAAAAAACCTTCTGCTCATTTTGGGCCCGTGCGTGATCGAGAGCGAGAAATCCACCCGCCGCGCCGCCTCCCGTCTGGTCGCCATCACGCGCCGCCTGGGTATTCCCTTCATTTTCAAGGCTTCTTACGACAAAGCCAACCGGACCTCGGGCCAGTCTTTCCGCGGGCCCGGCGTGCGCGAGGGATGCGAGATTCTCGCCGGCATCCGCGAGGAATTCGGCGTGCCTGTGACAACCGACGTGCATTCGCCGGCGGAGATTGGAGTCGCCGCCGCACACGTCGACCTGCTGCAAATACCGGCCTTCCTCTGCCGCCAGACCGACCTGATCGAGGCCGCGGGCTCGAGCGGTTGCGCAGTCAATGTGAAAAAGGGGCAGTTCCTTTCGCCGTGGGAGGTTGCGCCGATCGCGGACAAGCTCCGCGGGTCCGGCTGTCGGAAGTTTTTCTTCACCGAACGCGGCACAACCTTCGGCTACAACAACCTCGTGGCCGACATGCGGTCGATCCCGTGGATTCGCGAGCAGGGTTTTCATCTGGTCTTCGACGCAACCCACTCGGTCCAACGCCCGGGCGGCGGCGGCGACCGCACGACCGGTGATGGTCCCCTCGCCCCCGTCTTGGCCTGCGCGGCGGTCGCGGCCGGGGCCGACGGTGTTTTTCTCGAAACGCACGAAAACCCGGCCAAGGCACCCTCGGACGGCCCGAACCAAATCCCGCTTGCCCAACTGCCCGCCGTCCTGCGCAAACTCATCGCCCTTCGCCATGCCCTGTAGGACCCGTCTGCCGCTCGTTCTGCTTCTGGCCGTTCTTCTCCCGCCCCTCGGGGCCTCCGGGCAGGACCTGGCCAGCCTCGATATCCCGGTGAAAATCGGCCAGAGCGTGAAAGGCATCCGCGTGCCGCACTTCAACCAGGACGGCACCCTCGCCCTGCGCTTCAACGCGGAGAACGCCGAACGGGCCAGCACGACGCAGCTGAATTTCGATGACCTGCTCATCGAGATCTTCAAGGAAAACAAGGAGCAGCCGGCCCTTCAGGTCATCCTCAGCAAAGCCACCTACGATCAGGGGACAAGTTTGCTCACCAGCCAATCGCGGTCTACGATCAAGGGCGATGGTTTGGAAATCGTCGGCAGCCAGCTCGAATTCGATGTGCGCACCCGCGCCAGCAGACTCCTCGGTCCGGTGACCATGACCATCGAGGACAGCGCCACCCAGACACCATGAAACTTCCCCTTCTCCGCGCAGCCCTGCTCCTCCTCTTCGTGGGCGGCACGTCCCCCGCCCAGACCACTACCGCGGCGGGAGGGCCGCTTGGACTCAGCGGTCTGACCGGGGACCGCCCGGCCGGCAGCAAAACGGAGATCACCGCGCAGAAAGAGGCACTCTTCGATGAGCAGAAAAACACCGCCATCTTCGTCGGATCCGTCCGCGTCAACGACCCCGCCTTTCTCCTCAGCTCGGACAAACTCACGGTCTACCTGACCAAGGAACGCTCGGGCATCGACCGCGTCGTGGCCGAGGGCAACGTGGTCATTGTCCAGCAGACGACCGATGACAAAACGAAACCCGCCACCGGCCGCGCGCGCATGGCGGAATACGTTCCGTCCCTCGGCCGCGTCACCCTCAGCGGCAATCCGGAAATGCAGCAGGGCATCAACCGCCATATCGCCTCAGCGCCCGGCACTCGCATGGTCCTCTACCGCGACGGCCGCGCCACCACGGAAGGCCCCAGTCGCACGGTCATCTCCGACACCTCCACGCCCCGCCTGCCATGAACAGCTCCACCGCCCTGCCGGAAACGGCCCCGCCCGCCCCCCGGACGGACTCGCCCCTGCTCCAAACGGATAAACTGGTCAAAATTTACGGCGGGCGTGCCGTGGTCAACGGCGTGGACATCAATGTGCGCCGAGGCGAAATCGTCGGCCTGCTCGGGCCCAACGGCGCGGGCAAGACCACCAGCTTCTACATGATCGTCGGCCTCGTCCGCCCGAATTCCGGTCAGGTGATTTTTCAGGGCGACGACGTGACCCGCATGCCGATGTTCAAACGCGCCCGCGCCGGGATGGGCTATCTGCCCCAGGAGGAATCCATTTTTCGCAAGCTCACGGTCGAGCAGAACATCATGGCCATCCTCGAGACCACCACCATGTCCAAGGTGGAGCGCAAAGCGCGCTGCGAGGAGCTCCTGCACCAGTTCGGCATCGAGCATATCGCGCGCAATGAGGCCCTGACGCTGAGCGGCGGCGAAAAACGCCGGCTGACCATCGCCCGCTCGCTCGTGACCAGCCCCTCGTTGCTCATGCTCGACGAACCTTTCAGCGGCGTGGATCCTATCGCCGTTTTCGACGTGCAGCAGATCGTCTCCAACCTGCGCGACGCCGGCCTGGCCATCCTCATCACCGACCACAACGTCCGCGAAACCCTCGCCATCGTCGACCGCGCCTACCTCATTTTTGAGGGCCGGGTCGAAAGCGAAGGAACGAAGGATTTCCTCCTCAACGACCCGGTCAGCCGCAAGCTGTATCTCGGCGAGAGCTTCCAAATGTAACCGCCCGTGCCTGCGTCAAACAAACCGGAACCACTCAGCGTCGGCACGTTCTTCCAGCGCCACGCCGACGAACTGGGCCTCGAACTGGTCGCCGGCCGCCAGGGTCTCGAACGCCTCATCCGCGAACCGACGGTCAACCGTCCCGGACTCGCCCTCACCGGCTTCTACAGCTACTTCGCGGGCAAACGTATCCAGATCATCGGCAGCGCCGAACTCAGCTACCTCAAGGGCCTGGCCCCGGGGGCCGCGGATGAATGCCTCCGCCGGTTTTTCGCCTCACCCTTTCCCTGCCTCATCATCGCGCGCAACTCCAAAGTCCCGACCTCCATCCGCCGCCTGGCCAACGAAAGCTCCGTCCCCGTCTTCCGCACGCCCATGATCACGATGAAGGCGATCAACGCCGCCACCATCGCCCTCGAACTCGATTTCGCCCCCCGCCGGAGCGAGCACGGCAGCATGGTCGACATTCTTGGCGTCGGCACCTTCATCCGCGGCGACAGCGGCATCGGCAAAAGCGAATGCGTGCTCAGCCTGATCGAACGCGGCTACAGCCTGGTCAGCGATGACATCACGCGTTTCCGCGCCTTCGAGGGCAAACGACTCATCGGCACCTCCGCCGAATTGACCCGCTTCCACATGGAGGTGCGCGGGATTGGCATCATCAATGTCGCCTCCATTTTCGGGGTCCGCAGCACCCGAATGGAAAAATCCCTCGACCTCGTGGTCACCCTCAAGGAATGGCGGGAGATGGAAGACTTCGACCGGCACGGGCTCAACCGCAATTTTTACAAGATTCTTGGCATTTCCGTCCCCCATGTCGTATTACCCGTCCGCGTCGGACGCGATCTCGGGCGCCTGGTCGAAGTGGCCGCGATGGACCAAAAACTTAAATCTCAGGGAACCAACAGCGCGCTGGAGTTCAACGAGAGACTGATTAAACTGATGTCGCCTGACACTTAAATTCATGGGGATCCTTGCCAAAAAAACGTCCAGTGGTGACCAGCGCCTGACCCGCGAATTGGTCATCCTGAACCGCTACGGCCTCCACGCCAGGCCGGCCGCGCTCTTCGTCAAGACGTCGAACCGCTTCAAAGCCGACGTCTGGGTCGAGAAAGATGGCGAGGAAGTCAACGGCAAGAGCATCATGGGCCTGATGATGCTGGCTGCCGGACACGGCTCCAAGCTGAAGGTCTCGGCCGCCGGGGCGGACGCGGAAAAGTTTCTCCAAGAGATTGAAGAACTCGTGGCCACGCGGTTCCACGAGGATTGAGTTTTGACCTGACCACGGCGCGTCGGTAAAATTTGCCCATGGGGGCAGCGCGCGACAAAGTTTTTCAAGGGATCGGTGTATCCCCGGGCGTCGCGGAAGGTGAAGCAGTTGTTCATTGGCAAAACGAGGAGGAGATTCCTCTCCGCAGTATTTCCGTTGATGAGATCCCCGGGGAAATCACCCGTTTCGAGTCAGCCCTGATCGCCACCCGACAGGAACTCCTCGACATCCAGCAGCGCATCTCCGGGGCCATCGGCACGGCTGACGCCAGCATCTTTGACGCCCACCTGCTCGTCGTCGAAGACCGCACGCTGATTGATGAGGCCCTGCGCGGACTCGAGCGCGACCTGCACAACATCGAGTTCGTTTTCCATCAGGTCGCGGAAAAGTATTGCCGCACGCTGGCCGCCATCGATGACCCCTACCTGCAGGAGCGGGTCGTCGACGTGGAGGACGTGACCCGCCGGGTCATCCGGCACCTCCTGGGCAAAACGTCGCGCGAACTGCACAAGCTCGACCGCCCCCACATCATCGTGGCCGGCAACTTGACCCCTTCGGACACCGCGCTGATCAACCGCGATCTCGTCCGCGGCTTTGTCACCGAGCAGGGCAGCCGCACCTCGCACAGCGCGATCATGGCCCGCTCGCTGGGCATCCCAGCCATCGTGGCGCTCCACGGCATTTGCTCGAAGCTGACGACCGGTGACCAGGTCCTGCTCGACGGCTACAGCGGCAAGCTCATCCTCAATCCCTCCGAGCAGGTCCGGTTTGAATACGGCCAGCTCGAGCAACGCAAAGTCGAGGCCGAGCACCAGCTCGAAAGCATCCGCGAAACGCTTTCCTCCACCCGCGATGGGCGTCACATCGTTCTCTCGGCCAACATCGAGCTGCCGGAGGAACTCGACGCGGTCATGGCCGCCGGGGCCGAAGGCGTGGGCCTCTTCCGCACGGAGTTTCTCTTCCTCAACAAGCCCGAGCCTCCAGGAGAGGAGGAGCAATACGAAGCCTACAAGCTGGTGGCCGAGCGCTGCGCCCCGCACGGCGTCATCATCCGCACCCTCGACATCGGCGGGGACAAACTCATGCACCTCCCGGACATGGCCGCGGAGCACAACCCCTTTCTCGGCTGCCGCGCCATCCGCCTGTGCCTCGACCAGCCGGCAATGTTCAAGGCGCAGCTGCGGGCCATCCTCCGCGCCTCGGCCCACGGCCGCGTCCGCCTCATGTATCCCATGATTTCCTGCCTCGACGAACTTCGCCGGGCCAACGCCCTCCTTGAAGAATGCAAGGCCGAGCTGACAACCGAGGGGCAGGCCTGCGACCGTGACATCGAGGTCGGCACAATGATCGAAGTTCCCGCGGCCGCGCTCATCGCCCACCACCTCGCCCGCGAGGTGAAGTTCTTCAGCATGGGAACCAACGATCTGGTGCAATACACCATCGCGGTCGATCGGGGCAACGAACGGATCACCAACCTTTACCAGCCGACCCACCCCGCCGTCATCCGACTCCTCGCCATGGCCGCCGAGGCCGCGCACGAGAACGGAATCTGGATCGGTGTCTGCGGCGAGATGGCCTCGGAGTTCCATCTGACCCCGCTTCTGCTGGGCCTCGGCATCGACGAACTCAGCGTCGTCACGGCCTCGGTCCCGCGGATCAAGAAAGCGGTGCAGTCGCTCGATTTGGGCGAATGCCGCGAGCTGGCCGCCCGCGCCCGCGAGATGTCCGACCCGCTCGAGATCGAGAACATGTGCCGCGAGCACGCCCGGCAGCGCTACCCCGAGCTCTTCACCCGCTGAGTTGCCCGCGTGCGCCTGACCGACATCCGCGCCGCGCTCGAGGACCTCGCGCTGCGGCCCTCGAAGAAACTCGGACAGAACTTTCTTCACGACGGCAATCTGGCCCGGGCCATTGCGACCACCGCCGTGCCCGCGCCCGCGCCCTTCGCCGTGGAGATCGGCCCCGGTCTTGGTGCCCTGACCGCTCCGTTGCTCGAACGCTGCGAGCAACTCCTCGTCATCGAAAAGGACTCGCGCCTGGCCGAGTGGCTGCGCGGCCGCCTTCCGGCCGACCGGGTGCGCGTGGTGCAGGCCGATGCGGTGGACTTCGACTGGCGTCCGCTCATGCCGCACGGCCCCTTCCCCCTCGCCGGTAACCTGCCCTACTACGCAACCTCCCCCATCCTGCGGAATTTTCTCGGCCCCGCCTCGCCGGTCAGCCGGGCCGTCTTTGCCGTGCAGGATGAATTTGCCGCGCGCCTCGCCGCCGGGCCGGATAGTTCCGACTACAGCGCCCTGAGCGTCCGCCTGCAACGCCTCTGGTCGATCCGCCGCGAACGCCCGCTGCCGCCCGGAGTCTTTCATCCCGAACCGGGCGTGCAATCAGCCGTCGTCGTGCTGCAGCGGCGCGAGGCGCGGGAGTTTCCCCCGGTGCGCGCGTCCTTCTTCGACGAACTGGTCCAGCGCGGATTCAGTCAGCGACGCAAGCAACTGCGCACCTTGTTGGGTGTCGAGCGGCACGCCTGGGCGACCTGGTGCGATGAGCAAAAGCTGCCCCCGACCACCCGGGCTGAAAGTCTCACGGTCGCGCAATGGGTCGATCTGGCCCGCACGCTCGACCCCGCGGCAGGCTCGGCTGCGCAGCAGGACGGGGAACAATTCGATGTCGTCGATCACGAGGATCGTGTCGTCGGGCGGTCCGACCGTGCGGTCGTTCACGCGGAGAATCTTTTGCACCGCGCCGTGCACATCCTCGTGTTCAACTCCGCGGGCGAGCTGCTGCTGCAAAAGCGCTCCGCGTGGAAGGATCGCGAACCAGGCAAATGGGACTCCAGCGCCGCGGGGCATCTCGAACCAGCCGAAACCTATGCGGAGGCGGCCGGACGCGAAACGGCGGAGGAACTCGGCATCAGTCCGGCGCTCGAACGCCTGGGCAAAATCGCCGCGTGCCCGGGCACCGGTCAGGAGTTTGTCGAGGTCTTCCGCGCCCGCCATGACGGCCCGTTCGTTCTCCCTCCGGCCGAAATCGAGGACGCGGTGTTCTTTCCCGTGCCCCTGGTCGAGGAGTGGGTGGCCGCGCGCCCCGGGGATTTTTCTCCGGGCTTCCGCGAGGTCTGGAAACTGCGCGACGCGACCGGCTGACGAGGCGGCGCTTTTTCGCTCGCCCTGACGGTGGTTCGCGGATTTCCTCAATGCTCCCGATGGATCCAGCCATTTACGAAAAACTCGGACAATTTTATCTCGGCCGCGAAGTCACATCCGAGGGCCAGCCGTCCGATGATTTGGTCCTCTATGACTCGAGTTCGCTGACCACGCATGGCGTGTGCGTCGGCATGACCGGCAGCGGTAAAACGGGACTCTGTCTCGCCCTGCTCGAGGAGGCGGCGATGGATGGCATTCCCGCGCTGATCGTCGATCCCAAGGGCGACCTCGGGAACCTCCTGCTGACCTTCCCCGAAATGCGCGGCGCCGACTTCGAACCATGGGTCAATGAAGAGGACGCACGCAAGGCCGGGGTGCCGGCGGCCGAGTTCGCTGAGGCCGAAGCGGCCAAATGGAAGGACGGCCTGGCCCAGTGGGGACAGACACCCGAGCGCATCGCCGCCCTGCGGGAAAAAGCGGACATCGCCATCTACACTCCGGGCAGCAACGCGGGCCTCCCGCTCTCCATCCTTCGCTCTTTCGCCGCCCCGGGCCCCGACATTGCCGGGGAACCCGAGTTGCTGGCCGAGCGCGTGCAGAGCACCGTGGGCAGCCTGCTCGGCTTGCTCGGGATTGATGCGGACCCGCTGCGCAGTCGCGAGTTCAGCCTGCTCGCGGCCCTTTTGCAGGATGCCTGGACCCGCGGGCAGTCCCCCGATCTGGCCGGCCTCATTGCGGCGGTGCAAAACCCGCCGTTCGAGAAAATCGGTGTGCTCGCGCTGGACGACTTTTTTCCGCCCAAGCAGCGCATGGATTTGGTCATGGCGCTGAACAACCTTCTCGCTTCGCCCGGTTTCGCCACGTGGCGCGAAGGTGAACCGCTGGACATCGCCCGCCTGCTCCACACGCCCGAGGGCAAACCGCGCCTCGCGGTGCTGAGCATTGCCCACCTCTCCGATGCCGAGCGCATGTTCTTCGTCACCACGCTCCTGAGCGAAGTGGTCGCATGGATGCGTCGCCAGCCCGGGACGACCTCACTCCGTGCGGTCCTCTACATGGACGAAATTTTCGGCTACCTGCCCCCCGTGGCCAATCCCCCCTCGAAAGGCCCGCTCCTCCTGCTGCTGAAGCAGGCCCGCGCTTTCGGCCTTGGCCTTCTTCTCGCCACGCAAAACCCGGCGGATCTCGACTACAAGGCGCTGGCCAATTGCGGCACATGGTTTATCGGACGCCTCCAGACCGACCGCGACAAGCAACGCGTGCTCGAAGGCCTGGAGAACGCCAGCGCCGGACGCGGGGCCGACCGCGCCGCGTTGGGCCAAATGCTCAACGCGCTGGGCAAACGCATTTTCCTCCTCAACAGCGTCCACCTGCCGGCGCCCGTCATGTTCACCACGCGCTGGACCATGAGCTACCTGCGCGGTCCCCTTACCCGCGATCAGATCCGGCTGCTCATGGCCCCGCAACGAACAGCCGAGGTGCCGCCGGTTATGCCTCCCATTGCGCCGGCCACGGCTGGAACCCCGGAGCCACCCGCCGCGGAGCCCGGCGTCTGGCAGAGGGCCCCGATTGAAACTGCGTCCACGGCGACCATGCAGCCCTCGCTCGGTCTGATCATTCAGGGAACCTTCGCCTCGCGGCGACCGGTCGCCGAGGCCGGGGCGGAAGTGCTGGTCAGCGTTCCGCTCGATGCCCGCGGACAACCCTCCTGGCCGCATGCCCGCGTGGCCGGGGCGACCGAGGATTTCGCCGCCCCACAGGCCCACGCCGGGCCGATGTTTGCCCCGATTCCCCCCTCAGCCCTGACCGCTGCCGCCCTTCAATCGTGGCTGGCCGAGGCGCGAACCAAGCTCGGCGATGCGCTGGAAGTTCCCGTCCTCCGCTCCGGTCCGGTGACCGGCATCCCCTTCGAAACCAGCGGCGAGTTTCGCCTGCGCCTCGAACAAGCCGCCCGGGAAGAGCGCGATGCGGCCGTGCGCAAATTGCGGGAGAAATTCGCCGCGCGGACCAAATCGGCCGACGAAAAACTCGCCCGGGCCCGTGAGGCTGTGGCCCGCGAATCCTCGCAGGCCCAGGCCGCGCAGCTCCAGACGGCGATCAGCGTCGGGACAACCATCCTCGGCGCGCTCTTCGGTCGCAAAGCCGCCAGTCTGGGCAACATTTCCCGGGCCGGAACGGCCGCCCGCGGGGCCACCCGCGCGATGAAGCAGAGCGCCGACGTTGGCACGGCGCGGGAGAAACTGGCGGCAGCCGAGGCGGCGGCGCAGGAACTCGAGGAAGAATTGAAGGCGCAATTGGACGAACTGCCCAGCCCGGCCACGGCCTCCGCCTCGCCCGAAACCTTGCGCCTCAAGCTTCTGCCCTCCACCCTGCAGATCAAGTCCGGCGGCATCCTCTGGACCGCCTGAGGAACCCACCCAACCACCCACTCATATGCAACTAGGAATGATCGGACTCGGCCGCATGGGCGCCAACATCGTGCGCCGTCTCATGCGCAACGGACACACCTGCGTCGTCTACGACACCCACGCGGATGCCGTGGCCGACTTGGTCAACGAGGGCGCCATCGGCGCCGCATCGCTGGAGGAGTTCGCAGCCAAGCTGGAGAAACCCCGCGCCGCGTGGATCATGGTTCCAGCCGCGGTCACGGACAAAGTCATCCAGGGCCTCGTCCCGCACCTCGAGAAGGGCGACATTCTCATCGACGGCGGCAATTCTTACTTCCGCGACGACCGCCGCCGGGCCGCGGCGCTCGCCCCGCAGGGCATTCGCTACCTCGACTGCGGAACCAGCGGAGGAGTCTGGGGCCTCGAGCGCGGGTATTGTCTCATGATCGGCGGCGACACCGAAGCAGTCACCCACCTTGATCCGATTTTCAAAACAATCGCCCCCGGCCGCGGCGCTCTGGATCGCACGCCCGGACGTGAAAAACTCGGTGGCACGTCCGAGGACGGCTATCTGCACTGCGGTGCCGCGGGTGCCGGTCACTTTGTCAAAATGGTCCACAACGGCATCGAATACGGAATGATGGCCGCGCTGGCCGAGGGGTTCGACATTTTGAAAAACGCCGACGTGGATTCGCGCCCCGTCACCCACGATGCAGAGACGGCCCCGCGGTTGAGCAACGACCTCGACTACAAGTTGCCCATCGGCGAAATCGCCGAGCTTTGGCGCCGCGGCAGCGTAGTCCAATGCTGGCTGCTCGACCTCATCGCCATCTCCATGGCGCAGGATCCCGAGCTCAAGCAGTTCTCCGGCCGCGTCTCCGACTCCGGCGAGGGCCGGTGGACGATCATGGCGGCCATCGAGGAGGGTGTTCCCGCCGATGTTCTCAGCGCCGCGCTTTACGCCCGCTTCCGTTCGCAGGAGACGGTCTTCTCCGACAAGGTCTGCTCCGCCATGCGCTACCAGTTCGGCGGGCACCTCGAAAAAAAAGCGGACAAATAGGAAGCCCCGCGCCGTGATCAAGGGGCGACGTCACCCATGCGCACGAGGGCATTCTCCAGCGGGACCGTCGACACCCTGACCAGGCCCTCGAGCGGATGAGACATTTCCTCGATGAGGAAAATGGCGCCGGCCAGGGACATTGAGCAGACGAGGAGGATGACCAGCAACGTGGCGTTGCATCTGGCGAAAAGACCGTAAGTCATCGTGAGGATGACCAGCCAGAGGAGGAGAACGGTCAGGAGCGCGACCGGCAGTTGGTCCGCATTGCCCTCGAGCAGCCGCCAGTGGGCCTCCAAAAGATCCTGGGCCAACTCGACCCCCCGGGGCAGCAACGATTTTTGCAGATCCGTTTGCGGCTGCAGCAGACGAGTGCGGTCGACCAGCCCGACGATCAAATCGCCCCGCTCGGCCGGGTCGTTCACCCCGTCAGCATCGGTATGGCCACGCTCGATCACGGCAATGGCGTTGCGCACGGATGTTCGCAGATCCCGCCGCAGCTGATTTGTTTCCGGCCCGTAGGCCGTGAAGAGGCGGTCGAGCAGGATGGCCTCGGCGGCGCTCGAGGTGATGCCATCGCTGGCATTGCGGAAGGTGGTGGCCGAGGAACTGATCAAGAGACCGAGCACCATGGCGGACAGCGTGGCGACGAGTCCTGCGGCGAGTTTGATCGTATCCTTCGACTCACTGCTGAGGTGATGCGCTGGAAGCTTGCGCTGAAGAACAAAACCGACCAGGGCACCCGCAAAGATAACGGCAAAGGCCAGCAACGGGACAAAGGCGTGGCTCACCGTCTCCTCCTCGCATGAGCAACCTTCTGAAACTTCACAGCTGGGGCTTGGCAATGAGGCCGTTGACGTAGCGGATGGCGGCGCCGAGCAGCGGGAGATGCTGGTAGATGCCGTTGGATGGATTCCAAAAATCCTGATGCAGCACGATGCGTCCCTGCTCGTCAAAACGCAGTTGCGACATGCCCTCGGTCAGAATCGGCCGGCCGCCGGCGAGACTTTTCACCCGCACCTCCATCGTCCAGCGGACGTAGACATCGCGGCCCGAGACGGCGACATCGGTGACTTTGGCTTGCACCAATTCCGCATTCTCCGCCGTGCGGAGCAGGTAGCCCTCGATGGCCTCGATTCCGACCTCGGTGGCCACGGTGTCGTTGAACCACGCGTCGGGGGCATAGACATTGCGGACGTTGGCCTTGACGTTTTCGGCCGAGAGATTGCCGTAGAGGGAGGCAAAGCCGGCGGCCGCCCGCTCCCCGGCGGACTGGGTCGAAACCGGCATGCCCGGACGCTCGTCCAGCGCGCGGTGGTAATCCCGGACAAAATCAGTCGGCCCGGACGCACACCCGGCCAAAAGCACCGCCACAACGGGAAGGAAACGAAGGTTCATGCCGCATCTTTTCCCGCCGCAGCCCTCGCGGCAACCTCGTCCTGCAAAATTTGATCGAAGGATTCGCTGCGCGAGGCGTAGGAGGGATACTCGGAAGGATCGGCGCCGGCCGGCAGGTTGCGCCAGTGCTTGTAGGCCCAGAGCCACGCCTCGGGCTGACGCCGGATCTGCGGCTCGAGGATGTCCCAGCATTTTTGCGCGATCTCCTGCTCGGTGGCCTCGGGCGGAAAAAAGAGCGGCGCGTGCATGACCATCCGATACCGGCCGTCGGGCAGGGGCACGCACTCCATTGGAATGATGGGAAAACCGGTGCGCTTGTGAAGCACGGCATGCATCTTCGTCACCGGACACCACCGTCCGAAGGACTTGATTGGCACCAGCGGGTGGCGCGGGTCGAGTTGGAGATCGGTCAGGATGCCAATGCTCCCGCCGCCCTTGAGATGCCGCAGGGTGGCCAGGAGCGAGTGCTGCTGCGGGATGATGCGATGGCCCCCGGAAGCCCGCAGACGGTCGAAGACCGGGCCGAGCAGCGGATTGCGGAATCGCTGGGTCACGATGATGCCCTGCGTAACCTCGAAGCCACCGGTGAGGCTCAGCCATTCGAAGTTTGCGTAGTGCGCGCAGACCCCGATGACACCGTTTCCCTCGAAGCACACATCCCGCGACTGCTCATAGCCGGCGAGGTCCACCATGTCGCGGTAGGTTTGACGGTTGAAATTCCGGGCCCAAAACAACTCGAGCATGCTGCGGGCGAAATACCGGTAGGAATCGCAGGCGATGCGATGAATCTCGGCGGAAGATTTTTCCTGACCGAAAACCATGTTGAGGTTGGCCAGGGCGTAGTTCCGGCCGCGGCGATCGAGGTGGTAGACGAGGCCGCCCAGCAGCCAGGCCAGACGACGCAGGCTCGACCACGATATCTTCGGCACCAAGCGGGCCACCAACTCGAGACCGAGGTATTCCAGACGGCAACGGACGCGCTCCCACGGGCGCAAATCTTCCCAGCTTGGAAACTTCTTCGCCACGTCGTCAGCCCGCGCTCTCGATCTCCAACTTCGGAAAGACGGGGCTCGGCTCCCCGAGGGTGTGTCCGTCCGCCACGGCCACCCATTGGGCGGAAAGATTTCCCGCGAACCCCAACTGGGTGAGCAGGACATCGGATGATCCGGGAATGACCGGATGCGCCAACGCGGCAGCCAGCCGCGCGGCCTCGACCAGGGTGGCCAGAACTTGGTCCAGTCGTCCGGCCATGGCTGGATCCTTGGCCAACTTCCACGGCGCGGAGCTTTCGACAAAACCATTGGCCGCGCCGATAAGCTCCCAGGCCGCTTCAAGGGCCGTGTGCACCTGATATTGGGCCATGGCGGCTTCAAACCGCCGGGACACCTCGGTGCCGAGGGCTTCGAGCGCCAGCACGTCTGCTTCGCGCGGTTCGGCCGAGGCCGCGAGCGCACCGCCACGATAGCGTTGGGCCATGCTGACCGTGCGATTGACCAGATTGCCGAGGTCGTTGGCCAGATCGGCCTGGTAGCGGGATCCGAGGCGGTCCTCGTTGAAATCCGCGTCCTGACCGGTGGCGATGTCACGCATGAGGTAGTAGCGCAACGCATCGGTCCCGTAACGCACAGCCAGGGCCTCCGGGTCGACCACGTTACCCGCGCTTTTGCTGACTTTGGCCCCGCCAAGATTCCACCATCCGTGGACGAGAAGCCGTGGCATGGTCTCGAAGCCGGCTGCTTTGAGCATGACGGGCCAGTAGATGCCGTGCGCCGGCACGAGGATATCCTTGCCGATGACATGCGCATCACACGGCCAAAGCTCGGCGAACTCGGGCAGCCCCGCTCCGGCTTCCGCGTGATAACCCGCGAACGTCACGTAATTCATCAGGGCGTCAAACCACACGTAAGTCACGTAATCCCGGTCAAACGGCAACTCGATGCCCCAGGCGAGGCGCGCCTTCGGACGCGAAACGCAAAGATCGCCAGCCTCCTTCGCCACCGCATTGGCCAGCTCGGTGCCCCGAAAGGCCGGGGTGACGAAATCCGGGTGTGACTTGAGATGCTCCGCGAGCCAGGGCCGGTATTTGGAAAGACGGAAATACCAGTTTTCCTCCTCGATAAAGACCACCTCACCCCACTCCGGGCCAAACTCGCCTTCCGCGTTGCGTTCCTTGTCGGTCAGGAATTGCTCTTGCCGCACGCTGTAGTGCCCGCTGTGCCGCGCCTTGTAGAGATCGCCCTGGTCGTGCAATTGCTGGAGCACGGCCTGCACCGCACGGACATGCCGGGGGTCGGTGGTCTCGGCCCAGCCGTCGTTCGAGATGCCCAACCTGGCCCAAAGAGCCTGGAATTTCGCCGTGATTTCCCGGGCGAAGTCGGCCGGCGCCACGCCCGCCTTCTCAGCCGACTGCTGCACTTTCTGCCCGTGCTGGTCGACACCGGTGAGGAAAAAGACCGGACGCCCCCGCTCGCGGTGCCATCGCGCGATGACATCGGCCAGCACCTTCTCGTAAGCGTGACCGATGTGCGGCGGGGCGTTCGTGTAATCGATCGCCGTGGTGATGAAAAAAACTTTGTCGGACATGACCATTGAAGTCCCCGCCGCAAGCGGCGGTGGATCACATGGGGCGGAGAAACTGCAGGTTGGCCTGCTGCCGCGCGGTGGTCAGCCATTGCGCGAAGAGAAGCATTTCCTTGCCCTGCTGGAGGCTCTGCTCGAGCTGCGGACGACGCGCGGCCAGCTCGGGACTGTCCGGCGCGGCGCGCGAAGCGAGATAGACAGCGAAACCGCCCTTCGCGTCGGGCACAAACTCGCCCAAGGTGCCGGGCTGCTGGTCCATGACCGACATGGCGAGCTGCCGTTGCTCCATGGGCAGGTCCCCGGTGAAGAGGCTCAGCCCCTTGAACTCTTCCGGCGTCAACTTCGAAGCCTTGGCCGCCTCGGCGAAGGTCTTCCCGGCAGCCATGGCGTCGCGGACCGCCTTGAGGGCCACCCCGGCCTGGGCCTGCACGGCCAGTTCACTTTTCTTCGTGATCAAGCCGGCCCGCAAATCCGCCCGGGCTTCAGCAAACGTCATGGGCCGCGCCGCTTCGACCGCAGCCACTTCGATGACGGCGTAGCCTTCGTCGCCCAGCGGCACGATCTCGAAATTGCCCGGCGTGGGCGGCAACCGGAAGGCGACCTTGGCGGCGGCCGGGACAACCTCGCCGGCGAGATCGGCCAGAGCGCCGCCCGTGGCACCCTCGGCGTCAAACAACGGCGACGTTTCCACCTTGAACCCCTTTGCCTGGGCCACCTGCTCCATCGACTTACCCGCCTCGCCCAGCGCCTGGGAAAAATCGCCCGTGGCCGTGGAAATGCGCTGCAAAGCCTGCACGCGCGCCGAGTCCTTGAACTCGCGCTCGGCTGGAGAGAGGACGAAGGCCGTGTAGCGCACGGAGCGTTTTTCCGGCATCTGCAGTGAGGATTTCTGGCCCTCGAAGGCCTGCTGCAACTCCTCGTCGGTCACGGAAATGTCTCTGCCCGCATCGGCCGCGCTGAAGCGCAGGACCATGGCATCGGCCGGCGCGAAACGCGCAAGCACGGGGGCAATCTCTCCGGGCATGAGGACGGCGGGCGCCTCGACCAGGCTCTTGATGCCCTCGAGACGAAGCGCATCCTTCATCACACTCTCCAACTGCCGCTCGGTGAAACCGCGCGGAGCCAATTGTTCCTGGAGGAATCGCGCGTATTTGTTCGGATCGAAGACGCCCTCGGTCTGGAAGACCGGCAGGGCCTTGATCTCCTCGACCACCGCCATGGGGGCGGGCTCGATCCCGAGCGCGGCCGCCTCGTGTTGCAGGACGAGAAGATTCCAGATGAAATTGTTGGCCGCCTCATCCTCGGTCTGGGCCTGCCCGGCCAGATCCCGGACCAAGCCGAACTGCCCGAGGGCCAGCGACAGTTGGTAGTTGCGCACCGCCCGCTCGACATCCACCTGCATGACATCACGGCCATAGATCTTGGCCACCATGTTGGAGCCCACTTTTTCCATGTTCGTGGTGTTGTAGAGGAAGGCGAAAGCGACGATGGTCAGAAAGGCAACGACCAACATGAGCGCGCGCTGGTGTCTGCGAATAGTGGTAAACATAAGACGATTGTGTTGAAAAAGTTGGAGTTGTGGATTATTTCAACAGTCAGGTGAAAGCAAGCTCCCTCCCCGGATTTCTTCCCGCTGCCGCGCTGGCGGCGCTTCTACTATGTGTCGCGTCAGCCCACGCGCAAGACGCCGTCGTGCTCAAAAGCGGTGTGACCCGGGAGGGCAAGATCACCGGGGCCAAGGACGGCAGCCTCCGTCTGCAAATGGGCGCGGCGACCACGGGCATTCCCATCGGTGACATTGTCGAGGTCCGCATGGCGGCCCCGCCGGAGTTTGATGCGGCTGCGGCCCAACTGGCCCGCGGCGATGCCAAGGGCGCGGTGGCCGCGCTGCAAAAAATCAATGCGGACTACGCCGGCCTCCCCGCGGCTTGGGCGGAGCGGGCCGCCGCCATGCTTGGCGATGCCAAGCTTGCCGCCGGAGACGCCCCGGGGGCCAAGGAAGCTTACGCCGCATTCAGCCGGGCCTATCCTCAAGCGACCGCTCTGGCCAACCTCGGTCTGGCCCGACTGGCGGTGGATGGCGGGCAGTTCGACGAGGCCGGCAAACTCCTCGCCGTGGTTCTGGCCAAATCCGCCACCACCGCCTTTCCCGAGCCAGCCGACGGACCGCCGCTCTGCCAAGGGCATTACCTCATGGGCCGCGTCCGCGAGGCGGGCGGCGACAAGCAGGCCGCGCTCGAGCATTACCTGACGGCCTCCGCGGTTTTTCCCTTTGACCGGACCGCTGCCACCGAGGCACAAACCAGAGCGGACAAACTGCGGAGCGAGAACGCCGGCCTGATCGCTCCCTGAATCTTTTCCAACCACCAACCACCATGCGAAAACAACCTAATCAGTTCATCTTCCCCGCTCTGCTCAGCCTTTTAGCCGTAACCGCCGCCCGCGCTGCGGACGATACCGCGGCGACACCCGAGAGCACATCGGTCATCCAGATGATTCTCCACGGCGGACCGCTGATCATCATGATCTGGCTGGCCATCGTGGCGACTTCCATGGTCATGGTCACTTTTGTCATCCAGCTTTTCATCAACGTCCGCCACCAGAGCCTCGCCCCGAAGGATCTGGTCGCCGCCCTCAAGGCCTCGCTCAATGCGGGCAACTTCCAGGAGGCTTGGGAAACCTGCCAAGCCAACAGCAAAACCTACATCGCCGGCGTGCTCGGTGGAGCCCTCGAACGCATCGGCCGGGGCAAGGACGCGACCGAAACAGCCATGATCGAACTCGGCATGCGCGAGTCCCAAGTCTTCAAGACCCGCAACAGCTACCTCTCGGTCATCGGGGTCATCTCACCCATGATCGGGCTGCTCGGGACGGTCATCGGCATGATGGGCGCCTTCGCTGTCCTTGGCCAGTCGGGCGTCTCCGATCCCCGCAAGCTGGCGCTGAGCATCGGTGAAGTCTTGCTCGCCACCGCCAGCGGCCTCTTCATCGCCATCCCGGCGTTCATTTTCTACTACTACTTCCGCAACCGCATCAGCGACTCGATCGTCTACGCCGACAGCGAACTCAATCACCTCGTCGAGGACATACCGTTTGACGATGTTCAGGGCCTGCGGGTCGGGGAAAACTTCAACGCGGGTGACGGCCTCCAGGCCGGAGCCGCTCCCGGTGCTGCCGCCTCGCACAAGGTCTCGGTGGCGCTGACAACCAACTGTCCGGTCTGCCAGACGGCCATTGTCCCCGGCCACAACCCCTGCCCCGGTTGCGGCACCACCTTGGATTGGCAGCAGTAGCCTCCGGCCATGTCGGACTCCGGACACAAAAAATCGAAGAAGATGCGGCGGCGTCCCGAGGCGGAGGCCGATCCGGAGTTTCAGATCGCGCCGATGATCGACATTCTGCTCGTCCTCCTCGTGTTTTTCATGTCGATCAGCTCGACCGAGGTGCTGCAGTCCAACCGCGACATCAAACTGCCCGTGGCCAAGGACGCCAAGGACGCGAAGGAAAATCCGGGCCAAATCATCGTCAACGTCGCCCACAACCCGCTGAGCGATGCCGTGGCCATCAGCGTCAACGACAAGGATTACCCCAGCCCGGGCGATCTGGTCCCCATGCTCCAGTCGCACATCCAGAAAAACCCGATGGTCCGGGTGCTCATCCGGGCGGACAAACAAGTGCGCTTCAGCGTGACCAAGAGCTTGCTTGAGGCCGTCGGCAAGGCTGGCATCGCCAACGTGACCTTCTCCGTGGTGGACAAGGACGCCGGGCCCGCCGCCGCTTCCTAAATCCGCCCCTGATCCCAACCCCGAACCCGAAAGACTACTGAACCATGGCATCCATTGGCTCCGAGGACGGTGATGTTGGTTTCCAGATTGCGCCCATGGTGGACGTGGTCTTCGTTCTCCTGCTCTTCTTCATGGCCTCGGCCGGCTCCCAAGTGGTCGAGCGCGAGCTGAACATCAGTCTGCCCAGCGGCCGCGGGGGTCAGGCCACCGGTCCGCCCCCCACCCCGGTGATCATCGACATCAGCGCCGACGGCCTCGTCTCGATGAACAGCAAAATTTTCGATACACCCGTGAGCAAGGAACTGCCGGAGTTGCGCGCACGCCTGAAGGAAAACATCGAGCGATTCGGCGACAAGGATCCGGTCATTATCCGCCCCGATGGCAACGCCCGCCAGGAGCGCATCATCGACGTGCTCAACTCCGCCGCCGCGGCCGGAGTCAAGAACCTGACGTTCAGCTAACGCCTAAACCGGCGGTCCGGTCGGGACCGGCACTGAGGGCTCCGCCCCGGTCATCCCGACGAGGCTCTCGAGATAAGCCGGTTCCTGCATGCGCCCGCACTCGGTCAAGGCATGCTCCAACCGGGCCGCGACGCCCAACCGCTCCGCCTCCAAGGCGTAGCTCGGGTTGCGCAGGAAGCGCTCGAGGTAGCCGACGTGCCGCTTCCACAGGCGAACGTCCACCTGCTGCTTCGTCATCAGGCGCTGGCGATACCAATCGCTGGACAAGACACTCTCGCGCGTGAACATGGCACGAATAACAGGGTCGGCCAGGTCTTTGCCCTCGTAGTGGTCATCGCGCATGATGTGCAGGAGCGCCTTGAGCGGCGGGCAGGCCCACTCGATGCTGCCGTCGGCAAAGTAGTGCTCCGCCACCCGGCGCTGGGTCGCGATGATGTTGTCCATTCCCTCGACAAACACCTCCAAGCCCTGCAATTCGGGGCGCAGCATCTCGTCGGTCAGCACGACATGCGGATGGTTGAAGACGCGGCCGAAGAAGGCGTTGACGAATTTCTTCGTGATGCGGCTGCCCAGCCGGCTGGCCAGAATCGTGCGGCCCTCATGCTCGAAATCAGCGACGGGCTCGAGATAACCACCCGCATTGAGGAAGGACGGCAGGCGTTCCTCGACCGACATCCGGCACCAGACCTCGGGAACGAGCATGCTGATGTCGTGATCGACCCGCGCATCCGGCCCGACATAGCCCGCGGCGGTGACGAAACCGTCGTAGCCGCTGACCGCGTAGGAGACGAAGGCCGAGTTCAGGTCGTAAATCGGCGGCAGGGCATTGAACGGCCCTTTGGTCAGCGCGCCTTCCGATCCGGCCCCGGTGGTGGAGGGCGATTTGCCCGTCATGCTGCTGATGAACTCCATGAAAAGTTCGGGCAGGTCCATGTGGTGGATCGGATTGTAAACGGCCAGCGGACGGATGCCGGCCGCGCGATCGGGCGGATTGTTGCGGCGCCCAGCCAGGACGGCATTCACCGGGGTCAATGCTGGTTGGTCCTGCCGCAGACCGCGGGCCAGGCGGATGCCGGTATCCGCGAGATAGCGCCCGCGCGGATCAAGCAGATCGGGCCGGGTCTGCAAGTATCGGGGATTTTTCGTCGGACGTCCGTCAACCAGCCGTGGATTGGCATTGGAAACGAGGTAGGCCGGCCGACCGGCCTCCAAGTAGCCCGCGATCAGCTTCTGCATCGGCCGGGTGTATTCGAAATACTCGATCGCATCATCGAAGATGGCGCGGGCCTGCTCGATCGTCAGGGGCTCGTAGTTCGAGAAGAAATTTCCCCCATGGGAAAAATCGAGCTCCGTCTGTTTGTCGTAACCCCGGTGAATGGCGTCGTCGGGGCGTTGAAACAAGCGGTATTCGCAATTGCGGACAAATTTCACCCCCGGGAGGCGCTCCGTCTGGCTGTCGAGCAAGGCAGCCACGCGGGCCCGCGGCACCACGGTGGAAGCGCTGATGTCATCCTCCATCTGGATCTTGACCGCGGGATGGAAGTCCTTGCGCAGGCCAAAAGTTCGCCACGAGTCGTGGGCGTCGAAACCGACCCGCAGGAAGTTGGCCACGAGCTTGCGCGTGTCAAATCGGAGTTCGTTGGCCGGCATGCCGTTGACCGTGTCCACGCTGAAGTTTTCCCGCCAATGTTCCCCCCATTCCGGCCGGTAAAAGCGCTTGAGGACAAAGACCAGTTCCTTGATGTGCTGCGGGATTTCCTCCAGCCACGCGTTGTAGGCCGCATTGAAGCTCGGCGACGGATTCAGCAGTTTGATGACCGAACCAAGGGAGCGATGCGGACTGAGCAGCAATCGCGTATCCACGCCATTGCGCGCGGGGTCGGCGTAACGCTGCGAGTAGTCGTGCCGCAACAACTCGTCCACCCGGTCGAAATCTTTCTGGAAGTCGGCCACAAAGATCGTCCCCTGCAGGATGGCGTCGGAGATTGGTTTGGAGATCTCCGACTTTCCGCCGCCCGAAACCGTGCATGGTTTGTGGCAGTAGGTGCCTTCCGCCATTGTGCCGAGCAACCGCCAGGCGCGTCCGACCACCGGTTTTTCCATGTGGATTTTATAGCCGCAGGGCAGGATGTAGCGGTAGTCGAGGCGCAGCGGGATGCTTTGCTCGTCCGCGTCCTTGGTCCACGAAACTTTCTTCGTCAGGAGGTCGAAGCGGGTGTTTTCCGGCACATAAATGATGTCGGGAAATAGCCGGTCCACCGCGTAGCCCTCGGCCTGAAGTTCGACCGCATCGCCCATGAGTTCCATCGCGGCGGCAAAGCCGCGCGGCGTTTCCGTCGGCAGGTCGGCGGCGTTGATCCGCTCGGCCAGATCGTAGCAGGGAAAAATCAGTGCCCCGCCGGCATGCTCTTCTTCGGCGTTGCCGAGAAGATTCGCCGCCATACTCAACTGCGTTTTGACCTCTTTCTTGCAGTAGCCGAAATAGTTGTCCGCGATGATCGTGACCACGACCCCGTGCTCGTCCCGGGCCGTCGCCTTGAAGGCCGTGCCGTCGTTGTAGAGCTCATCCGGCGACTTCCAGCACATCCCGTCGCGCCGCTGCCGCTCGGTCGCCTCGTCCCACTTCGGAAGCCCCAGCTCGGCCTTGGTCAGGCGGCCGAGGTGCGGCGCGAGGATCACGCATCCGGTGTGGCCGCTCCAATGCTCGGAATCCAACCCCGCGTCATTCTCCGGCAGGTTCGGATCACCCGCATTGCCGAAAATGCTCTCGACGAAATCAAGGTTGCAGACCAGCCCGCCCGGCACAAAGAAACGGACCTCCATGCTTTTTTCCGGAATCACCCCCGGAACTTCGGGGGAAACCACGGGCCGCAGGAGCAAGGAGACAAAACATTCCGCCGGCTCCGGCAGGGTCGAGGTGAAGGGCAGACGCAACAACTCAGGCGGCGGCTGCAGCGCGGCCGCAAGCAGGCGCCCGAAAACCGCCTTCGGCACCGCCTTCTTGTCGTCCGGCACGGGCAGACCGCCCTCGGACACGTGGAAAATTCCCTCGGTGGTGCGGCGATCGCTTTTGGGATTGTGCAGCACACCCTGACGCACCCGGTAGGAGCTGATGATGTCGGAGGTGAACAGGTCGCGGTCGGGCGGGAGCGAGAGCAACCGGGCCAGGCCGTGCCGGTCGAGCACGAAGGTGTGGTTGGGCAACCGCGGAACCTCAACGGCATCCTGCAGGTAGTCGTAAAGAAAATTTTGCACACGGTGGTCGGCCGGGCAGAGGTGCTTGGAGAGCAGGCGATCCTTCTCACGGTTCAGGGCCAGTAACCCGCCAACCAGATCGGCCAACTCCGGATCGACCTGCACCGGAAAGGTCGGCAGGCCGAGGTCGCGCAATTTGAGATTGATGTAGGAAATACGCCGCTGCGTCAGCTCGACATCCTCGCCGCCACCCACGGCACCCCGCAATGCGCCGATTTTCTTTTCGAGATCTTTGGAGTTCATTACGGTAGGTGTAGCTATTCTCTCTTTCCTAGCCGACCGTATCAGGCTCGGCAAGCCACAGAGCCGTCACATGAACTTCTCCCTCCCGACCCGAAGCACAATCCTCCTTCTCCTCTTCACCTGCATTTCTGCCATGGCCACAGAAATCCCCGATTACCAGGTCAGCGCGAAGGATGGCGACTTCGAAGTGCGAGACTACCCGGCCCTGACCATCGCGCGAACAGCCTCCGGCGACGGAGACTTCATGCGCCTGTTTCGCTACATCGAAGGAGCCAATGCGGCGGACAAGAAAATCCCCATGACCGCCCCCGTGCTGATGCAGCACACCGGCGAGAAAACCGGCATGAGCTTCATTCTGCCCCGCGCTCTCGCCGCCGAGGGTCCGGCCCCCGCGCCGGAGAACGCGGCCGTGTCGCTCGACACCATGCCACCCACGCGCCTCGCCGTGCTGCGCTTTTCGGGCGGACGCAACGAAACAAACGAACAAAAGCACCTCGCCCTCCTGCGGCGCTGGGTCGGGGACAAGAAACTTGTGACCGTGGGCGAACCGATCTTCGCCTACTACGACCCGCCGTGGATTCCCGGGTTCATGCGCCGCAACGAAGTCATGTTGACGATTGTCGGCACGCAGCCTTGAGCCTGCGGGCGCGGAGCAGATAGACTGCGCGGACTATGGGACGTCAATGGTTGCTGGCCAAACGCGAAGTCGCCTCGCTCCGCAAGTCGCAGGCGACAACGAAATTCATCCGCGAAATCACCATCGCCGCCCGCCACGGCGGCAATGACCCGGCAAGCAACTCGCGCCTCGCCGCCGCACTGGAAAAAGCCCGCAAGGAAAGCGTGCCCCGCGATGCGATTGAACGCGCCATCGCCCGCGGCGCCGGGACTGGAGCGGACAAGACCTCCCTCGAACACATCTCCTTCGAAGGCTACGCGCCGCACAAAGTGCCGGTCATCGTCGAGGTCTTCACCGACAACCACAACCGCACCGCCCCGGAAATCCGCGTGCTCTTCAAGAAGGGTCAGCTCGGAGCCTCCGGCAGCAACAAGTTTCTCTTCGATCATGTCGGCCTGGTCGAAGCACACACCACGGCGGCGGACACGGACATCGAAGAAGCCGCCATCGAGGCCGGGGCCAACGAAGTCGAACCCCTGACCCACGCGCAGAATGATGACATCCCCGACGGCGCCTGCGGAGCGCGCTTCATCACCGACCGCACCAACACCCACACGGCATCGCAATGGCTCTCCGAGCACGGCTGGACCGTGGTGACCAGCGAACTCGGCCACGTGCCGAAAAGTTTTCCCTCGCTGACCGACGAACAACGAACCGAAGTCGGTGCCTTCCTCCAGGCTCTTGACGACCACGACGACGTCCACCGCGTCTGGGCGGCGGTGAAGTAAGCCGCGGGGCGAGCCTCAGGACCGCCCCATCTCAAGCTCCCGCGAAACCAACCCGCGGGGCGGACCAAAAATTTCCGCCAAAATCACCGCCTGGCGCTGGGTTGAACGGCTGGCCAGCAGGGCGCGAAAACCGCGGGCATCGATGGAAGCATGCTCAGACGCCGCCTCCGCCGCGGCAAGATCACGGGCCAACTGCCGCGTCTTCGCATCGGGCGGAGGCCGCCGGACCGGCTGGGGCAAAGCCGGCGGATCGTCCTCCAGCGAGGAAAATTCCTCCTCGACCTCGACCACGACGGGCGGGGGAACCAAGCGCCGCGCCACCGGCCCGGGCTGGGCCGCATCCGCAGGCAAGCCAAGGGCCTCCATCAATTCCCGCATGGGATCCGGCGTCGGCTGAGGCGGGCGGCGCAGCGGCGGCTGCGCCGGCCCGTCCTCGGCGTAAACATTCCGTCGGCCCGAGGCTGGCTCTTCAGCCGCCTTCCGCTTCATCTCGGCCAGCTCCCGCTTCTCTGATGCCTTCTGCAGGAGCCAGTTCACCAGGCTGATGAGCCCGATGACGACGAGAATAACTAATTGCTCCATGACGGAACAGGACGGCTACCGCGCTTCCGAGGAGCCTCGCTCGGACCCGGCGATGGATTCACGCATCTGCGAGTCAGCCTGGACGTTTTTCATCCGCATGTAATCCATGATGCCCATGTTGCCGTTGCGAAACGCTTCGGCCATGGCCATGGGCACTTGGGCCTCGGCTTCGACGACTTTGGCCCGCATCTCCTGGGTTCGCGCGCGCATTTCACCTTCCAGGGCGACCGCGGCCGCACGACGCACTTCCGCCCGGGCCTGCGCCACCACTTTGTCGGCCTCGGCCTGCTCGCTTTGCAATTTCGCACCCACGTTCTCCCCCACGTCCACATCGGCGATGTCCACGGACAAAATTTCAAACGCCGTTCCACTGTCCAAGCCCTTGCCGAGCACGGTCTTCGAGATGCGGTCGGGGTTCTCCAAAACGTCCTTGTAGGACTGGGACGAGCCGATCGAGGTGACGATTCCCTCGCCCACGCGGGCAATGATGGTTTCCTCGGTCGCACCACCGACAAACCGGTCGAGGTTTGAACGCACGGTCACGCGGGCCTTGACCTTGACCCCGATGCCGTCGCGGGCCACCGCGTCAATGGTCGAGCGGCCGGCCCCCGCGGCCGGGATGTCGATGACCTTGGGATTGATGCTCGTGCGCACGGCCTCAAGAACGGTTCGACCCGTGCCCTTGACGGCAAGATCGATCGCGCAGGCGCGGTTGAAATCCAGCTTGATCCCCGCCTTGCCGGCCGCAATCAGGGCCAGCACCACGGCATCCACGCTGCCGCCAGCGAGGTAGTGGGCTTCGAGTTCATCGGTATCGAGCGGAATCCCCGCCTTCACCGCGGTCACCCGGCTGTCCACGATCATGCCGACCGGCACGCGCCGCAGCCGCATACCCACCAAGCGGGCGAAAGAAACAGGAGCATCGGCGATCTTGGCGCGCAGCCAGATGCCGAAGAAATTGAAGAGAACAATGAGGAGGACCAGCCCGAGAACGAGGGCCAGACCGGTGACGACCAGAACGATAAGCGATGTCATGGCGGGGACCCTATACCGACTGTTGGGTCGACGCCAGCGCGTCTTTGCTCCGGACCACCACGCGCAAACCGTCCGCCCCGACCACCACGAGACTCGATCCCTGCGCGAGAAACTCACCCACGGTGGTGACGTCCACACGCTTACCCGCAATGCGCGCGGTGCCCGCGGGGCGAAGGTCGGTCAGCGCGGTGCCGTCCTCTCCAATCAGCCTGCGGTTGGTCTCCGCCCCGGGATCAACCGGCTGGCTGCCCTGCAGAATGATCCGGCGCCCGATGAAGGTTCGCGGAAAAATGGCCAGCCAAAGAAGGAACCCGCCCAAGGTCAGGGCGCCGACCAAAAAGAAAGCGACCACTCCGGCCGTCGGCCCGTGCTGGACGAAGACCAAGGCCACAGATCCCGCCAGGCAGATCAGGCCGATGAGACCAAGAATGAGCCCCGGGACGAAGACCTCCGCGGCCAACAACAGGAACCCGGCGACGAAGAGAGCGACAATGAGGGAGGATCCGTCAGGCATGGCAAAATCAATCATTAGCACGTTTCGCCGGGCGGCCGACAAAGAAAGCGCTGATGCTGTCGCCAACTTTCACCGCGGTTTCGCCGATGCTGTCGCCCACCTTCACCGCCGTTTCACTCGTATCCTCCCAAGCGTTCTCGCTCCAGCGCTCCACATGGCCCACAAGTCCCCCGCCCTCGACCCAGCCGCTGTCCGCGCCACGCGAGGCGGTCGCCGGGGTTGGTTTAGCGCCGGTGGAGGTGGTGACGGCGGCCACCGGTGCCGGGGTCTGCCGGAGCGGAGTGACCACGGCTCCGTCTTTGGCCGAGAGATCCACGGCCCCCACCTCGTGGCCGCTGGCGTCGAAAAGGCGGACGACCCAGACCGGAAGCCCGTTCTTGTTGACCAGTTGGTAGTTGATGGAATGAAAGCCCAACTTGACCCGCGCCGCTTCCTCATTGGCCGCGACGAACGCCCCGGTGGAGTCAAGATTTAGACCTGCGGCCGCCATCACGCCGGAAGTGGGCCCCGGCTGCACGGGGGTGCGCTCGCTGGTGACGCCTTTCTTCGAGACCACCAATTCGCGAACGCCGCCACGGGCCGCGGGGTCTGCGAAAAGCAGCAGCCATTGCACCGGCTGCGGGTCGCCATCGGCCCCGCGCATCTCGACCAACGACCCCAGCAGGGTCTGCCCCTGCACGCGCCCGACCGTGCGTAAAGCCTCGTAGGCCGGAATCTGCTGGGCTTGCACGACGAGCGGAGCACCGCAGGTGGCCGCGATCAGAATCAAAAACAAACGCATCCTCATGCCCCCACCCTGCCCCGAAATGGTGGAAATTTCCAGTGCCTAAGCCTCGGCGTTCGGCTTTTCCCCCCGCAACCGGGCTTTTTCCTCCCCGGAGAGGAAGGCGATTTCCCATGCGTTTTCGAGCGCCTGCACGATCTGCGCCTCACTGAGCCCGGCTGCCCGCGCGGCCACGTCCAGCTCGTGCGGAAGGTCAATCCCGCTGATCCCCGGATCGTCCGTGTTGATCGTGGCCAGCAGACCAGCCTCGAGAAAATCCCGCAGCGGATGGCTGCGGTAATCGGGCACCGTGCTCGTCTGGACATTGCTCGTGAGGTTGGCCTCGATGCCGATGCGGCGGGTGCGAAGCAAGTCCGTGACCTCGGGATCCTCGACGGCCCGCACCGCATGACCGATGCGTGTCGCGCCGAGCATCTCCACCGCGGTCACGATGCTCTGCGCCCCGGCCGCTTCACCGGCGTGAACCGTGACCGCCCAACCCGCGTCCCGCCCCTCGCGGAAATGGTCGGCAAACAACTCCGCCGGCCAGTTCCCCTCGTCCCCGGCCAGATCAAGCGCGACAATCTCCTTCCGGTGTTCGAGCAGGGCGCGCAGTTCACGCCGCGCGCGGATCGGGCCGTAGGTGCGGGTGAGGATACCGATGAGATTGGCCCGCACCCCGGTCTGCACCTCGCCCTCGCGCACGCCCTCGATCACCGCCGCCGTGACCAAGGTCGGATCGAGATTGTGCGCGTCAGCCATGAAGCACGGGCTGAAGCGCAGTTCGATGTAGCGGATGCCCTCGCGCTGCGCATCCTCCACGTTCTCGCGCGCGACCCGGCGGCAGGCATCGTAATCCGCCAGCACGGCCGTCATCCAACGGAACTTGGCCAGAAACTCGATGAGCCCCGGCTGCGGCGTAGTCACGACAACATGCGGCCGCAATTCATCAGCCGTCCAAGCCGGCAGCGGAATGTGGTGGACGCGGCCCAGATCGAGGATGGTCTCCAAGCGGATGCTGCCATCGAGGTGGCGATGAAGATCAATCAAGGGCGGACGGGCGGGCATGCGCAGGGAGCATTGGCAACCGTTGGTCGCGGGACAAGTGGAATCAATCGGTCCCGGCCACGCGCCCCAGCGCCGCCGCGAGCGTCCCGAAGGCGTAGGGAAAATCCAGGCGCTCCGCCACGGCCGGCCGCACACGCGAGCTGTCGAGCAGAACCGAGGATAGTCCGCCCAACGTCGCGCGCAGGACGAACGCGGGCACCGGAAAGAACGCCGGGCGATGCACCGCCCGGGCCAGCGCCCGCGTGAATTCGCGGTTGGTGCAGGGTTCCGGCAGGACCGCGTTGAGCGGCCCGCGCACCGCCTCGTTTTCCACCGCCCACAAGGCCAGCCCGGCCACATCATCCACATGGATGCACGACATCCATTGATGCCCGCCGCCGAGTCGCCCCCCGAGCCCCGCGCGAAAAACCGGCAAAACCATTTTCATCGCCCCGCCCGGCCCGAGCACAAACCCGGTGCGCAGCCGCACGACCCGCGTGACCGCGTCCGCCCGCTCCGCCTCGGCCTCCCAAGCCCGGGTGACGTCGGCGAGAAAGCCGCGCCCGGCCGGAGACGCCTCGGTCACTTCGCGGTCACCCGTGTCGCCGTAGAATCCCGTGGCCGATCCGCTGATCAGCACGCGGGGTGGTCTGGCCGCACGCAGGATGCCGTCCACCACACTCCGCGTGCCCCGCACCCGGCTGTCCATGATCCGGCGGCGTTTGCCCCCGCTCCACCAACCAAAGACCGGCTCGCCCGCCAGATGCAGCACGGCATCGAGGCCGTCCACGTCGCAGGGCTGCCCCGGGACAAACGCGCGAACCTCATGTTGGCCCGACGCGGCCAAGCTCCCCGGGCTGCGCGTGAACACGGTCACACGCCAACCCCGCTGCGCCGCAAGCGCCGCGGCCCGTGCGCCGATGAATCCGGTCGCGCCGGTGATGCCGAGGTTCATCAATCGAAGGTCTTGTGCAACCAGGTGTAGGGGAAACGATTGCCCGGACAGTCGGTCGGCTTGGGGTTGATCTCGCGGTGCGCCTTGACGATGAGAACCTTTCCCTTGCTGCGGCCGACCCGGTCGCGCACGTAGCGGATCAATTCCTGCAACGCGGCCAACTGCGCGGGCGTGGGCTTGTCGCGGTTGAAGTCGCCGACGAAGCAGACGCCCAGCGCGATGTTGTTGAGAAAATCGCTGGCCACATGACCGCCATTGATCTGCTGCGTCCAGCGCGAACCGATCTCGATTTCGCCATCGCCCGAGGATGTGCCGTTGCCGATGACGAAATGATAGGCCAGGCCGTTCTTCATCTTGCGCACATTGCGGTGGTAGGAGTTGAAGACCTTGGCGTTGCCCTGCCGCGTGCCGCTGTTGTGCACGATGAAATATTTCCACCGCCCCCGCTTGACCGGAGCCCGATCAATCGCCGCGCGCACTTCGCGGGTCAGGTAGGTGTAACGCCGGCCGCCACCCAGACCGAACCAACCGCGCCGCTCGGGCTTCGGCGTGGGCGCCAGACCCTCGTCCTCGTCCGCGCCGGATTTTTCAATGACGATCGGGGCCGCGGGCACTTCGGGGGCCTCGGCCGGCGTGGACGCCGGGCTGGAGGAAGGACGCGGCGGCGGCAGGACCGTCTCACCGGGCGCGTCCTCCTGCGGAGGCGGCAGCTTGATCGACCCGGATTCCGTTTCTTCCGGTGCGGGCTGCGGAGTTGGTTCGGCTTCACGCCGGGCCGGAGGCAAAACGATATCGTCGGGGCTGTCCGTCACGACGGGAGGAACCGCCGGGTTTGCCCGCGGCGGGGTTGGTTTCGGCGTGCTCTTGGGCGTGCTCCGCGGCGTGGGGGCAGGCTTTTCCCGCGGCGTCGGCATCGGCGTGGACGCCTTGGGTGCAGGCAGGGTGATCGACTCGCGCGGCTTCTCCACGGGTGGCGGGGTCGGACGAGGCCGCGCCTGGGGTTTGACCGGCGGGGGTGTCGGCGTGGCGACCGGCTCGGGTTGAATCGATTCGCGCGCCCGGAGGAACAACTCGCGCTTGCGCTGCTCCTCGGCGGTAAGCTCGGCGCGCACGGACGGTCGGATCAGCCAACCGGCGAGCAAGGCCAGGACCACCACACCCAGGACGGGAACAAAAGGTGTGCGCACGGTTGAAACCTAAAGGGGCGGTGCGAGAAAGTTCAACTGGATTGCGCGGACCGCCGATAGTCCACCTTTACCAGGTAGAGTCCGCCGGCCGGCGCCACCGTGCGCGGACCGCCTCTCCCCTCGCCATCCAACCGCCCCTGCAAATCGGCCAGGCTCGAGCGCCCCCGGGCCACCTCGACCATGGCGGCCGCGAGCATGCGGGCCATTTTGTAAAGAAACCCGTCGCCCTCGAAGCGCAGGCGAATCAAGGGTCCCCGGCCGCGCACCTTGACCGAGCGGAGATGCCGCACTGTGTCAGCCACCGGAGTTCCGCGATTGGCCGAGTAGCCGCGAAAATCGTGGCGGCCGGCGAGAAGTGCCGCGGCCTTCCGGAGAGCCGCGACGTCCAAGCCGGAATGCACATGCCAACTCCTCCCGGCCCAATGCGGGGGCAGCACCGGACCGGTCCAGAGCACATACTCGTAAGTCTTCCCCGTGGCCGCATAGCGCGCGTGAAAATCGGCCCGCGCCCGAGCGCAGGCCAAAACACGCAACGTCGGGGGCAGAGTGGCATTGAGCGCCCTCAGCCAGTCGGCCGGCCGACGTCCATCGGGGACATCCACATGGGCGGTCTGACGCAGGGCATGCACCCCGGCATCGGTGCGACCGGATCCCTGAACCGAGACCCGCCCGCCGCCGAGCAGTCGGCCGATCACATCCTGGAGCACATCCTGCACGCTGCCCCCGCCACTTTGGCTTTGCCATCCGCGGAAAGCCGCGCCGTCGTAGGCCAGCGTAAGCTTCAGCCGCATGGCGACCGGTCGAGCCAGCTCTGCAGAAGAATCTGTGCGGCGACCTGATCGATCACCCCACGCTGATTTTTCGCCTTGCGCCCGCTCTCGCGCAGGGCCCGCTGGGCTGCCACGGTCGTCAGGCGTTCGTCCCAAAGATCGACCGGACATGTCACCCGCGTGCGCAGTTGTTCAGCGAAAGCCCGCGCCCCCTCGGCCGCGGGGCCATAGGTCCCATCCATGTTGCGGGGCAACCCGACCAGCACCTGCGAAGGCTTGACCTCCTCGATCGCCGCGACCACCGCATCCTCCGCCGCGGCACCGCCCGGCAGGGTTTTCCACGGCTGCGCCAGCATGCCCAATTCGTCGCTCACGGCCACTCCGGTGCGCACCGTGCCAAGATCGACCGCCATGACCCTGCTCATTGCAATGCCGCCGGCACGTGCGGAACCAGGCGCTTGATGTTTTCCGCCTCACTCCGATGGCAAACGAGGAGGGCGTCGCCCGTGTCGATCACGATGAGATCCTGCACCCCTGCCAGGGCCACGTGCTTGCGTCCGGCGGAGAAAACGATGTTGTGCGAGGCGTCGATGGTGGTGAGCGGGCAATTGGCCGCGTTGCTCTCGGCGTGTTGTTCGAAATATTTGGCTACGGCCAGCCAACTGCCGACGTCATCCCAATCGAAACCGGCCTCCAGTTCGAGGACCCGCGCGGCTTTTTCCATGATGGCGTAGTCGACGGAAATCTTCGGGAGCTTGGGAAACTCCTCGGCCAGCAGCGCCCCCACATCGGGGGCTGTGCGCATGCGGGCGACAAAGGCGGCCAGCTCCGGGGCCTGTTTGGCCAACTCGCCCATGATGGCGGGGATCGACCAGATGAACATGCCGGCGTTCCAGCGGAAATTCCCCTGACGTAAAAACGCTTCGGCCATCTCTTGGTTGGGCTTCTCGCGAAAACGTTTCACCTCGTAAACCTCGGCCTCGCAGCCCGCGACACGCGCCCCCTGCTCGATGTAACCGAAACCCGGGCAGGCCCAGGATGGCTTGATGCCGATGGTCAGGAGCGCTCCGGAATCCGCCGCCACTTTGGCCCCCGCCAGCAGGTCGCGGCGGAACGCAGCCTCGTCGCGTATGAGGTGGTCAGCCGGGAGCACAGCCATGACCGCGCGCGGATCGCGACGCAAGATGAGGCCCACGCCGAGGGCCACCGCCGGTGCCGTGTCGCGTTTGGCCGGCTCGGCCACGATGTTCTCTGGAGGCAACATCGGGCAGGCCGCACGGACGGCGGCCTCCTGCACGCCGTTGGTCAGGATGAACACTCTCTCGGGCGGGACCGCATCGCCCAGACGGTTGATCGTTTCCTCCAGCATGGTGCGTTCGGAAAAAAGCTGCAGCAGTTGCTTGGGCCGGGCGTGCCGGCTGGCCGGCCAGAACCGTTCGCCGCTCCCTCCAGCGAGGACAAGGACATGGAGATCGGAACCCATATGAGCATTCCACAAGGTTGCCGGGGCGATGGCAACTCCCGGCCGGAAAAATCCGCGTGAGACCCTGCGCTTGCGGTTGCCAGTGGCTTCCGGCTGGTCTATAGCTTGCTCGTCATGCCGAACCCCTTTGATCGGTTTTCCCAGAATCTCTCCGCAACCTCCGTGGCCGCTGCGGCGGAAATGGCCGTCGGCGTGGGAGCCGGATTGCTCGTCGCCGACCAACTCGGCAAAACTTGCCGCCAGCGTCTTGGCCTCATCGTTCTGCTCGCCGGTGTCGCCGCGACCATCCCTCTCCTCATCGGTGCCGGCGTGCGGGTGAATCGCGAACTGGGCGAAGGCCGCCGGACCCGCCGGCGCCTCGAGACCATTCGACATGACCACGGCTTTGCCGAGGACGGCGACTTCTATTGAGCCAACCTCCGCTGGTCCTCGCCTCGGCCTCACCGCGCCGCCACGAGTTGCTCCGCTCGGCTGGAATTGAATTCATCGCCGTCACTGCGGATGCGGTGGAGTTGCATGATCCCGCGCTCGGACTCGCCGCGCTCGTTCTGACCAATGCCCGGGCCAAGGCCCTCGCCGTCATGCCCGCGCATCCCACCTCGGTCGTCCTCGCCGCCGACACGCTCGTCTGGCTCGACGGACGTCCCCTGGGCAAACCGGCGGACCACGAGGCCGCGCGTTCCATGCTCCGCGCCCTTTCCGGCCGGGTGCATGAGGTCGCCACGGGAGTTCATTTGGGACGGCGCGAGCCCGCCGCGCAGGTTGAGTTTCACGAAATCTCCCACGTGCGTTTCCGCCCGCTTGATGAAGCGTTGATCGAAACCTACCTCGCCCATGTCGACGTCCTCGACAAAGCCGGAGCCTACGGCGTGCAGGATCACGGCGAAATGCTCATCGAACATGTGGAAGGCTCCCGCTCGAACGTCATGGGCCTGCCGCTCGCCCGCACCCTGGCCGCGCTGCGCACGGTCGAGCAGGTGAACGCTGAGCCTGACTTGTGAAAGTTGCCAAGGAGGACTCCAGACTCTCTTAGGCGAATAAAGAGCGCTCCGCGCCGTTGGACTACTCGTGCTCCGGAGACGGCGTGAAGGCGGCGTTCTCGAAGCGGGTGTATTCCTTGATGAAGGTCAGCGGGATATCGCCGGTCGGGCCGTTGCGCTGCTTGGCGATGATCAGCTCGGCCTTGCCTGACACCTCGGCCTTGGCATCGGGGTCGTCCTCGTATTGCTCCGGGCGGACGAGGAGCGCGACGACGTCGGCATCCTGCTCGAGCGAACCGGATTCGCGCAGGTCGGACATGCGGGGTTTGCCGCCGCCGCGGGCCTCGGGCTGGCGGTTGAGCTGGGCCAGGACGATGATCGGAATTTCCAACTCCTTGGCCAGCGCCTTGATGCCGGCGGAGATTTCGGAAATTTCGATCTGCCGGTTGTCCTGGCCGCGACGACTCGTCGAGCGGCAGAGCTGCAAATAATCGATGGCAATGAGTTCGATGCGATGGCGGTCGCGGAGCCGCCGCGCCTTGGCCCGCAGCTCGAGGATGGTCAGGCCGGGCGTGTCGTCGATGAAGATCGGGCTCTCGCTCAGGACCGCGGCGGCCTCGTTGAGCTTCCCGTGGTCCGAGCGGGGCAGCATACCCGAGCGGACTTTCTTCATGTTGATCCGCGCGCGCGAACAGAGCAGACGCTGGATGAGCTGCTGGGTGCTCATTTCCAAGCTGAAGACGCCGACCGGCTTGGGGTTTTCCGGATGGAGCGCAACGTGCTCGACGATGTTCATGGCCAGGGCGGTTTTCCCCATGGAGGGACGGGCCGCCACGATGATCATTTCGCCCGGATGAAGACCGTCGGTCATCTGGTCGAAAAGCGTGAACCCCGTGGCCAGCCCACTGATCATGCCTTTCTGCTGATACATCTTCTCGATGTTCTTCAGCGCGGTGAAGACTTCCTCGCGCATGCCGGTCGGGCCCTTGCGGTGGCGCTTTTCGCCGATGGTGAAAATCTCGCGCTCCACATCGTCGAGCAACTGGTTCACGTCGCCCTGCTCTTCGTAGCAACGCACGGCGGACGCCGTGCAGGCGGTGATCATCCGGCGGAGAAGGGATTTCTCGCGGACGATTTCCAGATAATGCGGCGCATTGGCCGAGGTCGGAACGTAGCCGTAGAGCTCCGTGACGGCCCCGGGTCCGCCGACCGCATCGAGGACATTCTGGTCCCGCAGCCGGTTGGTCAGGGTGATGACATCAACGGACCGCGAGACGGTCCACATTTCCTGCAGGACGCGAAAAATTGTGCCGTGGGCGGGCGAGTAAAACGTTCCCTCCTCGACCTGATCAACGCACTCGGTGAGAACCTCCTCGGGCGAGAGCAGAATGGAACCGAGCAGGGCCTTCTCCGCATCGAGGGCCTGCGGCAAAGGGCGGTGCGGGTCCGGCGCGGCGGCCGGCTTTTTCGCCGCGGGGCGTCCATCGCGGCGTTCTCCCGCCGGGCGGCGCGGGGCGTTGGGTCCGGTGAGATCAGCAGGAGGAATCATGAGAGCGGGCATTGTGCCGCGCACGATGCCACCCGGTCAATGCAGGCAGGAAAAAAACGCGAAAACGGGCGAAAAAGCCCGTGGGTTGGCTGATCCAAGATCCGCTCAGGAAGCGGACTCGGCGCCCTCATCCTTGCGCGGGGCGCGGCGACCGCGGGGACGCGAATCCTCGTCTTCCTCATCCTCAGCCGGAGCCGGTTTGGGCGTCTTGGCTGTGACGGTGACCTTGAGGGTGGCGTGGATTTCGGAGTGCAACCGGACGTCAATCTGGAATTCTCCCGATTCCTTGATCGGGCGCTCCAAGGCGATGCGGTGGCGATCGATTTCCAGACCTGATTCGGCCTTGACGCGATCGGCGATGTCCGTCGCGGTGATGGAACCGAAGGCCTTGCCGGCCTCGCCGGTCTCAAGGACGAAGGAGAGCTTGAGCTTGCCGAGGCGGCGGCTCAGGTCGTTGGCCTCGTTGAGTTCGTTGGCTTCGCGCTCGGCCCGGCGGGTCTTGAGGGAATTCGTCATCCGCAGGCTGGCCGGCGTGACTTCGTGGGCCATGCCACGGGGAATGAGAAAATTGCGGGCGTAGCCGCGGCGGACTTTGACCACATCGGCCTCGGCACCGAGGCTCGGGATGTGGGTCGTGAGGATAACTTCAGTTTGAGACATGGTCGGATGGAGTTGAGCGGACCGCGTATTAAAGGGCAACTGCCCTCACCCGTCAAGTCTCGGCCAGCCGCACGGGCTGAAAGAGCTCGACCCGCAAACGCGCGGTCAATTCCCCGGGACGATCCAGCGGGGCCAGCGCACCGCAAGGTTCCAGATCGTCGACCCGCACCCCCGGACGTCCATGAGCGGAGGCCGGAGGCTCGCTGCCCCCGGCACCGGGCCACCAAATGGTCACGGGGGCGCACACTTCCTCCAAACGAGGCAGGGCCTCGAGGGAGAAACGTCCGGACAAAATTCGCAGGATGGCCCAAGCGGCACCGTATTGCCGCGCGAAGGACGAGAAGACCGAGACAGGCTCGCCCAGGTCGAAGTCGGATCCGACGCTGCGGCGCCCCGAAAGCCAGCGGCTGAGGCAGGCTGGCGACGCGAGATAGTTGGCGTAGATCCACCGTCGCCCATTGCGCGACCACGCCATGGCCCGCACCGGGGACGGCGCCCAGGCCGAGAGCCAGCGGCTCGTGCCTTGCGGGTGAAAAAGAATCAGCCTCGCCACCAACTCCGGATGCTGGGCCGCGGTCAGGCAGGCGAGCGCCGCGCCACAACCGGACGCCACAATGACCGGGCGCTTCCCGCCGCAGGTTGCGCGGACAAACTCCTGCAAACTCCTCGCATGGTCCTCGGCCCGCAGCGGCCGGTCGGGGCGCTCGCTCTCGCCAAAGCCCACCCAGTCCGGCGCCAGCACGCGATGGGTGGCAGCGAACGACGGATAAACTTTCGACCACTCGTAGGAAGCCGCCCCGGGGAAAAAATCATGCAGGAAGACCAACGGCTCCCCCTCACCGCTGACGTGGTAGACCATCTGGCCGCGGGTCGTGCGTTGGACCCGTCGGGAAAACACCGAGGGCGAAATGATATCCGGCAACGACGGCGCCGGCTGCGGGCGCGAGCGAAGGCGAAGGGCCACAACGGCGGCGCCCAGCAATCCGGCACCGAGCCCCATGCCCAGGCTTTTTTTCCACGGCGAGGCCATCTTCGCTCAGACGAACTCAACCCCGCGGGGGCCGCGCTCGATGTGTCCGATCACGCGGCCACGCAGCAACCGGGCGGCCGCCGCGGCTTCGCGCGCCGCGACCACCGCGACCAACCCCGTGCCCATGTTGAAGACACGGAACATTTCCTCCTCGCCCACCCGTCCGGCTTCCTGGATCAGGCGAAAAAGTTTTGGCACGCGAAGGCGGCGAGGGTCGATGACCGCGCGGCAGTTCTCGGGCAGCGAGCGCGGAAGATTGTCCGGCAGGCCGCCTCCGGTGATATGGGCCGCGGCATGGAGCATTCCCGCCGGGAGAGCCTGCAACCGCGGGCCATAATTGCGATGCACCCGCAGCAACTCATCGGCCACGGTGCCGGGCAGACCGGGCAGACGGTCATTCACTCCCAGACGCATTTTGCCCAGAATGACTTGGCGCGCGAGGGTGTAGCCGTTGGTGTGCAGCCCGTTGGAAGGCAACGAAATCAAGGCATCGCCCGGACGCACCCTCGATCCATCAAGGATCGCGCGTTTCGCCACCACCCCGACGATGCAGCCGACGAGATCGTAATCCGGCCCGTGATAAAGCCCGGGCATCTGCGCGGTCTCGCCCCCGAGCAGGGCGCAACCGGCCCGGCGGCAGGCGCGGGCCAGGCCGGCAATGACCGAGGTGAAAACGGCCGGATCGAGTTTCCCCGCGCCGAGGTAGTCGAGAAAGAACAAGGGCTGCGCGCCCATGACGGCAATGTCGTTGACGCAGTGATTGACCAAATCCTCTCCCACCGTGTTGTGCCGCCCGGCCAGCACGGCAATTTTCAACTTCGTCCCGACGCCATCCATGCTCGCCACCAGCACGGGATCCTTCATCCCGGGAAACGCGGCGCGGAAAAGCCCCCCGAAACCGCCGACTCCCCCGAGCACGCGGGGGCCATGGGTCTGGCGGACCAGGGCCGGCAGGCGGTCTTTCAGGGCATTGCCAAGGTCGACATCGACCCCGGCACGGGCATAGGCAGCGGGACAGGCACTCATGATGGATCAAACAAACCGCCGGTTTCCCGGCTGAAAAATCCTCCTCGCGCGGCCGGCCGTTCCATCTCGTCCTTGCGCAGGCCGGGATCAACCGGCAGCGGATAATCCCCGGAAAAACACGCGGTGCAAAAACTGTTCGCCGGCCACCCGGTGGCCCCGATCATGTCGTCCACCGAGAGGTAGGAAAGGCTGTCCACCTCGAGGTAGTCCCGGATTTCGGCCAAGGACATGCGGTTGGCCAGCAACTCCTGCGGGTCGGGAAAATCAATGCCGTAATGGCAGGGAAAACGGTGCGGGGGGCAACTGATCCGCAGATGAACCTCGCGGGCCCCGGACTCGCGAAGATTGACCACCCGGGCCCGGGCGGTCGTGCCACGGACGATGGAATCATCGACCACCACAACCCGCCGGCCCCGCACGGCGTCGGCAATGAGGTTCAGCTTCACCCGCACATCGAAGTCGCGGATCATCTGCGAGGGCTGGAGAAACGTCCGCCCGATGTAATGGTTGCGCACAAAGGCGTGCCCGAGCGGGATGCCGCTTTCCTCCGAGTAGCCCTGCGCGGCGTAGTTGCCGGAATCCGGCACCGGCACAACCAAGTCAGCCTCGACCGGGTGCGCCCGGGCCAACCGCCGCCCCATCTCGACCCGCATCTCCGCCACGTTGCCGCCCCCGAGGTTGCTGTCCGGACGGGCAAAGTAAACCAGCTCGAAAATACAAAAAGCCCGCCGCGCCGGGGCGAAGGGGAAAAGCGAGCGCGGGCCATCCTGGTCGATGATGACCACCTCGCCGGGCTCAATCTCGCGTTCGAATCGGGCCCCGATCAGATCGAGCGCGCTGGTCTCGGAAGAAAGCACCCAGCCGGTGCCGACCCGCCCAAGGACGAGCGGACGGAATCCGTGCGGATCACGCACCCCGACCAGCACCTCGGGCGTGAGGATCACGAGCGAGAACGCACCTTGCACGGCCCGCAGCGCGGCCAGCGGTTCGCCCGAGGCGGCCTGCCGGGCGAGCAGGTGGAGGATGATTTCGCTGTCGGCCGTCGTCTGGAAAATCGAGCCCGCATCTTCCAACTCGCGACGCAGCGCCCCGGCATTGACGAGATTGCCGTTGTGCGCGATGGCCAGCGGGCCGCGGGCCGTGTCGGCCACGAGCGGCTGGGCGTTGGCCAGAGTGCTCGACCCGCTGGTGGAATACCGCACGTGGCCGATGGCGCGGTCGCCGGTCAGGCGCTGGAGCGAGGCCGGATCGAAGACCTGCGAGACCAAACCCATGGCGCGATGCACGTGGAACGGACGCCCCGGCGCATCGCAGGAGACGATGCCCGCGCTCTCCTGCCCGCGATGCTGCAGGGCAAAGAGCCCGTAATAGGAGAGCAGGCCGGCGTCCGGGTGCCCGAAAACCCCGAAGACACCGCATTCGTGGCGGGGTGTCGAGGAGGAAGGATTCAAGGTGCGGGCGCGGTTCGGCGGGATAGTAACGCCCGCAAGATTTTTGGCAATGCGCGGCTCGCTTGCCCCGGCGATCCGGTCAGCGCACGATGGGGCCATGATGAAAAATCTTCACCGCCCGAATGTCGCGGCCATGATCCGCAGCCGCGACGGCCTCCTCCTCCTTGGCCAGCGCTCGGACTACCAAGAAAGCTGGCAATTCCCGCAGGGCGGGGTGGATGCGGGCGAGAGCGACGAGGAAGCGCTGCACCGCGAGGTCCTGGAAGAGGTCGGCCTCGCCGCGGGGGCCTACTCGATTGTCGCCCGCCGTGGCCCCTACCTTTACGATTTTCCCGGCGGGGCCACGCGGCGCGGTTTCCGCGGCCAGCGCCAGATGTATTTCCTCTGCCAATTGATCGAGGAGCAACTCCCCGTCATCGACCTGGCCGAAACGTGCGGGGAATTCGTCGCCCTGCGCTGGGTCAGGCTGGAGGAGTTTCCCCTCGATCTCGTTCCGCCCATGAAACAGGCCGTTTACCGCGAGGTGCTGCATGATTTTTTTCCCGACTTCCGCGGAGCCCAAGGCACACAATTGAATTGACCCGCGGGGGTCCAGCCCTACACTGCCGCGCTTATGTTGAGCTTTGCATCTCTTTCAGTTGTGGTGGCAGCCCTGCTCGGCACAGTATGGTGGGTTGCCGGTCAGGACGACCGCAACTCCTGACCCGCGATCCCGCCCAAACACATTCGAGAAGTATGGCCATCCCCACCAAAGAGGTTTCCCTCCTTCGCTTCCGCTGGAAGCTGGCGGAAGTCCCCACAAAGCCCGAAATGGTTCCGCCGTTCACCCTGCGCACGGCGGACGAGCAAGAATACGCCGAGGCCCGTCATCTCATTCAGTCTGCCTACAGCCTTGATCCCGAGTGGAGTGGCTGCAAGTCACACATCGAGGGTTACGTGCTGGAGGGGATCAAGCGTGTCTTCGATGAAGACGAGCCAACCTGCATTTTTGTCCAGCATGGCAACCGCGTGATCGCCGCTTCGGTCTATGAGGTGGAACCGGAGGGCGGCATCCACCTGTTGAGCGGACCCTGCGTGCAAAGCGAATACCGCAACCGCGGGATCGGCGGCGCCCTGCTCGGTGCGACCCTCGCGGCCCTGCGCAGCCGCGGCTTGAGCGAGGCCTACGGCCAAACCCGGCCTAATACACCGTCGGCCAAGTTTCTTCTGACCAAGTTTGGCGGCGAGCCCGCCCCGGTCGAAGTCCCGGTCCCGGCCGCCAAGGTCGCTGCCGCCGCCGCCTGAGCCGGGATTGCCCCTTGCACACTGCCGTTCGCGGTGCTGCATTGTAGTTCTCATGCTGGAACTACTTTTTGTCGTGGCCCTGCTCTCTTGGGTGGCCATCCTCTGCCTGCAATTTCTCGCCGCCTTGCCGGCGGGTCCCGCCATCCTGGCCTCCCTCGTTCTTGTTCCGATCCTTTCCGTGCTGCGGGCCCGGGGCCTGATCAGTTCGAACGACCTGCATTTCATCGGCCGCCGACGACGCCCCGTGCCGCCGGAGCGCTTTTTCTGGCCGACCACGCGCCGCAAACTCGGCCGCCGGGCCTTGGGTGCCCTGCTTTTGGCGGTTGTCTCGTGGTGGCTGGCCCTGGCCCGCCCGGATCGTCTGGCGGCCGATTGGGCTTCGCTTCCCGGATGGCTGGCCTCGGCCTGCGGTGCCGTATGCGTGGTTGAGTTTCTCGCCTGCGGCTGGATTTATTTGCGCGCCTCACAGCGATTCGATCCGCAGGCACCAGGCCTCGTCGGCTGGCTGCGCCGCGGATTGTATTGGCTCTCGGACAACCATGAGTTCCTCGGCGAGGAACCGCTGCCCCGCGAGAAACGGAAGCGGGAGGGGGTCTACTGACCGAGCGGCGCGACCCGCCGGACGGCAATCGCTCCGGTCTCCAAGCCCAGAGCCTCCCCGGCCACTTGCAAGAAGTGATCCGGCTGGTCGGTGAAAGAAATTTCCAAATTGCCCGAACATCCGGAGGATGCGGCCAGGCCATGGTATTCGAGAAAGTGTTTCACCGCCGCCGCGCAGTTGTTGCCTGAATCCACCAGACGGATTCCCGGGCCCGCCGCCCGGGCCACGGCTGGGGCAAGCAGAGGGTAATGCGTGCAACCAAGCACCAGAGTGTCGGCATCGGTGTCCCGCAGGGGCGCGAGGTAGCGCTGCAAAACTGCATCGGTCACCGGGTCGGAGAGCAGCCCCTCCTCGATCAGGGGCACGAGCAAGGGGCAGGCCAGGCTGGTCACGCGGATGTCGGAGCGGGCGGATCGCAAGGCCAACTCGTAAGCACCGCTCCCGATCGTGGCCTTGGTGCCAATGACCGCGACGTGCCCGCTGCGCGTCGCCGCGAGGGCCGCTTCGACCCCGGGCTCGATGACACCGAAAACCGGAACGGGGCAGGTCTGGCGCAAACGCGGAAGGCCCAGCGCCGAAGCGCTGTTGCAGGCCACCACAACCACCTTCGCCCCTTCGCCGACCAGCATGGTGGCAATTTCCTCGGAATAGCGCTCGATCGTCGCACGGGTTTTCCCGCCGTAGGGCACTCGCGCGGTGTCGCCCAAGTAAATGATCCTTTCCTGCGGCAAGGCGCGATGCAACGCGCTGACCACGGTGAGTCCCCCCACCCCGGAATCGAAGACCGCCACCGGCGAAGAAGCCTCCACGTTTAGAATCCGTTCTGCTGCGAGGATTGCTGGTTGTCACCAAGGACATCAAAGGCCAGCGGCAGCGTGATGTCGGGAGCCTCCTTCAGCGTGAGCATGAGCAGGAAACCAACCCCGACTTCGCCCGAATCTGTTCCGCTGTAGTCCGCCCGGTTGTCGGTGACCATGAATCCGGCCGAGATCAGCCACGAACTCAGGTCGCGATGCACCATGTAGCGCTGCAAATCCCACGTCTCGTAGGTGACGTCGTAGCGCCCGGAGGCGCTGACCGCCCAGTTTTCGTTGACCCGCCAGTAGCCGCCGATCGTGGCCTGGCTGTCATCCTGGAAATAGGGACTGCTGCTGATGTAGCGCTGCGAGAAGTAAAGGGAGAGGTCGGCCATCGGCTCCCATCGCAGGTAGGAATTGACGTCCGTGAAGCCACCCTCCGAAATGGGCAATTGCGTGAAGGCGCCCACGCTGGCCCATGGCACGGGAGAAAAGACCACGTTGTTGTAGAGATTGGAAAACTGGCCCGGATCGTCCTCGTAGGGATTGTCGAAATTGACATCGAAGAATGTTTCAAGCGCGAACCATTCGTGGTTGCCGTCATCCCGGCGGGTGATCAACCGGTTGCGCACACCGAGACGCAGAATGCTCGAAGTGTCGATGCTGTCGATCATGCTGAACTGCGGGAAATTGAGCGAAGGAATGATGGACGAGGGCACGACGCGGTCGAACTGCAGGATCTCGTCGGCCGGGTCCCCCATGTTCTCGACCCAGGCATAGTTGGCGAAGGGCTGGAAAACATGCATGAGCCCGTCGAGACCGAGGAAAGTGGATTGGGCTTTCTCGAAGCGGGCCGAAAGCTTGAAGGATCCCTCGATCCCCGCGTTGACGATCGGGCGGAAGGTCGCGTCCTCATAATCGCCCGTGAGCGAAACCTCCTCGGTGTTGCCGCTGCGGCTGTAGTAGGTTCCGCGGAAGCCGACCCGCGGCGTGAGCGAGAGCCAGCCGAAGTAGGTCTTCGGGTAGGATAGTTGGTGAAAAGTGTCGAAGCGGAAGGCGGAATAGTTTTGCAGGTCCTCCGTGGTCGCGTCCCGCGGGACCAGGCCGTCGTTGTAAACTCCGTCCTGCAACTGCGTGATATAGTCTGGCTGCTCCCCGGACGGATAGTTGCGCTGCAGATAGCCCGCACGGGTCGAACCGTCGTAAAAGACCGGCAACCCGAAAAGCGACGTCTGCTTGACCGTCCAGGTCGCCTCGGGCAACCGCGACGTCACCTCCTGCCAGTCGTTCATTTGCCAACGCGCAAGCAGGTTTACTTGGAAACTTTCCGTCAGCCAGGTCAGCGAGGTGTTGTTGTCCGGCTGCGGATCAACGGTGAACTCGGCCGGGAAAAAGTCCTGGAGAAAATACTGGTCACTGATGCTGTTGATGTCCGACGTGATGTAAACATCCTCGGTGATGGTCAGGCGGTTCTTGAACGAGACGATCCAACGGTCATTGTTCGGCGGATCGGTCCGGGGAAAGGCCGTGTCGTTGGTCTCCGGATCGGTGTCGTTGGCGTAGTAGGCGCGGAAGCTTCCGCTGCTCGTGTCCTTCGGCCCGTAGGTTCCGTCAAGGTTGACCCCGATGGCCACGCCGCGCTCGGTGCGGTAGTCGAACCGGGCCACGCCGTCGATTTTCTTGGTCAGCGGGAAGCGGTAACCGAGCAGGGCGAACGCGCCCCAGGTTGAGTTGTAGCCCGGCTTGATATCCCAGCCCGTCTTCCCGAGCGGGGCGTAAAGATAGGGGACCCAGAAGACGGGAGTCTGGCCCACGTAGAGGGTCGCGTTGGTCAGGATAACCCGGTCGTCGGGATAAATGCGCGCGCCCTTGGCTCTCACATGGTAGTCCGGCTCGGAGCTGTCGCTTGTCGTCAGCTTGAGCGACTGCCCGAAAAACTGCTTCAAGGTTGGGGCCCGCAGCCCGACCGAGGCGAACTTGAAGACCTGATCGCCGCCCTCGAAATCCAGCGCCTGGATTTGCTTGGTCTCAAGATTGAAAACCGCGCGCTGGCCGTTGAGAATTTTCCCGTCGTTGTAGATCCGGATGTTACCGACGAGCAACACCTCGCGGGTCTCCGGATTGTATTCCGCGTAGTCGCAATAAATGTCCGTCCCCCGGAAATGGATCTGCACGTTGTCCTCGGCCACGGCCACGCCGCCCTCGAAGCGGGTTTCCCCGTCCGATTGGATTTCGACCGGCACATCGCTGAAGCTCCCGAACTGCCCGCGAACCGGCAAAACAGAGAGCAGCGCCGCGAACAGAACAAACAGCGATTTGCGCATTAGACGTGAAGGGTAAAAAAGCAGACCCGCGAAGCAAAACAAATGTGCGGACCCAAGACGAGATCCCTAATCCTGGTATCCGAGCGGGTGCTTCAGATGCCAGCTCCAAGCTCCCGTGATAATCGGCTCGATACTCTGAAAACGAGGCTCCCAGCCGAGTTCCCGCCGAATTTTGTCCGACGCGGCAATCAGCCGTGGAGGGTCACCCGGACGGCGGGGTTTTTCCACCACCGGAATCTCCCGACCGGTCACCCGCCGGCAGCAATCGATCACCTCGCGCACCGACGTCCCCCCACCCGTGCCCAAGTTAAAGAACCCGCTCTCGGTCCGCTCCAAGGCACGGATGTGGGCGTCGGCCAGGTCGAGGATGTGGATGTAGTCGCGAATGCACGTGCCATCGGGCGTCTCGTAGTCGGTGCCGTAAATTTCCACCGCCTCTTTTTGTCCCAGCGCCACCTTGAGGATGTTCGGGATGAGGTGGGTTTCGATGCGGTGATCCTCGCCGCAAATTTCCGATGCGCCCGCGGCATTGAAATAACGCAAAGCCGTGAACCGCAGCGCATGGATTTCGTCATACCACCGCAGGACGCGCTCGAACATCAGCTTGGATTCGCCGTAAGGATTGATCGGCCGCTGCGGCAGGGTCTCGTCGATGGGCATTTTCTCCGGAATGCCGAAGGTCGCGCAGGTCGAAGAGAAGACGAACCGCTTGACCCCATGCTCGACCATCGCGTCGAGAAGATTGATCCCGCAGGCCACATTGTTGCGGAAATACTTCGAGGGGTTGGTCATGGACTCGCCGACCAGCGCGTTGGCGGCGAAGTGCATGACGGCATCGGGGGCGAATCCGCCGATCGCGCGGGCCACCGCTTCGCGGTCGCCCAGGTCGGCGTGAAAAAAGGCCGCCCGCCCGTCGATGGCGGCCCGGTGCCCCTCGGTCAGGTTGTCGAAAACCGCCACCTCGTGTCCGCGGTTGAGCATTTCCTCCACGCAGATGCTGCCGATGTAGCCGGCGCCGCCGGTGACGAAAATCTTCATCGGCAAGGTATACCTGAAGGGATCCGTCCGATCAAATGCCTTCCCCGCCAGATGCTTCGGCAGGTGCGGCCCCATTTTCCTCATTCCGATGGGCCAGGTAGAACAACACCGGCACGGCCATGCGGCTGAGCAGAAGAGAGGCAATCTCCCCGGCCATGAGCGAAATGGCCAGCCCTTGGAAAATCGGGTCGAACAAGATCACCCCCGCCCCGACGACGACCGCCATGGCGGTCAGCAGCATCGGACGGAAGCGCACGGCCCCGGCATCAATGACCGCCTGATCGATCGGCATGCCTTGGGTGCGGCGGAGTTGGATGAAATCGACGAGGATGATCGAATTGCGCACCACGATCCCGGCACCGGCCATGAACCCGATCATGGAGGTGGCACTGAAAAACGCGCCCATGGCCCCGTGGGCCGGGAGGATACCGACGAGCGAGAACGGGATGGCCGCCATGACCACCAGCGGGGTGATAAACGACCCGAACCATCCGACCATGAGCAGGTAAATCAGGACCAGCACGGCGGCGAAGGCCAGACCCAGGTCGCGGAAGACTTCGATCGTGATGTGCCACTCGCCGTCCCACTTGACCGCCGGAGCGAAGTCGGTGAACGGCAACTTGGCATTGTAGATTTCCACCCCGCCGTCGGCACCGCCGAAGTCGGCCGCCTGCAACTCGGCCAGCCGTCTGTTCATGTCGAGAATCGCGTAAACCGGGCTTTCCACTTCCCCAGCCACATCGGCCAGCACGTAAACGACCGGCATCAGGTTCTTGTGATAGATACTTTTGTCTTCCTCGACGCGATCGACCCGCACCAATTCGCGCAGCGGCACGAGGGGTGCGGATCCGCCCGTCCCGGGCTCGGGCAGCGCGTTGGCGTCACCCGACCGGACCCGCAGGGAGAGCAACTGCTCGGGAGAGGCCTTCTCCCGTGCCGGCAACTCGAGCATGATGTTGACGTCCTCTTTCTCGCGCGGCTGGTGGACCAAGTCGACCGATTGACCACGCGTGGCGATGGCCAGGGTGCGCGCAATGGTGTCGGCGCTGATTCCATTGAGGGCGGCCTTTTCTTTATCCACCACGAAACGGGCCTTCGGCTGGCTCGACTCGACATACCAGTCGACATCGACCACGCCCGGCGTTTCCTCGAAGATCTTTTTCACCGCGGCGGCCAGCTTCAGCCGCGAGGCTTCGTCCGGCCCGTAAACCTCGGCCACCAAAGTTTGCAGCACCGGCGGTCCGGGCGGCACCTCGGCCACGGCAACCCGGGCCTGATGGCGCCTCGCGATCTCCGCCAGCCGGGGGCGCACGCGCTTGACGATGTCGTGGCTCGGCTCACTGCGGTCGTGCCGCGACAGAAGGTTGACCTGCAAATCGGCCACGGCCGGCCCGGAGCGCAGAAAGTAATGACGGACCAGACCATTGAAATTGAAAGGCGAAGACGTCCCCGCATAAATCTGCACGTCCCTGACCTCGGCCTCCGGCAGGATCGCGTCGGCCATCTCACGGGCGACCGCCGCGGTTTGCTCGAGCGAGCTGTCCTCCGGCATGTTGAGAATGACCTGAAACTCGCTCTTGTTGTCGAAGGGCAGCATCTTCACCTTGACCAAGCCCAGCGGCACCAAGGCGAACGACGCAACGAGGAGAAAAACAATTCCGCCGAGGAAAGCCCACCGCCACATGGGATCGTGGATGAGGTGCCCCATCCACCGGCGATAAAGCAGGGTGAAGCGGCTTTCCTGCTCCCCGTGAGAGCGACGCCCCTTGACCTCGCCGGCCAGCATGCGCCGCGCCGCCCACGGCGTGACAATAAACGCAATGAGCAGCGACCAGAACATCGCCGCGCTCGCGCCGATCGGAATCGGACGCATGTAGGGTCCCATGAGGCCGCTGACAAACGCCATGGGCAGGATGGCCGCAATGACCGCGAGGGTGGCCAGAATGGTCGGATTGCCGACTTCGGCCACCGCCTCGACCGCCACCTCGCTGAGGTTGCGCCCCCGACTGGCCGGCAGGCGGTAGTGCCGCACCACGTTCTCAACCACGACGATCGCGTCATCGACCAGGATGCCGATGGAAAAAATCAGCGCGAAGAGCGTGATGCGATTGAGCGTGTAGCCATAGAGATAAAAGACCAGCAGGGTCAGGGCCAACGTGGTCGGGATGGCGATGGCCACAACCAGCGACTCACGCCAGCCGAGGACGAACATGACGAGGAGCGACACGCTGACCACCGCGATGGCCATGTGGAAAAGCAGCTCGTTCGATTTCTCCGCTGCGGTCTGCCCGTAATCCCGCGTCACCGTGACCTCGACGTCCGCCGGCAAAAGGCGCCCGCGCACCTCGTCCACCTTGCGCATGACCTGACCGGCCACGTCCACCGCGTTGGCCCCCGGCTGTTTGGCCACGCTCAGCGTGACCGCCGGTTCGATCCCCTGCCCGCGCACCGCCTGCAAGACATAAGCCCGTGGCTCCTCGGGTCCGTCGCTGATCTGCGCCACATCCCGCAGGTAAACCGGTCGTCCTTCGTAAACTCCCACCACAACCCGCTCCGCCTCCTCCGGTCCGGTGATGAACCCGCCCGACTCGACCAAAATGGTCCGGTTCCCCGAAGTGATCGCTCCGGACCGGGTCTGCCGGTTGCTTTGTTCGAGCATGGGGACAATGCCCGCTGCCGTGACGCCGCGCGAGGCCATCCGCACCGGATCAAGCTGGACCCTCACCTGCCGACGCAGCCCGCCAATCAGCGTTGTTTCGGCCACCTGCGGGATTTGCTTGATCGCATCCTGCAACTCGGCCGCGAGGCGCCGCAGTTCCATCGGTCCCTGCTCCGCGCTGTGCAAGGTCAAGGCAAGGATCGGCACATCGTCAATCGTCCGCGGCTTGATCAACGGCGGTGCCACCCCGTGCGGAATGCGGTCGAAATTGGTCTGCAATTTCTGGTTCAGGCGGACCAAACTTTGCTCGAGGTCCGAGCCAACCTTGAAACGCACGACCACGAGGCTCTCGGCCGGCCGCGAAGTGGAGTAGACGTATTCCACCCCGGGGATTTCCCAGAGCAACTGCTCCATCGGCCGCGTCACCCGCTCCGCCACCTCCCGGGCGCCGGCTCCCGGCATGGAAACCAGGACGTCGATCATCGGCACCTTGATCTGTGGCTCTTCCTCGCGCGGGAGGAGAACGATGGAGGCCAGTCCAAGCAGAATGGCCGCGACGATGAGCAGCGGGGTCAGCTTGCTGTCGACAAACATGCGGGCGATCCGCCCGGCGACACCATCGGAAAGTTCCCCCGCCCTCAAGGCTGCGCCTCCACCGTCATGCCGTCGGTCAAAAGCGCCGCATCAACGGTCACAACCTTTTCGCCCCCCGACAATCCGCTGAGAATCTCCACCGTGCCGTCAACCGTCCGTCCCGTCCGGACCAGACGCAGGCGGGCCCCGCCGTCCTCGACGACGAAAACACTTTCGATCTGCCCGCGCTGCACCACCGCGGCCTGCGGCACCATGGTGGCCGGACGTTCGAGCACCGGAACCCGCACGCGGCCGAACTGCCCGGCGCGAAGCTTATCCTCCGGCGGCAGGTCAAGTTTGACCAAAAAGGTCCGGCTCCCCGCGGAGGCGGAAGGGGCAATCTCGGAAACCGTGCCTTCTTGCACCGAGCCGGCGGAGTCGACGCTGACGCGCAGGACCGAGCCCATGCTGATCCGGTCGACCAGCGCCTCGGGAACCTCGCACTCGAAACGGAGCAGCGAGGAATTCTCCATTTCGAGCAACGGCTTGCCCGGAGTGGCCAGGTCGCCAACCTCGGCCAACTTGCGCGTGACCACGCCATCGAAGGGCGCCGTGATCTCGGTGTATTGCAGCATGGTGCGAGCTTCGACCAAAGCCGCCTCGGTCGTGCGCGATCGCATGGTCGCCGCATCAAAATCCTGTCTGGTCGAGGATCCGCTTTGGAGCAGCTTCTCCACCCGCGCAAAGTCCTTCGCCGCCTGCTCCTGCGCGGCGATGGCCTGATCGAGGCGGGCCTTGATCTCCCGCGCATCGATGGTGGCGAGAACCGTGCCGCGTGCCACCCGCGCGCCCGGCGCCACGTTGAGCGCATCGATGACTCCCGTGACCTTGGCCGAGAGAACCGCACGCTGCGAGGCCTCGACCGTGCCCACCACATCTTCCTCGTCCCAAAGCGGACGAGAAACCGCCTCCGCCACCACGACCGGGCGCGCCGGGGTTCCGGGCGATTCCCCGGGCTCTTCCCCGGGTCGGCTGCAGCCCGCCAACACCAAAGGCACCAGTGCTGCCGCCCCCCACCGCCGAAATGTGATTTTCATTGCCACCTCATAATATTACCAATTAGTAATAGAACAAGAAACAAATGACTGCACCCACCCCGCGCCAACTCACCTGTGTGGCCGCCCTCTTCGCCGTGCTGAGTGATCCGGCCCGCCTGCGCATCCTCCAGTGCCTCCGCGACGGCCCCCGCCCGGTTGGCGAAATCCACCGGCGGTGCCGACTCAAGCAAGCCAACACCTCCAAACACCTCCGGGTTCTCCGTGAAGCCCTTGTGGTCACTCCGCGGCGCGCTGGCACCAGTGTCAGTTATGAAATCACCGAACCGCTGGTCATCGCCCTCTGCGACTTGGTTTGCCAGAGCAAGCGCTAGTAAGCGCAGTAGGTCCGATGGAAAGCGATATCGAGTTCGATCAGGCGCGCCTGCACCCCGTCGAGATACTCGTGCAGCCCGACGGCAAAAATGCCGTCCACGGTGGCGTAATCAAGCTTTGAGCGCAGCAGCCCTGAGAGCCGTTCCGGCTCGCTGGCGTAATGGCCGGCCTCCGTTCCGGCGATCTCGTGCAGGCATTCGTCGAGCCGATCCACACTGAAGCGGATCGAGCGCGGAAAGCCGCTGTGGCAGATGAGGAACTCGGCCACCCCCCAGGAGGTGACGTTCCCCTTGCGAATCTTGAGATAGGCCTCCATGCCGCTGCACGAGCGCAGGAGCGAAAGCCATTGCGATGTGTCCACGCTGCCACCAACCTGCTCACCGCTGGGCAGCAGAATGTGGTATTTCAAGTCAAGGATGCGCGAGGTGCTGTCCGCCCGCTCGATAAACTTCCCCGCTTTGATGAACCGCCACGCCTCTCCGTGGGTCATGGTCGCATCGGTCACCCCCTGGAAAAGCTGCGAGGCCTCGGTGACCTTCTCGTAGAAGTCATGGGAATTGGCCCGGAAGGCCCGTTCGGCCGAGCCGTCCTTGAAATAGAGCCAGGTTGCATTGATTTTTTCCCACATCTCGCTGGAGATCTGGTCGCGCACGGCCCGCGCGTTCTCCCGGGCGTGGTTGATGCAGGAAAGAATCGAGTTCGGGTTGCGCGCTTCGAAGGTCACGTAATCGAGCACAGCCGAGGCGGTGAACTCGCCGTGCAGTTCGGCGAACAACTCGGTGTCCTCCAGCGTGCTGAGGATCGGCCGCCAGAATTGCCGCTCGGTCGCACCCCCGCGGTTCTCGAAATCGAGCAACATCTGGACGTTCACGTCAAGAAGACGGGCGTTGTTCTCGGCCCGCTCGATGTAGCGGCCCATCCAATAGGTGGAATCTCCGACGCGGCTGAGCATGGCTTAGACCTCACCCTCCCCGTCGATCACCCATGTGTCCTTGCTGCCGCCGCCCTGCGAGGAATTCACCACCAGCGAACCCTTGCGCAGCGCCACCCGGGTGAGGCCACCGGGAATGATGCGAATCTCTTCCCCGCAAAGGACAAAGGGCCGCAGGTCGATGTGCCGCCCCTCGGCTGTTCCGTCGCACCACGAAGGCGAACGCGAAAGCGAGATGACCGGCTGCGCGACAAAATTGCGCGGGTCGGCCTCGATCAGCGCACGGAAATGGGCGATCTCCTCCTTGGTGGCCCGCGGACCGATGAGCATGCCATAGCCGCCGCTCTCGTTGGCCGATTTGACCACGAGGTTTTCCAAGTTGGCCAAAATGTGGTTCCGCTCGGACTCCACCGCGGAAAGGAACGTCTCGACGTTCGGCAGAATGGGGTCTTCGCCGAGGTAAAATTTGATCATGGCCGGCACGTAGTAGTAGACCACTTTGTCGTCCGCCACGCCGGTGCCGATGGCGTTGGCCAGGCTGACGTTCCCCTTGCGATACGCCTCGACCAACCCCGGGACGCCGAGGAGCGAGTCCGAACGAAAGACCGTGGGATCGAGAAAATCGTCATCGATACGCCGGTAGATGACATGAACGGGCTTCAACCCCATGGTCGTCTTCATGTAGACCCGATCATTCTGCACGACGAGGTCCGCCCCGGTGACAATTTCGATGCCCATGGACCGGGCCAGGAAGGAGTGCTCGAAGTAAGCTGAGTTGTAAATGCCGGGGGTCAGCAGCACCGTCGTCGGGTCGCCGCCCGCCCCCGCGGGAGCGATGTATTCGAGCACATCGAGCAAGTCCTGGGCGTAACGATCCACCGGGCGGACGCCGTAGCGCGAAAAAAGCTGCGGAAAAACCCGCTTCATGGTCATCCGGCTTTCCAGCACGTAGGACACGCCCGAAGGACAACGGGCGTTGTCCTCCAACACGAGGTAACGCCCGTCGCGATCGCGGATCAGGTCGGTGCCGCAGACGTGAATGTGGATGTTCTTCGGCACATTGAAGCCGATGAACTCGGGGCGGAAATGCTTCGCGCTCCGGATGATTTCCTCAGGAATGACGCCCTCCTTGAGGATGCGCTGGTCGTGATAGATATCGTCGAGGAACGCATTGAGCGCGGTCAGGCGCTGCTTGAGTCCGCTCTCGACATGGGACCACTCGGACTGCGGGATGATCCGGGGAATGAGGTCAAAGGGAAAAATCCGCTCCGTGCCCTCGTGCTGGTCGTTGTAAACGGTGAAGGTGATCCCCTGGTTCAGGTAGGACTGCTCGGCGATCTGCCGCTTGCGGTTGAAGTCCTCGACCGTCAGCTCCTGCGAACGCTCCAGCAGCTGCCGGTAATGAGGACGGACCTCGTCAGGCGCGGCGAACATCTCGTCGAAGAAGTCGCCGGGATCGTAATCGGCAAAGAGGGGCATGGAAGGGAAACCAGAGAAGAGAGCAGGATGCGTGCCAGCCCTCAAGCAGATGCCGCCGATTCCGGGGCGGAGACCGCGACACCGGCCGCCGTCGCCGCCGGAACCTCGTTGAGCTGCCCCGTGCGCACGTCGTAGATGTAGCCGTAGATGGGAATGCTCCCCGGCACGAGCGGGTGCTGGCGAATGCGCCGCACGTCGTCGATCAACGCCTGCTCGCCATCGGTGAAGGTCAGCCAGTCGATCTTCGCCCCCTCGGGGGAACCCGGGCCCCGTCCCACGTCACGCCACTCACCCTCTTCCTGCACGGCCTGTTCGAGGCTCTGCGCCAGCAGGCCCGCCATGATATTGTTGTCGAACAGGACCATGCCGCAGTCGGTGTGATGAATGACGAAAAACTCTTTTGTTCCGAGCAGCTTGTAGGAAATGACGAGCGAGCGGATGGCGTCATCGCTGGCCCGACCGCCCGCGTTGCGGATGATGTGCGCATCGCCCTCGGCCACTCCGGCGAACTTCGAGGGGAGCATGCGCGCATCCATGCAGGTCAGGACGGCGAAGCGGCAACTCGGCGGCAGGGGCAGCTTGCCGCGCTCGCCGAACTCGGCGGCGTAGCGGGCGTTGGCCGCCTCGACTTTTTGGACAATGGGAGATTTGGGCATGGGGCAAACTTGGGTCGATGCCGTTGAAACTAGGAGAAGCCCCGCCGGCCTGACCAGCGCGAATCCGCGGGTCAGTCGGGTTGACGCCGACCCGAAAGCGGTGTGAAATCCGCCCGTCCAGCCCGGACGAGTCCGCGCCGCTCATGGATTTCGCCACCGCCCTAACCAACATTCTCAACCCCGCGGCGCTCTTCTTCGCCCTGGGTTTCGCGGCTGTTCTGGCCAAGACCGATCTGGAGATTCCGGCCCCGCTGCCGAAGCTCTTCTCGCTCTACCTGATCATCGCAATCGGCTACACCGGCGGGGCGAAGCTGGCCTATTCGGGATTGGACTCGACCGTGCTGCTCTACATTGCCGCGGCCATGCTCATGGCGCTGATCATCCCGATTGGCGTCTTCTTTCTTCTGCGCCGCGTGCTTTCCGTCTACGACGCGGCCGCCATGGCCGCGACCTACGGATCGATCAGCATCGTCACCTTCATCGTCGGCACGGAGTTTCTGACCCGCAACGGGCAGCCCTACGGCGGCTACATGGTCGCTATCATGTCGCTGATGGAATCACCCGCCATTGTCGCGGGCATTTTCCTCGTCCGGCTGTGTGCACCCCGGCGATCGCTCTCCGCCCCACAGACCACGGCGGGCTCGCTCCTGCGCGAGTCCTTCCTCAATGCCTCGGTTTTCCTTCTGCTCGGCAGTTTGCTCATCGGCTGGCTCACCGGCAACGCCCACGGCAAATCGCTCGAGCCTTTCATGTCCGGCCTCTTCAAGGGTATGGTTATCTTCTTCCTCCTCGACACCGGAATGCACGCTGCACGCTTGAGCAAGCAACTGCGCCAAACTGGGCTGCCACTTTTCATCTTTGGCCTTACCGCTCCCCTCGTCCATGCGACCCTTGGAATCCTCGTCGCCAGGGCCATCGGCATGAGTCCCGGCGATGCCCTCCTCTTCACCCTCCTGTGCGCCAGTGCCAGCTACATCGTGGCCCCCGCCGCCATGCGCCACGCCGTGCCGGAATCAAACCCGGGCTTGGTCGAACTCCTCTCCCTCAGCGTCACCTTCCCCTTCAACATAACCCTCGGCATTCCCCTCTACTGGTGGGTTATCCGGTGGTGGTGGGGCCTGCTCTGACCCTTGCCTTGCTACCAGCCGGGAATAACCCCGGCCGGCTTGACCACGACCAACCCCGGGATGTGTCGAAAATGCGCATCGTCGGTCAAAACTTTTGAACCCGAGGAAAGCGCACAGGCGGCAATGAGGATATCCTGTGCCGGCAAAGTCACGCCGCGGCGATCCAGATTCCACGCGAGGTCAACCGCTGCCTCCCACAGTTTGTTCGAAGTCGGGACATTGATCATGACATCGAAAAACGCTCCAAGACTTCGGCGGATGCGGGGAAATCGCAAGCCCCGCTCCACCTCAAGCCGGATCATTCCGCACGTAACCAGATCACCTTCGCCGATCCATTTTGCCAGGCTGCAGACCGGGTCGCCCCCACGGCGGAGCAGTCCGATGAAAATGTTGCTATCAACGACGACGCTTGCTCGCGGCAGATTTTCCATAAGTTGTTGTTCCCTCCGCCGCTCTCAAAGCAAGGACATCGTAGCCGGGCTCGACCGCTGCCTTCAACTCGTCGGGCGTCGCCCCAAGCCCGGCCGCGGCGACTTCCTTGAACCGGGCCCGCCTTTCGATTTCCCGCAAGGCGGCATCAACCGCTTCGGTCTTGCTGGCAAAGCCGAACCGCTCCACCACCCGGTCGAGCAGTTCCTCGTCAATGTGCATGGTCATCTTCATGCCATACACGGTATGGCATGCGCGCCCGTTTGTCAAGCCCTCCTAGCAGTCATTTCCACCTCATCCGCCTCTCCCGCCCTCTTCGGCCAAGCGTCTTCGCTTGCGCCAGCCTGTCGCAGTGGCTCAGGCTTGTGCGCCACAATGCGCCATCCTGTCACATTCTTTCAGCCAGGTCTTCCCACGCCATATTCTCCACAAATCACTTGCCACCAGTTACTTGTATCACTTTTGATCCCCCTTGGCATCGATCCTGCTAAGGCTATGATCCAACTTCAAGCATTTCCCAATTTATGAGCAAAATCCTCGGAATCGATCTCGGCACCACCAACTCCTGTATGTCTGTTATGGAAGGCGGTGAGCCTGTGGTGCTGGAAAACAGTGAGGGAGCACGCACCACGCCATCCGTGGTGGCCTTCGCCAAAAACGGAGAGCGCCTCGTTGGCCAAGCCGCCAAGCGCCAAGCCGTGACCAACCCGACCAACACGGTCTTCTCGGTCAAGCGCTTCATGGGTCGCAAGTTTGACGAGCTGACTGACGTGGACCGCCGCGTCCCATACAAACTGGTCAAAGCTGCCAACGGCGATGCCCACATCGAACTCGAGATCAATGGCGAGAAGAAGTCGTTTTCCCCGCCTGAAGTCTCCGCCATGATTCTGGCCAAGCTCAAATCCGACGCCGAGGCCAAGCTCGGCGAGAAAATCACCAAGGCGGTCATCACCGTCCCGGCCTATTTCAACGACTCACAGCGCAACGCGACCAAGGACGCCGGCAAGATCGCCGGGCTGGAAGTCCTGCGCATCATCAACGAGCCGACCGCGGCCTCGTTGGCTTACGGACTCGACAAGAAGAAGGACGAAAAGATCGCGGTCTATGACCTCGGCGGCGGCACCTTCGACATCTCCGCCTTGGAAATCGGTGACGGTGTTTTCGAAGTCAAGGCGACCAACGGCGACACCCACCTGGGCGGCGACGATTGGGATCACAAGATCATGGACTGGATTATGGCCGAGTTCAAAGCCGACAGCGGCATTGATCTTTCCAAACAGCCCGACGCTGTCCAGCGCATCAAGGAGGAGGCCGAGAAAGCCAAGATCGCCCTTTCGTCCGCGCAGGAATACGAGATCAACCTTCCGTTCGTCACGGCCGATGCCAGCGGCCCGAAACACATTCAGAAGAAGCTCACTCGGGCCAAGCTCGAGCAGCTGACCGACGACCTGTTCGAGCGCACGATCAAGCCGGTCGAGGCCTGCCTGGCCGACGCCAAGCTGAGCAAGAACGAGATCGAAGAACTCGTCCTTGTCGGCGGCATGACCCGCATGCCCAAGGTCATCGAGACAGCCAAGAACCTCATCGGACGCGAGCCTCACCGCGGGGTGAACCCGGACGAAGTCGTCGCCATCGGCGCCGCCATCCAGGGCGGCGTGCTCAAGGGCGACGTGAAGGACGTGCTCCTGCTCGACGTGACCCCGTTGACACTGGCGATCGAGACGGCCGGCGGCATCGCCACGCCGATGATCCCACGCAACACGACCATCCCGACGAAAAAATCGCAGATTTTCTCGACCTACAGCGACAGCCAGCCCGGCGTGGAAATCAAGGTCCTCCAAGGCGAGCGCCCGATGTCGAAGGACAACAAGCAGCTCGGCGTGTTCCATCTTGATGGCATTCCGCCTGCGCCCCGCGGCGTTCCGCAGATCGAGGTCACCTTTGACATCGACGCCAACGGCATCCTGCACGTCTCGGCCAAGGATCTCGGCTCAGGCAAGGAGCAGAAAATTTCCATCAGCGGCTCGAGCGGCCTTTCGAAAGACGAGGTCGACCGCATGCAAAAAGAAGCCGAAGCCCACGCCGCGGATGACGCCAAGGCGAAGGAGGGCGTCGAGGTTCGCAACAACGCCGACTCCCTGGCCTACCAGTGCGAGAAGCAGTTGAAGGATCTCGGCGACAAAGTCCCCGGCAACCAGAAGAAGGAAGTCGAGGATCTTGTGGCCAAGGTGCGCGAAGCCCTCAAAGGCTCGGACACTGACGCAATCAAGTCCGCCGCCGACGGTCTTCAGACCAAGTTCCAAGAGATCAGCAGCGAGCTCTACAAGCAGGCCGCGGCCCAGCAGGCCCCGCCCCCGTCACCCGAGGGATCCGCGGGCCCCGCTCCCGAAGCGGCCGCCGGTGCCTCCGCCCCGAAAGAGGGCGACGTGGTCGACGCGGAATTCGAAATGGTCGACGAAGACAAAAAGAAGTAGTCGGCCCAGCAATTTGAAACCGCGCGGCCCGGCAGGTGGTCGGTTCGCGCCTTCAACATCAACCAACCCAACCAACGGAGGAAACACACAACATGGCAGCTAAAGTAAAACCTCTCGGCGACCGCGTGCTCGTGCAGGCGCTCGATGAGAAGGAAACGGTCAAAGGCGGGATCATCATCCCCGACACGGCCAAGGAAAAGCCCCAGGAGGGCAAAATCGTCGCGATCGGCAGCGGCAAACTCGACGACAACGGCAAGAAAATCGAATTCACCGTCAAGGTCGGCGACAAGGTGCTGTTCTCGAAATACGGCGGCACCGAAATCAAGGTGGACGATCAGTCCTACCTCATCATGCGCGAGGACGACATCCTCGGCATCCTCGAATAACTTAACCCTTAAAACCTAGAAACTTAACACTACCTATTATGGCAGCTAAACAATTGGAATTCGATGAAGCCGCGCGGCACAGCCTGCTCCGTGGCGTCGAGAAACTGGCGAAGGCCGTCAAGGCGACCCTCGGGCCGTCGGGACGCAACGTCATCCTCGACAAGAAATTCGGCAGCCCCACGATCACCAAGGACGGCGTCACCGTCGCCAAGGAGATCGAGCTGGAGAATCCTTACGAGAACATGGGCGCCCAGCTCGTTCGCGAAGTCGCGTCGAAGACGTCCGACATCGCCGGCGACGGCACCACCACCGCCACCGTTCTGGCCGAAGCGATTTATCGCGAGGGCCTGAAGAACGTCACGGCCGGAGCCAACCCGACCTCGCTGCAGCGCGGCATCAACAAGGCCGTCGAGGCCATTGTGGCCGAACTGGGCAAGATCTCAAAGAAGGTCTCCGACAGCAGCGAAATCGCACAGGTCGCCACCGTCTCGGCCAACTGGGACAAGACCATCGGCCAGATCATCGCGGACGCGATGGAAAAGGTCGGCAAGGACGGCACCATCACGGTGGAAGAAGCCAAGTCGATCGAAACCAGCCTCGACGTCGTTGAAGGCATGCAGTTCGACAAGGGCTACCTCTCGCCTTACTTCGTGACCAACGCCGAAGGCATGGAGGCTGCGCTCGAGAACGCCTACATCCTCATCCACGAGAAGAAAATCAGCAGCCTCAAGGATCTCCTCCCGGTGCTGGAAAAGGTGGCCAAAGGCGGCCGCCCGCTCCTCATCATCGCGGAAGACGTCGAAGGCGAAGCGCTGGCCACGCTCGTGGTCAACAAGCTCCGCGGCACGCTGCAGGTCTGCGCCGTCAAAGCCCCCGGCTTCGGCGACCGCCGCAAGTCCATGCTCGAAGACATCGCCGTCCTCACCGGCGGCCGCTGCATCACCGAAGACCTCGGCATCAAGCTCGAGAACATCACGATTGAAGACCTTGGCAAAGCCAAGCGCATCGTGGTCGAGAAGGAAGCCACCACGATCGTCGAAGGTGAAGGCAAGAGCAAAGACATCCAGGGCCGCGTCGCCCAGATCCGCCGCCAGATCGAGGAAACCACCTCGGACTACGACCGCGAGAAGCTCCAAGAGCGCCTGGCCAAGTTGGCCGGTGGTGTCGCCGTCATCAATGTCGGCGCCGCGACTGAGACCGAGATGAAGGAGAAGAAAGCCCGCGTCGAAGACGCCCTCCACGCCACCCGTGCGGCGGTCGAGGAAGGCATCGTCCCCGGCGGCGGCGTCGCCCTCATCCGCGCCCAGAAGGTGCTTGAATCCCTCAAACTCGAGGGTGACGAGGCCATCGGCGCCGGCATCGTGAACCGCGCGATCGAACAACCGCTCCGCACGCTCGCCGACAACGCGGGCCAGGAAGGTGCGCTCATCGTGCAGGAAGTCAAAAAGGGCAAAGGCAACGAAGGCTACAATGTGGCCACCGGCAAATACGAAGACCTCGTCAAAGCCGGCGTCGTCGACCCGACCAAGGTCACCCGCAGCGCGCTGCAGAATGCCGCTTCGATCAGCGGTCTGCTCCTCACCACCGAGGCGCTCGTCACCGAACTCCCCGAAAAGGACAAGGCCCCGGCCATGCCCTCGGGCGGCGGCATGGGCGGCATGGGCGGGATGGATTACTAAGCGAGTCCACGACCGACAGAACCCAATCACAACGGGGCGGCCTCATGGCCGCCCCGTTTTTTTGCCCGGCGGCGCAACAAAATGGACATCGCCCGCCGGCTGTTCACCTAGACCCGCGACGGACTCCGCCAGCGCATCCTCCCGGCCGAACCGGTGGAGTGTCCGGATCTTTTCGCGGCGACAAACGAGGCACTCCTCCTCGGCGGCAATTGCCCAAGCCACCGCCGAACTGCTGATCAGGCGCGGGCGCCAGATCGAACTGCTCATCCTCATGGAAGAGGCGCGATTCCGGCCCTACGCCGGCCGCGTCGGATTGCTTTTCGGACGTGAGAGCAAATTCAACCCCTACCGCGGGAAAACGAACCCCGAGAACATTTTCCGACATGCCTATGCCGGCGGATTTTCCGTCCACTTGGTCGACGGCGGCCACGGGCAGTTTTTTGAGGATCCCCACCTGCCCAGCCTTGGAGCAGTGGTGCGTGGATTGCTCGCTTCAGCAAGTAAACCGGGCCAACCTGACGCATGATCACACCGCTTCTGGCCTGGGGAATTCTCGCCACCGGGCGGATCGCCGGGAGCTTTGCCCGCGGCGTGGATCGCTCGCAGCATGGCCGCCTTGCGGCCGTCGGCAGTCGCTCGCGCGAAAAGGCGGAACGCTTCGCCCGCGACTTCCCCGGGCTGCACGCCCACGCTTCCTACGAGGCGCTGTTAGCGGACCCGGAAGTGCAGGCCATCTACATCGCCACCCCGCACCCACAGCATGTCGAATGGGCGGTTCGTGCCGCCGCCGCAGGCAAGCATGTGCTGTGCGAAAAACCTGCCGGATTGACCCATGCAGAGATGGTGACCATGGCCGAAGCGGCCCGTGCGCACTCGGTGCTTTTCATGGAAGCATTCATGTATCGCTGCCATCCGCAAACCACGAAGATTGTCGAATTGGTGAGAGACGGCCTGCTCGGCGAAATCAAACTCATTCAGGGCGCCTTCGGGTTCAACGCCCCCTTCGATCCGCAGTCGAGGCTCTGGTCGAACGCAACCGCCGGCGGCGGGATTCTTGATGTCGGCTGCTACCCGGTCTCGATGGCGCGCCTGCTGGCCGGCGCCGCGGTCGGCGCACCATTCCTCGATCCCGTCGAGGTGACCGGCGCGGGTCAACTGCATCCGGAGACGGGCGTTGATGTCGTGGCCGCAGCCACCCTCCGCTTCCCCACCGGGCTCGTCGCGCAGGTGGCGGCGAGTCTGGGCCTGGAGCAAGACAACACGCTGCGTGTCTACGGGACCGACGGAATGCTGCGGGTTCCCGCACCCTACAAACCATCCTGTGGTGAGGTGCCGGCCAAGTTTTTCCTGCACCGGCAGGGGCGGGAGGAAGAAATCTCGATCGTGACGCCGGCCACGCTCTACGAACTCGAAGCCGACGCTTTTGCGGCCGCCGTGGCCGAGGGGCGCCGCGAGGTTCCAGCCATGACGGTGGCGGACTCCCTCGGTAACATGGCCACGCTCGACCGCTGGCGCGCGGCCATCGGGTTGGTTTACGAACAGGAAAAGTCCGGACGCCGCCCGTCAAGTCAGGCAACCGTGACTTCCGGGGACAGGTAGACGTCCTGAATGGCGTTGAGCAACTGGATGCCCTCGGCCATCGGCCGCTGGAAGGCTTTGCGTCCGGAGATGAGACCGGTGCCGCCGGCGCGCTTGTTGACCACGGCCGTGAAGACGGCGTCCTCGAAGTCGTGTTTTCCCGAGGCGCCGCCGCTGTTGATCAGGCCGGCCCGCCCCATGTAGCAGTTCGCGACCTGATAGCGGCAAAGGTCGATCGGATGATCGGTCGTCAGTTCGGTGTAAATCCGTTCGTCGAGTTTGCCGTAGCTCGATGAGCCGGTGTTGAGCGCCTTGTAGCCTCCATTGTTCTCGGGCAATTTCTGCTTGATGATATCCGCCTGGATGGTGACCCCTAGGTGGTTGGCCTGTCCGGTCAGATCGGCCGAGACATGGTAGTCCTTGTCCTGCTTGAACGCCGGGTTGCGCAGGTAGCACCAGAGCACCGTGACCATGCCCAACTCATGCGCAAGGGCAAACGCGTCGGCGATTTCGACGATTTCTCGATGGGCGTCGTCCGAGCCGAAGTAGATCGTCGCCCCCACGGCCGCCGCGCCCATGTCGTGGGCGGTCCGCACCTTGCCAAAGAGGATTTCCTTGAAAGCATTCGGATAGGTCAGCAGCTCGTTGTGGTTGATTTTAACCAGGAAAGGAATCTTGTGGGCGTATTTGCGCGCGACCGAGCCAAGGACGCCGAAGGTCGAAGCCACGGCATTGCACCCGCCCTCGAGGGCCAGCTTCACGATGTTCTCGGGATCAAAGTAGACAGGATTCTTGGCGAAGCTCGCGCCCGCGGAATGCTCGATCCCCTGGTCCACCGGCAGGATGGAAAGGTAACCGGTGTTGGCCAGCCGGCCCGTGGAATGCATCCACTGGAGATTGTTCAGCACCCGCTGGTTGCGATCGGTCGAGGCGAAAACCCGGTCGACAAAGTCCGGCCCCGGCAGGTGCAGCAGATCGCGCGAGATGGTCTTGCATTGGTGACCGAGCAGGCTGTCCGCCTGATCGCCGAGATAGGAAGTGATGGAGCAGCTCATGGGCCACATTTTCCGGCCGCGAAGGCGCGGCTGTCCAGCAGCACTTTTGGCCCGAGTTGGGGTCGGCACGAATCGTGCTACCTTTGGCTCGTGCGCAGGACACGGGAAATCCGCCAAGTTTCAGGCTTCACCCTGATCGAACTTTTGGTCGCGGTTGCCTTGATCGGCGTGCTCGCGGGATTGGTCGCCACCACCCTCCCCCAGGCCAAGTTGGCCGCCCGCCGCGGCGCCTCGGCCAACAACCTCCGCGAACTCGGTCTCGCGCTGGTTTCCTTCGCCCAGGACAACGAGGACCGCCTGCCCGGCCGCGTTCGCTCGAGCGACAAATGGCCCCGCCTGCTGCTGCCCTACCTCGGGGATGGAGTGAAGGTGCTGGGCGAACCGGACGACCTGAAGTGCTTCCTCCGCACCGGGAAAGATCCGCTGGACAATGGCCGCAACCAAACCAGCTACATCCTGAACGGATTCAACGACGCGGGCGCCTTCAACAACGAGGAGGTGACCATCCGCCTCCTCACTCTCGAACGCCCCACCCAGACCGTCCTCATGAGCGGCCAGTCCGGCACCGGAAATTTCTACATGGATTTCGAGGAGGGCAACCAGAACCACGTGCTGAACAAGGCGGCCTACGGGGAAGGGTCAAACTATCTGTTCGCCGATGGGTCGGTGCGGTTCATCCGGGTGGAGGATTACGAGGACACTCTCTGGCTGGTCGACAAATCCCGGGCCATACCCCAGTAAGACCGCTCAGCCCCGGTTCCCGAGAAAAACCACGCCCACGCCCCCCAAGATCATCAGGCCGCCGACGATCGTGGCCAAATTGAACTGCGTCTCGCGAAAAAAAACCCAGGCGAAGATCGCGACGAAGAACGGATAGGAAATCTCGATCAGCGAGGCCAGCGTGGCATTCTTCTCGCCGATGGCCATGTAGATGAGCAGTGCACCGATCGCCGAGGTGACCACGGCAACAGCAAACCAAACCCAGTCGCCCCCCAAGGCCCGCAGCTCCCCGGGCACTCCGCTCAGTTTTCCCGTGGAGGCCAGCGCCAGCGCGGCCGCCACAGCGCCGAAGACCGCGTAGCAAAAGAAAAACGCCAGCGGCGCCATGCCCCGCTCGATGACCCGCCCGCTGGCCGCGTAGCTCATGCCCCAAAGCACCGCAGCCGTCAGCGCGTAGAAAATCCACATGCGGCACACCTAGCAGGTGCCTTGACCAAGGCCAACAGCAAGTGCAGGTCACCGGGGAACTGCTGCAATCACACGCGGGCAGGCCCCCCCACCCCGGCGCCCTCAGGGAATGACCACGTGATAGAACGCCCTCCCGCCGGTGCCGCTGGGTCGGTGAAGGTCCTGCTCGTATTGTTGGACGAAACGACCGTCCAAGGGCCCGTGGCCAGGTTGGTCGTGCACTGGACGCTGACCGGTGTGACGGCCGAGGGGCCGGACCACCAGTCGAGGCGGAAACTCGCTCCGATGGGGCGGGCTTGGACCACACGAAAAGGTGCCGTGGTCACACGGTAAAACATGAGGAGATAGGAACCATCAATCAGGGGCAACTCGGGCCATGGCAGCGGAGGATCCCACGTAGTGGTATCGGTGACCGCTACGCCAGCCATGGCATCGACGACATCCATGCCTTCCCCCAACACCCCGCCTCCCGGAGCCCCCTGGCACCCGTTTCGCGGTCACCGGCGTCCCGCCATGATCTCGAGCGTTCGGGCGTCAGGCCGACCCGCGAAGTATCTTTGAAGCACGGCCTGGTAGACATATCCGCGGCCGGCCAAGGCGGCAAACAATGTCATGCTCGAATGCAGTTTGAGGTCGTCGGGCGAGCCGAGGATCTCGTGGGCTGACCTGCCCTCCACCGACAACAGCGCCTCGGCACACGCGGTCAGACGTGCGCCGAGCGTTTTGTGCTGCAGGTAGGCCAGTGCTTCGGCCCGCGACTTGAGGGCGAAAAATTTCGCCGTCTCGCTCCGCCCCAAGCCGTCAATCTGCGGAAAGATGAACCACATCCAGTGGCCTTCTTTGCGGCCGCGCCGCAAATCGGCCAGGGCCGCGGCGTAGACCTCCTCCTGCGCGACGACGAAGCGCTGCAAACTGTGGGGGTCATCGCTGTCCGACATCGCACGGGAACCTAGCGATCACGCGCCCGGAAGGTAAGTGCTTTCGTGCGGTTCAACGGAGCCCCCGGCAAACCCATGTGAACCGCCTCTTGACCTCCGCCCTGCCTCCGACCTAACGCTGGTCTGGTGCGAAACCCTCTCCTCCTCGGCCTGTTGGCTTTCTCCCTGCTGGCCGCCACGCACCAATTGCCGGCTCAAGCCCCCGACGTCCGCATCGAAACCGACGGCCATCCCGAGTATTCGCAGGCCATCCTGGATGCCGCCGAGGCACTGCGCCTCAGCGGCCGACTCCCGATTGATGCCGCCCGCGGGGCCGCTCTCCTGGACGAACCAGAGCCCGAAGGGTTCGACTTGCCTGCCCCGAATCTGGAACCAATGTCTTCGGCCAGCATCGCTGCGTTGGCGAGAAAAGCCCTGATTCGCATCGGTTGGTATCACCGCTGCGATTCCTGCGAAGACTGGCACCTGAGCGTCAGTGGGGCCTACGCCGTGGCGGACTCGGGAGTCATTGCCACCTGTTACCACGCGGTCGATCCAACAGGCGACGACGCGATCACGGAGGGATTTCTTATCGTCATCGATCAGGACGACCGGGTGTGTCCGGTCACCTCAATTCTCGCCGCCGACCCTGCGCTCGACATCGCCCTCCTGCAGGCTGATGGAGGCAATTTCACTCCGCTTGCCTTGCAGGAGAACGCCGCTCCCGGCGATCCGGTTTACTTGATGAGCGATCCCCTCGGAAACACCGGCTATTTCAGCAGTGGAATCATCAACCGCTTTTACTGGGAGTATCCCGAAAACCCGCCTTCGGCCGCACCCCGCGGTGGACGGCCGTGGCCGGACGGACGGCAGGACATGCACAGCCTGGAGGGGATCCGGCGATTGCAGATGAACGTCTCGACCGATTGGGCTCCAGGCAGCAGCGGATGCGCCGTGCTGGACCGATGTGGCAACACGATCGGTCACGTGAGCACGATCAACCCCCAGCGCGAAAGCGAACCCGGGGACGCCGACGACCGCTTCGATGGCGCGGTCCTCATCACTCTGCACAACGCCACCCCAGCGCGGACCGTGCGGCTGCTCATCGAGCAATGCCTTGAGGACGCCAAAGAGATCGAGGCCCGTTGATTCCCGAGTCCACCGATCACTTATCTGGCAGACGAAAGCCGACGATCCAACTCAGCCAAGCCCTCGCCGGCCCCCTTCGCGATGACCTCAAACCCATCAACCGCGGGCGGGCGTGGATCGATGAGAATACAGCGACAGCCCGGAGGGGCCGCAAAAGCCAGGGTTGCGGCCGGGTAGACCTGCAGAGACGTCCCGACCACGACGAGCACATCCGCCGAAGCCGCGATTTGCGCTGCTTGCGGCATCAGCGGCACCTCCTCACCAAACCAAACAATGTGCGGGCGCAACTGCGAACCCTTGGCGCAAAGGTCGCCCGCATTGAGTTCCCCATGCCGCAGCGAGCACACGAGATCCGGGTCGATGGTGGAGCGCGCCTTCATCAGTTCACCGTGCAAATGAATCACCTCGCGCGAGCCGGCCCGTTCGTGCAGATCATCGACGTTCTGTGTCACCACGCTCACCTGGAAACGCTCCTGCCAGGCCGCGATGATGCGATGGCCCACGTTCGGCTGCGCCTCCAGCAAAGCCTTGCGCCGCTCATTGTAGAAACGAAGCACCAACGCCCGGTTGCGCCTCCACGCTTCGGGCGTGGCCACGTCTTCCACACGGTGGTTCTCCCAGAGCCCATCATTGTCGCGGAAGGTCCGCAACCCGCTCTCCGCGCTCATCCCCGCCCCGCTCAGGACAACCAAGTGCGTTCTTCGCTCCTGTTCGCTGGCGGCAACATCCATTCCTGACCAATACCCCCATCCGGACCTTCGCCACCAAACAAAAAGGGCGCACCATCGGCGCGCCCTCGAGATTTCGTCCTCCCGCCGCTCAGGTTTTCCAGCGCTGTCCGGTTTCCCGCGCCGGGTTGCCCGCACAGACCGTGTTGGTGGGCAGGTTGCGCGTCACGACCGAACCAGCCGCAACGACGGTCTCCGCCCCGATCTCTACTCCGGGGCCAACAAAGACCAAAGCTCCGACCCACGCTCCCTCGCCAATGGTGATCGGGGCATTGCGGTAGGCGAAGGTTTCATCGCGGTAGTCATGGTTGCCAGTGCAAAGGAAAGACCTCTGCGAGATGCACGCCTGAGCGCCGATGCGCACCGGCTCGAAGTTGAGGATGAAGACCTCCTCGCCGATCCACGCATGGTCGCCGATCTCGAGTTTCCAAGGGAAGTGCACATTGACCCGCGGCTTGATGTTGACGCCCCTCCCGACCTTGGCCCCGAACATCCGCAACAACGCACATTTCATCCCCGAAGGCCACGGCAGCGCGGCGAGAAAGAACGCGCACTTGAGCAGATACCACACCACTTCCACCGCTTTGGACCGTCCGCGGTCCAAGCCTTGGTCAGGGTCGAATTTGTCGAGGCGTGTTTTCATGGCTGGGAGCGACGCAACTTAACTCCCGATCTTACGGATAGGAACAACCACGAACCACACGAATCTACACGAATACAGACCCGGAGGTTCCGCCCGCGGCCGAAGCGGTTCCAAGGTCCGGGGCTGCCTCGCAAGCAAGCTTGCAGAGCAGCCCTGGTCATCAGAACCCGCCGGACATTCTTTCCGGCGTGGCGTTTTTCCTCCACGTTTCGTGCTTTTCGTGCGGTTCGTGGTTGTTCCCCCTAGGCTGTCGTATCGATCTTATCCTCCCTCATCTTTTTTCATCCATAGCTCAGATGCTTTAGCCTGGCCGACCCAGCCCCGGCAGGCCCTCCACGCCCGGCAAAGACCCGCGTGCAGCGCCGCGCCCAGAGCCAGTCCGAGCACCGCTCCCCCCAGGCCGTAAGCGGCACCGATCACCGTGCCATGCCGCCCCGGGATGGGAGTTTGCAGAGCCTCCTTGAGGACGGGCAGAAGGATGATGACCATCGTTCCCCACTGCCACCGACCACTCCGCCGCACCCACCACCAACCACCGAGGAACAGGGCCGCGTAGAGACCGAGAAACCCGAACCCCCAGAAATTCCGGTAGTTCGTCACGCTCAGAATCTGCCGCGCCATTTCCCGCGGCATCCACGGGACGGTGAAAAATGACGAGTCCTGTCGGAACGCGAGGTAGGCGTAGGCCGCGAGCAGAACGAGCAAGCCGGCCCAAGCAACCGGCCTGGCGGCGCGCTTCATGATGCTGTTTGGGCGGCGCGCAGCGCCTGCCGCGCGAAGTTGTCGCAGCCCCAGCGACCGATGATTTCACGCGAAGATTGACCCATCGCCTTTCTCTCCTCACTCGAGGCCAGACGCTTGAGTGCCTCGCTCAGGGCTTCGACAGACGTGGGATCGAAGACGAAACCATTGGAGCGAAGCTCCAAGGAGTTTTCAGTGTTCAGTTTGCAGTTTTCAGTGTCTGCACTCGTCACCTGCCGGCAAGCGGGCAGCAGATCCTCCGCACAGCCGGCCGTGCGGGAGACGATGACCGGAAGCGAACTGGCCATCGCCTCGTTCACGACCAAGCCCCACTCCTCGTAAAGGCTCGGCAGAATGAACGCCTCGGCCAAGGCGTAGAAGACCGGGTTCTCCTCGATCTGGCGGAAACCGTAGAAGAAGACCGCGCCGCGGTTTTCTTCGTGACGAGTGACGAGTGGCGAATGACGAGAGTCGGAAACACCCGCACTGCGGTGGTCAACAACCTCCAGCCCGAGCGCCCGGGCGTGAGCTTCCAGCGCGGCCTCCTCCTCACCGCTGCCGACAAGGACGAGCGCCACCGGGTAGGGACGCGCGGCTCGCGCGTCCGCTTGTTTGTGATCCGGACGAGCCAGCGGCTCGTCCCTACCATCGGCCTTCTGGCAATACCTTGCATACGCACTCACCAGCATTGAGAGATTCTTCTTCGGCACCATGCGTCCGAGGTTGAGAAAATAGCGCTCGGGCAAGCCGTAGATCTGGCGAAAGTCGGTCATCTTAATGCCGCGGTGACGGCGGTGTTGGTCACGCCCGGACTCCTATCCTTAAGATAACAGGCCTTAGCCAACGCAAAATGCAAAATTAGGATTCGCGCCGTCAGTCCTGTGGTCCCGCGGTCCTGTCCGATCCTCGATCAACCACGAAACACAGGGTCACGAAGTCCAGATGGCTTGTTCCATCCATCGTGAAACCGGCCGGAGGTCTCTCCGGCCCATCCGGATCCCTTCCGAAATTTCCGTGCCCCTGTGTCTCCGTAAGAGTGTCGTCTTTACGGCTCGTGTCCCGCAGGATGCCAGACGCCCGACAACCGACCACTGAGCCGAGGCTTGGCGAGGCCCCGTTGATCCATTTCTTCCATCCGGTGGCGCGCTCGGTGCCGGCATGGCTCTCGTTCATCATGACCGTGCGCAGGCCGAGCAACTTGGCGGACGGCGAAGAGCGCAAAGTGGCGCACATCATCGGCCTGCTACTCCACGCAACGCATGTCAGGAACGCAGCGAACTTGGAGACCTGATGCCGGAACCCGTGGCTTACGCGGCAAGCTCAAAGACGGGAGCCTCAATGCGTCGGACGGGCGACTTTGCTCCGGAGAGAATGGCTTGCAATGCCTCCACGGTCGCGGGCGAGAAAAAAACCTCGCCAGTCTCGCTCGAGACACGAGCGGGGACGTGCTCGAGCGCGTAAATTTTCCCGTCGCGCTCCAAAGTGTCTGTGACAAGCCTGTCTTCCACGGCAAAAGACAACGGCTTCCTCACACGGAAATCAACCCACAGCAGGGGGTTCGGCTCGTAGACGGTGATGATCTTCATGGGATCCCGGGTTGGATGCGTGCAATGGACGTGCAGTGGACGCCCCGAGACGGTGAAGCCGAGTAAAAGACAGCTCGGGCCGTATTTGTCCGCGGGTAATCCTCCAAAATTTCAGGCTCGTAAAGAGCCCGCCGGATTTCGGCGACGCTGATTCCCCGCAGGATCGACTGGTCAACGGCATGTTTGGAAAACTCGAAACGATCCTCCCTCCCGCAACCATTTCTCGCTTGGCCTATCCATGTCTTGCGCCGTCTGTCCCGTGGTCCTGTGGTCCTGCGTTCCCGTTGTCCGACGCCTTCCAGGCGTAGGTCGTCGTTGCTGCGGCAATTTGAACGGGCAGCACCCGCAACGGGTGCGTGCAGTCGTCAGTGATCAGTTTGCAGTGGTCCCTGCTCCCTCGCACTTGTCACGCCGTAGCACCGTGCAGGCGGATCCGCCATCGGCCGCACTGCGCGCGGCAAAGCAGCGACGCGCGCATGATGGTAAGGACCAAATTGTCCGAAACAAATCGCTAGCGCTCGCACTGTGCCACCCTTCACTTTCCCACCTTCCTACTTTTCACTCGCCACTTGTCACTGCGCGACCTCTTCGCTGTCTCCCGCTCCGTCAACCAACCAGCTCCCGCCAATTCCGCAGGGTGCCTATCCGGCCGATCAGCGGCGCATGAATCGCCGCCAGCCGTTCATCGTTGGTCACGAACGTTTCGCACCCAGCGATGCTGGCACAGGCCAACTGAATCGCATCCGGTGGTCGCAGTCCAGGGTGGGCCGCTCTCAACTCCGCGAACACTTCCGCGGCCTGGAGGTCGAACGGCACGATTTGCAGCGACCGGAACGCCTCGAGATACGCGGCACGCGCCCGCGGCTGCCCGGACTTGATAGGCTGCACCAGAATTTCCGCCACGGACAACGACGAAGTCACCACCACATGCTCGCGGGCGATGATGCAACGCATGAAGTCCCGCGTCTTCTCCCGCCACGGTGAATCCTCCCAGAGATAGATGAAGAGATTCGTGTCCCAGAAAATCTTCATCCCCACCCGGATCGTTGTTCCGCCACATAGGCGTCCGCCTCCACCCCGCGCCAGATTTGACTGTCCATGGTAGCCAGTCCCTCAAGCGGATGATTTTGCTCTTCATCCGGCAGGCCGAGTTCCCGTCGCAGTCCGCAGTCCACCAGAGCACGGAGCGTGGTCTTGCGCTCAAGAGCAGCCCTTTTTGCCCTGGCCACGAGATCGTCCGGCAATTCAATCGTGGTTTTCATCCCACAACCATATTCCCGTAAACCCGTATGTCAATATAGTTCATCAACGTGCGGAATTCCGTGTCCTGCCCGTGACCACCGACTAATGACCGCCCGGCATCCCCGTATGTCTTCTCCTCGGGCATTCCCAGGCCGGAAGTCGGAGGTCAGGGGTTTGGTGAGGCGGGGGGGTGTCATGTCCTGCCATAGGTTGACACGCACGAGGAGGAAAAGATGAGTGCGACAGTGATCAGATACAGTGAGAGTTTCAAGTTGCAGGTGGTGCGAGATCTGGAGGGCGGGCGCTTTAAAAGCATCGGCCAAGCCGGTTCGCATTACGGGATCAAGGGATCGGAGACGATCCGAGGGTGGCTGATAAAGTTTGGCAAAGATCGGTTGATGCCCAGAGTTGTGCGAGTGGAAACACCAGACGAACAAAACGAACTCAAGCGCCTGCGGCAGCGGGTGAGGCAACTGGAAGGGCTGTTGGCCGACAAGGAGTTGGGGTTGGTCATCAGCGAGACGTATTTGGAGCTGGCCTGCGAGCGGGCCGGGATCCCGGATGTGGAGGACTTTAAAAAAAAGATCGCTGGGCGTGCGCGCGGCGCGGGGTCAAGCGGCGAGGGCAAAGAGTGAAGGCGATGGGCACAGCGTTGGGCATGAGCCGGCAAAACTACTACCGGCAACGGCAGCGGCGGCAACGCCGGGAGCTGCAAGAAGAGGTGGTGCTGGCTTGGACCAAAGAGGAGCGGCAGGTGCAGCCCAAGCTGGGAGCGCGCAAGTTGCTCCACCGCATGAAGGAACAACGCTGTTCTTTTACCCCGGGTCGGGACCGATATCTGGCCTTGCTCAAGAGGAGAGACATGCTGGTGAGCTACGAGAAGTCAGCGCCCAAGACGACCAACAGCTATCACCGGTTGCCGGTCTTCACCAACCGGCTTAAAGCCACGGAGGTAACCGCCCCGAACCAAGCGTGGGTCTGCGATATGACCTATATCAAGACGCGCACGGACTTTGCTTACCTGTTTTTGCTCAGCGACCGCTAGTCGCGCAAGATCGTGGGCCATCATGTGAGTTCGAAGATGGAAAGCGCCGACGCGCTCAAGGCGTTGGAGAAAGCGGTGCGCGATCTACCGGCCGATCAGCAGCCTATCCACCACTCCGACCGCGGCTGCCAATACTGCAGCCACGAGTATGTCGGAGCGCTGCGGCAACGCGGGTTGGAGGTGAGCATGACCGAGGACAACCATTGCTACGAGAACGCGCACGCCGAGCGGGTCAACGGGATCTTGAAGCGCGAGTATGCGCTGGGTCAGGTGCTGCCGTCCTTAGGCAAGGCAGTCGACCAGGCCGTGGAGCTTTACAATACGCGGCGGCCGCATTGGGCATTGAACTTGGGCTACCCGGCCAAAAATCACGAAGAAAGTTTCGAAAAATTTTCATCCCCCTGCAGGGGGATGAAAGGGCCTGCTGACGCAGGCCAATCATCCAACAAAACAACCAACAATCCGTGTCAACTTTAGATCAGGACGTGACCGGGCGGAGTAAAAGATCGGAGTCAGTGCAAGCTATGTGACCGGGTCGACGATCGGGTTCCAGACCCGACGGAATCCCAGCCCTTGAAAATGTTTCGGATTTGCCGTGGCAAAATCCGTTACTCCATGGGCCTGCAGGGTGAAGGCCAAGCGGATGTCGATGATCCGTCGGCGCGCAATTCCAGGTTTGGCGGCTTCGAGCCAGACGCGACTCATCACGTCTGCATTCTCCACCACGGCCCAAGAGGGGTGTTGGCGGAAGATGCGACATTCTACCTCGGCCTCAGCCGCTCCAAGTGCCGGAGAAAAAATCGCCGGGTTACGGAGAGCGAGGTAAAACTCTACCAAGACAAGCTCTGCCACGGCCACGTTCGAGTTCTCGCCAAGCCCCTCCAAGAAGCCCGACGCCTGCCGATGCCAAGAGGAATTGGCTGCGCGGGCAAAGATGAGGAGGTTGGTATCGATCCCGATCATCGAGCTTCGTCATCCGCCTCCATGGCATCGCGCAACGCCTCCGAGTCAACGATCTTCAACTCCGACGCCAGCGGCGGTGGCAGACGCCAAGCCTTGGCGGCTGCTCTGTTGCTGCCGGGATACGTGCGCGTGACCACCTCTGCTCCCCGACGCAAGACTTCTGCAATACTCCACTCGTGCTCGCGCGCCACGCGCTGCACCTCACGATAAAGCGGCTCAGGAATCTGGATTTGGGTCCGAATCATACATTTACTTGTAAGCGATGTGTGTCCGATGTCAATAAGCGCCCGCCCCAAGACCGTTGCCCGGTCAAGAAGCTCGGGATCATCCAGACGGTCAGCACCGTCTTCCTGCGCAGTCAGGACATCAACGCTGTCTCTGCGCAGCGCGGCGGTGATCGCCGCGGGGACATGGACGTCCATGTAGAAGCGCAGGCTCAACCAAGCAGCCCTTTGGCGCGGAGTTTGCTTCGCAATGGGGAATTGCTGTTCGCCCGCGCCATGCGCTCGGACCGCTCCAAGCTTGCGGCAATCTCCTGCTCAAACTCGGTGGCATTGTCGTAGTAACACGAAAGCGCGGAATGGACTTGGCTAAGCGTGAGTCCTGGGTGCTGCCGCGAGACTTCGTCCGCGCTCCAGCCGTGGGCGATGTGATCAATGGCCACCTCGATCACCTTGACCTTGGTGCCCTCGAGCCAGGCACACCCCGGTCATCGATCAGAACGTGGTTTGGCAGACTGGCTGTCGTCATGATTCATGAATAAAGCACGCTGCGTGCAAGCTGCCAACCCCAGACAATTGCCATTGGCCTGACCCCGGAAGTGGCTGAAGGAGGGTCCGCGCGAGACAATCTCTGAGGTTCTCCCGCAGAACCGTAGGCAAAGCCGGAACCGGGCACAGCCAAGATAGCCCCAAGGCAAATAGCGTGAGGCGAAGCGGAGGGCAACCGCAGTGAGCGCAGAGGATCAGAAACTGAAGACTGTTTGCCTTCGGCTATTTGCCCGGGGCTATCGTCGGCTTCGCCTTTGGTTCCGCTTTGCTCCGGTTCCTGACAACTGAACACTCTTACTTCGCCGAAGCGCGGATCTGCTCCGCTGTTCCCTCTGGCTGAACACTGCCAACTGAACACTGAAAACTCTTACTTCGCCGAGGCGCGGATTTCATCCGCGCGGCCGGCGAAGTAAGCATTATCGATCGCATCATACCCGGTGAAGATTTTCTCCTCGGGAATGCCGAGGCCGGCGAAGTAGCATTTATGGGGTTCGCCTCCGACGAGGGCGGCGTCGAACTGGCGGACGATCTGGCGCTTGAAGGATTAAGGAGCCAGAAACTCCGAAAGTCTACTGAGGAGTCTTGAATGGCGGGTTGGGGCAATGGAACCGATGGCACCCAGAAAGTGGTCCGCAGGAAGCACTGCGAGGTAGCCGAGCCGGATCAGTGACGATGCCTTGAGCCCGCTGGCCGTGAAGTCGGCGTGGGATGGCACGATGAGATCGTCAAAATCCGGCACCTCGTGGTGAAGCTGGGTGCTGACTCCGCAAACAAGCCAATCGTCGAACGGCTGCATGCGCCGCAAGAGAACGGCCGGGCGCGGCTTGAGACAACCATCAGCTTGTGGCAGTGGTGTGAGAACAATACCACCCTCGGTCATCCGGGCTTCAGATCGGCCGTGGTGTATTCGGGTTCGTCATCGCCGTAAGCTCGGGCGAGTCCCCGGACACCCAACGCCTGCCAATCGGCGTGCACGGCGTCGGGCGTGATCACCTGCACCAGCAGTGGCTTGTTGGCCGGCAAGTCATATGGTTCGTCGAGCACGATATTCCTCCCATCATAATGCGCTTTGAGAATGGTGGCTGACATGTTTTTAATCTACACTAACTCACAAGGCCCGACAAGTTCGCCACGGCGGACTCCGGTTTCGCACCCGCCACCCGCCACTTTTTACCCGTCACTCTTACTTCGCCGAGGCGCGGATTTCATCCGCGCGGCCGGCGAAGTAAGCATTATCGATCGCATCATACCCGGTGAAGATTTTCTCCTCGGGAATGCCGAGGCCGGCGAAGTAGCGTTTGTGTGGGGTGCCGCCAACAAGGGCGGCGTCGAACTGGCGGACGATCGGGCGCTTGATCCCCTTTGTTCACCATGTCGGGAGGAAAGCCTCCCTGGGGCCCGGCGGACAAGGCTAGAGATCTTCCGGCTCCAAACCTGTATGCCTCGCGATGCGTGGCAGCATTTTCGGCCCGATTTCCTCGCCGTCATGAAAAGCGAAGACGAAATCTTGCCAGCCTTCCCTGCCCAAGACTTTGTGCGACCCGGATTGCCGTTTGACTTGCCAGCCGATGTTCTCAAAGGGCACGCAGCACCACCCGCGCCTTGCGGGCACCCCACCGGCTCATGCCGCCACGGTGAAGACCGAGTCCAGTTCAGGTGCATCCTCCCCGTTGTCAAGGCGGTCGGCCAGTATTCGCAGCACGAGCGCCTCGACCTTGGCCAAAGCCTCGCCCCTGCTTAGTCCGTAGGCCATGGCCCCCGGCAGTGCGGGAACCTCTGCGATCCACCGACCGTCCTCCTCGCGCTCAAGTTCAATTTTCATGGTGACCAGTTACCACGTCGGATTCATCAGCGCAAGGAGCCCCTTTATCTCCTTCGCACTTCATCCGCGCGCGCGGCAAAGTAAGCGTTATCGATCGCATCATACCCCGTGAAGATCTGCTCCTCAGGGATGCCCAGGCCGGAGGTCAGAGGGCAGTGATTCAGTGATTCAGTGGTTCGGTGAGGCGGGGGAAGCGGTCGGAGGTCGGAGGTCTTGCTGAGCCGACGCTTGGGAAGACGGCCCAAAGGCAAAACTGCACACTGAACACTGACAACTGTTCCGCGCTTGATCCACCTCCTTGTCACGCCGTAGACCCGCAGGGCGTAGGCGAATCTATCCGGTGGCCCGCTCCGTCCCCCCGTGGCTCTCGTTCATCATGACCGTGCAGACTTTTTTGACCAGCGAGTTCACGGATGCATCCATCAAGACTCTACCCAGCGCAACACCTCTTCGGTCGCCAACATGGCGATCGCATCGAAAGGCACCGGTTCACCAGCCACAACGCGCACATTGCGTGGAGCAGCATCGGTCAAGAGTATTGCTGTTGATGATTGCAGGAAGGCGTCCTCGCTGATCCGCCTGAACCCGAACTTGGCCATGCTGCCGCGAATGGCGGAGCGCTCGGGGTTGCGGGCCGTGATCTGCGGCTGGCTCACGCAGATGCGGGGAAGGTGCAGGCCGACCTGTTGCGGCAGCACGCCCTCGAAGCGGGTGCGGAAGTCGCTAACGAAATTCAGCAGCATCCAACGCTGCAAATAGAAAGCTGGACTGTCATTGCCCGTGCCGTGAAAGTTCTTACCGGTGAGGTCGGTGTCATGCGGGGAAAAGTAGGGGCGGCATCCGAAGATATCGCTGTGAGTCAGTTTGAATACCCGCTCCGGTTGATCATCCACCCTGACGAGGTGGTGTTCGTCACCCCCGACTTCAAAATCCACCCCTTCGAGGGAAGTTGCTAATTTTGCGCTGGGTTCGTGCCCGGCCCGGAAGATGCCGAGAACTTCAGCACACCGCTCCCGAGGCTGCCGCCAATGGATTCGTGCACCGCCTCCATGAATCCGGTCCAACTCCCGTAAGACTCCCGCCAGTTCCCTGTTTTCGGGGCAGGCATCTTCAACATCGTTCCATGAAATACCCATTCGGAAGACTCTTCAGGCTTGGACTGTTTGGTTGCTTGCGACACTACGGACTTCTAACACCCTGAAATGCTTTCCGCAAGCACCCGCCTGTCCCATCGCCCATCGGATCCCAGCCGCCCTCTGATCTGGCTGAACACTGCAAACTGAAAACTGAGTTGATGTCGGCCTCTGGCCTAACCGCGTTGCGGTTTTCGCAATGCTCAAATCTGTCTCGCTGTGCTCGGCTCTCTTACTTCGCCGAGGCGCGGATTTCATCCGCGCGGGTGGCGAAGTAAGAGTTGTCGATCGCATCATACCCCGTGATGATCTTGTCCTCCGGGATGCCCAGGCCGGAGGTCGGAGGTCAGAGGGCAGTGATTCAGTGGTTCGGTGAGGCGGGGGAAGCGGTCGGAGATCGGAGGTCTTGCTGAGCCGACGCTTGGGAAGACGGCCCAAAGGCAAAACTGCAAACTGAACACTGACAACTGCGCCCTTGATCCACCTCCTTGTCACGCCGTAGACCCGCAGGGCGTAGGCGGATCCACCCCGTGGCCCGCTCCGTGCCGGCGTGGCTCTCGTTCACCATGACCGTGCGAAGGCCGAGCGACTTCGCGACGGCGCGCATCTTCTCCGCCCGCTGAGTCTCCAATTCACCTTCCGCCCGCCACGCGCGACAGCAGCACCCACGTCGCCATCCACCCGATAAGTGCGCCGCCGAGGCCCCAGGTGACGGCGAGCCAGCTGAAGTGCCGCGTCTCAAGAAAAATTTGTGCTGCGTCCTTGGCCAAAGGTGCAGCGAGGCACAGCACCAAGGAAAACGCCTGCCACTCCCAGCGCAGACCGGTCACGGTGCCGGCCCCCACCATGGCAAGGAGGCCGAAGGCCAACGCGTTCCGTTCGTAAATGTAGAACTCGAGATGGTAGGTCAGCCAGTAGGGCAAAAACGGAATTGTCCGCATTCGGCCGTCCGTTCGCAGGGTGATCCAAGCGTATGCGACCAGCAGGACCACCAGCACCGCGATTGACAACACCCGAATGGAGGAGGCACTCATTGGCCGCAGCATTGTTGGGCAGTGCTCTTGCTGAGCATTCCACGTCTCAACTCTTAACGGCAGCATCCGCCGCCCGAAGGACTTGCCGCGCAAAGTTGTCGCAGCTGAAAGCGCTCCACGATCTCGCGGGAGCGCCAGATCCTTAACCGACGACCCACTGAGCCAGCCGCTCTTTCACTTCACGTAAGCGTTGCGGAGAAAGCGTTCCAAGCTCGAGTTCAAACATCGATTCACTCACCACTGCCAGCCGACTGGTGCGCAGCAGGCTGTCGGCTCTGAGACCAGTGGAAGAAAAATCCGGCTCTTTGGCAGTGATCACAACTTCCAGTCCTTGGATGCAGTGCTGAAGCTGTGTGCTGACCATGCAAACGAGCCAGTCACCGAAATTATTGCCGAGACATTTCAACAGCACCGCCGGTCGACGCTTGCCCCGCGATCCATCGGTATTCGGGTAGCGAATAAGAACGATGTCGCCCTCCGAATACATCAACGCCCCAGAGCTTCCTCGCTGTAGAGATCAGGCTCGTCTTCCATGCCGCGCATGGCCGATGCCAGGGAGAAATCCTTGAAGGCTTTTTCCTCGTTCTGCTCTTTTTCCCTCCGCAGAGCCTGGAGAAATCGAAGCACTTGCGACTGCTGCTTCGGCTCAAGATCCTTCACCTCGCTGGCAATGATTTCGACTGTGCTCATGGTGAACCTAATCGCATGTCCGTGGGGAAAAGCCAGTTCGTTTTTCGGCCCTTCGGCGTCCGCCGCGGCGGACGGCTTTTGCCCCCCGCGACCGCCTCGCAAGCCAGCTTGCAGAGCGGCCCCGGGTCCGCGAAACCGGCCGGAGGTCTCTCCGGCCCATCCGGATCCCTTCCGAAAAACTCCGCGTGCCCCTGTGTCTCCTTGAGAGCCTCGTTTTTACGCCTTGTGTCCCCCTTGGGCTCGCTGGAGGTTAAAGATCCGAGGAGAACGCTTCAGCGAATCCAGATGAAGCGGGCCGCGGCGGCTTCCTCAACAGGATCAAACTCTCCGTGGTCGCTCGTCAAAAGCGGCGCACTTTTGGACGAGCTGAGGGCAAGAGCAACAGCATCGGCCAAGGAAATGCGGAAACGCGTCTTGAAATGGGCCGCGCGCCTAATTCATCTCGTTGTCGAGGAAGCGATGGATTCGTAAGGGCAAGGATTCCACGTCCTTGAGGACCTCGCTGGCCGCCTCCGGGGCCCCGGACTGCCGCACCGCATCGTAGGCCACCTCCAGAAGGTTGATGCTCGAAATCTCCACAGTGGCGACCGTCGCAAGAGCCTCTTCAACAACATCGGCCCCAGGCTCATTGTTGAAAAAGGCAATCAACGCACAGGCGTCGAGCACAACCACCGGCTCATTCTTCAAGGCGAATTTCATCAGCCTTGCGGGCGGCGAATTCCTCCGAGGTGCTCAGCCTTCCGCACCACGAGCCCCGGAGCCGGCGAACGAGAGCCCGCTGATGCGCTGATGTCGCACCCTGCGCAGTCTTTATCGCGGCTAAGAAATCCAAGACTTGTCCTGCAACCTTCTCCGGCAAGCTTTGGACCTCGATCTGCAGTTGTTCTGTCTTCGACATGGGATAAATTTACATCAGCTGGAACCTCGGGCAAGGCTCGAAGCTGTTTCCGAGATTCTCCCGCAGAACCGTAGGCAAAGCCGGAACCGGGCACAGCCAAGATAGCCCCAAGGCAAATAGCGTGAGGCGAAGCGGAGGGCAACCGCAGTGACCGCAGAGGATCAGAAACTGAAGACTGCTTGCCTTCGGCTATTTGCCCGGGGCTACGCAAGGTTACCAACGCGGGTCGGCACCGATGGAGCGGATGAGCTTGTGGGACCACCCCCGATTCGACCGGACTGCCGCGACAAGAACATTACTGTCGATCACAATACGCATTGCGCACTTCACGCCACCAGTCGTGTGGTCTCGTGGTCCTGTAGTCTCTTACTTCGCCTCTGCGCGGACCTCATCCGCGCGGGCGGCAAAGTAAGCGTTATCCACCGCATCATACCCGGTGAAAATCTTCTCCTCGGGGATGCCCAGGCCGGAAGTCGGAGGTCAGGGGTTCGGTGAGGCGGGGGGCGCCCTCACGAATCAATGAAAACGATACTCCCAACCACGAGCTTCGGCAAAACAGCCAGCACGGAAGGCATCAGCGGTCGCGTATCAATCAGGCGGTTGCTTTTCGCCCTCAGGCCGATGACAGCGAGACCAACCTTCGCAAGGTTTTGCTCATGGAAAAGACCTCCATCCATGGTGATGAAGACGCCAAAGCCAGCTTCAACGGCTCGCCGGAGCAGTGCCCCGTTCCTCGTGCCAGCCCAACCCAAGAGCGGCACGGAGTCCACTTCATGCCCTTTCAAGTCGCGGCATAACCGCCAGTCGAGATTCTCGTCGAGAAGAATGCGCACAGCAACTCAATGCGCCGCGGCAAGAGCGTGCTCTCGCGAATCCTCCAGCACGGCAAGGACCTGCTCGCGTTCCACGGATGGAAACCCTTCGAGGAAATCCTCGATCGAGTCACCGCCTTCGAGGTGGTCGAAGAGACTCCTCACAGGAACACGCGTCCCGGCAAAGACAAGTTCCCCGCCAAGAACACCCGGATCTTGCGAAACGACACTGGACATCACAAATATCATAATTCGGTCGGCCTGCTCATGCAACTCCGGCCTTGTGGCAATGATGAACGCAGAACGCAAAATGCAGAAGTGCGTGCGCTTTGCGCCGCCAGTCCAGTGGTCTCGCGGCCCTGTGGTCTCTTTCTTCGCCGAAGCGCGGACAGCGTCCGCGCGGGTGGCGAAGTAAGCATTATCCACCGCATCATACCCCGTGAAGATCTTGTCCTCGGGGATGCCGAGGCCGGAGGTCAGAGGACAGTGATTCAGTGTTTCAGTGATTCGGTGAGGCGGGGAAAGCGTGCGGAAGTCGGCAGTCAGGATTCGGAGGTCAGGGTGTTGGAAACTTCTACACTCTGCATTTTGCCTTCTGCATTTCCAACGGACGAGGGCGGCGTCGAACTGGCGGACGATCTGGCGCTTAATCCATTTCGGTTTGAAACGTCAAAAGGTAAGGGCTCCTTGGGCCTCTGTTACGGGGTCTCACGGTGCCGGGCGACTCAACCACCGACGGGCAGGTTACCTGCGGGGGCTTTCCATCCCTGAAATTCCCTTAGAGCGTAGTCTGAGATCCGTTTCTTTCCGCGCTTTAGAGATTCGATTTCGGATCTCGTCAAGAGAGCGGAAGCCAATGAGGTAGTTTGCTTCGTTGGCCGTGAGCGCTTCGAGCGCGACAGAGAGGAGTCTTTCGAGTTCGTGGACATAACGCTTGGCCAACTCTGTTACCACACTTTTGGGCGGATGCAAATCCTTGCTCCGTCCCGCATTGACCAACACCGCAACGCCAACAATCCGGCCGCCGTGAAATTGGATGAAGTCGGCCAACTCGGCAAGCGTTCCGCCGAGGTTGGTAACATCGTCCACCAAGCAGTAGGAGCGTCCGGAAATGACGTCCCCCACGAAGACCGGCCGCAATGCCAGACGCTCCATGGCATCGGCTCCCGTGTGGTCTGGACAATCGCCGTATCCACTTCGGCCGAAGCAACGGCCGCACAGGCCGACGCCAGAACCTGCGGTATGGCATTGTCACCCGACGCCTCGCGCGCATGCGGTGCAACAAAGTAATCGGCGGGCAGCGCACCGTGCTGGATCGCAGTCAACAGGGGCACCGCAAGATCGCGCACGACGTCCACTGCTGCCGCCGCGTCACCGGCTTTGGCGGCGCGATAGGCTGCGTGCGCTTTCAACGTCGAGTCATCCGGAAAAACAAACATCGGATCGGACAGGTCGGATGGAAATCCGATTTTCCTCACTCCGGCAGATCTCATTTTCGCGGTCCCATGGTCTCGTGGTCCTGTGGTCTCTTACTTCGCCGAAGCGCGCACCTCGTTTGCGCGAGAAGCAAAGAAGTCGTTATCCACCGCATCATACCCCGTGAAGATCTTGTCCTCGGGAATCCCCAGCCCGGCGAAGTAGCGTTTGTGCGGGGTGCCGCCGACGAGGGCAGCGTCGAACTGGCGGATGATCTGGCGCTTGATCCACTTCGGTTGCAAATGTCAAAAGGCAAGGGCTGAGCCCTTGGGCCTTTACGTCGCTACTTTTCAGAGGTCGCTGACCAGAGCGCCGACGCACGCTAGAAGTGATTCAGGCTTGCAAGCGGAGTCAACATGCATATCTGTTGGCCTTATGACCGCAACCATCGCACACATCGTCGAGGAATTCGAGACACTGACGGTCAGGGAGAAAATCGAACTCCGGCGTCAAATTATCGACCGCACACCGTGGTCAGAGGACCTCAACGACGACGATTACGGCTCTCTTGCTGCAGCATCCTTCCGCTCACTGGACGAGGAGGAAGTTCGCGGTGCCTGAGCGTGGCGACGTATGGCTCGTTGACTTCGGGGCCGCTGCCAAAGTCCGCCCGGCCTTGGTGATAAGCGTCGCCTTTGAAGACGAAGACCGCGCTCTTATCGGTGTCATCCCTCACACCACCAGCACACGAGGCTCCAGATTCGAGGTGGTTGTTCCTGCCGGCTTTCTCAAGCAAGGAGCCTTCATGGTTCAAGGCGTTCCCTCGCTGCCGCCGAAGTTCTTCCTTCGAAAACTCGGTCGATTGTCTGCGGAGCAATTGCAAACCGTGGAAAAGCGCCTTCTCGACTGGCTCGGCGTGCTTCCCAGTTGAAGTTCCCCAGTGGCTCCCGATGACCACGGACCACTGACCCCTGACCACTGTTCCCCCCCTGTGGCTCTAGTTCATCATGACCACCTTGCAGCCCACCATCCGCCCGAGGCTGAGGAAATACCGACCAGGCAGCCCGTAGGCTTGGCGCAGATTTGACATAGTCAAAGCGTGGTCGAGGCGGAGCAGGCCCATGCTCACTCGAAACCGACTGCAATGTAGCTGCCCGGTTGGACGGATCTCACCAAATGAACAATCCGCGGAATGATCGGCTGCAGAATGGGCCAGCGGTTGGTTGGCAGTTCAACAATGGCGATCAACCTACCGGCAAAGTTCTGCTGATATCGCAGATTCTTGTCAGCGACGACAAACACATCAAAATCTACTTCAGCCAGTGCAAGAAGTTCTCCGTTGGAGAAGCCGCGCCAACCGCAAGCTTGAACCGTCGTTACATGGTGCCCGCAAAGATGCTTTGCCAGCGGGTGCGGCACATTTTCATCGAAGAGAATCCTCACGCAGCTTCTTCGAGCATACGGAGGAATGTCTCCGCGTCTTCACGCTCCACAGATGGAAAGAACTCCAGGAATTCTTCGAGCGAAAACCCATCCGAGAGATAGTCGATCAGTGTTTGGGCAGGCACTCTGGTCCCGCGAAAGACGATCGACCCGCCAAGAACCCCGGGGACCGAGGCAACAGGGCTGTGGATCATCGTGAGCATGCTGAAGCTTTTGTTGCAGGCTACACCCAATCCCTGGCGTTTTCAATCTTTGTCCGATTGCTAGGCACGGCTTGGAAAAGTGTAGAATTCAGAACGCAAAATGCAGAAGTGAGTGCACTTTACGCCACCAGTCCTGTGGTCCCGTGGTCCTGTGGTCTCTTACTCCGCCTCCGCGCGAATCTGCTCCGCTGTTCCCTCTGGCTGACTACTGCCCACTGACGCCTGTCTCCTGTTTTTGCGCAGCGCGAATTTCCTCCGCGCGCCGCGCAAAATACTCATTATCCACCGCATCATACCCCGTGAAAATCTTCTCCTCGGGGAGGCCGAGGCCGGCGAAGTAGCGTTTGTGCGGGGTGCCGCCGACGAGGGCGGCGTCGAACTGGCGGACGATCTGGCGCTTGATCCAGCGCTTCCATCCGGTGGCCCTCTCGGTGCCGGCGTGGCTCTCGTTCATCATCACCGTGCGCAGGCCTAGGGATTTGGCGGCGGCAAAGAGCGCAAAGTAGCGGGCCGGCGAATAGCTGGGAAGAAATGCGACTTCGACTTTCTCCTGCTTGAAAAGCTTCCGGGCCTTCCAGAAAACATCCACCGGCGAAACGGTCTCCTCCATCCCCTCGCATAAAGTCTGCAAGCCGTGGGCAAATTGTGAATGCAGAGTGCAGAATGCAGAAGTCTGACCTCCGGCTGTCCCGTGGTCCTGTGGTCCTGCGTTCCCGTTGTCCGAAGCCTTCCATGCGTAGGTTGTCGTCGCTGACGCGATCTGCACCGGGATCACGCGCCAAGCTTGCCCTGAGAGCGCCGTGTCGCGTGACCGGTTTCCTTCATCCGCCATTCGCTCTCCGCCATCCGCTATTTCTTGCGCAGCCCGCTGCAAGGCAGCGACGCGCGCATGATGATACGGACCGAACTGGCCAAAACAGATGGCTATAACTCGATGCATGGAAGCTGAGAGATCGAAGTTGGGAATGGCCCCGGGGTGACCCTGCCGCTATTCAGCGCCGACTACTCTTGCAGCGGGTGCTGCGGGTCACGCCCCTACAGGCGCTGCACTGGGGCGGGGGCGCCGATGCGATGAACGGCGCGACGCAGTAGATTTCCCTGACATCTTTGCGATCCACCAGGACAGCAGCAGGATAGGAGTCACGTAATACAGCACTTGATAAAAATACTGCCAGAGGAAGAACCTCGACAGGAGCATCCCATTGACGGTGAGCACACCGATCAAGCAACAACGCAAATACCCGCGCGGGAGCGTCAGCACCCACCAGTCGGCCATGGATACGAGGTATCCAAGCACGAACATGGAGCCCAGCATCCAAAGCAGCCCGCCATCGAGCAGGAAGAATCCGGCAATGCCGCACGAATACGGCGCGCCGCGCGTGAAACTGCCATCCTGGGTGATCCCACCCTTGGGCTTTGCCTTCCATAGGGCCCGGGGAACAAAGTGTAGCGGAACGTAAAGCCAAGACCACACATAAGGATAGTATGCGGGCTCACTGCGTTTGGCCGCAACGAACGTGTCGAAGATGTTCATGTCGCCATCGTATCCATAAAAATTCCAGTAGGCATCCGCGATACTCTTGTCAGGCACCACCTGCTCAAGAACCCCTTCCTCGAGAAGTTCCTCGTTTTGCATGCCACGCTGCTGACCCAAATATTGGAACAATGGCTGGAAAAAAATCACTGGAACAATCAACCATGCGTAGCCCACGCGGCCCTTTAGGATCTGCAATACGGCAAACCCCGCTATTAGCAGGCCCATAATGTAAAATGACCGAAAATTGCTCACATCTCGCATCAGATATGCGAAGACCAACAGCATTCCTCCCGATAAAGCCACCGGCACTCCACTCCTTAGGTCACGACACTTTGTCCATTGCGCCACAGCGATGACAACAGCGAGCACGTGGATTGACTGCAGAACGACCGGCAAGTCATAAGCGTAGGCCCCGAGTGCCGAGCGGTAAAGTCGGCGTCCATAAATTACGAGGACAAACATGACAGGCATGGTTGCCACCTGAAGGCCAAGTGTCACCCAGATGTAGGCCGGCCGCACATCGAGCCTCGTTGTCACTGACTTGTTTCGTTGCCATCGCTCAAGGAGCCGGCGCCGATTCCACACCGGCACCGCCGCCGCCCCGACCGCAAAACACCAAAGAGCAAGACTCGCCCACCACACTGCGGAAGTCACTTCCGTCAGGTCCACCCGGATGAGAAACAATTTCGTGAATAACGTATAGTCTTTCTCAATAACCATGTAAATTGGTCGCACTGAGAAGAAGAGGATGGACATGAAGATGAAGCCGCCAACACCCGTGATCTGCCCCGTGCGAATTTCCTTGGCGAGCAGAAGGATCTGGCTGCACACCAGAACACCCACAGCTGCTGTGGTCCCGATCATCGGGTAGGCGATGGCGAGGAGGAAGGCGGAGATGAGGAGGAAGGGCATTCTCGGAAGTGACGACTGACGGGTGGCGAGTGACGAGCTTAAAAGCGCAGCGTTCCAGCGTTCAGTGTTTCAGTTCAGTGTTTCGGTTGGCTTTGCTTTGCTGCAGCCTGTTTGCTTGGGGGCTATCTGCGGTTCGCTGCGCTCGGCTCAGCTTTCGGCCAAACGGGCTAAGCCAGCGTCGAATTCAAAGGCACACACTTGTTCATCAGGCCGGCTTGGTTGCAACGGCGACCAACTGCCGGCGCTTCTTCACCACCGCCATGAGCCAGCAGAGCGCGTCGAAGGCTGGGCCGGGTAGCACGTTCATAAACTTGGACCAGCCGGGGGGCCATGCATAGGAGAGGACGGCCACCGACTGCACAGAGAACCCTGCCTCGACGAGGGTGTTGGCCAGGAGGCGCGGGGTCCATGTGTGCAGATGGTGATCGATGTCCGTGCCCGTGAAGTCCTTTTGGACTCGCCAATCGTCAAGTGGCAGCACGAGGACGAGCTTTCCTCCCGGGCGGAGTTTGCCGCAGATTTCGCGCAGGGCCTCCACCGGGCAAGGCACGTGCTCAAGGCAGTGGTTGGAGATCGCCACGTCGAAATCCCCGCACTCCACCTCGTCCAAGGCCCGGCGCACATGGACTCCATTCTCCCGGCAGAAGGTGTGAGCGGCCTCGTTGATTTCCACGCCAACTCGCTCGGCGCAGTCCAGCCCCCGAAGGACCCAGCCCCCGCCGCAGCCGAAGTCCAGCACACGGTCCGTCGGACGGATGTGTGAGGCGAACTTCCGAGCTTCGAGCGCCGCTCCCGGTGCCTGCTGCTGCTGGTAAGCGAAATATTCCTTGCCCTTCTCGGTCTGGTAGCGGTCGGAAGCTCCGTATTTCATGTGTGATTTAGGGTAATCTAACAGGTGCATGCGCAAGCGCCAGCAAAGCCGGGGCGAGGTGGCGTGGATGGAAACGGTCGGGCACGCGGGCTCCGGACTTGAGCTGCGCCAGCAGATCGCGGTCGCGGACGAGTTCCATCATCGCCTCCGCGATAGCCTCCGGGGTGACCTCCTCCAGCACCAGACCGTTAACCCGGTCTTCGACAACCTGCGCACAATTCCTTGAGGCGATGACCGGGCAACCATGGCCGAGCGCCTCCAGTTGCGTGCGTCCAAAGCCGTCAGAGAGGGTTGGAAACAGGAATACATCCGACTCATAATACAGCTGCTCCGCCGTTGAGCGATCCACCGGTCCGAGAAAACGGACGTGCGGCATCGCCTGGATATCATCTGGCACCCGCACCCCGTTTGGTCCGGCGAATGTGAAGTCCACCGGCTCCGCCTTCAGCAACCGGATGGCATCGAGCAACTGCCCCACCCCCTTGCGCAGGACTACACTACCGAGGAAGAGGGCCTGCAGCCGCGGGCGGCTGCCAGTGACGAGTGGCGGGTGTCGAGTGACGAGATGATCTCCTGCTGACGACTGACTATTGCCTACTGCCGGCGTCGCGGGCGCGTAAACGAGCGGAACCTCAACAATTTTCCCCTCATCGGCACCGGCCTCGACGATCAACTTCTTGGACCAACCAGAGTTCACGACAATGACATCCGCCATCGCAAGTTCCTCGCGCCATGCGGCCCAGTATTCGGGAGGCGCTTCATCCACCGCGGCTTCGATCGCGTGGTATGGCCGGCTCAACTCCCGCCAGAGCTGTTCCTCTCTCCATGCGCCATCAATCTGGTCAAGGATACAGCGCATTCCACGGCGCTTGGCGACCTCGAATGGACGACTCGCTGTGTAGGCGTAGGAGAAAAAGGTGTCGGCCGGGGCGTCTCGCAGCTGGCTTGCCGCCCAATCTGCATACCAAGTGTTGCGCTTGATGCACGCATCCCAGCCCGCGAGTCCGGTCAGGCGGAGCGAAACATCAAAGGACAGCCTTCGCAGCAGGGCCGACCGGACAAGGATGTCGGGCAGATCGTCCTGCCGTCTGGCAGCCAGCGACGGAGCCAAACCTCCCAGAAGCCTCGCATGTCTTCGTCGGACCCACACATCCGTGAACAGCATCTTGAGCGCGCCTGCGGCATGCAAAGCAGAAGCCACATTGTAGTGCTCACGTGAGCCCAACTGCGACACGATCCAGTTGTTCATCTAGTTGCCCGTTCTGCCGCGTGGACCATTAGTATGGCAGGGCGCGATAGGCGCGCCACTCGGCAGGAGTGAGCCTCTTCCGGAACATCTTAAGCGAGTAGCGATCGCGAATCCACGCCAAGATGCCCTTGAGCACGCTCACGCGACGCACCTTCAGAGCCAGCAGTGAACGCTTGAGCAGAATTTTTGCCAGGAGCGGAATAGAAAACAACGCCGGGGCATACCAGTCATAAAACAAAAGTTCGTTGCGTGTCCCAAAGTAATCCATGCGCTCATAGGACCTGTTCGCCTGGGTAAACCGATGTTCAAACGCCGGCTGATCACAATGAATGCACTGGAGAGAGGCAGAAAAAAGACGCGCCCCAAGATCCATTTCTTCACCTTGATGCACCAACTCTTCTCTGTAGCCGCCCGACTTCAGGAACAGACTCCTCTTGACAATATGAGCGCATCCAATGAAAGACCGATGCCTCTGGTTGGATCCTTGCGGAGGCACCTGCCAATCACCGCTTGGCAACCGGACGGGAAACCCGACGACAGCGACTGCCGGATTTTCGAGAATTTCCATGGCTTCCGCAAAATCACCGCTGGTCGGGTTCGAATCATCGTCAAGCACCAGCACATAGGGCGTTTCGCTGGCCTCAACAAGCCGATTTCTGTGCGGAATGTAACCAATGTTTTCATCACTTCGGTAAACGTGGTGTTTCCCACGCCATATTGAAAAATCAATCGGGCAGGGCTCGCTCGAGGCGTCATCGCCTACGAGCAGCGGGCACTGGTCGAGGCCGCACCCCTGCAGGTTCCTTATGGTCTGTCGGACTTCCGCCCAGCGATTACGCGTGCAAATGGTAATACTCAGCTGAATCATAACCGTAAAGGGCAACACGTTCGAAGCATTCACACATCCCGGCTGACCAAACACGCCAGACCCGCGGAAATCGCTCGTGATGCCCAGTATCTTTTGAAACCTTGTGACATGAATGTGCGTAATTACGCTTGGCTTTGTTGCCTAGGTCGAATTGTCGGTCTCGTTTCTATTGTCGGATTGCCGTCATTTTGTTTCGCTCCGAGGGGCACTGAAAACCTCCGATCCTGACTGACCACTGCCGGGCAGAAGCGCAGTTGCGTCACTCACTGCGGAAGCCCAATGCAGCAAGATATGCAATTGCAACGTTTCTTGGCTCGTGCTTCTGTAGATGAGGATCGAACTCACTGTTGTGAGCACATGGAGTTTTCCGAGCACGCCGTGCATTCAGCATCTGCAATAGCCCATCAGCCAGGGCATCCACGTCACCAGGCGGCACAGCCGTCGCCCTCGATCCGGCTGCTTCAAGCAAGCCGCCGGTCGCGGTTACGAGAAGTTCGCAACCACATGCTCGGCCCTCCAGTGCAACAATGCCAAACGGCTCATACCGTGAGGGGACGACCAAACAATAGGTGCGACGTAGCACTTCCGCAACGCGCTCACCGTTTAGTGGACCAAGCATGGCCACATGATTATCCAGGCTGTGCTCCTTGAGTAGACATTCCAAATTTCGGTGCTCCTCACCATCACCGACGATTGCAACTTTCGGCTGAATGCCCTGCACCGCGAGGCGTGCGAGTCCCTCCACGAAGACATCAGCTCCCTTGAGTCTCACCAAGCGGCCGACAAAAGCAAAGTCAATATCCCGTTTCGTGAGCTCTGGAGGCTGGCAAAAATGCCGCGGATCATAAGGGTTGGGCAGGACCCCACAGGGGACACGAAACATTTCTTCGACTTCCGCCGCCAAAAACCTGCTTGAAGCCTGCATCCGGCATTTTGAAACAATATACCTCATCAGCACCTTCCACGGCCAACGCCGTCGCTGCGGCGTCACGTTTATCATCATCAATTTGGGCTTGCGAGACAGCGGCATGATCCAAGCCAGGCGGAGGCAATCTTGGTGGCACACTACAACGTCCGCCCACCCTATCGCATCCATTTGCTCCCATAGTGATGGCCGGCGAACAACCCCCAACTCGCTGTCGTCATCACATGGGCCATCCTGCGGGGTCAAAATACGACTGTCATGGCCAAGCTCGACAAGAGCACGAGCAACAGAGCGGACAACAAACTCAAGACCCCCAACGCTTGGCGGATAGGCAGGTGTGTATTGAAGTATGTTCATGGAAGTCGCTACACGCCGAAACTAGGCACTTTCAAGATAGGCTCTCGTCGCGTATACGAGGAGCACGTAGGTCAGTTGATGCAATGGTGCCGCGCACATCTACTTTTGAGCGGGAGACGCTAGCGCCAAGAATAGCGCGCACGGTGGGCCCAATTGATGAATTTACGGTGCGCGATCTCACCGAGAAGCTCAAGTCGAGCGAATCGCTCTGCCTCAACCGTTTCAATTTTCACAGGCTTCGACCGATTCATACGGGTGGCCGCTAAACCTGCAAAATCATTGAACCGGGAGCGCACAGGCTGGGTAAAGTGCAGCACCGCACACTTCTCTAAAACAGACGATTCGCCATAGGCCAGCGCCACCTGCGCGGGTGCCCACATGCGCACGCTGCGCCGTGCGGCGAGGAGGGCCCAAACTGTTTGATCGCTATTGATAGCCCTAAAGTGAGGATGCTCGTAAAGAATTCTCTCGATATCATCATAAGTTATGCTCTCTCGTCGGACAAGCATAAATCCGGCATTCAGGCGCCGAACGAGACTCCCATTCGGCAATTGAACGGCATGCCCAAGTCCGAAGCGGTAACTATACTGCCGGTCCTGCATAAACAGCAAATCAGTGGCAGTATCAGGAAAGTCGCACAATCCTGACACTGGACACATGGTTAGGATGTCGCTGTCATAGATTAGAAACACAGGGTGCTCGTGGTTTAGGGTATCGATAAGCTTTAGCCCCATTGAATGCCTCCTCCTAAACTCTCTACAAAGCGGAAAATCACGGAGAATTTCATTCATCAACTCATCCGCAACAGTGCGCTGGATGATACGACTATTATCGGGGAATGCAGCATTGATGGATTCTCGATCGTGTGCACTGAGAACATCTTCATGCCAGACCAATTTGTGCCTCTTGTCACTGCATGCCAGTAACGATCTAACGGCCGTGATTCCCATCTGGACATCCCTACTCCTGATTACAAGGTGAACAGGTATGACCGGGTTTTCCCCGCCGTTGTTTGGCTTGTCCATGCTTATCGGCCGATTGAGTTCCAGTGTAGTCTAACGGCGCGCGACGCGTGCCAGCATATTTTGCAAATGCCCAAACACTTCCGACTGCTCCTTGCAATTAAGCACTCGACAACACAGCAAGTAAAAGAGCCCACCTGCGAGAACCTGCGCTCCCAAAAGTGCGCCTGGAGACAAATCCCTAAGGAGCAAAACCGAAGCAGCAACTGGGATCATGAGCGTTGCTGCACATAGCGGCTTCCACGCGTCCAATATTTGACGCATGCCTGCGTATTTCACGCTACCACCAGCAATCCTCGCGGTAATAAGATAGGCCACAAAAGTCACAAAAATCAGGCTCGCCACCATTGCGAAAATGCTGATTCGCACTGTAAGGACAGCGGCACCCAAGGCAAGAACTTTTTTGGCCAATTCCGCAGCAAAGTAGGCTTTTGATCGACCTGTTGCTTTAAGATATCCGTAATTTACCGTCACAGGAAGCCAGCACAACCCGCAAAACGCCAAGATGCGGACGAATGGTATAGCTGGAACCCATTGAGATCCGTAGAGCGTCAGAACCAACGGTTCAGCAGCAACAAAGAGCCCAGCCATGATTGGTGCATGCACATAGTAAGTCACTCGCATAGCCTTGCGAAAGGCTTTCTGCAAAAGAACGGGATCATGAGTCGCGGCCGAGAACAGAGGCATGGCTACTTGGTTTATTATTCCAGATGTGAAGCTGTTGGGTAATGCAAGCGTCGAATCCGCACGACTGTAGTATCCGAGATCGGCGGGCGTGTAACACTTGCCGATGAGCAGAATATAAATGCGACCGAAGATTGTCTCCAGCAAGTCGGCCGCGACAATGTATGCCCCAAAGCGAAACAGAGGAGCGATGGCGAACAAATTGAACACAAGTTTTGGGCGCCAATCACTCCAGATCCACACCACCAAGCTCGTGGTGGCACAAGCCGCAAGGTTCTGGCCAACTAGGCTCCAGATCCCCCACCCGTTCCAAGCGAGGAAAATGGCGACCAGACTCGATACTGCCGAGGCGCTCAAGCTGATGCGTGCAAGTTTGGCGAACTGCAGATTCTTTGCCAGAAGCGACGTGTGGACGCCGCCCAAACTGGAGATGATGAACGCCAAGGACAGAACGCGGCTGACAGGTGCCAAGACTGGCATATCGAAGAAGGCGGCAATCCACGGCGCTGCCAGCATCATGGCTCCTGCCATGGCAAAAGATGAACAAATGCATAGGTAAAAGACGGATGATGTCTCGGTCTCGGTGAGGTCTCTTTTTTGAACCAGCGCAACCCCGAACCCGGCACCGATCAGGGTGCCAGCCACAGCCATCAATACTGAGGCTATAGCTATAACCCCGAACTCCTCGGGCGTGAGTAGCCTGGCGAGAATGACGGCAACGACAAGCTGAACCGACTGGCGTGCACCCGTCTCAATTGCTGTCCAGCTAACTGAAGTCAGCGCTTTCTGCTTTAGTGACCCAGACAACTTGTGTTGAGCTGCGCGCTCCTCATGGAGCGGTTGGCCATCGGTTGTTTATTCAGGCGGAAGGGGCAACCTACCTCGGGTGCGCATGCAGGTCCAGATCAGGAGCAATGCGGACGAGGGACGACTGTTCCTCTACAACCTATGCCTTGGCGAAAGACAACCCCCGATAAGCGCCAACTTCGCTCGCGCCCAACGACTCAGCAAGCACCGCCGCGACTTCCGGATTGTCCTCGGCGACATAAAGATATTTCTCGCTGAGCAATGGACGAATAGCTTTAGCTACGATTTTTATAGCTTCGAAAGTATGTGGCCCGTCATCAATAAACACATCGATTGTCCGTCCGGCAAGGGCGTGTTGGAGCACCGAGATGTCGGGCGCATAAGCATCAAACTGGAAGACTTGCGGGGCACCTGCGCGAAAAGCACCGCGCGAAATCAAGGTGTCCTTGAAAGAGTGGTAGCGGGCCGGTTTAATATCCAGACCGATCAGCACTGAAGGTGGGGGAAACATTTCCGAGAAGATAGCCAAACCACTACCCCGGAAGACACCCAACTCCACCAGCGTGACGGGACTTTGGAGAAACCTCTGAAGCTCCCTGCTGTAGAAGGGTGCGTAGGCGTGCCTTTCAAATCCCATTTTGTCTCCACCCTGCTGGACATTGGAGGATTGGCCATCGAATTCGCTGAAGATAACGCCGTCCTTCTCAATCCTTGGGGCAAATTGCCTCTCTTTAGCAATTAGCCAGCCGATCGACGCTCGCTTGCATCCAAATAGCGAATACACGTTGGATTTTAGTGCGCGAAGTTTAGTCGGCACGCCAGTATTCCGCGGCAGAAGAGTTTTAAGTAGATTCATACAATTTCTAACATGTTAAAGCGATACACAGGCAAGCAGGACAAGATAGATACAGTTCCTACGTTTACCAGTCAAAAGGAAACATCGATTGGCATAGGCTCACGCCGTTGGCCTGATTCATACGCCCTACAGCTTGACATCATTCAGCCATCTGGCGTTTCGCTTGTGCCACTCAACTGCGCGCCACAAGCCGGCCCGCGGAGCAACCTCCGGCTGCCAGCCGAGCAGTTCGCCGGCCTTGGCAATTTCCGCGGAGGTGTCCTGCATGTCGGCGCGGTTTTGCGGCAGATGCTCGATGATGCCTTTCTTGCCCAATGCTTCCTCCATTAGGGAGATCATGGCATTGATGCTGATGGGGGTATTGCCCCCGCCGAGGTTGATGACCTCGCAGCCATCCAATCCCAAGGCGGCCACCGTTCCGCGGGCGATGTCGTCGATGTAGGTAAAGTCGCGCGTCTGGCTGCCGTCGCCGTAAAGCTGGATGGGCTGCCCGCGGCGGATCCACTCGATGAAGCGGAACGGGCTCATGTCCGGCCGGCCGGCGGGGCCGTAAACGGTGAAGTAGCGCAGGATGGCCACATTGATGCCCTGCAGATGGTGCCACGTCTGCGCCAGCGCCTCGGCAGCGAGCTTGGTCGCTGCGTAGGGCGAGATCGGCCGCGTGACGTCGGCGGTCTCGACGAAGGGCATCTTGGCCCCGGCATAAAGCGAGGAGGTAGAGGCCATGACGAACCGGGACACGCCATGGGCGGTCATCAACTGCAGGAGGTTCAGGGTGCCGAGGGTGTTGGTGGTGAGATAAATCTCCGGCGACTCGATGCTGGCCCGCACCCCGGCACGGGCGGCGAGGTTGATCACGGCGTCGAAGCGGTGCGCGGCGAAGAGTTTCTCCAGGGCCGCCCGCTCCTCGATGTCAATGGCATGGAACTCAAACCCGGGCATGGCGGTGAGCGCCGACAACCGGTGCTGTTTGAGCCGCACATCGTAGTAGTCGTTGAGGTTGTCCACCCCGACAACTGTGTCCCCCCGAGCCAGCAGCATCTCCCCTACCCTCGCGCCGATGAAGCCGGCACAGCCTGTGAGGAGGAGGGTCATGCTTGCTTTTTAGCAGAAAGAGGCCGAAGGCGGTAGCCGTTGCTTTTTGACAGTCTCACCACGCTGCCGCCCGCGGTGAAGCCAAGCTCACCGGAGCGTCCCCGCGGATGCACGGCTCTGAAGCCACCCAGTTTTCCGGAGCGGACCACCTTGACGGGACCGGGGGCGGGAGGAAAGTCAGAACGCAGAAGGTAGAATGCAGAATGATGAGGGCGGAGGACTGAGTGCCTTTGGGGTCACATCTTGACATTTGACATTCCGCAGACCCCACCACGCTGCCGCCCGCGGTGAAGCCAAGCTCACCGGAGCGTCCCCGCGGATTCACGGCAGTGAAACCACCCACTTTTCCGGCGCGGACCACGTTGATACAGCTTCACGCTGGATTCGCCAAGTGCGGCGGTGGGAGGAAAGTCGGAACGCAGAACGTAGAACGTAGAACGCAGAGCCGGAGTCCGCCGCGGCGGACGAAGACAGGCCTTAGCCAATGCAGAATGAGAGGGCTGAAAAGACAGCCGAGCGAAGCGAGACGGGTCGCCGCGGCGACCAACTGATACGGACCCAGTGGGACGGGTGTCAGGCTGCACTTGCAGCGGCACTGAATGGCAGGATGCGGTTGGCGCGC